>Ga0335074_10000003_pt1 | contig 675613 bp, 545 predicted proteins | sample Lox_Sample_23_FD_206715 | JGI IMG/M metagenome (GOLD analysis project Ga0335074, IMG submission 206715) | Soil microbial communities from Loxahatchee National Wildlife Refuge, Florida, United States - Lox_Sample_2.3 | ecosystem: Environmental > Terrestrial > Soil > Wetlands | place: USA... | reverse complement strand
CTGTTCGCCTATTAAAGCGGTACGTGAGCTGGGTTCAGAACGTCGCGAGACAGTTCGGTCCCTATCTGTTGTGGGCGTAGGAGATTTGAGAGGACCTGTCCTTAGTACGAGAGGACCGGGATGGACGAACCTCTTGTGTTCGAGCTGTCATGCCAATGGCACCGCTCGGTAGCGAAGTTCGGTTGTGATAACCGCTGAATGCATATAAGCGGGAAGCACTCCTCAAGATGAGATCTCCCAACCCGTAAGGGATAAGAAGGGCCCAGGAAGACTACCTGGTTGATAGGCGGGAGGTGGAAGCGCAGTAATGCGTGCAGCTTACCCGTACTAATCGCCCGTTCGGCTTGACCATAAAATTTACTCGGTGCAGAAAACAGCTGTCAGCACTCAGCTTCGTAGGGCGCGGCTTGAGCCGTGCCTCAGCTAGAAACTGAGCTGGACGAAGCGAGTTTCTCCTGACCACCAGAACTTGGGTGGAAGAGAAGAAAGACGCTGACAACTGTGCGCCGACGAGCTTTTCAAAAGAAAGCCAAAGCCGAAGTAAGATGTGGTTGAAATCGGAAGTAAACAAGATGAAAGTAAGCCACACCCAATCTATTCAGCTGTGAGGTATTGGCCTCAGGATCTTTTACAAGTTTGCAGTGAACGCTGAGAGCTGCTGGCTCATTGCTCACAGCTCATCGCTCGCTGCTCCAAGTTGTCGGTGATCATACCGCGGGGGTCCACCCGTTCCCATCCCGAACACGGAAGTTAAGCCCCGCTGGGCCGATGTTACTGCACGCGAAAGTGTGTGGGAGAGTAGGTCGTTGCCGGCATTAAATAAAGGCTGCTGAGAGAAATCTTGGCAGCCTTTTCCTTTGCTCGCAAAACCAGTGACTTCGGATACTCGATAACCTGGGAGAACGCCAATACAATAGTGTGGCCATGACTTTCGGGAACTTGAACAACGGTCGGGCCGCCTATGCGCGTTTCTTGCTCTTAGCTGGCGTGTTCCTTTACGGCGTTTTCACGTTTACACCGACGGCAGTCCAAATGTTAATCACCCTGGTGGCTTGGGGGATCGTTTCCTACGACAACATCTTCCATCCCAAGAAGAACAAAAGCCTCGCCTCGCTCCTCTGCGTCGTCACTGCCATTTCTGTTTTTTTCTGTGGCCTTAGGTGGAGAATTACCCACGAAGATGTTTGGTCAAGGCTCGCGCTCATAGGAGCGTCTCTGATGGCCGCCCTCATATTTCTTGATCGGCGTGAAGAATGGTTCGACCTCGGCTAATTGGATGAGATCCTTCGCAGAGAGCGCTCAGGATTTCGGCTGCAGGCTCCCGCTTTCGCTCACGCCCGCAAAGCGCCTCAAGTTGCCGGCATAAATAAAGGCTGCTGAGAGAAATCTTGGCAGCCTTTTCCTTTTTTCGCCGGGAGCAACGTGTTCATGGTGGCGTCCGGCCATTGGGCTGGCGCCGAATTCCTGCCCTTCGTCTTTCCGCCGAGCCTGCCACTCCGCCACTCCTGAGGGGCTAACCTAACTTAACCTGCAATCCCTTGGGCACTTTGCATGGCATTGATTCGCCGGCGTTGATCGTCGATCATCGATCGTTGGATCATTTGATCGTTGGATCGTTGGATCATTGGGTCATCGGTCATTCATCTTCGGTCATTCATCTTCGATCATCCATCCGCCGGTTGCCAAATTGATTCCGGGTCGCTGCTTTGCTAAGGTCGTCGGTATGTCCGAGCGCGTGATGTCTGAGCGTGTCATGTCCGAGCGTTCCCCCCAACAGATAAATGATCAGAAACATGACCCGATACGCGAATTGCTCGACTCCCTTTATCGCGTGGATTCGGGACGAATCCTGGCCACTTTGATCCGGTTGCTCGGTGATTTTGATCTGGCTGAAGAGGCGATGCACGAAGCCTTTGCGGCGGCGCTGAGCCTGTGGCCGAAGAGTGGAGTGCCCGGCAATCCGCGACCATGGCTGATTTCGACGGCCCGATTCAAAGCCATTGATACTCTGCGTCGACGGGCGCGATTTGATGCGTCGCAAGACGAGCTGGTGCACCATCTCGAGGCGCAAGCGAGTTCGGCGGAAAGCTCCAATCAAGAGGGCAGCCTTGGGGACGAGTTTCTCGAAGACGACCGGCTGCGCCTGATCTTTACCTGCTGTCATCCATCGCTGGCGCCGGAAGCGCGGGTTGCGCTCACCTTGCGTGAAGTGTGCGGGCTGACCACCGAGGAGATCGCCAAGGCGTTCCTCACTACTCCGCGAACGCTGGCGCAGCGCATTGTGCGCGCCAAGGCAAAGATTCGGGAGGAACGGATTCCCTACGAGGTGCCGACGCCCGAGGAATTGCCGGAGCGGCTAGGAGGCGTGCTTCAGGTCGTCTATCTCGTCTTTAACGAGGGTTATTCGGCTGCGGCGGGAGCGGAAGTAACGCGGGCCGAGCTGACCGGCGAGGCGATTCGACTGGGCCGGCTGCTGATGGAACTGCAGCCAGGGTCGGAAGTTATGGGGCTGCTTGCCCTGATGTTGCTGCAGGAATCCCGCCGCACCGCGAGAACCTCCCCGACCGGAGAGCTGATTTTGCTGGAGAATCAGGATCGCGCGCTCTGGAACAAAGAGCAGATCGCGGAGGGAGTGGCATTGCTGGAGAAGGTCCTGAAGTCCAGCCGCTTCGGCTCCTACACGCTGCAGGCTGCGATTGCGGCGGTTCACGCAGAGGCGGAATCGGTCGCTGCGACCGACTGGCGGCAGATTGTTGCGCTATACGATCAATTGGTACGAGTTCAGCCTTCGCCAGTTGTCGAGCTCAACCGTGCCGTGGCCATTGCCATGCGCGATGGTCCAGAGGCCGGGCTGGCGCAGATCGACGCGGTGTTGGAACGTTGTTCAGGAAAAGAAGGCGACTTGGCGAATTATTACTTGGCGCATTCCGCCCGTGCCGATATGTACCGCAGGCTCGGCAGGACAGCCGAGGCTCGCGCGTCCTATGAGAAGGCGCTAGCCCTGACCCAACAGGAACCAGAGCGGCAATTCCTGCAAGAGCGGATTCGGGGGTTGAAATAAAAAGAATGGAGTAGGACTGACGAGATAACCGTGTCAGTCGGGTGCCCCATTTCTCGCGTTCCTTGCGAGAAGTGGGGCTTTTCGCCGATACCTGGCAACCCTCAGCCGTGCTCTGCCGAATTTTCTCCTTCCACCGACGGAAACCGGGGACTGATGGCTCCCTGTTTTGCGCCCCATGCCAGGTCATGTCTGTGGCGGATGAACATTGGCTGGGCTTGGGCTCATCGTGAGCTCAAGTCAAAAGCCCCACTTCTCGCAAAGATCGCGAGAAATGGGGCACCCAGCCTAGTTGGGGGATGCGTCGCGAAAGGGAGATGTGGGCCACCCGCCCCGCACGAGATAGACGTTCAAGCTCGCGAACTACCCTTGACCAACTACAGCTTTCGGCTCTCGACCGAAGGACTGAGGCTGCTGAAGCTGCTGGGAGAAAAGGTGCTGAACTACGATTACTACTTCCAGCCTCTAAGTCGCTCGTAGACTGTGTTCTAGGTGCTCCATTTCTCGACACCCTCCCAAGCCTCAGCCAGCGCTCCGACGAATTTTCTCTTCCCACCACGTCCAGTCGTTGATCCGAACTAACCCCGCGTCTCCGTAAGCGTAGGATCGGTAGCTACTCCACCGCCAATCCTCCGGACTCGCCACCAGTCCGCGCACCACCGGATTGCGATGCATGTACTTCAGCTTCTCAACTTCCTTCTGCTGGCTCCACAGATTGAAATCGTAGAAACGACTCTGCCAGAACCTACCGGAGAATTCGCCGCCAATCACGAGCCGCCGGGAGACGCTCAACTTCACGGCCTGAATTATCCTCGAGGGATCGCCGATCATAGGTTCGGAAATCAGCAGATGTATGTGCTCGGGCATGACTACGTATCCGATCACGGCAAAGCGGTAGCGAACCCGTATCAGCTCGAGGACAGTAAGTACCAGGTCGCGGCGCGCAGGATTGCCAAGCAGCGGCTTGCGTCGGTAGCAGCTCCAGGTGATGAAATGGAGGCTTCCTGTGCCGTAATAACGCTTTAGGCCCCAGGGCATGGGGAAACTCTACGCACAAGTGCGACGTCGTGTCTGTGACGGATGAACATTGGCAGGGTTTATTGTTGGCTATAAGTCAAAAGCCCCACTTCTCGCAAAGAACGCGAGAAATGGGGCACCCAGCCTAGCTGTGGGATGTGTCGCGAATGGGAGGTGTGGGGCACCCTCCAGTCAATCGCCGTTTTCCAGGCATCGTCTCGACGGGTAGGAAGTCAAACCCCCCGCCCCTTCGGCAGGCTCAGGGCAGGCTCTGTCGCACAAAACGCGACAAGGGCGGGGCACCCAGCGAAAAATTTGCAAAGTGCTTGTCGATTTCCGGCCACCCCGTTCGACTAGTGAGTGGAGCCGCACTGCGCAGCCGGCGCCTGGCAACTTTTCTGTGCACAGGCGCGGTGCGGGCTCTTATATAAAAGGAGCGGCCCGGATACGGTGTCCGCACAACAGTCGATACTCGATACACGTTACTCATTACACAAGGAGAACACCATGCGCTTCATGATGATCATGTTTCCGAAAGAATACGTAACCGCAAAAGCTGGCTGGGCGCCCGACCTCAAATCCATGGAGGCCATGGGCAAGTACAACGAGGAACTTGGGAAAGCCGGCGTGCTGGTCGCGCTCGACGGGCTGACTCCGCCGGCGACGATGAGCGCGCGCGTCACCTTCAAAAACGGAAAATCGAAAGTGACCGACGGTCCGTTTACCGAAGCCAAGGAAGTGGTCGGCGGCTACTGGATCATCCAGGTGAAGTCGCGCGAAGAGGCGCTCGAATGGGCCTCGCGCATCCCCGGAAAGGATAACGAAATGGTCGAAGTTCGACGGATGTTTGACATGACCGACTTCGATCCCGAGACCCAAAAGTATATCCAAGAGAAGTTCGGCGACGACGTGGCTGCCGAGATGAAGCAGTAGTAAAAAAACTCTCTGCGTGTTGTCGATATTGGTTGGGCTTGGGCTCATCGTGAGCTCAAGTCAAAAGCCCCACTTCTCGCAAAGAACGCGAGAAATGGGGCACCCAGCCCGAATGTCGTTATGAGAAAGAAGACCGTTACAGGAGAATGGAGAAATCATGGCGCAATATTTAGTTGCGATTCACCACCCCGACAACTACGACCCGTCCAAAGAGGACGAAGCGATGGTCCGCGACATCTCCGCGCTCAACCGCGAAATGATCGCTGCCGGTGTCAGGACTTTCGTAGGCGGCCTTGCCCCGGCCAGCCGCGCGAAGTCGCTGCGGGCGCAGCCCGATGGCAAGGTGCTCATCACCGACGGGCCGTACCTGGAGACCAAGGAGCACATTGGCGGTTTTTGGGTGCTGGAAGCCGCTGACCTGGACGAGGCACTGGCGTGGGGACGCAAGGCTGTCGTCGCCTGTCGGGCGCCGGTCGAGGTGCGCGCGATCTTCCAAAAACCGGCGCCGCCCACCAACTGAAATCCAAAGAAGGAAGCGATCCAATGGGCCGACTTGGCCCATTCTCAGGAGGAAAACAATGCGGAAAAAGATGGTTGGCGCAATCGCAATCAAAAGGCTCGCAGTGCAGATTGTGCTCGGTACGGCGTGCGTCGGTATGGCGTGCGTCGGTATGGCGTGCTTTGGGTCGGCGAATCAGGCGATGGCACAGGATGCCGCGACACACTATCCGAAGATGGCCCCGATCGACCAATACCTCATGGCGGATCGGGATGCGGAAATAGCCCTGGCGCGAAGTGCGGCGCCGGAGTCGATTTCACGCGATGCCGAGGTCCTGGTTCTTGGACGGCATGGTTTCGAAACGGCGGTGAAAGGCAAGAACGGCTTCGTGTGTATCGTGGGACGAGGGTGGACTTCCGCCGCGGATCCTGACTTTTGGAATCCGAAAGTGCGGGTTCCCATGTGTGTAAACGCGGCAGCCGCGCGCTCCTACCTTGTGCGCGTCACGAAAGAGACCGAGTGGGGACTGGCGGGGCGTACGCCTGCACAGATGAATGAGGCGATCTCGGACGCCCTCGCCAGGAAAGAACTGCCGGCGATGGAGCCTGGGGCGATGTGCTACATGATGGGCAAAGAAGGATACGGCGGCGACAGCAAGCCCCACTGGCCTTCCCACCTCATGTTTTTCTATTCGGACACCGACCCTGCAATTTGGGGAGCGAATCTGCCGGGTTCGCCCATCGTTGCGGTTGCTGATCCTACGGAGCATCTGACGCAGTTCGTGATTCCTGTGCAACGCTGGTCGGACGGAACAGAAGTCGCTAATCCGTAAATGTGCAAAGGGCGCACAAGCGCTGGTGCGTTCTTACATAAGAGCGGGAGAGGACAATCCAATGAGAAATGTAATCTACGCCATCAACATTACCCTGGATGGCTGCTGCGACCACACCAAGTTCAATCCCGATGAAGACTTACTTGAACATTACACGCACCTCTTGCGGGATGATGCTGGCCTGCTCGTCTATGGGCGTAAAACCTACCAATTGATGGTTCCTTATTGGCCTGATATCGCAAAAAGCAAGTCCGAGACCAAAGCGGATATTGAATTTGCTCAAGCGTTTGATTCCCTCAAGAAGATTGTTTTTTCACGATCCCTGGGCAGTGTTGAAGACAAGAATACGAGAATTGTTCGTACGGACCTTCGCGACGAAATACTTAAGTTGAAGCAGGAACCAGGCAAGAATATTTTGGTCGGTGGTGTAGATGTTCCTTCACAACTGATGGAGCTTGGCCTGATTGACGAATATCGTTTGGTTGTTGCGCCAATCATTGTTGGCGGAGGGAGACGGTTGTTTGAAGGTGTCAACCTGCCGGAGAAACGCCGATTAAAACTGGTTGAGTCAAAGACTTTTGAATCAGGATGTGTTGCGCTTCGTTACTTGAAACAGTGACAGACAAATCTGCGCAGAAAATTGGGGACGCGGGACGTTCCCCAGTTGTTCGACGAATGGAAATTGGTGAAAATCCCGTCGGAGTTCACCAGGGCAATCAGAGGAGGTAGGGGACCAGGGCGGCCGTCTTTCTTGCGTAGTTAGCGTACGTTTCCCCAAACTGGGAGCGCATCCATTGCTCCTCCATGCGGAGCTTGAACCAGAACACGACGAAGATGAGGACGACAACGATGAACCCGCGCACTTGGGAGATGGCAATCGCCGTGCCGAGAAACCCAGTCAGAATGCCGGTGTAGATGGGGTGACGGACCACGGCATAGGGACCGGTGGTGATCAGCTCGTGGTCCTGCTTGATGGTGACGGAGCGGCTCCAGTTCCTGCCGAGGTGCACGCGGGCCCAGACGGCGAAGAGAAGGCCGGCGACGGTGACGGCGGCGCCCAGCCAGAAGGGCCAATAACCCTGCGGCCAGAGCGGGACGTAAAGCCAGGGCAGCGGGATGCGAGGTATGGAGAGTAAAGCGATCGCGATCAGGAAGATGAGGACGCGGAAGATGCGCGAGGCCGCGGGCTCGAGACGCTGAGTAGTTTTGGTATCGACGGCTTTGATTTGCCAGTAGAGAAGGAAGGCAATCCAGACCACGGGAAAGAAAGATTCGTATAACCACAGCATGTGGGCCTCCGGGCGCTAAAGTACCACGTAGCCGGGTTCAAGAAATAGAGTAGCTGTCGATTTTCGGCGTGCCGAACGACTATCTGACAACGGAACGATGAGCCACGGCTCTGAGTCACAGGACAGGGTTGCCGTTTGTCTTGCGCATTGGGCCGGTTGAGCGGGAGATCCCTTCGGCGCGCTTCGCTCGCTCAGGGCAGGCTCTTCGCTCCGCCTCAAAAAACGGCTGCGCTCAGGATTGACAAAGTCGTGTAAGGGCCAAACTGCACCTATCGGAAACCAGGAGGAATGGATGAAGTACGTGTGTCTGGGATACCTCGAGCCAGGAAAATTCGAAGGGATGACCGAGGACGAGCGACGGGCAACGTTCGACGATTGTTTTGAGTACAACGACCATCTGCGCGCCAACGGACATCTTGTGACCGAAGTACCGCTTCAGCCTCCGGAGACCGCGTTGACCCTGTACTGGAATAACGGCAAAGTCGCTACGACCGACGGCCCGTATACGGAAACCAAGGAACAGCTGGGCGGGATTCATATCCTCGAGGCGCGAGACCTCAATCATGCGGTTCAGTTGGTCTCACAGCTTCCGGGCTTTAAGTATGGACTTGGGCCGGTTGAGATACGGCCGGTTGCAGATATCACCGAAATGGTGAAGGAGAGCCAGCAGCGGCGACGGCGAAAGCATAGCTCGCGATGACGGCCCGCGAGGGCTGCCGCCGATTCCTGTGTTCGGAGTCAAATCCTTCCTTTTGCGAAAGATCCTTCGCCACGGATTGCTTTCAAGTAAAAATCCCCACTCTAACGCCGCAAAAGGCGCGACGTTAGAATGAGGTACCCGATTCCGTGAAGTCCTATGTCGTTACGCGGCGGCTTGTTGTTGGTAGGCCGGGACGAAGTACTCGGTTACGAAGGCTTCATAGGTGGTTGGGGTGGTGTTTTGAGTGGTGCGGGGTTCGAGGGGGCGCATGTGTCCGGAGTTCATGGAGGAGGTCATCTCCACTAACAGACGGGCGAATTGCTCCGACATTCCCATTTGGACGAGGACGGCGCGGAACTGATCGTCGGGGGCCTGAACGTATTTCAGGTCTGCTTTCCCGATCGCCCTACCGATAATGGTGGCGACTTCGGTGTAGGTGAGATCGCGTTGTCCGAGCAGTTCGCGGGTTTGCTTGCCGTGGACGGTCGGGTGCAGGAGAGCGGCGGCAGCTGCGGCTCCGATGTCGCTGGTGGCGATCATGGCAACTTTCAGATCGGGACGAAGCGGCCCTGCGACGGCGCCCATCTGGCGGATCGCGTTCACTTGCGGCAGAGTGTTTTCCATGAAGTAGGCAGCGCGCAGGTGGAGAACATTCGCGCCGCCGATCTGGTTGAGTTTTTGTTCGAGATGGTGAAGTCCAACAACGGGGCCAGTGCCGCTGGGCTTGTCGGCTCCGATGCTGCTGAGTGCGACTACGTTTTTGGTGCCCGCCTTTTGCACGGCGGCGGCGATCGCGTCGACTACGCGGTTGGAATAGCCAAGGGGATCATTGCTGGAGGGATTGGGGGGAATCATCACGTAAGCCGCGTCTGCCAGCTGGAAGGCTTTGGTGAGAGCCCCGGCATCGGTGACATCGGCGATGAAGGTTTCGGCGCCTTTCGCCGCGAGAGGCTGGAGATGAGTTGCGTTTCTGCCGACGACACGAACTTTCTGATTGCCGGCGAGAAGGTTGTTGGCCACCACATGTCCGGTGTGACCGCTTGCTCCCAGTACTACATACATAAACTTACCTCCTGATGTTCGTTTGGATGCAACCGGCTGCGTTCGGGACTCGACGTTAAACCCGTGCGGAAGGAGGGCGGCAGAACCAAGTCCCATAGATTCTCCGGATCACGCCCGGTTCTGCTGCTCGAAGCCGCGCAGTTCGTCGATTTCCTGCTGCAGTTTCTCGCGCGGGCGCTTCCTCACAAAAAAGAACACGATGAGCCATACGCCAAAAAGCACGAAAAGTGGCACCCAGGGCTCGATCGGCCGGGGAGCGCCCTTGCGTCGCTGGGCGACGGAGCGCCCCATTTCGCCGTCCCAATATGGGACTGGGAGCTAAGACTGGGCGCGCGATTTTCGGGGGCCGGCTCATGTTTTGGGCCGGGGATGCCGATTTCGACGGTAGGAAGTGGAAAAGGAGATTGCATATGGGTGCGATCACCAGCTTGCAAACGGCTGTAACGTCGGCAGCGAACGCTTCTTTGAACGCGGCGGCCGCGCCGCAGAACCAGCCTGTCCAGAATCAACCTGTTCAGAGTCAGCCATCACCGAGCGCCGCCGAGGATTCGGTGGAATTGACCGAGGCGCAGCAGGTGTATCAGCTCTACAACCAGGGATTTCCGGTGTCGGCAATTGCCTCGAGCCTGAGCCTGACTGTGGATGCGGTCAACAGTTATCTGAACATTCCGGGCGGGACGAGTACGGCACAGGTGTAGAAGTTTCGATCGCGGGGGCAAAGGGGCAACAGCAGATTCCTGCGTTGTCGTCGCTGGCGCTCCGACTGCGGTCGGAATGACAAACATCCCCACTTCTCGCGCACAGAACGCGCGAGAAATGGGGCACCCAACCTCATCTAAATCCACGCACTGAGTCGCCGGCTCAGGTCAAAGTCCCCACTCTGGCCGCAAAGGGCGCGGCCAGAATGGGGTGCCCGGCGGCTATTAGCACCCGGATTCGTGCCGCTTGGCGGCCAGTTAGTGGGCTTGCGAGATCAGTTGGGCTACTTTGGAGTTGGGGCCTACTGGTTCGACGCAGAGAATCTGATTGGGGTTGAGGTACATGCGGTCGGGTTCGTGCAATTCCTTGCCGCGCTTGACCAGGACGTTGTTGGTTTGTTTGGTTTCGGGATTGGTTTGGGTGACGATGTAATAGACCTCAGTCAGGACGGGACGAGAAGTGCCATATCCCTGAAGCTTACCGAAGTAGGCGGTGCCGTTGGTGAGTTGGACGGCCTGATAGGGAGTGGTGAAAACTACGCTCGAGGGATTGAGCGCGTGCATGTACAGGAATGAGGCGATGATCACGGCGAGTCCGGCGAGCGCCCAGATGGCCTGGACGATGGCGCTGCCTTGTTGCGAATTACTTCTTGCGGCGTTTGCCAACGGATGATTTCCTTGTGCATCGTTCGAGAGCGCTTCGCTGCTCATGAGAAGATTCCTCCTGGAATAAAGTGTCTAGCCTGCCATGGCCAAGGCGTTTTTGCTCACCGCACTTTCTGCAGACGACGCCTGGGTACCCGCGCTCAACAGAGGAACGCGGAGGGGATTCGTCTGATGCGGATGGATCGTGCCATCCAGGCCGAAGCCCAGTTTTGAGGCAGTGCAAGTCGATCCGCCAATATCGAAGCGGTGATTAACCTTGGCATTGTTTTTCAAAACAGGGGGGAGATTCGCAGAAAGCATATCATTTCTTGAGCCGGGAGTCGCGAAGCGTCCGCAGGACGCCGGCGTGCACAACGATCTAGCGCAGGCACATGTGCGCGCGCTACGTCAAAATCCGAGGGCGCAAGGAGCGCGACAAGGGTGCGGCACCCAGGGAGAAAGCAGATTCCTCGGTTGCCGTCGCATTCGCTGCGGCGGTTGGAATGGCAAGTATTTTTGCGTTTGTTGCGTTACGATCTCGAAGTCAAAATCCCCACTCTAGCCGCAAACGGCACGGCTAGAATGTGGCACCCTCGAGGTTTGAGATTTCGTCTACGTGCGTCGAATTGGCCAGTGCTTCAACTGGAACGGGAAGAATTTTCTGCGCCTGGCGCCCAGGCTTGCAGCTTGACCAGCCAGTTCGCTGGTTCAGGCAGAATCGCGAATTTGGGCAGGTCGCCGCGGACCATGGCGACTTCATCGCAGCAGTGGTAGCGCGGGCAGGCGTGGCAGTCTTTGTAGATCTTGTCGGGAATGTCTTCGCGCTGCGCGACGGAGAAGCCCTGCGCGGCAAAGAAATCCGGCTTGCGCGTGAACAAACAGATGCAGTCGACGCGATGGCGCTTGGCTTCAGCCATGAGGGCTTTGACGAGACGTCCGCCGCCGCCGCGGCCTTGGGCCCAGGGCGCGACGGTGATTGAGCGAATTTCGGCGAGATGGGTGCCGTAGAGATGCAAGGCGCCGCAACCGATGATGCGGGCGCCATCTTCAAGATCGTCTTCAAGTACGACGAAGTCGCGGACGTTCTCGCAGAGTTCGGCGAGCGTGCGGGGCAGGAGCGTGCCGTCACCGGAGTAGGCGGCGATCAGATCGTGAATGTGTTCGGCGTCGGGCAGAATTGCTTTACGCGTGCGCATGGGTTTCCTGAGTATGGACCTCCTCGCGAAGGGATTCGATTTTGCTGCGCACGTCGCGGACGGCCTGACGAACGCGGTTGGGAGCCGTGCCTCCGGTGACGTCGTGAATGGCGAGCACTGAAGCGAGTTTTAAAGATTCGTAGAAATCGGGACCGAAGGCCGGGCTGAGGGATTGCAGGTCGGCGAGCGGCAAGTCTTGCAACTCGCAGTTTTTTTCGAGGCAGAGTTGCACCGCTTTGCCGACGCGCTCGTGGGCGAGGCGCGATGGGACGCCATGATTGACAAGATATTGCGCGGCAGCCCAGGCGTTGGTGAATCCGGAGTGCGCGGCCTGCTGCATGCGCGCGCGATTGAATTCGACGGACTTCATGAATCCGGTGACCAGGGGCAACATGCGGACGACTGTGTCGGAGGCGGCGAAGAGAGGTTGCTGCGTTTCCTGCAAGTCTTTGTTGTAGGCGAGGGGCAGGCCTTTGAGCGCGACGGTTAGCGCGGTGGCGTCGCCGAGAATGCGACCGGCTTTTGCGCGGACGAGTTCGAGCAGGTCGGGATTTTTCTTTTGCGGCATGGCGCTGCTGCCGGTGGAATAAGCCTCGGGCAGGGTGAGGAATCCGTATTCCTGCGAGGAGAACAGAATCATTTCTTCCGCCCAGCGGCTGAGGTGCATGGCGAGCAGCGAGAGCGCGTTGACGAACTCGATGGCGAAATCGCGATCGCTGGTGGCGTCGAGGCTGTTGGCGGTAGGAGCGTCGAAGCCGAGGGCTTCGGCCATGAAGGCGCGATCCAGAGCGAGCGTGGCTCCGGCGACTGCACCTGATCCCAGAGGGCAGAGGTTGAGGCGCTTGCGGCAGTCGGCGAGGCGATCGGCATCGCGCAGAAACATTTCGACGTAGGCCAGCAGCCAGTGAGCGATCAGAACGGGTTCGGCCTTTTGCAGGTGCGTGTAGGCGGGCATGGCCGCATCGCCGGATTGATCGCCAGATTGTTCGGCGCGATCGGCTAGCGCGCCGCAGAGTTCGGCCAGGTCGTGGCGCAGTTGATCGACCGTCGCGCGGACGTAGAGGCGGAGGTCCGTCGCGATTTGTTCGTTGCGGCTGCGGCCAGTGTGAAGTTTGTAGCCGGTTTCACCGATCAAGGCCACCAGTTGTTTTTCAACGAAGTGGTGGACGTCTTCGGCTTCGTTGTCTTCTGGCTGGGGCGAATGTTCGACCGAAGGTGATTGCTCGTGGACAGAGTTCGCGGGCGAGGGCGCCCGTGCCACACCGATCTCCTCCAGCCCCTGCAGGATGCTGATCAGTTCGTCGGCGGAGAGGACGCCGGCGTTTTTCAACGCGCGGGCGTGCGCGCTGCTGGCTGCCAGTTCGTAGCGCAGCAGGCGGCGGTCAAAATCGAAGGATCGCTGCCAGCGCTCGAACGCGGGGTCGAGCGGCTGGCGGAATCTCCCGGACCACATCTTCATCGCGTGGCCTCCGAGTACGTTTTCCAAGTGACGCGGCACTTCATCGCGCGACCTCTTTCATGTTTTCGCGAGATGCGTCGGACGCGCGGGAACGGGCGGCGCGCGAGCGCGAGGGCAGGCCTAGAATGCGAATGAATCCGGCGGCATCTTTCTGGTCGTAGCTGTCGCCCATGGTGAACGAGGAAAGGTCGGTGCGATACAGCGAGTACTCAGACTCGCGGCTGACGATCGAGACATTGCCTTTGTAGAGCGAGAGCGTGACCGTGCCCGTCATTTCCTTTTGCGTGCTGTTGACGAAGGCGTCGAGGGCTTCGCGCAGCGGCGTGAACCAAAGGCCGAAGTAGACGAGTTCGGCATACTTCAGGGCGATGTGCTGCTTGAAGTGGGCGACGTCGCGCTCCATGCAGATGGCTTCGAGTTCGCGGTGAGCCGCGATAAGGAGCGTGCCGCCGGGAGTTTCGTAACATCCGCGGGACTTGATGCCGACGAAACGGTTTTCGACCAGGTCGACGCGGCCAATGGCGTTGCGCGCACCGATTTCGTTGAGCAGTTCGACAAGCGAGACGGGATCGAGTTCCATACCGTTGACGGAAACCGGGATGCCTTGCGCGAAGCCGATTTTCACCTGCTCTTCTTTGTCGGGCGCTTCCTGCGGCGATTTAGTAATTTGCCAGGTGGTTGCGAGGGGCGCGCTGGCCGCATCTTCGAGTTCCCCGCCTTCGTGGCTGATGTGCCAGAGATTGCGGTCGCGGCTGTGAATTTTCTCGCGGCTCTGGGCGACCGGGATGCCGTGCTGCTCGGCGTAGTCGAGGCAGTCTTCACGCGACTTCAGTGTCCACTCTCGCCATGGGGCGATGATTTTCAGTTCCGGAGCCAGCGCCTGATAGGTGAGTTCGAAGCGGACCTGGTCGTTGCCTTTGCCGGTGCATCCGTGCGCGACGGCGGTTGCACCTTCGCGCAGCGCGACCTCGACCTGATGCTTGGCGATCACAGGGCGGGCGAGAGATGTGCCGAGCAGATACTTGTGCTCGTAAACGGCGCCGGCTTTCAGGGCGGGGAAAACGTAATCGGTCAGAAATTCTTCGCGGAGATCTTCGACGATTACTTTCTTTGCGCCCGTAGCGTAGGCTTTTTTCACGACGGCTTCAATGTCGTCTCCCTGGCCGACGTCGCCGACCATAGCGATGACTTCGCAGGAATAATTTTCTTTGAGCCACGGAATGATGATCGACGTGTCAAGTCCGCCGGAATAGGCGAGAACGATCTTCTCTTTTTCAAAGCTGTCCTTCTCAGGCATGAGCGCTCCTTACGGGCAGGCGAACCGCGCCGCCCAGCAATAAATAAAGAATAGATTTTTGAACGTGCAGGCGATTTTCAGCCTGCTCGAAGATGACGGAGTTTTCCGAGTCCATGACTTCGTCGGTGACTTCTTCGCCGCGATGCGCGGGCAGGCAGTGCATGAAAACCGCATGGGCCGCGGCTTGGGCCATCAGTTCACGATTAACCTGATAGGGCTGGAAGATGGCGCGGCGCTCGGCGGCCTCGTGCTCTTGCCCCATGCTGGCCCAGGCGTCGGTGTAGACAGCGTCGACGCCGGAGATGGTGGCGTGCGGATCGGTGAGCAATTCGATTTGCGCTCCTGTCTGCTTCGCAATCTTGCGGGCGTCGGCGACGATTTTTGCATTTGGCTCGTAGCCCTTGGGCGTGGCGATGCGGATCGAGGAGCCGAGGCAGGCAGAGGTCAGAAGAAGTGAATGCGCGACGTTGTTGCCGTCGCCGACATAGGCGAGGCGAATGTTGCGGAGATTGCCGAAACGCTCCTGCAATGTGAAGTAGTCGGCGAGAGCCTGGCAGGGATGCTCGATGTCGCTGAGAGCGTTGATCACCGGGATCGAGGCGAAGTGGGCCATGCCTTCGATGGTTCCCTGCGCGAAGGTGCGGAGCACGATGATGTCGACCCAGCGTTCGAGATTGTGAGCGATGTCGCTAAGAGTTTCGCGGGCGTCGAGGCGGTTCTGGGTTTGATCGACGAAGATCGTCGTGCCGCCGAGGCTCGACATGCCGGCCTCGAAGGTGAGGCGGGTGCGCAGCGAAGGCTTCTCGAAAAACATCACCATTTGCTTGCCGGCGAGCGAGCGCTGGAAGACGGACGGGCGCGACTTCATCAAGTCGGCGAGATGGAGCACGGCTTCGACACCTTGCGGGCCGAGGTCGCGGGTAGAGATTAAATCGGGGCACCAGAAGGTGCCGGGGAAAGTTTCCGGCGCGGCTGGCGCGCGGGATGGTAGCGGACTATTCAATGGCTGTTCCTCTTTCTGAACGTTGGGTGCGGGACGCTGGTAACTACGTAATTAGCGCAGCAGTCGAGCTTTGCTCGACCGGACAGCCGAGGGCGGCTGTCTCTACATTTGTCGATGTGGTTCATGCGCAAGTGACCTCGGTGCCGCAGGGAAGCTTCGTTAGGTAGAACTGCGGGAGCGCATCGGCTTCGGCGGCGGGGAGGATTCGCACGCGGCCTACTCCTTGTTTTAGCGCTTGCTTGCAGGCTTGTAGCTTGGGCAACATGCCGCCGCTGATGACCGATCCGGCGGCGAGAACTTCGGCTTGCTTGGTATTCAGCCATGGGATGACGCAGCCGTCGGCGTCTTTGACGCCGGGAACGTCGGTGAGAAAAATGAGCGCATCCGCGTGGCAGGCGGCGGCGCAGGCAGCGGCCATTTCGTCGGCGTTGACGTTGTAGTATTCGCCATCGGCGCCGAGGGCGAGCGAGGCGAGGACGGGGATGCCGCCCTGCTGCCAGAGAGCTTCAATCCAGCAGGGTTCGGCGAAACAGATTTCGCCGACGAAGCCCAAATCATTGCCCCGGATGTGTTTGCGGCGGGCGCGGAATGACATGCCGTCGCCGCCGCAGAATCCCACGGCGGGCATGCCGGCGGCCTGAATGGCGGCAACCATTTTCTTGTTGACCATCCCGCCGAGCACCATGAGCGCGACGTCGCGAGTTTCGGCGTCGGTGACGCGCAGGCCGCCGACGAATTCGCTCTGTTTGCCGAGTTGCTTTAGCACGCGCGTGAGCGCGGTACCGCCGCCGTGAACCACGGCGACGCGGTGTCCGTCTTGCGCGAGCTCCGCGATGGCGCGGGCGCATTTGCGCAGCGTAGCGGTGTCTTCGAGAGCGGTGCCTCCGACTTTGACGACGATGATCACTGCAGTCCCTCTTCTTCCGGCCAGCCATACATCAGGTTCATGTTTTGCACGGCCTGTCCGGCCGCGCCTTTCAGCAGGTTGTCGATGCAGGAGACGATCACCAGGCGGCGGCCGTCTTCGGCAAGGCAAAAGCCGAGATCGCAGTAGTTGGTGTGCAGGGAGAACTGCACTTGCGGCAGTTTCGGAGATGCGAATACCCGCACCCAGCGTTTGCCCGCATAGAAAGTTTTGAAGCATGACTCGACTTCTGTCGTCGTCATCTGGCGATTCAGGTGGACGTAGATGGTCGAGAGAATTCCGCGCGGAATGGGCAGCAGGTGAGGAGTGAAGGTCAGTTCCTGCGCGTGCAGGTCGAGTTGCTCGACAATTTCGCCGACGTGGCGGTGATTAAAAACCGAATAGGCAGACAGATTGTCGGCCACGGAAACGAAATGGGTTTTCGACGTAGGCTCTTTGCCAGCGCCGGATACTCCCGACTTTGAATCGGAGATGATTCCGCGAGTGCGATCGAGCGCACTCGCCTTGAGAAGCGGCGCCAGCGCCAGAATCACCGAGGTTGCGTAGCAGCCGGGATTGGCTACCAGCGCAGCGTTCGGGAGACGATCGCAGTTGAGTTCGGGCAGGCCGTAGACTGCCTTCGCCGTCAGCTGCTCCGCAGTTGCGGAATCGGAATCGTGAAAGTCGTAGACGGCGCGGTGCTGCTCCTGCTTGAGGCGCCACGCGCCGCTGAGGTCCACAACGCGCAGCCCTTCGGCGATTGCTTCGGGCACGAGCGCTCGCGATGCGTCGTGCGGCGTGGCCAGAAAAAGCAGATCCACTCCCTGCTGCTTCAGGGCGGGCCAGGACAAAGGGCGCAAAGGATAGCCGCCGTTGCCGGAGAGAGTGGGGAAAACGTCGGCTAAGTCCGCAGGGCCGCCATTGTCGGTGGGGCGACGGAGCAGAATTGGTTTCTCGATTCGAGGATGGCGCAGAAGAATGCGCGTGAGTTCCAGACCGGAATATCCGGTGGCACCCAGCACGGCGGTTTTTAACTTTGCGGTCAACTGATCGAGCAATCTTCTGACATTTCTTGGCCCAGTATCGTTTTAGCGCAGCATCTCTTAGCCCAGCATTTCTTCGATGCGGCTGGCCAGCTTGCGGGCGTCATCTTTATCGGGGCAGACAATAAGGATGGTGTCATCGCCGGCGATGGTGCCGACCACCTCGCTCCAATCGGCCTCGTCGAGCGCGGCGGCGACCGGCTGGGCGCTGCCGACAATGGTCTTGATGACGAGTTGATTCTGCGCGGAGCGAACGTCGAGCACGAATTCGCGCACCAGGCGCGAAACCGGAGGCAGGGCGACGGCGATACCTCCTTCGCCATGGTTCACGGAGTAGCCCTGCGCCGTCTTGCTGAGATTGAGGTCGCGAATGTCGCGCGAGAGCGTGGCCTGCCCGACCTTGAAGCCGCGCTTGCGCAGAAGGCGCTGCAGGTCTTCCTGGCTGGCGATGACGCCGTGCTTGAGCACATCCAGTACCGCGCGTTGGCGAAGGGTTTTATTCATGCTGCATAAATATTCATCAAAATGAATAATTATGTTTCTATGGTACGGACCGAGGGGGAAATGTCAATAGGAAATATGCTGGACGGGGACTTTTCCGGTTACCGCGGGAAAGTCCCCACTTCTCGCGCAAAAAGCGCGCGAGAAATGGGGCACCCGGCGGTTGGAGAGCAAAATCTCCACGTCTGGCAAAACCGGCCAGACATGGGGCAGCCATGGCGACTACGAGCCGGTTTTTTTGAGCGCTTCCTGGGCGGACCGCGCATCTTGCGGGCTCAGGCCTAGATTCAGGGCGGCTTGCAGGCTGGAGTGAGCTTGTGCGGGCTGCCCAGCGGCGAGGTAGACGAGGCCAAGATGAAACTGGAAGGCTGCGTTCTGGGGATTTCTCGCAACCGCGGCTTCGAGGACCGGCACCGCCAGGTTGTAAATTCCCTGCTTGTAATAAACCCAGCCGAGAGTGTCGTTGACGTTGGGATCGTCGGGCTGAGAAGCCTTGGCTTTCTGCGCGAGCTGCAGGGCGTCGGCGAGCGGGCCGCCGTGGTCGGCGTAGAGGCGCGCCAGATTCATTTGTGCCTGATAGAAGTTGGGGTCGACTTTCAGAGCGTCCTGGTAGGTTTGCTGGGCGTGAGGTAGGTCGCCGAGATAGGCGTAGACCTGGCCGAGGAGAATATAGGTCGGCAGGTAGCCGGGGAATTTGGCGCGAGCCGCCTGGTATTGCTGGATCATCGCGTCGGCGTGGTTGGTGGCGGCGTAGATGTTGGCCAGGGCTAGGTATCCGTTGACGTAAGAGGGGTTCAGGGTGAGCACCTGCTTGTACGTGCGCTCGGCGCAGGGCCAATCTTTCTCAGAGACACAGAATTCCGCCTTCGCCACGAGTAACTGGTAGGACTTGGGCTGGGCCGCGATCTGGCGATCGATGCGGGCGCCGGCCTGTTTCGTCTTTCCCTGTTTCGCCAGAATTTCCGACAGGCCGCTTAACGCTGGTGCGTAATCCGGGTCGAGGGCGAGGGACGTCTCGTAGGCTTTTTCGGCGTCGGCGTAATTTCCACGGAGACTGAGAACTTTTCCTAAACGCTCCTGCGCCTGGGGGCTGCGCGGGTTGAGGCCCACGGCGATTTCAAAGGCTCGCTGGGCCTGATCCGGTTGGCCGCGGAGCAGGTCGGCGCTGCCGGCGAGCAGGTGAGCATCGGCCAGCCAGAAACTGGTGGCGATCACCTGGCTGGCGTAGCTGATGGCTGCGCCGGCGTTGCCCTGCTGCAAACTTACATTGCCGAGGCCGAGGATGGCGGGAAGATATCCGGGCTGCACGCGCAGAGCGTCGGAGTAAGCCTGCTGCGCAGGGCCGGGTTCCTCCTGCCGCACGTAAACCTGGGCAAGGTAGTAATAGACGGCGGCGGGAGCATCGGAAGAATCCTGCAGCAGATTTTTTAGTTCGGTTTCGGCCTGCTCCAGGCGAAAGGCGCCCAGGTCGCTGCGGGCGCGCAGCAGGCGGAAGTCGAAATCCTTGTTGTCGCGATTATGGGCATCGATCCAGTTGTTGGCCTCTTGCCATTTCGCCAGCTGGAGATAGCACTCGGCGACTTGCTTGGCGGCGTCTTGGTCGTTGGGGTCTTTTTCTGCCAGAGTGCGGAAGAGTTCGAGTGCAGACGCGGCATCCCCGTTGTTGAGATAGAACTGCGCGACGGCGCGGCGGCCGTCGGGATAATTGTTCTGGTCCGCTTCGATCTGATCGAGAAGGTGTTTGGCGTCGGACGCGCGTCCGCGTTCGGTGTAGAGGCCGGCAAGGGCGATGGGCAACTCGACGGCGTGCGGATTATGGCTGATTCCCTCGCGCAACGTCTGCTCGGCCCGGTCGGCCGCATCCTGCGCTTTGTAGAAACTTGCCAGGTTGATGTAGGTCTGGGGGTCGTCGGGCCGAATGTCGACTGCGGTCTGGAAGCTTTTTTGGGCCGCGCCGTATTCGGTGTCGAGAAGCTGGGCGAGGCCCAGGTCTTCATAAATGGAAGCGTCGCGGGGAGCGAGGTCGATGGCCTGCTGTAGCTCGTTCTCGGCGGCGACATACTGCATCTGTTGCAGTGCGATCTGGCCGAGCAGGTGGTGAGCGCCGGCGTTTTTGTTGTCCCGAGAGAGAACGGCTTCCGCTTGCTGATGCGCGTCGGCATATTGCGTGGCCGAGAGCTGTAAATTCCCGAGTCGCAGGCGAGCGTCAAGATTTTTTTCATTGAGACGCACCGCGTTCGAGAAAGATTGGGTCGCGGCGGTGGGATGTTCCTGCTGGGACTGCAGAAGTCCCAACCGATAGTAGGCGTCGGCAAAATCGGGATCGATCTGAATCGCTTCTTTATATTCGCTTTCGGCCTGGGCAAACTGCTTCCGCTGCAGGTAGCGATTGCCGTCCTCCACGTGCTCGCGGGCGCGCGCCGAGCTGCGGCAGGCCGGCAAGGTTGCCAGCAATGCCAGAACGAGCGCCGGCAGAAGGGCTCCGCGAACCACGGCAGAAATTCCCGGAAGCGGTCGAGTCGTCATTATTCCTTTACTTCTTTAGTTCTTCCTTCGCCGGCGCCGGAATTTTCTCGGCGGATATCGAAGTGCGTTAGCGCCTTGATTCTAACCGAAGATTTACGTTCGGGCGCCCTTGCAGCATATCGAGTCCGATTCGACTCCGGACGGGCCATGCCGACCTGTCTGCGATCCGGGGCGAAGGGAATCAGGCGGATTTGTCGTTCCCCATTTGACCCAGTTTTGCAACATTGCAAAATCTTTCACTCTTGACAAGATTTTCTGCTGGGCTATTATTCGGTCGCCCTCTCTGCGAGCCCGTCCGGGTTCGCAACGATTACTTTTTTGTGTTTCAACCAAAATAAAAACCCTGCGGTGGTTCGATTTTGAATTGATGCGTCACTTGGAGTCTCCCATGCGCCCTTCGTCGTTTCTGACATTGAAGTGGATGAGTGTGCTTGCCATCCTTCTGGCCGTCTTTACCCTCGCCAACCTCGCCTCCGCTCAAACCGCATCCAAGCACAAGCTCGCGAAGGCCGCGCAGAAAAGCTCGCCGCCACCAGTCACGACCGATACCTGGACGGGTGGAGGCGGCTCGGGCAACACGGACTGGAGCGACGCCTCGAACTGGAACAACGGCGCCATCACCAGCGGCGAGAATCTTCTGATTAATCTCACGACGGCAGCGACCACCGACGACCAGAGCTTCACCATCGGCACGCTTACCCTGAGCAATGCGGGGGATTCCGTAACGCTGAACAACAACGTGCAGACGACGGTGGAGGGCAACATCAGCAATGCCGGCACGATCACGCTCAACGCGGCGGGCAACACTACAGGTCTATATCTCAACAACTCACTGACCCTGAGCGGCAGCGGGACGATTGATCTGACCAGCACCAATGGGAACTATACGGGGTACCTCTACGGCGTCGGCGGCTCGGTTCTGACCACGTCGTCGAACATAACCGGCGCGGGCACGGTGGGCAACGGCGAATTGAACTTCGTAAACTCCGGCACCATCAACGCCAACAGCAACGGCCTGAACCTGCTGGTCAATCCCGACACCTGCAGCGGTTGCACCAACACCAATACCGGAACATTGGAGGCGACCAGCGGCGGCGCTCTGGTGCTCTACAACGGGACCTGGACAAACACGGGAGGAAAGATCAGCGCGGCGACCGGTTCTTCGGTGGACCTCGAAGACAACGTGACGATAAACGGCGGGACGCTGACCTCATCTGGCACCGGGGTGGTCTACGGCATCAGCGGCTACGACGTCTTCCTCAACGGCGTGACCAACTCGGGCAGCTACCAACTGCAGAACAACAACGCGACGGAGATCACGGGAACCATCACCAACAATGGCACGATCACCCTCGTGGGGAACGGCAATACGACTGAGTTGTATCTGGATGGCAACGCCACCCTAGCGGGCACGGGCACGGTGGTGCTGAGCAGCACGAACAACAACTGGACGGGCTACATTAATGGCGTAACCGGCAGCGTCCTGACCAACAACTCGACCATCACGGGCTGGGGCACCGTGGGGGATGGCGAATTGCAAATTGCCAATGGGGCGAGCGGGGTGATCAATTCCAACCTCAGCGAAGGCAACATCAACCTGAATCCGTACACGGCGGTTACCTCCACCAATGCCGGCCTGATCGAGGCGACGAACGGCGGCACACTGACGATGTACAACGGTACCTGGACGAATACCGGCGTCATTGAGGCGCAGGCCGGGTCCGCCATCAACCTGGAAGACAATGTAAGCATCACGGGCGGGACGCTGGAATCGACCGGGACCGGCTCGGTGAACAGCATTAGTGGGTACAACGTTTTTCTGACCGGGCTCACGCTGGCCGGCACGTACAACGTTCAGAACAACGGCAACACGGAAATTTCCGGAACCATCACCAACAACGGGACCATCAATCTGCTGGCGTCGGGCAACACGACCGGCCTGGAGGTGAACGCCTCGGGCAGTAACAGCGCCACGTTGGCGGGAACAGGCACGGTTGTAATGGGCACCACCAACGGGGACTACAACGACTATATCTATGGCAACGGCACTGGCAGCCTCACCATTGATCAGACGATTACGGGCGCTGGCAACATCGGGGATAACTCAATCAGCCTGGTGAACAATTCCACCATCGATGCGAACCTCAGCCCGACGGTAACCACAGCGGTGCTTACCATCCAGCCGGGCGCAGGCGGAATGATCAACACCGGAACCCTGGAAGCCACCAATGGCGGCACGCTGCAATTGTATGGAAGCACGATTAACAACGCCGGCGGTACCATCCAGGCCGTTGGCGCCGACAGCAGCAGCAACCCATCGACCGTGATTCTCGACGGCAATATGAGCATCACGGGTGGAACGCTGACCACAAGTGGGTTGGGTGTCATCGAGGTGACTGGCGGCCAGCAGGCGAACCTGACCACACTCACCAACAGCGGCACGCTGAACGTCCTCAACAACGGTGAGTTGAACACGAATGGAACGATCACCAACAACGGAACTATTACTCTTATCGGAGCCGGTAACGCCACGTATCTTTACGCCCCCACAAACACGACCTTGACGGGCACCGGCGCAGTTGTGCTGACGAGCAGCAACGGGGACTATGACGGCATCGTCGAGACTGCCGGCGGGGCGACCTTGACTAATGCCGAGACGATCGAAGGGGCGGGAGCGATTCAGGATGGCACCTTCGTCAACAATGGAACTGTCAACGCCAACATCAGCGGGACGACGCTGGTGCTGCAATCCCTCGCGGCCGCGACCAATACCAAGACCATGGAGGCCAGCGGCGGCGGCACTTTGGAGTTCAATGGCTCTGTTTGGACAAACACCGGAGGCACTATTTCGGCCCAGAGCGGCTCGGCTGTTGAACTGACCGCAAATACGAGCATTACCGGCGGCACACTCACCACGGGCGGCACGGGCCAGATTTACGTTCTGGGGGGGCAGCAGGCCAATATCACCACGCTCACCAATAGCGGCGCGCTGAACGTTCAGAACAACGGCGAACTTAACACGAACGGAACCATCACCAACAACGGCACGATCACTCTGACAGGGAACGGCAACAGCACGTATCTTTACGCTCCCACGAGTACGACGTTAACGGGCACGGGCACGGTTGTGGTGACGAGTACGAACGGCAACTATACGGGCATCATCGAGGGCACTGGTGGCAATACTCTGACCAATGACGAGACCATCGAGGGCGCGGGCACTATCCAGAATGGCATCTTCGCAAACAACGGAGTCATCAATGCCAACGTGAGCGGCGCAACTCTGACGCTCTATAACTTTACGACTCCCACGAACTCGAAAACACTGGAAGCCAGCAACGGCGGCACACTGGCCTTCAACGGCTCCAACTGGACGCAGTCGGCCGCGGGAACCATCACTGCGCAGACCGGTTCGTCGGTCGAGCTGTACAACAATGCAACCATTACGGGAGGCATCCTGAATACAGTCGGGACCGGCCAGTTCTATACTCCCGGCGGGTGGGTTTCTTACCTGGCCAACCTGACCAACGACGGAACCTTCAACATCCAGAACAATGCCCAAACCCAGCTGACCGGGACCATCACCAACAATGGCAGCTTCAACCTGTCGGGGAACGGCAACAGCACATACCTTCTGATTAACGGCGCCGTGACTTTGAAGGGAGCCGGCATCGTGGATCTGGGCAGCGGCAACGGGGATTTCACAGACTACATTTATGGCGAGGGCACTACCCCGACGCTGACCAGCTACAACACCATCGAAGGCTCCGGAAACCTGGGTTCGGGCAACATGGGTTTCACCAACGACGGCACGGTGGATGCGAACGTTGCCGGTGGTGGGATCACCATCGACGTGAACACCTCGGGATTCACCAACTACAACGGAGCGACCACCACGCTGACCGGCGGAACGTACATCGCTAACGGCGGCAACATCGATTATAACTTCGGCAACACGACCGGAATCACGACGCTTTCGGCCAGCGTTACCGAAGAAGGCGGCGGCCAGTTCCTCAATACGAATAACGACGCCAACGCTCTGGCGAACCTGACCAGCATCACATCGACGGGCGCGTTGACCACCGACGTGAACTTCACCGACGCGGGCGCCTTCAGCAACGCCGGCTCGCTCACCATTCTGGGCAGTACGGCGTTCAAGGTGGGCTCGCTGACGCAAATCAGCGGCGGCACGTTGACGGCCGGAACCTACGTTCTGGATTCGAACCTCGATATTACCGGGACCGCACAGACCATCACCACCAACGCGGCCACACTCACCCTGGCGGGCGGCACGATCGAGAACACATCGAACAGCACGAACGCTTTGGCCAGCCTCGCCAGCAATACGGGAAAGCTGACGATCGGAGGCACCGCCGCGTTCACTACGACCGCTGCCAGCTTTAGTAATACCGGTAGCCTCACCATCAATGCGGGAAGCACGTTCATTGCGCCGGCCCTGACCCAGATCAGCGGGACCACTCTTTCGGCGGGCACGTATGTTCTGAGCGGCAACCTGGACTTGAACAGCGGCGTCAGCATCGCGACCAACGCGGCGACTCTGACGCTCTCTGGTGGGACGATCAATTCCGGCTCGACCAATGCGCTGGCGGGGCTGGACAGCAATACGAAGAGTCTGACGCTGGCCAATAATGCGAACTTCACCACCGCGGGCAGCTTCTCGAGTTCCGGGGCGCTGACGGTGGATAGCGGCAGCACCTTCACCGTGACCGGCACGCTCACGCAGTACAAGAGCGCGACCAACGCGCTGCAGGGCGGCACGTTCGCGGTCGGCGGCACGCTGGCCTTCGCGGCGGGTGCAAACGGCATCGAGACCGATGCTTCAAACCTGACTATGGAAGGCACGGGCACGCTGAAGAACACGACCAGCGGAGCGAACGCCAACGCGCTGGCCAACTTCAACACGATTGCCAGCACCGGCAGCTTCACCCTGGCTGACGACGCCAACTTCACGGCGGCCGCCAACTTCACCAACTCGGGCAAGCTGACGATCGACGCCGGCAGCACCTTCGGAGTGACCGGCACGCTGAGCAACCTGAGCAGCGGCACGTTGACCGGCGGCACTTATACGGTTGCCGGAACCTTGCAGTTGGCCAGCGCCAACGGCGGCATCACCACCAACGCGGCGACGCTGACGCTGTCGGGAACGACGGCGAAGATTCTGGACGGCACCAGCAACGCGCTCGCGACCTTCGACAACAACACGGGCACGCTGGATCTGGCGACCGGGATCACGCTGGTGACGGCCAACAGCACGTTCACCAACTCAGGCACGGTGGACGTCGCCAAGGGCACGATCTTCGAAGCGGGCACGGGAGCGGCCAAACAATACAGCCAGACCGCGGGCACGACGACGGTGGATGGCACGCTGGCGGGCGGCGGCACGACCGGCATCAGCATCACGGGCGGAACGGTGCTGGGCGCGGGCACGCTGCACGGCAACACTTCGAACAGCGCCGCGATCAGCGCCGGCGACTCGGGCAAGGCGGGGCTGCTGACGATTACCGGCACGTACACACAACTGGCCAGCGGCTCGCTGAACGTCAACGTAGGCGGCACCACGGCGGGAACGCTCTACAGCGAAGTGAAGATCTCGGGCAAGGCCAGCTTGGGCGGCACGCTGGCGGTGACCTTGATCAACAGCTTCACGCCGACGGTAGGGCAGACCTTCACGGTGTTGACGGCGACGGGCGGACTGGGCGGGACGACGTTCTCGAACACGACGATCGCGATCAATTCGACGGAGCAGTTCGACATTTCGTACACGTCGACCGGAGTGGTGCTGACGGTAGTAGCGGTCGGGCCGTCGAACTCGAATGGCAAGCCGGCGCAGAATTCAGCACAAAGTTCGGCGATGGCCGTGGCCGATCCGACGAACAGCGTGAGCAAGAGCACGCTGCTGAGTGCGCATAACAACCTGCGGCACGCGCTGGGCGTGGAGATCGGCAAGCGAGTGGAAGTGGCGAGCGCGGGCAGCGGGAGCGAGCGAGTGGTGGTGCCGGACGCGACCGGCATCAGCACGCCGCGCGCGTGGGAGCATATTCCGGTCACTCTCTTATCGTCATGGGATCACGTGAAAGCGGTGACGGTGGCGCGGACTCCGGCGGCGGTGAATCTGGGCAGCGAGCGCTCGGGTGTGGCACAGCATGTCAACGACTGGACGGGAAGCAGCCACGTGGTTCCGGTGCGGACGCCGCTGGCGGGATGGGCGGGGATCAACAACACGCATCGCGTGCCCATGCACCTGCTCCCGACTACGCTCCCGGTAGTGCGGTAAACGTCGTGCAATAAGAGCCGGGGGAGTGACCAAGAGCCGCCGCATTCGCCCTGCGGCGGTTCTTGTCGTCTTCCGGCCTTCGATTTTCTACTAACCCGTCGGGCCGCTTACAACACTTCGCTTAATCGCCGTATGCCTTCGCGAATCTGGGTTTCGTTCATCCGCGAATAGCCCAGCAGAAATCCTGCCCGCTGCGGCTTCTTCAGGAAATAGGCGGAGATTCCGTAGACGCGAACGCCCCGCAACGCCGCGGCGGCGATCACCGACTGTTCCCTGCGGCGACGGCGAGGCCACAGGACGACATGAGCGCCAGCGTCATGGCCGGTGATTTCAACGCGGCTCGCGAGATGCGTTTGGATGGCTTCGAGGAGAGCGTCGCGACGGGCAGCATTTCTGCGCCGAACGCGGCGCAGGTAGCGCTCATACATGCCACTGGAAATGAATTCCGCCAGCGTTTCCTGCTCAAGATTGGCGGTGTGCCGATCGCATAACCACTTCGCAGCGGTGAAGGCGGCTACCATGCCTTTCGGGGCGATCAGATAACCGATGCGAAGCGACGAAAAGACGGTGCGCGAGAAGGTTCCAATGTAGATCACTCGTCCTTCGCGGTCTAACCCCTGCAGCGACTCCAGGGGTTGGTCTGCATAGCGAAACTCGCCGTCATAATCATCTTCGACGATGGCTGCGTTTGCCACTTTGGCCCAGCGCAAAAGACCAAGGCGTCGCGCCAGCGTAAGGATGACCCCGGTGGGGAACTGGTGAGACGGCGTCACGAATGCAATGCGGGCATTTCTCGGCAGCCTCGCGGGGTTCAGGCCATCACGATCCACGGTTACAGGAAGTAAACGGGCGCCAGCCGCGCGGAGAATCTCTCGCGTGCCTTGATAGCCGGGGTCTTCGATGGCGACCGGGTCTCCGGGGCTAATCAGGACCCGGGCAATCAGATCAAGTGCCTGCTGCGAACCGTTGACCACGATTACCTGCGACGGATCGCACATAACCGCGCGGGACCGGCGCAAATGAGTGCAGATGGCTTGCCGCAACTCGAGATTGCCCGCTGCCGGACCGTAGTCGAGCTCCGAGACGGGAGCGGTGCGGGAACATCGCAACAGGATGCGGCGCCACATCTCGAAGGGGAAAGTTTCGAGGTCGCTGCGGCCATACGCGAAATCGAATGGGAGCGCGTGTTCCGCGCGCTTCGGGAAGTTCATCTTCGACCATGCGGACGCGGCGGACAGTCCGAAACGCGACAAGTGCAAACTCGCCGATCGCCGCGATATCTCTGAACGGCCAACGTCTACGGAGTTGGATACGTAGGTTCCGGAGCCGGAGCGGGCGGTGGCAAATCCTTCGGCCAGCAGTTGATCGTAAGCCAGGAGCACAACCGTTCTTGAAACTCCGAGTTGCTCCGCCAAGTCCCGGGTCGAGGGAAGCTTGTGGCCGCTGGGAAAAGCGCCGGAGAGGATGGCTTCGCGCAAGCCCTGATAAAGCTGGCGGAAGAGCGGACCCTTATCTCGCGAAAGTGGTATTGCCAGTTGCACAAAAAGTGGACCTATCAAAATACCACAGGTCTGCGGCATGCTCGGAATCGGGAGAAATATTAAGATGAGGATGTCGCGGCAGGTTGTTTTCTTCGTAAGCATTCTAATTTTCATCCCGTATTCGACCCGAGGGATCGGCCAGGCGAATTCAGACGCCGCAGGGGCGGAAGCGCAGGGTGCAACGCAGACACACGACGGCCAGCACGACTTCGATTTCGAACTCGGCGCCTGGAAGATTCATTTGAAGAAACGTCTGAATCCCCTGACCGGCTCCAATAGCTGGGTCGAGTTTGACGGCACTACCGTGACGCAGAAGGTTTGGAATGGCCGCGCCGAGATCGAGCAGTTTGAAACGGAGGGCGCAGCGGGTCGCGTGGAAGGTTTGACGCTTCGGTTATATCGTCCGGAATCGCATCAGTGGTATCTCTATTGGGCCAGTAGCAAAGACGGCATTTTGGGCCAGCCCACGATCGGCGAGTTCAAGAACGGAGTTGGCGAATTTTATGACCAGGAGCAATTCAACGGCAGAGCCATCCTGGTTCGATTCATCTGGTCGGCAGTGAATTCCAATTCGCCACACTTTGAACAGTCATTTTCAGACGATGGGGGCAAGACCTGGGAGGTCAACTGGATTACCGACCAGACGCGGATCAGCGACGAAAAGGCGCAAGCAGACTTCGCCCCCGAGGGTCGAATGCAAGCGTCTGAACCGGCGGGTGAGGGCCAGCACGATTTCGATTTTGAGTTTGGGAGTTGGAAGGCTCACCTGAAACGCCTGCAGCATCCTCTTACGGGATCGAACACTTGGGTCGAATATGATGGGACGTCGATTGTAAGAAAGCTCTGGAATGGCCGGGCGAACCTGGGAGAGTTGGAGGTCGGGAATTCGACCACCCACATTGAGGGCCTGACACTGCGTCTCTACGATCCGCAGTCGCATCAGTGGAGGCTCTATTGGGCCAACAGCAGGGACGGGGTGTTATCCACGCCAACGATTGGCCAGTTCAAGAACGGCAATGGCGAATTTTTCGATCAGGAGGATTTTCAGGGCCAGGCGATTTTTGTTCGTTTTGTCTTCTCCGGCATCACTTCAACCGCGTTCCGAATCGAGCAGTCGTTCTCCGCTGACGGCGGAAAGACTTGGGAAGCGAACTGGATGAGCGAGTTCACTCGCTGATCGCGAGCAGGATTCGCATTCTGAAAACCGTGCCTCCGGAGCGGACAGACGGTGTTATGTGTTTTGAGCGCTCTCGATCCCCACACCCCCTCAGGCAAACTACTTACGCCGTAGGAGAGTCTATCCGATTGACTCCGTGTCCTCTCCATGCTGTGATCGGGTTGGCCGAATTCTCCGCCCGCGCCATTCCATATTTTGGCGCCGTTCAAGTTTTGTGCCGCCCAGTCTTGCACCTGAGGGCCAATGCCGCCGCGTGTGCTTATTGTCGATGACAGTCCGCTGGTGCGAAGTCTCCTGCGAAAATGCCTGGAATCAGAGCCTGGATGGCAGGTATGCGGGGAGGCGGTCAACGGGCGAGAGGCCATCGAACGGGCGCAGGCGGTCCATCCCAACTTCATCGTTCTGGATCTTTCCATGCCGGTGATGAATGGTCTGGAAGCGGCGCGAATCCTGAGCCGGCTGATGCCTGCCGTCCCGATGATCATTTTCACATCCTTTATTACGCTCGGGTTGAAGCAGCAGGCCTTGGCGGCGGGCGTTTGCCGGGTGATTGCGAAGGATGGGCCCCTGTCGGATCTGATCCTTGCAGTGCGGTCCCTGATGGCGGCGGATACAGCCTAAGACCTAAGACTGGCTTACTTCTTTGCGGAGAACGTTCAGGCCGACCATGGCGTCGGCCAGTGCTTGCCGCTCCTCTGTGCTGCCATGAGTGTCAGCCTGATGATTCGACTGGAGTTGTTCAAGGCGGGCATCGATTGCGGCCTGCGCGGTCTGGATGAGCCGGGGAAGCGACGAGCGATTGGTTTCGAGGATAGCCGCCTCGTAGAAACGTTGCCACCCGTAGGTTTGAGTCATCGTCACAGGAAACCGCGTTGCCGTTCGCAAGGTCAGCCGAAGGATTGCCCCCACCGCGGAACTCTACCTAAGACTCCCTGGTGAAAAAGCTAGCATACGGCGAAACCCCTAAGGTGCGCCAAAGAACGCCAGTTCGCCATTCCGAGATTAGCGGGTCTTTTTGTGAAGGTCCATGCAGGTGGACTAGAATGAACCGACCCCAGGGCAACCCTCAGTACAGTCAGCGACTTGGGAGTGGGTTTTATGGCGGATGCGCTCAAGAAGAAAAAAAAACGGGGCTTTGAGAAGGAAAGTAAGAGAGTTACGGCCAACAATTTGGCTGCGGTTTTCCCGATCATTGCCATCGGGGCTTCTGCTGGGGGCTTAGAGGCCTTCAGCAACCTGCTGCGTGCGCTGCCTCCCGAGCCGGGTCTGGCTTTGGTGTTTATTCCTCACCTGGATCCAACTCACGAAAGCGCGATGGTCGAGTTGCTTTCCCGAACCACACCTTTGCCCGTGCATCAGGCGGGGGAAGGTATGCAGGTTGAGTGCAACACGGTCTACGTTTTGCCACCGAACTGCGAGATGACGATTTCGGGTGGGATCCTGCATCTGGCGAGGCGGGAAGCTGGGCGTGGCCGTCACTTGCCGATCGACACATTTTTCTCTTCCCTGGCCGAAGATCAACAGTCGAATGCAGTCGGCGTAATCCTCTCTGGAACTGCCAACGACGGCACGCTGGGCCTTGCCGCCATCCGGGACGCCACGGGCGTGACTTTCGCGCAGGATGCGGAGTCCGCAAAATATGACGGTATGCCAAACAGCGCAGTCGCAGCCGGAGTAGTGGACTATGTTCTTCCGCCGGAACGGATTGCGGGGGAACTGATTCGGATTCAGCGCCAACCCGTCGGGGCCGAGCTGACCGACGATGCCTTTGGCGGAAAAGACCGCCTGATGAAAGAAATTTTTCAGCTGCTGAAAAAATTCAGCAAGGTCGATTTTGTGGATTATAAGGTGGCGACCATCCGGCGGCGCATCCTGCGCCGCATGAACATCAGCCAGATCGCCGAGCTTTGCGACTATGTGAAGCTTCTGCAGGGTAACCCTCAGGAGGTCGAAGCGCTCTACCAGGATGTTCTCATCAACGTTACCAGCTTCTTCCGCAATCCTGAGGTGTTTGGCCGGCTGCACGAGGTGGTTTACGCGCGGCTGCTGATCGATCATTCGCCGCAGGAGCCGGTGCGGGTGTGGGTGCCGGGTTGTTCGACCGGAGAGGAAACTTATTCTCACGCGATCTCGCTGGTGGAGACGCTCTCCGAGCTGCGTCTGGAAGTACCGATTCAGATTTTCGGCACCGACCTGAGTGAAGATTCCATTCAACGCGCCCGGGCGGGAATCTACAAAGAGAGCATTGCGAACGAAGTTTCGGAAATTCGGCTGCGGCGTTTCTTTCAAAAAGTCCCGAACGGGTACCAGATTTCGAAATCGATCCGGGACATGTGTGTTTTCGCGCGGCAGAATGTGTTCAACGATCCTCCGTTTTCGCGCATGGATTTGATCAGCTGCCGGAATGTTCTGATTTATCTGAGCCCGGTGCTGCAGAAGAAAGTCATTCCGATTTTCCATTACGCGCTGAAGCCCGGCGGATTTCTGCTGGTGGGAAATACCGAGGGGTTGCTCGGGGCGGGTCCGGAAATCTTCGATCTGGTGGATCGCAAAGGCAAGATTTACCAGAAAAAGCCGGTTCCGTCTCCGGTTACGTTCGGACTCACGGTCAGCGCGCGCGATAGCGCGAATAATAAAGAACAGGAGAAACCGCATCGGGTGCCCAAGGAGGACGAAGTGGCCAGGGCGCCCGCCGATGTGCAGCGCGAAGCCGACCGGCTCTTGCTGACTAAGTACGTTCCCTCCGCCGTGGTAGTGAACGAGAACCTCGACATTCTGCAGAGTCGAGGCAGAACCAGCCGCTATCTCGAACTGCCGGTCGGCAAAGCCAGCCTCAATCTGCTGAAAATGGCCCGTCCTGGCTTGCTCTATGAACTGCGATCGCTGATTGAGAAGGCGCGCAAGACTGCCATTCCGGCTTCCAAAGATGGAGTCTTAATTGAGGACGGAGTGGATAAAGGGAAGGTCACAGTGGAGGTGATCCCGTTTCGCACTCCGGCGCGCGACCAGCGCCACTTCCTGGTGTTATTCGAGGAGAACGAACTTCCGAGGGAAGCGGATACTCCCAGACCCGCTGGGCGGGTGCCGGCAAGGGACATCCCGGATACCAAGGACGTGCAGATCGCACAACTCAAGCAGGAACTGGCCAGCACCAAAGAATATCTGCAGTCGATCATTGAGGCGCAGGAGGCCACGAACGAAGAGTTGCAGTCCGCCAACGAAGAAATTCAATCGGGCAACGAAGAATTACAGAGCACGAACGAGGAATTGCAGACGTCGAAGGAGGAGCTGGAGTCGGCGAACGAAGAATTGAATACGGTCAACGAGGAAATCCAGCATCGCAACCAGCAACTGGCGCAGCTCAGCAACGATTTGATCAATCTGCTCAACAGCGCGACCATCCCCATGATCATGCTGGGCGAGGATCTGCATATTCGTCGATTTACGCCGGAGGCAGAACGGTTTTTCGGGTTTACCAGCCAGGATATGGGCAAAGCGCTTACCCACCTGCCGCTCAATCTGGACCTTCCGCAGCTTGAGCGCTGGATGCTCGACGTGATGCGCGATGTGAAGATGCGAGACGAACAGGTGCAGTCCCGGGACGGCAGGTACTACAAGCTTCGCATCACGCCCTATCGCACCCTGAAAAACAAGATCGACGGAGTGGTAGTCGCACTTCTGGATATTACCGACCTGATTCGAGGCAGCCGCATTGCGGCCAGTTGATGGCTCCTCCGCGGATCGATTTCTGGAACTCCGTTAGCTGGCTTTTCGCTTGATCTGCGGGACCAGCAGATCGGCCAACGATGCCGCGCTGGAATCGAGTCCCACGATAGCGAGGTCGGGGTTCGGTTGGCGGAAGTAATCCTGCTTGAGATCGGCGCGCAGGCTGCGAACGCTCTGCCTGAGCAGGGAGACAGACGTCCTCCATTCGGCGCGCAGAGCGACCATCTGATCGCGCAGCTTCCGCATTTCCTCAATGCCGGTCCTGATGGCGTCGGCCGAGGCCGCGTAGTTGCAGCTTGGCGAGGGCAGGTGAAAGGCTTCGCGGATGGGGCTGGCGCTCACCCAGGCGTCGAGCTCGGCCTTGGTGGCGACCACGGAACCGGAGGGTCTCCCGGCGGGCCGGCGCACCGGAAGGCTCATTTGGCGCTCATAGCGCTGCACCGTCCGGACTCCCTTGCCCAGGTAGTTTGCGATATCTTTCCAGCCACTCAGAAATTGCGGCGGCTCAGGTTTCCTTCGGGTGGCTCTCATTTGACCCCCATGTTGCCCGGCTGGAAAGTGGTTCGACGCGGCATCAACTATAGGATGATTCTAGCACCTGCCGGAGCGCAAGAATTTTCAAGAGCATTCAGGCCCCGGCATTCGCTTCGATTCCTGCTTGCCCGCCGGCCGGTGGTGCGCCGCGCTGCCCAGTAGCGCCTCACGCCGCAATCTCACCCGCCTCGATCTCATCCACATAACACCACACCCACCGTTCACCCGGTTCGATGGAGCGCACCAGTGGGTGCTTGCTTCTGTGAAAATGCTTGGTCGCGTGCTTGTTCTTGGATGAATCGCAGCAGCCCACGTGTCCGCAAATCAGGCACAAGCGCAGGTGAACCCAGGAATCGCCAGTCTTAATGCAGTCTTCACATACGTGCGTGGTCGTTTCCCTGAATTTGATTTGGTCGAGATGAGTACATCGTTCTGCCATATTCCCTCCTTTGGGAAATTGGAATGGGAGTCAAGTGACCTCCGTTATGTAATCGGGGCTGAAATCACAGAACCCGCAGCCGGTTTCACCCGAGAATAATATCGGAGGTGTTGCATTCGTGTTGTACCCATTCGTATTGCGCCTGGACTATCTGTCTTGCATATTAACCGTTGCATCCACAATCCTGGTAGGACGTAAATGCTGGGAGGGTTGGGCATTGGCTGGGGCGAATAGCGTGCTCATGTGCGTGATCGGACTGCGAACGGAGCAGTTAGGATTCATCCCGGCGAATGTATTCTGCCTCGTGGTCAGCGCCATCAACTTGCGCGCATGGCGGAGAGTTTGACCGGGTTGGGAATCTAGGCCGAAGTTGGCAGCGTTCACGCCGCGATGAGCAGGTTTTCCGCGAACGGCCATTGCTGGTCGATCCACTGCGCCTCGCAGCGGAATCCTGCATCGGACGCGGTCTGAAAAATCTCTTCGGCGGAATACTTGTGACTGCTTTCCGTCCAGATGGTCTCTCCTTCGTGAAACTCCACCACGATTTCCGCCGCCGGGATGCTGACCGTTTGCGCGCATTTGGATCGCAGGTGCATCTCGACACTTCGCGTCTCGGGATTAATCTTTGCCATATGGGCAAACTGGCTCAGATCAAAATCGGCGTCCAGTTCGCGGTTGATGCGGGCGAGCAGGTTGAGATTGAAAGCCGCGGTCGCGCCGAGTTCGTCGTCGTAGGCGGGCAGCACCTGGGAGACTGGTTTTTCCAGGTCCGTGCCTAACAGAAGGGAATCGCCGGGAGCAAGAATTCGCCGCACCTCGGCGAGAAACTTTCCCCCGGCAGGGCGATCGAAGTTCCCGATCGTGCTCCCGAGGAACAAGACGAACACGTGCTGTCCAGGCTTTCGGCGGGCGGCTACCTCCAGAAGTCCATCGAGATATTCGCGTTCAAATCCCACAATGCTGACCGAATCGATGTCGCTCAATTCGCGTTCACACATCCGCAGAGCCGAGCGCGAAATTTCCACCGGATAATAAAAAGTGCGCTGGCGGCGGGAGAGCGCTTCCAGCAGCCAGCGGGTCTTCCTGCCGCTGCCGCTGCCCAGTTCGGCTACCGCCACGGGTCCGCCCAGCCGCTCGACAATGTCGCTGGCGTTGCGCCGCAGCAGGCGCTCATCGGCGCGCGTGAGGCCGTATTCGGGCAAGCGGCTGATCACTTCAAACAGGGCCGAGCCCACATCGTCATAGAAATACTTCGAAGGAAGTTCTTTTTGTCCGGAACGAGTGAGCCCGGCGCGGACGTCGGCAGCAAATTCATAAGTCGCATTGCTAGGAATGGCGTGGACCAGCATTTTCCGGCTCCTTCGGTTTAGGCCTTCTTCGATCCAGCACTGCTTCGATCAGCACTGCCTCGAACAGCACTGCCTTTATTCAGCGGCTCACGCAGCGGAATCCCGCATACACATACTGGTAGTGCGGTTGAAACCAGTTGCGAAACGTGGGACGCAGCATACACGCTGCCGTACGCGGCGAGCCGCCTTTCATGACGAAGTGTTTGCCATCGAAAAAATTGGCGGAATATCCGCGGTAAAAGGCGAATGGCTCAAAGCCGGGAAATGGCGCGAAGACGGTCGATGTCCACTCCCACCCGTTGCCCAGCATCCCGTCGACGCCGAAGGCGCTACGGCCTGCGGGAAACGCATTGACCGGCGCTGCATCCCAGCGGTGGAAATCGAAATTGCCGTGACGCGAATCAGGCGCTTCCGCGCCCCAGGGATAAACATTTTCCCGGCCATCCACAGTGCCATAAGCGGCGCGATGCCACTCTGCTTCCGTGGGAAGAGATTTTCCTGCCCAGCGCGCGAATGCGGTCGCCTCGGCATGACTCACGTAGACCGGCCAGTCCAGCGGAAGCGGCACGCGATCAAACATGGTTCGGTAGAGCCAGTGGCCGTTCGCTCTTTCCCAAAACACAGGATGAGAAACGTCTTCAGCGGTTCGCCAATTCCAGTCGTCATCGCTCCAGAATGCGCGCGTTTCGTAGCCGCCGGAAGCCACGAAGTCGAGGAACTGGCGGTTCGTCACCATGGATTGATCGATTTCAAAGGCCGGTACCTGTACGGAATGAATTTCGTATTCGTTATCCCACCCAAAGTGTCCGCTGCGTGAGAGGCCGAGAATCGCCGGGCCGGCGGGAACTGCGATCATGCGATGGTTGACGGGAGAGGAGACTAAATCGTGCGCATCGATTTGTTGAATTTTCTGTTGCGGGGTTAACTGATGCAGCATATAAGCCAGCGTCTCGACGTGCATCAGGCGATGCTCGACGGCCACGTTCAGCAGAGTCTCAATCGAATGTTCGTCCGCCTGTCTGTCACCCGGTTCCTCATGCTTCAACTCGCCGTCGTTCAGTTTGTCGTCGAGAACAGCCAGTTTGTCGTCAAGGGCAGCGCGAATCCTGCCCACGTAATCGCGAACGACCTGCAGTGACGGCCAATCCGATGGCTGGTCGCAAGGCAAACCGCCGCCAACTGGGTCGATGCCGAAGGCAAATAGACGATCGAATTCGGGATGAAAACTTTTCAGGCCGAAGACATTCTCGTGCAGCAGGTTCCAATCGAACGCCTCCAGATGGCCCAGATAAAAAATGATGCGGTGCCGCGCCGGGATCGGCCGCTCGTAGATGGAATCGGGCCGGACGAGCGCGAACAGATCGTCGCTTCGGCGTCGAGCCTCGAACACTCGCTGCTGCAAAGAGCGCATGATTGCCGGATCATTTTGGACTGCGAGCATGGAGCCTCCTGGGAAGGCAAGATGGCGAAATGCGTGCCGGCCTTTCAGCGCGCCCTAGTCGCCGACGGGCAATCCGCGGGCGGTCTGCCCGCTTAACTCCTCCTTTGATGTCCGGAGGTTGCAGAAAGTGGCAGCCCAAAATAATCTTTCTCCCGCGTCACGATTTTGGGTCTGGGCGAACCCTTGCGCTGCGCGGCTTCGCGTCAGGGCACTAAATCCTTGCTTCTCAGAAACTCATGCACGACTTCCTTCACGTCATGGTGCAGGCCGTCCACCGAATAGTTCAAACGCTGCATTTCTTCGTCTGAGATCTTTCCCCCCAATGCCGCAAGCGCCTGAGCCACTTCCGGATGCTGGTCCAGTGTTTGCTCCCGCACCACGGGCACGGCCTCGTACGGAGGAAAATAGTGCTTGTCGTCTTCAAGGACGAATAAATCCAGCGCCGGAATCAGGCCATCCGTCGTGTTGCCGGCGGCCAGATCGATCTGATGATCGCGCAGCGCTCGCGCCAGCAGTCCCAGGTCCATCACCCGCGGCGGCTCCGCGAAGTGCAATCCGTAGGTTGCAGCCAGGCCGCGATAGCCGTCAGGCCTCTCCATGAATTCGTAGCCGAATCCGGCGCGCCAATGCGGCGCGAAGCCAGCCGCCTGCGAAAGTGTCTTGATGCCAAGCCGCCGGGCGTCTTCGCCGCGAATTTCCATGGCAAACGTGTCGTTAAATCCGAGAGCCGGGCCTAATGTGAGCTTGAAACGTTTCTCGTATTCGCTCTTGACCTGCCGGTAAACGTCCTGCCCATCACCGCTCACTTTTTGCTTGAGCACTGCGGTCAGCGCCGTGCCCGTATATTCCGGATAGACGTCAATGCGCCCGGCGAGGATTGCCTGCTGGCAGATGTAAGTTCCGGCCAGGTAGAAGCGCCGTTCGACTTTCAATTTGGTGTGGGCCTCGACCTGCTGCGCAAAAAGTTCGCCGAGAATAAATGACTCGGTAAAATTCTTGGAGCCGATTACGATGCGGTTCGCATGTGACGGCGAACAAGCGGGAAGCAGCAATGCTGCCACTGCGACCGTCACCATGCACAGGCAGTTTTGCCGAATCTTCATTGTGCCTGCAGCCGCCTCTCGATCCATCCAACGCCCAGGTCGGCCGCGAGCGCGAGCATGGCCGCTGGAATCGCGCCCGCGAGAATGACGCGGTTATCGACCATGGCCAGGCCGCGGAAGATGAATTCTCCCAACCCTCCCGCGCCGATCGCCGCAGCGATCGTAGCCAGGCCCACCGAAATCACCACTGCCACGCGAACTCCGGAGAGAATCGTGCTCAGAGCCAGCGGCAGCTCGACCTGAAGCAAAAGCTGCGATTCGGTAAGTCCCATGCCGCGGCCGGCCTCCATCACCGCAGGATCGACTCCGCGAATTCCCGTATAAGTGTTGCGGATAATCGGCAGCAACGCATATAAGGTCAGCGCCAGGATGGCCAGGCGGTCCGCACGCTCACCCAGCCAGGGCAGCGGCAGCAGGAATCCGAAGAGCGCGAGGCTGGGAATCGTTTGAATAATATTTGCCCCGGCCAACACGGGCTTATTCAGACGGGGACGATGCGCGATCAGAATGCCCAAAGGAATGCCAATCAGCGTCGCGAACAGCGTGGACAGGCCCACCAGCCAGAGGTGCTCCAGTGTAAGTTCCAGCACTTGTTCGTGATTCTGCAGGATGAAACGAAAAACATTCATGACGTGCCTCGATTTGCGGCGGACTCCAGGCCGTCGCCGAAAGCTCGAACGTAGGCGGCCACGGCGGGATCGTTGGAATGCAGGAATTCTTGCGGGGCGAGGACGGTGACCAACCGCCCTGCTTCCATCAGCGCGATGCGCGATCCGAGCCGCAGAGCTTCGCGCAGATCGTGAGTCACAAACACTACTGTCTTACGCAACTTCTGCTGCAGTGAAAGAAATTCACGTTGCAGTTCGTCGCGCGTAATGGGATCGAGGGCGCCGAAAGGTTCGTCCATGAGCAGAATCTCGGGATCGGCGGCCAGCGCCCGGGCTACCCCGACCCGCTGACGCTGTCCGCCGGAGAGCTGGTGCGGATAACGCGAGCCGAATTCCGGCGCCAGCCCAACCAGTTGCAACAATTCCGGCACGCGCGCGCGCACCCGATCTTCCGGCCAGCCTGAGATTCTGGGAACCAGTCCGATATTTCGCTCCACCGTGAAGTGGGGGAACAGCCCGACTTCCTGAATGACGTAGCCGATGCTGCGCCGCAAGCGAATCAAGTCAGTGTCGGCGTTGGACACTCCGTTCACGCGAACTTCGCCACGAGTGGGAGACAGGAGGCGATTGACCAGCTTGAGCGTTGTGGTTTTGCCCGATCCGCTGCGCCCCAGCAACACCAGCGTTTCGCCAAGGTCGACCTTGAGATTGAGTCCGGAGAGAATTTGCGTTCCGGCCGTATGGAAGGAGACATCGCGAAATTCGATGATCGGGCTTAGGGGCGAAGCCATGCGCGGTCCAGCATATCGGTTTCCCATTCCCGCCGGCGAGATTTTGCTTCAAGCGGCGCCATCCGACGCCCAGATTTCAAATGATAGCGATAAGAAATATCTATTGGACTCAACCAAATGACCGATTTACTGTCGCGCATTAGCTAATTTCGATGGGGCGGGCCGAGAGCCGCCGGCAGGCCAACAATGCAGTGAAAGATTGCTCGGAAGGGACTCGCGTTCCTGCCTTTCGCACAGTTGTGCATGATTCAAACACAGGAGCACTTAGAGATGATGAAGCATTCAAAGAGGCGCTCTGTGCGCCAATCTTTGGTGTCGGCCAGCCTCGTCGCGATGACGATGGTGGGGATATGGGTTGGATTTGCCGGGTGCAGTTTCGCCGACGACGGACCCAAGGCTGATCCCGCGGGCACGGCCACCGGAGACAAGACGACATCCGTGGATGCTGCCGGCAATCCCTTTGTGGTTCCTGAACCCACCGACAAGACGGCTCCAGACTATGCGAAGAACAAAAAAGATTTTGACGACTACCAGGCGCAGGCGGCCAGGGAGCCGCTGGCGGTAAAGCTGGCCGACGATGTAGGACACGTGCGCGTGGCCACCAACTTCGCGTGGACGCTGAACACGGGCTATCTGGTTCTATTCATGCAGGCGGGTTTTGCGCTGCTCACCTGCGGGTTGGTACGAAAGAAAAATGCCGCGCACTTGATGATGCTGAACTTCGCGGCCTATGTTTTCGCTTTCCTCGCGTACTACGCGGTGGGATATGCATTTCAGTTTGGCGCGGTTGCAATCAATGCCGCTCCCACGAACCTGGGCGGCGTGCCCACGCTCAACCATTTTCTGATCGGCAGCGGCCAATGGGGATTCGTCGGCGGCAAGGGATTCTTCCTGCTCGGTCCGGCTTACGACGCGGGCAGCAATTGCCTGACATTGTTTGAAGTCGTATTCATGGAGACGGCTGGCTACATCATCGTGGGCGCGATTTGCGAGCGGATTACTTTCTGGGCATTCCTGCTCTGCGAACTCTTCGTCGGCGCGATTCTTTACCCGATTTCCGGCTGCTGGACCTGGGGCGGCGGCTGGATGTCGCAGCTGGGATCAACCATGAATCTGGGCCATGGTTATGTCGACTTTGCAGGATCGACAGTCGTTCATGCGGTCGGCGGATTCTGCGCCATGGCGCTGGCGATTATTTTGGGTCCGCGGCTGGGAAAATTTGGGCCAGGAGGGAAGATCAAAGCCTTTCCCGCTCACAACATTGTTTACGTCGTGACCGGCACGTTCATTCTTTTGTTCGGGTGGATGGGATTCAACCCAGGGTCCACCCTGGGAGCGACCGATCTTCGCATCTCGGTGGTTGCAGTCAATACCAATCTCGCGGCAGTGGCTGGCTCTGCGGCAGCCATGCTCATCTGGTATTTCCTTTTCGGCAAGCCCGACGTCACCATGGCTTGTAACGGGATGCTGGCCGGGCTGGTGGCGATCACCGCCCCGTGCGCCTTCGTGTCGCCTACGTCGTCGGTAATCATTGGAGTGCTGGCGGGGTCTCTGGTTTGCGGCGGCGTGCTTTTCAATGAGCGCGTGCTCAGAATCGACGACCCGTGCGGCGCGGTTTCCGTGCACGGTTATTGCGGCTGGTTGGGAGCGGTCTCGGTTGGCATTTTTGCCGACGGAACCTACGGCACGGGTTGGAACGGCGTGGGTGCAACCAGCTATCTGGGGCACGCCGGTCAGGGTGTGACTGGCTTGATTCACGGCGACGCTCGTCAGTTCTGGTGCCAACTCATGGGCGCGACCCTCTACGCGATCTGGGCGTTCGGCGCGACATTCGCTGTCTTTTGGGTCGTGAACAAAGTGAAAAGCATGCGCGTCTCGCCCGAGTCGGAAGAAGCGGGCCTGGATGTTCCGGAGTTCGGTATGGCGGGTTATCCCGAAGATGCAGTAGTCAGTTCGTACTAACTTCGTAAAGTCTCAAGCTACGCGCCCTCGCCTCCAGACTGAGCATGGCGTGCGGTCGGGTGGATGCGCCAGAGTCCATCAAACCAAATCCTCTTCCGGCGGTTCCGTTATCATTGGTATGCAGAACGAGCTGGGTCGTGGGGGAAGGCTCAGCCGATGAGGTGTCATGCCGGGGAACTCTCACAATCCATCTGCAAAATTGAGGGCGGTCATCTTCGACTACGGCGAAGTGCTCTGCCACCGGCCGACAAGCGCGGAAATGGCGCAGCTGGCCGGCTTCTTCGGACTCAGCGTCGAGGGGCTGCCGGCACTGTGGGAGCGCAATCGCGGTCCTTTTGACCGCGGCGATCTTACGCCGGATGTTTACTGGTCGATGCTGGCCAGGGACGCCGGAGTTGAGATTGGCCCGCGCCAGTTGGCAGAGATCTGCGCGCTGGATGTGGCGATGTGGAGCAACGTCGACTCGGGGATGGTGGAGTGGGCGCGGCGGCTGGGCGCTTCCGGCATGAAACTCGGACTTCTCTCCAACATGCACCCGGCGATGGTGGCGCATTGCCGCGAGCAGTTTGCATGGCTCGGGGACTTCGACTTCCTGACGTTCTCGGGCGAAGTGCGTTTGATCAAGCCTGATTCCGCCATCTATGAACACACGCTGCGCGGCCTGGGAGTGGAGGCGCAGGAAACGCTGTTCCTCGACGACCGCGAGATCAACGTCCGGGCCGCCCGTGCCCTGGGCATTCATGCGCTCCAGGTTCAGTCCATGCCACAGCTGCGCAGCGAGCTGCGGGCGATGGAATTCGAAATCCTTCCGTGAGCGTTCCGGTTCGTTACTGCAAGTGTCCTTCCAGGCGCAGCCACTCCAATCGCAGGAAAGCTTGAGTCCGCAATGACTGTCCGGCAATGGACAGTGGAATCCTGAAGCGGACATCTTGGGTTGGCTCGAGCTCCGCTGTGGCTGTCTGATCCTGCTCATATTGAACGACTTCAATCCCTCTGCCGATTGGCGGACGAGTTGCCGGGATGATCTGTGATGGACATCGCTCGGCCCGAGTTCAAGGAACGGAAACGCAAGCGGCAGATCGCCGCAGTCGTGGTCGCGGTGGTGGTGGTCGCGGCCTTGACCGTGGCGGTTCGCCAGTTGAAGCCGGCTGCTCCGACAGTGGAGCGGGGAACGGTATGGACCGACACGGTGAAGCGTGGATCGATGTTGCGGCAGGTGCGGGGGATTGGGTCGCTGGTGCCGTCGCAGGAATCGGTGCTGCAGATTCCGGCGGAGACGGAGGCGACGGTGGTGCGCATCCGGATGCTGCCAGGGTCGCCGGTGAAGGCGGACAGCGTTCTGATGGAGATGAGCAATCCGCAGGTGGAGCAGGAGGCGGTCGATGCGCACCTGCAATGGAAAGCGGCAGAGGCGGAGTATCAAAGCCAGCGCATGAAGCTGGAAAGCGATCTGATGAACCAGAAGGCCGGCGCAGCGACGGTGACGGCCGATTACAACCAGGCGCAACTGCAGGCGCAGACCGATAAGGCGCTCTACGATCTCGGCGTGATTTCCGGGTTGGCATACAAGGTTTCGAAGAGCAAGGCGGACGAACTCACGGTGCGGGACAGCTTGGCTGACCAGAGCCTGGCCAGCACGCAGAAAGCGATCGATGCGCAGCTGGCGGAGCAGCAGGCCAGAGTCGACCAGATGCGGGTGCTGGCCGAGCTGAAACAGAAACAGCTGGATGCGTTGACCGTGCGGGCGGGAATCGAAGGCGTCCTGGTGGAGATGCCGTTGCATGTGGGCGAGCATGTGATGCCGGGCACGATGCTGGCGAAGGTGGTGCAGCCGAACCATCTGATGGCGGAACTGAAGGTGGCGGAGACGCAGGCGCGGGATGTGCAGATCGGCGAGCTGGCGTCGATTGACACGCACAACGGGGTGATTGCGGGCACGGTGATGCGCGTGGATCCGGCGGTGCAAAACGGAACGGTGACGGTCGACGTCAAACTGACGGGGGAAATACCGAAGGGCGCGAGGCCTGACCTCAGCGTGGATGGGACGATCGATCTGGAAAGGCTCGACAACGTTCTGTATGTGGGGCGTCCGGCGTTTGGGCAGGAGAACAGCACGATCAGCCTGTTCAAACTCGAGGCCGATGGGCACGACGCGGTCCGCGTTCCGGTGAAAGTGGGGCGGGCGTCGGTGAACTCGATCCAGGTAATCGATGGACTGCGCGAGGGCGACACGGTCGTGCTCTCCGACATGTCGCGGTGGGATAACACGGATCGGATTCGACTACAGGATTAAGGAAGGCGGGGCGGTTGGGCCAAGGGGTGGGAGTAACTATCTCGTTAACAAAAATATTTTTTTCGCATCTCGCTAAGATATTGCGTTTGCTGGAGTTAGCCTCGGGTGATCGCTCGATTGAGAGGTAAAATATTGATACGTAAGGACTTATACGTAAAATATTGCGGAATAAGGAGTTAGCTTTGATTTCCTGGGTGCTGACCGGGTTGGGAACATCGGGTTGCCTGGGGTGAATCACAACGAACTTCAATCCCTTCGATCTCTACCTTATAGATCCATTTTATCAGCTGGAGGAGGGTAGGGATGGCGGACGTGAGAGGGCTATCCCGTTTGGAATTGCGATGTTAGAGACGGCGAAAGATTTTTGGCTTGACAGTTTTCGGAAAGGGCCCCATACCGGGCCACTTTAGGGCAGGGTCCTGTTGCGCGGGAGATCCTTCGCTCCGCCTGAAGGGCGGCTACGCTCAGGATGACACCCGGCGAGATCTGTCCCGGTACTGCTACCGAGTTTTTAGACACACCATAATTCGAGGGGAACTATTCATGACAGATGCTGGCCTGCCGCTGATTCAGATTACGGACATGACAAAAGTCTTCTACACCGATGAGATCGAGACGCATGCGCTGTCGGGGGTGCACTTGTCGGTCAACAAAGGCGAGTACGTGGCGATGTCGGGGCCGTCGGGCTGCGGGAAGTCGACGCTGCTGTCGATTATCGGGCTGCTCGATACGCCGACGGCGGGGCGCTACATGCTGAATACGAAGCCGGTGGAGAATCTGGATTTCGCGGAGCGGGCGCGGATTCGGAATCAGGAGATTGGATTCATCTTTCAGAGTTTCAACCTGATCGGTGATCTCACCGTCTACGAGAACGTCGAGTTGCCGCTGACTTACCGGCAGAGGATGCCTGCGGCCGAGCGCAAGACGCGGGTGATGTGGGCGCTGGAGCGCGTAGGCATGGCGCACCGGGTGCGGCACTATCCATCACAACTTTCCGGCGGCCAGCAGCAGCGCGTGGCGGTGGCGCGCGCGCTGGGCGGGAAGCCTTCGATTCTGCTGGCGGATGAACCGACAGGAAATCTGGATTCGCGCAATGGCGAGGCGGTGATGGAGCTGCTCGCCGATCTGCACCGCGAGGGAGCGACGATCTGCATGGTGACGCATGATCCGCGGTTTGCCAAACACGCGCAGAGGGAAGTGCATTTGTTTGACGGGAAAGTGGTGGCGGAAGAAGAGCTGAAGAAACTGATGGCGGAAGTGCAGGCATGAGCGGATGGCTGAAGGATATTGGCACGGCGGTCCGCGGCCCCATACGGAAGCCGGGATTCGCAGTGCTCACCATCTTGATTCTGGCCCTCGGCAGCGGCGCTGCGACGCTGATTTTTACCCTGATCAGCAGTGTGTTGTTAAGGCCCCTGGCGTATCCGGATTCTGAGCGCCTGGTCACACTGCATGTAAGAACCGAGCAGCATGGTGAACGGTGGGGTTTTTCCTACCCTGATTTTCTCGACTGCCAGCGCGATTGCCGCTCGTTTGAGGGTGTCGCGGCATGGGCGTACGGAGGAGGAACGGTCAGCGCGCCGGGAGAACCAGAGTACGTCGACGGACGCCTGATTTCGGCTGGGTTGTTTTCGGTCTTGCGCGTTTCGTTGGTAAAAGGCCGCTCATTTCTGCCGGAAGATGATCATGTGGGTAGCGCGCCAGTGGCTATCATCAGCACGCACCTGTGGCAGCGTCGTTATGGCGCTAACCCCGAAGCGGTCGGCGCGCCGCTCAATTATGACGGGAAGGTATACACCGTGGTGGGAATCGCGCCGCCGGGACTCCGCTTAGACGGTGACGCGGATGTGTTCACTCCGCTCGGCCAGCGGACCGAGCCTCGGATGCGTATTCGGGCTGCCCATTTTCTTCACGTGGTGGCGCGACTTGGTCAAGGCACCAGTCTGGCCCAGGCACAAACGGAACTGGCACTGCTGAGCCAACGCCTGGCAAAACAATATCCCGACGATGTTGGCATCACCCAGGTGCCAATGCTTCTTCAGAACGAGCTGGTTCGGGATGTCAGGCCGACGCTGTGGCTGCTGCTGGCGGCTGTAAGCCTTGTTCTGCTCATCGGCTGCGTCAATGTAGCCAGCCTCTTCTTAACGCGTGTTGTTTCGCGTCAGCACGAATTCGCATTGCGCCTGGCATTGGGCGCGTCCAGAGGACGCCTGGTGCGCCAGTGCCTCGCCGAGAGCGGCATGCTCGGCTTTTGTGGCGGGTTGCTGGGACTGCTGCTGGCCACGCTGGGCACGAGTCCATTCATTCGCTTCTGGCCTGATGGCCTGCCGCGTGCCGGCGAAGTGCATGTCGATTGGCGAGTTTTGCTGTTCGCGATCGCAACCTCGATTCTGACTGGGCTGATTTTCGGATTGGCGCCAGCGTTGCGCGCCAGCAAAAGCTCGATTGAGCAGACACTCCGCTCTGGATCACGCGCGATTGCGGGAAGCGTCCGCCGGCCTCTCAGCGGCTTTGTCATTTGCCAGATCGCGCTGGCCCTGGTGTTGCTGAGCGCGGCCGGATTGCTGGGTCGTACGCTGCTGCGGCTGTCGTCGTTGAATCCGGGGATCGATATACAGAACGTTCTGACCGCGCGGGTAGCCCTGTCTCCGGCTGCTCTTGATGAGCCCGGAAAGGCGCGAGCGGCCTGGCAGCAGCTCGCGGAAAATCTGAGACGAGTTCCCGGAGTTCAGTCGGTTGCGCTTACCGACATTGTTCCGATGCGTGAAGGTGAGAACGTTCTGGGCTACTCGGCCACGGCGATGGTTGCAGACGCAAGCCAGGGAGCCGAGGCACTCGCTTCCGCGGTGACTCCGGACTATTTGAGGGTGATGCGCATTCCACTGCTTGGGGGCCGCTTCATCGATGAAGACGACCGCCTCGGTAATGGCCAGGTTGTGGTGATTGACGAAAACATGGCGCGGCATGCGTTCGGTGGACAAGATGCAGTGGGAAAGCTTCTGTGGATTCCGGCGATGGGCGATAAGCCGGTCCAGGTGGTCGGCGTCGTGGGACACGTGCGTCATTGGGGATTAGCGGGCGACGATCTCTCGACAGTTCGCGATCAATGTTATTACCCGCTCACGCAGGTGCCGGATAGGCTTGTCCGATTCTTCTCGTCTGTAATGTCAATCGTGGTCCGCACCGATGTGCCTCCCCTGAACACACTGGGGGCGTTGCGACGGCAAGCCCGCGGCGCAACGAGCGATCAGGCGCTCTATGAAGCGCGCACGATGGAGCAACTGGCGAGCGCCTCGCTGGCGCGACAAAGATTTTTGCTGCTCTTGTTTGTGATCTTTTCCGGACTCGCCCTGTTGCTCGCCTGCGTCGGAATTTACAGCGTAGTTGCGTATCTAATGAGCCAGCGCGTACCGGAGATCGGCGTGAGGCTGGCAATGGGAGCGAACTCGTCAGATATTGTCCGGCTCGTCCTTCGCGAAAGTCTGGTGCTCATCCTGACTGGAGCAGTCATTGGAGTCGTAAGTTCATTCGCGACAGGGCGAGTTCTGGAGCGCCTGGTCCCAGGCGTGGAAACGTCACAGATGTCCACGTTTGCTCTGGTCTTGCCCTTGCTGATTGCCGTCGCACTGTTGGCCAGCTACATTCCGGCGCGGCGGGCGGCGAGGGTGGATCCGATGGTGGCGCTGCGGTACGAGTGAGATGGTTCTATGGAAGGCATCTTTCAGGACTTTCGCTATGCGCTGCGGCAGTTGGGCAAGAGCCCTGGCTTCGCCGCGGTTGCAGTTTTGACGTTAGCTCTGGGCATTGGGGTGAGTACGGCGATGTTTGGGGTTTTGAATGCTGTGCTGCTGCAGCCGCTTCCGTTTCGCGATGCCGACCGGTTGGTGAGAGTTTTCTCGACGGAAATTTCCTCAGCCCAATCTTCCTCCACCCAGGTTTCCTCAGCCCAGAGCGATAGCGTACGCGGCCCATCCCCGCTGGACGTTCGGGATTTTGCGGCGCAGAACCATACCTTCGAAAAGTTTGCGGTGTATGACATTTGGCCGAAGAACGTCAGCCTCGGGGGTGGATCGGTCGAGCCCGAGCAGATGCGGATCGGGTTGGTGTCGGCGGATTACTTCGAGGTGTTGGGCATCGCTCCTTTGATGGGGCGATTGTTTAAGGACGAAGAGAATCAGTGGGGAAATCAATACGAAGTCATTCTCGGGCATGACTTCTGGCAGACGCGTTTTCACGGCGATCGCTCGGTTCTAGGCAAGACCATTCGGATCAACGACGAGCCTTACACGATCATTGCAGTGATGCCGGGCGAGATTCCAGACGGGTTCGCCAACCGGTACGAAAAAATCGAGTTGTGGACTCCATTTGTTCCGTATCTCAGGTCCACCGCACCCCTGGTGTGGGACGAAAGCCAGCGCGCGAACCGGGGTTGGGGCGCGATCGGGCGAATGAAGCCTGGAGTCAGCCTCGGTCAGGCGCAGGCAGACCTGCAGGCAATTGCGGGGAATCTGGCGGGGCGCTATCCGCTGGATCGCGGGATTGGGGTGAGGATTCGTCCGCTGCAGGAAGACCGCGTCGGCAAATTGCGCCCGGTGATGCTGCTGCTGATGGGGGCAGTGATTCTGATTCTTCTGATGGCATGCGCGAATGTGGCGAATTTGCTGCTAGCGAGAAACTCCGGGCGCACTCGCGAGGTGGCGGTGAGAGTTGCGCTGGGCGCGGCCAAGTCAGTGTTGATTCGCCAGTTCATGGTGGAAAGCCTGCTGCTGGGGATGGTGGGCGGGGTTCTGGGCTGCGGGATGGCGTGGTGGGCCTGCGCGGTCGTGGCGCGGGTGCATCCGGCGCAGCTTTCGAGCCTGGCTGGCGTGCAGGTTGATTTTCGAGTGCTCGGTTTTGCTCTGGCGATTTCTGTTGGAAGCAGCCTGCTTTTCGGAGTGATTCCGGCGTGGGTTACTTCCAGGGTGAATCTGTCGGAGGCGTTTAAGGAAGGCAGCCGGGGAAATGTGGATGGACGCGGCAAGCAATGGCTGCGGCGCTCTTTAGTTGCCGGCGAACTGGCGCTGGCGGTGATGCTGCTGACCGGCACGGGACTTCTGATGCAGAGCTTGCTGCATCTCGAGAGCCAGCCTATGGGCTTCCGGGTGGATCACCTGTTGCGAACGCATTTTTTCCTGCCAGCGGCTCGCTATCCGAATCCGGGGAGCGTCACGCGGTTTTGCGAGGAATACGCGGCGCGGGTGCGGGAATTGCCCGGAGTGCGAGACGCGACGGTGAGCGCTGCCTATCCCTTTGACGACCAGTGGACGGAGAATTTTGTGGTCGTCGGGCGGCCGGTGTCGCGATTGGAAGATACGCCGTCGGCAGCGTTCGACGTTACGGACTCGCACTATCTGCAAACGCTGGGAATCTCGCTGCTGAAGGGGCGCGGCCTCACGGATGCGGATGTGGAGACAAGCCCTCCGGTCGCGTTGGTCAATCAGGCATTTGCCGACCGCTACTTTCCAACGGAAGATCCGATTGGGAAGCAGATTCGGATGGGACTGGACCCACTCGTTGCGGCAAGCGCGTCGAGCGTTCCGTTCACCATTGTCGGCGTGATCGGAAATTCCATGAACCGCGGGGTGGCGCTTCCTCCGCTGCCGCACGTGACGACGCTGTTTCGACAGACGCCGCTGCTGAATGCTGGCTTCAAGAATCTGATCGTGCGCACGTCGCTTGACCCGCTGCAGCTTGCGCCGCCGATTCGCCGCGAACTGCACACGCTGGATGCCAACCTGCCATTCGCGGAAGTGTCAAGCATGGAAGAGATCATGGAGCAGCAAACGGCGGGCCCGCGCTACACCAGCAGCCTGCTTGCATTGTTTGCGGTTTTCGGGGTGGTGCTGGCGGGGATCGGCGTGTATGGAGTGGTGTCATTCGTGGTGACGCAGCGGACCAGTGAAATCGGGCTGCGCATGGCGATGGGAGCGCAGCGGGAGGATGTGCTGTGGATTGTGATGAGGCAAGGACTAGGGATGGCGACGACTGGAGCTGTGGCGGGGCTGCTCGGCGCGTGGGCGCTTCGCCAGGTTGTGGCCCAGCTTGTGTTCGGAATTTCTCCCGCGGATCCTGCCACATTTCTGGGTGCGGCATTGCTGCTGATTGGGTTTGCCGCGATCGCGAGTTTTGTTCCGGCGCGGCGGGCGGCGAGGGTGGATCCGATGGTGGCGCTGCGGTACGAGTAAGGCAAATTATATGGAAACGCTATTTCACGACATTCGGTACGCGCTGAGGCAGTTGCGCAAGAGCCCCGGGTTCACTGCGGTTGCGGTGATCACGCTGGCGCTCGGCATTGGCGCCAATACGGCGATTTATAGCGTGGTGCATGCCGTGCTGCTGCGGGCGCTGCCGTATAAGGATTCGGACCGACTGGCTCTGATCTGGAGCACCGATACCTCAACCCGAGAAAACCGGGACCAGCTCTCTTACACCGACATCGAGGAATATCGGACGCGGAACCACACATTGCAAAACGTGGTTGCGTTCGGCGACTGGGGCGCGGTTTTTTCCGACGGCAGCCCGGAACGCATCCCCGGCATGCAGGTGGGCGACGGATATTTTTCGCTCATGGGAGTGCAGCCGCTCCTTGGACGCGTGTTTCTGCCAGAGGAGCAAATTGACGGGAAGGACCAAGTCGTGATTCTGGGTTACGGATTGTGGGAGCGGCGATTCGGGCGCGACCCTGCGATCGTCGGCAAGCAGATCACGCTGAGCGCTCGACCTTACAGGGTAGTCGGCGTTCTGCCGAAAGATTTTCCTTTTTTGCCGGCCAGCCTGGTCGACGGACCGGCGCAGTTCTACCGGCCAGTGGCCGAGAAATACGATCGCAGCGAGGTGCGATCACGCCATCTGCGAGCCCTGGCGCGGCTCAGGCCGGGAGTTTCCTTCAAGCAAGTGCAAGCGGACCTGCAGGTGATCAACCACAACCTGGCCCAACAGTATCCTGCCGATTATGCGACGACTGGAGTGCGGACGGTCTCGCTGCAGGAAGACATCAGCGGAAAACTCCGGCCGGCGTTGCTGGTCATGCTGGGTGCGGTGGGCTTTCTTCTGTTGATTGCATGCGCCAACATCGCGAATCTTTTGCTGGCTCGGGCTGGAGGGCGAAAGCGGGAGATCGCGGTGCGCGCCGCTTTGGGAGGGAGCCGGGCACGTCTCATCCGGCTGGCGCTGACCGAGAGTATTTTGCTGGCCGTGGCTGGAGGTTTTTTTGGGGTTTTGACAGCAGGCTGGGGAGTTGGACTGATTTCTGCGATGGGAGTCAGGGTGATTCCACAGCTGGTTGCGGTCAAGCTGGACTTGCCGGTGCTCACTTTTACTCTGGCCGTCAGTTTGTTGAGCGGGCTGCTGTCTGGATTGTTTCCGGCACTGCAATTTTCCGGGTTGAACGTAAATGAAGTGCTGAAAGAAGGAGGCAGGGGGAGCCGGGGCATGGCCCAGGGGAACTTCCGGAAGGGACTGGCGATTTCCGAAATTTCACTGGCGCTGATGTTGATGGCAGGCGCCGGATTGATGTTACGCACTTTCACGAAAGTGGCGGATGTCGATCCGGGATTTAACGCGAGCAACGTGCTGACCATGGGGATCGGGTTACCGTCGCTGACGTATCCCTTCGGCAGCCTGAAGCCGGTGGCGTTTTACCGGGAGTTGACCAGCCGCCTCAGCAGTCTGCATGGAATTCAGGGCGCGGCTGCGGTCAACGTGCTTCCGTTAGGAGGCGACTTCGACACGGTCGGGACAGAGGTCGAAGGAACGATTTATGGTCCGGGCGAAGAGCCGTATCCGGAGCGCTACATCGTCACGCCGGATTACTTCAAAGTGATGCAGGTCAGGTTGGTGCGTGGGCGCACTCTGCTGGAATCGGATAACGAAACTTCACCGCTGGTGACAGTGGTGTCGGAGACGGCGGCACAGCGGTGGTGGCCGAATCAGGATCCGGTCGGCAAGCGAGTGCGCCTGCCGGGATTCAACATGGACATGGGAACGATGTGGCGGACGGTGGTGGGGGTGGTCGAGGACGTGAAACAGGATGGCCTGGACGCGCCGCACACCATGCAGATTTATGTTCCGCACGCTCAGACCAGAACTGGCTCGATGGTTCTCGTGTTGCGTACGGGGCCGGATCCATTGCGGTACGCCACGGAGGTGCGTGGGCAGATTTCAGCGATGGACAAGGATTTGGCGGTGTCGAACGTGGCCAGCATGGAAGAGGTGATGTCGGCTTCCATTGACGGCCGAAGGTTCACCACGGTTCTGATGGGTCTTTTTGGAGGACTGGGCCTGCTTCTGGCGGCGCTCGGGGTTTACGGAATCCTTTCTTATATCGTGGCGCAGCGCACGGCGGAGATCGGGATCCGGATGGCGCTGGGAGCGGCACGCGGAGATGTGTTGTCGCTGGTGGTGAGCCAAGGGCTGCGGCTGGCGATGGTGGGCCTGTTGGCAGGGGTTGGCGGAGCTCTGGTTCTCGCCCGGCTGATGTCACGGTTGCTGTTTGAGGTGAGTCCGTCGGATCCTGCGACTTTCATCGGCGCCGCGGTTGTGCTGGGAGCGGTATCGCTGCTGGCGATTTACATTCCGGCGCGGCATGCGGCCAGAGTCGATCCGATGGTGGCGCTGCGATGCGAGTAATGGCTTTCGAGTGATGTCGTACTGGTGATGTCTTACGAGCAACGTCTATGGAAACCTTACTTCAGGATGTTCGCTACGGGTTGCGGCAGTTGCGCAAGAACCCCGGATTTACCGCGGTTGCGGTGATCACGCTGGCGCTCGGCATTGGCGCCAATACGGCCATCTTCAGTGTGGTGAACGGAGTGTTGTTGCGGCCGCTGCAGTTTCGCGATCCGGACAGGCTGGTTCGCGTGTGGCATGTTCCCCCTGCCGCGAGCTTTCCGGGGATGACGCGGTTCTCGGTTTCTCCGGCGAATTATCTGGATTGGGAGAGACAGAATCATGTCTTCGAGCGGATGGCGATTTACAGCTACCGCGGTTTCACGGTGACCAGCGGCGCGAAGCCGGAACGGGTGGACGCTTGTGCGGTCTCTGCGGGATTCTTCGAGACGCTGGGGGTTCAAGCGATGCTGGGGCGCACGCTGCTGCCGGATGAGGACCAGGCAGGCCGGGGGAACGTTGTGGTGTTGAGCTATCGCTTCTGGCAGGAACACTTCGGCTCGAATCGCGAGGTTGTGGATCGCAATGTCACGATCGACGGACACAATTTTCTGGTGGCCGGAGTGATGCCGGCGAGCTTCCGCTATCCCGATTTTGCGCAGATGTGGACGCCGATGGCCTGGAGCGATCAGGACCGCGCGGTGCGCGGGGAACATCACTATGCAGTTGTTGCCCGGCTCAGGCCGGGCATTGATCTGAAGGCTGCGCAGGCGGAGATGAATACGATCTCCAGCCGGCTGGAACAGCTTTATCCCGCGGACGATAAAGGTTGGGGCGCGGTCGTCGTACCGATGCACGAGGATCTGGTGAGCGATGTTCGGCCTGCCATGCTGGTGCTGCTGGGCGCGGTGGCGTGCGTACTTTTGATTGCGTGCGTCAACGTCGCGAATTTAATTCTGGCGAAGGCGTTCAGCCGGCAGAAGGAAATTGCAATCCGCACCGCGCTCGGCGCGAGTGCGGGGCGCGTGTTGCGGCAGGTGCTGACCGAGTCGGTCATTCTGTCATTGGCGGGCGGGGCTCTGGGGCTGGCTTATGCGCCTTTTGGGGTGCGGCTGATTGTGGCGTTTCTGGCGGATAAACTTCCCGGCTCGATTGAGGTTGGCATAGATACCAAGGTCCTTCTCTTCACTGCCGCTATTTCGCTGCTTACGGGAATTCTGTCGGGAGTTCTTCCCGCCTTGCGCCTAGCTGGTAAAAATGTGAGCCAAGCTCTGAAGCAGGGGTTGGGGCGCACGGACTCGGATGCGGCCGGACAGAGCACGAGGAGCGTCCTGGTGGTTGCCGAGGTGGCACTGTCGCTCGTTCTTTTGATCGGGGCGGGACTGATGGTTCGCAGCTTTCAGCGGCTTCACGGCGTGAATCCAGGCTTTAATCCGCACCATGTTTTGACAGCGACGGTTGCGATCACCCAGACGAAATTTCCCTCACCGGCGCAGCAGGTTCAATTCTATGAGCAAATTCTGCAGCGCGTCCGGACGTTGCCCGCGGTCGAGTCCGCCGGGGTAATCGACGATCTCCCGCTTAACATGGACGGTTCGCATCAGCCCGTTGCCATTGACGGAAGGCCTGTGGTTGCAATGTCGGAGCAGCCGGAGGTCGACGTTCGATTGATCAGCACTGGATACCTGAGGACGCTGCGCATTCCCGTGCTGCGGGGGCGGGATTTCAACGAAGGCGACGTGGCCGGCCGGCCAGGCGCGATTTTGATCAGCGACTCGATGGCGCGGAGTTTCTGGCCCGGCGAAGACGCCGTCGGCAAACGGCTGACCTTGACTTTCTTTCCGGACAGGGTTCGCGAGGTCGTGGGAGTTGTGGGGGACGTAAAACTCGACGGCCTGGACCAGACTCGACCTGCAGTCGTCCTTTATGTGCCGCTCGATCAGATTTCACCAGCGGTGCCGGGTGGATGGAGTTCGTTTCCCATGAGTTTGGTGGTGCGCACCGCGACGAATCCCGCCGGTCTCGCCTCCGCGGTGGCCAATGCGGTGCAGCAGGTCGATCCTACCGTACCGTTGCGCGATGTTTTTTCCATGGAAGACGTGGTCGCTACATCGGTCTCGCAGCAGAGATTCAATATGTTGCTGCTGGGAACGTTTGCGGGGCTGGCGCTGGTGCTTGCTGCGATTGGAATTTATAGCGTGTTGTCTTACAACGTGAAGCGGCGGGTGAACGAGATCGGTATCCGGCTGGCGCTTGGGGCGAGGCTCAGCGATGTGCTGCGCATGGTGGTCTATGAGGGGATGAAGTCGACGTTGTTCGGGCTCGCGATTGGGATGGTTGTGGCACTGGCTTTGGGACGTGTGATGTCGAGCCTGGTCTTCGAAGTGAGGCCGAGCGATCCGCTCACATTTGTGGCGGTCGCGGCGTTGCTGGCCATGGTTGCTTTGCTGGCAAGCGTGATTCCGGCTTATCGCGCAACGAGGGTCGATCCGATGGCTGCGCTGCGGGACGAGTGAGAGGAGATCGAAGATGACGGGAGTTTTCCAGGACTTGCGGTATGCGATGCGGCAGTTGCGGCAGAACCTGGGCTTTGCCTGCACGTCGGTTCTGATCCTGAGTCTGGGGATATGCGCGAGCGTGGCCATCTTTGGATTTGTGGATGCGGCACTGATCAAGCCGTTGCCTTATCCGAATCCTAACGGGCTGGTGGTGGTGACGGAAAGCGTGCCGATGATTCCGCGCGCCAATCTTTCGTATCTGGACTACCTCGACTGGAAGAAACTCAACACAGTTTTCAGTTCGATGGATGTTTACCACGACACCGGTTATCTGCTGCGCACGCCGACCGGCACGGAACCGGTAGGGGCGATGCAGGTGAGCGATGGATTTCTGCGCACGCTCGGAATCGTTCCGTTCCTGGGGCGGGACTTCTATGCCGGCGAGGATTTGCCCGCGGCTCCGCAGAGCGTGATTTTGAGCTACGGGACCTGGCAAAAGAGATTTGGCGGAAGAAAAGATGTGATCGGCCAGACTGTCCCTCTGAGCGGGATTCTTTACACAATCGTCGGAGTGCTGCCCCAGGATTTTCAGTTTGCTCCGGCTGGGGCTGCCGAGTTCTGGACAACGCTTCATGCCGACGACAATTGCGCTCACCGGCGAAGTTGCCACGACCTGACCGGGATCGGAAGACTGAAGCCCGGCGTTTCGGTTGAAGCGGCTTTGGCTCAAATGAAAACGATTGCGCGGCAGCTGGAGATTCAGTATCCCGCGGACAATCGCGGGCAGGGCGCGTATGTGGCGCCGCTTTCCAGCGAGATTCTCCACGAGGTTCGCCCCGTTCTGCTAACGCTGCTGGCGGGAGCCGGCCTGCTGCTGCTGATTGCATGCGTGAATGTGTCGAGCCTGTTGCTGGTGCGGTCGGAGAGCCGCAGGCGTGAGATTGCGGTACGCGGGGCGCTGGGCGCGTCGCGCATGCGGCTGATCCGGCAGTTCACAACCGAGGGGGTGTTGCTGGTTGCAGCAGGCGCGTTGCTCGGAGTGGTGGCGGCTCAATTGACGATGCAAGCTCTTTTGCGGGTCATCTCGAAACGCATGCTGGAAACGATGCCGTATCTGAACGGGCTTGGGCTGAATCTGCATGGATTGGTTTTTGCCGCAGCCGTTTGTCTGGGCGCGGCCGCTCTGTTTTCGATCACGCCCATGTTTCGATTGCCCCTGGGGGAGCTGCGGGAAGACCTGAACGAAGGTGGCCGCGGGTATGCGGGGACTTTGTGGCGGCGTTTTGGGGCGAATCTGGTGGTGATCGAACTAGCGATCGCGGTTGTGCTTCTGGTCGGCGCTGGATTATTGGGGAAAAGTTTCTATCGACTGCTGCATGTGGACGTCGGATTTCAGCCCGATCATCTGGCAACCCTGGAAATCACTTTGTCTGACGCCAGTTATCCGAAGGATGCGCAGCAGGCCGCGGTAGCGCAACAGATTGTGAACCGCGTCGCGGCTTTGCCGGGCGTTGAATCGGTAGGCCTCACCAACGTGCTGCCGGTGAGCTACAACGGGAATACGACGTGGATCCGAATTCTGGGGCGGCCTTATAACGGCGAGCACAACGAAGTGAACCAGCGCGATATTAACGCCGCACTGTTTCCCACACTACGAGCGAGGCTGTTGCGGGGGCGATATTTTACCGATCGGGATGATGCGTCACGGCCTCGCGTGGTCATCATCAATCGCACTCTGGCGGAGAAGTATTTCCCAGGGGAAGATCCGATCGGAAAGAGGATCGCGGACTTCGATCTCGCTCCAAAGACGATCTGCGAGATCGTTGGCGAGGTGGACGATGTGAAAGATGGCTCGCTGGATTCCGATATCTGGCCGGCGGTGTACTATCCCGCGCAGCAAGATCCGGACGACTATTTCTTTCTGGTGGTGCGCACGCCGCAGAACGAAGGGTCGCTTTTGCCGTCGATGGTCGCGGCGGTGCATGAGGTCGATCCGGGGATTGGCACGGCGGACGAAACCACGATGACCAGCAGAATCAATAATTCGGCGACGGCTTCTCTGCACCGGTCGTCGGCGTGGTTGGTGGGAGGGTTCGCCGGGCTGGCGCTGCTGCTGGGCGTGGTTGGCCTTTATGGAGTGATCGCGTACTCGGTGGGGCGGAGAACGCGGGAGATTGGAGTGCGCATGGCGCTGGGCGCGCAGCGGAGTTCGGTCTATCAGCTCATCATGAAAGAAGCGGCATGGCTGATTGCCATTGGAATTGTGGCTGGCCTGGGCTGCTCGCTGGGCGCGGCGACATTTTTGCGCGGACTTCTGTTCGGAGTGCAATCGTGGGATGTGGCCACGCTGGCCTCGGTCTCAGTTGTTTTGGCGATATCGGCGCTGCTGGCTTGTTACATCCCGGCGCGGCGGGCGACGAAGGTGGATCCGATGGTGGCGTTGCGGTACGAGTGATTGGAGAACTCGAATGAACGGGCTGCTGCAAGACATTCGTTATGCGGTGCGGCAGTTGCGGGGGAATCCCGGCTATCTGGCCGTGGTGGTGGTGTCGCTGGGGCTGGGCATTGGGGCGAACAGCACGATCTTCAGCGTGCTCAATGCGGTTCTGTACCGGTCGATGCCATACGAATATCCGGAGCGATTGGTGGCGATCTGGGAGACGGAGCGAAGCCACCCGGAGGCGGAACAGGCTCCTCCGATTGCGGAGATGGTGGATTGGCAGAAACAGAATCATGTGTTTGAAGATATTGCGCTGACCAGCGGGAGAGATCGCTCGACCCTATCCGGTCTGGGGCAGCCGGAATCCGTCCGGGTGCAATATACGACGGATAGTTTTTTCAGGGTGCTGGGCGTGAAGCCGGTGCTCGGGCGGATTTTCCTGCCGGAGGAGATGCAGGACGACTCGGAGACCGTGGTGATCAGCGATGCGTTCTGGAGGCGCAAGTTCAATCGCGATCCGAACGTGCTGGGGAAAACTTTTCAAGTGGACGGGGCGGTCGCGACGGTGGTGGGAGTGATGCCGGCGGGATTTGCTCCGTTTTACGGACGGCCGGCTGACATCTGGACGCCGATCGATCCGACGAATGCGCGGTACTCGGCGCGGATCGATCACTGGCTGATGCCGGTGGCGCGTTTGAAACCTGGGGTAACGCTGGAACAGGCGCAAGTGGAAATGGATGTGATTGCGCGGCGTCTGGAACAGGCTTATCCGGCGACGAACAAGGGTGTGGGGAAAAAACTGGTGCCGCTGCAGCAACAGCTTTTTGGGTGGGCGCGGGAGACGCTGTATCCCTTGTTCGGGGCAGTCGCGTTTGTGCTGCTGATTGCGTGCGTGAACGTCGCCAATCTTTTGCAGTCTCGGACTGAAGTCCGGCGCAAAGAATTCGCGCTGCGATCGGCGCTGGGATCAGGACGGCGGCGGTTGATCCAGCAATTGCTCGCGGAGAGCGGGCTGCTGGCGTTGCTGGGGGGAACGCTTGGCATTGTTCTGACGTTCGGGGGCGTTGCGCTGTTTCGCTGGCTGGCGTCGGATATAGCGTCGGATTTTCCGAGCCGCGAGAGCATGAACATCGATGTGAGAGTGCTGATTTTTACGCTGGGAATTTCGGCGCTGACCGCGCTGGTGTTTGGGCTGGCTCCAGCGATTCAGGCTTCGCGTTCGGATTTAAATCTTGTGTTACGGGAAGGCGAGGGCAGAACTTCAACGGCCTCCCGCGGGTGGGCGCGGCAGGCGCTGGCGGTGGCGGAAGTGGCGCTGGCGATGGTTTTGCTGAGTGGCGCGGGATTTGATGATTCATACCATCGTTTATCTGCAGCAGGTTGATCCTGGGTTTGACACAAAAAATGTTGCGCTGATGAGTGTGCAGATGCAGGAGCAGGGCGGAAAGTATGTGGCGCGAGTGCCGGGCGGAGATATGGAACGGCCGCTGCCGGTGGTGCAGCAGTTTTACCAGCAACTGCTGGGGAAAGTTTCGGCGCTGCCGGGAGTGGAGTCGGCGGGAATCATCAGCAACATTTCCATGCAGTGGGTGGATATGTTTTCGTTTTCGATTTTAGGGAAGCCTGCGCCGCCGCCGGATCGCAGACCGAACGCGGGTTACATCGAAGTGAGTCCGAGCGCATTTTCTACGTTGCGAATTCCACTGAAACGCGGGCGATACCTGGATGATGATGACACGCCGACGGCGCCGTGGACGGTGGTGATCAACGAGGCGTTCGCGCGCCGGTATTTTCCGAATGAAGACCCGATTGGGCAACAGTTGCTGGTGCGCTACGAACCGTGGCCGGTGGATGAGGACCGGCCGCGGCAAATCGTAGGAATTGTGGGCGACGTGCGGCATGTTGGGTTGGCACAGCCGGCGGCGCCGATGGTTTACGTTTCTTATTTGCAGCAGTCGGCGGTGTTCCCGGGCGGGGCGGTGCTGAATCTTCTGGACCAGAACCTGGTGGTGCGGACCGCGACCGGGTTGACGGGACATACGGCGGAGCTGGCTTCTGGGGTAAAGAAGATTTTGGCGGACATGAATCCCGATCAGCCGATCAGCGAAGTCATGACTATGGACCAGATTTTGGCGGAGTCGATCGGCGATCAGCGATTTTATGTTCGCATTCTGGGTGTCTTTGCCGGGATTGCGGTGCTGCTGGCGGTGGTCGGGATTTATGGAGTGATGTCGTATTTTGTCAGCGAGCGCACGCACGAGTTCGGGATACGCGTGGCTTTAGGGGCCTTGCCGTCCGACGTGCTGGCTTTGGTGGGGAAACTTGGCTTGAAGCTCACGCTGATTGGAGTTGCGATCGGGATTGCGTTGGCGATCGGGCTGACTCGGTTGATTGCGGGCTTTCTGGTGGGAGTTCGACCGAGCGACCCTGTCACTTACGTGGTTGTTTCGATGGTGCTGGTAGCGATTGGATTATTGGCGTGTTACATCCCGGCGCGAAGGGCTACGAAGGTGGATCCGATGGTGGCGTTGCGGTACGAGTGAGAAATTGGAGACGAAGATGATTCGGTTGAAAAATCTGGAACGCAGTTACAAGACTCCGGCGGGGCAGACGTGGGTGCTGCGGCGCATCAATCTGGAGATTCGCGAGGGGGAATTTATCACGATCATGGGACCGTCGGGGGCGGGGAAATCGTCGTTGTTGAATGTTCTCGCGCTGCTCGATGACAGCTGGGAGGGGGAGTACTGGTTTCGCGAGCAGGCGGTGCACGACATGAAACGTAAGCAGCGCGGCGAGTTGGCCAAGCGGAATGTGGGGATGGTGTTTCAGAGCTACCACCTGCTGGATGACTTGACGGTGCAGGAGAATATCGACCTGCCGCTTTCTTATAAAGATATTCCACGACGCGAGCGACAGGGCCTGGTGGCTGACACTTTGGATCGATTTCAGATTGTGGGGAAAAAAGATTTGTATCCCAGCCAGCTTTCCGGAGGGCAGCAGCAGCTGGTGGGGATTGCTCGCGCGGTCATTCACAAACCGGGGTTGCTGCTGGCGGACGAGCCTACGGGGAATCTTCATTCCGGGCAGGCGAAGGAGATTATGGAATTGTTTCGCGGACTCAATCAGCAGGGGACCACGATTGTGCAAGTTACGCACTCCGAGGTGAACGCGAGCTTCGGGAGCCGGACGATTCAGCTGCGCGACGGATGGCTGGTGGGAGACACGGCGAATTCCGGGCTCACTCAGCCGGTGGAGGCGAGCGCATCGTGAATTCATTCTGTGGGAGAATTTTCGGATTCGTGATTGCCATCCTGTGTGCTCTGGGAATTTTCGCGGCGAGCTTGCGCGCCCAAACCGTGGCCACTGGAGAAAACGGAACGTCTCAGGGGAGCGGGGCGCAGGTGAGCGGGTCACAGGCGAGCGCGCCGCAAGCCGCGAGTCGGCTGCAGTTTGAAATGCCGAAGTCGTACAATCCGCTGCACGCTTACGCGCCTGACACCGTTCCGGAGCCGGCGCTGGGAAACTCGCCGCGCCTCGACCAACTCATTCGGGATGGCAAGCTTTATCTTTCGTTGAAAGATGCCATCAACCTGGCGCTTGAAGACAATCTGGATCTGGCGATCGCGCGCTACAATCTGCCGATCGCAAATACCGATATTTTGCGTACGCAGGCGGGAGGATTCTTTCGCGGAGTCAATACCGGCGTGGTGCAGGGCACGCCGGGCGGGGGAGTTGGCGGGTTTGGCACGGGCGCTCCCGGAGCCGGGGCGGGCGGCACGACTGGTGGAGCGGGCGGCGCGGGCGCGGGAGCGTCCGGACTGGTGCAGTCGACATTGGGCATCGGGACCACAGTCCAGTCGTACGACCCGTTCATCAGCATCAATGGCGGGGAGGAGCATCAGACATCGCCAGTGGTGAATTTTCAACTGTATGGGGTTCCCTCGCTGCAGCTGAATACTGGACAGGTGAACGCTAACGTTTCGCAAGCGTTCTCGACCGGCACAAGCGTCAGTTTTACGTTCAGCAACTCGCGCCAGACGACGAACAGTCCTGATTTCAATTTGTCGCCCAGTCTCAGTTCGGCATTTCGTTTTGAAATCCAGCAACAGCTTTTGGCGGGGTTTGGTTTTGGGCCGAATCTTCGCTACTTGCGGATCGCGAAGAACAACAAGAAGATCTCCGATATTGCCTTCAAAGACCAGGTCATCGCCACGATCACGCAGATTGAAAACATTTACTGGGATCTGGTGAGCGCCTACGAGCAGACGCAGGTGAACGAAGAATCATTCGCGTTCGCGCAACAGACGCTGGAGAACACGAAAAAGCAATTGCAACTGGAAAGCGTTCCTGCGATGGACGTATTGCGCGCGGAGGCGGAGGTATCGAGGCGGGATCAGGATCTGACCGTAGCCCGCACCAGCCTCGAGCTGCAGGAGACGTTGATGAAGAATGCGATCACGAAGAGCCTGGACGATCCTACGCTGGAAGCCATGCCGGTCGTCCCAACCGACAAGATGGAAGCCGTGATGACCGAAGCGGCGCGGCCGATTCAGGATTTGATTTCGGAGGCGCAACAGAAGCGTCCGGAACTCGCCGAGTCCGACGTCGACCTGGTGAACCGGCAGATCAGCCGGAGCGCGGCGCGCAATGCCCTTCTGCCGTCGCTCTCTTTGGTTGCCTTTTACGGAGGTTCGGGACTCGCCGGGCCGCTGAATCCGATCTACAACACTTCCGAACTTGGGCCGAACACCTCCAGCGTACCCACGAACTTTGCCGGGGCGGCGGAAAATGCTTTCAACAATACTTCTCCGGACTATTACGTGGGGCTGAACCTGAATATACCCATTCGAAATCGGGTGGCGAAAGCGGACCAGTATCGATCGGAGCTGGAATATCGTCAGGCGGAATTGCGGCTGGAGCAGCTGAAGAAGCAGGTGCGAATCGAAGTGCGCAATGCGCAGTATGCGCTGGACCAGACCGGAGCGCGAGTGGAAGCGGCGCGTCAGGCGCGAGACCTGGCGCAGCGCACGTTCGACATTACAAAAAAGGAGCAGGAACTGGGAGCCGGATCGAGCTACCAGACGCTCTCGGCTCAGCACGATCTGGCGTTGGCGCAGTTGGATCTGGTGAGCGCAATGACTACGTACGAGAAGGCGAAAGTTGAATTGGACCGCGCAACCGGCGCGACTTTGGAACATAATGGGATACTGATCCAGGACGCGATCAGCGGCGTGGTCTCTCATCCTTCGCCGTGAGCGATATGCCGATCTCGGTCAAACCCGGAGAAGCCGAACTGATAACGCCGCGACGCGAGCCGGCGGCTCCGATCCGGATTCTGGCCGCCGACGATCAGGCGCACATCCTCGAAGCGCTCGATTTACTGCTGCATCCGCAGGGCTACCGCATTGACAAAGTACGGTCGCCGGCGCTGGTGCGCGAAGCTCTCGCCAGCGAATCCTACGATGCCATCCTCATCGACCTGAACTATACGCGCGATACAACGTCCGGGCAGGAGGGTCTTGACCTGCTTTCGCAGATCGTGGGAATCGATTCCACGGTGCCGGTGATCGTGATGACGGCGTGGGCGAATGTGGAACTTGCGGTCGAGGCGATGCGGCGCGGGGCGCGCGATTTTGTGCAGAAGCCGTGGGAGAACGAACGGCTGGTCTCGATTTTGCGCACGCAGATCGAACTGCATCGTGCGCTGCAACAGGCGGCGCGGCTGGAGGCGGAGAATCGGCTGCTGCGCGCCGAGGGGCGGCCGGAATTCATCGCCACGGCGCCGGCGATGCAACCGGTGCTCGATACCATTGCGCGGGTTGGGCCATCGGATGCCAATGTCCTTATCACCGGCGAACATGGGACCGGAAAAGAAGTCGTGGCGCAAACCTTGCATGCGCTTTCAGTTCGTGGGGGACGTCCGCTGGTTGCCGTGAATACCGGCGCCATTCCTGACGGAGTTTTCGAGAGCGAACTATTTGGCCACGTGAAGGGCGCCTTTACCGATGCGCGCAGCGATCGGATTGGGCGATTCGAACTGGCCGATGGGGGAACGATATTTCTCGACGAGATCGGCAACGTTCCCCTGCGGCAGCAAGCGAAATTGCTGCGCGTTCTGGAGTCGGGGGAAATTGAGCGGGTGGGCTCGTCAAGATCGCGCAGAGTGAACGTTCGAGTGCTTTCGGCCACTAATACCGATTTGGCGGCCGCTTGCGCAGCCGGACAATTTCGTGAAGATTTGCTGTTTCGACTGAATACGGTCGAGATTCATGTGCCTGCGCTGCGCGAGCGGCGTGAGGATATCCCGGTGCTGGCGGGACATTTTCTGGCGCGCTATGCGTCCCGGTACCGGCGTCCCGTGCAGACTTTCGATGCAGGCGCGATACAGGCATTGAAGCAGTATTCGTGGCCGGGCAATGTGCGGGAGTTGGAGCACACCATCGAGCGCGCGGTTTTGATGTGCCGCAGCGAGGAGATCCAGGCGGGAGATCTCGCGCTGAATCCGCAGCGCGCTCAAAATCAGAACCTGGAAGAGTTAAGCCTGGAAGCGGTCGAGGCGGTGCTGGTGCGCAAGGCCCTGCAGCGTTTTCAGGGGAATGTGAGCCAGGCGGCGGAGGCGCTGGGGCTAAGCCGGGGAGCGCTCTACCGGCGGATGGAAAAATATGGGGTCTAGGTCCAACGGGCCGAACCCTCCGCGAAAACGACCCCGCCTTCTTTACGAACGTCGAATCAGTGTCTACGCCTTTCTCGTCGCCTTGCCTGGCTTGATGGTAAGCGGGGTGCTGGTGTGGATGCAGCCGTGGAGCAGCGAATCGCGTCTGGCGCTGATCGGCGTCGAAGTGTTTGCCTGGTGGCTGCTGGCGATGGCGCTGCAGGAGCAAACGACGCGCCCGTTGCAAACTTTGTCGAACGTGATCGCTTCGCTGCGCGAGGAGGACTACTCGTTCCGCGCGCGTAACGCCGTGGCCGAGGACGTGCTGGGCGAACTCTCGCTGGAAGTGAATGCATTGGCTGACATGCTTTCCGGCGAGAAAGTAAGAACGATCGAAGCGACCGCGCTGTTGCAGCGAGTGGTGGATGAGATTGACGCGCCTTTATTTGCGTTCGATCCGGCTCACAAGCTACGGCTGGTAAATCCCGCGGGTGAGCATTTGCTGCGGCAGAGTAAAACCCGGATGCTGGGGCGCAGCGCGGCCGAGCTCTGCCTGCAGCCGTGCCTGGCAGCGGAGAATGAGAGTGTGGTGGAACTGGAGCTCACGGAGTCACAAGCCCGCTGGCTGGTGCGCCGCAGTTCGTTCCGGCAGAATGGCGTGCCGCATACGCTGGTGGTTCTTTCCGATGTGAGCCGGGCGCTGCGCGAGGAGGAAAGGCGGGCGTGGCAGCGGCTGATTCGGGTTCTCGGCCACGAACTCAGCAATTCGCTGGCGCCGATCAAATCGATTGCGGGAAGCCTTAGTTCGCGGGTGTCGGCGACGCCGATGGATGCAGCGGTCCGCAGCGACCTGCAACGCGGGTTGGAAATTATTGAAGCGCGTTCGGCGTCACTGCACCGTTTTCTGGATGCGTATCGCAGGCTGGCGCAGATGCCGGCCCCGGTGCTGCGCGATGTTGCGCTGGCTCCGCTGGTGGCGCGCGCGGCCGGAATGGAAACGCGAATTCGGGTACGCGTGCAACCCGGGCCGAGCGTTGTGTTCCAAGCCGATCCCGATCAACTCGAGCAAATGTTCATCAACCTGGTGCGCAATGCAGCCGACGCGGTTCTGGAAACCTGGCCGGCGGCGGGAGAAATGCCCGAAGCGCCGTCCATGGCCGATTCAGAGAAAGTTGTAGTGCGCTGGGATGCCGGCGACGAAGACGTGACGCTTATGGTGGACGACGAAGGGCCTGGACTTTTGAATCCGGCAAACGTATTTACTCCGTTCTACACGACCAAACCAAACGGTAGCGGCGTGGGATTAGTTCTGTCGCGCCAGATTGCGGAAGCGCACGGAGGAAGGATCGAGATCGCAAATCGGGCGGACGGTCGAGGGTGCTCGGTGAAGGTTGTGTTGCCTCGGTTACCATCCTGCGCCGTGACGGATGGGTCGGTTTGACCGCGAACCGATCTATTATTTATTGAGCATTATTTATTGAGCATCGGTTATTGAGCATCAGTCTGCGACAGGCCAACATCAATGCCCAATTCCTCGCCCAGATATGCCGTTACCTGGCGGGGCGTTTCGAACTTGAGCAGGTGCTGACGGAAATCGTCATTCATCAGCTTCCGAGCGAGCGTGGAAAAGACCTGCATGTGACTGGTGCCGTCGTCGGTATTGCGCAGGGCAAGCAGGACGACCATGCGCACGCGCTCGCCGTCGACCGAGTCCCAGTTGATGGGTTCGTTGAGCCGCAATACGCAGATCGAGTCGGAGGTCACTGCGTCGGTCTTGCAATGAGGCGTGGCGAAGCCATAACCGAGGCCGGTAGAATAAACGGCCTCACGCGCCCAGAGAGCTTCCTCGAACAGGTCTCGATCCTGAGTTCGATTGGCGATGTAGAAAGCGTCCACCATTTCCTGCATGACCTCCTCCTTGCTCTGGCTAGTGCTTTCCAGAAGGACGAGGTGCTCGTTGAGCAAAGGTTCTACCTGCCGTGGCTGCTTCTGCGCTAGTAATTCATCGACCTGGGCGGCGGTTCCACAGACGACTGCACGCTGCAGGATGCCGGCACAATCGGCAGCGCGCCATTGCGACACGGCACGCTTGAACTCATGCGCCTCGGCGGCGGGAACGCTGATTTCGTCGAGCCCGAGACCAAGCAAAAGGGGAAGATTGCGAAGGTCTGCCGCCATATTCCCACACATTCCCACCCACTTGTGGGCGCGGTGAATGCTTTCGGTAAGCTGCTTGAGAAACTGAAGGAACCCAGGGTGGCTGCTGGAATAAAGCGACGCGACCGCGGGGTTGGTGCGATCGACGGCAACAAAATATTGGAGCAGATCGTTGGTGCCGATACTAAAGAAGTCCAGCTCCGCGCACAATTGCCCGGTAAGGAAGGCCACGGAAGGCACTTCGATCATGATTCCGACCTTGATGGCCGGCTGAAAAGGAGCGCCGTTCTGCTGAAGAGATTGCTTGGCCTGCGCAATCGCACTTTTGAAATGCAGGACTTCATCCAAGGAGGAAATCATGGGCGCCATGATTTGAACCTGGCCTGCGGCGGAGGCGCGAAGAATGGCACGCAATTGAGTCTGCAGCAAGTCCCGGTGCTCTGGGTAGAGGCGTGCACCGCGATATCCGAGAAAAGGGTTTTCCTCGGAACGATGGTTCAAGTAAGGCACCTGCTTATCGCCGCCGATATCGAAGGTGCGGATGATCACTGGGCGGCCAGCCGCGGCTCTCGCGGCTTCAGAGTAAATCGCGAATTGCTCCTCTTCCGAAGGTGCGTCGTCTCGACCCAGAAAGAGCATCTCGGTTCGGAACAATCCGATGCCGTCGGCGCCATTTTCAAACGCCAGGGTAATCTCATCCCCGGAGGAGACGTTGGCGGCCACCTCAATCCGCGTTCCGTCGGAGGTGATCGCCTGATTCCCGGCAAAGCTGGCGCGCGCTGCCTTGCGGCGTTCCAGCGTCTTCTGCTCGCGCTCATAGAATCGGCGAACCTGGGAAGAGAGTTGCGGAACGACGAAACCGCGGTTGGCGTCGACCACAACCTCGCGGCCTTCGGTGAGAACGAGGCGGCCATTGCGTACGCCTGCCAAAGTTGGAATGCCGAGGGAGCGTGCGAGAATCGCGGCGTGAGAAGTTGCCGCGGAATGCTCCAGTACCAGGCCCTTCAGCCACTGGCGGTCGAGTTCGAGGAGTTGCTGCGGAGCGAGAGTCTCCGCCACTACGACCGACGGCTCGCTCAATCGCGCGACGGACGAGAGCGGAGCGGCTGGGTGGACCTCTTCCAGCAACTGCAGGCAGATTTCTTCAATGTCGGCGGAGCGTTGGCGGATATATTCGTTTTCGGAATGCTGCAAGAGATCAATGAAGAACTCGCCAGCCTGCACGACGGCTTGCGCGGCAGACTTGCCGCTTCGCACTTGCTCCTTAAGCTTCTCTACGAGAAAAACGTCGCCAGCCATGGCCAGGTCAGCTTGCAGGACTGCCGTGCCAGTAGGGGTGAGTGAATATTTGAGCTTTTCGCCGAGCCGTTGGCGTACCGAGGCAATCGCCTCTTCGATGCGGACCAATTCGTGTCTGGGATCAATCCCGGGTTCGGCGTCCAGGCTGCTGGGCAGAGGCATCCGCCGCAAGAGGACCACTTTACCCTCACCAATGCCCCGGCTCACGGATGTTCCGAAGATGCAGGGAACATTTGCGGATTGCAGGGGCCGAGGCGGAGTTGCGCTTCGATTGGAAACGGCTACGTTGGCCAGCGGAACGTCGCAGCGGGGGAGGGTCTGCTCGACGAATCGACGAATGGCCTCGAACGCGATCTGCTGGTCGGAGCCGCTAATGTAGACGGCGCAGCGGTCACCATAGCGGATGTCGGCGGCGATGATGCCCAGGACGCTCTTGACGTTGGCCACGAGTCCATTGCGGAGATTGGTCAGCGTGCATTCCGAAAGGAAGTCATTGGCCGCTTCGGCCAAGTGACTTGCGGGGCGGGCATGCAAACCGCTGGATACTGGACAGTCAAAAACGAATTGCAACGAAATGTCGGACTTCTGCGTCATCTTCAGCGTTGAATCTTTGCGAAAATACTCTCCGGGTTTTTGAGCGCCTCCTGCAATGGCACCTGAATGACTTTTACGCCATGGAACCGCTCTTTGCCTTCGACCTCAATATCGACAGCGAAGATGGCGATCTGAGCCTGCCGGATGTCGCTTTCGGTGAGCTTGTTTTCAATTCCCATGGCGCCTTGGGTTTCGACTTTAATTTCGTGGCCGAAGTTTTTCGCGATTTTCTCCAATCGCGCCGCGGCCATGTAAGTGTGGGCAATGCCGGTTGGGCAAGCGGTGACGGCAACGATCTTCATGCAGCCTCCTCCTTCTTACCGTCCAATTCATTTGTTCTTGATCGCAGCAGCAGCATTAACGCCGCGGTCAACGCCGTGCCGGTGAGAATTGCCAGACCGTAGGCGAAGCCATGGTCCACAACGCCTAAGACCCAAACAATGGGTCCGCCGTGCGGAGCGCGATCGCCGACCTGGCCGACCATTGCGATAACGGCAGCTGCTGCGGAACCGGCGACGATGGTGGGGATGACGCGAACGGGGTCGGCGGCAGCGAAGGGAATGGCGCCCTCTGTAAGACCGATCAGCCCCATTGCGATGGCGGCAAGGCCGGCCTCGCGCTCCTCTTCGCTCCAGAGATGTTTTCGAAGCAGCGTAGCCAATCCGACGCCCAGCGGCGGGGTGCAGATGGCGGCTGCGCAGGCACCCATGATGCGATCGTTCCCCTGGGTGATCATCGCCGCCCCAAAGAAGAATGCGACTTTGTTCACCGGCCCACCCATATCGAAGGCGATCATGGCGCCGAGCACGAGAGCCAGCAGCACGTCGTTGCCGGTGCTCATCGATTGCAACGCATGATTGGCGCGAACCATGAAGATAGCGATCGGTATGCCGATAACTTTGATCATCAAGATTCCGACGAAGGCGCCGGAGAGAATCGGAATAACCAGGATCGGCATGATAGGGCGAAGGTATTTGGAAACCGGCACCTTCTTGAGACCTTCCACGACATAGCCGGCTACCAGACCAATAAAGATTGCTCCGAGAAAACCGGCCCGTACCTGGCCGGCGAGATAGCCGCCAAGAAAGCCCGGAACTAACCCCGGCTTACCGGCGATGGAATAGGAGATATAGCCGGCGAGTACCGGCAGCATGAGATTGAAAGAGGCGGTTCCGATATCAAGAATGAGTTTGAGGTTGGGAGAACCGGAAAAATCCGGCCCGGCCGACGTCATGGGAGCAAATCTGGTTACCAGGGCGATGGCGATTGCTATGAGGATGCCGCCGCACGCGATAAATGGAATCGCGTAGGAGACGCCCGTCAACAGGTGCTGCCGCAGCTTCTGGAGCGATTTGAGCATGGGAGGTTGGCGTGGTTCGAGAAACGCGCTGCATTGCCGTAGAAACAAACCTGCTTCAGATCCCTGATAAGCAGATCGATAAGCGCCACTTCGCTAAGATCGATGGCAAGTATCCAACTTGCATCCTCGTTATCGGCCCCTTGTTATCGGCCCTTTGTTATAACTTTCGGTACCAGCGGAGACGGCGATATCTCCTGAACCCTCCGCTCATTGCTTCAGATCGCCTGCCGGCCAGCCTCGTAGTATGTGTGATCTGTCCTAGTCTGAAAACAGGAGAGATGGAACGTTTATTGTATTAAAGTAGCATTCTACAGAAAATGGTGCCGGAATCATGGCGCCGCCTGGGTGGAGTTATGAGCACGGTATTCGGTGGGCGTAACTTTGCATACCTTCTTGAAGACACGGCAAAAGTATGCGGAGTCGCTGTAACAGCAGCTGGCGGCAATCTCCTTGAGGGTCATATTGTAGTTTTGCAGCATGAATTTGGCGCGGTTGACGCGCACCAGGTTCAGGTAATCGTTAAAGCGCATGAAGCCTTCTTTGCGGAAAAGCCGGGACACGTGGTTGGGCGCCAGGCGGAAGTAGTGCGCGACACTCTCGCGGCTGATGGGACTGTGAAAGTTTTCCTGCACGTAGAGGCAGATCGATTCGTAGGTCCGGATCGCCTTGCGCGGCCGCTGCTTCTGGGGCGACTTCAAGAGCCGCAGGCAGGCATGGAGAAGCGACTCCGTCAAAAGCCGCGATAATGGCCCTTTGGAGTGATCGGTGGAGAGCACCATGAGCGCGGCGAGAATGCCGTGCGTGGGCACGTCATAGCCTCCTTGAACGCTGGCCTTGACCGCGGTCGGGGGTACTTCGGAACCACCCTTGTGCCGCACCAGGCTGATGCCAATCTGCTTGACCCCAAATAAGAATGTAAGGACATCGACGCGACCGGACCAGTCGGGCTTGTTCCAGGCATGATCGGGGACGAATACTGCGTGACCGCGGACGGGTCGAATCATTTCCACGCGTCCGCCCTGCGCCACCTGCATGGCATGGGATCCCGCGAGCGGCAAGGAAAGACGCGGGAAGTTGGTGACGTAAGCAAGGGGTGGTGGAACGGTGGATCCGTCGCCGAAATGCACATGGCGAATCCGGGTTTGGCGCAGGTACTCCTCCAACTCGTGGACCACGATCCGAGTTTCCAGAGAGGGCCGCAAGGTCGAAAGCGGGGTCTGTGGTTTCACGGAACGTTACGTTAGTGCAATTAATGTTAAATGTCTACTATTTCTTTTCGCGTCTATATCTCCCATACTTGCCAGCCGAATTAGAGAGTCCCACACGCGAAAACATTGCATGCGGTGTGGTCTGGCTGTCAAAGGGGAGATGCACCTGAAAACTCTGAACAAAAACGTTATGGCGATGGATGCGGTGACTGGCCAGCGGCGGTGGAGCGTTGCTTGCAGAAGCTGGAGGAGAGCGCAATGAATCTGGAATGCAGTGCCACAGCGGGTGGAGCAACGATGAAATCGGGAGTTCGCCGATTCATTCCGGTTCGAGAGGAACAATTTCGCGGGGAACTTCTTCGCTGTGCACTTCTTCGCTGTGCACTTCCTGGCGGTGAACTTCGAGGTGAACAATGAACGGCAGAGTTCTGTGGTCTTCATTCGTCGTTCTGATGATTGCGGTTCTGAGCGGCTGCAACGGGATCGACTCGCTGCCGGGGACGGGCTCCTCGGGCGGGGCGCTGACGGTGCAGCTAACGCAAGGGCCGCCTGCCTCGGTGCTTGCGGGCCAGAGTTTTGGGCTGGTCGCAACTGTCCTCAATGATCCGAAGAATGGGGGCGTAACCTGGAGTTGCAGTCCGGCGGGTGCATGCGGGACGTTCAGTCCGACGTCGACCGGTTACCAGATCGGAACGCTGTACACTCCGCCCATCGCTCCCGCGAACGGCCCCGTCCTACCCGATCTGGCCTACCCGGTCACGGTCACGGCTACATCGGCGACCGACACTTCGCAAACCGTCAGCGCCACGTTCAATGTTGCCCAGCAGTATGTCATTTCGCTTCAGAGTTTCGGCTCCTGGGGCGTAGTGGGCAGTATTACGCTGGACGGCAACGGGAACGTGATTGCGGGCGAGGCTGACGTTTCCGCGAATGGATTTTATCTCGATTACAACACTCCGATAACCGGGACCTACTCGCTGGATTCGAGCGGTCACGGCACTCTCTCGCTGGCCCTCCCCGCCACGGGCGAGCAAGAGACCCACGGTATAACTGCCATCTCCAACTCGCATCTTGTCATTGCCGAAGAGGACAATTTCTGGGGGTACACGTACGGCGGCGTTGGAAGCATGGACTTGCAAACGGCCGGACCGTTCGCGGCCTCGCAGGTTTCCGGCGGATATTCATTCACTCTCACTGGATATGAAGGGGCAACCCATTTTAACGCTAGCTGGGGGGGCATCTTCAATGCCGATGGCGTTGGGAACCTCAGCGGAGGCGTTTTCGACACCAGCTTAGGGAGCGGTCTCGTCTCAGTTCCATTCACTGGCACCTTTACTGCGCCCGATACTTACGGGCGGGGCGTTCTAACCTTCCAGGGTGTGGATTGCACCCCCACACCAGTGACGTGCAGCGACGCCGTCTATGCCTACTACATCGTCACGCCGGAGGTGCTGCGGTTATCTGCCGCTAACACCTCGACCGTAGTGACAACCTCGTTCGCGGGCAATAGCGGCACTGCCTATGGACAAGGTTCGCTGGCTGGTACAGCGGGAACGAACAGCGCGCTGACCGGAACTTACATTTTCAGCTACTTCGGCTTTACCAGTACGGCAAATGGGGGCGAGCAGGGAGCGGCGGCGGGCCAGTTTAGCGCCGACGGAAACGGAAACATCGCCGGGATTATGGATCTGAATGCCTTCGGAACGCCGTCCACGATTTCGCTGAACGGATCGACTTACTCAATTAATGGCAGCCCGCGAGGAACCGTCACAGCAGCTGCCGGTCAAACTTACAACGTCTATTTGACCGATCCCAACCTGAACCTGCTTGATCCCAACAACACGACGGGCAGCGGAGGCGCGCTGCTCCTGGAAACTGACACTGCGAATACGATTGGCGTCGTCATAGCCCAGACGAATGCCACGGCTGCGCCCAGCGGCGGTTACGGCCTCATTCTTTCCGATCAGGAGAGCGCACCCAATGGTGACGGTGGCCTTTCCGGGCAATTTACTGTGAGCACGACCGACGCCGGCACCTTCAGCGGCGAGGCGGACTTCCAGGGTCAGGGCAACCTCAACGCCACACTCATTACGGGCCCGCTTTCCGGCACATTTACCGCGGACGGAGCCAATCCCGGCCGCTACACCGGCGCCATCACGACGGCGCCCTGCTTCCCGCTTTACGCGCCAGACACAACGTCTCCGCCGACGCCGTGCGGCGCGGCCTTCAACGGCAGTACCGAGCCGCCCGAGAGTGTCGCGTACTACATGGCGAACGAATCGCAGGGGTTCATCATCGAGACGGATTCCACTGCCCCGACCTTCGGGCTGATCGAGCAGCAGGGCACGATCAACTCCGCAAGTCAGAAACGTCAGCGGGCTATGCCGCAAGGCGGCCCTCCGAGGACATCCAGTCACCCAGCTAGCACGACGAAACAGGCCGAAATTCCCAGGAGGTCCCGATGAAGGTTCTCGCGAACGCTACAGGTTGTGATCGTCGCACCCACCGCTTGTGTTTCGTGGTTACCTTGGCGGCGTGCCTCCTGCTGCTGGCTGGTGGGCCGCGGGCGATGGCGCAGGAATTTCGCGCGACACTGACGGGGCAGGTTACCGACACTTCGGGCGCGGTGATTCCGAAGGCGGTGGTTACGGCCGTCAATGTGGACACGGGCTCCAGTTATACGGCTGAGACCAGCGGTGCGGGCGTTTATTACATCCCTTATGTATTGCCCGGTACGTACACGGTGAAGGCGAGCGCGACGGGATTCAAGACCGCGATCCAGGACAAGGTGTTGCTGCTGGCCAGCAAATATTTTGGCCTGAACTTCAAACTGGAAGTGGGGGCGGTCAGCGAGAAGGTGGAAGTCACAGCTGCGCCGCCGATGATTGAGACCGCGAACGGGTCAGGCGGGACGATCATTTCCTCCGACGTGATCGAAAACATTCCTGTCGTGGGCCGCCAGGTCTATGGGCTGATTGGCCTTACTCCGGGCAGTCAAGCACCGACCGGCCGCCCCTACGACAACAACAACAACTACATCATTGGCGGAGGGGTGAACCCTACCGGACAAGACAACACCGGCAACTCCGGAGGCTTCAATCAATTCACGCTGAACGGTACTAACATCACGCAGCAGATCAGCTACGGCAATCAGGGCGCTGGAACGTGGAATGTTTCGCCTACTCTGGACGCGATCCAGGAAGTCAACGTGATGGCGGACACTTACGATGCCCGCTTTGGCCGAACCACCGGCGGCACCGTGAACGTAGTGACCAAGAACGGGACGAACAACTTCCACGGAAATCTGCTCGAAAATTACACCGATGGTGGACTTTTTGACGCCAATAACACCACGAATGTTTTCGAGACCGGATTACCCACCCCGAGAGAGATTCTCCATCAGTTCAGCGCTGCGGTCGGCGGCCCCATCATCCGGGACAAAGTGTGGTTCTTTGGCAGCTACGAGGGCTTTCGCCAGTCGAATCCAAATACCATCACCGGCGACATGCCGCCAGCTTATTTGCGGCCGGGTTATAACGGTAACGCCGGCGTCGACTTTGGTTTAGTACAGACCCTGGATGGAGTTTCCGGCAGCCCCTACTCTCAGTATGGCCTGACTCTGTATCAGTCGGGAGACAGCACCAATACCAGCAATCCAAACAATGCGATATGCGGACAGTTTTCGAGTTCTCCGGGAGCGCCTGCCAGCGCCTGCGGCACCGGCGAGGACATCATCAATTTTCCCAACGCCTACACCGGCGGAACGAACGGCGGCTCACTTATTCCAGCATCGCAGATTAATCCAACGGCGGCAGCAATACTGGCAGCCGGCTACATTCCGCTACCGAACATCAAAGGTCTCGAGAATGTTGTGGGCGGATTCAACGCTCCGCCGAACTGGTTCGCCGTAGCAGACGACCGGTTCAGTTACAACCAGTATCTGGCCCGCGTCGACTACAACCTCGGCGCAAATACGAAGTGGTACAGCTTTTTCGGCATGCAACGGGGAAACGAGAATGGCAGCTTTAACGGCCTGGCGGGAGTAGCGGCCAATTGCACCGACAGCGGTGGCGGCGGCCATTGTACGCAAAGAAACAGCTACACCGCCACGCAGGACATGACGCATACATTCTCTCCAACTCTTCTTGGAGACTTTAAGCTCTCCTTGAGCCGCTTTGTGAACAGAAATCCCGACGGCTTCATCTCTGACGCGAAGCCGGGCAGCACAATCGGAATCAACATCACGCCGCCTCCAACTTCCACCTTTGCGGATGTTCCGGAGATTAACATCACGGGAAACGGGGGATTTCCCGGCTATAACGGCGTTCTCTTCGGTAACTCCAACGATCTGGAAGCATCCACCAATCTTTCGGCTGATGCAGATATAACCTGGCAGAAGAAGGCCCATAACTTTCATTTCGGCGGCGGTTATTTCTTTTACACGTACGGAAATCCCATTAATGGCACCGTCACTAACAATGCCGACGGTCAGTTCTCCTTCAATGGGAGTTGGACGCAATTCGATCCATTGAATCAGAACTGCTATGCGCCAACGAGCCTTGGCCTGTCGCCGACAGCTTCGTGCAGCGGCACATTTGCGCCCAACGGTTCAGGCTGGGCCGACTTTCTTTTGGGCTTGCCAAGCAGCGGACACGTCAATTGGAACGACTCGCTTTTCGATTACGAGCCGGTTTGGAATCTCTACGCACAAGATGATTGGAGAATTACGCATCGCCTGACCGTGAACCTTGGTTTGCGCTACGACGTGCAGATGGGACTGAAAGAACGCTATAACGAACTTCCGCGAGGTTTCTGCATGACTTGCGTGAATCCCATCACAACCGATGGTGTCTACCAGGCAAATGTCGCGAATCCAGCGAACCAGGCCGCGTGGGCAGCTGCGGGAGTCACGGTACCCACGCAAGTTCTAGGGACGATCGCACCTGCGGGGATCAACGGTGCTCCGCGCAGCGCCTATAACACCGACTGGAGCAATATCGCGCCGAGATTTGGCTTCGCCTTCGCATACAACCCGAAGACGGTGGTTCGCGGCGGATGGGGGTTGTTCTACGGCGGCGGACTGGAAGGCGGATCGCCGATCGGCTATCAGCAGACCACAGGCTACCTGGCATCCACAGATGGCGGAGCCGATGCCAATCAAGGCGGAGCGACTCCGGGTTCGCTATCGACAGGCCCCTATAGTCAAGGCACTCCATTTCCGGCTACGGCAACCTATCCGCTCGGCCTGCAACCTCCGGTCGGTGTCCAGGGCCTGCCGCTGGCGGGCGTGGGCTCGGGCGGCTTGCAGGTAGACAGTCCGTTACGGAAAATTCCGCGGACACAAGCGATGTCTTTCGGCATTCAGCGTGAGTTGCCCAGCCAAATGGCGCTCGATGTTCATTTCGCCGGGAACTATACCAGTCGTCTGCGCGCCACACTTTGGGACAACGGAACCGTAACCTACCCAGAACTGCAGTATGCGGTTTCCCCCGGCGCCAGCAACTACAGCCACCTTCTGCCCAATCCCTACTACAACGTCGCGTCCATGTCTTTCCCAGGGGGCTGCGGGCAGTCCCCGACAATACCGGTGCTGGCGCTAGCGCTGCAGTGGTCGCAGTATTGCGGCTTTAACAGCGCCCCGCCGGTGGGTATCTACAACGATCCCATTGGCAAGAACTGGTATAACGCACTGGAAGTCAAAGTCAATAAACACACCACGCACGGCCTGAACTTTCAGGTGGCGTACACCTACTCGAAGACCATGGACGGCAGCGGCTATCAGAACGGCTATCCGTATCAGGATGCCAATGAAGTGCACTGGATTTCGAAATTCGATCTGACGCACAATCTTTCCGTTGCGGGCGTGTATGAAATCCCAGTCGGCAAGGGGCGGAGCTTCCTTTCAACTGCGCCGAAGTTCGTTGACTACGCGCTCGGTGGCTGGATGCTGGGCTGGAACTTCAGCGCGCAGAGTGGAACTCCTGTCGGCCTCGACACGGGAGTCAGCTATCTATGCCCGCTCAGGTCTCCCCAGGGCACCTCGGTAGCACACTGGCTTAACCCGGCATTGGCAAGCTCGGACTGCTGGAAGCCTGCGCCGCCAATCGGAGGCACGGGCTATACCTACAATACTACTCCCTCCAACACCACCGCCGTTCGAGCCTACACGGTGCCGGATCTGGATCTTTCGCTGCAGAAAACTTTCAAGATCACGGAGCGATTCAGCTTCGCGCTGCGCGGGGAAGCGTTCAACTCGCTGAACTCGGTTCTATTGGGTGGTCCTGACAATAACCCGGGCGATGGTCCGCCGAGCCCGGTTCTAAACGGCATCACCAACCGTTCTTACTGGGCCGGTTTCGGCGTGGTAACTCCAGCCCAGCAGAACAACCCCCGAAACCTGAGGGTTTCGGGCAGGTTTATTTTCTGATGCGAGCGGTTCTGATGCAAGCGACGGATCGCGGAACGGAGCGCCAGGTTATGCGTGAGATAGAACTTCGGGCGAAGTGGGAGGAGGACAAAGTGACCACAGTGAAGAGATCGGGATCCGTGGTTGTTCTGCTGGCGGCGTTCGTCGCGATGTTGTTGGTGGCTGCGCCGGCTCACGCGCAGAACGTGCAGGTGGATTTGTCTTCTACTTCTGCCCTCTGCAGCGGGCAGCAATGCTTCAACGTTGCCGGCCTCTTTACCACGGGCACTCAATTCTTAGGGACAAACGGCATGGATGATGGGAACAACTGCACTCCTACCGCGCCCTACACGAACTGTCCCGATGCGTACTCGTCCAATCAGTTGGGCTTGTCCTCCAGCACGCCTCCGATGCTGACACCGCCCTCGCTCAATGTTCCCTTCACGTTTGGAAGCGTAAATACGACCAACTGCGGTCCCTCGACCTCGACCAGTTGTACTGTTGATGTAGTCAACTTTACCACCGGCGGGGTGGTGATCACGCTTCCGGCCGCCCAGCAGAACATTTATTCCACGATGATCATTCTCGGTACGGCGGTCAACGGTTCCCATTCCGCAACGATTACGGCCACCTACGTGGGCGGAGCTACCAGTGTATTTCCACAAACTATGAGCGATTGGTGTAGCTTCGGTGCGGGTGAGTCGAACGGGGTGGTTACTGAATCGATTGCAGTAGGGAGGATTAACCGCATCAACAGCGACGGAACGCTGAACGGCGCAAGCTGCAATCTTTATGCGTACACCCTGCCGCTTAACGTCAGCGACGAATTGCAAAGCATTACTCTGAAGGATTCGGATGGGTCAGGCGCTATGTTTGCGATGGCCATTACACTGAAGCCGCCGAGCTACACGGTCGACGGCGGAGTGGCGAGTCCTACTTCAATCGGCCCCGGAAGTACGAGCACCGCTACGGTGACGGTCGACCCGCAGCCTGGTTATACGGGGACGGTCAATCTTTCCTGCAGCATTACGCCCACAATTGTTGGCGATCCGGTTTCGGCGGCTACTCCGCCAACCTGCAGCCTGAGTCCGACTTCGGTGACGGTGACCACGGGCGAGACCTCGCCGCCAGCGACAACTCTGACGTTCACGGCGGCGAGCCCGTCGAAGACCATGATGATCAGACGGAGCAATTTCTTCTATGCGCTATGGGTGGTGCCGGGGATCGCGCTGACCGGGGTTGGTTTTGGCTCGCGCCATTCGCGGAAGAAGCGGCTGATGGGCTGGCTGGTGCTTGGCCTATTGCTGACTGGCATCATCACCCTACCGGCGTGCGTGAGTTATACGCATGTCGGCAATGTCGGAACTCCTCCCGGACAATACACGGTCTCGGTCACCGGTGTGGATGAAAACGGCTTGACCCAGGCGAGCAATCCAACCGGCACGACGAATACAGTAGTCGTGACCGTCACGCAGTAGAACTGGACCCCTGATTCGGGTTTGGGCGAAAGCAAAGTCTGCCCGAACCTGAACTGACTTTCAAACCTGGCCCGGTGAGGTTTGCCGCGTGACTTCCTTCGGCGCGGCAAGCCTCCGAAGCGGGACCGTCGCTGGAATGGGAAACTGTTTGACGCCGGCGGATCTCCAGCAACCGCCAGTTTCCGTTGAAATGGAGCATCTGACCATGCGCAAGGCCATGGAGTTCATTTTTTTTCTGACGTTTGCAGTGTGCGCAACAGGCTGGTTTGGGGTTGTTCCTTTAGCTCATGCGCAGTCACGGCAAGCGCTGCAGACGCGCGCGGCTGCGCCGGTGGGGGCGCGGGCGATTGGACGACTGCCGGCTTCGCAGCAGCTGACTCTCGCCATTTCGCTGCCTTTGCGGAATCAGGAACAGCTCAACGTCCTGCTGCAGCAGCTCGAAGACCCGGCCAGTCCAAACTATCATCAGTATCTTACTTCGGCGCAGTTCACGGAGCAGTTCGGGCCGACGGTCGAGCAGTATCAGCAAGTGATCAGTTTCGCGCAGTCTCATGGCTTCACCGTGACTCATGCTTCTCCGAGTCGCCGGTTGCTGAATGTGACTGGACCGGTGGCTGCGATTGAGCAAACTTTCCAGGTAGTCATGCAGGTTTACCAGCACCCGACGGAGAATCGGACATATTTTGCACCCAACGTCGATCCGACGATTGAGCCGGGATTGCCGATTCTCGGCGTGAGCGGGCTGACGACATTTACCTTGCCGCATCCCATGCTGAAGCATGCATCGCCGAAAGGGCCGCAGAGCTACCAGACGGGATCGGGGTCAGGCGGACAATTTCTTGGCAGCGATTTTAGAGCTGCGTACTACGGCGGTAGCATGACGGGCAGCGGGCAAGCTCTGGCGTTGTCGGAACTTGGGCAGTGGAATCTCGCTGATGTGCAGGCCTATTTCACTTCGGTAAGCCAGCCGTTGAACGTGCCCATTGTGCTTGAGTTGCTCGGCGGAACCAGCGGAGCTTGTCCAGGCGCCTGCGACGATGGCGAAGAGGCCAACGACGTCATCCAGATCATTTCGATGGCCCCGGGCGCGTCGGTCCTCATCGTCTATGAAGACACCAGCAACAACGCCGACGTGGACATCTTCGATGCGTTCGCGACCGACAATATATCGAAGCAGATGAGTTGGTCCTTCGGCATCGGCGCAGGCAACGCCGCGGCCGATGAGGAGGATTTTCAGCAATTTCACGCGCAGGGGCAGAACTTTTTTGTCGCGTCCGGCGATGAAGGGGCAAATCTCGGTGACGGCGGCTGGCCTGGGTTTAGCCAGAATGTGACTGATGTCGGCGGCACCGATTTGACGACCGCGAGCGCTGGTGGTGCCTGGGCGTCGGAAACGGGGTGGGTGGGCAGCGGCACCGGATGGTGCGACAGCAGCAACTCTGTCACTCCCTGTTATCAAAGTCCCTATGATGCGATTCCGAGCTGGCAAGTGCCGTCGATCATCACGGCGGCGGGAGGCTCGACCAGCTATCGCAATTTGCCGGATGTTTCCGCCGACGCCAACACCGATAGTTTCTGGTGTGCCGCCGGAACTTGCCAGGGCGGCCTGGGCGGGACCAGCCTGGCCGCGCCGCGCTGGGCGGGGTTTGTGGCGCTGGCCAATGAGTATGCGGCGACCCAGGGAGATACGATCGGATTTCTGAATCCGCTGGTTTGGACCATCGGCCAGAGCTCGGACTACGACACCGCATTCCACGACATCACCAGCGGAAGTAATCCCAGTGGTTCAACCGTGACCCACGGTTTCACGGGTTCCTTCACCGCTATGACTGGCTTTGACATGGTGACCGGGTGGGGCACGCCGAATGGGCAGGGGATGATTGACGCTTTAGCGCCGGCGTCGACCACCAATGCGTACTTTACGCTGGCGGCATCGCCGAGCAGTCTGAGCCTCACGCCCGGAGGCGCTCCCGGGATGGCAACGATCTCGCTCAATTCGGCGAATGGTTTCAGCGGGAGCGTTACGCTATCCGCCAACGTACTCGGAGCACCGGCGGGGGTGACTGCCAGCTTCAATCCGACTTCGATCAGCGGCTCGCAGACTTCGACTCTCACGGTTTCGACGACGAGCGCAACTCCCGCTGGAACTCTCATGCTCGCCGTCACGGGTACGGGCACTGGCGGGATTGGAACGCAGCCAGCGTTCGTCACGCTGGCGCTGCCAGATTTTTCGCTTTCAGTAACGCCCAGCACTGCCTACACGAATCAACCGAGCACGATCTACCTCAACCAGGGCTCGACCTCAACCGCCGCGGTGACGGTAAATTCCCAGAACAGCTTTGCCGGGACAGTAAACTTATCTGCCAGCTCTCTGCCCACCGGTGTGACCGGATCGTTCAGTCCCATCAGCACCGCGAGCACGAGTACTCTAACGCTGAAGGCGACCAGCACCGCTGCGACGGTGGGTGGCGACTACCTAACGGTCAGCGGGACCTCAGGAAATATCGCGCCGCTCAATGCACCGTATACGATTCTTTCAGTGAGCGCGGCTACCGGCACGGGCGGTTCGGGCATCCCGGTGAGCCTGTCGTCGGCATATAACCTGCCTGCGATCTACTCCGACGGGATAACGTTTGGCACCGGCCTTGACGGCGAGGGGTCCGCGTACTCTGCGAACTTATTGACGCCGAATCGAATCCTCAACGGAGTTCAGTTCAACTTTGGGGCGGCAAATACGGCGAACTGCGGTGCGAACGGGCTGGGTGGATGCGTGAACGATGCCGTCTCCACCGCCGGGCAGACCATTACTCTTCCCGCAAACCAGCAGAGCGCTTACACGGCGTTGCAACTGCTCGCTACCGCTTTCGATGGACCGATCTTGTCGCAGAAGATTACCGTAACTTACACGGATGGCACGACAAGTGCGTTCACACAAAATTTCAGCGATTGGTGCAGTTGCAGCCCGAGCACTCCAGGTCCGGGGCAACAACCGGGGGAAACATTCGCGGTTGTGATGCCTTACCGGGATATCGCAACCGGCGGCGAGGACAACACCCCTTTCAACTTGTACGCCTATACCTTCGTCCTCAACAGCGCCAAGACGGTGCAGAGTTTCACCTTGCCGGCTAAACCATCGAGCGGCGGAGTGGCGGTGTTCGCTGCCACTTTGACCACGCAGAGTCTCGGAACGCAGGTCAGTCTCGCCTCCGAATACAACACGGCGGGAATCTACAACAATGGAATCACTTTCCCCGCGACCGGTGGAATGGACGGTGGAGGCAATAGTTGCGGGCTCTCTAACGGGTGCGCAGACGGATACTCGGCAGAGCAGTTGAACCTGACGTCGACCACGTCTCCCGCACTGGTCAGCAATGGCCTGTTATTCAACCTTGGCCCGGTCAACACGGCGGATTGCACGAGCGCGTGCTTCCTGGACATGATCAACATTAATCCCGGTGCGAACGTTACTCTGCCCTCAAGCCAGCAGCAGGCTTATACCACCTTGACGCTGCTTGGTACGGGAGTCCAGGGATCGCATACGGGGACGGTCACGGTTACTTATACGAGCGGGACGCCCAGCGTTTTCCAGCAAACTTTCAGCGACTGGTGCAATTACCAGAATGCCACTGGAAACGAGAGCATCGCGGTGGGAGGGATGTCTCGCATCAACAGCGACGGCACGCTGAACACCGTGGCTGTCTGCAACCTCTACTCCTATACTTACACTCTCGATCCCAGCAGGATTGTGCAAAGTATCAGCATGGCGAACAGCGACAGCACGAATTTCTCATTAGTGCTGGCGCTCACGCTATCGGGGAATACCAGCACTGTCGCGCCCAGTTACAGTCTCTCGGCGGGGGCACCGACACAAGGGACGATCAGTCCGGGAGGTTCATCGCAGGCGACGATCACGCTTGCGTCAAACAGCGGATATACCGGCACGGTCACGCTCTCCTGCAGTATTGCGCCGGTGGTGACGCCGGCTCCGACCTGTTCGTTCGGCGGCACCAGTCCGGTAACGGTGACCAGCAGCGGCGGGAGCGCTACGCTCACGTTCACGAGCGTGGGACCATCGGGGAAGCTGGCACGGACTCCGGGGACCTTTTATGCGTTGTGGCTGCCGATTCCGGGATTGGCGTTGATTGGTGCGGGCCTGGGTTCACGCGGTCCGCGGCGGAGGCGGCTACTGAGTTTGTTGCTGCTCTGGATGGTGCTGGCGGGTCTGATCATCATTCCCGCCTGCGGCGGGAGCAGCAGCAGCGGTGGTGGGGGTGGAGGCGGCGGCAACAGCGGAACTCCCGCGGGAACTTACACGATTACGGTTACGGGTACGGATGCGAACGGTGCGACTCAGAGTAACACCGCTCCCACGGTACAAGTCACAGTCAACTGAGGAATTCGACTGAGAAATCCGGTTGCGTCGAGGTATCTTTTGCGCTCATATCAATACGTGCGCGTCAATGCGTGAGTATCGATACGTGAAAGTCGATGGTTTCCAGGTTTCGTTGGCTCTTCCAAGTTTCGCGAACGCGCGTCTGGAGATATTTCAATGGCCAAGTTCCGCACTATTTTGACTGCCGGGATATTCCTGTTTGTTTTCTTTCCATTCGCGGTTCACGGGCAAACCCCCGATCAGCAAAGCGGCGATAAGCAAGCCACTGCGAAGCCAGACCTGAGCAAGCAGCCGACTCTCTACGTTGTCGGTTACGCGCATCTGGACACGGAGTGGCGGTGGGAGTATCCGCAGGTCATTGATGAGTACATTCGCAACACGATGGAGGATAATTTCAAGCTCTTCGATAAGTATCCTCACTATATTTTCAACTTCACCGGAGCCAACCGCTACCGTTTCATGAAGGAGTACTTCCCGGCAGATTTCGCCAAAGTGAAGAAGTACGTGGAGGAAGGACGATGGTACCCGGCGGGATCGTCGATGGAAGAGGGCGACGTGAATGCGCCGAGCGCGGAGGCGATCATCCGCCAGGTTCTGTACGGGAACGAGTGGTTTCGCAAGGAATTCGGCGTGGCCAGCGCGGAATTTATGCTGCCGGATTGCTTCGGGTTTCCGGCGTCGCTGCCTACGATTCTGGCGCACTCCGGGGTGAAAGGTTTTTCGACGCAGAAACTCGTATGGGGATCATCGGCGCCGGGCGGAGGGCAGCAGTCGCTGGAGAAGACGCCGGAAGGGACGCCGTTCAATGTTGGAGTGTGGGTCGGACCAGACGGCGAAAGCGTGCTTGCGGGATTGAATCCGGGCAGCTACAGCGCGGGCATCGAGACCGATCTCAGCCAGCCCTTGCCGCCGGAGCCGCCCAACCCGGCCCTTGCGGATCTGCAGAAGAAGATTGGAGAGCTGCAGCGCAAGCTGCAACAGGCACAACAGAGCGGCCAGACGCCTGATCAGAAGGAGATCCAGGAATTCTTCAGCCTGCGCAGCGAACAAGACGCGCTGGTTCGCGCCCAGCGCTCGAATGCCTTCGAGCGTTACCAGGACGACTGGGCCGCGCGCGTGATGCAAAACGGCAAGGTCAGCGGCGTGTTTACGGATTATCACTATTTCGGGACGGGCGACATTGGCGGAGCTCCGGATGAAGAATCGGTGAAGCGGCTGGAGGCGATCGTCACTAAGGGAACGGTCAGTCTGCCGCCGGAGGGACAATTCTTTTTTCGCAGGGAGTCGCATCCGGAATGGCCGGCCGTGCAAGTGGGCGAGGGGCCGGTGCACGTGATTTCGTCCAGGGCAGACCAGATGTTTCTCGACATCACTCCGGCGGAGGCGGCAGGTCTTCCCCGCTATACCGGCGAAATGGAATTGACGAATCACTCGGCGGGATCGCTGACGTCGGAGGCGTATCAGAAGCGCTGGTTGAGGAAGGAGGAATTGCTGGCCGACGCGGCGGAAAAGACATCGATTGCGGCGGAGTGGCTGGGCGCGCGGCCGTATCCACTCGGCCGCCTGAACGATGCGTGGACGCTGGTGATGGGCGGGCACTTTCACGATATCGCCGCGGGAACGGCCACTCCGAAAGCGTATGAGTTCGCGTGGAACGACGACGTAATCGCCATGAACCAGTTTGCGGGCGTGCTGACCAACGCTACTGAAGGGGTTGCGGCGGCGCTCAATACCGAGGCGAAAGGGATCCCTCTGGTAGTGTTCAACCCGCTTAACATTGCGCGCGAAGATCTGGTCGAAGCCAGCGTTAAATTTCCCGGCGGTATGCCGAAGGCAGTTCACGTGACGGCTCCGGACGGAAAAGAAGTGCCGGCGCAGATTTCGGACGGGAAAGTGATCTTTGCGGCGCACGTGCCGTCGGTCGGTTACGCTGTCTACGAGGTTGAACCGGGGGCAGCGCTGGAACACTCCTCGTCAGTATTGCGAGTTTCCGAACACGAACTGGAGAATCAGTACTACCGCGTCAAACTCAACGCCGACGGGGATGTCGCCAGCATTTTCGACAAGGCCATCGGCAAGGAATTGCTGTCCGCACCGGCGCGGCTGGCGATTTCCTACGACAATCCCGAGCAATGGCCGGCGTGGAATATGGACTGGGATCAGGAGCAAGCTGCGCCGAAGGCTTACGTGTCGGGGCCAGTGAAGATTCGTGTGGTGGAAAACGGTCCGGTGCGAGTTGCCGTGGAAGTTTCGCGCGAGACGGCGGGCTCTCGATTCGTTCAGACCATCAGCCTGTCCGCTGGAGATGCCGGAAAGCGCGTCGAGTTCGGCAACGTGATCGACTGGAACACGCGGGAGTCCAACCTGAAAGCCACTTTCCCGCTCACCGCGTCGAATCGGGTCGCCACTTACAACTGGGATATTGGCACCATTGAGCGGCCGACCGCGGAGCCGCGAAAATTCGAAGTGCCTTCGCATCAGTGGGTCGATCTCACCGACATGAGCGGTGAATTCGGAGCGACCATCCTCACCGATTGCAAGAACGGATCGGACAAGCCGAAGGACAATACGATCCGGCTGACGCTGATCCGGACTCCGGGCACGGCGGGCGGCTACGCGGATCAGGGCACACAAGACATTGGGCATCATGAGTTCGTTTATGGGTTGGCGGGCCATGCGGGCAGTTGGCGCGACGCGCAGACCGACTGGCAGGCGGAACGCCTGAACGCTCCGCTCATCGCCTTTGAAACCTCGAAGCATACGGGAAGGCTGGGCAAGACATTTTCCCTGGTAAAGGTGAGCAACCCGCGTGTGCGAATTATGGCGCTGAAGAAAGCCGAGCAAAGCGATGAAATCGTGGTGCGTTTGGTGGAACTCGATGGTAAGCCGGAATCTGACGTTCGAGTGTCGTTCGCCGCGCCGGTGACGGCAGCACGGGAAGTGAATGGACAGGAGCAACCAGTCGGAAGCGCGACAGTAACCGGCGGCGCGCTGGTGACGTCGTTCGGCGCGTATGAGCCGCGCACGTTTGCGATTCGGCTTGCGGGTCCGGCCACGAAGGAAACGGGAGTAAAGTCGGCGCCGGTTGCATTGCACTACGACGTCGCCACCGCCAGCGACGATGGCGGAAGCTCCGAAGCAGGATTCGATGGAAAGGGCAATGCCTTGCCGGCTGAAATGCTGCCATCGGAGATCACATTCAACGACGTTAAATTCCAACTGGCCGCCGCAAAAACTGGGACGCCAAATGCAGTCACGGCCAGAGGCCAGACCATTCCTCTGCCCGAGGGCCGCTACAATCGCGTGTATGTTTTGGCGGCATCGGCCGATGGCGATCAGAATGCAACTTTTGAGATCGCCAGCAAGAAAACGGAACTCGACGTTCAGAACTGGGGCGGATTTATCGGCCAGTGGGACGACCGTGAGTGGAGTTCGAAGGACACTTCGCAAGACGATTATGGCGACATGATTGGGCTCAAACCGGGCTACATCAAACGCGCCGATCTGGCGTGGTACTGCAGCCATCATCACGATTCGGCGGGAAAGAATGTCGCGTACCGGTATTCCTATTTGTTTGCGTATGCGATCGATCTGCCAGCGGGAGCGAAGACGCTCCGACTGCCGGACGATGCGAAGATCAGAATTCTGGCCATTTCGGTGGCCGATGAAAATCCGGAAGTGAAGCCGGCACAGCCGCTCTACGATGTGCTGCCCTCGCCGACCGCGGGAGCCAGCGACTTTACGGTTACTGCGAATTCTTCCGAGCTGACAGTTCCTCAGGGGAAAAGCACAATCAGCAGAATCCTCGTGATGCCCGAGGGCAGCTTCAGCGGAAAGGTGAACCTGAGCGCGTCGGGGCTGCCGGAAGGAATGACAGCCTCGTTTGAGCCGCCCAGCACCGCCGGTTCCAGCACGATGACGTTGACTGCGTCGGCTTCGTCAGTTCCTGGAACAGCGACGATCACGATCAGGGGAACGTCCGGAGCCAACTCGCACACGGCCACTACCGCAGTTACTGTGACCCCGGTGCTGAGCGGAACTGTACCGGTCGATCTGTCGCCGGCTTACAACGTTACCGGCATCTATAACGATGGCGCGACGTTCGCTCGGGCGGCGAGTCTCGACGAGGACGGATTCGCTTTTTCGGAGCAGCTTCTCGGGGCCGAGCAAGTAGGAGACGGCGTTGTCTTCAAGCTGGGACCGCCCAATGCGCCGGATGCAGTTACCGGCAAAACGGTCACGCTTCCGGCAGGAAAGTTCGGTAGCATCAAAGTCCTCGCGGTAGGTGTGAACGGGCACCAGGAAATGCAGACGTTTACGGTCACTTACGATGACGGCACGTCTTCCACCTTTACCCAGAGCCTGAGCGACTGGGCCATGCCTCACAATTTCAGCGGAGAATCGGCTGCCGTCAGCATGCCCTACCGGCTCACCGGAGACGGCTCAAAGGACAGCCGAACCTTCTACGCCTTTGCTTATTCGTTTGACCTCGACAAGAATAAGGTCGTGCACAGCATCAGCTTGCCGAGCAATCGGGAGGTGCTTGTGTTTGCCCTGACGCTGGTCCCAGCCGCGCAGTGATGGCCTTGTGAACGAACGATTGCGCTGACGGCCGAAGTGAAGACTGCGATTCTCTGAGCCGACGCCACGGAGAATGCGGAGAATCAGAATTGCAGCCCAGTCACTCCGGCGTCTATGCCTTGGCCGTAATTTTCGCGATTGCCCCGTTGAGCGTGGGCGAAGTCGCACTGAGCTGGATCTGGCCTACCCTCCCACTGGACTGCAAAATGGCCAGAGCGAGACCGTTGAAAGAGCGACGGCGGTTGGACCTGTAGTCTTCGTGGCTGGCGGGATCGCCGCTGTCCACGCCAATCAGCTTCCCCTCGCCTTCCAGTGCGAAGGTGATCTCATTGTTTGCGTCGGGTACAACGACTCCCTGGTTGTCGACGATCTGAACTGCAACGTGAACTACGTCGCGTTTGTCCGCCGCGATGACCTCACGATCCGCCGATAGGCGAATTGACGCAGGTTCTCCAGTTGTCGAAATCTCAACCGTGGACGCAATGTTTCCGTCTTTGATTCCTACTGCTCTGAGCGTGCCCGGTTCGTAGGGAACATCCCACGACAAGTGGAGGTCGGCAGTCGTGCGCAAGACCTTGGCGCGCTCCGGCAGGTTTCCCCATTTTACTTCCATGCCCAATCGAGGGAATTCGTATCCCTTGACCCCGAAGGAACGGCCGTTGAGAAACAGTTCCACCGTGTCGCAATTCGTGTAGCAGCTTACCGGAATGATCTGGCCTGGGTTGCCCTTCCAATTCCAGTGCGGAAAAATGTGCAGGACGGGCTCGGTGATCCATTGGCTCTGGTAGAAGTAGAAGCCATCTTTCTTGAAGCCGCAGGTGTCGATGACCCCGGTGGATGACGCTTTCATGGGCCATCGCGCCTCGCCGAGATGATCGATGCCGGTCCACATGAAGTCTCCGGCGACGTAGTCGTAGGTGGTGACAAATTTGAACAGCTGTTCAACGTCGATGTTTCGTCCGCGTAGAAATTGAAAAAAGCCCGTGGGCGTGTTGCCGGGAAACAAATCGGGATACTCGCCGCGGATGCCGCCCATCGCTTCGCTTTCCGTTCCGACGAAACGCCGATGTGGGAAAGCGTGGCGGTCGATGCTGTAGTATTTTTCTCTTCGGTCGCGCCAGCGGTCTACGTAGTTGTAGCCAACCACATCGAGCAGGGCGAGAAACTCGGGCCGCGCGGCTTCCGAAACAGGCTCGGACGCAATGTGATCGCATCCGGCAGTCACTGGCCGGCTGGGATCTTCGGCGCGAAAAACTTTCAGGAGTTTGCCAAGAGTCTCCGCGCCGTTGGGAGCGCCCTGATCACCGATTTCATTTCCCGCACTCCAAAGCACGACCGAAGGATGATTGCGGTCGCGGCGGACGAAATTCTGCACGTCCCGCTCATACCACTCGTCGAAGTAGTTGGAATATCCGTTAGGACCGATTTGTCCCTTCGGGACTTTCCATTCGTCGAAGGCTTCATTCATCACCAGGAAACCCATGCGGTCGCAGAGGTCGAGAAACTCGGCCGCGTAGGGATTGTGGCTGGTGCGAATCGCATTGCAGCCCATTTCACGCAGAATTTCCAGGCGTCGCTCCCAGATTCTCTCCGGCACGGCCGCTCCTACGCAGCCGCCATCGTGATGGAGGCAGGCTCCTCGTAGCTTTACGCGTTCGCCGTTGAGCAGAAAACCTTTGTCGGCGTCGAAGACGGCATGGCGTATGCCGATGGGCGTGTCGTACTCGTCGACGGTCGCATTGAGAATCTGCAAGCTGCTGTGAAGCTTGTACAGATATGGATCGGCAATTGACCAAAGGTGCGGTTTCTCTACACTGATCGGCTGTACGAATTCGTATTCGGCTGCGGGAGCGATCTCCTGAGTCGCATCGGCAGTTTGCACTACCTTGCCGTCATGATCGAGCAGACTGCTGATGAGCGTACACCGAGCCGTCATCTTCGCTTCGTTCTGGACCTTCGTACTGATGCGAAGGGTTGCGGCATCGCTCGACACTTGCGGAGTGCTGACAAAAGTGCCCCAGGGCGCGACGTGGATTTTGTTAGTGGATAACAGCCAGGTGTGGCGATAGATTCCAGAGCCGGAATACCAACGGCAATTGGTCTGGTGCGAGTTGTCGACTCGGACGGCGATCAGGTTCTGTTTGCCGAATCTGATATGCGGCGTGAGGTCGTAGAAAAACGGAACATAGCCGTAAGGACGCTTGCCCAGGTACTGACCGTTGATCCAAACTTCGCTATTTTGATAGACCCCGTCAAACTCGATAGTGAGTTGCTTGTCTCTGTAGGAATTGGGCACGCGAAAGTGTTTGCGATACCAGCCGATGCCAGTCGGCAGATACGCGCCGCAATAACTGGATGGTTCTTTTTCGTCGAAGGGCCCTTCGATACTCCAGTCATGAGGCAGGTCGAGCCGTTGCCAACTCGAGTCGGAAAAGTCGACGGCTTGCGCGCCAGGGAAATCGCCGCGGCTGAAATTCCACCCGAAGTCAAAGCTTTCCCAAATTCTCGGAGCCGAAGGTTCGGAGGGAGGCTCCGCGTAACTGGCGCCAACTAATGAGGAGGCCGAGACAAAGGCAGCAGCGCTAACTGCTCCTTTGAGCAATTGGCGCCGATTCAAAGGGCCCTGCCAGATGCTATTTTCCTTCACTGCTTACTCCCTGGAGTGCAACGACTTTGATTTCGTGAATCACGCAGTTCACGAGCCTCCCAGTGCATCCAGAGCAGGAAGCGGCGTGGAATAATTCGGATCAGTCACGTTGGTGGTGCCGGACGAGTCGGCATTGTCGAAGATGGTCAGGCCGTTCCAGACATAAATCGCATCCGGCAGATTGGTGCCGCCGTTGAAATAACCGCCGCCCAGTCGCGGAATGTTGACGCCCTCAGCGTCCCAGTATTCGATGCCCATTCCAAGATTGTTAGGCAGACCTTGCTGGACCGTCTGAAGATCGGTCAGGAATTGCGCTTGCAGCGTCTCGCTGGGCGGGCTGTACCAGGGGTCATTGGAGTCGAATCCGTTTTCATAATGCTCTCCGGTCTCGATGATGAAGATCGGTTTGCCGATGCTGTTGGCGGCGTCGACGAGCACATCCTGCTCGACCGGTTGGTTGCTGGGATTGGATTGCGCGGCCTGCGCGTCGGTTAGCGGGCCATGAAAAAACGGATAGTAACTCTGGCAGATCGCGTCGTAAGGGATGCTGTTTTGATTGACCAGGGTGAAGAAGTTAGTCAGATTCCACGCCGGCGTGATGTGAATGCAAGTCAGCGGCGGGGGAATCGCGGGGCCGATGGATGTGTCGCTGGCGGCGTCAGCGACGGCCTGCATGGCTTGAATCTGCAGACTGGCAAACCCGCTGAAGTCGGATCCGGTGGGACTGCCGAGGCTGCCGAGAAAACCGGTATCGACTTCATTGCCGATGGCCACGAGATCGGGCATAACGCCGGCTTGACGATACGACATGATTTCAGCTTTGACGTAGTTGTAGAGATCGGTCTGCAATTGAGACAGCGTATCTGAAGACCAGGACGGGGGGACGCTGGCAGAAGAGCCGCCATCGAAAAGCAGAGTTAATTCGAGGCTCATGCCGAGATTCTTGGTCCGCTTCGCCAGGTCAAGATCCTGCGCGTCGGTTTCGGCGAAGCAGGCGTTGCCGGTGCATCCGGTTTGCGACGGGTCGGAATAAGGCGGCGCTGAACTTGGCCGGATGCGTATCGTGTTGATGCCGTGATTTTTCAGAATCTGCAGAACGTCGGTCTGCAAGCCGTTAGTGTCTTTCCACCAGACGAGACCGGTCTCAACGCGCGCGGCCTCCTGCTTCTCCAGCAGCGCATTATCCACGCCACGGAAAAACGTGGGCCGCAGCAGCCACTGTTGGCTCTGGGTCGGGGTATTTGAGAGCGTGGTCTGCTCGACGAATGCGCCGCTGGAAGTCGAAGGCACATCGATTCCCAGGCCTGTGCTGCTGTTTGCAATCGTGTAGTAGCCGTTGGTGGTAGCGGTGAGGGTCCATCGTTGAGTGACCGCGCTGCCACACGGATTCTGCACTACGTAGGTCACTCCGGCAACGGTTGCGCTGTCAAAACACAGGCTATTTTGAATGTTGCTGATCTGCCAGAAGCCGCCGGAAACCGACGTGAATGTCCAGCGCTGGCTGGTGTCGGTGAAACTTCGAGGGTCTTGCACCAGCTGAACTCCAGAAGCTGCCGAGCCGTTGTTAAGGTCGATTTGTAATCCGCTGAGCTGATCGAGGACGTAATACGATTGGCCGCTGATCGGGGCAATGTTCGTGGGTTGCGGCGGCTGCTGGCTCGGGCCGACGACAATGAGGCTGGCGGAAGCCGTTCCGCCGTTGCCGGCTTGGTTCGAGGTTACCGCGCTGGTGACGTTGTTCTGTGTGCCGGAGGCGGTGCCGGTCACGTTCACCGCAAATGTGCATGAAGCGCTCGCGGCGAGGGTCGCGCCAGAGAGAACGACGCTGTTCGATCCAGCGGCAGCCGTGATCGTTCCGCCGCCGCAGGTCCCGGTCAGATCATTCGGCGTAGAAACCATCTGCCCAGCCGGCAATGTGTCAGTAAATCCGACGCCGCTGAGAGAAGCGGAACTGTTGGGATTCGACAGGCTGAAAGTCAGAGTCGTGGTGCCGTTCAAGGGCACGCTGGTCGCGCCGAATGCCTTGCTAAAGGTGGGCGGCATGGTTGTGGGCGGAGGGGTGGTGCCGGACGATCCCCCGCCGCAGCCTGCCGCGCCGAGAAGGCTCACAACGGCACCGAGAAAAAGGGAGCGAGACGCGCTGCGAAATGTGTGACCTGGCGACTTATGCATTTTGCCCATCATGATCCGTCACTGCTTTTCGTTACTGCTTTTCCGGCAGGTCGTTGTCGGGAACCTGGCCTGCCTCTGGTTTCACTTGCTTGTTCATCTGCTGGTAGAGGGCTTCGATCTGGTGCTTGGTTTGCTTGATCTCCTGGAACAAATGCATTTCTTTCTGCGCCGCTTCTGTCATTTGAAGCCGGCGGTACGCCTGAGCCAGATGGTAATGCGCGGAACTGTTGAGTGGATCGGATTGCACCGCCATGCGCAGATATTTGACGGCTTCCTGCGGTTTGTCCGGGAGCAACAGATCGGCCAGACCGAGCTGTGCCTCAACTTCGTTCGGGTCAAGCTGGAACGCGCGCTGGTAGTGGGCCAGGGCCTGAGCGGTTTGATCCTGCAACAGCGCGATACTGGCGAATTCGCATTCGGTTTTCGCCGAGTCGCCGTCTACGGTCACTGCGACTTCGAGTTCTTTCTGCGCTTCCGCTTGTGCGGCAGAGTCGGCGGGCGATGCCTGAACGATGGCCTCGGCAAGCTCAAAGTGCACGCCGGGCAATCTGGGATCGATCTGCAGAGCTTTTCGGTAGTGGTCGATTGCGCCTTTCATGTCGCCTTCATTCACCAGCCGTTCGGCGATGACTTGCTGCATGCGGGCAGAGCCGGGAGCGAGTATGGCGAGCTTATTCAGCGTGTCGTCGGCCAGTTCGTTGTAGACGCGTTGCGCCATGAAAAGAACGTCGACGTTGTCGGGATCGAGATCGACCAGCCTTTGCATCACCGATGCCATGGCGCCGGAGTCTCCCTGCTGATCGTAGAGCGCGGCGAGTTCCATGCCGACTTGCAGACGCAATGGCTTGTCTTTGAGCTTTGCAAAAGCTTTTTCCAGCGTGGCGCGGGCCGAGGGCTCGCCCAATCGTTTCTCGCAGATGCCCAGCAGCGCTTGCGTTTTCGTCAACGACGGATCAACCGCCAGAGCTTTGCGAAAATCTTGCGAAGCGGCCTCACAATCCCGGCGGGAGAAGGCGATCACGCCCAGGTTGGCATGCGCCTCGGCGTTTTTAGGATCAAGCGCGAGAACCGCGTCGAACTCCTTGGCCGCGGAGTCTGGATCGCGAGCCCTGAGGAAGGCTTCCGCCTTTTGCAGGTGATCGCGAACTCCGGCGAGCGGAGAGGTTCCAGTTTGCGCGGCCATGACCGCCAGAGCGCCCGCCAAGAAAGCAAGAACGAAAACCAGCAGCCGCGCGGATTCGTGAAGCTTGCCGAGGTGAGACTGTTTCATGGAGGAAACAATAGCGCAAAGTCCACTGCCCCGGCGAAGTGACGAAATATGCAAGTTGCAAACGGGCCGATTCCGCAGCCCGCGGGGACGAACTGGATGAACTCTGACCGCACACTCAAAATCTAACGTGAGCGCCTAGCTGTATGATGCGCGTGCCGCCTTCGGTGCTGGTGATGGTGCCAGCGGTGGAATTGGACAATTGGGGAGTGCCTTGTCCCGCTCCGCACGGCGGAGGCGAATTCAACGCGAGCGAGCAACCAATACCGACGTCGTTATTCGGGTTGGCCCAGTTGATGTGATTGAACACATCAAACATGTCGGCCCTGACTTCGAGCTTCACGGCTTCGTAAAGAGAAAACTCCTTTGCGAGGCTGAAGTCCACATTCGTGAAGCCTGGTCCGGTCAGGATGTTGCGTCCGGCATCGCCAAACGTTCCAGGCGCCGGGTTGGTGAAGGCCGCAGGGTTGAACCAATTGGTTTTGCTGCGATGCGACACGCTTGAGCTGCCTATAACGTCGGGATACAGCGAGGAGCCGCCCTGGTTGATCGATGCTGATAGCCCCGGATCAAGCGCAGTCGCAATGCCCGACTGGATCACAGGCGTGAAAGGCGTTCCCGAGTGCCACTGGAAAAGAGTGGAGACGCGCCAGCCGCCCGCGACCGGCTCAACATACTTGGGAACGGCATATCGTCGGCCGCGGCCGAAGGGCACCTCGTACACGACCTCGCCGACCACGGTATTCGCCGCGTTGCCGTCAGACAGGCCGTAATTGGCAGCGGGGTCAAACGCGTTCTGGTAAATATCGATACCAGATCCGTGACCTCCTCCCGTACCGGTATCGAGCCATTTCGACCAGGCGTAATTCACCTGGAAGCTGACGCCGTAAGACGTGCGCTTCTGAAGCCGTAATTGCAGTGCGTTGTAATTCGAGTATCCATCATAGATCTGCGCCTGAATATCGTTGAAGATGGGGTTCGGGTTCCCGCAGTTGTAGCCCGTGCACCCGAACGCGTTTATAGGCGCCTGGTTGATATTGGTTTGAAAGTTCAGGTTCCTGCCGCGGGTGTACACGTAGCTCGTGTCCAACAAAATGTTCCCTGTGAACTCGTGCTGAACGCTCACAAGAAAATTCTGAACATAAGTGGTAGGCATACTGCGCGGGTAGTACGACACGCCGCTGAAGTTGGAGACCGTCGACGAAAGAGTCTGGAGGGTTGGGAAGACAACCATCAAGCCGGAGCCAGGAGTCGGGCCCTGGTCCAACTGGAACACTGCGCTGCCATTGGTGTACCCGTTGTAACCGACCTGGTGGGGATTGAAGCCGAGGCCAAGAGCGCCATCGGTATAATTCTCGGAATCGCGAGGCGCGTCAAAAATGCCGTAGCTCGCGCGGACAGACCATTTGTCGCGCGGCGACCAGGCGATGCCGACACGAGGCGCGAATTCCTTATAGTCGGCGTTTTGGATGGTGGTCATGTTGCTTGTGGGCCCGCCATAGACGGTGTCGCCTTGGCCGCCAAAGAGGATTGCCCCTTTGTAGAGCCCGCCATCCGCCGAGTTCGGCAGGTACGGGTCGTAATTGCCAAACAAATTGTTTTTCACGCCCCAACCGGACTGCGCCTGCCAGCGGAGGCCCAGGTTCAGCGTTAGGTGCGAAGAGACCTTGACGTCGTCGCTGCCGAACAGCGCCGTGGTCGACATATGCGCACTGGTCGGATCGTACTCATAAACGTACCATCCATAAACGTCACCAGCAAGGAAGTCGGCGTACGGGATTCCGGTAACGCTGCCGTTAAACTCGAAATTACCTGAGCTGATATCGCCCCAATTGGTATAGTTCTGGTACGACCTGTCGTATTCGCCACCAACTTTGATTGTGTGCCTGCCGCGAATGAGCGTAAGCACATCTGAAACGAGGTAGGTTCCCTCACCTAGCACTGCGGAAATGTTCCCGTTCTCACCGCATCCGGCGCCCTCGGCAATGCATCCGGACCCCGTTCCTCCCCCTGGGGCGTCAATCTGGATTTTAGGAAACACATTGGCCGGAGCGTTGGTGCCGTAAGTCGGCTCGAGTCCAATCGTCGTTGGATCGTTCTTATTCAGCGAAGGCGGCGAGTACTTGTCGAGTTCGCGGCTCGCGCCGATACGAAACTCGTTCACCACAGTTGGGCTAATTGTATAAACTTCCGAGAGCTGCGAGGTCAGATCGTCAGTGAACCCTTTCTGCGTCGACGTAGCGTCGTTGGGGAATAGAGGATCCGCCGGGACATAAGTTGACACGGTGGGGAAATAGTTGAAACTGAACGAAAGTCTTTGTTTGGCGTTGATATTGTAATCGGCCTTGCCGGTATACCACGTGTCGGTATCCGGACTGCTGCCGTTAAATACAAAATCGTTAGCGGTATTGGGACAGGTTTGGGGGACGCTGGCCGACGCATTCACTGGCCCGGGGCACCCTGGGATCCACCCCCGAGCGTTCGCCGCAGGGAAGAACTTCTGAAGATTCTGTGCCACGGTATCCTGAGGTACCAGCAATTGGCTCGTGGTGGGGTCAAAAAACGCGGGATTTGTAGCGCCGCTGATGCCGAAAAAATCGCCCTGCTCTTCTGCGGCGTTGGGGTAGCTATAGTTTCCGGAAGTTGGAGAAACCGACGGGTTGCGCTGGTAGAGGAAAAAGAAAAACAGCTTATTCTTTATGACCGGCCCACCAAGACTACCCCCATAAGTATTCCAGTGCTCGACGGATTTCACTTCTGGCGCAGGATTAAAATAGCCTCTGGAGTTGAGCGCAGTGTTCTGGATGTATTCATAGCCGCTGCCGTGCCATTGGTTGGTCCCGCTCTTCGTGCTTACATTAATAGAAGTGAGACCGCCCCCATACTGCACGTTCGCGTTGGCTGAATTGATTGTCACCTCGCCAATGGCATCAACCGGCATGTAGTAGTTGCTGCCGTTGAAATCCCTGGGAGCTGTGGCCGGTCCACCATCGGAAAGAAAGTTTATGTTGTAGGACTGCGTGCCATTGACTCCGACTCCCTGGCCATTGATTTCGCCGGCTCCGCCCCCGGTATTCACGCCGGGAATCAACTGAATCATCTCGGCGCGCCAGTCCGTGCCCGTGATCGGCGCGGATTCAATGGCGTGGGTATTCAGGTCGACGTGCTGGTCCGAGGTCTCGGTTTCCACTAAGGGCGCGTCTTGCGTGACTACGACCTGTTCGCTGATGGAGCCCACTTGCAGCGTGCCATCCACTGCGATGGTCTGGATCTCGAGAGTGATTCCGTTGCGCACCAGGCTGCGGAACCCGGTCTTCGAGAACGTGATCTTATATTGGCCAGTGGGAATCGAAGGCGCGTCGTAAATGCCGGCGTCGTTCGTGGTGGTAACCGTGGAGACGCCCGTCAGCACGTCGGTGATGGTGACCGTTGCCCCGGCGACAACTGCGCCCGTGGCGTCTGAAACGGTGCCCTTGATTTCGCCCGTGTTGGCGTTCTGGCCAAGAGCTACAGTGGCGGTTAAGCTTAGGGCCAGCAGAAAACAGATACTTGCAAAGCGGCGAACAATTTCCGATCTCATCGCGGAGCCTCCCCAGATCGACTCTCACTTAGAATCAACACCCAGATCAACTTGGATCCGTCGGCGCGAAACATCTCCGGCCCGGCGTCCTCAGTGCACACTTCAAGCCCACGAACCGAAGGGAATGCTACGCCGAAACGCAGGATCGGCGAATCCGTCAAAAGTTGGATTGCAAGAAAAGTATTTATCTTGACAACGGGGCTCAGTCTATGGCGAGGACATCACAAATGAACCAAACCACGCTGCAGGGCGGTGACCACGGCTTCGGTGCGGTCATTTACGCCCAGCCGGACCAGAATGGCGCTGACATGGGACTTTACGGTAGCTTCCGTGATGCCCAGAAGAGAGGCGATGTCTTTGTTGCATTTTCCGCTGGCGAGCAGCAGCAACACTTCCTGTTCGCGGGCGCTGAGATCGGAGTCCGGCATTCGTGAGGCGAGGGCACGAGCGACGGGCGGGGGAAGGAAGCGTCCGCCCTTGTACACCCGCTGCAAAGCCTCGACCAAGGTCTGATACGGCATACCCTTGATCACGTACCCCTGTGCCCCAGCTTCCAAAGCGCGATGAATGTCGGCATCGCCTTCGTAGGTGGTGAGCACAACGAACCGCGACCCAGGGTGCGTCGAGCGGATCGCGCGGATGGCGTCTACACCACTCATGCCCGGCAGGCGCAGATCCATCAGAGTCACGTCCGGTTTGCATTTGGAAAACAGAGATACTGCCTCTTCGCCGGTGCCGGTCTGAGCCACGACCGTCATGTCCGAACGCGCATTGACGATGGAGGCGACGCCCACCAGCATCAGCGGATGATCGTCCACAATCATGACTCTCATCTTTGCGCCATTGTTCGTTGTTCCGCTGTTCGCGGTCATGCGTGCAAGCCTCCGTTTCCCGTATTCCACGCCTTGCGGGGGATGTGCAAGGTCAGTTCCGTTCCCTTCCCCGACTGACTCTGTAACGCGAGCGTGCCTCCCATGCGCTTCGCCCGTTCCCGCATACCTACCAATCCGTAGTGGCCGTTGGACGACTCCGACACCGTTATGGGATCGAAGCCGCGGCCGTCGTCCTCCACCTGCACCGTGAAATCGTCCTTGCCAAAATCAAGACCTACTCGCACCCTGGTGGGCTGGCCGTGGCGAACCGCATTGTGCAGCGCCTCCCGCACGACCATGAGAAGTTCGTGGGCCGTGGACTGATCCAAATCGAACGGTCTGCCCGCAATCCGATACTCGACCGGAACCCCGAATTCACGCGCAATCTGTTGCGTCATATTCTCCAGTATCGGGCCTATGGTAGTGGCGGAACCGTCCGCGTGGCGCAGGTCCCAGACCGCTTCTCTGGCCTCGTTGATCGAGGTGCGCAATTGCTCGCGCGCACAGCTCAATAAGCCATCTTTGTCGGAGCGGTCTGCCTCGGCGAGACTGCTATGCGCCTCGAGCAATGCGGAAACGCCCGCGCATCCCTGAATCAGGGTATCGTGCATCTCTCGCGCCAGCCGGTTGCGTTCGTTCAGCACAGCCTCAAAGCGGACATGCACCTGGCGGATGCGGAACTTGTAGACTGCCCACACCAGAGCCACCAACAGAAGGAAGCAGCAGCCGAGAAACCAGGAACTGCGATAAAAGTGCGGCCTTTGCACGATTTCAGCAGAGGTTTCTGAAATCTGCTGCGGGTTGTTCATTTCAAAAGCCGCCACACGGAAGCGATAGGTCCCCGGAGGAAGATTGGTGTAGTAAGCCACGCGGCGCGAGGAGGCTTCGGTCCAGTCCTTGTCGAAGCCCTCCAGCATATAGCGAAAGCGGACACGCTCCTGCGAGCGCAACTGAATCACGCTGTAATGCACTTCGATCTTGGAATTGTCGGGTTCCAGGGAAATGTTTTGCCGGTTCGGGATCTCGAACCCGTCCGCCAGCACCTGATCGATGACCACCGGCACCGGACCGGAGCGTTGCTTGTGATTCACGGAGACGCGAACCAGTCCCTTGTTGCTGGCAAACCAAACCTCGCCCTGTGAGGTGACCACTCCGCCGGGCTTCTCGGCTCCGAAAAGCTGGGTCGTTTCCAGGCCATCGGAGATACCGTAAAAGATCAGAGACAGCGGGTGGGAAGGATCTTCTGCAATCGCGTCCAACTCGCGCCGGTTGATGACAGAGATACCGTTCGGACCGCTAATCCAGAAATTGCCGTTCCGGTCCTCCAGCAATTCGTAAATGCTGTTGCTGGCCAGTCCCTGGGCGGTCGTGTAGTGAGTCAGCTTGCCGAAGCGCCAGCGGTAGAGTCCTCCAGTTCGAGTTCCGAACCAGAGCCCACCATCGGAGTCTTCCCGGATCGCCCAGATTTTCTCATTCTTCAGAGCTTCGGTGACCTGGTCGCTGACAAAGCCGTCACGATGAAAATGACTGACGCCGCGATCGGTGCCAATCCAGACATCGGAATTGTGGTCTTCCCACATCGAACGAGTGCTGAAATAGCAAAGTCCGTCGCGCATCTGATAATTTGTAATGCCTTCCGGACGCCAACGGCTCACGCCTTCGTCGGTGGCAATCCACACGCTTCCATCCTGGCCTTGCAGGAACACGCGAACAAAATTGTTTACCAATCCATCTTTCGTCATGTAATGCGCCAGCTTGCCGTTATGCTGCCGAAAGACGCCACGGCCCTCAGTTCCGATCCAAAGAGAGCCATCGCTCGCACGGAAAACGTTACGCACCCTTACTCCGCTGATCCCCGGAAAATGAATCTGGGTTACCTTGCCTTCGTGGAAGCGAAAAAGATTGGCGGCTGCGACCCAAATGTCTCCGTTTCGATCCTGATAAACGGTCTCGGCGTCGTAATCGGCGGCATCAGGCAGGGCCACCGTCTGGACGGGCGTCTTGCTCAGCCTGAGCATGCCGGCCTGCGTGCCAATCCAAATATTGTTCTCTACATCTTCGAACAGATTGAGCGCAGTGTTGCTGGGAAGATCGTCCGGCGCGGTTATCTGCGAAAATTTGTGCTCGCGGTATTTATAAATGCCGTGGCCAATGGTGCCGATCCACAGAGTGCCATCCGAGGTTTCACGAAGAAAGCGAACGGTGCCACTGGTGTTTCCTAGTTTCCGGAAAACGTTCGCCGTGGGCAGCTTTTGATATAGCCCTCCGATGGTGCCCACCCACAGCGTTCCGTCACGAGTCTGGGTGATCGACTTGACCCGCGTCTGGCTGCCTTCACCCCGCAGATGATATTCCTGCGCGGTATTGCCGCCGAGACGCACGAGTCTCGAGCCCCCGATCCACAGATGTCCCTGGCTGTCTTCGTGCATGGCATGAACCGCAAGCGCAGGAATGCCATTGTGGTTGTCGATGCGCTTGATCCGCTCTCCGGAGATCTGAAACAACCCGTTGTCGGTGCCGATCCAGACGATCCCTTTACTGTCCTGGTAAACCACGCGGACGAAATCGTTGATCAGGCCGTCTTTGGCCGAGAAGGAGCGGAACTGGCCGTCCTTATAGCGAATGAGTCCTCCACCTTCCGTCGCAATCCAGAGGGTGTCGTCCCGCGAGACCATCAAATTGAAGACATTGTTTTCGGTGAAGGCGGGAGTGTTATCGCGGTCGTACAAAACCAGCCGCGCCCCATCGAAGCGCAGCAGCCCTCCGGTGGTCCCAATCCAGAGATATCGGTCTTTGGTCTGGGCGAAGGCCTGAACGGTTTGTTCGGGAAGGCCATCCTGTACTTGCCAGGTGCGCTCGACATATGTGGTTGGAGGAGCCGAATCCGCGCCCAGGGCGATGGCGCAGGGGAGCACGCAACTCAACAAGGTACGTTCAACCACCGCACGAAGCATGGACGCAACCCCAGGGACCGGTGGTTATTGTACTGCCGAGGTTGTACTACTGAAAAATCCTGAAAGCCGCGGCCCAAGGCATTCTGGCCTGCAATTACTTCCCGCGCGTGAAGCGATCAAACACGGTCATGGCTGGCAAGGCACGGTATTGATCGTCGAAGAGCCCGCGTATCGTCAGCGGACCCTGCACCGCCGGTTCCCACCAGAACAGGCCTTTGCCCAAGCCATCGGGAGTTTCCATCACCACGCGGTTGAGTTCGTCAAGAAATTCGCGTTGTCCCTCAGGAGACTCCGGGAACGGGGCAGGCTTGTTGATGTAGTTGCCCGGCTTCCAGTTGTAAGCAGTTTCCACCACGATGATGTCCTTCTTGTATTCCCTGGCCATGAACTGCAAATTGTTTCTCAGGTCGTTCAAGCTGCCCTGCCACCAGGGATAGTAAGACTGACCGATGACGTCAAATGGGATCGCATAAGAATTGAGCTTGTCGAAAAACGCCTTGGTCGCCCTGGCGTCGGCGCCGCGATCGATATGGATCATGATTTTCGGGCGCGGATTGTTGCCTCGCCCTGCGTCGACGCCATTGATGCCCGCATACACAAGTTCGGCGAACTGGTCCCAATTGGCCGGCAATTTCCCGTCGGGCCACAGCATTCCGTTGATGATTTCGTTGCCCACCTGAACCATATCCGGCAGCACGCCGGCATCGCGAAACGCCGCGATCGTATCTCTGGTGTATTCGAAGACGGCTTTCACCAACTCGGCATGCGACATTCCCTGCCAAGCTGTGGGCATGGGCTGTTTACCGGGATCGGCCCAGCTGTCGGCATAGTGATAATCCAGCAGGAACTTGAAGCCGAGTTCCTTGGCCCGCTTGGCCAGAGCGATCGTGTAGGGCAGGTTGTTGGGAAGGTTGGTGGGAGTGTGAAACAGGCGAAGGCGGATCCAGTTGTAGCCATGGTCTTTCAAAATTTGCAGACATGGCTCGGCCTTGTCTCCGTCCTTGAAGACCACGCCTTGCTGCTCGGCTTGCGCGAGAAAAGAAACGTCCGCGCCGATTGCGTATTGCTGGCCGTAGCTCGGCCGCGCGATCGCGAGCGAGGCGGCAAACAGCAGCGCCAACAAAATTCGATGCAACATAGTCTTCATGGCTGCCTTTCCTGGCACAGGTGGCGAAAAATCCACGCGCAGCGGGCGTTTCTATTTGCGGATCGCAATTCTACTCGTAAAAGCGACGAATCGATATCCTCCGAAAGTTGGATCTTTGAAGTGAAGTATGGGATGTGAAAGAACGCCCGCCGGCGTTGAACTATACTTCGTGGCGTGTCTGGCTGGTGGCTGATGACACGAACCAAGAAACCGCGAACGCTCAAAAGATGAAAGCCTTACTGCTCTCTGATTATCGTCGTCTTCAAATCGCAGACGTCCCGACTCCAACGCCGGGTGCAGGCGAGATCCTGGTGCGCGTGGGGGCCTGCGGGATTTGCGGCAGCGATGTGCACGGCTACGACGGATCGTCAGGCCGGAGGATTCCGCCGATCGTGATGGGACATGAAGCGGCGGGAACCGTCGAAAGTGTCGGCCAAGGCGTGGGAGAATTTTCGGTCGGCGATCGCGTAACTTTCGATTCAACGGTCTCTTGCGGCACATGCGACTTTTGCCTGCACCAGAAGAGCAACCTCTGTGATAACCGCAAGGTGCTTGGCGTGTCGTGCGGAGACTATCGGCGCGCCGGCGCCTTCGCGGAATATGTTGTCGTCCCCCAGCACATCGTTTATCGCTTGCCGCAGAACTTGTCGTATTCCGAGGCGGCGATGCTCGAAGCGGTATCGGTTGCGCTGCATGCGGTTTCGCTTTCGCCGATAACGGCGGGGAGCACGGCGTTGGTGCTTGGCGCTGGAATGATCGGCTTGCTTACGCTGCAGGCGCTCCGTGCTGCTGGTTGCGCGCGAGTTTTCGTGGCAGACATCGATGCCTCGCGGCTCAAACTGGCCTCTGATTTGGGCGCGACTGCCCTGCAAGCAACTGGAGCCGAATTGATTTCTCAAGTTTCCGATCTGACCGGCGGCCGCGGTGTGGAGGTTGCCGTCGAAGCAGTGGGAGTCAACGAAACGGTGCGCACCGCCGTCGGTTGCGTTTGCAAAGGAGGAGCCGTTACCCTGGTCGGCAACATCTCAGCCGAGGTGACTCTGCCGCTGCAGAAAGTGGTGACCCGAGAAATTCGTTTGCAAGGATCCTGCGCGTCCGCGGGGGAATATCCGCAAGCCATGGATCTGTTGGCCAGCGGACGAATCCGGGTCAAGCCGCTAATCACCGCGATCGCGCCGCTGGAGGATGGGCCGCAGTGGTTTGAGCGTCTCTACGCGCGCGAGCCTGACCTGATGAAGGTTGTGCTGGCTCCCGGAATGCGGGAAGACGAGGTCGGGATGAAGAAACAATCATGAACGAACTGTTCGATCTGAGCGGGCGAGTGGCAATCGTTACCGGAGCGAGCCGCGGCCTGGGTCAGCAGATGGCCCGGGCTCTGGCGAAAGCCGGAGCGGATCTGGTCATCACCAGCCGCAATGCGACCCGCTTGGCGGCTTTTGAAGACGAACTGAAAGGCGCCGGCCGGCGCGCTCTTTCGCTCGAACTCGACGTGCGCAATCGGCAAAGCATTCAAGAGATGGCGGCAACGGCTGAAAAGTCCTACGGGCGCCTCGATATTCTGGTCAACAATGCCGGATGCAATGTCCGCAAACCCGCGCTCGACGTGACCTGGGACGACTGGAATCTGATTCTCGATACCAATCTCCGGGGCAGTTTTTTCGTGGCACAGGAAGTCGCGCGCCGCATGATCCCGCGAGGCTATGGGCGGATCATCAATATCGGCTCTGTTACCAGCGTTGCCGGGTACGCGGGCCTGGCTCCTTACGGCGCAAGCCGCGGCGGCATCAAGCAGATGACCATGAGTCTCGCCGATGACTGGGGCCGGCACGGCGTCACCGTGAATTGCCTTGCCCCTGGCTGGTTCTGCACGGAGCAGAACAAAGTGCTGTATGAGAACAAAGAATGGCTGGAGTATCTGCGCGATCGCATCCCCGTCAAGCGGCCGGGTGAACTGCGCGATCTCGATGCCGCGGTAGTTTTTTTGGCGGCCGAGTCCAGCCGGTATATTACCGGGCAAACACTTTTGGTCGACGGCGGAATCTCCACCGGCGCTACGCGCGCGATGGTCGAACGCCGCTGATTATTGAAAGAGGCCTCTCAGCTTCGTCGCCTGCGAATGCAAGTTCCTTACGCCGACTCCGGGACTGCGGGAGCAATCTCGAAATCAACGTGTCGCTTGCCGAGAACCGGATGGGTCGCGGTCAGCCGCACTGTTCCTGCTTCCTCTTTCGCCCGCAGCCACACCGCACCGGTTCCACCCACCAGGGCGAAGGGATTGTCGCCAATCAGATAAGCAGGGCCTTCCACGTCCAGAGCGATCGCATCATTAGCGAGAGAGCGTATGGCTCCGAACTCGTCGGTTACGCGCAGGACTACGCGGGTCGTGTCGGCGCCGTCAGCGATGAGCCTGGTGTCGTCCGGAGCGACCACAAACTGCTGATCGATTCCCCTGCCCGAATATTTCCTGGCGATCACCTGCTTGCCCTGAATGTAGCCCTCAATCCGCAAGTCTCCCCAGCCGTTGCGAAAGGGTTGCACGTGAAGCACAAACGGGGGATGAGGAAGATTTCCAAATTCGGCGAGGTCGGGATCCATCTCGGCGATCAGCTTGTCATCGATATAAAACTTGAGATGGTCGCAATTGGAGCAAATCACGGCCGTACTGAAACCGACAGATTCATCCCCGCGCGCCCAGCGGAAAGCCGGCTCCAGAACCACTTCGTCCGCCGGATCGCACTGCGATTTGTAGAAACCGGCCGCGGGCTTGGGCTCGCGGAAAATGTCGGCCACGCCGTGGTAACAGATGCGATCGCCGGAGCCGAAATCGGAATGCGTGTTGTAGTCGAAGGCGCACCAGCCAATGCCGCCTGCGTATTGTGGATTCGAAGCCAGCTGGTTATGAATGCGCGCGTGGCGCAGCGTGTGCTCGGTGAGGCGCTCGGTATTGTCGAACGATTTCGTGGGATAGGTGTGCCCAACGAATTCCGTGTTCAAGTACCGAGGATGGTTCGGCGGCCTCAGCGGGAAGCCGAAGTCGTTCATGGTAAACACGTCTTCCAGAAACTCCGAATTGTAATTGTTGCGTATGCCGCCGGTCTGGCGCGTGGGATCGAGCTGGTGAGCCACTGCATTGGTGCGAGTGTAGAAGTCGTGGTCATCTCGCGATTCGTTGATGCGAACTCCCCACAGGATGATCGAAGGATGGTTCCAGTCGCGGCGAATCATGCGGCGAACATTGTCGACGGAAAGGTCCTTCCAGGCCGCGTCTCCGATATGCTGCCAGCCGGGAATTTCTTCCAGAACCAGCAGGCCCAGTTCGTCGCATGCGTCGAGAAAATGACGCGACTGCGGGTAGTGCGAGGTGCGCACGATGTTGCATTTGAAGTTCTCGCGAAGAATCTGCGCATCGCGCCGCTGCACGCGTCCGGGCATAGCTTGACCGACAAAGGGAAATGTTTGATGGCGATCCAGACCGCGCAGCTTCACGACTTTTCCATTCAGCTCGAAACCATGCTCGGTAAACCATGCCTCCCGAAAACCAAAAGTGCGCGAATCCTCATCGATTACCTGCGAACCGTTCAAGAGCCGAACCCTAACGGAATATAGCTTTGGCCGAGCGAGATCCCAGAGTTCGATGGGGCCGGGTTTTTCCAGACGCACAGTGTGCGAGACCGGGGCTTCGTCGGCCGTCGCTTCCCCAATTTTTTCCGTGCCCGAGGCTAACACCCGGTCTCCGTCACGCAGGGTCACTTCCAGGGCCAGGGATGCACGCGACGCTTCCAGATGCTGCAAGAAGCACTCGACTTCCAGCTTCGGATTGGCCGTGAGCACGTCTTTCGGCTGGGCGAAAATGTTTTCGATGAAATTGGCGGGAACGATGCGAAGCGAAACTTCGCGGTAGATTCCGCCGAAGGTGAGATAGTCGATCTCGTGCCCAAACGGAGGAATATCCGCCCGCTCGGTGGAATCGACCTCGACCGCCAGGACGTTCTCTCCTTGAAAATCGATGTGCGGCGTCAGATCAAAAGAAAAAGGTGTGTATCCTCCTTTATATTCTCCGACTCGAATCCCGTTGAGCCAGACGGTGGAAGCGGTCATCACGCCTTCGAAATCGACGAACACGCGGCGGCCTCGCGCTTGTGGCGGAAGCTTGAATCGCCGGCGATAGATCGAGACGAACTCGTAATCCTTATCGTCAAAGCTGTGCCACGGCAATAGGATGTTGGCGTGAGGAATGACTACGCGATCGAACGCGGAGTCGTCGAAGTCTTTCGCGCGAGCCTCCGGCGTCACGGAGCGGCTGAATCGCCAGTTGCGGTTGATCGGAAGAATCAGCCGGCCGGCCGACTGCTTTTCAGATGAATCTGATTTCGGTGAGCCCGAAGTCCGCGCCCACGCGCTTTCCGCCACCATTCCGGCAACCAGTGTTCCGGCTTGCTTGATGAAGTCCCGTCTTTGCATGTTGGTCAGCCGAGATGCGAGATGAGCCCCGCTTCCTTTCACCGCGCATGTTTGGCCAGGATCAGTGGAGAGTTGCGCGCTACCCCAAACCGGCTGATTCTAAACCAATCCATCTCGCGGTCTCCTCCACCAAAAGTATGACTGATCGGCCGCGGACGTATGATTGAATTCCAAGGGTTGCCCTCGGTCGCCGCCGGCGACGAGGCGTCTGACCACAGGTGAGCGATGAATCGACGAAGGTTTACTCAAACGCTGGCGGCAAGCGTGGGCGCTTGCGGCCTCATTCAGGGCTCCGAATTATTCCAGTCGCACGCTTCAGTGGTATCAGACGCGGCTTCGGGCGCGCCTTTCAAGGTGTCGATCATGCTGTGGACGGTTTTCACCGATCTGCCGTTCGAGCAGCGCCTGGAAAAAGTCGCAGAAGCCGGATATCGCAATGTGGAGTTGGTCGGTGAATACGAGAAGTGGACACAATCCGATTTCTATCGCGCGAACACAGCGCGCAAGGCACTCGGCATTACATTCGACTGCACGGCCGGGCTGAAACACGGCATCAGCGTTCCGGATCATCGCGAGCCGCTGCTCGCCGAACTACGGAGCGTGTTGCCGATCATGGAACAGCTGGAGTGCCCGAGCATCATCTTGCTTTCGGGCAACCGTATCGCCGGAATGCCCCGCGAAGCGCAGCATCAGACCTGCATCGACACTCTGAAGGCGGCCGCGGAAGTCGTGGAAGGCAAAACCATCAACGGACAACCGCTGCGGTTGCTGCTTGAAACTATCGATCCCGAGGAAAATCCGCAATACTTTTTGACCCAAGTTCGCGAAGCCCTTGACGTCGTGCAGGCGGTCGGACATCCGCAGGTGCAATTGCTCTACGATTTCTACCACGAGCAAATTGCCGCCGGGAATCTGATCGCAACGCTGGAGAAAAGCGTTCCACATCTTGGCTTGGTGCACATTGCCGACGTTCCCGGACGTCACGAACCCGGCACGGGCGAGATCAACTATGAAAACATTTTCCGCAAACTGGCTCAGCTGAACTACAGCGGAGTGGTCGCCATGGAATTTCATCCCAGCGGCGATCCGGTCCCGCAGTTGCGAGCCGCGCGGGAGTTGGCTTTGCGGGCTGGCGCAGAAGTTTCCCGCAAGCAGGGTGTGACCAAATGATCGGCGCGCGCGAGTTCGTAGAGATGCCAAAAGGGGTCAGAATGCGCAGCGAATACGTGCGCCGGGCGATCCTGCTGTTCGTCATAATTTCCATTCTTCAGTGCGCCGCTTTTCCTCAGAGCCAACCAGTTCTTCTCTGGCCGGATGGCGCACCTGGTTCGGAAGGCAAACCGGCCAACGAAACCGTTCGGGTCAATGAAGACGGCGAACACATTGTCTCCGGCGTTCACCGCCCTTCGATCACGCCTTATCTTCCTTCCCCGGGCAATGCCACCGGAGCCGCTGTGATCGTCGTTCCCGGTGGAGGACACCGCGAACTCTGGATGGACCACGAAGGCTATGCGGTGGCCAAGTGGTTGAGCGACCGGGGTGTGGCCGCTTTTGTTTTGAAATATCGATTGGCGCGCGAGAACGGTTCAACCTACACGATCGAGGGAACCGAACTAGGAGACCTCAAGCGCGCCATCCGCATGGTACGAAGCCGCGCGTCGGAATGGGGCATAAATAAGGAGCGCATCGGCGCGATAGGCTTCTCTGCCGGAGGCGAGTTGGTGTCGCTTGCCAGCACCCGTTATGACTCGGGCACGCCCGGCGCTACTGATCCGGTTGAGCGCGAGAGTTCCAGGCCTGCCTTTCAGGCCCTCATGTACCCAGGAGCGACGCACGATGAAAGTTTTTCCAAGGACACGCCGCCGGCGTTTCTGGTCTGCGGAGAAGATGACCGGCCGGATATATCGCAGGGGCTTGCCGAATTGTACCTGGCCCTCAAACGCGCAGGCGTCTCAGCGGAGCTTCACATCTTCGCCCGGACGGGACACGGATTCGGTCTGCGAGCGCGTAACCGGCCTCCTGTATCCGAATGGCCGCAACTCTTCGTTGATTGGCTGGATGTGCAGGGATTCTTGAAACGCTGATTTTTGCAATGCCAGGATCCGCCCACCCAGATGGCTCTTGAGCCTGAAGGGATGGCATCTCGCGACACGCAGCTCCAAGACCGGCTCCGGAGTTCCGGTGTCACTTCTCCGAGTCGCGGATTAGGACGACGTCCGATTCCCGGTGCCCGCGGATGATGGCGAGTCGCTTGCCGTCAAATGAGTAATCGAAGTCGCGAATAAATTCCGATTTGAAGTCGGTGAGTTGTCTGCCCGGTGATCCGTCAAGAGTCTGCAGCCAGAGATTGTCGGTCTGCCCGTTGCGGACGGGGTAGATGATGCCCTTGCCGTCGCGCGTGAACAGGATCGGACCATCGCCGAACATCGGAGCGTACTCGGCGCGGGGCCGTTCAAAATCGAGGATGCGGATCGGCTGGCTGAAATCCGGAGACAGCAGCCCCAGCTTTTCCTTCGTGTCTCCGTCCCCGCGGTGGGTGACCATCGCCACCAGCTTTCCGTCGGGAGAGACTGTGGTGCGACTGAAGTCAGGGTAGCCAGGGAATTGCTGCGAAGCGCCGCCGTCCAGAGAAACTTTGCTGAGCTTTGAGTCCGCGTCCTCGTAGAACACACTCTTGGAGTCGGCCGAGCAAGTCGGGCTAAAGTCGAACTTCCCGCTGGTGAGTTCCTTCACGTTTCCGCCGTCAGCATCCGCCCGGTAGATGTGAGCCTCAATCTTGGTTGACGCCAGGGCCATGAAGACGAGGTGCCCGTCGGGGCAGGAATGGGCGTATCCAGGGAAACGAGTCTGCGAAAGTAAGGGAGTTCTCGCGCCAGAGTCGGGATTGAGCAGAGTGACGCCGGTGTTGGCTACAGACACCAGCAGCTGACCATCACGGGTCCAGCCGACTTCGTAGCTCGGCGAACCCTCCATGGGCAATTGCCGGGCCTGCGTGCTGTTGTCTCCGGCGGGCATCACGTAGGCATTGTTGTGCGTCAGCCTCTCCACTGCCGCCACCGTGTGGCCATCGGCGGCCAGGCTGAGATCGACATAAGAGTTGGTGTCGCGCGTCACGGCAGATACCTTGCCGGAGGGATAAGCCACATGAACGATTTGAGTCTGACTGGAAAACACGGGCACGGCCAAGGCCAGCAGCCCACTGCCATCGGGGAGCCAGACCAGCTTCGAAAAATACAGGTCCTTCGAAATCAGGAAGTCTTTGCGCTTCCCGGTTTCTGCATCGAACGCGGTCATTCCGCCCAGCGCATCACCCGGCAGCGAAAGCGGCATCACAATGACCTTGCCGTCCGGAGACCACGCCACATCAGGCTGCTCTTCATTCAACGGCCCGGTGACGATGGTTTTTTCGTCAGTTCCCTCGGCCGATCGAATGATGATTCGGTACTCGCCGACTTTCGGGTTGTTTGCCAGCAGGTATGCGAATCTCTTGGCGTCGGGCGAGAACGTGATGTTGGAATCGATATCGGTGACCAGTTTCTCCGGCGTTCCGCCCAGCACGGGAGCGCGGTACAGGAATTTCAGCGAATGGCTCCCCGGCTCCGTGCGCAAGAAATACAAATAATTGCCGTCGGGCGAAAAACGCAGTCCGACATAGCCGAACGGTCCCGGAGCCACCACCTGGGTATTGCTGTCGGTGGGGATGTTCTGCAGCCACAGGCTCTGCTCGCCGCCATCATCCATCACGTTGAGCAGATACTTCCCGTCGGGCGAGATGGCGACCAGCGTGGCTTTGCCGCTCTGGGTCGCTTTGCTGACGGAAAAATTCTGAAAAGGGGCCGGCCGCGCGCGCGACAGGAAGGCATAAATCCCGTAGGCGGCCGCGGCGACCAGCAGAAGGGAAACCACGCTGCCGATGCCGAATCCCAGCTTGTGCTGCCTGGCCACTGTGACCACGGCGGAACTGCCGGAGGCGTGAGCCGGCTGGGCAACTGACGCCGCCCCCGAACTTTCCGCCTGGGCAGGAGGCGCGGTAATCTGGCGGCTGGAATCGGTATCCCGCTTTAGCCTTTGCAGGTCCGTGCGCATCTCGGAGGCATGCTGGTAGCGCAGTCCCCGGTCCTTCTCCAGCGCCTTGTTGATGATGTCTTCCAGCCTGGGCGGCAGGTCCGGGTTCAGTCGGATGGCCGGGGCTGGAGCGCGGTTCAAAATCGCCTCGAAGATCGTCGCCGAGCTCTCACCCCGGAAAGGCAGAGTCCCAGTCGCCATTTCGTAGAGAACCGCGCCGAAGGAAAAAAGATCGGTGCGCGGATCGAGTTCTTTTCCTTTAGCTTGCTCCGGCGACATGTAGGAAATGGTTCCCACAGCCATTCCCGGACTGGTGAGCTGCTGTTCGTCGATTGCCCGCGTTGCAGTGTTTTCCTGGGCGATCTGGCTGGAAGAAGGAGCCGCGAGCGTGACCTTGGCCAATCCGAAGTCCAGAATTTTGGCGTGCCCGCGGTCGGTGACGAACAGGTTCGCGGGTTTAATGTCCCGGTGGACGATGCCTTTTGCGTGCGCCGCATCGAGCGCATCGGCGATTTCGATGGCCAGCGAGAGAATCTCCCCGGTTTCCATGGGACGGCCGGCGATGCGATGCTTCAGGGTCACACCGTCGAGAAACTCCATGGCAATGAACGCCTGGCCGTCCTGCTCTCCGATATCGTGAATGGTGCAGATGTTGGGATGGTTCAGAGCCGATGCGGCCTGAGCCTCGCGCTGAAAACGGCTGAGGGCCTGCGGGTCGCGCGCCACATCGTCCGGCAGGAATTTGAGGGCAACGAAACGGTGAAGCCGCGTGTCCTCGGCCTTATAGACCACGCCCATGCCGCCGCCGCCGAGTTTCTCGATGACCCGATAGTGAGAAATGGTTTGGCCGATCATGTTTGGCCGAGCCTGTTTGGCCGAGTCCGCTTGGCCGAGCCTGTTTAGTCGACCGTGCTCGGTCGTCATCCCAGAAAACCAGCTTGCGGGACGCTTCATCTTACGGGCGCGGCATCCACGAGTCAACGAATGACGATTCGAGGTAGTGGGCTGTTTAGGTGAGGTAGTGGGTTGTTTAGGTTATGTTCAGCGCCGAAGGAAAAATGTGGCTACGCGGCTTGACCTGGGGTCAGGGCTACGGGTGGGTCTTGGGTCCTGGTCCAGGTGTAGCGCATGCGGTGGATGACGGTGATGGTGCTTAGGACGGCGATCACCCAGAGGACTGGGGCCATGCGGTTGAAGAGGGCGCCGAGGATTACGAGGACTAAGCGTTCGGGGCGTTCCATGAATCCTACGCGGCAGGAACCGATCAGGCTTTCGGCGCGGGCGCGAGTGTAGCTGACCATGATGGCGCTAACCATGACGAAGGCGGCGAGGACGACGTAGAAGAAGCGTCCGCCGCGGGCGTAGAAAACTAACAATCCGAGAAACTGGCTGGCGTCGGAATAGCGGTCGACGACGGAATCAAAAAATGCTCCAAAGCGGGTGACGCGGTTGGTGGCGCGGGCGACCTGTCCGTCGACCAGATCGAAGAAGCCGGAGAAGATGATGACCAGGCCGGCATAGATGAACAGGCGCTTCTGGTTGTTGGCGTTGGCCGAGCCGAACAGGATTGCCGCCCAGGTGTTGACCACCAGTCCCATGAAGGTGAGAACGTTGGGATTGATGCGAGAGAGGGCGAGCCAGCGCACGATGGTGTCGAGGAGGACTCCGCAGGCGCGTCCGAAGGCGGAGGTCCAGGACGGGGCCATTCTAGAGGGCCTCCGGCGCTGGTCTGCGATTTAGAGCGCAGGCGATCCAGGCGAAAGTCCCCGCTTCTCGCGCAAAGGGCGCGGGAGACATGGGGCACCCAGTGCTGGGCGTTTCCGCTCTATGGGAAATCCCCACTCTAGCCGCAAAGAACGCGGCTAGAATGGGGCACCCGGCTGCGTTTTTGCCCAGGGACATTAGGCGCCCGCCTCTTTCGGTTCGTCGGCTTGCAGTTCGTCGTGGATGGTGCTGAGCTTCAGGATTTCCAGTTCGCGCTTGCCATTGGGGGAGACCACGATGACTTCGTCTCCAACTTTTTTGTTAAGCAGAGCGCGGCCGATGGGGGAACTGGTGGAGATTTTCCCCGTAGCGACGTCGGATTCTTCGCTGGTCACCAGCTTGTATTCCATCTCTTCGTTCTTGGTATTGTCGAAAACTTTGACGGTCGAGCCCAGGCCGACGCGGTCGTGCGGGATGTTATCCATGTTGACCATGGACAGGTCGGCGAGGCGCTTGCCGAGCTGGCGGACGCGCGCCTTGACGAATTCCTGGCGCTGCTTGGCCATGTGATATTCGGCGTTCTCGCTGAGGTCACCGAGCGCGGCGGCTTTCTTGATCTCTTTGGGAAGTTCGTGGATCAACTCGTGTTCGAGCGCGTTGATCTCTTCCTGCAGTTTGCGCTTGATCAGTTCTGTCATGGTTTATTACAGCCGGATTACATAGGGCCGGATCGCGATAAGGCTATGCAAGATTATAACCCTTCGGCGATGCGGCGGCTCGTCCGACAAGGCGAGCGGGTCCAGCGCGGGAATGAAGGTCGAAAGATTACTCACGTAATCTCCGGGACGTATTTTCCATCCAAGCCTGAATTTGTGACGACTACGATGCGATTATGCGCACTGGATCGTCTCGAGTTTCTGCCATCAAAAGTCCTGTCTTTGGTCCTTTCTTTTTGGCGATTTTGACGCTGGCCGGGATGATTGTTCTGGCTGGCGCTTACCCGGCAAGCCGGGTGCGGGGAGCGGCGGCATCGGCTCCTCGCGTCACGGAAATCAAGCAGGTCACGCATGATGGCTACGACAAGACCGGCTTGGTTGCGGGTAATTCCCAGGTTTACGTTACGGAATTGTCGGCGGCGAATCGGGTGATTGCCAAGGTGAGTGTGCGGAGTTCGATCCGGACGCTGGTCTCGAGCGCAGCCGCAAAGAGTTCGTTCAGCAATCTGCAGGCGCTTGATCTCTCGTCAGATCACACCAGGCTGCTGGTGTCGTCGAAGCGGGCAGGGTCGGGAGACAGCGAGTTTTGGATTCTGCCGGCAGCGGGAGGGACTCCGGTTCGAGTGGGCAACCTGACCGGACGGGACGCGAGCTGGTCCGCGGACGGCACAGAGTTGGTCTACTCGAAAGGGTCGGCTCTCTATGTGGCGAGCGGCGCCGGTGCGCAGCCGCACGAGGTCTATGGCGCGACGGGAGCGGTGTTTGCACCGCGTTTCTCGCCGGACGGGCGGCAGATTCGATTCACGGTGAGCAACGCGGAACAGAACACGACGGCGTTGTGGGAAGTGGGGCGTGACGGATCGAATGCTCATGAATTGCTGGGCCAGTGGCGGTACAAGTCGACGGCGTGCTGCGGCAATTGGACGGTGGATGGACGCTACTACATTTTTCAAGCCGGCCAGACGGTTCCGAATACGGCTCTTGTGGTGAATTCGCTTTGGGCGTTGTCGGGCTCGGGCACAGATGCACATGAGGAACCGGTTGCGCTGACCAGCGGGCCGACGTCATTTGGCAATCCGTCGCCGTCGCGCGGGAGCGAAAACATCTGGGCGATCGGGGTTCAGCCCAAGGTGGAAGTGGTGAAGTACGAGGCAGGGAAGAAGAAATATGTCCCGGTGATTGCGGGGCTGTCGGCGACGGATCTGGAATACTCGGCCGACGGCAAATGGGTGGCGTATGTGGCGATTCCGCAGGGCACGCTGTGGCGGGCGCGGGCCGACGGCACGGACCGGTTGCAGTTGACTTCGGCGCCGGAGCGGGCGGCCCTGCCGCGCTGGTCGCCGGACGGGAAACAGATCGCGTATGCCAGCATGAAGCCGGTGGAGTCTTCTTCTTCCGCTGGGGAATCCTGGAAGCTCTATCTGGTGTCGGCGGGCGGTGGAGATCCGCAAAGGGTTTTGGCAGGAGATGGCAGCCAGATCGATGCCAACTGGTCAGCCGACGGCGCGAAGCTGATGTTTGGGGATTTCGCGCACGATTCCGGAGGGTTGAACATCCGTATTCTCGATGTTAAGAACCACGCGACCGTGACGGTTCCCGGATCCACCGGACTATTCAGCCCACGCTGGTCGCCGGATGGGCGTTACATTGCGGCGCTTTCGCCGGATAACACGGCGCTGATGCTGTTTGATTTTGAGAGTCAGAAGTGGACGAAGTGGATTATTTCGGCGGGCGCGGTGAATTATCCGCTGTGGTCGGCGGACAGCCAGTATCTCTACTTCGACGATCTGGTGGACGGGGCGGAAGCGATCCGCAGGGTGAAGGTCGGCGGTAGTAAAGCGGAGCTGGTGTTCGAATTGCCGAGCGTCGAACGCTATTCCGGAGCGCTGGGCCTGTGGAGCGGGCGGGCGGCGGATGGGTCCTGGATGTTCGTTCGCGACCGCAGCACGCAAGAGGTTTATCAGTTACGTCTGCAACTGCCGTAAGCGGATTGCGAGGGGTGCAAGCTATGCAGAAATCGGGAAGGGCGATCTACCAGTCGGGCGGTTGGAGCCGGCTTTTGCTGGCCTTCAGTCTGATTCTGGCCTGGGGCAGTTTCGGCGCTGCGCCGACGAGGGCCCAGACGTACGAGCAGAGCGGCGGAGAAGAACGCAAAGTGGTGACGCGAGTGGATGCCGAATATCCGGACGCGCTGAAGCGGCTTTACATTGGGGGAGTGGTCCGGGTGGAAGTTGTGGTTGCGCCGAACGGAACGGTGAAGAGTACCAAGCTGCTGGGCGGAAGCCCGATTCTGGGCCAGTCCACGATGAAGGCGATCAAACAGTGGAGATATGCTCCGGCAGCCGCCGAGCAGGCGCTGACCGTGAAGGTGGAGTTCGATCCCCACCGGTGAAGGAGCCAGGTTTCAAGGTTTCATAGCTTCAAGAAATCCGCGCGGGAGCGGGGAGCCCACCTTGAAACTCTGAAACTTGGATTTAGGCCTGGAATTCCGAAGCTTCAGGGAAGCGGAGTTTACATTTGGAGAGAGCCAAGCTGAGGAGTTCCTCGACCTTGGCTTCTTCGCAGTTGCGGGCCATGGCCAGTTCGCTCACCAGCAGGAAGCGGGCGCGTTCCAGCATCTTCTTTTCCCGAAACGAAAGCGGCTTGGCCGCGTGGAGGGCGATCAGGCTCTTGAGGACTCCGGCGACTTCGAGCAGCGATCCGGTGCGCATGCGGTCGGAGTTTTCCTTAAAGCGGTCTTTCCAGTCGCCGTTGCCGCCGTTCTCGCTAAGCGATAGAAAATCCAGCACTTTCTGAATTTCCCCGTTGCGAACCACGCGCCGCATGCCGACGCTGCCGGCGTTCTGGCAGGGCACCATGACCTTCAGGCTGCTGGCCTTGATGTGCAACAGATAGAAGCGCTCAACGCTGGCACCCACCGAACGGCTGCCGATCTGTTCAATGACACCTACGCCGTGGTTGGGATAGACAACCTTATCGCCGATGTGGAAATTCAAGTCGGTACCGCTCATAAAAGGCACCCTGGGAGGTAGGGTTCGTGGGGAAAAACGACTGTCGATCCTATAAATATGCTACTCCTCAAATGGGACGAAAGCAAGAAGGCGAGGGTGGGGGTCGGCATTGCCGGGCACTTATAATCGAGCGGTGGAATCTGAGGGAATAGTGTCGGCAGGACGCGTTCTGGGGCTGGATGTGGGATCGCGGAGGATTGGAGTCGCGGTGTCGGATCCTCTGGGGATTACGGCGCAGGGGTTGGAAACGCTGCAGCGGCGAAATAAAAAGTACGACTTCGCGCAGTTGGCGCGGGTGATTCGCGAGTATGAGGTGAAAGAAATTGTGGTCGGGCTGCCTCTGCGCATGAGCGGGGCGGAGGGCATTCAGGCGGACAAAATGCAGGGTTTCGCCGAGGAGTTAAGGAAGAGATTCAAGTTGCCGGTTCATCTTTGGGATGAGCGGCTGACGTCGGCCGAGGCGAACCGGTTGTTGCGCGAAACCGATTTGTCGATCGAGAAGCGCGGCCAGGCGGTCGACCGGATGGCGGCGGTGCTGATTCTGCAGGGCTGGATGGAGTCGCGGGGACGGCTGTAGTAATCGGGCCTTGTATTCCTCTTGTCTCAGGAATGCCGGAGTGAATTTTCTTGCATCATCATTCTCATCTTCATCGGCGCCCTTTCATCGGCACCCTCGTTGTCATCCGCAATCATTCTGGTGCCTTTTGTGCAACTTCTGATTCCACTTGACGTTATAAGAAGAATCTTTAAGCTTCCTTACTTCTCTGCGGCGCGTCACTTGCAGGGAGGAGGCATCTAACCACTGCGATTTGTTGGTTTACGATTGTTTGTCGACAAGGATTGAGTTCTGCAAGAGCGATGCGAATGACCCAACAACCAGTTCGTGCGAACACTCCGGCATCCGGTGCAGGCTTTGTTTCCCGAGAAATTGCCGGCACGGCTTCACGCCCCTCCCTGTTTCTCGGAATCCCTTTTTTGGGAATTTCTTTTTTGGGAATCTCTTGCTTGGCAATCATGGCGCTGATGCTTCAGGGATGCTCGCGAAAGCCGGCTCCGCCGCCCGACGGCGCGGCCCTTTTCGGACAAAAATGCTCGAGCTGCCATGCTCCCGACAATGACATGCGCGCTCCCGCGCCCGAAGCGCTGCACCAGATGAGCAAAGCCGCGATTCTGGCCGCGCTCAAAACCGGACGCATGAAGTGGGAAGGCAAACTGCTCTCGGACGCGAAAAAGAATGCGATTGCCGAGTACCTGGCTGCGCCTGCCGCCCCAGCTTCGACCGTGGCGACTGCCTTTTGCGCGCGCGATCTCGATCCGCCGGCCAATCCGCCCCGGTGGGAAGGCTGGGGAGGCGACCTGCGCAACCGGCGCTATCAAACGACGGTCGCTGCCGGGCTGACGCGCGAGCAGGTGGGAAATCTGAAACTGAAATGGGCCTTCGCCTTTCCGGGCGCAGCCGCTACCTATGGACAGCCTACGGCCGTTGCGGGGCGGCTTTATGTGGGCAGCGAAGACGGGACGGTCTATGCGCTCGACGCAGCGACCGGCTGCGAGTGGTGGACGTTTAAGGCCGCAGCCACGGTGAAGACCGCAATTTCGATCGGCGAAAAAGGGAAGACCGCATTCTTCGGCGACACCAGCGGAATCATTTATGCCGTCAGAGCCGCCGATGGGACGCTGCTGTGGAAGGTGCATCCCGACTCTCATCCCGCCGCGCGCATTACCGGATCGCCGCTGCTGGTCGGAAACCGGCTCTACGTTCCGGTTTCGTCGGGCGAGGAGGGTGCGTCGGCGGACCCTGATTATCCTTGCTGCACATTTCGCGGCAACGTGGTCGCGCTGGATACCGCAACAGGTAAGGAAATCTGGAAGGCTTACATGATCGAAGAAGCTCCCAGGCCCACGCGCAAGAGCGCGTCGGGCGTGCAGTATTGGGGGCCCTCCGGCGCGGCGGTATGGTCGCCTCCCACGGCGGACTTGAAGCGGCACACGCTTTACATCACCACGGGAAATAACTATTCGAGTCCCGCCACCCGCTACTCGGACGCGGTCGTAGCGATCTCCATGGAGACGGGCAAGAGGCTGTGGGCGCGCCAGTTCACGCCTCGCGATGTGTGGAACAGCGGCTGTGTGGCGGAAAAGAAGGATAACTGCCCGGAGCAGCGCGGCGATGACTACGATTTCGGCGCTCCTCCCATCCTGCAATCGATGGGTGACGGGCGCGATGTGCTGGTGCTGGCGCAGAAGTCGGGTATGGTTTACGCGCTCGATCCCGACGCGGGCGGCAGGATGCTCTGGAAGACGCGCATCGGCAAGGGTGGTCCGCTGGGCGGCATCGAGTGGGGCGGAGCCGCGGACCATCGTTATGTCTACCTCCCGCTGTCGGATTTCGATTTCGACAATCCCCTGGCCGGTGGCGGCATGTTTGCGCTCGACTTGCGCACCGGGAAACCGGTCTGGCATGTGGATCCTGTCAAACCGGCGTGTCTGGGCCAGTTCGGCTGCAGCGCCGCGCAGATGGCGCCGCCGACGGCGATTCCGGGAGTCATCTTTGCCGGATCGCTCGACGGCCACCTGCGCGCTTACGACGCCCGCAACGGCAACGTCCTGTGGGATTTCAACACGGCGCAGCCATATCACACGACCAATGGCGTCCGCGGCCATGGCGGCTCGCTCAACGGAGCAGGCCCCGCCATTGTGGGTGGCGTTCTATACGTCAACACCGGCTACACCAATGCCATGGACGGCAATGTGCTGCTGGCCTTCGCGGTTGACCCGAAGTAAGAATGCGCAGCTTGGCTCCGGCCTTATTTGCCGCGCATGGCGCGACGGTAGGCGGCTACGTTTTGGTTGTGCTCTTCGAGGCTGTGGGCGAAGCGGTGATGGCCCTGGGCGTCGGCGACGAAATAATAATAGTCGCTCTGCGCGGGGTGCATGGCGGCTTCGAGGGAACTGCGTCCGGGGTTGCCGATGGGGCCGGGCGGCAGGCCGCGATTGCGGTAGGTATTGTAGGGAGAATCGACGCGCATGTCGTCGTGGTGCAGGGCTCCCGTGTAGGTTCCGGCCAGAAGCTCGGCGTAGATGATGCTGGGGTCGGCGTCGAGCGCAATTTTCTTGTTGAGGCGGTTGTAGTAAACGCTGGCGACTAGCGGCCGTTCTTCGGGGACGGCTGTTTCTTTTTCGACGATCGAGGCCATGATGACCGTTCGTTCCAGCGGAGTGGGATCATCCGATGCTTCCGGCGTAACCTCACTTGGAGCACAGCCGTTGGAGGCCCTTGGTTCGCTCGGCTGCCCTATCGTCAGGATCGCCCTGCGGTCCAATCCAATCCGTTCCGCCTCGTCCCGAAAATGGCAGACCATCACGCCGGCCATCTGTCTCATGGTCATCATTCGCGTGAATTCGTAGGTGTCGGGGAAAAGGTAGCCTTCCAGGGATTTTGCATGAGGGGCCATGTCGGCGATCATGTTCGTATCGGTCTCAGCCTCTTTCACAAAGTCGGCGGCGGGGCCGAGGCCCGCGGCTTCGATGGCGCGGGCAATGTCGAACATGGTGTAGCCTTCGGGGATCACGACGGTGTGGAAATAAACATCGCCGCGCCCGAGGCGGCGCTGTATATCAATGATGTTGGCGGGCTTGTCGAAAAGATATTCTCCGGCTTTGAGCGAGCGTTTGTGGTGAAAGTAATGCCAGAGCACGAAGGCTTCTTCGCTGCGGATCAGGCCCGCGCCTTTGAGTTCGGCGGCAATGCGGCGGGTGGAGTATCCCGGATGCAGCAGCACGAAAGTCTGGCCGGAAGGCTCGACAGGCGTGAGGACGGCCCAGGCGAACCATCCCCCAGCGGCGGCGAGAGCAACGAGTGTGAGCCAGATGAGTCTTTTCACGTTATGTCTTCATTTCGCAGCGGTTCACGAATAAAGCCGTTTACTGTGTGCGGTTTCTACGCCCTCACAACCCCCGCTTTTCGCGCACAAACCGCGCGAGAAATGGGGCACGCGGACCCTGTGCATCGAGCGGCAGAACGTCTTCAGTTTAGATGACGGGAGAACGGAGAGCAGCTGACGATGGTGTGGCCGACTATCGTAAGTAACTGATTCGCCTCATGATCCACCGAAGGAAGGGAGAATGCGACCGAGGTGAAGCAGTTCGAAAACTGTCCCACTCAAGTTCTGCAACCTCCGCGACGCGATATACTCAAATGCGATAGAGGCATTTTATATTGATGAGACGTAGCTCGGGATTTTGGGTCGCTGTTTTACTTCTGGCGGTATTCCCCACAACCGGCTGTTTGTTCCGCACGCGCCCGGTTGAAGACCAATATTCAAAAGCTCCACTCAAAGAAGCGTCGCAGCAACAACTGATCGACCTGGTCAATCAACAGTCGCAGACCATCCAGTCGCTGAAGGCGACGGTCGATATCGACACTTCGGCCGGAGGCATGAAGAAGGGGCAGGTCACCGATTACAAAGAAATTCGTGGGTACGTTTTAGCGCGGAAGCCGGACTGGCTGCGCATGATTGGGCTGATGCCGATCGTGCGCAACACGGCGTTCGATGTAGTCAGCGAGGGGCAGGACTTCAAGTTATGGATTCCGCCCAAGAACCGCTTCGTGGTGGGCAGCAATCAGGTGCCGGTGCAAAACTCCGACCAGCCGATTGAGAACATTCGTCCGCAGAACATTTACGAGGCGTTGCTGATTCCACCCATCAATCCGGATACGACGGTCGAGATCGCGGTGCGGGAGAACGGCTACGAGATTCTGCATGACGCGAAAGGGCGCCGGGTTTTGCAGGACGATTACGAGCTCATTGTCATCCACAAGTATGACGGCGGCTGGCGGCTCTCGCGCAAGATCGTTTTCGGGCGCGTCGATCTGAAACCGCACCGGCAGTACGTCTACAACGAAGATGCCAATATCGCCACCGATGCGCGTTATGCCGAATATAAGGATTACGATGGAGTGAGCTATCCTTCGCGCATCGAGATCTACCGGCCGGAAGAGGAATACGACATCACCCTGAACATGCTCAAGGTGGAGATTAATACGCCGCTGAAAGACGATCAGTTCGTACTGGAGCAGCCGCCGGGGGCTGAGGTGGTGCATCTGGACCGGCCGCAGTCGAGCCTGGTGGTGCCGGTGGAGTCGAGGCAGTAGGGAGTTCCGAATCTGAAATCAACATCCCCACCTCTGGCAAAATCGGCCAGAAGTGGGGCAGCCGGTTCGTTCAGCGCTCGTAGCTCACGACGCAAAGCTCACAGCTTCTTTTTCCTATGATGAACAAAATGGTGGTTGCCAATCTGGTGCACCGGCCCATCCGGTCGCTGATCAGCGTGATTGCGATTGCGCTCGAAGTCACGTTGATCTTGCTGATTGTGGGGCTGTGCTACGGGATCATGAATGACACGAAGGCTCGCAATGCGGGAATCGGCTTTGATGTGATCGTGCAGCCGCCGGGCTCGTCGTTTCTGGCCGGCATCAGCGGAGCGCCGGTATCGATGAAGGTTGCCGACGTTCTTCGTCGCATGCCGCATGTGAAAGTGGTGAGCCCGATTGTCTGGGAGATAGCGACGGGCGGCGGAATCGAAGTCATCGACGGCATCGACCTCGCGAATTTTCAGGAGTTGGGAGGGCCGTTCCACTATGTGCAGGGAGGACCGTTCCAGGGCCCGAACGATGTGCTGGTCGACGATTTCATCGCGCGGCAAAGACATCTGAAAGTCGGAGACACCACTTCGATCCTGAATCACGCGTTCCGCGTTTGTGGAATCGTCGAGAATGGGCGGGGCGCGCGCAAGTTCGTTCCAATCGGAACGCTGCAGGACCTGATTGGAGCGGAGGGAAAAGCATCCGTCTTCTATTTGAAGCTGGATGACCCGGCCAATACCGAAGCCGTGGTCAACGCGATTAAGAGTCAGCCCGGGATGGAACAATATTCCGTGAGGTCTATGCAGGATTACCTGAGCATGATGACGCCCAGCAATCTGCCGGGTTTCCGCCCCTTTATTGGGGTAGTGATCGGGGTGAGCATCATCATCGGGTTCCTCGTCATCTTTCAGGCGATCTATGCGGCGGTGATGGAGCGTACGCGCGAAATTGGAATTCTGAAGTCGATGGGCGCATCCAAGCTCTACATTGTGAGTCTGGTTCTACGGGAGACGCTGTTGCTGGCCCTCGCCGGGATCATCGTTGGCGTGGTGTTCAGTCTGGCGGCGCGGCTTGGGATTGAACACCGTTGGCCATTGGTGCATATCGACAAGAGTAATGAGTGGATGATCCGGGCGGCGATCGTTGCGATTGTGGGCGCGACAGCGGGCGCGCTGTATCCGGCATATAAGGCGGCGCAGAAGGATCCCATTGACGCGCTGGCCTATGAGTAGGGCATTTCCTCAGGGGCACCGGGGCTGAAGCCCGGATGTTTTTCAGAGCTTGACGCGGCGCTGAAGCGCCGCTCTTCCACGGTGACTCCCGGCCTTTGTCGCGGCTTCTTTATCTCAGCGCGCTAAGGCACAACGGCTGTCCCGGGTGACTTTCTAGCAGCCCACTTCCGTAACTCCGCGTTGACAATTGTTTGCAGAGTCCGGTAAATTAAAGACTTTGGTAGTAGTGTGGTTGCCCGCCTGATGGTCCTGGCGTCCTCGCCGGGGAATCAACGAGCGGTCTTCTTTCGCAGCCTTAATCAATCTGGGAGAGTTTATGTCTACCTATTTCCCCAAACAGGGGGAAATTGTGCGCAAGTGGTACGTCGTGGATGCAGACGGGCAGACGCTCGGGCGCCTGGCTTCGCAGGTGGCGCGCATCCTCATGGGCAAAGAGAATCCGCAGTACACGCCGTTTCTCGATACCGGCGATCATGTGATCGTAATCAACGCGGAGAAGGTTCGCACCACCGGCTTCAAAGCGGAGTCGAAGGTGTACCAGCATTACACGGGATATCCCGGGGGATTGCGGACGGAAGAGTACAAGAAGCGGCTGGTGCGCAAGCCCGAAGCCGTGATTGAAGCGGCGGTGAAGCGCATGCTGCCGAAGAACAAGCTGGCGGCGCACATGCTGTCGAAGCTGAATGTGTACAAGGGCGACAAGCATCCGCACCAGGCGCAGAAGCCGCAGGATTTCAAGCTGGAAGTGCGCGAGTACAAGCCGCGCAAGGTTGCAGTTTCGTAGGCGAGAGTTGATAAGTGGGAGATCCCTCACTGCGCCTGAAGAACGGCTCCGTTCGGGATGACAACGCTTTTGATGGTTTTAAGATTGGGAAATGGGGCTCGCTTCTTGTGATTCAAGCTAGAAGCTAAGAGCTAGGAGCTAAGAGCTAAATGGCAGAGTTGGTTCAATACTACGGAACGGGACGCCGCAAGACGGCGATTGCCCGGGTTTATTTGCGTCCGGGGAGCGGGGATTTCAAGGTCAACGGGCGCGCGTTTGAAGAATATTTTGTGACTCCTGCGCAGAGGTCGGCGGCGAAGTCGCCGCTGGCGTCGTCAGAGACCGCGGCCACGTTCAACGTCATCGCCAATGTATTGGGCGGCGGGGTGCGCGGCCAGGCCGATGCGGTGAAGCTCGGGATTGCCCGCGCCTTGATGCAGTTCAATGCCGAGCTGCGCAAGAAGCTGAAGGCCGAGGGCATGGTCAGCCGCGATTCGCGTGGGAAAGAGCGTAAGAAGTACGGTCAGAAGGGCGCGCGCAAGCGCTTCCAGTTCTCCAAGCGGTAGGCGCCGGCTTCAAGCGGTGGGTTCCGAGGAGATGGAGATCGTTCGCTCCGCCTGAAAAGCGGCTACGCTCAGGATGACAAGATTTTTTGAGTTGGTTTTGATTTGGCTAGAAGCTAGAAGCTGGTTTTCAGGTGTTCAATTCTTCCCGTGCCTTGAGTACGGGGACGGGAATGGCAATCCGGAGCGGTTTGGCGACGCGAAGGATGCAGACTAAAAAAGGAGAAACGTGGCTACTATCACCATGAAAGAGTTGCTCGAAGCGGGCGTCCACTTCGGGCATCAGACCAAGCGCTGGAATCCTAAGATGAAGGAATTCATCTTCGGAGAGCGCAACGGGATCTACATCATCGATCTGCAGAAGACGCTGAAGATGTTCAAAGAAGCGTCGAAGTTCGTGCAGGATCTGGCCAACGACGGCCGCATTGTGCTGTTCGTCGGAACCAAGCGCCAGGCACAGGACGCGATTGCCGAAGAAGCGCAGCGTTGCGGGATGTTCTACATCAACCAGCGCTGGCTGGGCGGGCTGCTCACTAACTGGGTGACAGTACAGAAGTCGGTGAAGCGGCTGAAAGAGCTCGACGAGATGGCCACGGATGGCCGCTACGAGCTGCTGCCCAAGAAAGAAGTCATCAAGCTCGAACGCGAGCGCAAGCATTTGCAGGCCAACCTGGCCGGCATCAAGAATATGACGCGGCTGCCCGACGCGATTTTCGTGATCGACTCGAACAAAGAGCAGATCGCCGTTCGCGAAGCCCGCAAACTGGGCATTCCGGTGGTCGCCGTGGTCGACACCAATTGCGATCCCAGCGAAGTGGATTATGTGATCCCCGGCAACGACGACGCGCTGCGGGCGATTCGCCTGTTTACCTCGAAGATCTCGGAATCCATTGCCGAGGGCGCGCAGCTGATGACCGACAAGCAGGTCGCCGACATGCAGGCTGCGTCGGATGCGGCGCAGGCGGCTACAGACGCGGCCGGTGAATACGTTGCGGCAGAATCCGGCGCGGTCGATGCTTCAGAAGACATCAGTATGGAGGAAGTGCTGGGTCCGGGAACGCACAAGAAGCCGGTGGCAACCGAAGAAGCCGAGTTGCCCAAGGTCGAGAGCCAGACGGTTTAGGAACGGTGGTTGGCCGCTAGTCGTTGGTCGTTGGCGAATTCAAAACCGGCCTTAGGAAATGGGCCCGCGCGGGTCGTCTGGCGCGGGTCAAGTTTTATGTAAATCAGGTTTCAAAGGTTCACAGGTTTCAAGGTTTCAAAGAAGATCTCGTTTGACCTTGAAACTTTGCAACCTTGAAACTTTGAAAACAGAAGGGTTGCAATGGGTACTACTACAGTGAATATTTCGGCGGCACAAGTGAAGGATCTCCGGGAGAAGACCGGGGCTCCGATGATGGATTGCAAGACGGCCCTGACCGAAGCCAAGGGCGATATGGAGCAGGCGGTTGTGATTCTGCGCAAGAAGGGCGTCTCGGTGGCGGCCAAGAAGGCGACGCGCGTGACCAGCGAAGGATCGGTGGCGAGTTACATTCACGCCGGCGGCAAGATTGGTGTGCTCGTCGAAGTGAACTGCGAGAGCGATTTCGTGGCCCGCACCGACGACTTCAAGGAACTGGTGCACGACATCGCCATGCACATTGCGGCCAGCGATCCGAAGTATGTCCGCAAAGAAGACGTGACGGCGGCGGACTTTGCGCGAGAAAAGGATATTGCCCTTTCGCAGGCGATTGCTGCCGGCAAGCCGGCCAACATCGCGGAGAAGATGGTCAACGGCAAGATGGAAAAGTTCTACGAAGAGGTTTGCCTGCTGGAGCAGCCCTTCATCAAGGACCAGACCATTTCGATTGGACAACTGATCGCGTCGAAGATTGGCAAGCTGGGCGAGAACATCGCGGTGCGAAGATTCGCTCGCTTCAAAGTCGGTGATGCCGGCGAGACCATCGCCATCACCAAGCCGACTGAACCTAAGGCCGAGTAAACTAAAAGGCGCCCTGCGGGGCGCCTTTTTTTTAGGCTGGTGTGATAAGAATTGCGGCAGGGGGACTCATGGACCTGGGATTCGGTCCGAAGCTCAGTCGAGTGGCGGCGGGCGTGTGCCTCATACTGTTTTTCGGGCTCCTGAGGCACTTGTTCGGTCTCTGGATTTGGCTCGGCATATTCGGGCCTGCGCTGGTCGCGCTGCTTCTCCTAGTCACGTTCCCTCGCAGTCCAGCGGCAGGACGGGCGGGCAGTTTTGCCGTCAGAGTTCCAGACCCATTACCCCTGCTCGAGTGGTTGCAGGAGCGCTTCGAGAATCTCGCAAAGCGACTAAGAAGATGACCACCCCTGCCTTCAAACGAGTTCTTCTCAAACTTTCCGGTGAGGCTTTGGCGGCGAACCAGGGCTTTGGCGTCGAAACGGCCCGCATTCACGAAGTCGCGGCGGAATTGGCCGACGTGCATAAGCTGGGCGTGCAGTTGGCGATTGTGGTGGGCGGGGGAAACTTCTTCCGCGGCGTCGCCGATCAGGCCCGCGACATGGACCGCGTTTCCGCCGACCACATGGGCATGCTGGCGACCGTGATTAACGCCCTCGCGCTGCAGGACGCGCTGGAGAAGCAGGGAGTTTACACGCGGGTGCAGACGGCGATCGAGATGAATCAGGTGGCCGAGCCGTTTATCCGGCGCCGGGCGATCCGGCATCTGGAAAAAGGCCGGGTCGTGATTTTCGCCGGAGGGACCGGCAATCCTTATTTTTCCACCGATACCGCCGCTTCGCTGCGCGCCATGGAGATCAAGGCGGAAGCGATTCTGAAGGCGACGAAAGTCGACGGCATCTACGACGCCGATCCCATGAAGGTGGATGGGGCGCGCAAGTTCAACCAGATCTCCTACATGGATGTGCTGAAGCTGGGGCTGAAGGTGATGGACTCGACCGCCATTTCCCTCTGCAAAGACAACAACCTTCCCATTATCGTGTTTAACCTGAACCAGCATGGCAACATCCGGCGCGTCGTGCTGGGCGAGAAGATTGGATCGATGGTGTGCGCGTAAGAATTCGGCCACGGATTTTCACGCATCCCCATGAATTTCCCATTTCTGATTCGCAGTGATCGGCGAAAATCCGTGGCCAGCGTTCTGATGGGTTTATAATTCTGCGTTTCGATTCTGCAATGATTCGGAGCTGACCGTTATGGCGCAAGCGACAATGGCGAGCATCGCCGGCCTGAAAGAAACATACGTCCAACTGAAGTCGCGGATGGAAAAGGCGGTCGAAGATTTTCGCAAGGCTATGGCGGCCACGCGCACAGGGCGCGCGTCAGTGCACATGCTCGATGGCGTCACCGTCGACGCCTATGGCGCGCAGATGCCGTTGAATCAGCTCGCCCAGGTGCACGCGCCGGAAGCGCAAATGATCACGGTGCAACCTTTCGACCCTTCGCAATTGGGCGCGATTGAGAAAGCGATTCGCGGCGGCGATCTGGGATTGAATCCGATGAATGACGGCAAGATGATTCGCGTGCCGGTGCCGCCGCTCACGCAAGAGCGCCGGCAGGACATGGTGAAGCATTTGCACAAGGCGCTGGAGGAACATCGCACGGCGGTGCGCAACATCCGGCGTGACGGCAACGATGCGATCAAAAAAGCGCTGAAGGATAAGAAAATTACCGAAGACGAAGAGAAGCGCTCGCTCGACGAAATTCAGAAGTTGACCGACGACGAAATCAAGAAGATGGAAGAGATGAGCAAAGCCAAAGAAAAAGAAGTGCTGGAGTTGAAATAGAAGACAAGCCGCGGATCGCCCGATCCGCGCCATGTCTGGCTCGAAGTTACTTTGGTACTCAATTCTCCATGGCTCTACATGGCCCGCTTTTTTCCCGCCCGATTTTATAAAACTTTTTTCACAACTTCGAAAAGGCCGGCGTGTTCGATCTTCCTGAGTGGGAGATTCGCCCCCTCAGGGAATCGACTCAGAGGAGATTTACGCTATGAAACGCGTCCTGCTTTTTGCTCTCGTGCTCGCGATGGCCGCGACGGTCGGCTGCGGCTCCGGCAGTTCGAATTCAAATTCCGCGCAAAATACTCCCGGCGCGGTTTTCGTGACGGGAGAAGATGCTCCGGCTTCGGCCGTGGTTGGCTTCAATGTAACCATCGACAGCATCACGCTCAACAACAGTTCTTCGACGGTGACCGCGGTATCGTCGCCGGAGGCGGTTGATTTCGCCCGGCTGCTCGGGCTGCGCACACTGCTGGGATTCAACACGATTCCGCAGGGCACCTACAACAGCGTCACTTTCACTTTTGAGAACACCAACCCTGCGCCGGTGATCAGTTACGTGGATCTGACCACCACGCCCCCGTCCGTGCAGATGTTGACGGGTTCGTTTTCGCAGACCACGGTGACGATTCCGTTTAGGACAGGCGCGCCGCTGGTGGTTAGCGCGAACGGCCTGGCCGGCTTGCGCATCGATTTCGATCTGCATGATTCGCTCGCCACGAACAGCAGCGGGCAGATTACAGGCGTGATCGATCCCGTGATCAACATTTCGGCAGTTTCGGCTTCCAGCGAAGTGGGCCAGATCACCGACTTCACCGGCAACGTGGTTTCGACCAACGTGTCAGGGAATTCGTTTCTGATGCAAGGACCGTACGGGATGCCGAGAACAATCGACGTGACTTCGAACACGCAATACAACGGCAGCAATAGCCTGGGCACGCTGACTACGAACGCCATCGTTTCGGTGGTTGGAAGTATGCAAGCGGACGGCAGCATTCTAGCCAGCATGGTGGAACTGATCACGACCGATCAGGCATTCGTTTCCGGCCGCATCCTGGCGGTGAATCCGACGTCCGGTCCGGTCCAGTCGGTGACCATGTGGGTAGGCGAAGAACTGGGAGCATCGGCGGCGATTCCGGTGGATACGGTTGCGACCATCAATCTGAGCGGGGTTTCAGCTGACAAATACGAGGTCTGCTTCTTTGACAATTGGCTCACTGGCCAGGTGTTCAATGACTCATCTCTGGTGGTTGGGCAGCGTATCTTCATCGGCGGCGCGGTAAGCGGCACCACTTTCACGCCCGACATGGTTTCGTTGCGGCGCCAGGGGGTGTGGGGCGCGCTGGTTGCCAGCAGCGTCAACATCACAGACGGCAACCTGGGCTCGTTCGAGATGCAGAACGACGCGCTGATGAGCTATGCCGCCAACGGGCCGTTCACCGTCTTCACCGGACCGTTGACGATCTTCGAAAACATCGACGGATTGTCCGGCCTGGCTGCGGCGGGAACCCCGAACCTGGTTTCGCGCGGGCTGGTGTTCAAGGACCAGACGAGCGGCTACCCTGTGGTGGTGGCGGGGCGGGTGCGGGTTCTGCCCGCGGGAGAGTAAGAGCGGCAGAGTAAGAGCCGGAAAGTAAGAAACGTAGTGTGGAGAAGCTCCGGGCGGCCTAAGCCGCCCGGAGTTTTTGTTTGTCTAAACTTTTCTTTCTCGAACGATTCACCGGAATGACAGCCGCGTGAATGCGGCAACCACCGTATAATCGAAGGGCGATGAAACGGGTTGTCCATGCCGCTTGTCCGCACGATTGCCCGGATGCCTGCGCGGTGCTGATTACTGTGCAGGATGGGCGGGCGACGCGGATTCAGGGCGATCCGGAGCATCCCGTGACGCGGGGATTCTTGTGCGCCAAGGTGGCGAAGTATCTGGACCGGGTGTATTCGCCGGATCGGGTGCTCTATCCAATGCGGAGGGTTGGGCCGAAGGGGCCGCTGGCCGGGGAGCCGAGCTGCGCTCCGCCTGGACAGCCGAGGGTGGCTGTCCCTGCACAAACTCCCTTGACTCAAGCAGCATCCCAACAAATCTGGGAACGGATTTCCTGGGATGAGGCGCTGGACGAGATCGCCACGCGCTTCCGATCCGTTGCTTCTGAGTTTGGCAGCGAAGCGATTCTTCCTTACTCTTACGGCGGCACGCTGGGCACGCTGAATAGCGCCTCGATGGATCGGAGATTTTTCCATCGGCTGGGGGCTTCGCAACTGGATCGCACCATCTGCTCAGCGGCGGGGGAAGCGGGGCTGAAATCGGTTCTCGGCGTGAAGCTGGGAACGGAGCCGGAACAATTCCGGCAGTCGAAGTACATCATTGCGTGGGCGTCAAATATTCACGGCAACAACGTTCACCTGTGGCCGTTCATTGCCGAGGCGCGGCGCAATGGGGCGAAGCTGGTGGTGATCGATCCTTACCGCACGCGCACGGCGGAGTGCGCGGACTGGTATTTGCCGATCAATCCCGGGACGGATGCAGCGCTCGCGCTAGGGATGATGCAGGTCATCATCGGAGAAAATCTGTACGACGCCGATTATGTCGCCAAGTACACGTTCGGATTCGAGCAGCTGCGGGAGAAGGTGAAAGAGTATCCGCCGGAGCGGGTGGCGCACTGGACGGGCATTTCCGCCGACGATATTCGCAAGCTGGCGCGCGAGTATGCGACGGTGAGGCCGTCGGTGATTCGGCTGAATTACGGTGTGCAGCGGTCGGAGCACGGAGGAATGGCGACCCGCGCGGTCGTGATGCTGCCTTGCCTGATTGGATCGTGGAAGGAAGTTGGCGGCGGATTGCAGATGTCGCTCAGCGGCGGGGTTGATCTCAATAGCGACGCGCTGAAGCGCGCCGACCTGATGCAGGCGGCGCTGGGACGCGAAGCCCGCACCATCAATATGGTGGAGTTGGGGCGCGTGCTGAATACGCAGAATGATCCGCCGGTCAAGGCGTTATTCGTTTACAACTCGAATCCGGCGGCGGTTTGTCCGGAGCACAATGAAGTGGTGCGCGGGTTGCTGCGGCCGGATCTTTTCACTGTGGTGCACGAGCAGTTCTTCACCGACACGACCGACTATGCCGACATCTTGTTGCCGGCAACGACTTTCTTCGAGCACAAGGATTTGCAGAAGGCTTACGGACATTATTTCTTGCAGGTGTCGAATCAGGCGATTGAGCCGCTGGGCGAGTGCCGGTCGAACGTGGACGTGTTTCGCGCGCTGGCCGGGCGCATGGGATTTGAGGAAGACTGTTTCCGCGAGACTGCGGACGAGATGATTGATGCGGCACTGGAGTCGAAGGATCCGTGGATGGCGGGGATTGACCGGAAGCGGTTGGAGAGCGATCCGCATGTGCGGTTGAATTTCGGGAACGGCGCGGTGGAGAACGCAGACTCTGCAGCGGAGTTTCGCTCCGCCGGACAGCCGAGGGCGGCTGTCCTTACAGGTTCCTGTGCGGCGCCCAAACCGTTTCTTCCGTTTGCTCACGGGGGATTCCGAACCCCGTCGGGCAAGGCGGAATTTTATAGCGAAGCGCTGAAGGCGCAGGGGCTGGATCCGGTCGCGGATTTCACGCCGCCGTCGGAGTCGCGGCACGGCAGGAGAGCGGGTGCGCCTCCGCTGGAGTTGCTGGCGCGCAAGGCCGACAATTTTCTGAATTCGACGTTTACCAACCTTCCTTCGGTGCAGGAGATGGAACAGCCCGGCCTGCTGGAGATTTCCATGCCGGACGCTCGGGCGCGCGGAATCGCCGACGGCGATCGAGTTCGGGTGTTCAATCGGAGGGGAGAAATCCGGCTCAAGGCGCGAGTGGATGGCAAAGTGCAGCCCGGTGTGGTCTCGGCGACACTGAATTGGGCCAAGATGACTCCCGGATTCCAAAGCATCAATGCCCTCACCTCAGAAAAACTTACCGACATGGGCAACTCGGCTACGTTTTATTCCGTCTTGGTGGAGGTAGAGCGAATCCAGCAAAGTTAAATCCAGCAAAAGTAGTCGAGGTGGTTGATACAAGGCTAAAGTTCAGTGCCTGAAGAATGGTTGGCGATGATCCGCTGCTCGGGGGATCAGGCCAGCTTGTTCCCAGTGCCAGGCGCGGCCGAGCGACCGGAAGATTGAAACTAAGAGTCGCGCTTGGACGCTTTCCATTGCTCTACCGTATAATGGCAGTTTTCTCACATCCTAGAGGCTGAGGTCGTAGCGATTCCTTTTCGCTTTCATCCGGAGAACTTTGTTGTGCCTAAGCGCGCTTGCGCTCTTGAGGCCGTGTCGGTGAAATCTCCTTCATTTCGAGGACTTTGCCTGTGGACTCGCGGGTGGTCCAGGCGAGGCAGACAGGCCCTCGTCGTGATTTTGGCTCTGTTCCTCTGCATGACCGCAGTTCCGCTGGTGCGCGCCCAAAATGACGTGATTTCTGAAATTGACGTCACTGGGAATCGGCGCATTCCCAAGGAAACGATCCTGGCCCGCATCTTTACCAAGCCGGGCGATGTCTATGACCCGGCCGCGCTGGAGCGCGACTTTAACTCGCTGTGGAACACCGGCTACTTCGAAGACATCAAGTTTCTGCGCGAGCAAACGCCGAAAGGCTGGCGGATCATCGTGCAGGTGAAGGAAAAGCCGACCATCCGCGAAATCAATTACGTCGGACTGAGTTCGGTTTCCAACAGCGACGTCCTCGACCGCTTTAAGCAGGACAAAGTGGGGCTGGTGGTTGAAAGCCAGTACGATCCCACGCGCATCAAGAAGGCGGAAGTTTCGATCCGGGGCCTGCTCTCCGAACACGGACGGCAGTTCGCCACCATTCGCACCGAAGTGCGCCCGATTCCTCCCGCCGCCGTGGGTATCACGTTCGTGATCAAAGAAGGGCCGAAGGTCAAAGTCGGCAAGATCAAGTTTGAGGGCAACAAGGCCATCAAGAGCCGCATTCTGAAGGCGGCGATGAAAAACCTGGGTCCCATCGGCATCCCCCATTCCATCTTTCTGCAGAGCATTTTCGCCAAGACCTACGATGCCACCAAGCTGGAAGAAGATACCGAGCGGGTGCGGGCGGAGTACCAGAATCGCGGATACTTCAAGGTGAACGTAGGCGATCCGAAGACCGTGATCCACGACACCGGGCACAAGGGGCCGCACATTCCGCTGCTGCAAGCGGGTCCGGGTAAAGCCGTGGACATCACCATGCCGATCGAGGAAGGCGAGCAGTACCGGCTGGGAAAGATCACATTCAAGGGCAATGAAGCGATCCGGAATGTCGCCGCGCTCCGCAGTCTGATTCCGTTGAAAGACGGAGACATTTTCAGCCGCGAGAAGATTGCCAAGGGCCTGGATAATCTGCGCAAGGCCTACGGCGAGGCTGGATATATCAACTTCACCCCCGTCCCCTCCACCACGTTCGACGACGACAAGAAACTGGCGTATCTGGAAATCGATGTCGACGAAGGCAAGCGGTTTTATGTGCGGCGCATCGAGTTCGTGGGCAATACCACGACCCGCGATAAAGTCATCCGCCGCGAACTCGCCTTGGAAGAAGGCGGCGTCTACAACTCGCACCTCTGGGAACTGAGCTTGCTGCGCCTGAATCAGCTCTCGTATTTCGATCAGCTCAAGCCGGACGATCCGAACGTTACCGACAAGAAACTGGACGAAAAAAATGGCTACGTGGACTTGACGCTGCACGTCCACGAAAAAGGCAAGAACAGCATCGGATTGAACGGCGGCGTCAGCGGGCTGGAAGGCGCGTTCATCGGATTGAACTACTCGACCAACAATTTCCTCGGACTGGGCGAGACGCTGCAGGTTCAGCTCAGCCTGGGAAACCTGGCGCGCAGCGCGATGTTCGGGTTCACCCAGCCCTACATGTTCGACCGCCCCTTGCAGTTTGGCTTCACGATTTTCGGCAACAAGGTCAGTTATAACCAGGCCCGCCAGCTTTCCGTTTTCAGCGGGCAGAATCTGAACCTGCCCAGTGCCGTGCTGCAGAACCTGCAGAACTATTCGCAGTCGAGCATTGGCATGACCACCTCGTTGAGTTATCCGTTGCGGCGGTCGTTCAAGCGACTGGGCATCACGTATTCCATCGACCGTTCGAACCTGCTGCCTCTGAGCACCGCCTCCAAGACTTTGTTCGATTACCTGGCGTTCAGCGGAATTTCTGGGCCGCAGGCGGTGAATGGGATCATCACCAGCAAGATCTTCCCCAACTTCTCTTTCAATACGCTGGATAGCGGCCTGTTCCCACACAGCGGCCATCAGATGACGATCGGCGCGGAGTTTGCCGGAATCGGCGGGACCATCCGGTCGATCCGCCCGATCTTTGAATACAAGAAATTCATTCCGCGGCAGAACCGGCGGAACACAATCGGCTATCGGGTGCAGGCATCCTACATCAGCGGCTATGGCGGCCTGGTGGCGCCGCCGTTCCAGCGTTTCTATATGGGCGGCGAGAACGATCTGCGCGGCTTCGACGTTCGCTCGGTGTCGCCGATCGCGTACCTGCCGAATGCCAATGTGATTACCCTGACCAACCCTGACGGTACGCCGGTTCCCAAGAATCCATTGAATCCGCGATTGGGCAACTGGACGGTGCCAATTCCGGTCGATCAAATCGTGTTTCCCGGCGGCGATTTTAGCCTGGTTACCAACGTCGAGTACCGCATCACCATTGCGGGACCGGTGGCGCTTGCGCCTTTCATCGACGTAGGCATGGACCCGATTATGCGGCCGTCGCAGTTGAGGATCGCCACCGAGCAGTACGATACCGTCATTAGTACCCAATTCGGATGTCCGGCGTTGGATGCGGGCTTTAACTGCGTCGGCGGCAACCTCCTGCATCCTCTGCCCAGCCAGAACCTGCAGACTTTGGGTCAAACCAACTGGCGGCCACGCGGCGATACGGGGCTGGAACTGCAAATGTTCCTGCCCGTGATCAACGCGCCTTTCCGGATTTACTGGGCCTATAATGCGTTGCGCCTGAATGAGGACACCTATCCGCCGATTCCGATCACGCGGGCCATGTTCCCGGCCGGCTCGGCGGGCGATTACACTTATCACCTCGCGGTCAATACTTATGCGCCCGAATTCCTTTTGCGCGAGCCGCGGAAGACGTTCCGGTTTACGGTGGCGACGACGTTCTGAAAAACCGGGCATCAGGCATCGACGCCAGATTCTGGATGTGAGCGAGCTCCGGGGTGAAATTGACGGGCGCTGCACAGGGTCTCTATAATGGTTGCGATCCACGCGGCTTAGGCAGTGTACGAAGGGTGGACCACGCGCCTTCCAGTTGGTGCGTGAGATGCTGGCTGTCCAGTGCGCCTTTTCCGGAGGCGGTCGTTACCGCAACGGAGACCTCATTCAATTGCAGCCGGCGTTGACTGAAGAAGCGATCTGAGGGCAAACAGAAAGTTCATTCCCGGCAGCACGTTCTGAACAAGAACAAGTATGTTCCAAGGAGTTCAACCGAACCAATGACAAGCAAAGTCATGCGAGTTTCCCTGGCTGTTGCGGTTTTCTTCGCGATTTCCGCAATGGCTCAAACCGGCAGTCCCGCCAGTTCCACATCGGCCTCGAACGCGCTGCCTTCGGCGCCTTCCGCGCCTTCCAGCGCGCCGTCCGTTCCCAGTACGGGCACGAAGGTGGGCACGATCAACATCCAGGAGGCCATTTTCGGCAGCAACGAAGGCCGCCGCGACATGGAGAGCCTGAGCAAGAAGTTCGAGCCCAAGCAGACCGAACTGAAGGCTCAGAATGACGAGCTTGAGGCTTTGAAGAAGCAGATGAGCACGCAGGGGCCCAGTCTGAACGACGACGCGGCCGCCAAGCTGAAAAAACAGATCGAAGACAAGCAGAAGCTGTTCGATCGCGCCTATCAGGACTACCAGGAAGATGCCGGCAATCAGCAACAGGAAGTCGCCACGCGCATCCTGCAGAAGATGGCGCCGATGATCGTGAAGTATTCGCAGCAGAACGGCTTCGCCCTGATTGTGGACACCTCGAAGCCCTGGCCGCAAAGCCCGGTGCTATGGTGGGGAGAATCGGTGGACATCACCAAAGCGGTGGTTGACGAATACAACGTGCAGTCGGGTGTGCCCGCGCCTGCCGCCGGCACAGCCACCAGACCGGCCACGCCGAGGACGGGAGCTGGAAGGCCTGCCTCCACGCCGCCGAGCGCCCCCAAACCGCAGTAGTTGACAACCGCCGCCTGACACCTTGGGTGGCGAAAAAGTTCCCACAGGCCGCGCCAGAGCGCGGCCTTTTTTCTTTGAGCAACGTGCCCGGTATGAACTGCAGCGGTGTCCATAACAGCAAACAAATCTCATGCTGGAGGACACCATGCTCGAACCGGCGATGTTTAAACAGGCAACGCTCGAAGATGCGATGTTCGGCGATAGCATCCTGCAGGTTTCATGGGCCCAACGCTCGCGCCGCAGCTGGACGACGCTGACTTCGTTCGGACTGCAGGCGGTGATCGTCGGCCTGTTGCTGCTGGCGCCGCTTTTGAGGACGGTCGGGTTGCCGGCAGTAAAAGTCGTTTCCACCCCAATCAGTGTGGGACGAAACGTGGAACCGTTGGCGCCGAAACCAGCCGGCGACTCCGCCTCTGTGACAACTGATGCCTCCGCGAGCCTCCGGCTCATGCAGCCATCACGCATTCCTGCCGTGATCGCGCGGGGCGGAGATGAAACTTCGATCCAGCCAGCGGGAGTTCCGGGCGCCTGCGCGGGGTGCGTCGCGGCCACGGGCATGCCTGACGGGCTCAGAGGAATGTTCGTTAGCGGGAGCAGGCCGGTTCTGCCCGCGCCTCCGGCGCCACGCCCAACCGTGCGCCAGTTCCGCACGTCGAGCATGCTGCAAGGCAGCCTGATTCGCGCCGTGCAGCCCGTCTATCCGCCGCTGGCGAGAACTGCGCGGATTCAAGGGGCGGTAGTGTTGGCCGCGGTGATCAGCAAGGCAGGAACGATTTCGGACCTGCGCGTGGTGAGCGGCCATCCCATGCTGGTGCGGTCTGCAATCGATGCGGTAAGCCAGTGGCGTTACCGTCCCTACATTCTTAACAATGAGGCGATCGAGGTGGAGACGCGGATCACGGTGAATTTTACGCTGGCGGGGAACTGAGGAACCTCGTTTCATGCCAGATTTCGAATGAGATGTTCGGGACGCCAGGCGAACAGGAAGCAAAGACAAAACCGGCTTGCCGATTTTCCATGTCACAATCTGCCCTGTCATCCTGAGGCGCGCTCTTGCGCCGAAGGAACTATGCAACCTGCCGGCGGCGACGACGCTGCCGGCAGGTTGCATGGGTCCTCCGCTTCGCTCAGGACGACAAACCGTGAGTGATGACGATGCCGTGGCGACCACCGCGAGTTGCCGGGAGTAGCCCCGGCGTAACGTCGATCTCGCGGCGGCGCCCGCTATAATCGCGAGAGTGGCAACTACTGCGGAAATTCTGAGTCGCGTGGCGACGCGTCCCACCTGGGCCGAGGTTTCGCTCACCGCGCTGCGGCAAAACTTTCGCACCGTGCAGAAGCATGTAGGAGCAAATGTAACGGTCTGCGCAGTCGTGAAGGCCGACGCCTATGGCCACGGCGCGGTCGAGTGCTCGCGCGCGCTGGAGGCCGAAGGAGCGCGTTGGCTGGGCGTGACCTCGCTCGACGAGGCGATTCCGCTGCGCGATGCGGGCATCCGCGCCAACATTTTGCTGATGACCGGTTTCTGGCGCGGAGAAGAAAGCGAGATTGTGCGCCTGCGGCTTACGCCGACGGTTTGGGAGCCCTGGCATATCGAATCGCTCGACGCCGCGGCGGCTGCACTGGGAGTGGCGCAGCATCCGGTGCATCTGAAGGTCGATACCGGCATGGGGCGGCTGGGAGTGGCCATCGAACAGCTTCCCTTCGTGCTCGATACCTTGAAGGCCGCGAAGCACTTGGTGTTGGAAGGATTGTCGACCCATCTTGCGTCTTCTGAAATTATGGACGCGCCTTCGGTCGGCGAGCAGGAGCGCGGCTTCGAGGCGGCGCAACGCCTGGTCCGCGACGCCGGGCTGGAACCTGCGCTGGTTCACATGGCGAACACCAATGCCGTGATCTCGCGGCGTGAGACCTGGGCGAACTTCAAAGGCCGGGGCATGGTGCGTCCGGGAGTCGCGCTGTACGGCTACTATTTGCCGTTTCAGCGCGCCGGACGCGAGGTGAGCGGCGGAACTCTGCGCCTGGCGGTGAAACCCATTCTTACATGGAAGACGCGCATTCTTTCGTTACGCGACTTCGGCGCGAACCATCCGCTGGGCTATGGTGGAACGTATGTCACCAAGGCGCCCGCGCATGTGGCGGTGCTCCCCGTGGGCTATGCCGATGGCTATAACCGGCAACTTTCCAATCGCGGGCGCGTGATTGTGCGCGAACACTACGCGCCGATCCTGGGAAGCATCTCGATGGATCTGACGCTGGTCGATGTAACTGGAATCCCCGGCATTGCGGTGGGCGACGAAGTGATTCTGCTGGGAACCTGCGATGGGATGAGCGTCGACGCGCTCGAACACGCGCGCCTCGCGAACAGTTCTCCCTACGAGATTCTCTGCAATATATCGAAGCGCGTGCCGCGCAGGTATGTAAGCTAGCGGGAACTATGTCCGACTATCTCACTTCCAGATGACGATGCAGCCATGCGAATCACTGAAGTTGTGCGGCAGGTCCCGCCAGCTTCTCCTCGAAGCACGCCCTGATAAGTGCTGCCGGAGCCTTGAAGCGAAACAGCCCTGCCCGTAGACTTAAACCATGCACGTGCATTCCCATGGAGCGGGGAGTCCGACGCGGGTTCTGAAAATCTCCCTCGCGGTGACTCTCGCCTACATCGCACTTCTGGTGGTGGCGGGATTGCGGGCGCATTCTCTGGCCCTGCTCTCGGAAGCCGGGCACAATCTCTCTGACTTTCTTGCTCTCGCCCTTTCGCTGGTCGCGGTTTATTTTCAGTCGCGGCCGGCCAGCTCTACCAAGACTTACGGCTACCAGCGTGCCGGAGTGCTGGCCGCGCTGGTGAATGCAGGCTCGCTGGTCGTCGTCTCGTTCTTCATCTTCTACGAAGCTTTCCGTCGTCTCCAGCATCCCGAGCACGTGCAGGCTGGCGTGATGATGTGGGTCGCCGCGGCCGGCGTCGTGATGAATGGCGTGATCGCGCTCCTGCTGTATCGCTCGGGCGGCGACGTCAATATCCGCAGCGCGCTGCTGCACGAAGTTGGCGACACGCTTTCCACCGCGGCCGTGATCGCTGGCGGCTGGGCAATTCTGGTCACCGGCAATTACTGGATTGACTCGGTTCTCTCGGTCGGGATTGGCGTACTGATCCTGTGGTCAGGCTTCGGGATTGTGCGCGAGACGCTGAACATTCTGCTCGAAGGCACGCCCCGCGGCATGAAGCTCGAAAAAATCGAATCCGCCATCCGGGAAGTCGAAGGCGTCAACGACGTGCACGACCTGCACGTGTGGAGCATCGGGTCGGAATCGCACGCGCTCTCCTGCCACATTTCAATCGCCGACATCCCGCCGTCGGTCAGCGAGCGCATCCTGCGCGACGTGAAAGAATGCCTGCGCCACGGCTTCCGCATCGACCATACGACCATCCAGTTCGAGCACGCGGAGTGCGAGGTCGCGCACGGCTGCGTCATGCCGGTCGCCGAGAGTGAGGCACACCATCACCATCACAGCCACTGAACTATCTAGCTATTCCTCTGCTTCCCGTAGATCTCCCGCACCCGCTCAAGCGTGTCCGCTTCTTCCGGCGACTTGTCCGGCCGCAAGCGGACAATCCTCGGGAACCGCAACGCGTACCCGCTCTCATGCCGGTCCGACTGCATCATGTTGTTGAAAGCAACTTCGAGAACGATTTTCGGCTCGACCACCCGGCGAAATCCCTGATCGTCGATGGTGTGTTCCAGAAACCATTTCGTCATCTCTACGATTTCCACGTCCGTTAGTCCTGAGTATGCTTTGCCGATATTCACCAGATGTTCGCCGTCCCAAACAGCGAACGTGTAATCGCTGAGCACGCCGATGCGCTTGCCGTGGCCGTATTCGACGGCGGTCACAACCACGTCGAGCGTGGCCAGTTCCCGCTTCATCTTCAGCCACGACTTGCCGCGTTTGCCGGGTGTGTAAGGCGAGCTGAGATCTTTGATCATCAGGCCTTCGTTGCCGCGTTCCTGGGCCGCGGCGAACCGTTCTTCCAATTCATCCGCTGACGCGGCGTGAAACACAGGCGCGCGGATCAAAGTGGCAGCGGCAGGTGGATCAGTCTCTTCGAACAGAAACTTCGCCTGATTGTTTTTGCTCGACAGTTTTGTGCCCGTGCGTGCGGTTCGCGGCGCCGCCACCAGATCGTCAAGAATCTTCGCGCGCTCCCTGAGCGGTCGGTCGATGACCAACTCGCCGCCTGCATATAAAATATCGAACGCCAGAAATGCCACCGGAACTTCCCGCAACATTTTCTCGCCGACTTTTTTCCGTCCCAGCCGCTGCTGCAAGACACTGAACGGACGCGCCTTTCCGGATGAATAATCCCACGCGACAATTTCTCCATCCAGAATGGCGGCGTGGGGCAGGCCGGCAAGCGCGTGCGGCAATTCCGGGAACGATTCGGTGATCTCGTCGCGGGTCCGGGAAAAAATCTTCACCTCGCCCTCGGCAACGTGGGCCTGGGCGCGGATGCCGTCATACTTATCCTCGACTGCGGCTTCGGCAAAATAACTCAGCCCCTCGTCCGCCGATTCGATTGGACTCGCCAGCATAAATCCCAGCGGATGAAACAGCCGCATCTTCGCCTCAGCCAACTTGCCCTCGGCCGCCACGCGCACGGTTTGCCCGATGTCGCCCAGGAGCATGTTGGCGCGCTGTACCTCTGCCAGCGTGCCGCCGTAAGCCCTCGCGATCCCTTCCTCGACCAGGCTTTCCTTCAGCCCGATCCGCAGATCGCCGGTCATGATTTTGACGATGTACTTCGCCTCCAGCGGCGAAGCGCGAATGAGAAGACCGCGGACCAACGCTGCCTTCGCGCTTGGTCCCCGCGCTGCCGCGATGGCGCGAAAAGCAGTCTCGACCTCAGACACGCTTAGTCCCTGCGCGGGACGCGCGGCGAGCATCTCACCGGCAACCGCTCCCAGATCACCGTGACGGCGGTATGCGTCCGTGAGTTCGTTTTCAGACTTCCCCGCCAACTCGGCGACAATCTGCCACAGAGAGCGCCCGCCGACCTGCAGAGTCGTCTCCTCCCACGCCGGAAACGGCCGTCCCGAAAGGAATACAGCAGACACGGCTGCCACTTCCGCCGGACGCGACTTCAGATAATCGGCGACAATCGCCGTCTTCAGCGACTTCTTGCTCGTGGCCGATATGGCTTCGCAAGCTGACGAGAATTCCTTCATAGTTCAAATCCGCACCGCGGCCAGGGCTTTGTAGCGTGGCTATCCTGCTGATAAGACAGATACTTCAATAACTATCCTGCCCGATGAGCTTTTCCCGACCTGTGATACCCTAGTGTTTGATTCATGGCCCCTGGAAGGATCATCTAACACCCGTGGCATTTTTGCGAAATCATCTGCGATTCCTGGTCGCGCTGCAGCTTTTGCCTGCGCTTGAAAGCGGCGAGGAAACTCTGGTCGGCGGCCAGGCCGTGCTCGAAGGCGTGATGATGCGCTCGCCGCACGCCTGGGCCATCGCCTGCCGCAAGCCTTCCGGCGAAGTGGTCACTATGAGCGAACCGCTGGAGCGTCCATCGGAAAAGCATAAGTGGATGGCATGGCCCATCGTCCGTGGAGTGATGACGCTGGGCTACGCCATGAACCTGGGCTACCGCGCCCTGCGCTTCTCGGCCAATGTGGCCATCGAAGACGTAATGCAGAGCGAAGATGCTCATGTAGCGACAGCCGCCTCGGCTGTCCCGCCAGCGCAAAGCGCGGCGGAACCTGCAAACTCTGCTTCCCCGAAATCCGAAACCCGAGAGAAGACCAGAGAGAAAGCCGCAACGCTGAGCACATGGTTGGCCGCGGTCAATATCGTTGTCTCTCTGGCCTTCTTCATTTTCATGTACAAGTACATTCCCTTGCTGGCGGCCACGGAACTGAAAAAGGTCGACCCTGCGCTGGGTGGGCGGATTGCTTTCAATCTGGTGGATGGAGCGATCCGCTTGGCGCTGTTCCTGCTGTTCATCTGGGGCGTGTCGCTGTGGAAGGATATTCGCCGCGTCTACGAGTATCACGGCGCTGAGCACAAGACTGTGTTCGCATTCGAAAATGGCGATCCGCTGGAGACGGCAACGGTGCAGACATATTCGACGTATCATCCCCGCTGCGGCACCAGTTTTCTCATGACAGTGATGCTGATCTCGATCGCCTTCTACATGCTGATTCCGTTCACCACGTTCTGGGCGCGTTTCGCGTCGCGCATTGTGTTGCTGCCGGTCATCGCCGGCGTCTCGTATGAGATCATCCGCTTCGCCGCCAGGCACCGGGGTTCGCTGTTCGCGATGATGACCGCTCCCGGCCTGTGGCTGCAGCGCATTACCACGCAGGCTCCGTCGGACGAGCAGGCGCACTGCGCCATCGTTGCCCTCGATCACGCCATGTCCCTCGAAAAAGAACGCGGCGGCGAGTTGGTGATTGCCTAGCGGTTCCCACCTTGGAATTTGCGTCGTTGGTCGTTAGTCGTTGGCCTTTTGTCCCCCACATTCGAGAGTGGATGGCGGAGGCCTCAACATGTCAGCATCATTTAAGGACCTGCGGGTATGGCAGGAATCGATGAAATTTGCGGTGGATATGTATCGGACAACAGCGCGGTTCCCGCGCCACGAGTTATACGGGTTGAGCAACCAGTTGCGGCGCGCGGCCGTGTCGATTCCAAGCAATATTGCCGAGGGCAAAGGTCATCGTTCGGATCGCGAGTTTGGGAACTACCTCCTTCACGCAAGAGGTTCGTTGTTGGAAGTGCAAACGCAAATAATGATCGCGACGGAATTACAATACATAAGCGGCGCAGAATCACAGTGCCTCCTGGCATCATCAGACGCCATAGGCAGAAGTCTCAATAGCCTCATCAACTCGCTGCGAGAAAAAGTCGCGTAAAGCAAAAGGCCAACGACCAACGACGAACGGCCAACGACGGTTCCTATGTTTGAACGACTCGACCAAATCGAAGCTCGCTACGAAGAGCTGACCAAGGCTCTCGCGTCGCCGGAGATCGTCAACGACTCGGCGAGATACCAGAAGACTGCCAAGGCGCACAGCGAAATCGCGGACATCGTCGAGAAGTATCGCGAGCACAAAGATCTGACGAAGGGCATCGCCGACAGCAAAGCGCTCCTTGCCGATGAAAAAGACCCCGAAATGCGCGCCTACGCGCAGGAGGAACTCGACAAACTCCAGGCTCGCGTGACTGGAGTTGAAGAGGAACTGAAAGTTCTCCTGCTGCCCAAGGATCCCAACGACGAGAAGAACGTAATCCTCGAAATCCGCGCTGGCACCGGCGGAGACGAGGCCACGCTCTTCGCTGCCGAAGTCTTCCGCATGTACACCCGCTATGCGGAAACCCAGCGCTGGAAGGTCGAAGTGCTTTCGACGTCCGAGTCCTCGGTTGGCGGGCTGAAAGAAGTCATCGCGATCATCGAAGGCAAGCGGGTGTACTCGCAGCTCAAGTACGAAAGCGGAGTCCATCGCGTGCAGCGCGTGCCCGCTACTGAGCAGCAGGGTCGCGTACACACTTCCGCCGTGACCGTAGCCGTGCTGCCCGAAGCCGAAGATGTGGACATCAAGATCGAAGCCAAAGATCTGCGCATCGATACCTTCTGCTCTTCCGGCCCCGGCGGCCAGTCCGTGAACACGACGTACTCCGCGGTGCGCATCACGCACATTCCCACCAATACCGTCGTCAGTTGCCAGGACGAGAAGTCGCAGATCAAGAACCGCGAAAAAGGCATGCGCGTGCTGCGCGCGCGGTTGTACGAGCTGGAGATGGAGAAGCAGCAGGAAGCGCTGGCCAAGGAGCGCAAGGCCATGGTGAAATCGGGCGACCGCAGCGAGAAGATTCGTACCTACAACTTCCCGCAGAACCGGCTCACCGATCACCGCATCGGATTCACCATCCATCAACTCGAGGCCGTAATGGATGGCAAACTGCAGCCCCTCATCGAAGCGCTGGTCACGCATTATCAGGCAGAGAAGCTCAAGCAGGAAGCAGCCAGCGTGGTCTGAGTCGGGCATGGCAACATGACGCTCCTGCATCCGGCATTAAAGTTCGCCACCGACTTCATAACCGGTCGCTTCATAAGCCATGCGGCCCGCGTCCCGCGAAGTGGCCGTCACCTTGAGATTTTGTGGTGAAATAGACGCGTGCAGCTTAAGCAAGCGCTCACCTCGGCCATCGCGCGCCTGACTGCAGCGAACGTTCCCTCGCCGCGCATGAATGCCGAACTCCTTCTCATGTTCACCCTGGACTGTGACCGGGCCTACCTTCACGCGCATCCGGAGCGCGAACTCACTTCCGATGAATCATCCCGCTACGACGCTGCGCTCTCCGAGCGTGCCCGCGGCGTGCCCGCGCAATACATCACCGGCCATCAGGAATTCTGGGGCATGGATTTCATTGTGAATCCGGCGGTGCTGATTCCACGTCCCGAAACCGAGCACGTCATCGAGACCGTCCTGGAATTGACTCACAAGGAATTCTCAAATCAACGCGAAACGGGTGGGCAAGAACGCCCACCTCACAGACTCCGCATTGTGGATGTCGGCACGGGCTCGGGCTGCATTGCGCTGGCCTTGGCCAGGGAGTTTCCTGACGCCGAAATCCACGCAACGGAAATCTCGGCTGCCGCGCTCGAGGTTGCCCGGGCCAACGCGTCGCGTCTTCAATTGGACAATCGAGTGCAGTTTCATCATGCAGACTTGCTCGAAGGAATGATCCCGACTTTCGATTTCGTCGTATCAAATCCTCCCTACGTCGGCGAATCGGAGGAAGATCAGGTCCAGCTGGAAGTCCGCAAGTTCGAGCCGCGAGACGCTGTTTTCGCGGGACCTGCAGGAGTCGACGCAATCGCCCGCCTCATCCCTCAGGCGCTTGCAGTTCTGCGTCCCGGCGGATGGCTCGTGATCGAGATCAGCGGAAGCATTGCGGATCGGGTGAAGGATCTTCTCAACGGCTGGGATCAGGTGCGAATCGCCCCCGATTTGCAGTCCATTCCGCGCATCCTGCGTGCTCGAAAACCGCCGCGTTAGCCGTGTCCCGAACCATGCGAAACTAGCGCCGCACCGCCGCCGGCAGAATTTCCTCAACGTCAATGATCTCAGTTGGATACTTGCCGGTGTAGCAGGCCGAGCAGTAAGAAGTCTTCTCGCCTTCGCCGCAGGCTTTCTTCAATCCCTCCAGCGAGAGATAAGCCAGCGAGTCCGCTCCAATGTATTGCCGGATTTCCTTCACCGATTTGTTGGCGGCGATCAGCTGCTTCTTCGAAGGAGTATCGACTCCGTAGAAGCATGGCGAGATCGTGGGCGGGCACGAAATGCGCATGTGCACTTCGGTGGCGCCCGCGTTGCGGATCATTCGCACGATCTTCTGGCTCGTCGTGCCGCGAACAATGGAATCGTCCACCAGCACCACGCGCTTGCCTTCCAGCAGCGCCCGCACCGGATTCAGCTTGAGCTTCACCCCGAAGTCGCGCACGCTCTGGCTGGGCTCGATGAAGGTGCGCCCCACATAGTGGTTGCGGATCAGCGCGAAGCGGAACGGAATGCCGCTCTCGGCGGAATATCCCATGGCAGCCGTCACGCCCGAGTCCGGCACCGGCACCACCAGATCGGCTTCCACGGGAGATTCGATCGCCAGTTGCCGTCCCAGGTTTTCCCGGCTGGTTTGCACCGCGCGCCCAAAAACCATGCTGTCGGGCCGCGAGAAGTAGACGTGCTCGAAGATGCAGCTCGACTGCGTCACGGGTGTCGCATAAAACCGCGACCTGATTTCGTCGGGCCCCACCACGACCAGTTCTCCCGGCTTTACATCGCGAATATATTCAGCGCCGATCAGATCGAACGCACAGGTCTCGGAAGCGAATACAATCGTTTCGCGCGTTTGTCCCTCGGTAAGTGGAATGCGTCCCATCGCCAGCGGACGAAAGCCGCGCGGATCGCGGGCCGCAAAGATGCGGTCGGCACTCATAATGACCAGCGAAAACGCTCCTTCCACCTGCCGTAGCGCGTCGGCGATGGCCTCGGGAAGAGTGTGCTCCTTGGAAAGCGCGATGAGGTGGACGATGACTTCGGTATCGCTGTTGGTCTGAAAGATCGACCCCTGGCTCTCCAGCCGCTGCCGGATATGGTTCGCATTTACCAGGTTTCCATTGTGCGCCAGAGCAATCGCTCCCTTGTTCGATTGCACCCGAATCGGCTGCGCGTTCAACAGCGCCGAGTCGCCGGCGGTCGAATAACGCGTGTGTCCGATAGCGAGCGAGCCCCGCAGCTGCGCCAGCACCTCTTCAGTAAAAATGTCCGCGACCAGTCCCATGGCTTTGTGCTGGTTCAGGTTGAGCCCGTCGGAGCTGACGATCCCGGCCGACTCCTGCCCGCGATGCTGCAGCGCGTGCAGGCCAAGGTACGCGAGCTTCTCCGCCTCCGGATTGGCGAAGATCGCCACCACACCGCACTCGTCATGAAATTTGTCGAATGACATTTCGCTCCTGGCTCTATTCGTGTCGAGACGCTTCGTGTCGAGACGGTTCGTGTGGGCACAGTCCGTGTGGGGACGGACGCCTTCGTCCGTCCCTCGGGCGCAGCCCGAGGCCTTTTGCCGCCCCCACCCCAACCCTCAATCCGCCTCCACCAACTCCGGATCCGCCTTCAATGCCGATTCCAAAGCTCCCTCATACGCCGCACCCAACTCTGAAACTCCCGCCGACACCGCTACCTTCCCATCCACCGAAATTTCCAGCCGCTCCGGAATCGTCTCCCCGATCACATCCGCAGCGACGCCATATTTCTCCGCCACTTCTTTGATTCGTCCTATCATCGCCGCGTCGCAAGAGAGAACCACGCGGCTGGCGTCTTCCCCGAACAGAACGAACTCGGCAGAAAGCCCGCCCGAGGCCACGTTCACCCGCACACCCACTCCCTCGGGAAACGCCTTTTCCGCCAGTGCGACCGCCAATCCGCCGTCGCTGCAGTCATGCACCGACTCCGCCAGTCCCAGCTGGATCAAGTCAATGACACACTTCTGCAACGCCGCTTCCTTCTGCAGATCGAGCTCCGGCGGATACCCCCACACCGTTCCCAGAATTTCCTTGGCGTATTCCGAAGACCCGAACTCGCTCTCCGCATCGGTGATATCGCCCGGCTCGTCCCCGCGCAATAGCACGATCGTGCGTCCCGGAGCGGCGAAGTGCATCTTCGCCGTCTTGTGCACATCGCCCACGATGCCGACAACTCCGAGCACGGGCGTGGGATAAATGCCTTCGCCCAGCGTCTCGTTGTAGAAGCTGACATTGCCGCCGGTGATGGGAATTTCCAGCTCTTCGCAGGCCTTCGTAATGCCGTCGATCGTCTGCGAAAACTGCCACATAATATGCGGCTTCTCCGGATTGCCGAAGTTCAGGCAGTTGGTCGCGCCCACCGGAGTCGCCCCCGAGCAGGCAACCTTGCGTGCAGCCTCGGCAACTGCGTGCATCGCGCCCAGCCGCGGATCCAGATAGCACCAGCGCCCGTTGCCGTCGAGCGCCATCGCCAGCCCGCGCTCCGGCGCCGCCGGATCGGAATTCTTGATGCGGATCACGCCCGCATCGCCCGCTCCCGGCGCTTCCACCGTATTCGTCTGCACCATGTGGTCGTACTGCTGCCACACCCACCGCTTGCCGCAGATGTTCGGGCTCGCCAGCAGCCGCTTCAGTTGCGAAGTGAAATTTTGAAGATCCGAGTCCGGCTGCCCCATTTCTCGCGCGTTCTTGGCGCGAGAAGTTGCGATGTTGTCTGGCATCTCCCGCGGCACCGGCGGCTCCCATCGCGCCAACGGACGCTTGTACACCGGAGCGTCATCAGTCAGCGCCTGGTTCGGAATCTCCGCCACAACTGTGCCGTGTTCGAGTACGCGCAGCTTGTTATCGCCCGTAACTTTGCCGACTTCGACCGCATCCAGCCCCCATTTTTCAAAAACCCGGAAAACTTCCTCTTCACGCCCTTTCTGCGCCACCAGCAACATGCGCTCCTGCGACTCGCTCAACATGATTTCGTAGGGCGTCATCCCGGTCTCGCGCTGCGGCACGCGGTCCAGTTCAATCTCGATGCCAACCCCGCCCCGACCACCCATCTCACAAGTCGAGCACGTCAGCCCGGCAGCGCCCATATCCTGAATACCGACGATCGCGCCCGTGCGCATCGCTTCAAGGCAGGCTTCGAGCAAAAGCTTCTCAAGAAATGGATCGCCAACCTGCACGTTGGGCCGCTTCCCCTCGGAAGCCTCGCTGAATTCCTCGCTGGCCATGGTCGCGCCGTGAATCCCGTCGCGCCCGGTCTTCGCGCCCACGTAGATCACTGGATTGCCCTCGCCCGCGGCCCGCGCGTAGAAAATTTCATTCTTCCGCACCAGCCCGAGCGCGAACGCGTTCACCAGCGGATTGCCCGAATAACACGGCTCAAACTTGGTTTCGCCGCCCAGGTTCGGCACCCCAAAACAGTTGCCGTACGAGGCGACCCCGCTGACCACGCCCTCAAGAATCGAGTGGTTCTTATGGATCTCCGTTCGAGAAACATCTTTTGCCGTCGTAATCGGCCCAAAGCGCAGCGAGTCCATCACCGCAACCGGCCTCGCACCCATGGTGAAAATGTCGCGCAGAATTCCGCCCACGCCGGTGGTCGCGCCCTGAAACGGTTCAATGAACGACGGATGATTATGCGACTCGATCTTGAAAGCGCACGCCCAGCCATCGCCAATGTCGATGATGCCCGCGTTCTCGCCCGGCCCTTGCAAAACCCGCTTGCTTCGCGTAGGCAAGCGCTTCAGGTGCACGCGCGAAGATTTGTAAGAACAGTGTTCGCTCCACATCACGCTGAAGATGCCAAGCTCAGTGAATGTGGGCTCGCGCTCGCCGAGTAGCCGCTTGATCTTTTCGTACTCATCGGGCGTCAGCCCGTGCTGGCGAAGGGTCTCCGCAGAAATGGCAGGCGTTAAAGTAGTGGACATGGAAGGAACTTCTATTGTCGCATTTCAGGGCGCGGCAGGATAGCGCGAAAAGCGGACGGCCCGACCTCGGACTTCAGCCTGAAACGTAGGCCGGCAAGGGCCTTACGCCCGCCCCCTGCTCTCCTGCTAGGATTCTGTTGCGATGAAATCGATCATCGTCGGCACGGCCGGGCACATCGATCACGGGAAAACTGCTCTCGTGAAAGCCCTGACCGGCATCGATGCCGACCGTCTTGTCGAGGAAAAGCGCCGCGGCATCACCATCGACCTGGGATTTGCCCACATGGAGCTGCCCGGAGCGAACGGCGAAACCCTCCGCCTGGGCTTCGTCGACGTCCCTGGCCACGAGCGTTTCGTGCGCAACATGCTGGCAGGAGTCGGTGGCATCGATCTGGTCTTGCTGGTGATTGCAGCCGACGAATCGATCAAGCCGCAGACGCGCGAGCATTTCGACATTCTGCAGCTGATCGGCGTGCAGCGCGGTATCACCGTGCTGACCAAGTCCGACGCAGTCGACGCCGAGACGCTCGATGTAGTGCGCCTGGAAGTGGAAGAGTTCCTGCGCGGAACATTTCTGGAGCCGCCAAAGTCTCCCATCGTTGCCGTCAGTTCGCTGACCGGCGCAGGGCTGGAAAACTTGAAGCGCGCGATGGTCACCGCCACGGCCAGCGTCACACCACGGGATTCTCACGCGCTCGCCCGCTTGCCCATCGATCGAGTCTTCACCATGAAGGGTTTCGGCACCGTAGTCACGGGAACGCTAATCTCGGGCGCAATCCACAAAGAGGAAGAACTGGAAGTTTTTCCCACCGGACTGCGGGTTCGCGTGCGCGGCGTCCAGGTTCACGGGCACACTGCCGACGCAGCCGTCGCCGGCCAGCGCACCGCGCTGAACTTGGCGGGCGCCAGCGTCGAAGACCTGTCCCGTGGAATGATCCTGGCTCCGCCTGCAACTTTTGCGGCAACCCGCCGGATTGACGTCAAGCTGCGCCTGCTATCTTCTGCGCCTCGGCCGCTGCAAAATCGGACGCGCGTTCACTTTCATTCCCACACGATGGAAGAAGTCGCGGAAGTCAAACTGCTCGGAGAAACGCAAATCGCCCCGGGCAAGTCCATCTTCGCCCGGCTGACCCTGCCCCGCCCCGCGCTACTCCTGCCCGGAGATCGCTTTATCCTCCGCCAGTTTTCGCCAGTCGTAACCGTCGGCGGCGGCACCGTGCTGGACGCGGCGCCCATCTTCCCCCAGACGAAGAAGCGCGGCAGGGCAAATGAATCGCCAACGGCCTTCGCTCAACTGATGCAGGCGCTCGAATCCGGAAGTCAGGACGAGATTCTTGCCTCGAGGATCATGCGCCGAGGCCAGCAAGGTTTGTCGCTGGTGCAAGCGGTGGCTGAAACCGGCTGGACCAGAGGCGAGATAACCGAATTCGCCGCGACGCTCGCAAAAAAACGCCAGCTGATGCAGACGCAGGATCGCATGTTCACGGCGCAAGCGTACGACCTCGCCCAGAAAAGCCTGCTCAATGCCGTCTCGCTGTTCCACGAACACGACCCGTTGCGGCCGGGAATGGCCAAAAAAGAGTTGCGAGAGGAAATGACTCGCGCCGTCGAAATGGCCGGAGAACTCTTCGAAGCGGCTCTATCGTCGCTTGTGGAACGGAAAAAACTAGAAGTTGCAGGAGACCTTGTTCGCCTTCCAGGCCACGGCGCCGTCATGAGAGAAGACGAAGCCGAGTCGAAGAAAAAGATTGAAGAGGCATTCGCCTCCGCCGGATTGAAGGTCCCCGCCCTGCACGAAGTCCTGGCCGGCCTCACCGTCGATAAGGTTCGTGCCCAGAAGATTGTCACGCTGCTGTTGCGCGACAAAATACTGATCAAGATTTCCGATGAACTGGTCTTTCACCGCGCTGCCCTCGAAGAACTGCGCAGGCTGGTCGTCGCCCAGAAATTGCAGCACCCCAAAATGGACGTCGCCAAGTTCAAGGAGTTAACTGGAGTCAGCCGCAAGTACGCGATCCCATTGCTCGAATATCTCGACCGCGAACGCGTAACCAGGCGCGTCGGAGATGCGCGCGAGATTCTCTAGCTTCGTCCGCCACGGACTAGACGAATGAACCCGCATCAATCATGGTTCTTGGGTATCTGTGGAAATATAGGGCATGGCGGGCGTGAGGCCAGGTCAGCCCGGCCACCCCTGATGTATTCTTCCTCTTGATGCTCCAGATTCGTCCTGCCACGGTTCTCGACGCCGCGCTTCTGCGCATGATGATCCGCGAACTGGCGGAGTTTGAGCGCGAACTCGACAACGTCACCATCCGCGAAGAAGATTTGGCGCGCGACGGCGATTGAAATGTACACGGCTCTGGGAGCGGAGTTACTCGATCAGTGGCGGCGAGTCCATCTGGGCGGAGATGCTCTGAAACGGCTGGCGGAGAAGGCGCAATGAAGGCGAACCGCTATGCGGTGCTGTTTCGCATTCAGACTGTGAAGAAGACGGAAACGCGAGCCAGAAAAATTCAGGAATTCGTCGGAATGCTCGAACGAAACGAGCGGATTCACCAAGCCCGCAACCCGCGAAAGAAATCGAGATGACAGCAATCGCACCGGTCAAGATTATCGGAGCCGGACTCGCAGGGTCGGAGGCCGCATGGCAGTGCGCCCGCCGCGGTGTGGACGTCGAGTTGTTCGAAATGCGCCCCGTCCGTTCGACGCCGGCGCATCAGACCGCGGATTTCGCCGAGCTCGTGTGCTCAAATTCCCTGAAGTCCGACAGCGAAAACACCGCTCCCTGGCTGCTGAAAGAGGAAATGCGCCGCGCGGGTTCGCTGCTGCTGGAAATCGCCCGGGAATGCGCGGTTCCCGCCGGACACGCTCTCGCGGTAGATCGCGTCGCATTTGCGGCCCGCGTGACAGACGCGATTTCCCGCGAGCCGCGAATCAACATTCGGCGTGAGGAAGTCACCGCGGTCGACGAAGCCGGGAGTGTGACCATCATTGCTACCGGACCGCTGACGTCGGACGGACTCGCCTCGGAGATTGCACGCCTGTCCCAAACCGGAGATTCCGCGCCAGACGCCGTCTCCGATCCGCCGCAGAATCCGCGCCTCTATTTCTACGATTCGATCAGCCCCATCGTCGAGGCCGATTCCATCGACTTGTCGCGTGTATACATGGCCGCGCGCTACGACAAGGGCTCGGCCGACTACATCAATTGTCCGATGACGGCGGAAGAATACGCCCGTTTTTACGATGCGCTGCTCGCCGCCCAATCCGTCGAGGAGCGCGATTGGGAGAAGTTGAATTATTTCGAGGCTTGTCTGCCCATCGAAGAAATCGCCCGCCGCGGCCGAGACACGCTGCGCTTCGGTCCCATGAAGCCCGTCGGGCTCATCGACCCGCGCACAGGGAAGATGCCCTACGCCGTCGTGCAACTGCGTCAGGAAAATTTGCGGGCTGACTCGTATAACCTCGTCGGATTTCAAAATCACCTGATGTTTGCCGAACAGGCGCGCGTGCTGCGCCTGATTCCCGGACTGGAGAACGCCCGCTTCTCGCGCTTCGGGCAAATTCATCGCAACACCTACATCAATGCCCCGTCTTTGTTACGGCCGACATTGCAGATGAAAGCCCACCCGCAGGTATTTTTCGCCGGACAGATTTGCGGAGTCGAAGGCTACGTCGAATCCATCGCCACTGGACTGCTCGCCGGAATGCACGCTGCCGCGCTGCTTGCTGGAAACAGAATCGATCCTGCACCGCGCGCATCGGCCTTCGGATCGCTCACGCATTATGTAACTCACGCCGAGGCCCGCACCTTTCAGCCGGCCAACATTACCTTCGATCTTCTGCCGCCGCTGGAAACAAAAATCCGCGACCGCAAGGAGCGGCACCGGCTGCAATGCGAGCTGGCCTTGCAACATTTTGACGACTGGCTGGAGAAAACTGGGTCGGAGAAAATTGGCGCGCCTCTCAAAGCGTAAAGCCCCCGAACATCGCGGGATTCCCATCGCGCATCAGATGTTGTAGCCGATGGTGCAGCGGACGTTACAGAAAATTGTGCAGCAGCCAGAAATTTGTCGGGCCGAGCCAGTACACGCCGCCGGCATCGCGGCCGTGTTACTGAAGTCCTTCCTCGAGTTCAAACCTCTCTACACCGACGCCGGGTTCGCTGCCACCACTCCAACTGCCGAGCAGGTCCTGACTCGCATGACCGAAGGCCCGGTCTGGATTGCGCTCCACGCCGGCGAAATTGTCGGCACCGTAGCCGCCGTATTGAAAGACAAGTCGCTTTACGTGAGGGGCATGGCGGTTTTGCCCGCGGCGCGTGGCGTGGGCGCCAGCCGGAGACTGCTCGATGAAGTCGAGCGTTTCGCGCGCGCTGCCCATTGCCGGCGTCTGTTCTTGACTACGACTCCCTTTCTCGCCGCCGCCATCAGCCTGTACGAATCCTATGGATTCCGCCGGATGAACCATGGTCCCCAGGATTTGTTCGGCACGCCGCTGTTCACCATGGAAAAAATTCTTCCCGGTCCGTGAGAGCGCATTTTCCTGGCACCGCCCATCACGCAGATCTGGCCCGGCTGCGACAGCGAAACAACAATGCGATGGCGAAACCACGCTGCGATTAGGAAACAAAAATGACCGCCCGCGTCCTCCTCTTTTATGCAACAAAAGCTCCAACGCGAACGTATCTGTAACCAGGCCAACTGAGGCTTACGTTCCTTCTTCGGTTGCGTCCAACACAGAAGTGCCATGACCGTACGCGACCTCATCGTCGACGTTGTGAGAACGTTATGGGCGCACAAACTGCGCGCTTTCCTGACGATGTTCGGGATCGCCTGGGGCATCGTTTCCATCGTGCTTATGGTGGCCGCGGGCGAGGGATTGCGCAGAGGGCAGGACGCGCAATCTCGCGAACTCGGCAAAGACATCATGATCGTCTTCCACGGCCGCACCAGCCTGCAAGCCGGCGGAATGCACGCCGGGCGCGACGTGCACTGGGTTGATCCCGACGTGGCCGCGGTGCAGGCGGATTCGCCCGACTGCGAATATGCGATCCCCGAGCTCGAGCAGGACACCGTCCGCGTGCACAGCAATTTCAACAATGCAGCCTTCACCGTGACCGGATCGTATCCCCCATTCGGCTACATCCGCAGCCTCGATGTCGGCGAAGGACGTTTCTACGACTGGGACGACATGCGTGAGGCCCGCCGCGTGGCCTTTCTCGGCTCCGACGCGGCCAGGCAATTATTTCCCCAGGGTGATGCGGTCGGCAGCACAGTCTACCTGAATGATTTTCCCTACATCGTCATCGGAGTCATGGCGAAAAAGAAACAGGACTCAAGCTACGACGGCTGGGACGTGAACAAAGTCTTTCTTCCTTTTGCTGCCATGCGCCGTGATTTTCCCGACAAACCTCCGGGCACTGCGATTACTTTCGATCAACTCCTGGTCACGCCGAAGTCAGTCGACCAGCATGAAGCCTGCAAGCGCGAAGTACGCGCCGCCCTGGCGCGCATGCATCGTTACGATCCCAATGACAAAGAGGCCTGTCCGATCTGGGATACCGTGCAGGAGGCGCAGGCCTTCAAAACCATGACCGACGGAATGAAGTTTTTCCTCGGCGCGGTCGGCATCGTCACGCTCTTGCTCGGCGGCATCGGCGTGATGAACGTGATGCTGGTCGCGGTGCGCGAGCGCACACGCGAGATCGGTGTGCGCAAGGCGATCGGCGCGCCCGCGCATACCATTCTCCGCCAATTTTTTATCGAGGCCTTGATCATCGCTTTGTTAAGCGGAGGAATCGGCCTGGCCGTCGCTTTCGGTTTCTGCGCCCTGGTCAACCTGCTGCCCATGCCCGATTTCTTTGCCGGATTGATTCCCAGTTGGAGTTCAGGATTGACGGCCGCCGCACTGCTGGGAGCGATTGCGGTAGGTGCGGCCCTGTATCCCGCCCGCCGCGCCGCCTCGATCGATCCCATCGAAGCTCTGCGCTACGAAGCAGGAGGATAAGAAGGCGCGTGTGGGTGCGAGTCTCTGACCCGGTCCCACATCACTGTTCCGCAAGGCACGCATGTTGATTGAAATCATCCTCGAAGCCTGGATCGCGCTGAAGCGCAACCTCACGCGCAGCTTCCTCACCATGCTCGGCATCGTCTGGGGCATCGCCACAGTCACGCTGCTCATCGCCTACGGCAGCAGCTTCCGCAGCGTTCTCGTGCACGGATTCGACGCCTTCGGCAAGAGTGTCGTCATCTGCTGGCCGCAGCAGACCAGCGAGCAGCCGGGAGGCCAGCGCGCCGGCAAGAAAGTTGTCCTGGAGCAGGCCGATCTCGACATGGTGAAGGCCACTGCGCCGCTGGTGAAACACGTCTGCCTCGAAACCGTCCGCCGCCCCGGAATCGCTTATGGCGACCGCATGGTAGGAACGGCTCCGGTGCGCGGAGTTTGCCCTGAGTATGGCGAGATGCGCAACGAAGTCCCGATTGCGGGCCGGTGGATTGACGCGGAAGACGAGGTCGAGCGGCGGCGCGTCATCTTCCTCGGCGGCCGGCTCAAGGAAGAACTCTTCAGCGGCCGTCCTGCGGTTGGCGAGACCGTTCTGGTTTCCGGCGTACGCTTCACGGTCATCGGCGTCATGGCGCGCAAGATTCAGCTCAGCAATTATTTTTCCAGCGACGACGAGTCCTCGTGGATTCCCTACTCCGCCGCCGGCGATTTGTGGAACACGCGCTACGCCGCCGTCATGCTGTTCGAACCGGTCGCCCCGCAATTTGAAAAGAGAGCCATGGCGCAAGTGCTCGCGGCGCTCGCCACACGGCAGAATTTTTCACCCACCGACCCCAAAGCCCTGCAAATGTTCGGCCGCGATGAGTTCCGTCCCGTCATCGATGCGCTGACCATCGGCCTGCAGGTCCTGCTGACTTTCATCGGCACCTTGACTCTCGGCATCGGCGGCGTCGGTGTGATGAATATCATGCTGGTCTCGGTCGATGAGCGCATTCGCGAGATCGGACTGCGCCGTGCGCTGGGCGCGCGCAAGCGCCACATCAAACTGCAATTCCTCGCTGAAACTTTGCTCATCATGCTGATTGGCGGCGCCATCGGCGTTCTGCTCTCCTACCTGATTGCCTGGGCGGTTGGCACTCTGCCGATGATGGGGCCGCTGTTCGAAGACAACTCCGGTCAGGGCGACATTCACCTGCGCATCTCGCTGATGACCGTGGCCGTCTCCAGCGCGGTGTTGCTGTTAGTCGGCGTGATCAGCGGACTGGTTCCTGCCCTGCGCGCGTCGAAGCTCGATCCCGTGGAAGCGCTGCGCTACGAATAGTACAAATAGAAGAAGTTCACCCGGATCTCCAGAATTCGTTTGCTCCTTTTCCCGACTTCGCGGTACCTTGCTGCTGAGAGCGCTCAAGACACCTGAGGTGCCGATTGCCGATTTCCGCCGCGGAGACGATTACGCTTGCCTTCCAGCACACCAAGCGGCAGTTGATCCAGCCGTTTCGTTTCTGGCAGTGGACGCGGCTGGCATTCGTCGGATTACTGGCCGGGGAAGCCGGCTCCGGCAGCAGTTTTCATCTCCCCCCGAATTTCAATACCACGCACCACGCGGGATCGTCCGGCGATTTTCTGAAATTGGCATTTCCGAATGTCAACCCGGTTCTTCTCGCCGCACTCATCGCGATCGTCTTCGTGGCCGGCCTCATCTTCGCAATCCTGATGACCTACGTGAGCAGCGTAATGCGCTTCATCCTCTTTGACAGCGTGCTCGCGAAAGAGTGTCGCATTCGCCAGGGCTGGCGCCGGCGGCAGGATGCCGGCTGGAAATATTTCTGGTGGCAGCTGGGCTTCATTCTCGCCATATTTGCCGGATTGATCGTTCTCCTGGGAATCCCGGCCGCGCTCGCCTTCGCCATGGGCTGGTTTCATGAACCCAGCCAGCACGTGCTCGGCCTGGTGCTGGGCGGCATCCTGCTCTTCCTGTTGCTGTTCGTTTTCTTGGTTGCATCGGCCGTGATCCAGGTACTGACCAAAGATTTCGTCGTGCCGCAGATGGCGCTCGAGGGCATCGGCGCTGTCCAGGGCTGGCGCCGGCTCTGGCCGATGATCGACGCAGAACTCGGAGGCTACGCCGCATACGTGGGCATGAAAATTGTGCTCGCCATCGGCGCCGGCATCGTGGTCGCGCTCGTAGGTCTGATTCTGATTCTGCTTGTCGCCATTCCCGTCGCGGGAGTTGCGGTTGCCACCGTGCTCGGCGGAAACGCCGCCGGTCTTACCTGGAATGTTTTCACCATCACGGCCGCCGTCGTGGCCGGATGCCTCCTTATCGCCGTGATGTTTTATCTGGTCGCCTTGATCTCCGTGCCAGTGATCGTGTTCTTTCCCGCCTACTCGATTTATTTCTTCGCCGCCCGCTACCGGCCCTTGAGCCTGGTCCTGTACCCGCCGCCTCCGCCCTTGTCCTCTGATGCCGGCCCCGCCCCGCCGGGAGAGCCGCCCTTTGCACCAGTGCCCGCGGGATAGAACTCACAAGAGCGACTCCATCCGCGCGCGTCCTGTCCGGCCCGCATCAAGGAAGCGGATTCTTCAGCTTCGTATCCTTGCCGTGCGGCCACGAGAATCTCCGCCCCACGATGCACTTCACGATCAGATGGTCGGTGGATCGTGTCGTTCCAACCCCCACTCCAAAGTTGAACTCCCACTGCGGCCCGAAATCCACGTCGATGGCCGGAAAGAATTGCTGCTGTTGCTGAGCTGCAGGATCGGACCCCGTGATCGGCCCATACGACCCGTAGTACTCCAGCCCGCCCGCAATCCTCTTGGTGAAGTCGTAACTGATCTTCACGTTGGGCGAGAACACCACCCCCTGATTCACGCTCGGGCCATGAAACGATCGATCCAGTGTAGGGTTGAAGTCCAGATACCATGGCCCAAGTTTCTTGTCGATGATCGGCCGAATCTCCCACGTCCACGTATCTGGAGAGAACGCACCACGCTGGTAGCCGATTTCGTTCGAGATGCTCACCCCAACCGGCCAGTGCCACTTCTCCGGGACCCGAAACCGCGGGCGAATGTGATCGCCCACCCATTGCCACCCGTCATTGGGCTGGATGCTGGAAAAAACATAAAAGCCCACTTCGGCCCATTCCTTGACGCCTTGCGTGATTTCCAGGGTTTCGTGTTCAGCATGATTCGTTGGCAGCATGCCATCCTGCACCGTCTTGCTGCCATCGACGGTGAAGTTGGAATGAATCTCGAACATGGTAGTTCGCGGCGCGACCGTTTCGTAACTGTAGACCTGGATCTCGTAGTTGTCCTGAGCGCTGGCGGAAAACGCGCCAGCCAGCAGCAACCAGCCGATCAGCGCGGCAAGCAGGATTAAGGACGGACGATTCATCGAAATTGTTTCCCGCTAGTCTACGCCGGATTGCCAGGCACACGCACTCGCCATGCTTCGCTTGAATCTTGAATATGGATCAACGACCTTGGCAATGGCGCCCGGCCGCAAGCTCCCGCCCCCGCCAATAGTGCTATCATTCCTCTGATCCCATTTCATGCGGATTAGACGCACTTTTCCTATCGCTCTGGCGGTCGTCATCGTTGCCGCGGCCGTCACTCTCGCCGTGCAACTGCGGAAGAGCGCTCCTCCCGAGCCAGCCCGGCTCCTGCCGGGGGCCGACGCGTTTTTCTACGTGAACCTGGGCTGGGTTCGCAAGGCCAGCGACGGAAAGTCTCTTCTCCCCGTCTCCCATGATCCCGAGTATCAGCGGTTCATCCAACAGACAGGATTTGACTTTGAGCGCGATCTCGATGCCGCGGCTTTTGCCGTGCACTATCCCCAGGACTGGCCGGGCGGAGGCACAGGCGGTTCCGCGCCCGAGCCGCGCTTCTCCGAAGTCTTTGTCGGACGGTTTGATCGTGCCAAATGTGTCGCCTACCTCCGCCAGACTGCCAAATCGGTCGAGAATTACAACTCGGTCGAGATCTTCACCATTCCGCTCGAAGGCCGCACCTTCCGCGTGGCCATTCTCAGCGTCGATACCGTCGCCGCTTCCAATCACGACGATCCCGAGGTAATCCACGGCATCGTCGACCGCTCCCGCCGGCTGGCCTCTCCCTTCGGAGGTCCGGCTCTGTTGCGCCGCTATTACAAGCGGGTGCAGTTGGCCAGTCCCATCTGGATCGTGGCCCGGGTTGCTCCCTCGGCTCCGCAGTTCCAGGGATGGTCCGCGCTGTTCCCCAAGCCGGCCGATCTGGTCGCCTCCGCCAGCTACAACCCGTTGCATCTGCCCCTGCGCACCGGCGCTTTGCACGTGCGCGCCGAAGCCTGGGCGGACAGCGATGCCGACGCACGCTCCATTGCCGAAAAGGCCAACACCTTTCTCACCATGTTTCGCAGCGCCGAGGTCTCGGTCGGATCTCCGGGTAGCGATGCCGACGTCAAAGCCTTCTTCGACAGCCTGCAGGTACGCCCGGAAGACAGCCGCGCCGTGCTGGTCGCAACCCTGCCCACCACCATTTTTCATAAACTGCTGGAATCACCCGCCCAGGTGTCGCCGCAGACCACGCCGACCCCGGCCGCGCAGCCGCACTGACTTCTCCTTTCGGAATGCCGGCCTTCTGCAACTAAATCCCCGCTCCTGCGTCTCATTCCGATAGGGCGCCCTCAGCCGCTTTGCCCTCAGCCGCTGCGCCCTCAGAAGGTACAATAAAGCTGATGTCGAGTCTGCCGCTTCCCATCGCCGCTTTCTTCGCCGGCCTCATCTCGTTCCTCTCGCCCTGCGTGCTGCCGCTGGTGCCGGGCTACGTTTCTCTCATCTCGGGTGCGGGCGTCGAAGAGCTGAAGTCGCCGCAAGCCCAGCTCATGCGCCGCATCATGGTGAATTCCGTCGGATTCATCCTCGGCTTCAGCGTCGTATTCGTCACCTTGGGCGCGATCTCGACCGAAGTCGGCCAGATTGCCGCCCGCTACAAACACACGCTCTCCATCGTCGCCGGCGTGGTCATCATCATCTTCGGCCTGCATCTTACCGGTATTTTCAAGATCAAGGCGCTCTACACTGACGCGCGTCTGCACAGCGTCAAAGGCAGCAGCACTCCGTTCGGCGCATTCATCATCGGATTCGCCTTCGCCTTCGGCTGGACGCCCTGTCTCGGCCCTATCCTCACCGTAATTCTGACTTTCGCCAGCCAGGAAGATACCCTGGTGAAAGGGATCCTGCTGCTGGCGGTTTATTCCCTCGGACTGGCCGTGCCGTTTCTGATCACTTCGCTCCTCATGGAGCGATTCCTGAAGTTCTATAGCCGTTTTCGCTCGCACATGCACGCTCTCGAAGTGGCCTCGGGCGGCCTGCTCATCGCGCTCGGCGTCTTGCTCGTAATTGGACGATTCACGCTGATTTCCAGCTGGCTGTCGTTCCTGAACCGTTTCGCTTTGTAGTTGAGGATCAAATTTATGTCTACCCCTGAATTGCCGGATCCGAAGAACCCAAACAGCGACCTGAATATTCCGCCCACTCCACCGCCGCAGCCGGGCAGCGGCCGCAATCCGCTCGCGCTGGTTGTGGCGGCCGTGGTAATCGCGGGAATGCTGTACTTCGGCTATCACGCAGCCCAACGCTCGCCTTCCGCGCGAGCCTCCAGCACTTCATTCTCCGGCATCATGAAGTCCGCTCCCGCGCCCGATTTCACTCTGCAATCGCTCGACGGCAAGAACATGAGCCTGTCCGACCTGCGCGGCAAAGCCGTGCTGCTCAACTTCTGGGCCACCTGGTGCGGCCCCTGCAAGATCGAAATGCCCTGGTTCGTCGAACTGCAGAACGAATATGGATCCCAGGGCCTGCAGATCGTCGGCGTCGCCATGGACGACTCCAGCAAAGAAGACATCGCCAAATTCGCCAAAGATATGGGAGTGAACTATCCCGTGTTGATCGGCAAAGAAGCGGTCGGCGACGAATACGGCGGCGTTCCCGCCCTGCCCGAGAGCTTTTTCATCGGCCGCGACGGCAAGATTGTCGACAAGATCATCGGACTAAGAGGCAAGTCCGAGATTGAAGACGCCATCAAGAAAGCGCTCGACACCCAGCCCGCTGCCGCCGCTGCCATGAAGGCCCAAAGATGAAGGCCGCAAACACGAAGGCCTAAAGATGAGATCCCAGACCGGAAGCCTCAGAACAGGCAATAGAACGCGGCCGCCAATCAGTTTATGATCGAATGAAGATCGAATCGTCGAAAATGAACTTGCGAGTTCGCAAACCGAAATTGCCGTATATCTTCATCCTGCTCTCGCTGGCAGCCGCAGCTCAATCGGGACAGGAGCCCGCTGTCACTTACACTCCGATCAATCCTCCAAACGCGCATGCCGTCAAGGCCCCGTCGGTCACCATCGCTCCGGTGCCCCTGGTCGCCGCTGAGCGCGCCAGAGAAACCATGGTGGACCTGAATTTCCGCGTGGCTTCCGGCTTCCACGTCAACTCCAACACCCCCAAGTCGGAATTCCTGATTCCCACCGCCCTCAGAATGGATCTGCCCACCGACATCGTCCTGGGCAAGATTGAATATCCGCCAGGCAAGGATCTCACATTCCCTTTTTCACCCGACGAAACCCTCAACGTCTATAGCGGAGATTTCACCATCACCGTCGCCGTGCACCCCCTGCACTCCGTTGTGCCCGGCAAGTACGTCATGCACGGCCTGCTCCGCTACCAGGCCTGCGACAACGCCCAATGCTTCCCCCCGAAAAATCTGCCCGTAAGTTTCGAAGTGAAAGTCACAAAAGAACCACCCGGCCCGCGGCACTATCCCGCGCAAAGCCCCAGCATGCATAATTAGTAGCTGGACAGGCTTACGCCCCGAGTTGAATTCCCCGCTCGGGGTTTTGCTTTTGGGAGAGCTGGCCCGTCATGCTAGTCGGTGCGGGCCGTCGCGCAGGCGACCGCGAGAACCGTCCCGGCAAACAGCAGCGTATCGAAGAAGTAGTTGAGCCCTTCCACTTTCACGTCGGTGCTCGGGTCGGCCAGCGCCGCAATCAGAATCGGCCCATAGATGAGCACCACCAGCAGCACAATCCATGTGCCCAGATACGTTGCCGCCATCCGCGCTTTCTTGGCCAGCAGAATGCCTGCCCCGCCAGCCACAAGAATCGCCCCCGTCACATAGCCAATGAGCAGGCGCCCAGGAATCCACACCGGCATCAGTTTTTCCAGCGGCACTCCGGGGACGTTGACTGGATGGAGAAAGTGTTCCACCCCATAAAAGATCGCGGTAACGCCGATCACGATGCGGCCCACAGTGACCAGCAAGGTCCTTCCCCGCGCCTGCCATCCATCGATCGCCGCCGCCGAAAGAAGCCACCCGCCTGCCCCGAACGACATTTCGCGGCACAAAAGTGCCCAGCTGAAACGATCGCGGGGCGTGGCCAGCGCGCCGGGGAGATCCATCATGGCCACAAACGAAAACATCATGATTCCAAACAGCAGACCCGACCAGCGCGCCTGAATTTTGGTGGCAAGGCTCAACGACGCGGCCACCAACGCGACCCCGACAAAATATGTCCAGAACAAAGGCCAGGGCATATACGCGGGCACTAACCGCATAATGCCGCTGGCGGCGGAGAAATGCTCCGCACCGAATACCGCCAACGGTGCGGCGAAACACAAATTGCCCAAGGCGACGATCTTGTCCAGGCCGCGGGCCTGCGCCAGATCGGTCTTCGCCGCCCATAGCGCAATCGCCAAAATCAGGATGCCGGCGGCGCACATCGAAGACGGCGTGCGCGAGAACTCAAAAAATGCGGCGAGCATAGTTGGGTGCAGACCCATGCCGTGCAAGACGATGCCGTGCAAGACGATGCCGTGCAAGATGACCGACTTCAGGATGATGCCGTGCAGGATGCCCGAGTGCATAGCGATGGCCGGAATAAACTCGCGGCTGGATCCCGCGCATATTTTCCCCGGTCAATCCAGCGCATCGAATTGTACGACGAGGATTAGGGAACGATGCCTGTGTTTGTGACAAACTCCCGCCTGCCAGGGAGCAACGGGCAGTTTTCGCCTCCAGTCATACACTCCCGGAAACCGAAGACCCTATGTTTGCCCGGATGCTTCGTATCAGGGCATGCCTTCAGGCATGCCGTCCCAGGGGCGACACCAGCGAGGCTTCAGCCGCTGCGCCGTAACCTTGACTTCCGATTCGTTCCCCTCGATAATCGCCTCGAGCTTGACAGGCTGATGTGCAGACCCCGAGCGGAACACGCACTCGGGGTTCGCTTTTTGGGTACGAGTGCTTCCGCTCCCACTACCCCTTGCCGCCCTGCTTCCTCTCCACCTTCGCCCAGGTGTCCTTCAGCGCCACCGTGCGGTTAAACACCAGCGCTCCCGCCCTCGAATCCGGATCGACACAAAAATATCCCAACCGCTCGAACTGATATCGTCCGCCCGCCGCCGCCCCGGCCAGCGAAGGCTCCAGCTTCGCCTGCGCAATCACTTCCAGCGACGCCGGATTCAGATTCGCCGTAAAATCCTGTCCCACCGCCACGTCCGTCGGATCTTCCTTGCTGAACAAATTCTCGTAAATCCGCACCTCGGCATCTACCGCGTGCGCTGCCGACACCCAATGAATCGTCGACTTCACCTTGCGCCCATCCGGCGGCGCATTCCCGCCGCGCGTCGCCGGATCGTACGTGCAATGCACCTCAACCACCTCGCCCTTATCGTTCTTCACCACGCTCGTGCAGGTGATGAAATATCCGTACCGCAGCCGCACCTCCCGCCCCGGCGTAAGCCGGAAATATTTCGGCGGAGGCACTTCACGAAAATCATCCTGCTCAATATAAAGCTCGCGTCCAAACGGAATCCTCCGCGTCCCCGCGCTCTCATCCTCCGGATTGTTCACCGCCTCCATTTCCTCAACCTGCCCCTCCGGATAGTTGTCAATCACAACTTTCAGCGGACGCAGCACCGCCATCACCCGCGGCGCCCGCTTGTTCAGGTCCTCGCGCACGAAATGTTCCAGCATCGACAGTTCGACGACGCCATTCGTCCGCGAAACTCCCACCGCTGCCACAAAATTCCGGATCGCCTCCGGCGTATACCCGCGCCGCCGCAGCCCGCCCAGCGTCGGCATCCGCGGATCGTCCCACCCCTTCACCCGCTTTTCCTCCACCAGCCGCCGCAGCAACCGCTTCGACATCAGCGTATACGTCAGGCTGAGCCGGTCAAATTCAATCTGCTGCGAAGGAAAAATCCCCAGCTCTTGGATGAACCAGTTATAAAGCGGCTGGTGATCGGCAAACTCCAGCGAGCACATCGAGTATGTAACTTTTTCCAGCGAATCCGACTGCCCGTGCGCGAAGTCGTACATCGGATAGATGCACCACGTGTTCCCCGTCCGGTGATGCTCCGCATGTAGAATCCGGTACATCACCGGATCCCGCATATTCAGGTTCGGCGACCCCATATCGATTTTCGCCCGCAGCACCCGCGACCCATCCGCGCACTGCCCCGACTTCATGCTTTCGAACAACCGCAGATTCTCTTCCACCGGACGATTCCGATACGGACTATCTTTCCCCGGCTCCGTCAGCGTGCCGCGATGCTTCCGAATCTCCTCCGCCGACAAATCGTCAACGTACGCCTTCCCATCCTTGATGAGCTTGATCGCCCACTCATAAAGCTGGCCGAAATAATCCGACGCATAAAACAGCCCATCCCACTTGAATCCCAGCCACTTCACGTCTTCCATGATCGCGTCGACATATTCCACATCTTCCTTCTCAGGATTGGTGTCGTCGAAGCGCAGGTTCGTCTTCCCGCCGAATTCCTCGGCCAGCCCGAAGTCGATGCAGATCGCCTTCGCGTGCCCAATGTGCAGATATCCATTCGGTTCGGGAGGAAAGCGCGTCTGCACTCGCCCGTTGTATTTGTTGGTCTTCAGATCTTCGAGAATTCGGTCGCGAAGAAAGTTGGAAGGGCGAGGCTCCGGCGCAGTATTCTCGCCTGACGGATTCATACCTCTGATCTTACCGCAAACAAAAGCCGGAGAATGGAATGGCGGCCTTGACTGTCGTCCGCCTTCAACACGCTTACCGGAGCACAGTTACCGGAAAACGGCTACCGGAACACCGCCCCTTGTCATTCCGAACCGGCGCGCAGCGGCGGTGAGGAACCTGCTTTCGCCATCAGCCCGCCAGCCCATCCACACTCTTTCCACAGCTTCTCCCAATTCCATATCCCCGACATCACCGCAACCGGCAGCTTGAATCCCATCTGATGCGCCAGCATGCACACCTGCCCGCGATGGTGCGCTTCGTGCGCCACCATGTAGCACAGCATTTCCACCCCCACCGGCCACGGACGTCCCCACCCGTCTCTGCGAAACTTCTCGATGCGCCCTCGATGCGCCCCGAACCGCCAAGCGCTTCCTCCAGCATCTCCGTGCAGCGGGCCGCGCTCTCCGCCAATCCCGCGCGCGCCTGCCGCGGCGTGCAGCCCGTCCGGTCAAGCTGTCGTGGAACCTTCAGCTGCGGAGCCGTCAGCCGGACCCACTTGCAGCGCATATTGTGCATATGCGTAAAGATCGCCGCGATGCTGCGGACCTTCCCCGGCGGCTTCGCTCTCCACGCGGCGCCCTCCAGATGTTCGATCAGCATCTGGTTCATGCGCTCGTTCGCCGCAAAAACCCGAACCGCAACCCGCCCAGGTTGCCCGGCCCCAGCCTGATGTTTCGTCCGCGCCATTCCCACCGAGGTTGCCCCATCCCTGCCTTCTTTGCAAGGCCGCCCCAAGGGTAAATGAGTGTAGCTGCGATTTAACAACAATTACCGACTGACGATGGTAAAGGCAATTCCGATGACACCGCCAATCGCGCCAGAAACCATTGCATTCAGAGGCGCGAGCACAAGAAGCGCCGTCGGCAACGAAGGATCAGCAGTTACGGTGAGGATACATGCAGGACAAAGCGAGTACACCAGTGGTATCGGCGGTCGGCCGGAGCCAGGCGGCACAAAGCTGAAGACTACTACTAGAAGCAAGCCGAGGGCGGCAAAGCTCAGCAGGAACCTAAATGGAGTGGAGCGCCGTCGGTGTAACCCAGTGGGCGTCTTTCTGATGCCCTGAACCCACGCATTCGGCAGGAACGAAATGCAAACTGCGGTGACTCCCAAAACGAGGAGGGCATAGGCGAAAGGCAACGGTGCAACCTCCTGCATGGCAGATAACCGATGGAGTCCGCCGTAGACACGACCGACTAGAACGGTCACAACACCGCAAATGAAGAATGCTGCCCGCTGAACCATCAATAGCGGAATATAGCATGTGTTTTCGGGGCAAAGGGTGAATTGGCGTTTTGCCGCTGCTCAATGACCGATACCAGGATTTTGGAACTGATGGGATGGACTGGGACACCTCGCCTGACATCGTTTAGTCGTCAGGTGGTCTTTTCACTGGCCAAAGCTTGCTGAGTATATAACAGAAAACACAGAAGCCGACCAGGTATAGAACGACTTTCGGATCGTGAACTGGGCCGCCCAACAATGCGGTGGTCATCGTTTTGGATTTGCGCCGTACCGGACTTTCAACATGGCAATCAGCAGATACCCTCAAGATATCACGGGGAGACTGACGCAACCGGGATGTTACGCCAACTTGATTTCTTAGAAATATGAATGAGTGCAACGGAGCGGTAGATTAAACAGCCCACGGTTTGATTGCAGCACCGCCTGCGCTAACGCTTGCCGAGAGCAAGCTGGCCAAACCTTCCGTCATATTTCAACGCGACCATCGGATCAACGCGTGACGCGCTAGGGTTGGAATATCGCCGGCCAAAACGGCTACCGCCTTCGAGTTCACGCCCACCCCACCGAGCGCCGCACCTCTCTGTCAAGTTAATAATTTCCATGCTTTCCCAACTCATTCACAAGAAATAAGATATCGCTAGCCGATCCCCTTCGGCGCCTCCTCAGACCTGTTAGAATAGTAGTTGAGTCGGTTGTGATCAGCTTTCGGCTGTATGCAGGTCTCGCCTTTCGAAGTCTCCAGAATTGCCAAGCTAACTCCTTATTCCGCAATATTTTACCTCTAAGTCCCATGTCTGCAATATTTTACCGGGAATATCCCGGATATGCCATGCCTAACCCATTTAGATCCATGGATTTACCGGGAGCGTGCAAAAAAAATCTGCTGTCGCCGCAGCCAGGACCATCACACCCCCGCCGACACCACCTGCCCGGGAGCGCCGGCAGCCATCTCCTGCTCAGCCAAATCCCGCCGGTAGCGTACATGCCTCCACCGCGTCATCTCCACCAGCGGCTTCCACACCGGATTCACCAGATCATGCTTGATCAGCAAATGCCAGAAGCGGTTCGATCGCTTGTAGAGATACGACATCGCCAGATACAGCGGAACCGCCGGCAAATCTTTCCAGGTTTCAACCCTTGGTCGCCGCCGCCAGATCGAAGCATGCGAGAACAACCGCCAGTAGATCCATGCATAGCCCTGCTCCAGTTCTTCAGCCGTCATATGCTTCGGCCGGAAAACTGCGTGACCGGTGTCGTAGAGCGTCCAGTCGCGATGCAGAATCCTCCCTTGCTCCTCCAGCTGCCGGAACAGCGGCGTCGCCGGATACGGCGTCAGAATATGAAACGTCGCGCACTCCAGCCGGTTCTCTTCAACCCACTCTGCGGTGCGCCCGAACACGTCTTTCCGGTCGTGGTCGAAGCCGAGCACGAACGATCCGTTCACCTGAATGCCGTAGTCGTGCAGCATCCGCACCCGCCGCGCATAGTCGGATGTCTTCGGCGTCTTCTTGTTCGAATCGGCAAGGTTGTCGTCGGAGAGCGACTCGAATCCGATGAACACCCCGGTGCATCCCGCGAGGGCCATGTTGCGAAGCAGCGAAGGATCGTCGGTCACATCAATCGTCACCGCCGCGCTCCAGATTTTGTTCAGCGGACGGAGCGCCGCGCAGAGCGAATGCAGGTAATCGCGGCGCGATCCGAGATTGTTGTCGATGAACACCGCATAAGGCTGATCGTCTTTCTGAAATTCGGCGGCGATCTGCTCCGGCCGCTTCATGCGATACGGCATGCGCAGCCCGTCGGTCGCGAGATAGCAGAACCCGCACCGGTTGTGGCATCCGCGGGTTGCGATCAGGCTGGTCGTAGTCAGAAAGCTGCGCCGCGGCAGCAGGGAACGCCGCGGCGCAGGATCCTCGCAGTAGTCGTTTTCATACGTAGCAAGGTAGCGGGACTGCAGCGAGTTCGCTTCCACGTCGCGCAGGATCCGCGGCCAGAGTTGCACCCCATCCCCAAGCGCCAGCGCATCCGCGTGCGGCGCACATTCCTCGGGACACGACAGCACGTGCAGTCCGCCCAGGACAACCTTCGATCCCCGCGACCGGTACCAGTCCGCCAGTTCATACGCCCGCCGAGCAAACGTCAGATGCACGGTAATCCCAACCACCTGCGGCATGGGGCGAAACGGCGGCCGCCCGTCGAGCAGATTCTCGTCCCAATACTCGACCCGCCAGTGTGCGGGCGTAGTTGCGGCAAAGCTGGTCAGCGCCAGCGTTGGCGTGAGCACGTGCTTGCCGAAACTCGCATTCGCATCCTTGGGGTAAAACGGATTGATCAGCAGCGCGTAATGCCTCTCGACCACCACCGGGCCGATTTCGTTTGGCTCAGTTGCATCCAGCGAAGGAGCAGTAGCCATCTCGCGGGGAATCCAGCGCTTTGGGATAGGGCGAAGGAACGGTTCGTCGGCGGAGATCATTGGCGTACTTTAGACCATAAAGTACTTCTCGTCAACAGCTCCGTCTGGCCCTACCCGAGTTTTGCAATGGCCTGCGCGATCCGCGCCAGCGTCGTCGCTTGCCCAAGCACTTCGAGCGTCTCAAACAGCGGCGGGGCGTTCTTGCGGCCGCAGACGGCCACCCGGATGGGCTGGAACATCTGTCCGGCCTTCACCCCCAGCTCTTGCGCGGCCGCCCGCAGGGCCCGATCCAGCGGGTCGTGTTTGAATTCGACATTAGCCAGCACCGATTGCGCCTTCTCCAGAACCCTTCCCGCCATGGCTGCGTCTCCCTTTTGCGGGATGAGTTCCGCAGGGTCATATGGCGCCAACTGTTCGACGAAGAAGAAGTCGGCCGCCGTCAGAACGTCGCGGAGCAGCTTGATGCGCTCCCGGATGAGCGGCGTGACCCGCAGCATCTTCTCTGGAGTGACGCTGAAGCCGGCCCCCTGCACGATGGGCAGCAGGCTCCGGCTCAGGTCCTCGATAGCGAGGCCGCGAATGTGCTCGGCGTTCAGCCACACCGCTTTGGGATCGAACGTCTCCTCCGGCGTCGCTGCCGGCTCTTTGAAGTTCACCACGGCGTTGGCCCGGTTGATGCCTTCCAGGGAGAACGCATCGATCAGTTCCTGGCGGCTCATCTGCTCCCGGTCGTTCTTTGGCGACCACCCCAGCAGGCACAGGAAGTTGATGAAGGCTTCGGCCAGAAATCCGGCGTCGCGGTAAGTGGTCACGCTGACCACGGGCCCGTGGCGGCGCTTCGACAGCTTGGTTCCGTCCGGAGCGACCAGCAGCGGCAGGTGCGCGAACTGCGGAGGTGGGAAACCGGCAGCCTCGAAGATCAGGACGTGCTTGAAGGTATTGGTCAGATGATCCTGGCCACGAATGATGTGGCTGATGCGCAGATCGGCATCGTCGGCGCAGGAAGCCAGATGATACGTGGGCATGCCGTCGGAACGCAGAAGGGCGAAGTCTTCGATGTCGGCGCCAGCCTTCGCCTGCTCCCCGTAGACCGCGTCGGTAAAGCGTACAACCTGACCGATCTCTCGCGGCACGCGAAAGCGCAAAGCAAACGGTTCGCCGGCGGCGGCGCGTTGGTCGCTTTCCTCGCCCGGCAGTTCGCGCATGCCGGGATTGAAGAGCCATGTTCCCTGCGCTCCGGATCTCTCGCTCTCCCCGCTATGCGCCGGCGTGAAATCCCGATAGGCGAGACCTTTTTCGAAAATCGACCAGGCGATTTTGCGGTGAAGATCGAGCCGCGCAGACTGTTTGTATTCTTCGTCCCATCCCAAGCCCAGCCACTTCAGGCCTTCGAAGATCGAATTCACCGAAGCATCGGTATTGCGCTCAACGTCGGTGTCGTCCAGGCGTAGGATCATGGTTCCGCCGTTTCGCCGGGCGTAAAGCCAGTTGAAGATGAAAGTGCGGGCGCTGCCGACGTGGAGAAATCCGGTGGGCGAGGGTGCGAAACGCACTCGAGGCTTGCCATTCGAAGACGCGGTCAAAGATTCCGTCATAAGTCAGATCAGATCATCAGATCAGATCATCAGATCAAAGGAGAAGCCCGCTCGCAATCGCACCGGCCAGCCCGCAACTGGAGGAAGCCAAGCGCGAGACTAGCCGCGACCCGTGCTGGGGGCTGACGCAACTGCCTGATCCTCGATGCTACGGGCGGCCTCAAGCACCGTCAAGCGGGGTACCTTAACGTTTTGGCAGTACTTTTGCGGCTGAAACGACCTCGAATGGGGACAATGTAATTAAAATCTATTGTGTCCGGGATGCCGCTTGTGAAAGCATGAGGTCACTGTTTCCCCCCAACTGAGCGGATACGCCCAGAGGTGTCCTCGCAGACCCTATGAACAGTGTGGTGATTACAACGGTGGTAATCCCGGGATTCGTCTCGGTCCTCCTTTTTCTCGTTTTCACGTATCTCCACGCGCAGAGCCGCCAGCCTTACTTCCGCGCGTGGCAGCTGGCCTGGGCGGCGTATTCGCTGCACTACATCCTGGATGCGTTGCCATCTTCCACGGTCATTTTTTTTGCCAGCGAGCTCTTCCTGGTGGCGATGGCGCTGTGCATCTTTGTTTCGACCCGCCTCATGCGCAGTCCTTACCGCTTCCGCTGGTACGACGCGGCCATCGCGGGCGTCGGCGTTTTTCTTGCCGGCATGACTTTGCAGCAGCATATAGTGAACGGCAGTTTTGTTCCCGACGTGCAGCCAGCAATCCGGCTGGGGTTGGGGCTGGCCGGACTTCTGCTCTACTGCTCCGCGATTTTTTATCTCAACGGGCACAAACGCGGGTCGCTTGCCTTTCAGGTGCTCGGGGTTGCACTCGCACTGTGGGCGGTGCTGATGGGCGTGGGCCAGATGCAGAGTCCGTTACCGGAACAATTTGGCACGGCGACTCGCCTCTTCGGTCCTGTGCCGCAAATGCTGCTCGGCATCGCCATGGTGATGGTGCTGTTCGAAAATCAGCGCAACGCCGTGCTGGAAAATACTCTGGCCTTGTCGACGCTGGGCGTCGATCCCCGGCGTCTGCTGTTCGCCGAAGATCTGGTGCCGAGCATGCAAGCCGCGCTGGAGCGGCTGATGAGTGCGGTGCCGGCGAGCCGCGCGGCGATCTGCATCACCGAGCGCTGGCGCGGACTCTTGCCCTCGGTGCAGCGAGGATTTGCTGCCGGCTTTGTTGAGACTCTGGAAAGAACCGGCGCCGGAGATTACATCTGCGAGCTGGCCTACCGGCAGAGTGGAATCTTCACGGTGCACGATCTGCCCGAGATGACCGAGCCTCTCTCGAACAGCCCGGCGGGAACGTTCGCGGAGTTCAAGCGCATTCTCACCGAGGCCGATATCCGCAATCTGACTGCGGTGACTTTGCAGACTCGCGAACACAATTTTGGAGTGATTCTGTTCCCGCATGCCGATCGCGGGGCATTTGGCTCGTCGGGCCCGCGGCTTATGGTCGGGCTGGCGCTGCAACTCGGCCTTACGCTGGAAAACTATGTAGTTAGTCACGACGCTCACCGCCGCACGAAAGAGTACGAATTGCTGACCGACATCGGCAAGGCGATCAGCTCGCGGCTCGATCAAGGTGAAATCCTGCGCACCATTCAAACCGAACTCGGGCAGATTTTCGACACCAGCCATTTCTACATCGCGTTTCAGGAGGGCGAAGAAATCCGTTTCGAGATCGAGGTTCGCGACAATCGCGTACTGCCTAAACGTACCCGCGAGTTGCGCAACGCCTTTACCGAATTTGTAATCCGCAACGGCGAGCCTCTGCTGATTCGCTCCGAACTGGAAGCCACGCGAAAGCGGCTTGGAATCACGCACATTCCGGAGCGGCCTGCCAAGTGCCTGATCGCCGCGCCGGTTTTCCTGGGCAACAAGTCGACCGGAGCCATGGTCGCCATGAATCCAGAGCGCGAATTTGTTTTCGAGCAGCGCGACCTCGATGTGCTGGTCACGGCGGCTGGCCAGGTTTCCGTCGCCATGGAGAATGCCCGCCTATTTGCCGACGAGCAACGGCGTTCGCGGCAACTCGCGTTTCTCAATAACATTTCGCGCACCGCGATTTCGAGCGACGATCCGGTTCAGATGCTCGGGCAGATCGTCGAAGAGATTCAGCAGAACTTCAGTTTCGATCACATCGGAATCGGCCTGCTTGACTACGGAACCAAGGAGATCGAAATCAAAGCGGAAGCCGGAGTGACCGCTCACGCCAAGGGCAGGCGCATCCCTCTGGGAGCCGGCATTCTGGGCCGCGCCGCGCGGACGGGCGAACGGGCGCTGGTGCAAAACGCGTTGCCTGGCAATCTGAAAGGAATTCTGCCCGATTCCCGCGCTGTGCTATGCATTCCGATGAACTACGGCGAATCGCTGCTTGGGGTGCTCAACGTCGAGAGCCACAACGAGAATGCTTTTTCGCCCCAGGACGTGCTGATCCTCAACACGCTCGCCGACCTGCTGGCCACGGCTCTACACAACGCCTTCGTCTTTCAGAAACTGCAGCAGCAGTCGATTACCGACGGGCTGACCGGAATCAAAACGCGCCGGTTTTTCTGGGAAGCGTTATCGGCGGAATGGAAACGAGCTTCGCGCTCCGGGCGGCCATTCTCCGTGGTGCTGGTCGATCTCGACAAGTTCAAAGAGGTCAACGACACCATGGGCCACTTCGAGGGCGACCTGGTTCTGGCGCGTGTCGGCCGCCTGCTCGAGCAGAAATCGCGGCAGTCGAATGTAGTTGCGCGCTACGGCGGAGACGAGTTCATCATCCTGATGCCGGAGACCGGTGCGGAGCAGGCCCAGGTGCTGGCCGAGCGCCTGCGCCAGTGGATTGCTGCCGATCCGATGCTGGCCGAGCATCACATCACCGGAAGCTTCGGGGTTGCCAGTTTTCCGATGCATGGATTCTCGATCGAGGACATTATTCGCGTTGCCGACGCCGGCATGTACGTTTCGAAGCGGTCGGGAGGCAATCTGGTTTCGAGCGCGCAGGAATTTGTCGAAGGCCAGGGTTTCGCGCGGCAGCGCCAGCAGATTTCCGCTTATATCGAAGGATTTCTGCAGCGCGAGGATACGGGCCGCGAGCATCTCGAGGAACTGACTTCGACGCTGTACAAGCTCTGCGGCGGGGATGAAGACTGCAACATACCGCTGCTCAAGGAAGCGATTGAGTCGCTGAGCCGCGCGGCCGAATCGCGCGAGTTGCAGACCGCGGGCCACGGAGATTTGGTGGCGCGTTACACGGAAGTGGTTGCGCGCGCGCTGGGGCTGTCGTCGGAGGAGACTGCAGATTTGGTTTATGCCGCACGGGTTCACGATGTGGGAAAGATTTTTGTACCCGAGCGCATTCTCAACAAACCGGGACCGCTCACCGATGAAGAATTCTTGCTGGTGAAAGTACACGCTCACATGGGAGCGCAGATTGTGGGAGCGATTCCACACAGCGCCACGATGCGGGACGCAATCGAGCACCACCACCAGCGCTTCGACGGCTCGGGCTATCCGGACGGACTGAAGGGCGAGCAGATCCCGCTCTGGGCGCGAATTATCGCGCTGACGGACGCTTACGCCAACATGGTCACCGAGCAGTCCATTGCCGCCGCCCGCACGCCCGACCAGGCGCTCGACGAACTGGCTCACATGAGCGGCACGCGCTTCGATGGGATGTTAGTGCGGCTGCTTTTGCGCGGACTCAAATCCGAGCGGACCGCGCCGGGATCGAGCGGGGAAAGATCGAGCGGGGAAAGATCGGCAGGGGAAAGATCCGCAGGCTGAGACCCGGTTAGCGCGAGTTATTGTCTGATTCCGGCTGCCGCCATCAGGCGGCCCGTTTTTCCTTTCGCGGCGCGGTAGGAGAAGAGCAGATTCGTGCTGCAGTTGGTGCAGAGCGGAGACGCTTCGATATTCTTCGGCGCCGCGCCGGCGGCCAGTAATTGACGGCGGTTGGCCTCGACCAGATCGAGAAATATCTTCTTCGGCAGTTCCCCGTGTCCGGGAGCGCGAGCCGTCAGAAATAGCAGGGGATACTTTTCCCGCACCGGGTCGGATTCCTTCGCTTCGCGAAACAAGCTGGCCGCATATCCGAATTGCGACTCGAATTTTGTGCGCACTTCCTCGCCTACTTCGTAACAGCAGCTTTGGATTCCAGGACCAATCGCCGCCTTCAGATCCCGCGGACGGCTGCCGAAATGGCGAACCATTTCGCCCACGCCCTTCTCGACGATGCGGTGCACAGTGCCGCGCCATCCGGCGTGGAATATTCCGACCGCGTGTTTTTTCGAGTCGACGAGAATCACCGGGAGGCAGTCGGCTGTCTGAATGGCCAGCAGCAAGCCTGGAGTCGCAGTGATCAAACCGTCGCCGGTGAGCGGCTCATCAGGAATTGCGTTGATGAAGTGAATGATATCGGAATGAACCTGGCGCAGCGTGATCAGCGGCCACAGCTCGTTGCCGCGGGCCCGGTAACGGCGCGCGACCGCGCCGAGGGCTCTAAGAAACGCTGCCCGGTTGCGCTCCACCGCGGCGCGCGAGTCGTCTTTGGTGAACCCGAGATTGAGATCGCCCTTGCCGTAGGCGCGAGAGAATCCGCCAGTCCGGGTGGAAAACCCGTGCACCAGCCACGGCAGCGCGCTCAACTGCCGGGCGCGAACAATATTTAGTTTGCTGACTTTCTTAGTGAGGGCCTTGGTTGCCACACTTCAATGTTACAGGAAGCCCTGTTCCCGGAAAGTGCTGACAGCCGGCCCGCAGCGGACAGGTGCACGGGGACGCGGCCTCGGGTTTGCCGCCGCGTTCGCGGTCCGTTATGATTTGTAATCATGTTTCAGGACTTCACCGCTACGGACCGCTGGACGAAGAAGCCGGTCCACTGCGTCTATCAGGCCTTGATTGTGGCCATTGCCACGCGGCATGCCGACGCCGTAGACCTGAAGTTTTTGGTCGATGGCCGCAGAGTCTGGGTCGCGCTTCCGCATCCCGCCTGGGTCGAATACAAGAAACGCACCGGCAAAGCCATTACCGATTCGCTCGCCGTGGAGATTGCGGGCCACTATCTGAAAAAGGCACTGGAGTCGGGCGAGGGCCTGGGGAGCGAAATGTATTCGCTGACGATTGAGGAAACATTGGCGCATCTGGATGCGGCCGTCGCGGAAATGCAAGCCCAGCCGGCATAGGCACAATCCATGCAGAGACAGCCGCCCCCGGCTGGCTTTATCTGGCGGTCGTTACCTGGCGGTCCTTACTTGGCGGTCCTCACCTGGCGCAGCCCGGCAGCCGCGAAAGCCAACGCTAAATCACGACCGCTTCCTTGTACTCGCCGAATACCCGCCGCATCGCGTCGGAAATTTCTCCGACGGTTGCGTATGCTTCGACGGCAGCCAGAATCCGCGGCATTACATTTGCCCCTGACCGCGCCGCGTCCTCCACGGCCGTCAGCGCGGCTTTCCACGGAGCTGCGTCGCGCCTTGCGCGCAGCGCGCGGACGCGCTCGACCTGCTTCGGCTCCAGCGCCGGGTCGATGCGCTGAATCGGAATTGGTTTTTCTTCTTCCACTTCGAAACGGTTCACGCCCACCACGATTGCTTCCTCGTGATCGACCTGCTGCTGATATTCGTAGGCCGCATTCTGAATCTCCTGCTGCACGAAGCCGCGCTCGATGGCCTTCAGCATTCCGCCGAGAACTTCAATCTTTCCCAGGTATTCGGCCGCGCGCTTTTCAATCTCGCTGGTGAGGGTCTCGATGTAGTACGAACCGGCGAGCGGATCAATGGTCTGCGGCACGCCCGATTCGTAAGCGATGACCTGCTGCGTGCGTAAGGCGATACGCGCCGCCTGCTCGGTGGGCAAGGCGAGCGCTTCGTCGTAAGAATTCGTGTGCAGCGACTGGGTTCCGCCGAGCACGGCGGCCATCGCCTGAATCGCGGTGCGCACGATGTTGTTTTCAGGCTGCTGCGCGGTCAGAGTCGAGCCCGCAGTCTGGGTATGAAAGCGCAGCATCCACGAACGGGGATTTTTCGCTTTGAAATGTTCGCGCATGATGCGCGCCCACATGCGCCGCGCGGCACGGAACTTCGCGACTTCTTCCAGAAAATTGTTGTGCGCGTTGAAAAAGAACGAGAGCCGTGGCGCAAACTTATCGACATCCAGCCCAGCCTTGATCGCCGCCTCAACGTAGGCCATGCCGTTGCCCAGCGTGAACGCCACTTCCTGCACTGCCGTCGATCCGGCTTCGCGCATGTGATAGCCGGAAATCGAAATCGTGTTCCAGTCAGGAACGTTCTCATTCGCCCATGCGAACATGTCGGTGATGACGCGCATGGCCTGCAGCGGAGGATAGATATAGGTTCCGCGCGCGATGTACTCTTTCAGCACATCGTTCTGCACGGTGCCGGACAACTTGCGGATATCGGCGCCCTGCCTTCGAGCGACCGCAACGTACAACGCCAGCAGAATCGAGCCCGTCGCATTGATGGTCATCGATGTAGAAATCCTGGTGAGCTCGATGCCGTCGAAGAGCCGCTGCATATCTTCGATGGAATCGATCGCGACGCCGACCTTGCCCACTTCCCCGGCGGCCAGCGGATGGTCCGAATCCATCCCGATCTGCGTCGGCAAATCGAAGGCCACGGATAATCCCGTCGTTCCATTTGCCAGCAGATATTTGTAGCGTTTGTTCGATTCCTCGGCGTCACCCATGCCCGCGTATTGGCGCATGGTCCAGAGCCGGCCGCGGTACATGGTGGCCTGCACGCCGCGCGTGAAGGGATATTCTCCCGGATAGCCGATTTCGCCTTCGTAGTCGGTGCCTTTGAGATCTGCGGGCGTGTAGAGGGGATTTACCGGAATGTGCGAGGAGGTCTCAATATCGGTGTTGGTGCGGGGTTTCACTTTTTCCGTCATCGAACTTTTCCGGCCCAACTTTTCCCGCCGAACTTCGCCGCTGGACCTTGCCGCGAAACAAACAATTTCCTTCGCGCTCAGGAAGTTCAGAGGTGCAGACGCTAGTTACTGCCGCTGGCTCTTTCTTCGTACTCTCCAGAACGAACTCAGCCCGAACCAGGCAAACGCCGCGGTGAAACAAACCACCAGCGCAACCCGGACCGCCGTCGTGCGCCCGTTTTCATATTTCATGCATTCGCGCACCAGCGCGATTCCGCCGAAGGCCGCCATGGTGAGAAAAACAGCGCCCGTTACTTCCAGCCACAACTGGTGGGCCGCGCGTCCAAAGGAACGTCCGGTGGTGCGGATCGCGCCCATGATCGCGGTGAAGATCCGGCTGCGGCCGGCTTGCTGCTGGGCAACCCGGGCCGCGACCCCCAACTTTCGTAAGGCAGAAACTTTGCTCACGGCCTCGATTTTAACAGCCTCCCGGTCTACAATGACCGCACGCCTGACAGGGGCGAACCGTTACGCCGCCCACGGCATCCAATTGAGTGAGTGGAGCAGGGGGACCAAGTGGACCAGCAACTCAAACAACTCATGAAAGAATTGGGCGACGCCATCAACGAGTCTCTCTCCGACTCGGAACAGATTTCAGAAGTTGTGGCCCGCATTAAAGAAGGCGGGTACGATATTTTCCTGGTCCTCGAAGCCACGATTGGCGTCAGCAAACAAGGCGAAAAGGCTTCCGACAAGACTTCGCTCGTAACCACGCTCTCCACCAATCCTGAGTTCAAGATCAGCGATCAGGATCTTAAGTTCCTGAAGTCCCTCCGCATCAAAATCGACGAAGAAAAGAAGTAGGAAAGCTGCTTTCGCAGGATCGGAAGCAGAAGAGCAGCCGAGAATCTCAGCCGATTCGTATCTACGAATTGCGGCCTAATTACGAGTCTTGGGGTCCGGTGCTGCGATGCGCTCCCTGGCTCCGGGTAGCTCTTCCTCTAAGCGGTCGTCAAGCCATTTTTCAAGCTGTGCCTGCGAGGATGCGGCGACATCGCGAAAGCGGAATCCGGCTCTGCCTTTCACGTCGGCCCATACGACTTCGGCTTCCAGATCGAGATTGAGGTTCGTGTCGGGCAGAGTGAAGTGCAGCCGTGGCGTCGCGCCTTTCGGCAGCGCCTCGCGCAACATCAGCGCGATGCCACTTTCGCTCAAATTGGTGCTGGTCGCCTTCACGCTTTTCTCGCCCAGGGAAATCTGCACCAGCATCTTTACCGGATGTCGGAAGTAGCGGCGCCGCTCTTTGACCATGAAATTCAAGGCCGCATGAAAGCAACGGGAGGCATTGAGCGAACTGATCGGCTTCTGCAGAACGAAGTTGGCGCCCATCCCGAACGCATCCTGGGTTGTGGTTTTCCTTCCGTTGAGGATGGCGAAGGTAACGGAGTTTTTGTTGCTGGGTGTGCTGCGCAGGCCCTGCAACACCTCCAGGCCGCCCTTGAGATCGTCACAATCCACGACCACGGCGTCGAACTTCTCTGAAATCAGGATGTCGGCCGCAGCCCGCGCCTCATGACAGATCTCCACGTCGATCGAAAGTTTTTCGAGCGTGGGGCGGATCACGCGGACCAGGTCTGGATCCTGGCTCAGGAGGAGTGACTCCAACGTCATAGTAGTGATTCTAGGGGCACGCCCAAGGGTCACAAAAGTAACAAAGGTAATGGGTTCGGTGTTGGCCTTGTGGACCTTTACAAACCGCGCAGATTGATTGTCGGGCTGACAAGACTACCGCCCGGATGCTATCGTTTCGGCCAGGTTACGCATATGACCGAGCCGAATTGCCTTTTCTGCCGCATCATCCAAGGCGAGATTCCTGCGAAGAAAGTTCACGAAGACGAGCATGTTTTTGCCTTTGAAGACATTCATCCGCAGGCGCCCACGCACGTGCTGGTGATTCCCAAACGGCATTTTGCTGGACTAAAAGAGGCTCAGGCTGCCGATGCCGAAATCATCGGCCGCTGCCACCTCGTGGCCGCACAGATTGCCCGCGAGCGCAATATTGAGAACGGATACCGGACGGTGCTCAACGTTGGACCGGGGGCGGGGCAATCGGTTTTCCACCTGCATGTTCATCTTCTCGGTGGACGCCAGCTCAAGTGGCCACCGGGATAATCCGGCGGACTTTCGTTGCGTGCGGGCCTTGCTTGCGGGCTGAGGAAAAATCGGGGAGGGCCGGGGAAGGGCTGAAAGCCGCGGCAGACGGGCGTTTTCGAGTATCTCCCCAGTGCAATCGGAATGCAAGACAAAACCCGCGCTCGTCCCCGCCACGCGCACGATATTTCACTTTTCGTGCACCGCAGGGGTCAAACCTTGCAACTTCTGTCATCTATTTCAACTTAATCGATTTCCGCTCAGTTGATCGCCAGTCAAGCCCGCAGCAGCGGACGAGTCAGACAGGTGGGGCCGCCTCCGCCGTTGATGCAGAGTTCGCCTCCCGGGAACGTGCGCACATCAAACCCGGCAGCGCGCAGCCGGTCGTTCGTTTTTCGGTTTTCTTCGATGGCCAGCAAACGATTCTGGCCCAAGGCCAGCACATTGCAGGCCAGCGTGTCGCGCTCCGCATAGTCGATCTCGATCCATTGGAAGCCGCGCGTGCGGAGCAGTTCGACGGTCTCCACCGCGAGCCACGGCAGGTCAACCAGCACAGTCTTCTCGTCGAGCAGGCTGATCAGAGACATTAAATGCAGGCACGCGGAAGGCCCGGCGCTGTGCGGCAGCGGGGCGGAGAGCACCTCAATTCCCTTCGGTGCGAGCAGCGACCGCATCTGGTCGATCCCGGCCGCGTTGGTGCGGTAGCCGCGCCCGATCAGCAGGCTTTTCGAGTCGAGCCACACGATGTCGCCCGCTTCCGTCGTGCCCGGCGCAACGATTTTTGCCAGAGTCGGCAGAGCCAGCCGCACGCAGAATGAACCGTGGTTTCTGCCCTCCGCGATACGCGTAGTCTTTCCGGGATGCATCACGATCAGTCCAAAGTCCGTGGCGAAAGAGGCGTCATGGGCGTAAACCGCGTCGAGAGTAAGGTCAGCCGCTGGCGGCAGTTCGAGCACTTCAGCCCCGGAGGCCTCGAGCTCGCGGCACAGAGCTTCGTGCTGGACCTGTGCCTTCGCGAAGTCAACTTTGTGAAGAAATCCCAAATCGCGCCAGCGAGCTGCGCGTTCCGGCTGGTGCCATCCCGCCATGCGCGGTGAACACACCAGCACGCGCTGCAGAGCGCCCACCATCGAATGGCCATTGAAAAGCGCTTGGGGCATTGTTGCAGTCATCGTATTCGTGGTTCCACTGCTTTTAGGAATTTAACCGCCCCCGTTGAGAAACGCAAAGGCGGAAGCCTTTAGAACTCAACGTGCGCGCGGAAACCGGGCACAATCACCGGCCCGCGGTCGCGGTTATAGCCGGGGTTATTGATGTGCTGCACACTGGGAGACACATAGATCCCGCGCCAAACATGCGCGGTGTAGTAAGTCTCGACAATATTTTCGCGGCCGTAGTTCAATCCGCCGTCGCCCAGAAGAAATCCCAGGCCGCCGGCCGCGAGATAGTCCTGGTGATCTTTCTTGATCGCATTGCTGACGAAGGCTACGCCGGCGCGGTCCTGTCGGCGATGCCACCATGCACCCTGCGCGCCCACGCCCTCGGCAAAGGTCTGGTCGACTTCCGTGTAGGCGAACGATTCAGTCTTGCCGTTATCCCAGCCGAAGCGAGCGAAGGCAGTGAGATAGTGCGTAAGATTCTGCTCCACGTTGATACCGAATCCGTATTTGCGCGTAATGTGCCAGGGATGGTCGGTGATGTCGGGCGTCGTGCCGGTCTCTTCTGCCAGTGCAAGCTGCTGGCGATAGATGCCCATATTCGCGTAGTTGGTATAGGCGAGCAGCCGCACCACGCCTGATTTCTTCGGAATCACCCCGTGGCGCAGTTCGTATTCCCAGTTCTCGGCATGCGCCTGCCAGGGCTTCCAGACGAGATCGATGCCATTGGCAACCTTCGGCATCAACGCCTCCGCGAAACGGAAGCCCCAGTTGCGGTCTTCGAAGTCGGCGACCGCGCCCACCGTGTAGCCGCGGGTGTCGGCAGCGTAGTCCCAGGCTCCGTTGTTATCGATCGTCCAGTTATTAAACTGGAAGTGAGTGTCGGACCCGACGGAATTGACGTCGAAGAAATCGGGCAGGTTGATTTTGCCGAACCGGATTTCGAGACGGCGGCGGGGCAGCTCGCCGAAAAACGAAAGAAAGCTGCGGTCGTTTTCAACGTTGTCTTTGCTGAGCGCGAGCACATAGTGAACCATGCCGCGGCCGAGGTAGACGTTCTTGCTCAGCAAGGGATTGCGAACGATGTCGAGGTCGGTATTGCCGGCTAGTCCGAAGCCCAGGCTGAGGGCGGCGCCGCCAGCCTCTTCAGGGTCGACGAGAAACTCGAGGGAGTTGTTGACGCGAAACCCGGTGTAGAGGGTAAGAACGCGGGAGGTCGCCTTTTCGTAGTTGGGACTGAGACTGTGCGGGCCGCTGTAGAGGGCGGGGAAATCAGGATGCGTTTGAAAAATGAAATTGGCCTGACCCGAGAGCCAGAAACGGGAGCTCTTGAAATGCGGCAGCATGGCTTCGGTGCTTTCGTCGGGAGGAGCATCCACGGCCGGAATCGGGGCGGCGGCTGGATCGGGGGCCGAAGGCGCCGGAACTGGAGAAGGAGCCGCCGGGACGGTCGAGGGGAAGTCTTGCGTCGGCGCCGTTGGTGGGGATTGCTGGGCCCAGGCAGGAGCTGGAGCAGTCGCGGCAAGCGCAGCGGCGAGCGCCAGCATCCTCACGGATGCCGTGCCATCGCCAGCTTGTCGCAAAAGGCTGGCCGGATACGCCAAAAATCTTTTCACAGTGTTGAACGTGAATCTCAACTTCAACGTCCTGACCCTACGATATTTGCGCTGGAATGCGTTACCCGTGCTTATCCCAACAGTGGCATAACGAGCGTGAGGGTAACGGAATGCCGCTTGCGTTGAGTTGTTCGGGCTTTACCCCCGGCCTGACGACGAGCCTACGCAGCTATGGTTACAGCAGTGTTACAAGCCGGCCCTTGCTGCGCGTCCCTCTGGCGTCTGGCAAGATCCTGAGGGATGCTGCAGGCGGGCGGGCCACTTGTCCGCCAGCCTCGATTTCTTATATCATACCCCCCTAGGGTATAAGTCAAGTCGAAAAATGGGGATAGCGACATTTTCCATGAAGGATAAACTGCCGGAAGTTTCCAAAGAAAAACAAAAGCTCTTTTCGCGGATCAAGCGCCTCGGCGGACAAATTTCCGCGGTCGAGCGTGCGGTCACCGACGGCGACGAGTGCGCCGATATCCTGATGCTGCTGGCGGCAATTCGCGGCGGAGTCAACAGCCTGATGGCAGAGATCCTCGAGGATCACATCCGCCTGCACATCACGCATCCGGAACGCGGACCGGACTCGCCGGAAGAACTGACGGAAGATCTGATTTCGTTGGTCAGAGCCTACTTGAAGTAAGCGGGCGGAAACTGGCGTCGACCGGCGTGGTCTTCCGGCGAAAGACGGGGATGGTTCCGCGCCCAATGCAAAAAGGACAGCCCGGAGCCCCCGAGACTGTCCCTCAAAACCCTCCCGGTTAGAAGGGCAACTTGATGACTTCACGTTACCGCCGCCACGTTGCATTGTGATTTCAGAAGCGTGAATATCTGATGAATTCGCCGGGCGCTGCTATAGTAATGCGTTGCAACACTGCATCTGTCTGACATCTTTTTCTCGTGTTCGAAAGCATAACGCGAAGAGGATTTGATGCCTTCCACAACCTCGCGCAAAACCGAGCAGTCGCGCCGCCTGCAGCAACGCGCCGAGAGCATGATTCCCGGTGGCGTCAACTCTCCGGTGCGCGCTTTCGGATCCGTCGGCGGCGATCCTCCCTTCATCGTGCGCGGCAAGGGTTCGCATATCTGGGACGCCGACGAAAACGAATTTATCGACTACATCGGCTCCTGGGGTCCGCTGATTCTGGGCCACGCCGAGCCCACGGTGCTCGATGCCATTGTGGGCGCGGCTTGTAACGGGACCAGCTTCGGCGCGTCCACTCCCTCGGAAGCCGATCTCGCCGAACTCGTGCTGAGCGCATTCCCGCACATGCAGAAAGTTCGCTTCGTCAGTTCGGGCACGGAAGCGACCATGTCGGCCATCCGCCTGGCGCGGGCTTATACCAAGCGCAAATACATCATGAAGTTTGAAGGCTGTTATCACGGCCACGCCGATGCTCTGCTGGTAAAAGCGGGCTCGGGAGTCGCTACCCTCGGAATCCCTGGATCGGCGGGCGTTCCCGAGGAGTTCATTCAATTCACGGTGGCCCTGCCGTTCAATAATCTGTCCGCGGTGGAACACGCCTTCAACAAATACAAACACCAGATCGCCTGCGTCATCGTCGAGCCGGTCGTGGGCAACATGGGATGCGTTCCCGCGGCCGACGACTATCTGGTCGGCCTGCGCCTGATCACCGAGCGCGAGCGTTCTGTGCTGATCTTTGACGAAGTGATGACCGGATTCCGCGTGGCTTTCGGCGGGGCGCAGGAGCTGTACAGCATTCGTCCGGACCTGACCACGATGGGCAAAATTATTGGTGGAGGACTGCCGGTGGGCGCCTACGGTGGACCGAAGGAAATTATGGATCTGGTCGCGCCGCTGGGCCCGATGTACCAGGCGGGAACGCTCTCCGGCAATCCGCTGGCGATGGCCGCGGGTTGCGCCATGCTGAAACAGTTGCGCGACCGCAAGGCCGAGATCTATCCGCGGCTCGACCAACTGAGCGCAGAGTTAGTCGCCGGAGTGGCATCGGCGGCGAAAGAAGCGGGAGTGCCGCTTACCCATAATCGTGTCGGAAGCATGTTCACTTGGTTCTTCCAGAATGGTCCGGTGACGGATTGGGATTCGGCTTCGAAGTCGAACACAACGGCATTCGGCAAATTCTTCCGCAGCATGCTCGACCAAGGCGTATACTTGCCGCCCTCGCAATACGAAGCAGCATTCCTCGGCGCAACCCATACCGAAGAGGACGTGCAAAAGACGGTCGCCGCGGCAAAAGAAGCATTCGCAGCGGTTCGACAGTAGGCCGTGGGAAAAAGCTTGCGCGGGAAAGACTGTGTGGAACCGCGGCAGCGCATCGAAAGGCAGCGACGAAAGCGGGGCCCTGCCGGCCCCAGTAGGCTTACTTCGACTTCGCTCAGGGCGAGCTACGACCCGGCCCCACAGGACCATTCAAAATCTCTGCAGTCGTCATCTCTGCAATCGTCATTTCTGCAATCGTCGCGAACTTATATCCCTCCCCCTTGTACTTCGTGATCAGCCGGTCGGTCGCCAGCACCGTCTGCGCGCGGTCGGCGCCCATCTGCTTGTGACACCCATCATGCAACAGGATCACATCTCCACCGCGAATCTGGCGTTCGATTTTGCGCTCGATCACCGCTGCCGGGGGTGCATTCCAGTCATACCCCGTGACATTCCACATCACCGGGATCAGGCCCAATTCCCGCGCGATCCGCAACACAGCAGGCCGCCGACCCCCGAACGGAGGCCGGAAAAATTCGGAATGTTCGCCGACCGCATCCTGCAACTGCGCGCGGCAACTCGAAAGTTCCTGGCGAATTTCCGCCGTGCTCTTGAAAGTCAGTAGCGGGTGCGTGAACGTGTGATTGCCCACCACGTGTCCGGCCTTGATGATCTCGCGCGCAATATCGGGCCGCTCCTGAACGTAACGTCCAATCAGGAAAAAAGTCACATGCACATCGTGGCGGGCCAGCACGTCCAGCAGACGCAGCGTGTGTGGATCGTTCGGCCCATCGTCGTAGGTGAGCGCCAGACGCTTCGTTCCCGGTGGCAGACCAGTGAACGTGCGCCCGTACCACTGCCCGGTCGGCGCCATGGACTGATAGCCTGCGGCGACCACTCCTCCCGCAGCCGCAACTCCGGCGAGCACAGTTCCGAGCATGGAGGAATTGTAAATTGTCGATTGCTGATTTTTGATTTTGATTGCCGATCGGATGCGGAGTTTTCAATTGGCAATCAAGCGTCAGAAATCAACAAATGGGCGGTGTTAACTCTTCCCTCAATTGTCAGTCTGCGATATCCGAGATATCCTGCCCTTTCCGAATCATCGCGCCACGCGTCTTACGAAAACATGGCCAATCTTTTTGAGCTGCCTCGTTACATTGCTGTGGAAGGCCCCATCCGAGTCGGCAAGAGCACGCTGGCGGGCATTCTGGCCGAGCGCCTGAACGCGCAGCGGGTGATGGAGCCCGACTCGAATCCCTTTCTCGACTCTTTTTACGAAGGCGATCGCGGAGCGGCTTTCCAGGCGCAGTTCACATTTCTGGTGCGGCGCTTCCAGCAATTACAGGCTCTCGACCTCGGCCCGCGCTCGCAGAAACTTGTCGTCGCGGATTTCATTTTCGAAAAAGACAAACTCTTTGCCTGCCTCAATCTTACTGATCAGGAACTCGACACCTACAACCGCTACTACAATCACTTCCGCGAGCAATTGCCTACGCCCGATCTGGTGATCTATCTGCAAGCCACGCCCGAGGTGCTGAAGAAGCGCCTCAAGAAAAAGAACGCGCCCGCCGAACGCGCCGTAAGCGATGAATATCTCGAAGAAGTGGTGAAAGCCTACGAACACTTCTTCTTTCACTACACGTCGTCGGACCTGTTGATCGTGAACACGTCGGAGATTGATTTCGTCGATCGCAACGAAGATCTGCAGGAACTGCTGCGCAAAGTTTCGGAACCGATCAAAGGTACGCAGTATTTTCTGCCGCTCGGTGGGCAGGAAGCGGTGGGGGCTTGAGGGCGGTCGCTGGCCGTTAGTCGTTGGTCGTCAATTACGCGGTATTTTACTTGCCTGCTGTTTTTTCGTGGCGCGGAAGCGAGTATACCGACAGCGCCTTCCCCATCTTCGAGAACTCCGGATCGGCCGTGACCAGCCAGGCTCGACGCTCAATGGCCAGTTCTGCGGCGAACGCGTCGGCATAACTCAAGCTGTGTTTTTGTTTGAGGGCTGCCGCCCGCGATGCCCGGTCCCGGTCCGCGGCAATCGCCACAATGGGCATCTCCCGCATTCGAGCTTCGACTTCACGGGCCGCCACTTCGCCGTGCAGTCTCCAGGCCACGTAGACAACCTCGCCCCAATTTACCGCCGACATGAGGAGCGGTCTTTCTTCTCTGAGGGCATGTTCCAGGAGCCGCTCCACTTTTGCCGCGGCAATTTCGCGATCTTCGAACAATCCCACTAAGGCATTCGCGTCGAGCACATATTGCCGGCTTCGATCCTCCGTGCTCGGGGAACTCATCGATCTTCACGTTCGCGCTCCCGTGCGCGCTCGGCAAAGAGTTCCTCAAACATGGACGGTCCGCCTGGTTTGGGCTTGAGGAACCCCCGAATCTGGCGGATGCGCTGCACGGTGATCGGAGTCAGAATCAGCCGTCCTTTTTCTTCTGTCCATGTCGCCGGTGTGCCTTTTTTCAGTCCGTACTGCTCGCGGAGCTCGGCCGGTATGATTACCTGGCCTTTGGAGCTAATCACGGTACGATGGATCGACATAGATGCATCTTACTAGAATGTAAGACATAATACAATGAATCTTACTAGCGGATCCCCGGAGGCAATTCGCCCCCCTGGCATACTACGGGAGCCGTTCCCGGATTCTGTGGTGTGTGGCCAAGGCATTGAAAACATGACTCTTGGCTGGGTATCGACGGATGTCTCGCCGGCGGCTACAATAAGGGTCAGCGTCATTCAAGATGTTAGCGCCAAGACGCGCTCAGGCTCTATCCGGCTCGCCGGAGGGGCACTGGAGGACATCATGAGTCTCACCCCGATCGGCATTCGTCGTCCCGACGAGTCTGGCCGTAAGATCACGACCGCTTCTCTGCGGGAACAGAAACTCCAACACGAACCCATCACCTGCCTCACCGCTTACGACTACTCGACCGCGCGCCTGGTCGACGAAGCCGCCATTGACATTGTGCTGGTCGGCGATTCGCTCGCCCAGACCATGCTTGGATACGAGAACACGCTCTCTGTCACCGTCGACGAGATGCTGCATCACGTCAAAGCCGTGCGCCGTGGTGTGAAGAACGCGCTGCTGATCGCCGACATGCCTTACGGGGCATATCAAATTGACCCAAAAGCTGCGTTGAGTAATGCGTTCCGTTTCGTCAAAGAAGGCGGCGCGGAAGTCGTGAAGGTCGAGGGCGGCGAAAAACGCGCCGACGTGATCCGCCAGATCATCGACGCCGAAATTCCCGTCGCCGGCCACATCGGCCTCACGCCGCAGTCGGTCAACGTGATGGGCGGCTATAAAGTGCAGGGAAAGAATCTGAACGGAATCGAGCAGCTCATGCGCGATGCCGTCGCGCTCGACCGCGCCGGCGTGGCTTGTATTTATCTCGAAGGCATTCCGCGCGAAGTGGCCGCGATGATCACCGCGGAGGTCAGCGCTCCGACCATCGGCATTGGCGCTGGGCCCGAGTGTGACGGCCAGGTGCTTGTTTTCCATGACATTGTGAACCTGACTTTCGGGCACGCGGCGAAATTCGTGCGCCACTACGGCGATGCGGCTGCTCTTATTTCCAACGCGGTGCAGGCCTTCCGCGCCGATGTGAAGTCGCACCAGTATCCGTCGGACGAAGAGTCTTATCATTTGCCCAAGGAGACCAAAGCCGGCCTTGACACCGTGCTGGCGCGCAAGCGTGCGATGGGGCGGTAAAGCTGGGCGGTAAACTGGCGACGCAGTTCAAATTCGCCGTGCGCGGTGCTAGGCTAGTCATGTAGGAGGTTCAACCATGCACCTCTTCGGATTATTTTTCTTGCCCTTTTTCGGCGCCGGCTTCGTAATGTATTTCCTGCCGTCGATCATTGCCCTGGCCCGCAGCAAGCGCGACCTTCTCGCCATCTTTTTGCTCAATTTCTTTCTGGGCTGGACCATGATCGGATGGATTGTGGCTCTCATCTGGGCCGCCAAACACGATGTTCCAGTGGTGGTAAGGTAGCGCCGGGCCGTGCTCTCTAGATCGCTCGTCAAGCCGCTCTTTGGATGGACAACCTGCTGGGCGTGTCTCACGATTTGCGTGGTCGCCTGTTCGACGCACGCAAATCAGCCACAAGCAGTCGACCCGGTCACCGTGCTGCAAGCCATCCCAGCAGCCGATTCCACGAGCTACGATCGCATCGACAACATGAAGAAGTGGCGCAATCCGTACGTTATCGTGCGTGCCGATGGCGTAGCGTTGTTGGATACCGCCGACAGCGCCGAGATCATCCTCAAACCGGATGAAGTGCTTCCAGCCCTGGCGCGTCTGCCCGCGACGAACTGGCCCTACGGCAGAGTCGTAGCCGCGGCGGAGAGTACGCGCTCAATGTCTGATCAGGATGGCATCGCTATTCGCCGCAACAAGGGCATCATTGGCGGAATCCTTGAAGGCGCGCATATCGAAGTGAAGTGGGTGCCCGCGTCGTGAAACTCGCGGTGAAACGGAAAGTCAAGTTCGGGCGGTTTCAGATCGACTTCTCTTGAAAGTCTTTACCACCATCGCTGAAATGCGCGCCGCTTCTCGCGCCGCGCGCAGCGTTGAAGTGCGGACAAATGGCCAGCGCTTGGGACTCGTTCCCACCATGGGCGCGCTGCACGAAGGTCATCTCTCCCTGATACGCGCCGCAAAAGCTTCCTGTGATCGGGTGGCCGCATCGATCTTTGTCAACCCTACGCAGTTCGGCCCCGGCGAAGACTTGGCCAGGTATCCACGATCGTTCGAGCGTGACCGCGAGATGTTGGAGCGCGAAGGCGTGGACATGCTCTTCGCCCCGTCTGTTGAAGAAATGTATCCCGCAGGGGCCATGACCTGGGTTATGGTCGAAGGACTCAGCGGCAAGCTCGACGGCCGCTCGCGTCCCGGACATTTTCGCGGCGTCACCACCGTCGTCGCCAAGCTGTTCAACATTGTCGAGCCCGACGCCGCATTCTTCGGGCAGAAAGACGCGGCCCAGGTCGCCGTCATCCGCCGCATGGTGCGGGATCTGAATCTCCCCGTCGCGATTCGAGTTTGTCCCATCGTCCGCGAGCTCGACGGACTGGCCATGAGCTCGCGCAATGCCTATCTCGATGCTGGGCAGCGCCGGCAGGCCTTGGTTCTGCATCACTCACTCGCGCGCGTGGAGAAGTTAGCGCAGGAAGGCGAGCGCAGCGCGGAAAAACTGGCAGCCGCCGGCAGGCAGGAATTTGCGGCCGCACCCTCCGTCCAACTCGATTATTTTGAAATTGTGGACCCGGAAACACTCGACCCCGTTGAAGATGTCTCCAACGGGGCTCTGATCGCGGTCGCCGCTTTCGTAGGCAACACGCGGCTTATCGATAACATTCTGCTAACTCGATAACGTTCTGTTAACTCGCCAAATCCCGGCGTCCGGCGTTGGAAACCCGCCTCTTAGTAATTCGGGTAAATGTAAGCCGGAGAATAGTCGTAGTCCGACCACCACGGGCTATACCAGTACGGAGGCCAGGCCCAGAACGGCCCCCAGCCCCAACCCCATCCCCAGCCCCAACCAAGGCCTAGACCCCATCCCCAACCGCCCCAGCCCCAACCCCAACCACCACCCCAGCCGCCGTATCCGCCGCGCCAGCCGTATCCGCCGTAACCACCGCGCCAGCCCACATTTGCGAAATTCTCATGACCGAGCGAAGCGCCTACTCCAGCTCGCGTGCCCGAGGCGAGCGCCGATCCGCCGCGAGTACCGCCGAACGAATGGAACTGGCCATCGGCCGCGCCCGCGTGGTTTGCCCCGATCCCTGCGCCGCCCGATCTTGCCACCATGCTTCCACGGTTGCCGGCGCCAAACGAATGCCAGCCCGATGAGGTACTGCGAGCCCCACTGTGGGTGTCTGAGTACCAACCTCTGGAACCACCGGCGCCGCGCATCGAGGACGAACCGCCCATGCCGCCGTACCCGCCACGGCCTTCAAATCCTCTGCCGCCGTACCCACCGCGGCCTTCGTATCCGCGTCCTCCGTACCCGCCGCGCCCGCCGTAGCCTTCACTGCCGCCGCGATCGCCTCCATAGCCGCCACCGTGGTAGCCACCTCCATAGCTTCCGCCGTGGAAACCCCCTCCACCTCCGCCGTGAAAGCCTCCACCGCCTCCACCGCCGTGCCCGCCGCCACCATGTTGTGCAAAGAGGGTCGTCGGCAGACACATCAACGCGACCGAAGCAATACCTGCAAGAAGAACGTTCGTCGAGGTGGATCTCATATCCGCACCCTCCACCCAATCGCGGCTAGCTGCCCTGGCGGGCGCACCGCTTCTTTGATCTTACTTGATTTAGAACCCGGCTCCAGCCGAAAAGTTGCACCAACCGTATCTCCTGCCCGACCAATGGGCTACGGCCGCGGATTGGCCGCCACCACGCCCGGTTCGGCCGTCAGACGCTGCCGCACCAGGCTTTCCACCTGCGTCCACAGATGCGGATCGCATTCGCTCTCGGCGTGTTCGAGGGTGAACACGCGGTCGTACCAAGACAGGTTGTCGCATTGCACCGGGTCCTTCCTGTAATCAAAGCGGTAGTTCCCGAGGATCTCGGTTTTCGCCGGATCGGCCGCTATAATCTCCCGCCGGCCGTGAATGATGCCATGCGTCTGATAGAAGTTCACCGCGGCCGCCACGTTGTCAGGGATGATGCTGTCTTTCTGCCATAACTTGGCCACGCTATCCACCTGGACGGTGAGCAGCACCGGAATTCCCACGCGGTCCAGCTCGCGAGCCAGCATCACGACCGCGGACCCTCCCCAGCTGTGGCCGAAGAGAACAATCCGCGCCTGCTCTTTTTCCGCTTCACTGAGCACGCCGTCGTGATTGCGGTCGAGCAAGTGCAGAATTGTCTGGTACGCCGTTTTTCTGTGGCGGTTTTCAAAAACCCGCACGTAAGTGCCTTTGGGAACGTCCCGCCGCAGCCGCGCCGCCAGAAGAACCGGCCCATGGTATGGATTATCGTGGCGCACGAAGCCGCCCACAAAGCCGATCACAATGGATGACGCCGAATCTTGGGCATGGCCGATCACTGCTCCATCGGCGGCCGTGAGCGGCAGGGCGGCAAAGGTGGCAAGAACGGCGAGCAGAATCGGCAATCGCGCGAGGCGAAGCACGCGAACAGGCTCCTGTGTTTCTAGATGACTTGCGCCACGAGGGGGATGCGTCGAAAAAACCGGCCCGCTGCTTGTCGGGGGCCGCACATGCTTTCTGGTTCGATCGCCTGTGGCACGCGAAAAGGCTTACCCAGCAAGGCTTCCAGCCCATTCGTTCCGAACGTCAGTCTACACCCGTTGTCAAGTTCAAGGCAGCAACCTTCCTGCTGAAACATCGTGGGGACGCGGGATCTGGTCAGGCTCTTTACTTGGGTTTGATGATGGGAATGACAGTATAATCGTCGCATGGCTGACCATGTAATCCACATCTCCGAAGCAGAGGCCGCCAATGATTTCTCTGGGCTGCTCGCGCGGGTGCGGGCGGGCGCGGAAATTGTGATCGAGAGTGGGAAGCTGCCGGTGGCCGTGATCCATGCACCCGTTCCGCCTTGCCGGTCCATCTCAGAGTGCATCGCGTTGCTACCCGAGGACTCGACGGCGACCATCGACCCTGACTTCGCTCGGGATGTGGAAGTGGCTGTCGAAAGTCATCGTGAGCCGCTCGAACCACCCTCATGGGACTAATCCTCGATTCCAGTGTCCTGATCACAGCTGAGCGCCAAGGGCAAAACGCGCGGCAGATGCTTGCCGCAATCTTGGGTAAAGCAGGGAACACCAATATCGCCGTCTCCGTGATTACTCTGATCGAATTGGCCCACGGCGCCGCCCGCGCCGATACCTCGCAGCGAAAAGAGAAGCGGCAGCAGTTCATTCAGGAGCCTGTCACGGCCCTGCCTTTGCATCCAGTAACGGCGTCTGTTGCCCTTCGTGTCGGTCAGATCGATGGCGAGAGCCAAGCGAAAGGCATTCGCCTTCCGCTCTCCGATCTGTTGATCGGGGGGACGGCCTTGGAACTCGGCTACAGCGTGGCCACGGGTAATCTCCGACACTTCAAGATGATTCCCGGTTTGTCGGTTGTCCAGCTTTAGTCGCGGGTTCTCACGCGGATTCGACTCTTAAGTGACGGTGTTTTAGCGACGGCCCCGCTTGGCCGTTCTGCCGAGCACAACTCGACCACTCTGTGATCCCGGTTCTCCAGGCTGCACCGCGCGTCCGGGCCGTCCGGGCTTCGAGTCAAGAAAATCCCTCGCTCCCGAAACAAATCTGTTCCCCGCCAGCAGATACCGCAGGGGCTGCTCTGTCGCCTTGGTGATCCCAATGCGCGGCGTGATCCGAATCCCTTGGGCGCGGTACGCGTCGTCACCGATCCACAAACCACTGCCAGACGACGTCAGATCGCAGCCATTATCGCGGGTCCGCGTGATGCCAAAGGCCTGCGCCAGCCGTCCCGGCCCGCTGGTGAGCTTGGGCCAATCCTTCGGCCCGTGAATCTCGATCCCCCGCGCCTGGCTCATCTCGGCAATGCCCGAAAGCGGCTCCAGCGCGCGAAACAGCACACCACCAGCTTCCCCCTCCGGCTCGCAGGAGACATTCAGGCAGTAATGATTTCCGTAGATGAAATAGATATAGGCATACCCGGGAGGCCCAAACAAAACCGCGTTGCGCAGCGTCTTGCCGGCAGCCGCATGCGATGCTGGGTCATTCGTTCCCAGGTAGGCTTCCACTTCGACAATCCGGGCGGTGAGGCGCGCGCCGGAGTTTTTTCCGGCTTCTGACCGAACCAGCACCTTACCCAACAGCTCCCGCGCCACGCGGCGAGGGGAGCGCGCAAAGAACGCACGGTCGAGCGGGTGAATCTGGGCCTGCAAGTTCCGTCGCTTGCTCATCCGAGGAGAGCCGAGAGCCGTTCTCTATGCCGCACCCTTCGCCGACTCTTTCAGATACGCCAGCACTTCCTCGGCGTGACCCTCGGGCTTTACTTTCTCGAAAATGTGCTCGATCTTTCCATCCGGTCCGATGATAAACGTCGTCCGCGCCACGCCCCAGACTTTCTTGCCATACATGTTCTTCTCTTTCATCACTCCGAACGCCTCGGCGACTTTCTTGTCGGCGTCGGCCAGCAGCGTGAAGGGCAGGCTGAACTTATCCTGAAATTTCTTCTGGTCTTTTGGCGTGTCCGGGGAGATGCCGAGCAGCACGGCGCCCGTCTTCTGCATCTTCTTGTAAGAATCGCGAAATTCGCAGGCCTCAATGGTGCATCCCGGCGTATCGGCGCGAGGATAAAAATAGAGAACCACGGTCTTGCCGCGCAAGTCTTTCAGCGCGATTTCTTTTCCGTTCTCGTCCTGCAATTTAAAGTCGGGAGCCTTATCATGGATATTCATGGGAATCTCTCCAGGAAAATCGAATTCTGACGCGGCGGCGAGCCAAGCGTCGGCCCAGCACGGTTTCCAGAAGATTCTATACCGCAGATCGATTCTGGTCGCGCGGCTCGCCGGCTTCCTGTTTTCCGGGATCGTGCTGCTTCCGTTCGCAGTCTCCGCCCCGTTCGCCATCGCGCAAGAGCAGACCCCGCAGATTCTGGTCGGCGAGCGGAAAGTCACCGGGAAAAAAGACAACGGCCCCCGCGCCGTCGCCATCCTTCAGCTCACCTCGAAGGGCAAGGCCTCGCTTGTTCCCATCGCGATTCTGATCGATGGCAAGTTCTGGGATGCATCGGAATACAAAGCCGATCCCATCCCCATGGCGCTCGATCCGGGCACGGTTTACGAGGCCGAACAAACCGGCAATTCGGCGGGACTGTTCACCGTCGGCAGCGCCTTGCACAGCGTTGCCACCAATGCTGTGAATCCCTGGCTGGCCACGGGAAGCTGGGTACCCGGCGCCGTTGACACCACGAAAGCCCCGTTGAAGGCCGCGGACGTGCCCGTAGGAATCGATACCAGCGACGAACCGCCTCGTTTGACTAAGAATCCACAGGCCGTCAACCGGACGCCGGCGGCCACTGCCACGCCGTCTTCTTCGCAGCCATCGTCTCCGCAATCCGCGCCGAAGTCGTCCGATCCCGACGCGCCGCCGCGGTTGATCCGGCCGGCATCGGAATCCACTCCGGCTCAGACCAGTCCGAGTCAGCCGAGCGCGAGTCAGCCCGCGCCCAACCCGAGCACAACCGCTCCTGCCGGCGCTAAGCCGCCGGACGCGAAGTCCGCGACCAAGCCGAACCAAGCGGAGCCCCCGGCGTCCGATAGTGGGGCCAGCGAGTCGAACCGCCCCAGGCTTCGCCGCGGCAAAGCCGTTGCCGAACCTGCCGACGATGACGTCCCCGGCTACAGCAAGTTCGACGCGTCGTCATCTGCGGCTCGTCCGAAGAGCGCAGCTGGTGCCAGAGTTGCGAGCGCGGCCGATCAGGGTTCGATTCAATCCATCCCGGCGATTTCCGACGCCGCCGGCCCTCAGCCGCACTCGTTTACCTTCGAGTGGCTCAAAGACCAAGAAGGAGAACGCCGCCAGCAGATGGTTGCGCTGGCCAAGGAACAGCTTCGTGCCTATCTCGCTGCGCAAGCGAAAGAGCAGATTCCCCCCGCTCCGAAACCAGTAAGCCAGACTACGCGGCACACGCCCGCCCGGAAATCCTCTAAGACCGTGGACCCGATCCTCGACAAAACCCAGATGATCGCCTACGATCTCTGGAACTCCGACCAGCCGATCATTGTATTCAGCGCCGAAGCGCACATGCCCCCGCCGCCCGCGGGCAGTGCGCACTCTAACGCCGACTCCGGCCTTCGTTATTCGATCATGCTCGTCGCCTATCCCGACATTTACAACAATCTTCATAAACTCTACGTTGGCGTCACCGACAAGTACCATCTCGACGTAACTCCCCGCCTCGACCTGATCGATGCCGTCGATGCCGATGGGGACGGCATCGGCGAACTGCTCTTCCGGGAAACCTCCGACGCCGGCACTGGCTGGGTGATCTACCGCGCCACCGGCGACTCGCTGTGGAAGATGTTCGACAGCCTGAACCCGGAGTAAAACAGATCGCCACTCTGGTAACCGCATTTCTTCCTTCTTTTCCGCTAGAATAATTCCCCGGCGCATCGAAAACGGTGCATACCCGAACCCTCAGGTTTCCGGCAAGGAGTACAAGTTTCATTGCCACTGACTCGCCGTAAATTTTTGCGATCTGCCCTGACTGCCGGCGCCGTTGCCGCGTTGCCGGCAGGTTTGTTTTCCTCATGCACGGTGTCTTCCAGGGCGGGCACGGCGTCGGCCGCGCCACCGGTTCATCTTCATGAGTTCGATGTGGCATCCCCAGTGACATTTCCCAAAGGATTCTTCTGGGGCGCCGCAACCTCTGCCTACCAGATCGAAGGCGCCTGGAGTGAAGACGGCAAAGGCGAGTCCATCTGGGACCGCTTCACGCACACGCCCGGAAAAATCAAAAACGGCGACACCGGCGACGTGGCCTGCGACTCCTATCACCGCTGGCGCGAAGACCTCGCGCTGATGCGCGCGATGAACCTGAACAGCTATCGTTTTTCCATCTCCTGGCCGCGCATTCAGCCCTCAGGCTCTGGACCTGCGAACTCCAAAGGCCTCGATTACTACAGCCGTTTCGTCGATGCCCTGCTCGCGGCCCGTATCCGTCCATTTGTCACCCTCTATCACTGGGACTTGCCGCAGGCCCTCGACGATGCCGGCGGATGGCCGAAGCGCGACACCGCATCCCGCTTCGCCGACTACGTGCAACTGGTCACGCAGGCCCTGGGCGACCGGGTCACCGACTGGATGGTTTTCAATGAGCCTGCTGCTTTCGTGGACCTGGGCTATCGCGACAGTGTGCACGCTCCCGGCCACAAGAGCTTGCTCGAGTTTCTCAGCGCCACGCACGTGGTCAATCTGGCGCAGGGTGCGGCGTTTCGTGCGATCAAAGCGGTTCGGCCCACGGCCCGGGTGGGCACGGCCTTCAGCATGTCTCCGTGCGAACCTGCCACTGATTCCGACGACGACAAACTCGCCGCCGAACGCGCCCACGCCATCACCAACATCTGGTTCCTCGATCCCGCGCTGCGCGGCCGCTATCCGGAGGCACTCACGTTCCTGCCCGAGACCGCCATGGGCATCAAGCCCGGCGACATGGAGAAGACCCGCGCTCCGCTCGACTTCATCGGCATCAATCTCTACTACCGCACCATCGCCTCTGCCCCAGGAGCGATCGAACGCGCCGCCCACGCGCAAGACTGGCTGTTCCCGGTCAATATGCAGAGCGGCGCCGAAGGCCCGAGAACCGACATCGGCTGGGAGGTTTGGCCCAAATCCATGTACGACATGGTGATGCGCATCACCCGCGACTACAACCACCCCGCCATCGAGATCACCGAGAGCGGATGCGCCTACAACGAGGGTCCCGATGCCGCGGGCGCAATTCACGACCCGCGCCGCATCACCTACCACCACGAATATCTCGCCGCACTGGCGAAGTCCATGGCCGACGGCGCCGACGTCCGCAGCTACCACGCCTGGAGTTTGATGGACAACTTCGAGTGGGCCGAAGGTTTCAGCCAGCGCTTCGGCCTGGCCTATGTGGATTTCAAAACGCAAAAACGAACCATCAAAGACTCCGGCCGCTGGTACGCCAAAGTAGCGGCTGAAAATCGAGTGCAGCCCGCATAGTTTCTGTGGAAAGTTTAGCTTTGTGTGGGACCGGATCTTTGATCCGCTCGCGGCCTGAAAGGCCGCTGCAGTGCCCGGCAGCCAGGCTTCATTGCGGAATATCCGGAACCTTCAGCCGGTCGCGCTCCTCCGCCAGCTTCCTCTGCAATGCCGGATTCACCAGCGCCACCGGGACTTCCATATCCCCTACTTTGAACTCTGTGGGATCAAACGTCGCGTATCCATCCTTCTCACCCATGTGCCCGGAGATCGTCACCCAAACATCTTTCCCGCCAATCTCGGTGAGAAACCTGCCATGCACCATGTCGCCGTCGGTTGTGACTTGCTGGTCTTTGATGTTGGGCTGGCCACTGCCCACATCGGAGTCCGGACTTAAACCGCCCGCTGCCGCGCCCAGAGTTTTGGCCAGCATCGCGCTGATCGCATCCGAATTAAGGTTTGCGGCAGGGTTGGAATTTGCCGAGGCTGCCGGCCCGCTCGTGACTGACGCCGATGCCGGCGGCTGCCCGGAGGCCTGCACCGCCCAGGGTTTGGGAGCCTGAGGAGTTGCACTCGGCGCAGGCTGCTGTGCCATTTTCTGAGCAGAAGAGTCAGTATGTGCCGCAATTGCCGGCGTTTGCGGCGGCGTCACCACGGCTGGCCGTTTCAGCACGAGAATAATCGCCGTCAGCGACGCAACCAGCGTGGCAATGCTGATGATGCGATCCAGCTTCAATTTCATCGTGATCCCTCAGGACGCAGCCGTCAGGCCGAAAACAGCCGAGGCCAACATCATGGTACCGAGAACGGAAGGAGCAGATTAGATGACCAAAGTGATGCCTGGGCCACAGTCTTGAGTGCCCACACCATCAAGCCAGACCACATCACTCCAGCTTCTTGCCCAGCAACTCGTTCACCAGTTGCGGGCTGGCCTGGCCTTTCGATGCCTTCATGACTTGCCCCACAAAAAATCCCAGCATGGTCTTCTTCCCAGCACGATACTGCTCGAGTTGTTTGGGATTCGCCGCCAGCACTTCGTCGATAATCTTTTCCAGCGCCGAAGTATCGGTCGACTGCTGCGGCCGGCCTTCTTCCTCATACACAACCGGAAAATCCTTGCCGCGTTCGAAACTCAAGTCGTACAAATCCTTCAGCATCTTCCCCGAAATCGTCCCCGCCTCCACCAGATCGGCCGACGCAGCCACGCCCCGCATCGAAATCGGCGACTGTGCAATTTCGATTCCGCGTGCCTTCAATCGTCCCATCAACTCGCTCTGCACCAGGTTGGCCACCCGTTTGGGATTCTTCGCTGCCCGCGCCGCCTCCTCAAACTGATCGGCCAGCGACTTCGAAAACGTCAGCACCTGCGCGTCATATTCCGTGATCCCGTAGTCCTTCACCATGCGCGCCCGCCGCGCCTCGGGAAGTTCGGGCAGCGCGCGCGCAATCTCCGCTTTCCACTTTTCATCCACCACCAGCGGCAGCAAGTCCGGCTCGGGAAAATACCTGTAATCGTGCGCCTGCTCCTTCGACCGCATACTGTACGTCTTGCCTTCATTCGCGTTGTAAAGCCGCGTCTCCTGAGCGATCTTGCCGCCTGATTCGATCACCTCGATCTGCCGCCCGATCTCATATTCCAGCGCTTCGCGGATGAACCGGAACGAATTCACGTTCTTGATTTCCGCCTTCGTTCCGAACTCTTTCTGCCCGCGTGGCCGCACGCTGACGTTCGCATCGCACCGCAGTGAGCCTTCTTCCATGTTGCAGTCGCTCACACCGGTGTAAAGAATGATCTCTTTCAGCCGCGTCAAGTATTCATAAGCCTCGTCGGGCGAAGAAATATCCGGCTCGCTGACAATCTCAATCAGCGGCACGCCGGCGCGATTCAGGTCGATCGCCGTCTTCTCATCGGAGTCCGCAAAGCCTTCATGCAGGCTCTTGCCCGCGTCCTCTTCCATGTGCAGGCGCGTGATGCCGATCTTTTTCTTGCCTGCATCCTTGCCCGCGCCCGATGGAATCTCGAGGAAACCAAACTCAGCCAGCGGCTTGTCGTACTGCGAAATCTGGTAGCCCTTGGGCAGGTCGGGATAGAAATAATTCTTGCGGGCAAAAATCGAAGTCTCGTTGATGCGGCAATTCAGCGCCATCGCCGCCAGCGTGGCAAATTCGACTGCTTTCCTGTTTAGCACCGGCAGCGCCCCCGGCATCCCCAGGCAAACCGGGCAAACATTCGTATTCGGCCGCGCTCCAAAACGCGTCGAGCACGAACAGAAAATCTTCGACTCCGTCAGCAGCTGGACGTGCACCTCCAGCCCGATCACCGGCTCGAATTTCGCATGTGCTGCGATCGAAGTCTCTGCGGTAGTCGCCATAGAAGTAAGGCTTATAAAGCTTGGAATATGTGGGGACAGCCGCCCTCGGCTGTCCGGTCGAGCGAAAGCTCGACGGTCGCCGCCAGCGTCCGTCAATCGAACCAAGTAACCAGCCGTAGCCCGCTCACCGTTTTCCCGCGTTCAAGTACTGGTCCATCGCGATCTCAAAATACATCAAGTCGTTGCCCCGCGCGTCCGCCACGCCCGTCACTTCCATGTTCGCGCCCGCCAGGGGCGACGAGATACCTTCCACATCGAAAAACAGAAATCCTGACTGCGTGGTGTGTGGCTCAACCGCCCGCGCCGCAAACTGCGATGACTCGATCTCGTCCATCTCTTTCTTGTTGATCCCGCTCTTCACAGTCTTCCGCGGGATCGGAAACGGATTCGGCCCGGTCCGCGCCTGCGGATTCGACAGCCTCCGAAACAGATCCTCCGACGACATGGGCATCAGCTTGGAGCGATTCGCTGTGATCATCGTGACTTCCATGTGGGCGATCGAGATCGGCTGGTCGCTGTCGTTGGTGACCACAAAAAACACCGGCAGCAAGCCCTGCTCCTGGAAATTCGCCGCGAAGATCTTGGCCTTCTCCGCCGTGTCGTAGGGATCGGCGGCAATCGCAACTTTCTCGTCCGGATGAGAATCGTGCGCCGGATAGCGAACCGCCGCCTGCGCCACCGGCTTCACAAAGCCCTTGCCCGCCATCAAAGCCGGAACCAGCAAAGCGACGCAAAACATCATCGCCAAGGCAGGGCCGGAAAGTCGGAATGCGCGCATGGCCGCAATTATAAAAGGTTCAGTGTGGGTCCGGTTTAGAATGGCTCCAGCTTGAGCTATTTCCTTTATAGTGTCGCGCTGGGCGCCATCATGCTGGTGAGCCTGCCTTACTGGCTTTACCACATTTTGCGCCACGGCAAATACCACAGCGGACTGGGCGAGCGCCTGGGCCGCGTGCCCGCGCGCCTGCTCGCCGATGCCTCCGCTTCGCGCTCCGGGCGCGTCATCTGGATTCACGCCGTTTCTGTCGGGGAAGTGCTGGCCGTGGGCGGACTGGTCGAGCAAATGCGCCGCAGCTTTCCGGAGCATCGCGTCGTCGTGTCGACCACAACCGACACTGGCCAGGAACTCGCCCGCAAGCGCTTCGGCGCCGAAAACGTCTTCTACTTCCCGCTCGATTTCGCCTTCGCCATCCGGCCGTATTTGCGGGCCCTGCAACCGCAGCTCGTGATCCTCGCAGAAACCGAGTTCTGGCCGAACTTTCTGCACCTCGCACACTCATGCGGATCCCGCATCGCCGTGGTCAACGCCCGCATCTCCGACCGTTCCTGGCCGCGCTACCGCCGTTTTCGCTGGGCGCTGCGGCGCATGCTGGATCACGTTGATCTGTTCCTTGCGCAGACGCAGGAAGACAGCGCGCGCCTGCAGTCGATCGGCGCCGACACGACCCGCATGCGCGTGACCGGCAATCTCAAGTTCGATGTCAGTCTCTCGCCCCCGCCGCCGATCGTCGAAAGCATCCGCCGCGCCCTGACTGCCGAAGGCGCAGGCCCGGTGCTGGTTTGCGGCAGCACGGTCGAAGACGAAGAGCCGCCGCTGCTGAAAGCATTTGAGAATCTGCGCGTCAGCCATCCTCGCGCCGTGATGATTCTGGCTCCCCGCCATCCCGAGCGCTTCGACGATGTCGCGATCCTGCTGCAACAAATGAATATCCGTTTCTATCGCCGTTCGCGCTGGGCGCGCGAACCGCTCGCCGCCGGAGTCCTGCTGGTCGATTCCATTGGGGAACTGTCAGCGCTTTACGCTTTGGCCGACGTTGCATTTGTTGGCGGAAGCCTGGTCCCGCGCGGCGGCCACAACATCATCGAACCCGCCCAGCATGGCGTCGCCATTGTCGTCGGTACGTATACGGAGAATTTCCGCGACATCGTCGCTCTGTTCCAAAGCCGCGATGCGGTGCGCATCGTGGGACTCTCGGAACTGCCTCTGACCCTGATGCAGCTTCTGGCCGACGTCTCCGAACGTCACGCTTTGGGTCGCCGCGCCGAAGAAACCATGCGCTCGCAGGCGGGCGCAACCGCTCGTACTCTCGAGTCTCTGCACGCATTGCTCGCGGTGGATCGTAATAATAGTCAGGGCAAAGACGGCGGCAAGAATGGCAACTCGCGGCCGCTCTCCGCGCACGCCGCGCACACCGATTGAATCCTCTCTCAGCCATCTACGGCGGCGTGGTTTGGGCGCGCAATGCGTTCTACGATCGCGGGGCTCTGCGGGCCAACCGTCTCGAAGGCCCGGTCATCAGCGTGGGCAATCTTTCTACCGGCGGCTCTGGCAAGACTCCATTCATCCTTCTGCTCGGCGAGTTACTGCAAGCGCGAGGGATTCGATTCGACGTCCTGTCCCGCGGCTACGGACGCAAAACTCGCGGAGTGCTGCTGGTCGATCCCGCGGGCCTCCCGCAACAGTTCGGCGACGAGCCGCTGCTGATTGCCCGCAAGCTGCAAGTGCCAGTCGTCGTCGCCGAAGATCGCCACGCCGCCGGCCGCTACGCCGAAGCAGAGCTTGCCGAAGCAAAGCTCACCGAAGCAAAGCCTGCCGAAGCAAAGCGTGCGGAGAAGACTTCCGCACAACTGCATCTGCTCGACGATGGCTTTCAGCATCGCGCCTTGGCGCGCGACTTCGACATCGTCTTGGTCACGCCGCAGGACGCGACCGATCGCCTGCTTCCATCTGGGCGATTGCGCGAGCCGCTGGCGTCGTTGCGCCGCGCCGACGCCGTGGTGCTGGCCAGCGGCGCTGCCGCCGATTCGTTTGCCATCCAGGACAAACTGGTCTGGCGCGTCCGCCGCGGCCTGGCCCTGGAAAATCTCCCACGGCCTGTTCCCCCGCGCCCGGTGGTTTTCTGCGGCATCGCCCGCCCGCAAAACTTCGTCCTGCAATTGCGCGCGGCCAACGTCGATCCGGCGGCTGAGGCTTTCTATCGCGACCATCATGCCTACAGTGAACAGGACATCCGCGAACTCCTCGCTCTCAAGCGGCAAAGCGAGGCGGGAGGTTTCGTCACCACGGAAAAGGATGCGGTCAATCTGGGCCCATATCTGTCCGCCCTCGAACCGCTGGCAGTCGTGCCCGTCAAAATGCAACTGCAGGACGCGGCTAACGCCGTGGATACCATGCTGCACAAGATCGAAGAACGAAAGCGCCGAGCATGAGAGAATCGGGTGCGTAGCGCCGCCGTCCCGGCGGCTGTTGTGCGAGCGTTTCGCTCGCGCACCCGGCGTGCGCCACGAGCTCGAACTCGTCCCGTAAAATGACCAAACATCCCAAAGAAGCCGGCCGGCTCAGGAAGATCGTCGAAGCCTTTCCCAATGTCACTGTCACAGTGCTCGGAGACCTGGTGGCCGACGAATTCATCTTCGGCGAAATCTCGCGCGTCTCGCGCGAGGCTCCCGTGCTCATCCTGAAGCACCGCGAGCGCACGGTCCTGCCCGGCGGCGCCGCCAATGCCGCCAACAATCTGGCCGATCTCGGAGTCAACGTTCTTCCCGTCGGCATTGTCGGCGATGATGAGCCGGGGCGCCTGCTGCTCAAGTACTTCCGCCACAAGCGCATCCCGGTCAGCGGTGTGCTCAAGGACAAGTCCTACACTACTGTCACCAAGACCCGCATTCTTGCCGGCATGACCCACACCGCCCGCCAGCAGGTCGTACGCGTGGACCGCGAACCGCAGCAGGCTCCGAACGTTCACCAGACGCGGGACTTGTACCTGGCCGCGCGCAACTACGCCCACGCCTCGGACGCCCTGCTGGTCTCCGATTACGGCTACGGCGCGGCCACTCCCGCGATCGTGACGGCCTTGCGGGAAAAAGGAAAACTGGGAACCGTCCCCATCGTGCTCGATTCGCGTCACCGTATGCTGCAGTATTCCGGGATCACGGCCGCGACTCCGAATGAGCCGGAAGTCGAAGCCGCGCTCGGCATAGTGATCGGAGGCAGTGGAGTCGGCGAAGACTGGACCCAGGTTGTCGCCGCAGGCGAGCAAGTGATGGAACGCATGAAGCTGCAATCGTTGGTGATCACCCGCGGGCGCGACGGCATGGTGGCGTTCGATCACAGGCACGAACCGGTGGACATTCCCATCTTCGGTTCCGATCAGGTGACTGACGTGACCGGCGCCGGCGACACCGTGATTGCCGCGTTCACCGCGGCTTTGGCCGCTGGAGCGACTACGGAGGAAGCCGCGCAACTGGCCAACTACGCGGGAGGAATCGTGGTGATGAAGCGCGGCACAGCGACAGTCACGCGGGAAGAGCTGATGCACGCTCTCGAACAGTCGCCGCCGGCGACACGGCCTCACTGAATGGATATCGTCCAGGCGCCAACCAAGATCCTGAGCCGCGCCGACCTTCGCCGGCGAGTCAATGAATGGCGGCGCGCGGGGGAACGGATTACGCTGGCCAACGGCAACTTCGATCTGCTGCACGTCGGCCACGTGCGCTACCTGCACGGCGCCAAAGCGCTCGGAGGAAAGCTGGTGGTGGCCATCAACTCCGACGCGTCGGTGCGCGCTCTGAAGGGCGAAGGCCGGCCGATCATGCCCGAGGACGAGCGCGCCGAGATTGTCGCGGCACTCGCCGACGTGGATGCGGTCGTGATCTTCCCGGAACTCGAGGTGCGGGCGATCATCCGCGAGATTCGCCCCGACATTCAGGCCAAGGGCACGGACTACACTGCCGACACGGTGCCCGAGCGCGACGCCGTCGCCGAATACGGCGGACGCGTCGCGATCGTCGGCGACCCGAAAGATCACTCCACCAGCGAGATCATCCGCTCGCGGCTTTCGTCTTCAAGTAAACCGTCGCGCCGCCAATCATCCTCAGGCAAACCGTCAACAGGCAAAGCCTCCCCGCGAAAACCGAGGAAGCCTTGATTGCCTCGTCCGAAGGCGGTTCGAATCGCGGCGGCGCCAACGTCGATGCTTCGCAGATCGAGCGCCTGCTGATCGTACGACTGAGCGCCATGGGAGACGTCATCCACACGCTGCCGGCGGCGCAGGCACTGCGCGACGCGTTTCCCAAGGCGATGATCGGATGGCTGATCGAAGAGCGCTGGGCCGAACTGCTGTGCGCTCCGGGCGCGCCCCGGCGCGGCCCGCGTTTGCCAGAGAGGCCGCTGGTCGATTGGGTGCACACGGTGAACCTGCGCGGATGGAAGAAGTCTCCGGTAACCGTCGCGACTCTGCAGCAGGTTGCGAAAACCTGGAACGACGTTCGCAGCGCGCGATACGACGTTGCCGTCGACCTGCAGGGAGCGATGCGGTCCGCGGTGCTGGCGCGCTGGTCGGGAGCGGGCGTGGTGTGGGGCGCAGCCGAGCCGCGGGAGTCTCCGGCCAGCCTGTGGTACACGCGGCGCGCGATCGCGCGCGGCGCGCACGTGATCGAGCAGAACCTCTCGGTCGCGGGAGCGCTGGCGCGCAGAACCGTGAGCGTAACCATGGTCGAGTTGCCGCGGCATCGTGAATCTGAGTTGCGGATCGATGGGCTGCTGCGGGAATCTGCGACCGGCGACTTTGCCATCCTCAACCCAGGCGCGGGTTGGGGAGCGAAACGCTGGCCGGCGGAAAGGTACGGCCGCGTGGCGCGGGCTCTCGCCAACTGCGCGATGAAGTCGATCATCAACTTCGGCCCTGGCGAGGAACAGTTGGCGCGCGAGGCCGAGGCGGCGAGCGCAGGCGCGGCCAAAGCCGTACAGACTTCGATCAGCGAGTTGATCGCGCTTACGCGCCGGGCGCAGCTGTTCATCGGCGGAGATACCGGGCCCCTGCATCTGGCCGCTGCGCTGCGGGTTCCGGTAGTCGCCATCTTCGGGCCAACGGATCCGGCGCGGAACGGGCCGTTTGGAACCCGGAGCGTCGTGCTGCGCAGTCCGGCGAGCGCGACTTCGCATGCGCGGCGGCCGCAGCCCGACGAGGGATTGCTCGAGATTGGCGTGGACGCGGTGGTCGAGGCTGCACGCAGCCTGCTGGCTGGAGAGAGTGGCGGACAAGAGTGGCCGCCTCACGTGCGGCCACTTCAGATGAGGCCACCTCATTTGATCCGCGGCGAGGATGCTCATGGCTGAGGGGCCGGGCGTTGAACGGAGAAAGATCGAACGGGGAAAGAATCAACCGGGAAAGATTGAGTGGGGAAAGATTGCGCGGCGCATCCGGGTGCCGCTGGGATTCGGGTTCGCGGTGCTGTACTTCTGGCTGGCGCGGCCGACGTGGCGGTTTATTGTATTGGGCGCGGTGTTGATTGTGCCGGGGCTTCTGATTCGGGCTTTGGCTTCGGGGTACGTGCAGAAGAACGAAGCGCTGGCCACTTCGGGGCCGTATGCTTACACGCGGAATCCGCTGTACCTCGGGTCGCTGCTGATGGGGATCGGATTCGCCGTGGCGTCGCGCAGTTGGTGGGTGGGTGTCGTGCTGGTCGTGATGTTCTTCGCGATTTATATGCCGGTGATTCGCGGAGAAGAGGAGTTTCTGCGCGGGAAGTTTCCGGAGTTCGAGGAATATGCGCGGCGCGTGCCGCGCATGCTGCCGCGGGTCAGACCGGGAATTGTGCCGCATCATTCGGCTCCCGGCGCTGGCGGAGGATTCTCCTTCGATCTGTACTGGAAGCATCGCGAATACAACGCGCTGCTGGGCGCGCTGGCCATGCTGGCGGCGCTGGCTGCGAAGATGTTGCTGTTTCATGATTAGGGAAGGTCCTTGGTCAGCAATCCTCTGGCGTGGATTGGAGAGATGTATGCACTGATATTTTTTTTATGCACCCTTGGTAAGGTATTGAATTGATTCGAGTTAGGGTAGGGGTATCCCGGTTTTGGACGGTAAAATCTTGAGGCCCTAGGACTTACGGGTAAAATATTGCGGGATAAGGGGTTAGCTTGGTTACTCTGATGAGTTGCGGAAGTGGGGGTGGTACGTTGCTGCTGGCGCATTACGGCCAAAACTCAATCTCTATTTTAACAGGTTCGGAGGGCTGGCCCGTTTGAGCGGCGGGCGCTATGTTGTTTGGAGGAATGGAGTTATGGGTGGGTAAAGATTTTGGGCTTGACATGGGTTGGCTTGGGGTGGGGAATTCTGCAAGCAGCAGACCCCTCAGGGGCTGAAGCCCGAGTCATTTAGGTGGCTATGGCGGCACGGCTTTAAGCCGTGCCCTTCCCGGTCGAGATGATGGTTGGCGCGGAGGATCTGTCTGGGAGAGCCAGCCGAGCTGGCGCTCGGCGGACGGGCGAGGGCGCCCGTCCCCACACACAAGATTTTAGCGGGTTCTGGGGGCTGGCCCGTTTGAGCGGCGGGCGCTATGTGGTTTGGAGGAATGGAGTTATGGGTGGGCAAAGATTTTGGGCTTGACATGGGTTGGCTTGGGGTGGGGAATTCTGCAAGCAGCAGACCCCTCAGGGGCTGAAGCCCGAGTCTTTTCGGTGGCTACGGCGGCACGGCTTTAAGCCGTGCCCTTCCCGGTGGGGATGGTGGTTGGCGCGGAGGATGGGGCAAAGAGAGCTGGACAAATTCGGCGGACGGGGGAACAGACTCTCTGAAGCCGTTCGTTTGGGTGGTTTTGACGGCAGGCTTTAAGCCGTCCCTTCCCGGTCGTGATGGTGGTTAGCGTGGAGGATATGTATGGGAGAGCTAGCCGAGCTGCGCTCGACCCGACAGCCGAGGGCGGCTGTCGCTACATGAACTCTCGACCCGAGGGCGGCTGTCGCTACATGAACTGAGGAGCGGCGCAGGGATCCTCGGCGCTCGGCGGACGGGCGAGGGCGCCCGTCTCCACACGTGCCCGTTCCCACACGCGCCCGTCCCCACACACGCCTGTTCCCACACGCGCCCGTCCCCACACAAGGTTGTGGGGGCAAGAAAAAGCCCCTCGCTTGCGCGAGGGGCGGGGGAAGGCTTCGGGCGTTTTGGGTTTACTTGGGTTGCTGCTGCTGATCCATGGTTCCGGGGGCGCTGGCGTTGGAAGAGAGCTGCTCCAGGTCGTTCTTGAGCAGGCTGATTTCGACGCGGCCGCCGATGACGTGCTTGGCGCCGGCTTCATCCGAGGGAACTGGGGCGTTGCCCATGCCGACGAGATAGATGCGGTAGACCGGGATTTCGTGGGTGAGCACGAGGTAGCGCACCACCGACTCCGCCATTTTCTGCGAAGTGGTGATGGCGGCCTGGCCGCGGCCGGAAGAGAATCCCTGGACTTCGAAGATGTATCCGCGCTGGCCCTTCACCGAAGTGGCCATCTGATCGATGGCGTCCTTGGCGTTCTTGCTGAGCATGGTCTGGCCGGGGCGGAAGCGGATTTCAGTCTGGTTCTGCGCCTTGTACTGGTCGATGTTGCTGACGACGTTTTCGACAGTGGTGACGCGAGTTGTAACCTGCTGGGCGGTCTGCTCCGCCTGGTTGGCCTTGTTGCCGGCGTCGATAGCGTGCTGGTCGGCGGCGTCGGCCTTATCGGAGGCGAGCTTGATGCCGGCCTGGGCGCGGGAATCGACGTCTTTGATGGACTTCGAGTTGGCGGCGGTCAGATCATCGAGCTCGTTGACGCGATCGCGGATGGGCTCGGTCTGGCGCTGGACGTATTTCTTGCGCGCGAAGGGATTCAGATGTCCCCAGAAACCTTCGCGGGAAGGCAGGGTGAGAGGCGGCTTGCCGGTCGCGGTGTCAGTGGACGTTGAAGTCGCAGCGGGCTGCGCCTGGGTCGACGAGGTGGACTGCGCGAGCGCCGGAACAGCGAGAGCGGCAGCCAGCGGCAGGGTGATGAGCAGACGGTGGTTCATCATGGACTTCCTCCAAGTTGGGGAGCGCTTATTGCGGCACCCCAGGGCACGCCTGGGGCGTGCTGAAATTTGATAGCGTCGCCAAAAAAAGAAAGCAGCAGAGCTGACTGGCTATGCCGACCGGCGCTGACGCAACGCCCAGCCTTTCGGAACACCCTTTGGGCGCCCTGTACTTTCTAGTACAGGTGAGCTAGTACAGGTGAGATGCCAAAACGGCGTCCGGAGTTCAACAGCTAAATGATTGATATCTATAGACATTGTAGTACGGTTGCAGGGAGGAAGATAGTCGGACGGAGCGGGGCAGGGTAATTTTGGGAAACCTGATATAAAAACTGCTTAGAAAATAAGGGAGTTCCGGGGAGGGATTTTGAGAGCAGAAAAATGGGGCTTTGGGTGGAGGTGGGGATGGTGCGCGGTCCGGAGTGGAATCTGGTTGGGACTGATTCTGGGCATGTTGTGCGGGTTGACGTGGAGCTGGAGTAAGGAGTCGAAGACTGCGGTGTCGGGGACGGCCTCGGCGCACTTGCCGGCGGAGCATCTGCGGGAGTATTCCGATCTGGCGGTTGAGTGGATGCAGGAATATTTGCGTGTGGATACGACGAATCCTCCGGGGAACGAGATGCGGGCAGTGGAGTTTTACAAAAAGATTCTGGATCGGGAAGGGATTGAGAATCGCGAATTCGAGTACAAACCGGGTAGGGGGGATTTGTGGGCGCGGATTCCGCGGAGTTCGGATGGCGCAGGCGAAAACCCCCACTTCTCCCAAAACCAGGGAGAAGTGGGGCACCCGCCGGACATTGGGCACCCAAGTGCAGGTTCTTCCGAAGATACGCGGCCGATTATTTTGCTGAATCACATGGATGTGGTGACCAGCGATGCGTCGCATTGGAGAGTGCCTCCGTTCAGCGGGGAGATTCGCGATGGATATATATGGGGGCGGGGCGCGCAGGACATGAAAGATGAAGGGCTGGCGCAGCTCGTCGTGATGGTGATGTTGAAGCGGGAGAAAGTGAAGCTGGACCGCGACGTGATTTTTCTGGCCGTGGCGGATGAAGAAGTGGATGACACGGGCAGCGACTGGTTCATCAAGAATCAGCCTGGCCTGCTGGAGAATGCGGGGTACCTGATCAACGAGGGCGGAGAGAATCTGCTGGAAGACGGGAGGGTGAAGTATGTGGGCGTGGATGTGGGGGAGAAGACGACGTACTGGCTGCATGTAGTGGCGCATGGGCAGCCGGGGCATGGGTCGCGTCCAAATGTGGATTCTGCGCCGAACCGGCTGGTGCGGGCGCTCAGCCGGATTCAGCAATACCACACGCCGTTGCGGGTGTTGCCGGTGGTCGATGAGTTTCTGCGCGATATGGCGCCGTACGAGCCGCCGGAACGGGCGGCTTACTATCGCGACGTGAGAAAGGCGATTGAGGACAAGAGATTTCAGGATGAATTGGAGCGGGATGAGTCGCTGAACTTTCTGCTGCGCGACACGATTTCGCTGACCATGCTGGGAGGGTCGGAGCAGACCAATGTGATTCCGGCGGAGGCGTGGGCGAATCTTGATGTGAGGATTTTGCCGGGGGGAGATCCGAAGGCGCTGCTGGCGGCGGTGCGGAAAGTGGTGAACGATCCGAATGTGACGGTCGAGCCGGAGAATGCGGAGTTTCGCGTGGCCAATTATTCGGGGACGGACAACGCGATGTGGGCAGCGATTAAAGATGTTTCGGGGAAGTATTTTCCGGGGACGCCGGTGGTGCCGCACATCACCAGCGGGTATACGGAAAACCAGATGTACCGGCCGCTGGGGATGGTGGCTTACGGGTTCAATCCGTATACGGCGACGGATGAAGAGGGGAATACGGAGCACGGGAACGATGAGCGGATTCGGGTCGAGGAAGTGCGCCGCGGGCCGCGGATTTTGTTTGATGTGGTGACGGAGGTTGCGGGGAGATGAGGCGCTGCCGATGCTTCACCAATTGACTGCGTAGTGGGCGAAGGTGGAGAGCGCCAGCTGGTCGTCGCCGGGGAGGTAGAAGCCAAACTTGCCCAGGCTGAGATTGGTGCCGGGCTGGGTCCAGCGATCGAGGACGGTCCAGCTGTCACCGTGCCTGATCTGGTGGACAATCTCGGTGGGGCTCACCCGGATGTGGAGGGTGCGGAAACTTTTCCTGTCGCCCGGATCGGGAACGATGATCTGGTCGGTTTTCTCGCCATTGCGAATGACCGTGCGGTAGAAGTCATGGTCGTCGATTTGGAAGAGGACATAGTTTTTGGGGTCGGTGTAGTTGACGACCCATTGCAGAAGGCGACCCTTGGTGAGCATGGCGGAGAAAACGAAAGTGCCGGAGGCAGGAACGACTCCGTAGAGAACGAAGTTTCCTCCTCTGCGGGTGAAAGAATCTTTCTCGTGCTTCCATGCGCCTGGGTCATCCCACTTCGACATCCCGTTGGGGGCGAGGGACAAAGCCAAAGTCCTGGATTGACCGGGGATGACTTCGAGCGGGGACGAGCGCGTAAACCCGTCGGCGGTTCGCGCGGTCAGCGTGTAGCTGCCGGGAACGAGATTGAGCGGGACGCCGCTGCTGACGATTTTTAAGAACGCATCTTTCGCGATGGCGACGGTGGCGTCGGCGGGAGTGTAGGTAATTTTCAATTCAGCGGGAGCGGCTTCGAGGGCGGCATCGGTGGCGGCGAGAGAGATGGTTCCGCTCTCGACGAAGTGCTTCTTGAACTGCCGAGGCCGGAATCGCTCTTTGCGCAGTTCGACGGTATGGTCTCCGGGATTGACGGTGGAGACGGAGAGCGTGCCATTGGGCTGAATGGTGCCGACGAGAGATTGATCGATGAATACCGAGGTTCCGGGAGCGCCGCCCTGGATGGTCAGCGAGGCCAGGCGAGGCTGGGGTTGGAGGATATGGGGTTGGAGATGGAAGACAAGCGTGGCCGGTTCGCCTTTGCGGATGCGGATCTTTTGCTGGGCAGGATCCTGAAAACCGGTTTTTGAGATTTGTACCACGTAGTCCTTGGGCTCGAGATTGGGCAGGCGCAACTGGCCGGCCTGCGTGAGCCGCGGCTGGAGTTTTCCGTTGAGAAAAACTTTCGCGCCGTCCTGCCCGGCAACGACCAGGAGGGTGCCGAGGTTGCGGGCGGAGCCGACGGGCGGCTCGGCGGCGCGTGGCTGATCGTCTCGTGTTTGATCATCTCGTGGTTGATCGTCTTGTGTTTGATCTGGGGGCGTGAGTTTTCCGGTGGCGGTGTCGGAGGAAACGGGTAAAGCAGGCGGAGACGGTTCCGGAGTTGCTGGTGCCGCGGCGGTGGCTGTGGGAGCGGAAACGGCCGGGGCGGGGACGACTGGAGCGGAGTCGGCCCGAGCGGAGTTGGAGGGAGCGGCTGATGGGGTCTGCGCTGATGGAATCTGCGCTACCGGGGCAGCGGGATGTTTTCGGGCGAAGAAGAAGATCACCGCGGCCAGGATTATCGCGGCGGCGGAGACGAGGATCAGCGTTGTGGAGTTTGATCTCGCGGGCTGTTTTGGCCGCGATGGTGGGGTTCTGACCTTGTCTGCTGACCCAGAAGGCTCGGCGGCCGCAGCGGTGACGGCTGGTGGCGGAGCGGTTGCGACTGTGGCCTGCTGCACAGTGCTGGGCTGGACCTGGCTTGCCGGAGCTTCAATTGGCGCAACTTTACTGGGCTGGGCTTTACCAGGCTGAGTTTTACTTGGCGGAACAGTAGCGGCGGCCGACAACCTCTGGGGCGGAATCGGGCTTGGCGGTACAGGGATCGGCGTCGGCGAAACCTGGCTGGTAGCGACGCGGGAAGCCTCGGGAGCGGTGGGGCGCGGGACGTGAAGAATTACGGTCGCGCCTTTGGCGCGTGGCGAGGAGCCGGAGCTCTCGGTTGCACTAGCTTGCGAGACTAATCCCAGGCGGAGAAGCAGGGCATTGGCGATGGACAAGATTTCGCCATCGGTCCAATGCTTGGCGGCCAGAGCCTGGATGCGCGCGGCCAGAGCTTGTTTGGCGGCAAGGTCGGTGGCTCCATCGATTTCGCGCTGCAGGCGGCGCAGGTCGTCCAAGTCGCCGCGGCGGGCCTGGCGGCGCCGAGCATCCTGGTCGCGCTGGATTTCGTCCTGAATCTGAAGCAATTTGGGATCGTGAGGATGAACGGCCAAGCCCTCGGCGACCCAGGCCAGGGCGGCGAACAGATCGCCGGCGGATTGCAGCTTGCGCGCCTGCGAAACCCAATCCTCGACGGAGCTTGCTTCTTTCCTGGCAACGATCAGGCTGAGGATGGTTTTCGCGGTGGGATGCGCAGGGTTCAAGTTGAGCGCCTGGTTGGTCAGCCGCTCGGCTTCCAGCCAATCGGTTTCCACCATCGACTGCGCGTGCTCCACCAGGGCATTGGCCAGGATGGCGCGGGCGAGAGAATTATGTTTGTCCAGGTCGTAGGCTTTGCGCAGCAACTGAATCGCTTCGACGGACTTCTGCTGCGCGAACAGTTCCTGGCTTTCGGTGATCAGGCGCTGGGCTTCGGCATTGCGCTTGACGCCATCCTGGGCGAGCTTTTCCAGTTCGGAGAGTTCCGCATCGTTGGGAAACTCGGCGCTGGCGCTTCGCAACAAATCCAGGGCGCGAGAGTAATCACCCGCACGCAGACAGGCGTTGATCTGCTCAACGAGCCGCGTCTTCGATTCGGTGCGGCTTTGCTGGTCGCGTGTTTTCTCCAAGCGCTCTAACCTCGAAGGTCAAATCTGTCCGGCGGAGGGATAGCGATCATGGCAAACTCTCGTCCCGGATTGCTGACACTGCCTAATTATCTGTGAGCAAAGGCACCGAGCGGACATGACCGACGTAATCGACGAGTGGATGGGGTAGGCAGAGCCAGCGGCCTTTCAGACGCCTCGCTTGGGGTTGCTGGAAGTTTCACATGCTAGACTTTTTGGTTGTCGACCCTTGAGAAGCTTCGGCGCCGGGTGTTTTGGGTGGTGGCGCGTACCGGCCTGGCGCTCTACCGGCGATTTCCGCTGTTTGGAACGCTGCGCGCTTCGCTGGCTCTGATTCAACGCAATCAGCAATTCCTGGTTATCGAGCGGAACGACGGACGCGGACTATGCCTGCCGGGAGGAATCGCCGGATGGAAGGAAGCGGAAGTCGAGACTCTGCGGCGCGAGGTGCGGGAAGAAACCGGACTGCGCGTAACCGGTCAAGAACTGCGAATGCAGTATCGCAGTACCGCGGATGTGCCCTGCGACAATTCCGTGTTTGAAGTGCAGGCGGACGGAGAGTTGAAGGGTTCGTGGGAGGGATCTCCGTGCTGGATGACGGTGGCGCAGATCGAGCCGCGGATTTTGCCGAGCCAGCGTCCGGTGATGGAATTGCTGCGCAAGATGGGATCGCCGGCGGCAGGGGCTTCATGATGGCGGGGCTGGGAACGGGGCCGAGCTGCGCTCGGCGTGTCCGGGGCTGAGACTCGAACCCACGCGGGCACTCCGGCCCCACACATGCGCTTTGGACCCTGGTTTTTTTGGCGGCTTAGTTAGCGGATGGGAACGAGATTCCCCAAAAATCTTTGGCCTTATCATCGTGCTCGACAAACTCGATGGCATAGGTGGGAACTCCATTCCTCGCGACCAATTGGGAAACAACCCGCGCAGAGATCTGGACACCGCGATTGTTCTTTACTTCGACGATGGAGCCGACCTGCAACTCTCGATTCAACTGGACGGCTGCCCCGTGCTTATTCAGGTTGGTGGCTTTGGCAGGGATGGTAAAGGAAGCTTTGTGCCGGTCTTGACCCGCCAGTCCTACCGAGCTGTGGAGGGCAATCCGGGTGCTCCGGCGCTTTCCCAGTTGAATGCGATTCAGGCTGTGAGAGGGCGTTAGATGTGAGGCTTTTCGAGTTTCCATTGATTCCGAAACTAGAGCCTTCCAATGGAGGGTGCAATGTACGTGAGTCACCGCAAAAAGGTGACTGACGTGATGGTGACTTGGCGGATTGCGTATGGTCCGTTTGGGGGCGAATCCTGGGAGCGGCGCGGTACGCGGCTGGTGAGTCTCAAGCGATTTCTATCTCGGGGCCAGGTGGTCCGGGTTACGCTTTTGGTCTGGGTCGTCGTCCCGAACCGAGGATCCCGGAAAGCAGGCGAACGCTCTCTCGCAGGGTTTCGAACGCGGCGTCGATAGGGGTTTGTTTCTGAGCAACGTCTGAGAAGGCTGAACTGTACATTTGTTCGACGGCCATTCTGAAGCGTTTGCTGCTTACGTCATCCATGGTCACGAAGGCGAATGCTTGCGCGAGTGGCACACCATCTGCTCCCGTGTGGAGAAATTCAATGTGGGCAGTCACTTTTCCAAACACAGTGGCCAAAGCCATTTCACCGAGCGTTCCCTCGGCGGCAGGCCCTTTCACAAGGAGAGCCGATCCCCCAGTCAAGGAAAGGCGTTGAACGATACCAACGAACTTCTGGTCATGCAGCGTGAAGATTGCTTTCTGCTGGTGAGGGACACGAATTCTAGGTGGCCGGTGCTTCAGAGGCTTGTCGCTCTTTCGAGGCATTCTGAGCAGGATTACAACCGGCCCAAAGGCAGTCAACGTTACCTAAGTGTTTCGGCAAAGACTTTGCCCCGAGGTAGGCGTAAGGTGCTGACCCAGCACGAGGTCGCTTCAACGCGGGAAGAGGTTCAACAAACGAAACTCGGGCTTGGCCAAGCTAGGCGGCTCGGGATGTTCAGGCCAGAGTGCTTTCATTCATAACCTTAACTTGGAGTAAAGATTCAGCAGATCAATTGTCCTAGCGAGCTGCCGCCTGCGCCTCCGCATCGTGAAGTCTGGATTCCGGCCAAGATTCCGCACACCATCGCAAGAGTGTGAAGCAAATTGTGGTAGCGTAGTTCCGGCTAAAGGTTACCACGATACGACCGGGAACTGGGTGTCATCGGAAGATGGGGATCAAAATGAAAACAGTCCTGCGGGGAGCCCGCCTCCGGCTCTTTCTCGCGTTCATCGCCTGCATCGGTTTTTTGCCAACGAATCTTCTTTCGGGCCAGCTTTCCAGTCAGGAAGCGATCGACAGCAAGCTACTCTCCGGCATGCAGTGGAGGTTGATCGGCCCATTTCGCGGCGGGCGAGTTACGGCGGTCGCCGGCGCGGCCGATCCGAATACGTATTATTTCGGCACCCCTGGCGGCGGAGTCTGGAAAACTACCGACGGAGGACGAGTCTGGCACCCGGTTTTCGACAACGAGCGGGTCGCATCCATCGGAGCGGTTGCGGTAGCTCCGTCCGATTCGAATGTTCTGTACGTCGGAACCGGGGAACAAACGCGAGGCAATGGTGTGTATCGCTCGACCGACGCAGGCTCCACATGGAAGAACGTGGGGCTGCAGGATGTACCTTTCATACAGGCGATCATCGTCGATCCTAAAGATCCTGATGTGGCCGTGGTGGGTGGAAACTCGATCGGCTTCGGGATACTTTGGCGGCCCATGCCGGCAACGGCAAAAACCGCGAACCGCGGAATCTTCAGGACCGTCGACGGCGGCAAGAACTGGACGAAGGTATTCTCCGCCGAAGATTCGATCGGAGTTGTCGATTTATGTTCCGATCCCGATAATCCGGCCACATTGTATGCAGCGCTCTATCGCCCTGGATCCGGCTCCGGCGATTCCGCGATCGAAGCGACCTCAGATATCGTGAAGTCCGCAGACGGTGGTTCGACATGGGCTGCTCTTGCCAGTACCGGTCTGCCAGAAAAGGCTCGCGGCAGGGTTGGCGTGGCAGTGGCTGCGGGAACTGGTGGACGCCGCATGTACGCGATCATGGAGCAGGGATTCTTCCGATCGGATGACGGCGGGGCAACCTGGCATCAGTCGACCAAGGATCCGCGGGTGACCGGTAATGACTATTTCAGCCGCGTCTTCATCGACACCCGGAATCCAGATGTACTCTACGTATCGCAGACCTCAATGTATCGCTCCACCGACGGGGGCAAGACGTTCGAAGCATTTGCCGGAGCTCCGAGCGGCGACGATTTTCACGTAGCGTGGATTGATCCTCGCGAGCCGGCGCGCATGATTTTCGGCGTGGATCAGGGAGCGATTGTCACCGTCGACGGCGGCAAGACCTGGAGTTCGTGGTACAACCAACCGACGGGTCAGTTCTACCACGTCTCTACCGACAACTTGTTCCCCTACCGCGTCTATGGAGCACAACAGGACAGCGGTACGGCCGGAGTGCTCAGCCGCAGCGACTATGGCGAAATCCTTCTGCAGGATTGGTTTTCCATGGGAGGATTCGAGTACGCGTTCATCGCTCCAGACCCGGCGCATCCCAACTTCGTCTACAGCGAAGGCTGGTACCGCTCGGTGGTGCGTTACGACAAATCGACGGGCGAAATCGCAACCGTATTCGAGCGCGGTAAAAAGTATCGCGCGTCGTCCATGCCGCCTCTAGCTTTCTCGCCTCAGGATCCGTCAACACTTTTCTTAGGCATGCAGTTTGTGCTCAAGACGGTCGATGGAGGAAAGAGTTGGCGGGAGATCAGCCCTGACCTTACCGGCTACGGCGAGCAAGAGGAACCGGAGAAGCCCGATCCGGACAAGCCGCGTCCGCCGGCCATCACTGCCCTGTCGCTGTCCAGCGTGCAATCCGGCGTGATCTGGGTTGGTACAACGAACCGAGTCGTGCAACTTACGCGCAACGGGGGAAAGAATTGGCAGGACGTTTCTCCTTCCGGATTGAGCGAACCGGCCGAGATCCTCTACGTCGAAGCCTCGCATCATGACCCTGGCGCTGCCTATCTGACGGTGGGCGGGGTGCGAGAATCCACGCCTCCTTATGTGGCTCGCACTGATGACTACGGCAAGACGTGGCAGAAGATCATCAATGGATTTCCGGAAAACGAAATGGTCCGTGTGGTGCGCGAAGACCCGAAGCGCACAGGACTGCTCTATGCCGGTACGGATACCGGCATTTATGTCTCATGGGACCGCGGCGATCACTGGCAGCCGCTTTCCTTGAATCTCCCTCCAACGCCCATCACCGATCTGCAGGTGCACGACAACGACTTGGTGATCTCGACCTTCGGACGAAGCCTCTGGATTCTCGATGACATCACTCCTTTGCGCGAAATCAGTCCGCAAATCATCGCCGCGGATGCGCACCTGTTCGCGCCAGAAACTGCCTTGCGAGTGCGGTGGGACAATTATCAGGACACACCCTACCCCATCGAAACTCCGGCCGGCCACAACCCGCCGGATGGAGCGATCCTCGACTACTACCTGAAGACGCCGCCGGCGGGTGAGCTGACGCTCACTATCTACGACGGGAAGGGCGCCGAAGTGGCGCGATTTTCCAGCGATGCAAAATCGCCCACATATCTTCCGGCCAACGCTCCCAGCTACTGGTTTGCTCCAGAAGTAAGTTTGCCGAAAGCGGCGGGCGTCAATCGCTTTGTGTGGAATCTGCGGTATCCGCCGCCGCCTTCGCTTCCATACGGGTACTACGGCAACCTGCTGGAGTACTCCGAATACACCCTGGCCGATCACGCGGTACCCGGCCTTACGCCGCGCGTGCAACCTCGCGGACCGCTCGTCTTGCCCGGCACGTACACAATTGAACTACGGGTTGGAAGTCAAAGCTTACGACAGCGCCTGACGGTGGAACTTGATCCACGGGTTCAGGCCTCGCCAGCCGACCTGTCAGAGCAACTCGATCTCGCGAAGCGCATCGCCCAGGGAATGAAGGCGAGTTCTGATGCTTTTTACAAGGTGGCAGAGTTTCGGAAAACTCTTACTGAACGGACGGTCAAGTTGAAACAGTCTGGCGATAAAAAGACAAAGGAAGCAGTGGCCGAGTTCGAAAAGAAGATCGATGCCGTCGACAACGGGAGCAGGCGCGCTCCTGGATTTGGACCCGTGAACCGCGACCTGTCCCGGCTGATATTTAGCGTGGAGAGTGCAGACATGCGTCCGGCGGACACGGTTCAGTCCGCGGCGCAACAAAGATGCGAGGAGCTTGCGAAGGATCTCGCGAACTGGAGGCAGTTGACCGAACAGGATCTCTCTGCCTTCAACGCAATTCTTGCCGCCAACCAGCAGGCGCCGTTGCCCACGGTCGCTGCCATCGGCAGCTCAGGTTGCAAGCCCTAGAACTTGGCTCGAAGGCCAGCTTGGTTCGCAGGTGCGAGTGGCGGATTCTTCCTGGATGGCGCAGGCGCGACCGATAGCCTTACACTGCTCTTGATGAATCCTGCGTGTATTTTCCTTTGCCTTCTGCCGATCGTAAGCTGGAGTGTGTTTGCCCCGGCTCAGGCCAGCCCTTTGAAGTCCGATGCTCTGGCGCACTCCACTGTTCTGGCGCATTCCACGCAGACGATCGTGGTGACAACTCCGGGTTGGAACGCGGTCGAAGGCCGGTTGCAGCGATATGAGCGCGCCAGCGTGCATGAAAAATGGCGCCCAGTGGGCGAGCCGATCTCGATTGTCGTCGGGAGGAATGGGTTAGGGTGGGGAATCGGCATCATTGCGACCGATGCTTCCGATATCCGCGTCACATCCGACCCCGTCAAGAAAGAAGGAGACGGCAAGTCTCCCGCCGGCGTCTTCGCTCTGGGCGCCGCTTTCGGCTATGCTTCCGTGCCACTGCCGGGATTAAAGATGCCGTATCTGACTCTGACGGAATCGATTGAATGCGTCGACGATCCTGGCTCGAAGCACTATAACCGCATCGTGGACCGCTCTGTCGACGCTCCCGACTGGAACAGCTCAGAGCACATGCGGGATGCCGGTGAGGCGTACCGCTGGGGAGTTGTCGTAGATCACAATGGCACCGTCACCGGCGACAGTCACCCACCGGAGCCGGGAGGTGGGTCGTGCGTTTTTCTCCACATTTGGCAGAGCCACGACGAGGGCACGGCCGGATGCACTGCCATGCCACAAAGCGACCTGGAAACCCTGCTTACATGGCTCGATCCGGCGCGCAAGCCATTGCTGGTACAGCTACCGGAAGCGACATACGAGCGGCTGGTGCATCGGTGGATGCTGCCGGAATTGACGACTATGCGGTGAGCTGAGGCGACGTCTCTACTGTCTTCGAGCGTGCTACCGGCGTAGTGGGCAAAGGCGCGAGCGGTCATTTTCTGGTAGCGGCCTCCTGGTAGCGGCCTCCTCGGAGCTGCCTCGTTTTAGCCGCCGGCATCTTCACTTCGTTGCCTGTTTTCAAATCGTATTAGAGCGAAACTCCGCGCTTCCAGGGAATAAAATCGTCCTGTCCCAGAGTCTCCGCCCTGGTGCGAACTTCGCCGCTGGCCACCCGAATTACCGACTCTAAAATTGTCTCGCCCATTTGCTCGATCGTCTTGCCGCCCGAGATGACGCTGCCGGCATCAATGTCAATGATGTCTGGCATGCGCTGCGCAAGATCGGAGTTGGTGGAAATCTTGACTACGGGCGCGATCGGGTTTCCGGTTGGCGTGCCCAACCCCGTGGTGAACAAAACCAGGTTCGCACCCGCGCCGACCTGTGCTGTAACGCACTCCACATCGTTGCCGGGAGTGCACTGCAGGTGCAATCCCGATTTTGAGGCATATTCAGGATAATCAAGCACGGCCGTGATCGGCGAGGTGCCGCCTTTTCTGGCCGCGCCCGCGGACTTCATGGCGTCGGTCACCAGCCCATCGCGAATATTCCCTGGGGAGGGATTCATATCGAAACCGGAGCGAACCGCTTTTGCGCGGGCTGCGTAATCGCGCATCAAGTGAATGAACCGGTCCGCGACCTCGTCATTGACGCTGCGATCGATCAGACCCTGTTCAACGCCGCAAAGCTCGGGGAATTCCGAGAGGATGGTGCTGCCTCCCAAGGCCGCCAACATGTCCGAGAGGGAGCCAATGGAGGGATTGGCTGAGATGCCGGAAAAGCCGTCCGACCCTCCGCACTTCAAACCGACGCAAAGGTGCGAAAGCGGTGCGGGCGTGCGCTCGGCTTGGTTGGCCTCGACCAATCCGAGAAACGTGGACTGGATGGCTTGAGAAAGCATTTTGAATTCGGATCCGCTTTGTTGCTGCTCAAATAGCAGAAGCGTTTTTTTGAACGCTGGATCGCGGCGATTGATTTGCTCGCGAAGAATCCCCATCTGCGCGTTCTGACAGCCCAGGCTGAGCACGGTCACTCCAGCGACATTGGGATGATGGATGTAACCGGCGAGCAAGCCGCAAAGATTGTTGGAATCTTCCCGGGTTCCTCCGCAGCCGCCTTCGTGCATGAGGAATTTGACTCCGTCAATATTTTTGAAAACCTTATTCCTGGAATCGGGGAGCGCTGGAGGTTGCGGATTCTTTTCTTCCGCTTTTATTTCGATGTTTGTCTTGCCTTCGCGGTAGAGTCTGACCAGTTCCGCCACCTGTTGCCGGTAGATTTTTGGAGGAGCGAGGCCGAGTTCTTCTTCGAAGGCTTGTTTTAATACATCGATGTTCCGGTTCTCGCAGAAGACCAGGGGCACGACCAGCCAGTAATTCCGCGTGCCAACTTGTCCGTCTGGGCGGTGATATCCGAGGAAAGTTCGCTGCCGCCAGCGATCCACGTTGGGCGGGCTCCAGTGGAATTCGGCTGACTTATTGTGGTCTGACCTACCGTGATAAGGCGCGGCCTCATGAACGGTATTGAGCGTGGTTAGGGCTTCGCCCATGCGAATCGGCTGTCGCGCTTTCCCAACCAGAACGCCGTACATGATCAGAGCACGTCCGGCCGCAAGATTCTCGGTGGCGAATTTGTGCTTGGCGTGGACGTCAGTAACCAGGACGTAAGTCTGGCCGGAGAAGTTGACGGGTTCGCCCTGACGCAAATTCTGGAGCGCGACCAGGACGTTGTCTCTGGGATCGAGCTTCAGCACTGCGCTTTTCATCTTGATCTCGTCCTCATTAGAAGGAGCTTTCGTATTTCAGTCAAGCGACCTTCAGTCAAGCAAAGCCGCGGCTATGGGGCTGCCGGATCCCAGCCATCAAGAAAAGTCTTGGTCTCAAACTGCGCAGCTTCGTCTGCCGTGAGAAGTTTGGTGTGGGGATCACGCTCGCCCGCGTGCGCTCCGGGGCCGCTGGAGTTGTATTCGGCATAGTAGGCAGTTTCAAGCGAATGTGTTTCACCTGGGTGCCACTCGCGCCAACCAGCCGGCATGATATGCGCGCCCATTTCCGTGTTGAGAAAAATAACTTTGGCATACGGACGCCAAGGCCGTCCGAGCCAGACGTTTGTGACCCCTGGCGCAGCGGTGAGCGTGCAGTGGTTGAAGACGAAGCCGCTGTCCTCGGCCGGATAATGCTTCGACTGAGCGGTAATAAAACCTTCGAAGTGCGGAGTGCTGTGAATCTCGCAGTGATCGAAGACGGCTTTGCTGTCTCCGAAGATGAAATCGACGTTGCCCTCGATGTAGCAATGGGTAAAGTACTGTCGCGCGGGAATGCAGGGCTCGCCGTCAGGCGAGCAGTTACGGCTGCCGGCGTAGAGCGTGTCCTGATTGCCGAGAAAGCGCACGTTGCTGAAGACGGCCTTGTCGGCAGCGACCAGTACGGCCAGCGCCTGGGAGCCGACGGGAACCTGCTCGTGCGTGGCGTTCCAGTCGTTGGCGAAGGTGAGATTCTCGGCGCGAAAGTTGTCGCCGCGTATCTCAGCGGTGGCCGAGTGCAGCGTGCCGCCGGAAGTGCCCGCGCTCTTATCGAAAACGATCACAGTTTTCGAGGCGTCCGGGTTGCTGCCGCGAAGTTCGATGTTTGGCTTGGTTACGGAAATGGTTTCACGATAAGTTCCAGGCGCAATGAGCAGGGTTGCGCCGCTGGCGGGCGCAACGTCGAGCGCCTGCTGGATGGAATAGAAATCTCCGCTTCCGTCGGCCGCGACATAGAGTGTTTTATCGACGGGCGGGGCGGGAGTGGCGGATCGCGGAGCCGTGGGATTTGCGGGATACTCCTCAAATCGTCCCTCGCACGAGACCGGAGTGCCGGCCCTGCTGCCGGGCAACTGGGTGACGGTCACGTCGTCACCGCCGTATGCTCCGGGAGGAAAGTCCCGGGCGGGAATAAGATTGCCCAGCCGCGGACCGAGGTTGATCTCGGCATTTGAGACGCGAACTTTGTTCGCGGGCAATTCATCGGCAAAAACATTGTCGAGCGTTATGCCCAGTTTGTGGGTAGCGTCAAAACCGTCGAGGGTGACCAGCCCTGGCGTGACGATGTGCACGTCTCTCAGCGTGATGTCGCGATAAACCGGAAGCAGGTCGCCGCGCGCCAGGGTGTACTTGGGCGTGAGGATGATGGGATTCCTGACATTGCGGATGCAAACGTCTTTGTAGACGACGTCGTGCACCAGGCCGCCACGGCTGGGATCGCTCTTGATGCGTATCCCGTTATCGGCTCCGTCGATGGTGAGGTCAGAGACGCGCACCGCGCTGACCCCGCCTACGGTTTCGCTGCCAATGGACATTCCGTGCCCGGAGTAGAAGTGATTGTGCGCGACAGTGATGTGGGACGAGCCACCGGCCTTTCCAGCTTTGATCGCGACGTCATCGTCTCCGGTGCGGATGTAGGAGTGAAGAATGGAGACGTCACTCGAAGCCGAGGGATCGATGGCGTCGGTGTTGCGAGCCGTGGCGGGAGTGTCGATCTTTACTCCCCAGGCGGTGAAGCCATTGGTCTTCTCGACGACAACATGAAAGTTGGGAGAGTTTCGCAGCGTGATGCGATAGAGAATAAAATCGTCCGACTCGCGGGCGATGAGAAGGCGGGGGCAGTTCTGCCTGGTGTCGTTGATCTTCGCGATGTGGGCGAGATCCCACCAGGAAGTATTTTGTCCAAGCAGCGTTTCGCCGCCGCGTCCATCAATAGCCCCGTCGCCCATGATGGCGCTGTGGGGCGCGTGATCGGCGAGGATGAAGGGTTTGCATCCGTGGCCATTGTGATCGACGATCCCGCAACTGCCCAGGCTCACGTCGTAGTCGCGCGGATTTCTCGAGGCATAGAGCACCGTATTTGCATCGATGAGCAGCGTAACCCCCGGTTGAAGGTGAAAAGGCGCGGCCAGAAAAACATTTCGGTCGCCTGAGCCGTGGAGTTCGACCGCCTCGCCGTCTGCGCAACGATCGATTGCCTTCTGAATCCGTTCAGTATCCATGCGGCGTTCGTCCGCATCACTCAACACACCGCCGGGCGCGGAAAGGCTGGCCTCGAGCTTCGCACAGACGGCAGGAATGTGGGGTTCCACCACCGTGCGCCGGTCTTGTGCGAGTAGAGTTGCGGGGAGTGCGGAGACAAAGAAGAGAAGCGCGAGCAGGAAAGAAAATCGTTGAGCCACCGGAAGCGTCCTCATTTGCTGATATCGAATCGCCAGTGGTCATACCACATTGCAGAAACGGCAGTCAATCGCAATACCACACTGCTTCGCGCCTTCCGGGCCGCCGAAGAGCCTGCAACCAGCAGTCCGACCAAAGAGGTCAGACCGCAACTTTCCCGTTGGCCGGCGTTTTGCTTGCCTTGTGTTTGCGCGAGGCCATGCGCTCCTCGTCGTCCTGCGCATCTTTGGCGCTCTGAATGTGGCGTTCCATGAGCCTCTGCGCTTCCTTGGAATTTCTGGTTCGAATCGCACGATAAATCTCGCGATGGACATCGGCGGAGCCTTTGAGCGATCGGGTAAGGCCTACGGTTTTACGCCGGCCATCGTAGAGTGCAGAGGTGACCGTCTCCATCAGAGAAGCAAGGATGGCATTGCCGGAGGCCGCGGCAATGGTGCGATGAAAGCGTACATCGTGAATCAGATATTCCTCAGGGTCGTCAATGGTGGCGTACATCTCGGCCACTTCCTCGGCCAGCAGCGTGAAATGTTCCTCCTTGCCGCGTTCCGCGGCCAGCGCCGCCATCTTGCCTTCAAGCAGCAGGCGGGCTTCGAACATCTGCCAGGACTTGAAGCCGTGCAGGGCCCCAAGAAGACCGAGCGACGATTTGCCAATCTCCGGCGGCCCTTCGGCGATGAAGGTGCCAACCCCGTGGCGCACTTTCATGATTCCCATAGCGGCCATGTACCCGATCCCGGTTCTGAGGCTGGCGCGGCTGATTTTCAGTTTCTGCGCAAACTCGCGCTCCGGCGGAATCTTCTCGCCGGGCTTGAGAGCACCTTCTTCAATCAAGGCGCGAATGTGGTTGACCACCTGCATGGTCAGGTGGGACTCGGATTCATGCGTGGTTTCGGTTTGCTTGGGCTTCAGAACATGCTCTCCGGTCGATCCGAAAATCGTGCACTCGCTGAAATAGCACTGTAGCAGACATTGGCCCGGATTCGCCACCCTGGATTCTTGAAAACCTAAGGCCTGGCCTTCCGCAAAGTTTCGCTTGACAAGCCGGGCACTGAACCACTATATGTGTTGTCGCAGACCAAGTGGTCTGACCTCTTAAGCTCGCCCGATGCGAGCCTTTGGCCGCGAGGCATCCAATGACGTTCCGCAAGACTGATCCCAGGACCCTGTTCGTCCGGTTTACCGCTCTCCTGCTGCTGTTTGGCGCTTCCGCCTTCGCTCAACTTTCCGGCAAGGGTGAGATTGTGGGCACGGTCACCGACCCGACGGGCGCAAAGGTTCCGGGCGCGACCGTGGTCGCCACATCAACCACGCGTGGCACGAAGCTGACGACGAAGACCACGTCCGCCGGCGACTACGCGCTTTCTCCGCTTGACGCCGATACCTATACCGTCACCGTTTCCGCCAAAGACTTCAAAACGACAACCCAGCAGAACGTCGTCGTCAATGCGCTGGAAGTTGCCACGGTCAACATCAGCCTGGCCCTGGGCGCAACGAGCGAGACGGTGACCGTCACCGAGGCTCCGCAGCAAATCCAGACCAGCAATGCCACGCTGGGCGCCACCATGGCGCAGGAGACGTACTCCGAATTGCCCATCGCCATGGGCGCCGGCGGCCAACCCGACCAGCGCCGCGCCAGCGACTATGTGCTGCTGATGCCGGGGGTTCAAAACAACGAGACGAACAACAACCTGACCGACAATACCGGTCCCATCGATGGATCCGGAAGCAAGGGCGGCGCATCTTCGGTTTACATCGAGGGCATCCCCTTTTTCAACGTCTCACAGGAAGGCGACAATCGCTTCATCTGGTCTGCCATCTCGGTCGACGCGGTCAACGAATTACAGGTGCAGACCTCCGGTTACCCCGCCATCTATGAAGGACAGGGCGTGCAAAACTTCGATCTGAAGCGCGGAACCAATCAGCTTCATGGTGCGCTTTACGAATATTTCCGGAACACCGCACTCGATACATGGGGTTTTTACGCGCCCGCGCTGATCAATCCCCTCACGGGCACTCCCACGAAGCCCTCGGAACACATGAATGAATATGGCATCGTGCTCAGCGGCCCCGTCATTAAGAACAAGCTGTTCCTCTTCGGCAATTACGATGGCTACCGCTACGCCAAGGGCGTAGTCCCGACTTTGCAGGCTTATCCCACGATGGCTGAGAGGTCCGGCGATTTCAGCGCGCTGGGAGTGGACATCTACGATCCTTCCACCGGCAGTTCGGCGACGACTCGCACCCAGTTCATGGGCTGCAACGGCACCACCCCGAATGTCATCTGCCCGACGGAATTTTCCCAAGTCGCGACGACCATTAATAACCTGCTGCCGCCGGCGAGCATGTACGCCAACCAGAATCCGGGCAATAACTTCCTTGCCGGACTGCCCTTTGGTCTAAGCAACTTTACGGCGACTGGCCGCGCCGACTATACGCTGAGCGACAAACACAGCATGTCGCTCATCATTGCCGCGGGACGCCAGGCTTCCGTCGGTCCGGCCTCGCAAACTACCTCGGGCAGAAACAACGGACCGCTGCCATTCAACTACGGCCAGGGATATGCTCCGAAGACAAAGACCGACATTTTCGAAGATACGTACGCCGTCAACGCGCACATGGTGAACCAGTTCAAGTTCGGCTTTGCGCGATACTATAGCCCCTCGTTCAATCTTGACAACACGCCGGCCTTCGCAGCGTCAAACCTGGGAATCACCGGCGTGCCTGCCGGTCAGGCTTCCACTTCCTTTCCCGAGGTGACGTTCGCCGGGACCGATGCACCCACCCAGTGGGGCGGCGACACCGGAAGCAAGAAGATCTCAAACGCCTACTATCTGATCGATAACTACGAGTGGGACTTCGGCAAGCACCTGCTCACACTGGGCGCCCAGGTCGCTTGGCTTCAATACCAGTACACTCTCGATACGGGTGGAAGCAGCCAGTTACTGCTTGCGACGAATACCTCGGAGACGGCCGGCTACACCACGGGAACCACCATCAATCCGGGCACGGGCCTGTCTTACGCCAGCTTTCTTGTCGGCCAGATCGATGCCGGCAGCCTGACGCAGAACGCAGTCCAGGAAACCGGCGCGCGCTTCCGTCCGATATCGCCGTACGTACAGGACGATTGGAAAGTATCCCGCAAGCTGACGCTGAATCTGGGGCTGCGCTATGATTTTTTCCCAACTTACAGAGAAGCCAACAACGTGCTCTCGTTCTTCAATCCGAACGTGATGAACGCATCCGGAACTGAAGGTGTTCTCGAGTTTGCCGGCAGCGGCGCCAACACCTGCAACTGCAGCACGCCGGTCAATAATTACAAGAAGCAGTTCGGGCCGCGTCTCGGACTCGCTTACCAGATTCTTCCGAAGACGGTGTTGCGAGCGAGCTGGGGAGTGATGTACACGCACGGAAACGCCGTAGCCGGCAGCGCCATTTCTCAGAACGGCACGGGCATTCTCGGCTTCCAGGCCTCGCCCAAGACCAGTTCGACGAACGGAGTTGCAGAGTATGCACTGGATCAGCCCTATCCCGCCTATACTCCCCCGGCCGGCATCAACTCCGGCCCCAACTACGCGGTGGGATATTCGACGATTTCTCCCTATACCGGCTCGCCGCAAAGCATCACTTATGGCGATCCGTACTATGGTGGCCGGGCGCCACAATACATCGACTACAACGTGGGGATCCAGCATCAAATCACGTCGAACCTGGTCATGGGCCTCAGCTACGTTGGGTCGCAGGGCCACTTTGAAAGCCCTGACAGCAGCACCGCGCGTGGTCAGTGGATCAATCAGCTCTCGCCTCAGTACCTGTTCCTGGGCTCGATCCTCGGGACCGACGTCGAGAACCTGACTCCGGCGCAGCAGACCACGCTGACCGGTGCGGGGATAACACTGCCGGCCAACTTCAGCCCCAAACAAACCGTTGCTCAGGCGCTTGAGCCCTTCCCGAATTACAAGACTGTAACCGACGCCTATGGCAACGTTGCCAATTCGAACTACAACTCTCTGCAGTTCTCGCTGACGCAGCGGGTCTCTAAAGGAGTGTCCTTCATGTTCGATTACATCTGGTCGAAGGCGATCGACGATGGAGGAACGTTCCGCTCCGGGTATGCAATTCCGGCGGCATACTCGACCGACGGCAAAGCATGGGCGGCGGATGCGATCGAACGCGGCGTCTCGACCACCGACCAGCCGCACCACATCATCGCAACCGGCGTATGGTCGCTGCCGTTCGGGGCTCAGGGTCTGGGCAGCGGAAACAGTGTCGTTCGGGCGCTGGCCAGCAACTTCAAGTTCTCCGGGATCGTACAGATCTACTCCGGTTCGCCACTGGCGATCACCGGTTCGGCCTGCCAGATCAATCCCGCCGAGAGCACCTGCAACCCAACCGTTGCACCGGGTTTCACGGGGCCGGGACGGATCGGTGGCAAGTGGGGGGCAGGAGCGACGGCAACGAGTTCGCCAAGCTATCTCAACTCTGCTGCCTTTGTTCCTATTTCGACCCTGACGGAAGCCAATTCTCCTTATGCCTACACGTTCGGCGACGCCGCGCGCACTGCGCCGTTCGGCATGTTTGGGCCGGGGAACTATGACATCGACATTAGTCTGCGCCGGAGTTTCTCGATGACGGAGCGTGCGCACCTGACCTTCGAAGGGGATCTCTACAATCTCACCAATCACACCGATTTCCTCGTAGGAGGCACGGCTTTTGGCAGCGCCAGCTTCGGCACGGTCAGTGGTCAGGCGAACAGCTCGCGAGATGCTCAGTTGTCGCTGCGGTTCGAGTTCTAGAAAAGAGCGTCATCAACAAAACCGATACTGCCGTCTGGAGGGCAAGTTTAGTACCCGGCCTCAATTGGAACCGATGAAGGATCGCCCCAATTTTTAAAGACATCCTTAGGAGCCGGGGGCATGATGTCGGCGGGGGCGGGTTGGCCGCGGCGGACTTCTTTTGGTTGACTGTTCCCTTGCGCCGATTATTCTTTGAAAGATACGAACATAGCAGGATACGAACATAGCAAGATACGTACATGGCATTCATCACTGAAGATTTTCTATTGCAGAACAAGACGGCCCGCCGCCTCTATCACGACTATGCGGCTGTGCAGCCGATCCTTGATTATCACTGTCATCTCTCCGCCAAAGACATCGCGGACAACCGGCGGTTCCGGAACCTTTACGAGATCTGGCTCGAAGGCGATCACTACAAGTGGCGAGCCATGCGGGCCAACGGCGTCTCAGAGCGCTACTGCACCGGCGATGCCGAACCCTACGACAAGTTTTTCGCCTGGGCGCAAACCGTCCCGCACACTCTGCGCAATCCGCTGTATCACTGGACACATCTGGAATTGCAGAGATACTTCGGCATCGATTCAGCGCTGAACGAGAAAACTGCGCGCCGGACCTGGGACGCGGCAAACGAACGGCTTGCGGATAAAGATTTGTACGCGCAGGGAATTCTGAAGAAGTTTCATGTGGATACGCTTTGCACTACCGACGACCCCGTAGACTCACTCGATCACCACGAGCGAATTGCGTCGAGCTGTCCCGGGATTCGGGTTTTGCCGGGATTCCGTCCCGATGGAGCGTTACGGACCGAGGATCCGGCTGCGTTCAATGTCTGGGTCAACAAACTTGCTGCGGTGTGCAACCTGAATGTGACGCGGCTTGCTGACATGCTTCAAGCTCTCGGCAAACGCCACGACGATTTTCACAAGCGCGGCTGCCGCCTGTCGGATCATGGTTTAGATTTCTGCTTTGGCGAGCCCTGTACCGACCGCGAAGCCGAGCAGATCTTTGACAAGGTCCGCTCTGGCAGTCAGCCCACGCCACTGGAATCCGCGAAGTTTGCCAGCTTTCTCATGCTGTTCTTCGGGCGCCTCGACGCCGAGAAAGGCTGGACGAAACAATTGCATCTGGGCGCGTTTCGCAATGCCAATACCCGCATGTTGAAGACCCTGGGGCGCGACACTGGATTCGATTCGATCGGCGATTGGCCGCAGGCGGCTCCGCTCTCCAATTATCTCGATCGGCTGAACGCCGAAAACAGGCTGCCCAAGATGATCCTCTACAATCTCAACCCCGCTGACAACTATACTTTTGCCACCATGGCCGGCAATTTCCAGGATGGCAGCCTGGCTGGCAAACTCCAGTTCGGAAGCGCCTGGTGGTTTCTCGACCAGAAAGAAAGTATCGAGTGGCAATTGAATGCACTATCGAACTGCGGATTACTGTCGCGCTTCGTGGGCATGACGACGGACTCTCGATCCTTCATGTCATTTCCGCGCCATGAATACTTCCGTCGCGTGCTCTGTAACCTCTTGGGCAATGAAGTCGAATCCGGCTTGCTACCCAACGATGAAGAGTTGATTGGTGCGATGGTTAAAAATATCTGCCATGATAACGCCGTCAAGTATTTCGCCTTCCCGCCGGCGTCCGTCAATGCGGAAACGCCCGCTCAGGTTGCCACGCGCTAATGGTGGCCGGGAGACGAAGGGAAAGTAGTTTCCGGCACTGCGGCTCATTCTCATGCTCATGGATGCCTCATCAATCTCCCATCGCTCCGGGACCGTATCTGTGAGTGCCACGTCACCGCCTGACGGCATCTCCGAAAACATTGGCCGCTATCGCTGGAAGATTTGCGCGCTCCTTTTTTTTGCCACCACCATTAATTACGTCGACCGGCAGGCCGTGGCCCTGCTCAAACCTGTGCTGCAAGATCCGGTGAGCGGCATCGGCCTGACCGAAGTCGACTATGGATACATCGTTACCGCGTTTTCCCTGGCGTATGCCCTGGGACTTCTGGTGGTCGGGGGCTTCATCGACCGAGTCGGGACGAAAATCGGCTACGCGGTGGCCATCGCGGTTTGGGGAGTGGCCGCCGCCAGCCATTCGCTGGTGAGCTTTCCCAGCGTTGTCGCAGTGCTGAACGGCGCCATTCATTTTCTTAGCGGCGCTTTGGGCTGGAAAGGCCTGCTTGCGGTTCCCGGGGCGGTCGCCGGTTTTGCTGTTGCCCGCTTCGTGCTTGGTCTGGGCGAGTCGGGCAACTTCCCCGCGTGTATCAAGACCGTTGCCGAATGGTTTCCGCAGAAAGAGCGCGCGCTGGCGACCGGCATTTTTAATTCAGGCGCCAACGTGGCGGCGTTGATTGCGCCCCTCGCCGTGCCGTGGATTGCAATTCATTTGGGTTGGCGCTGGGGTTTCCTGTTCACCGGACTGTTCAGCGCCACCTGGCTTGTCTTTTGGTGGAGAATCTATCGGCACCCGCAAGAGCATCCAAAAGTTTCCGCAGCGGAACTACGCTATATCAACAGCGCTCCGCCGGAAGCTACGAGCAAGATTTCATGGCTTCATCTTTTCTCGAAGCGGCAGGCATGGGCAATCTTTGTCGGCAAGATTCTGACCGACCCGGTGTGGTGGTTCTATTTGTACTGGCTGCCTGGGTTCCTCAATCGGCGCTACGGCCTGCCCATCGGGCGCATCGGGCTGCCCCTGGTTGTGATTTACAACATGTCGGCCGTAGGAAGCATCTACGGCGGGTGGCTGCCCGGCAAGTTTCTGAGCCTGGGTTGGAGCCCGAACCGCGCCAGGAAAACCGCGATGTTGATTTATGCTATTGCCGTGCTGCCAGTCGTCTTCGTCGGAAGAATGCAGGGCGTCTGGAGCGTGGTCGCCCTCCTGGGCCTCGCGACTGCGGCTCATCAGGCGTGGTCGGCGAACATGTTCACCCTGGCGTCTGACATGTTTCCCCGGCGCGCCGTCGCTTCGGTCGTGGGCCTCGGCACTTCTGGCGCGGCGCTGCTGATGGCGTTCATCTCAACCTTAGTCGGATACGTGCTGAAGTGGACGAACGGCAACTACGCTCCGCTGTTCGTAGTGTGTGGCACCGGATACCTTATGGCTCTTTTAATGATTCAGCTTCTCGCGCCCAATTTGAAAAGGGCGGAACTGGATTAGGAAATTCGAGCGAGGCTCGATCGCCGTATTGCGGAATAGATAGGTGCTATTTAAGGAGAAAATGGCCCTCACCATAAAAGCGAAAGACTCCTGCCGATGGGACCTGGTCAGCCTTGGCGAAGTCATGCTGCGCTTTGATCCCGGCGACCGCCGCATCTGGACCACGCGCTCCTTCGACGTTTCCGAGGGCGGGGGAGAATATAACGTTGCACGCGGGCTGAAACGCTGCTTCGGCCTCGACACCGCGATCGTCACCGCGGTCGCCGACAATCCCGTTGGCCGCTTGCTTGAGGACCTCATCTATCAGGGCGGCGTCGACCAGAGCCTGATTCACTGGGTCAATTACGACGGTGTTGGCCGCACCGTCCGCAACGGGCTGAATTTTACTGAGAGGGGATTTGGAGTTCGTCCTGCGCTGGGATGCTCCGATCGTGGACACACCGCGATTTCCCAAATGAAGGCGGGTGAGATCGATTGGGAAGAAATTTTCGGCAAACACGGCGTCCGCTGGTTCCACACCGGCGGCATTTTCTGCGCGCTCTCCGAAAGCACGCCCGCTGTTGCCATCGAGGCAGTCAAAGCCGCTCGTAAGCATGGAACAATCGTCTCCTACGACTTGAACTATCGCGACTCTTTGTGGAAAGCAATTGGAGGCAAGAAGCGCGCGCAGGAAGTGAATCGCCTGCTGGCGCCGCTGGTCGATGTAATGCTCGGCAATGAAGAAGATTTCTCGGCGGCGCTCGGTTTCCAGGTCAGCGGCCTCGATGAACACATGTCCAACATTGAAGTCGAAGCCTTCAAGAAAATGATCGAATCGGCGGTGAGAGAATTTCCGTTTCAGGTCGTGGCCACCACGCTGCGTAAGGCGAAGACCGCGACCGTGAATGACTGGGGTGCGATCTGCTACAGCGATGGCTCGTTCTATGAGGCGAAGTATCGCGAGAATCTTGAGATTTTCGATCGCGTCGGCGGCGGCGATTCTTTCGCCTCCGGACTCATCTACGGTTTTCTGACCGGCCAGGGTCCGCAGTTGGCGGTGGAATTCGGGGCTGCGCACGGCGCCCTTGCCATGACCACTCCCGGCGACACCACCATGGCCACGTTGAAAGAAGTGACCCAACTCATGCGGGGAACCGGGGCACGCATCGCGAGATAAGGATCGCGAGATAAGGATCAAGATAAAAGATTGCACGGCAGTGACCGCGAGGCGGCGACACGAGACAAGCCATCGCGCCGTCGCGATCGCATCATGGAGAACTGCGAATGACCAAACAGCAAGTCCGCGACAAGATCATGGAAATCGGAATCGTCCCCGTGGTGCGCGCCGCCTCTGGACAACAAGCGATGCAGGCCGCCGCGGCTGTTTGTGCCGGAGGCATTCCCATCGTCGAAATAACCATGACCGTGCCGGGAGCGATCGACGTCATTGCCGAACTCGCAAAAACCATGGGGAAAGACGTGCTCATTGGCGCCGGTACTGTGCTGGATGCCGAGGCGGCGGAACGTTGCATTGGCGCGGGCGCCGAGTTTCTGGTTAGCCCCGGCTTTGACCTGGCGACGGTTCAGTTGGCGAAACAACGGGGCAAACTCATCATGGCAGGCGCGCTCACTCCGACCGAAGTCATCGCAGCCTGGAAGGCCGGAAGTGATTTTGTGAAAATCTTTCCGTGCGGGACAGTGGGAGGAGCGAAGTACATCAAGGCTCTGAAAGCGCCATTGCCGCAAGTGCCAATGGTTCCCACCGGCGGCGTGAACCTCGACACTGCGGCCGATTTCATTCGAGCCGGAGCCGACGCCTTGGGCGTCGGCGGAGAGCTGGTGTCCGCCGCCGCGTGCAAATCAGGAAATCTGAGCGCCATCACCGACGCGGCCCGGCTCTATGTCGATATCGTCCGGGAGGCACGCCGAAGCGTTGCCGCGCTGAAAGATTAACCGTATCCGCAAAATCTCCGCAGACGATCTGACATGAGAGGGCAATCCTTACCGGTGCTTTCGCGATCCTTACTCGACCAGTTGCGGGAACAAAGTCCCGGGAACATTGAATTGCCTGCGGCCAGCCTGCTCAGCGCGCCCGAGACAATCCTCCAGATCGGTTCGGGAGCGTTCCTCAAGGGTTTCGTCGAAGACTTCGTGCAACTGGCAAGCATCGCAGGCAACCCGGTGGGCCGGGTGGTCTCGGTGCAGCGCAAGTCAGACCATCGCTCCGCTGCTTTTCTGCGGCAGGACGGCCTCTATACGCTCATTCTGCGCGGCCTTGAGAATGGTCAACCGGTGGAACGAAAACGGATCATCACGTCGATCAGCCGTTCTCTCAGCGCGGATACCGAGTGGAACAAAGTGATCGCCATGGCCGTCCGGCCCTCTACCCGTGTGATCGTTAGCAATGTCACGGAGTCAGGCCTGGCACTCGGCGCCTCGGACACGCCGGCCGATCAGCCACCGCTTAGCTTTCCAGGAAAGCTTACGCAGCTGTTGCACGAACGCTGGCAATCGTCTGGAGGACACGATGCCGATGTCGCAGTCGTTCCCTGCGAACTGGTGGAGAATAACGGCTCCATGCTGCGTAAGCTCATCGATGAGCAGGCACGGGCCTGGAATCTACCGCCTGCGTTTTCAGATTGGCTGCAGTCGTCAGTACACTTCGCGAATACATTGGTGGATCGAATCGTGACTGGGCCGCCGCCGCTGGAAAGGTTGGAAGCGGAGTGGCAGGCGCTCGGATATCGCGACGATCTGATCGTCTGTGCCGAACCGTTTGCTCTATTTGTCCTGGAAGCGGATGAATTCGTCCGCCGGAATTTTCCCAACGGCAAGGCGTCACCCGCCATCCGGTTTGTCGATGACCTCACGCCTTACCGAGTCAGAAAAGTTCGCATTCTCAACGGCTCGCATACAATGTTGGCAGCGATTGGCAGACTGCTTGGCTTGCGAACCGTGCGCGAGGGAATCGACGATCGTCTACTCGGCAAGTTCGTCGAAAGCGCGATTTTTCAGGAGATGATTCCCGCGACCGAGCCGAGTGAAGAAGCCGAAAGCAGGCAATATGCCGGCGAAACCCTGGTGCGCTTTCGTAACCCTTTTATTGAGCACTCGCTGGGTTCGATTTGCTCGAATTGCAGCACCAAGGTCGGCACTCGGCTCTTTCCCGCCATTCGCAGCTTCATGGAGCGGCGTGGGGAAGTGCCTCGAAGGCTTTTGTTTGGAGTAGCAGCCGTGATACTTCTCCTGCGAGACTCTGACGTTGAGGATACGCATCTCGCTCTGATGCGTGAGATGTGGGCGGGCGCCGGTGATGAGTCGCCGGATTCCACTTTAGCGTTTGCCAAGAAGATTCTAGCGAAACAGGTCGAGTGGAGCCGCGAACAGATTGATCTGCAAACCATCGCGCCGGAAGTCGCCCGCTTCCTTACGAAGATTCGCGAGCAAGGGCTTCGCGCCACCATGGAATCTTCCTTTTGATGACTTGTGCCCCTTTTTTTTGCCGTGAGTTGGCCGGCATATTCTCGTTCTATTGATACTTTCTATCGATACTTTGGGTCACGCGTAAGGGGTGAAGGATCGCAGAAAATCATTGATGAAAGACGACATTCACATTGGGAGGAGCGGCAGCCAGGCATTGATCAGTCTGTGGACCGACGCTGGCTGGATGTACAGGATAAGCGTTCCACCAGGTGTTTCCACAACCTTACCGAAATCGTCGGACTAACAGGGTGTGACGATCTGAACGATAAAGGCCGAGCACATAAAGCGTGGCTTTTCCTTTTGTCGAATAAATAAGCTGGCGGATCCTGAGCAGCGGCTGATCGCGCGCAACTTTCAGAAGATTTGCGGTCGCAGGGGCGGCGATGGTGGCATCCATTTCTTCATCGGCGTAAGCGATCTGGATCCCGTAGACGGTCTCCAAAATAGAGAACAGCGACCCGCGAGCAACGGCGCCGCGCGTAATCGCAGAGAACTCTTCGGCGGAAAGATAGCAGGTCTCGACCGCGAACGGTTCGTCGGCTGCAATCCGAAGCCGTTCAAGTTTGAGCAGGCGAGTGTTGGCCGCCAGAGCCAGACGCGCCGCAACCTCTGCTTCGTTGTCAACCAGCCCGAACGACAGAACCTTGGAGCACGCAGTCAAACCTCGGCTGGCCATCTGCTCGGTAAAACTGGTCAGCTTATTGAAATGGACCTTGGGCGGCGCGACAAAAGTCCCGGCGCCGCGTCTGCGCTGCACGATACCCTCCCGTTCGAGTGCCATCAACGCGTGACGCGCGGTCATCAGACTCACCTGGTGAATCTTGGCGAGTTCCCGTTCGGAGTCGACCACATCCCCCGGCTTCAATTGCCTGTTTTCAATACGCTTGAGGATTGTAGCTTGAATCCTCTGGTATGCAGGCATTCCATTTGTGCGGCTGTTTGGCATGAAGTCCCCAATCGTTCGGGTCCCGAAAGGCTGATGTCTACGTCATAGGAGCGAGAGATATGCTATAGAGCTTGAACGCAAAACGAAAACAAGTGGCCTGCGCTGGGCCCGACGCACCCCTCTCGGCTGTACTATAGAGCTTTCAAAACTCCCCAATGGGTCAAGACGCCCCCCGAGAATGCAGCTTCACCATACCCCTGACCGTTGGAACTTGTAAAGAGAGAAAGCGATTTAGCCGAGAAAGTCCACATTTGTCATGGCGTGCGACCACATTGCCGCTGTGGTCTTGTCCGCGTCTTCCATGAAAGTGGCGGTCAAGCCACCTATGCTCAAAGCGCTCCTTCCATTTGCTGCTATAGATGAACACTGGGGACACTTGGCGGAATAAAATGCACCATCCTGCATTTTCTTCTTGACGACATTGCTGCGATTACTATATAGCATTGCCTTAATCTTTTTGCACTACTTTTGGTTTCCATTGAGTTGGGGGGCTTCAAACAAAGCGACTTCCGGAGGTTCTGCGATGCGAAGGTCGATGTGGGTTGGGATTTTGTTGCTGGTGGGGATGCTGGGTGCGCTGCAGCCGGCGTGGGGCCAGGAAGTCACTGCTTCCATTGTGGGTACGGTGACCGATCCGAGTGGAGCGCCTATCAAGGGCGCGCAGGTTACGGCGACCGACGCCGATCGAGGTACGGTGTGGACGGCGGAAACAAATGATACCGGCGCCTATAACCTGCTGCGCTTGCCGATCGGCAACTACACGGTCAAGGTAACCGCACCGGGTTTCCAGACCGCGCTGCAACCCGTCTTCGCTCTGGTCCTGAACCAGACAGCTCGGGTCGACATGCGAATGAAGGTCGGCAAGGTGAGCGAGACGGTGGAAGTCACCGGAGCTGCGCCCGTACTCCAGACGCAAGATGCCACGGTCGGTAGCGTGATGGATGCCAACAGCATCACCAATCTGGCACTGGCGACGCGGAATTATGTACAACTGACGCTACTGACGCCCGGATCGATCTCGGTGAGCACCGATAGTATGAATCTTGGTTCGAATACGGCCGAAGAAGGTGGACGGCCTTACATCAACGGGAACCGCGAACAGGCCAACAACTTCTTGCTCGACGGCGTTGATAACAATCAGGCGTCAGATAATATTATTGGGTATACGCCATCGCCAGATGCGATCGGGGAATTCAATCTCATTACCCAGAATGCCTCCGCCGAATTCGGTAATTACAACGGCGGAATCGTCAATGCGGTGATCAAATCCGGAACCAATCAGTTCCATGGAGATGTTTTCGAGTTTTTCCGCAACGATTTCTTCAACGCCAACACGTGGGCAGACGGTCTGGGATATGGAACCCCGGCGGGGGTTTTCCCCACGCCGAAGCTACGCTGGAATATGTTTGGCGGCACGCTCGGTGGTCCGATCATCAAGAATAAACTCTTCTTCTTCGGAGACTATCAAGGCGGCCGGCTAGATTACCCAAGGAGTACTGGCTCTATTACGGTTCTAAGTCCGGCGGAAATCGGCGGCAACTTTTCAGCACTTTGCCAGACTGGTTTTACCGGGGGAATCTGCAACGATCGCGACACGAGTGGAAACGTAATCGACCAACTCTATAACCCGTGCACGGCCGGTACTGGGGGAACTTCTGGTACGCCTTGCTCGATCCTGGCTCCCGCTAGCCGACCGGCGTTCGCGGGAAATATCATTCCAACGGCCAACTTGGACCCGGTATTTACAAGCCTAGTGACCAACCCTCTATATCCAGCCTCCGTTGCCATCCTCCCCAGTGGTTTCGGCCGCGCCATTAACACAACATTTCAGCAATACAACTCGGATCAGGGCGACATTAAGGTGGACTACATCATCTCAGACAAAGACCACCTCTTCGCCCGCTATTCCAAGGGAGATCAATATGACCCATCCGTCAACTCCGTAGGCCTGCTCGGCAATATGGTGAATGAAGCGTATCTGGACAATGGAACGGCGAATTGGTCGCACACCTTTACCCCGAACCTGATGAACGAAGCTCGGTTCGGCAAAAACTACATTAAGCTGCCGCACGGCTTGACGACATTCCCGAGTTCAGTCGGGCAACTCGGCAACACCATCGGAATTACCGACGGCAACCCCAACGGCGTAACCGGACTTCCCGAGTTGGCATTCGCAGGGGGCTCAATCACCAACATCAACGTCGGAACGTTGACCAATCTCGGAGCGGCCGACGTTGTCGAAAAGTTTTCGTCCACGATTACCCAGTTTGACGATGTTTTGATTTACACGCATGGCCGTCACGTGTTCAAGACTGGCTATCAGATGAACCGTTACAACATTAACGTGTTCTACAGTGGTAACAGTGGAGAGCTCGGCGCCGAGATTTTTGGCCTTGGCCCGGGAGGAAATTATTCCGGCAACGGCAATGGCGGCGATCCGTCCGCGGATTGGGCGCTCGGCCTTCCGCAGGATGTGGGCCGCGGAACCAGTTCCGGCGGCTGGCATCAAAGAGATTGGCTGATTGCCGGTTTCGCTCAGGATGATTGGCGGATTACTGACAGGCTCACCTTGAATCTTGGACTGCGCTACGAAGCGCGTACGCCGTGGACTGAGATTAACAATCGCCAGGTAGGCGTCAACTGGCTGACCGGTGCCCTGGAGTTCGTAGGCAATACGCCAGTGCCCAACGGCGTTGTGGGCACGAATGGCTTCAGTGGCGGGGTGTACAACTCCAATTATGGCTTACCGGATTTACAGCCGCGTTTTGGTTTCGCGTGGAGTCCGGCATTTGGCGATAACAAGACAGTGATTCGTGGCGCTTACACAATGTCCTCCTATCTCGAGGGCACGGGCACGAACCTGCGCCTCACCCAGAATCCGCCGTTCACACCCTCGCAGGTGGAAGCGTCGAACGTGGCGACTGGCACGGCGTACAGCACTGGGTCAGCATTCAGCTCTGCAGCCCCTCCTGCAGGAGACCCATTCATCGGCGCGACCATGCTCACATGGCAAGGGACGGTGCAGCCGGCTGTTGCCAATCAATGGAACCTCTCTGTGCAGCAGCAGCTTGCCCACGACACGACGTTCCAGTTGGGATATGTCGGTCAGAGTACGACGCACCTCATGGTTCCCGAGTGGCTTTCCCAGGGCGATCTGCAACCGAATGGCAGCGTCACTTACCCGCTGATTGGCGGTCAAAATCCGATAGGGACTGTGATCAACGGAATTACCACGACTGCCGTGACTTACGGTCCGAACGGGTTCGGCAACGTTAAGAACACAGCCTCAGTGGGGAACATGAACTATAACGCCTTGCAAGCTGTGTTGCAGAAGCGTGCCGGACACGGACTGGAGGCCCAGGTTTCGTACACTTATGAAAAGTGCATGACCAACGACGACGGTTATTACGGGACATGGGGCGATACTCAAGCCGGCCCGTCAGGGAACTACTGGCAGAATCTCTATAACCCTCACGGAGATTACGCGCGCTGCTATTGGGACTCGACTAACGTGTTAAGTGCCTATGCCGTGTATGACCTGCCCTTCGGTCGTGGCAAGCAGTTTGGCAACAACATGCCCGCGGCTGCGAATGCAGTGGTTGGGAATTGGGCGATCAACCCCATCATATCCTGGCATGGCGGCTTCCCGCTTTCTCTCTACGGAGCAAGCGATTCTGGCACAGGAAGTCCCGAGAATCGTCCCGATTGCATCGGACCAGTTACTTATCCAAAGACGGTGAGCGCGGAGGGTTTGCAATGGTTCGGTCAGGGCTCTTTCGCAAATGCGGCTCCAGGGACGTTCGGAAATTGTTCGGCCCAAGGTCCAGTCATTGGCCCCGGATACGCTGATGTTGATCTCAGCATGCAAAAAAATTTCCAGGTCAATGAAAGGATGAGGTTCCAGTTCCGGGCTGATTTCTTGAATCTGTTCAACCATCCCAATTTCGACGTACCTAACGACAGTTGCTGCACTGGAACGTTCGGCGTCGTCAGCGGAGCGCAGAACGCCCGACAACTGCAATTCGCTTTAAAGTTTTACTTTTGACGTATCTTGAGAAAGGCGGGCGCTCCTTTTGCGGGCGCCCGCTTTCTTTCGTTTATGATTCAGGTATGCTCCCGCCTCGAAGTTCGACCTTCGCCTTGTTTCCCCTGCTGATTGTGAGTTTGTTCGCTTCGGCACAGGCCGCCGGCAAGTCGAGTGGCGATGCTCCTCAAGCCGCGAGGAAAGCAATCGCCGCGGCGGAGCAGGGGCGTTGCCGGGAATCTCTGCCCATTCTCAAGACCAGTGTCCGACAAGTCTCCGACGCGGATCTGAAGCGTAAAGTCGCTCTTGCCGGGGTGCGCTGTTCGATGACGATTGGTCAAACCGAATCTGCGCTGGAATTTCTTCAGATCATGGCGCGGGACTTTCCGCGGGATCCCGAGGCGCTCTACACCGAAGTCCACGCGTATTCTGATCTCTCGACGCACGCCTCGCAAATACTTGCGCAAGCCGCGCCATCCTCCCCGCAGGCTCACGAGTTGCTGGCGGAATCCTATGAAACGCAGGGGAAATGGGAGGAAGCGGAGAAGGAGTATCGCGCCATTCTCGAGCGCGATCCCAACTTTCCGGGCATGCATTTCCGCATTGGCCGGCTGCTGCTTTCAAAGCCGAATCCGCCGCCCGATGTGGTGGAAGAAGCCGAGCGTGAATTCAAGCAGGAGTTGACCATCGATCCTTCCAACGCGGGCGCGGAGTATGTGCTCGGCGAACTCTCGCGCCAGAGCCAGCGTTGGCAGGAAGCGGTTGACCACTTTTCTCGCGCCGCGAAGCTTGACCCGCAATTCGGGGAAGCTTTTCTCGGACTCGGTGTTTCCCTGATTTCGTTGAAGCGTTATTCCGAAGCTCTGGTTCCGCTCGAGACTGCGGTCAAGCTAGAGCCTCGCAATCCCGACGCTCACTACAATCTCGCAACGGCTTACACGCGCGCAGGCCGCAAGCAAGACGGCGAAAAGGAGTTTGCCATCCACCAACAACTGATCGGCACGCAAGGAGGATCCGTCAACCGGGGATCGTCGAATTCGCAGCCACAATGAACCGAAATCATAAGAATTTCTTTCCGCCGGCAAGCTCGGGAGAATCTTCGATTGCCTGGTAGAGATGGTCTCTCGCGTCGCGATTTTCTGTGGGCCGTCGCGGCAGGGTTGTCTGCGCCCTTCACCTCTCGACTGACGAGCGCTGCGCCGCAGCCCAATTATCCTTTCACGGAAGTTCCTGCTTCATCCAGCGGCATCACCTGGAAACACGTTGCCGGTCACTCGGCGCAGAAGTACTTGCCGGAGACCACTGGGGCTGGCTGTGCTTTTCTCGACTACGATAACGATGGCTGGATGGATATTTACCTGGTAAACAGCGGGCGTTGCGATTTCTACGATCCGAATCCGCCTCTGCGAAACGCACTCTATCGCAACAATCGCGACGGAACGTTTACCGATGTCACTGAGAAAGCCGGCGTTCCCGGCGGCGGTTATGGGCAGGGAGTGGCCGTAGGCGACTACGACCGCGACGGCTTCCCGGATTTATACGTGACGCAGTATGGACGCAACATCCTTTACCGCAACAACGGCGACGGCACCTTTACCGACGTCACGGAGAAAGCCGGCCTGGCCGCTCCCGGATGGTCATCGAGCGCCGTGTGGTTCGACTACGATAACGACGGCCTTCTCGACCTGTTCGTTTGCCGGTTTGTCGACTTTGATAAAGCCAAGAATCTTCCCTGCGCGGCGGGCGATAGCCCCGGCTATTGCATTCCACGCCTCTATAAGCCCATGCCCAGCTGGTTGTTCCACAACAACGGGGATGGAACCTTTACCGATGTCAGCAAGGCATCCGGCATCGGCAGCTTTTTAGGGAAAGCGTGGGGAGTGGTCGCCACCGACATCAATAACGACGGGCGCATGGATTTGTTCGTGGCCAACGACACCGTGCAGAATTTTCTCTTCGCCAATCGCGGAGGTGGAAAGTTCGAGGAGATCGGAGCGCCGGCCGGTGTCGCCTACAGCGAGTCAGGCCGTCCCCGTTCTGGAATGGGCGTCGATTCCGCCGACTTCAATCAGGACGGCTGGATGGATTTGTTCGTGGCTAATATTGACCACGAAATGTACTCCCTCTACCAGAACAACCACGATGAGACTTTTGACGACGAAGCGTTGCCAAGTGGAGTTGCGAAGGCCACGCGTCTCATGAGCGGATGGGGGCTGAAGTTTTTCGACTATGACAACGATGGAAACCTGGATCTTTTCGTCGCCAACGGCCATCCCGATGACCTGATTCAGGTCTTCCATAAGGATGTGGACTATGAAGAACCGCTGTTGCTTTTTCATCACAACGGAAAAATATTCGAGAACGTCAGCGCGCAAAGCGGTCCGTTGTTTGCCAAACCACTTTCCGCGCGTGGGCTGGCGATCGGAGACTTCGACAATGACGGAGGGGTCGATGTTCTGATTTCCAATAACAATGAGGCTCCGGTACTTTTGCGCAACGCCGCCGGCGGCCGCAATCATTGGCTGGGACTGAAGCTGGTCGGCAAGAAAGCGAACATCGACGCCATCGGCGCCCGCATCAGCTATCAAGCTGGCGGCATGAAGAGAGATCGCATGAAGGTGGGCGGGGGAAGCTATCTTTCTGCGCATGATCCGCGGATGGTGTTGGGCATTGGCCAGAACACGAAAATGAACCGGCTGGAAATTAACTGGCCTCAGCCCAGCAGGGTGATACAACGCTTCACAGATCTGCCTATCGACCGTTACATCACGATCGTCGAGGGCGAGGATAAGTGGAAGTAATGCCGGGAAGGTCCGTAAGCGCGCCGGCTGCTTTCAGGGCGTAGGGGGACGGCGACCAGCAGCACGCTGGGCCCGGCCTATGAGATGCACCGCCAGCCAGCGCGCCTCGCCGCTCGAGAAAACTATCGGCGGGCAAGCCCTGAGCGTGGTCACGCCGAAGCAGGCAGGCGCGAAGAGCGAATTTCATTTTCATCATTGTCCTTCCTTAGACGCGACGGCCGATCCATGAAACATTACTGGCGCGCACTGGTGGCGGCCAGAGGCGCCGTCGCCGCCACGTGACGAGGCCGGCGCAGCAGTTGTTCGTGCTTTTGCAGTTCTTGATAGCTTGCGGTGACGTCTTTCATTCGGACGTTTTCGTAGCCCACGCGCTTGGCCATGATGCGATAGTCGAAGGCAATGCTGGAGTGGCCGCCACGCAGCTCGTGAACTTCAAATCCCTGCGCAGTTTCGTTGGCGACGTAGAGCCCTTCGCAGTCGCCCTTGGGAGTGAGAAAGACGTGGTATTCTACGCCGGTATTGACGGTTTGCGCGAAGGTGGAATCCAGGCTAATGATCGCAGCGCCATGGTTGAGCTGGCCTGAACCGGCGTCTTCATACCAGCTCTCGGTGGATTGCGTGGAATAAAGCGCCACTTTTCGCGTGCCCCCATCGACGTTGGCTACGCCGGTGATCGACCCGGAGCAAGTGAGATCGGCGTTAACGTCGATCAAGCATTCGCCCCCGGTTCCGGAGGCGGCGAAGAACAGGTATGCACCACTGTTCGCCGTGATGTTTTCCACCGTGAGAGTCGGGGAATCCACACTGTTGTTTACAAAGGCCCCGGCATAATTTGCGCCGGCTGAACCGTAGACGCCGACGTACCCCCCTTCGGCCGGCCCTCCGGTGTCGCCCCATACGCCTACGCCGCTGGGTGTCTCGCCACTAGCCCCATCGGATGCGCCGTAGACGCCAATATATGGGCTGACTCCCTCCACACCGTAGCCGGAATCGCTTGAGGTCTGGCCATAAACGCCTTCGACGAGGCCGCTGGTCGCGGTCGCGACTCCTTTCGCGCCCTGCAGCGTGCCGTGGCCATCGAGGCCAATGCCGCCGGTGCCGGTGCCGCTGCCGAAGACGCCGACATTCGGGCTGACGCCTTCCATGCCGTAACCGTTGGTGCTGGAGACAGTGCCGAGGATGCCCGCCGCCGCGGAGCTGCTGGTGTTGGTCACCTGAAGTTCGTTGGAAGCGCTTGATCCAGTGACGGTCACACTGTTGTTGATGGTCTGCGCGCCGGCGAAGGTGTTGTTGGCAGAGAGTTGCGCGTATGCGGAATTGAGGGCCGTGGTGTTCAGATTCAGAGTCACGTTGCCACTCGTGCCGCCGCCGCTGAGATCAGTGCCGGCCGTAACGCCGGTGATGGTGCCTGCTCCTACCGAGGAGCACGCCCACGTGCTGCCGCTCCACTGTAGAACCTGATTGGCGGCGCATGCCGTTGTCAGGCCAAGGTTCAGCGTGCCGCTCGTGCCGCCGCCTGAGAGGCCGCTGCCGCTGGCCGTGGTCACGCCCGTAATCGTGCCGTCGCCAGTGCCTGGAAAGGTTTGACCGGCGGCGAAAGTAATCAGGCCGTCGCTGGCGATGTTCAGTCCGGTTTCGGCGGGCTTGGTCGTGCCTTGGCCGAAGAGCAGATTGAACGTTCCGCTGGCGCTGGCGGTATCGTTGCCGGAGGGCTCGGCCTGCCACTGGAAGGTCTGCGGTACGGCGGCCGAGGAAGTGCTGTTGTAGGCCGAAGCGACGAAGGTTTGCGGCCGGGAATCGAAGCCCGCACTGGAAGTGGCAGCGCCGGTGGCAGGCAGATTGAGCTGACCGGCAACGTTGATAGTGGTTTTGCCGGTCTGGCTCAGCAGCGAGCTTTGGATGTTGGTGGAAGTGGAAAACGCCGCGATGGTGCCAACTGTGCCGCCGGTGGTGGTTACATCGGACGAGGTCGGAGGCGGAGCCGTCGCGCTCGCCGTTGCCGTCTGTCCAAGCGTGCTCTGTTCAACCGCGGGGACACTGAGATCCCCGTTGGGCGGAGCGGCGAGAACGAAGGCCGAGGGCGGCAGTCCCCCCAAGGTTTGCGCATCCCCGGCCTTCAGTGCGTACGGCACACTCAACAACAGAACTCGTGGTTGCTCGTCCTGCCCGGAAATCTGCACGCCCAGCCAGCGCGCCTCGCCCGAGGTGAACAGATCGGTGGGCAGCCCGTTGGAATTCGTCACTCCCAGCTGCGCTGAATAATGGCCGCGTGCATCGGCCTGCACGTTCTGCGTCTCCAGCCACAGCGGCTCGCCCCCGTTTTGCTGGGCATAGAGCGCAAAAGTAATCCCGACCACGCCGCTCAGGGGCGCGCCGTTCAGATCTTTGGCGAACCCGGAAAACTGCACCAGCCGCGGCACCGGTGAAGCAGCTTCAGACGCGTCCGGCGTTGTCGTTGTCGTTGTCGTTGTGGTTGTCTGTTGGGCGCTGGCCAGAAAGCTGGCCGACCAGAGTGCAGCCACGGCGATGACGATGTGACGCTTCATAAAAGATCTCCTCAATCGAAGAATCGAAATTTCACGACCCGACCCGAAATTCTGCGATGCATCCCAAAAACGACCGCTTGTTCTGCCCATGTCTCTTCCACGCGCAAACTTCCCTGTCAACTTCACGACGCCGCTCCCTTCGCCTGCGGGTCCTGCTGCGAGCTCGCAGTCTGCCGCAGCCGAAGCCTGGCCTTTTCCGCCTGGTCGGGCTGCAGCTCTTGCCCGCACAGCGGACAGGTTTGAAAGGCGCAGGCCCCTACCCCGTCCATCAGAACGGCGACGCCCCGGCGCTCCACCGTGACTTGCGTATGGATAATCCGACTACTATCGCGATTGGCAGATTGCGCACCGAAGAACCTTTTCCGCTCGAAGAGCCACTGGTAGAATTTCCGCACGCGGCCTCGCTTTTTTCGGTTGCGGATATTGCGATGGTTGTGGGCAAAAGGCCAGTGACCGCTTCTGACAGGTTTTGACAACTTCTGAATCCTGTGTAAGTGAATGAGCCCCAGGCAGATATTCCAATTCGGAGATTTCCAGGTAGACCCCCTGTCGCGTACCCTGCGCCGCCAGGAAGACGTGGTCACGCTCAGCCGTCGCGCTTTCGATGTCCTCCTTTATCTGGTGCAGAACCCGGGCAGGGTTGTGACTCGCGACGAACTGCTCAAAAATGCCTGGCCCGATAGCTTTGTGGATGAAAACAGTTTGGCTCAGAGCATCTCTGCCTTGCGGCGCGCGCTCGATGAGAAACCGGGAGATAACAACTACATCGCAACCCTCCCGGGCCGGGGGTATCAGTTCGTTTCGCCAGTTCAGGTAGTCCCCGAGGGTTCGACTAGCGCCGAGAGCTTGACCGGCTACGGGAACTTAGCGATCGCCCCGAACGAGTCTGCCGCCAGTGGCCTCCCCGGCATCCTCATGCAAAGGGAAACGATTCGTACCAGCATAACCACGCAAGAAGACCGTCTCCTGAATCTGCCCACCCCCCGTCGTTCGTGGGCGAAAATTGGAATCGTCGCCGTGGCGCTGATGGCTGGGTCGATCGTTGCGGGGTACGCGATTTGGCGCAAATCCCGGCCTCAAGGTGCTGCCGTTTCAGGCAGAGTGATGCTGGCCGTCCTGCCCTTCCAGAATCTCACGGGTGATCCGGAGCAAGAGTACTTCGCCGACGGCTTGACCGAGGAGATGATCACCAAACTTAGCCAGCTTCATCCTGAACGGCTCGGGGTCATCGCGCGCACTTCGGTGATGGGATACAAGCACGGGAACAAGCGTCTGGATGAGATTGGGCGCGAACTCTCCGTTCAGTACGTCCTGGAGGGCAGCTTCCGCCGCACTGCCGACCGTCTGCGCATCACGGCTCAACTCATTCGGGTCAGGGATCAGAGCCATCTCTGGGCTGAGGACTACGACAGCGAGCCGTCGGACATCCTGAGCGTGCAGGATGGCGTTGCCCTGGCGGTGGCCCGGGAAATTCAGCTTCGCCTCACGCCCCAGCAAAAGACGAGCTTAGCCAGCGTTCGAACTATTAGCCCCGAAGCTCACGAAGCCTACCTGAAGGGGCGATTCTTCTGGAACCAACGCACCGAAGATGGTTTCAGGAAAGCCATCGAGTATTTTCAAGCCGCGATCGCCAAGGACCCAAACTATGCGCAGGCGTATGCCGGTCTGGCGGACGCATACATCCTGCAGGCTGGCTACGGTTTCGTACCGGAAAAGGATGCGATGCCCAAGGCCAAAGAAGCCGCTTTGCATGCCCTTAGCATCGACGACCGCATCGCGGAAGCCTACACCTCGCTGGCCTTGATCTCGGTGCAATATGAATGGAAATGGGCCGAGGCTGAAAAGAATTTCAAACGAGCCCTCGAGCTGAATCCAAACTATTCCATCGCCCACCACTGGTACGGGGACGGCTATCTGGTCGGCATAGGGAGGACCGACGAGGGGATCGCCGAACTCCGAAAGGCCCTGGAGTTGGACCCGCTCTCGCTCATGATCGCAACCGACCTGGCCAAGTGGCTTTGTTTCACCGGAAAGTTTGACGAGGGCATGAAGCTGTTTCAGAAGGTGTTCGAGGTCGATCCCGACTTCACCGAGGCCCACATCCTTCTGGCGGAAGCCTACGAGGTTAGAGGAATGTATTCGGAAGCGGTCGCGGAGCTAAAAAAGATAAAGTCTCCCGATGTCCACGGGTTCGTCAAATCGCAACTCGGACGGGCCTATGCGCTCCAGGGCAAGAGAGGTGAGGCGCTCGAGATAGTTGCTGAGATGCGGCGCCGGTATCAACGAGATTATGTCGATCCGGCGCCCATCGCCTACATATATATTGCGTTGGGAGACAAGGATTCGGCATTTGTCTGGCTGGAAAAGGCTTACGCACAACACCGCTCGGAGATGGATGGATTGAGGACGGACTGGGTGTACGAGCCCATCCGTTCCGATCCTCGCTTTGCCGATCTCGTCCGCCGCGTCGGCGTCCCATGAGCGTCTGGCCGGGATTGAGGCCACTCTCGCGGCGAACGCGCAGGAGGGCTCGGTGGGGGAGAAGACACGCTATTCAGCCTCAGCGAATTCATTCATGCAGCGCTACACTCAGCCGGCGCCGTTTAATAGCTCCCGGTTCAAAAGTGAATTGGGATGCCGGCAGCCAGGTCGAATTGCTGGAGAAAAGCCGCTGTTTCAAGGAATCGGCAGTGACATGCCTGACCTGCCATGACGTTCACTCCCGCGAGCATGACTTGTCCTCGTTCTCGCAGCGCTGTTTGAGTTGCCACAAGCCTCAAACCGCAATGTTCCCAAAGCTGGATCACCAAACCACAAGCAACTGCATTGACTGCCATATGCCGAAGCGGGACACAAATCTCATAGTTTTCGACTGGAACGGTAGAAAGTCCAGACCTCAGGTGCGCAGCCACTGGATAAAAGTCTACCGCGCGACAACCCGGTCCAACTAGCAGCACTGGAATTCCATTACGCCGACGTGTCCCGGAGGTCGGGGCTCAAGTGGATAAAAGCTCGCCGAGGTCGCCGCCGCAAGGCCGCTGACCTTGAGCGATTCCTATTCCGTCTCTCAGGACCTCAGGACCCAAGTTGTGGTGGATAATCCCGACCCCGCTTGATCTTCACGTAGCGGCGGCCGCTGCTCTCACGGGTGTGCAGGCTGACTTTGATGTGGCGCATCGGTAAACGCCCATCTTCTGGCTAATACCAATGGGCGAAGGAAAATCGATAACAAATGTAACCAAGAACGGAGCCGACCGCTTTACGCCTTTATCGCCTTCAGAATCAATCTGGCGGAGAGGGAGGGATTCGAACCCTCGGTACAGGTGTTAGCCCGTACAACGGTTTAGCAAACCGCCGCATTCGGCCACTCTGCCACCTCTCCGACGTTGGGCCTGACTTGCGGAACTTCAGTTTACCACGCTCGCTGCGACCGCGCGGCCTTGCTGACTGGAGGGCTGCGGCCTAGACCTTTCGGCGATCATCGGATTGAAAGCTGCCGCGTGGGCACGGTGCATTCCCGCTCTGACCGATCCATCCGGCCACGCACGCCAAGGGCAACTGGCTCCAACTCACTCATTCGGAAGCAGATGATTTCGTTTCATAAGTAATCCCGAGAGCGGTACCATCGTTATATGAACGTGCCCGCCCGAATGTCTGATAATTAGAGGTGTCTCAGGTCTGTGTGCAGCCAAGGGTTGTCCGCTGGCGTTATTACCAGTGCGGTTGAGTCCTCTCTGCAACGTTATCTGTAAAATTGCCGCTTCGTAAAAGGGATTGCTTGCTACGTACACGCATCGTCGTGACCGCTGCCGGCTTGTTGCTGCTGGCGCACTTGGCCGTGGTTGCCGGGTTGGGGAGCCGCGCTTCCGGCCCGTTCTTTTCCGACCTGATCCAGCTCGCTCTGGGCGCTCTGCTGATCTACGCCGTAGTCGAAACCAGCCGCCGCTGCGAGGGATTCGCCCGCTCCTTCTGGCGACTCACCGCAGTCGCTTACGTGACATGGTTCGTGGCGCAGAGCCTTGGGGTTTACAACGATTTCGCGGGGTCGTCGGCCGTGGCCTGGATCAACAACATGATTTTTTGTTTCTGGTTCGTGCCCATGGCGATGGCCTTGTTTCTCGACCCCGAGCACGAAGCCGGGAAACTCGATGCCACCATGGCGCTCGACTTCGTGCAGGGCGTGCTGGTTTGCATTGCGGCTTATCTGTACTTCTTCTATTTGCCCAAGGCGGAGTCTGCCGGCGAACTGGCGCATCAGGTGTGGGCGCCTTACTTCGCGGGTTACGGGCTGGTGGTCGCGGCTTTCCTGCTGCGCGCCGCCGTGACGCAGTCGCGCGACGCCCGGTCGCTGTTCGGACGCATGGGAATTTTTCTCGCGCTCTCTGGCGCCGTGGACGCGCTTTATTATTACGGCCCTGGGCGCGGCCTGCACACCGGTGAGTGGTTCGATCTTCTCTGGAGTTCGCTGCTGATCGTTCCCATGCTCATCGCCGTTACCTGGAAGCACGCCGAGTCGCCGGATCGGCCGGCAGACGCGCCTCCGCGCGAGAAGCCAATTTACACTGAAATGTTTTATCTGCTCTACCCGCTGCTGGTCCTGTTGATGTCGCTGGGCATCGCGCGGGAGCGGCTGGGGCTGGCGGCTGCGGTGGTGTCTCTTTCATTTGCCTGTTCCAGCGCGCGGCTGCTGGTTACGCAGCAGCGCCTGCTGATGGCCAAAGAAGCCTTGCGCCGCGAAGCCGCTCACGACGGCCTGACCGGCGTGTGGAACCGCAAGTCCATCTTCGGCATTCTGGACCGCGAACTGCAGCGCGCCGAACGCGACCACGATCCCGTCGGCCTCATTATGATCGACGTCGACCACTTCAAGATCATCAACGACACGCGCGGCCACGCCGCCGGCGACACCGTGTTGCGCATCATCGCCAGCGGTATTGCCGCCATGGTCCGTCCCTACGACTCGGTCGGTCGCTACGGCGGCGAAGAATTTCTAATCGTCGCTCCCGGTTGCGGACTGGCTGAGGCCTGGGACCTCGCCGAACGCGTGCGCGCCCACATCGCCGGCTGCAACATCATGGTCGGAGGAGCGAGCGTGCAGGTCAGTCTCAGTCTCGGCATCGCCACCGGCGACAGCGCCGCTGGCATCGAGGGGCTGTTGCAGGCCGCCGATACCGCTCTCTATGTCGCGAAAAATAATGGCCGCAATCGCGTCGCCCCCAATATGAGCCGCGCTGCCAGCGCAGCCCGAGGGTCGTCCCCAGGCCCCAAGAGCGATTTCTGGCTGTAAGCTTCCTCAGCTTTGTTCGCTTTTCGTAACAACTTCTTCTCTGCCGTGAACCTTGGACGAAACCGGTCTAGCATTCCCGAACTTCCCCCAATTATTTCCGTAACGATCTGGGCCCAAAGATCACAATCCTTTGTCGTGGTTTGCCAGTTTTTCGAATGCTGATTTGTGCTGCAAAGGAGACTTCCATATGGCCGTGAAGAAACTCGACAAGAGCTCCGTCCGCTCGCGTCAAAGCGTCGCTATGCGCAACGATCCCACGCGCATCGATCCGCACAAACTCAAACTCGGCAAAACTCCGGCGCGCCATGATCCGCGCGCATTGCTGCTCGCGTCCTACGTCACCACGGCGCTGCCCGCGCCACCCGCCAGTTTCGATCTCACTTCGAAGATGCCCGCCGATTGGGGCATGATGGCGAACGACCAGATCGGCGACTGCACCTGCGCCGCCGCCGGCCACTTGATCATGGAGTGGACCGAAAACTCCGGCGGGAAAATGGTCACACCCGCCGACAAGCAGATCATCGCCGCTTACTCGGCCATTACTGGCTACAATCCCACGACCGGAGCCAACGATAACGGCGCCAACGAAACCGACGTGCTCAACTACTGGCGCCAGACCGGCATCGCCGGAGACAAGATCGGCGCCTACGTCTCGCTCGAGCCGTCGAACCACACCCACATCATGGATTCGGTTTACATTTTCGAAGGCTGCTACATCGGCCTGCAACTGCCCACCAGCGCGCAGTCGCAGACGCAGAATCATCAGCCGTGGTCCGTGCCTCCCGGCGGCCCGACGGGCAACGGCAAGCCGGGATCGTGGGGTGGACACGCCGTTCCCGTCGTCGCCTACGACACTCGCAGCCTGACCGTCGTAACCTGGGGTGCTCTGCAGACCATGACATGGGGTTTCTGGGAAGCGTATTGCGAGGAAGCCTACGCGATTCTGAGCACCGACTATCTCAATGGGAAAAAACAGGCGCCGCAAGGTTTCAACCTGCAGCAGTTGCAGGCAGACCTCGCGGACTTGAAGTAAAGATTTTCAATTGCGCGGTTGCCCACCCCTGTCGCATTTTTGGCGACAGGGTGGGGATTTTGAAAAGTTGAACGAGGAAATCCATGGGCGCGCTCACCATCGCATTTGACACCACGATCGTGGGCGCCCTCGCGCTCCCCTGGGTCATTCTCGTCGTGCACCTGTTTTTTTTCGAAGGCGAGAATCGTTTCGGCGATTTGCTGGCCTGGGTGCAGAAGCAGCAAATGACGGCTGCGGCCGGCGTTCTGTTATTCGCCGTGGCCTTCACGCTGGGGTCTGCCGTCTCCCGCATCGCGCAGGATTTTTTCAACGACGACGATCTCTACGCTCACGTTCCCATCACTCACCACTGGCTGCGCATGGGAACCACCGAAGACCGCATAATCACCAGCGTTTACTGCGATCGCGAAGACAACGACCTGCTCCGCGCCGGAATCGGCAATCCCGCTCTCAAGGAAAAGATCGCCAGCTTTCAATGCCGGAAAACCGAATCCTGCGGTCTGACCGGCGGGAACGCGGTTGCTGCGGAGACAGAAAATTCAGCGACCAAGCGAAAGAATCCATCGCCGGAAAAGCCAAATAACTTGTGCCCGCAAACCCTCAGCTGGTTGGCGCCCCCGGGCCTCTGGGAACACGACAAAGAGCTCAACGAAACCGCGGCCGATGTTTTCGGGCTTGAGGAAAGCGCCATGCTGCTCAAGGGCGAAGACGCGACCCAACGGCTCCGTCAACTCCACGACCAGATCATGGTGCTGCGCGGCGCTGCGTTCAACGGTCTGATCGGATTTTCCCTGTGCGTCTTTGCCTGGGGCGCGCGCATTCGCTGCGAAAAGCCTCGTTCCGGGCAGCGCTGGCTATTCGCTGTGATCCCCGCCGTCTTTCTGTTTGTGACTGCGCTCGCCGCCAAACACCATTTTCACGAGCGAGCTCCATCGGCTCCGCCTTATATGGAATTCAGCCTTTTCCTGATCGGTCTGGCTGGGGTGCTCTTGTTGTGGATCCCGCGCATGCAACCTTTCGGGGTCCACAGCGACAAAAATGCGCTGCTCTGGAGATGGCCTTCGCTCACGCTTCTATCCGCGGTCCTCATGGTCACGGCCGTTCTGGGATGGTGGGCGACCGAAGTGGCCTACACCCAGGAAGTGATCTACCACTACGACTCGCAATCGACCGGCACACCGCCACCGGCAGTGACGGCGCCTTAGAGGCGGCTAGCGGAAACTTCCGACGGCTCAACCGCCATCGCTTTTCAATCAACAATCAGAAATCAACAATCAACCATTGGCCGTCCATGTCTCCTACGCTTCCAGCCCCACATGGCAGACGCGGCCTACTAGATAATCGCCGGCGCTCTTGCCGTCTTCCAGCGGCAGCACTTCGATCGGAGACGCCTGGTTGTGGGGACGCATGATTAATTGATCTCCGGCCATTTCCACGTAACGCACCGTGCAGGTTCCGTTTTTCAAAACGGCATACATGTTGAACTCGCCTTTGCGATGCGGCGTCAGCGCGTTGTAATGGCGGTCCAGCAGCAGCATGGCCCCGGCAGCGAGTCGCGGAGACATGGCATGAACTTCATGGGCATCGAGCTTGATGAGCACGAAGCGCAGCCACCCGGAGCGGTCGCCCTCGGTTTCGGCGCGCAACCGGCTTAGGAAAGTCTTTTTGAGCTTGAAGAACTCTTTCACGTCCTTGGCGGCGATCTGCGGATGCGTCGCCGCGACGGCGGCGTCGGCGAGCACGACGTTTTCGAATTCGTCCGCACTGGGCGGAACGATAGTGGCGCGCTGGTTGACTTCGGCGGGATCGAGCAGATCGAGCACCGAAAGATGCTGCACTGCCAGCACTTTGTCCATGCCTTCCAGGCTGAGTCCGCGCTTGCGGTTGAGGAAGTTGGAGATGTGGGCCTGCTTGAATCCAGTCTGCTGGGCGAGGCGGAGGCCGGTCAGTTCTCCGCTCTCAATCTTGCGCAAGAGAATGTCGCGAAGATTATCCTGCAGAATTTTGAACTTCATGGGCGGAGTATAGCACTGGGAATAAGGCGCGGCTAAGAAGCGGAAAGCGGGATTTCCGACGGCCAATTGCGGATGGCACGAATGCCCGGAGCAATTGTTTGTAAGCCGACAACCGGAAAATCAGCAATCCAAAATTCTCGTGACCGAGTAAGTACCTTGTACCTTGTACCTTGTACCTTGTACCTCTTACCTCGTGGCACGAGATATGAGTTCAGGATCGCCCCGAAAGATCGCCCAAGTTTTCCACAGGCAAATTTAGTTCATCCAACCTTGACTGAGAATTTCCACAGGGATAGGATCGGCCCAAAGTATGGGCCACTTTGCTCCTTGGAAGAGACCTGGAAGAGACAATGAACAGCAATCCGGATAACTCAAACGAAGAAAAGAACTTCGGGGAATTCCGCAGAAAAGTACAAGCGGCCGAAGTCTTGTCGGCTTCCATGGAGCGGTTGTTGCTCTCGCTGCGCTTCACGGGACGGGTGAGCGTGGTGATGCAAAACGGACGCGTACTCAAGTCGGGCTACGAAGAAGGATACTTCCGCCAGCGGGCGGAGAGTGCGGGCGTAGACGACTAGGGTATGGCAACTGTAGAAGTGGAGGCATACGGGCAAATATCAGTAGGGCGATCCAACCATCACTCAAGTGCTCCACAAAACTAAATAGTCCCGGCAGGCCATCGTAAAAAGAAACGAGCCCTGCGTCCGGGTCTCCTCCCCCTTGGCGGAGATCGGCGCAGGGCCTTGTTTTTGCGCGCGGCCTTGCCTGGACTCGCGGTCGTACGGAGCGAAACATTTTTCTTTTCAGACATTTGGAGGAAGTGATGAGACGCAATGGTGAAGAGAGCGAAAACCAAAAGGCGGCAAAGCAAGAGGTGCGGATGGAATTGAAATACTGCGAACGCTGCGGTGGCCTGTGGCTGCGGGAGTGTGGCACGGGAGTCGTTTACTGCGAAAGGTGCCAGCGCGCCGTAGAGGATCTGCCGATTCCCAAGAGACCTCAGCGCGTGACCTTGCCAACCCAACAACCGTCGCTGATCGACGACTACGAGTACGAAAACGAAGCCGATGATGACTCGCTGGATTTTGAAGCGACCGGAGGTGCGGCATGAATGACATGATTCCCAACCGGATCGCCTGGATCGCCGCTCAGGCAGAGCCGCCCGAACCCACGCAAGGCGCTGGAGTTACGCGGCAAGAGCAGCCAGGGAAACAAAATGTATCGGCGGGAGAATTTTCGCTTGCAAACCTGCCTGTGCATAACTTTCCTTCCGCCGCAACTCCTGAAATTTCCCGCCCTGCCGCAGAAAACGCGGCAGGCGCGGCGCACCCCGAGGGCGCATCTGCTTTCGAGTCAGTGCGAAGCGAGGATGCCGCTGGGCACTCGGCAGAACAATTCGTGGAACAATCGCTCGACCAGTTTCATGAACTCCAGCGCCAGCGGAGAATCTACCGGGGACGAACGGTGGCGATGCTCCGGCGCTACATGCGCTACTCCATTGAAACGGGAAGGCTGCCGTCGATTCTAGGCAGAGAGTTTTTTCGCGCGAAAGTTACTTCGTACACGGTAACTACGTTCGAAGACCGGGTTATCTTCGTGCACGACATGGAGATATGCCTGGAACGCCTGGACGGATTCGCGCGCGAAGTGCTGGCGCGTGTGATCTTGCAGGAGTACGAACATGAAGAGGCGGCGCAATTGATGGGGTGTACGCGCATGACGGTTCATCGCAAACTGCTGGAAGCGCTGGACGCGTTGAGCGATATTCTGGTCGGAGTGGGGCTGCTCGACTCACTTGTCTCGAATAGGGAAAAATCTTGTCAAGGGGGTAAATCGGACGATTTTTCGATAAGTGATTGTGAACATGGGAAATAAAAAGTTGAAAACCATGTTACATCACCCCCCTCCAATTTGATATTCTGGATTTAGAGAGTCAGAAAAAAGAAAACAGCTCTCGGAAGGCGCGCCTTGCAGGCGCGCCTTCTGCATTTTGGGGACGAATCAGCGGGGTCTGTTTGGGGCCATGACTAAGAAAAAAGCGAATAAGACTAAGAAAACCGCAGGAAAGAAAAGTTCGAAGAAGAAAAGTTCGCCGAAGGAAGGCAAGGAACCGCGCCCGGCAGAGGTGCACAAGGAAGTGTCTCTGATGGTGCACGAGGAAGCTGCCAAGATGGCGCAGGCCGTGATCGACGAAGGCAAGAAAGGCCAACTGGCGACGGTGAAATATTTGTTCGAAATGTCGGGAGTGTTTCCACCGCCGACAGAAAAACCGGAGGGAACGCCGGAAGAAGATTGCCTGGCGAAAACTTTGCTGACCCGTTTGAACATTCCTCTGGAGCCGGTTCACCGGGATGACGAAGATGAAGAACCGGTGGAGATCGGCAAGCCTGCGAAGGCTGATGACGAAGACGAAGAGACGGATGAGGGCGAAGCACACGAGGATGAAATCGTGGCTAAGGTTGAGCCCGATCCGGCTCGTGCGGGGGAAGATCCGGAGACTCCGAAGAGCTAAAAGCGTGGCGCTTTCAAAATCCCCACTTCTGGCAAAGCGTCGAGAAATGGGGTACCCGGTGGTTGAGAAATCCAGAGTCCACGATACCGTAGAATGAGGCGTTGCGTGCAACGAGAGCAGGCTGTTGCCGTTTGGGTGGGAACGAGGAAAATCAAACACCTTACGCTAGCCGCAAAGAGCGCGGCTAGAACAGGGCACCCACTGCCACGCAAGACACGCGGGATGGGCATGGACATTACCTGGTTGACCGACCGGATTGCGGTCGGGGGCGGGATCTGGAACGCGGGCAACATGGCGGCAGTGGCGCGGGCCGGGATCACGCACATCATCGACATGCAACTGGAGTTCGATGACACGCCGCTGGCCGACGGCCATGGGATCGAAGTGCTGTGGAATCCGACGGACGATGATTTCGAGCCGAAACCGCCGGAACTGTTCCGGTGTGGAGTGAATTTTGCGCAGGCTGCGCTGGCGGCGGATGAGTCGAAGTTGTTCATTCACTGCGCGGCGGGAGTGCATCGCGCGCCGATGATGGCGCTGGCGTTGCTGGGATCGATGGGATGGGATCTGGAGGAAGCGATGCAGTTGATCGAGTCCAGGCGGGCGGTCGCGGATTTTGCCGAGGTGTATGTGCGGAGCGTGGAGAACTTTCTGGCGGGGCGAGATCAAAATCCGCATTCTAGCCACAAAGAACGCGGCTAGAATGGGGAACCCAGTGCGAAATGGAGCACCCGATCGGTATTGAGAACGGATGGAGGAGAACATGCGTTACGCTGGCCGCCGCCCCTGGGGGCGGCTTTCTTGTTGGGCAGTAATGGTGACGTTGGGGCTGTCGGCTGCGGCGGCTGGCGCGGCGCCCGATCCACAGAGCGGGGCGACGACGACGGTGGCGGACACGGTGTACACGGCCAACGGCACGCCGGCACAGGGAACCTTGATCATCACGTGGCCGGCGTTTGTGACGGCGAGCGGATCGGCGGTCGCTGGAGGATCGACGAGCGTGACCCTGGGCACGGCGGGAGCGCTGAGCGTTGCGCTGATGCCGAATGCGGGAGCGACTCCGGCGGGCGTCTACTACACCGTGGTGTACCAGCTGCAGCCGGGCGAAGTGAAGACGGAGTACTGGGTGGTGCCGGTTTCGACCTCCTCGGTAAATCTGGCGACGGTGATCACGACTCCAGGGTCGGGAGCGGCAGCGCAGCCGGTTTCGATGCAGTATGTGAATTCGGAGCTGGCGACGAAGGCGAATGACAGCGCGGTGGTGCACCTGGCGGGCGCGGAGACGATCACGGGGGTCAAGAGCTTCGCGGCCGCGCCGAACGTGCCGGCGCCGGTGAATGCCGGCGACGTGGCGAATAAGTCGTATGTAGATACGTCGGTATCGAATGTAGGCGCGGGAAGCTTTCTTCCGGTGGCGGGAGGAACGATGACGGGGCCGATCGTGTTGCCGGCGAATCCGGCGGCGCCGATGCAGGCGGCGACGAAACAATATGTGGATACGGGATTGGCGTCATCGGCGGGCCTGATTGCGGGACTGGTTCCGGCGAACGAATTGGGAAGCGGCCTGGCCGCGAGTGGAAGCTGCCTGCTAGGGAATGGAGCATCGGCAACCTGGGGCGAGTGCGGTGGAGGGACGGGATCGGGGAATATTTCGACGAGTCCGAGCGCGACGCAGGCGATTGCGCAGCCGGAGGGGACACAGTTTTCAGCGAACAATTTCGCGAACATACGGTATGTGACCTCGAGCTGGAACTGGGCGCAGACGCCGTCGGACAACCTGGCAACGGCGGGCGACGTGACGATTCATTTGAATCCGTGTCCGCTGGGGTTGGATACGGGGTCGACTTCGAACTACTACTCCTACAAGGTTTACATTGCGGGAACGGGCACACCGGAAGCGGCGCTGGTGACGGGCGGAAGTTGCACACCGGGTGCGGCGAGCGGGACGATCACGGTGGCGACGGCTTATTCGCACAGCGCCGGTTACACGGTGGGATCGTCGACGGGCGGGATTCAGGAAGCGTGGAACGACGCGTGGTCGAGCGACGCAGGGTATCCAGTGGAGACGCCTTACGTCAAGCTGATGGCGGACACACAGTACAACGTGTACTCGTCGGTTTATCTGCGCGGGCGGGGAGGAGTGCTGGATGGAGCGGGAGCGCTGATTCTGTGTTTCACGAGGGATCGCTGCATTTACGTTGGAACCACGCAGGCGCACCCGGAAGTGAATTACCACAAGCTGTACAACCTTTCGGGCACGACGACGGTAAATGTGGACGGGGTGCAGGTGGCCGGGGTTTCGGCGAGCAGCGGAACCTATACGGTGACGACGGCGAGCGCGCATCCTTTCGTCGTGGGAGACACGGTGGACTGCGAATACCATTCGCAGAACTCGGACCAGCACTGGAGCTCGATGGTGGTCGGGGTGCCGAGTTCGACGACGTTCACGGTGATTTTTGGCACGAACTCGTTTGCCGCGGGGACAACGTTTGGGTTCTGCAACCTGCTGAACGCGTTCGTGGAGGACAACTCCGAGCACGTGACCCTGCAGGACCTCAATCTTTATCAAACGTCTCAATCCAGTCCGGCGGGGGTGGGATTTTTCAGTTACGGAGTGGTTAACGACAACGATCAGCAGTTCATTGTGTCGCGGGCGGCGAATCGATCGAGCAGCATCGTCAAGTCTTCCGCGAACTGGCCGATTGGGGCATTTTTCTACCAGCGTACCGACCAGGGGAACGCGGGGATCACGTATATCCACGATACGGAGCTGACCAACGTCAATTGTGCGACCGGCGGCGGGAACGGGTTTGTGATGACGGACTCGGTGTGCCAGGGGTTTCCGATGTACGGGGTGCGGTATTTCGGGGGACTGCAGCCGGCAACGTTTGAGAACGTATATCAGGAATCGGGGGGAGGGACTATAAATCCTTTGTACGGATATGCGGCGCAGACGGGATATCTGGTGCAGGGAGGAACGGGGACGAGGATTCTGGGGGCATTCCCGATCAACGGGTATGAGCCGGGGTTCGCGACGGGAGGGGGAACGGCAGCGGAGAGGACTTATTATGTGGTGCCGCGCAGTTCGACGCTGGGCTATGGGCCGGTTCTGTTCATTGGATGGGCGGAGCCGACCAGCAGCGGCGTGAGCATTCCGCTGGAGTGGCCTTCGATTGAATTTCAGGCGGCGAATTCGCAGAACGTGGGAACGCTGACCTGGGATGTGCTGGTGGTGACGGGAACGACGGCCACGCCGCCGTACGGCACGGGAAGTTACGCGATTGCGACGAACATCACTGGGTCGTGCGGAACGAATGGAATGTGCTCGTTCACCGACACGCAGGCGGCGCCGGCTGCGTACACGGTGGCGGCGCAGCAATTTAATCCGATGTTCTGGTTCTGGCCGGTGAACCTGGTGATCAACAATGGAGTGGTGGTGGCGGATCAGATTGGGTGGGATCCCTCAGCCGTGGCCAGCCAGGGGACGCTGGCAGTGTCGATTGTGGCGTCGCAATGCCTGACGACGTCCGGTTACGGGCAGCGCCGAACCCCGATCTGGATCACGTGCCTGGCGGCGCCGACCACCAGCGGTTCGGAGTACGTGGGGACGGTGCTGCAGGAACAGGATCAGTCGAACAATGGACCGCCGGTCGACAGCAAGGGGCGATTGAATTTCGGGAAGCCTGTGAACAATGTTCCGAACGATCTGGTGACGCTGCAGGATTCGAACTTCGCGAAGACGATGGCGACCTGGGGCGACCGACCGTCGAACGACGCTGGAGACATGGCGCTGGGGTTGGATCAGGCGGGCGGGCTGACGGAAAGAGCCGGGACTTCGATTTCGTCGTATATCAATGCGGTGCCGAACGGGACGAATTATCTGGAGCGGCTGACGGCGGCGGGAAAGACGTTGAATGTTCCGCTGACGGTGAATGGGAACCTGGCGGTGACGAGCGGAACGGTGACGCTACCGGTGACCGGGACGGGAGCGCAGTGCCTGCACGTGAGCTCGACGGGAGTGCTTTCGGGGACGGGAGCGGATTGCGGAAGCGGATCGGGCGGAGGATCGGGGACGGTGAACAGCGGCACCAGTTCGCAACTTGCGCTCTACGCGGGGAGCGGGACGGCGGTGAGCGGGGACAGCACGCTATCGGATAACGGGACGACGCTGAGCTATACAGGGACGGGAGGGATTGCGGCAGCGACGGGGACGTTCAGCGGGAACCTGACGGTGAATGGACAATTGCTGGTAGCGGGGCCGTGGATGGTGAGCTCTCCGGTGCCGGGGACGGCGATGGGCGCGGCGGGCGCGGGGATGTCGTCGCTGGGAATTTCGAACGACGGGAATTTTTATATTTCGGCGAATGCGGGGACGCCGCAGAAAGTGGCGACCACGGCCACGAGTTCGTATTTTTCGAATCTGACGCAGGAAGACAACTACGACCTGGGGCAGTTTGTGGTGGGGGAGACGACGGCGAATCCGCAGAACCTGCATGTGTATTCGAGCTATGCGAATTCGTCGTCGTGGCAGAGGACTTCGCTGGGATTTGACCCGACGGATGGCTATGCCGTCGTGAGGAGCGAGAGTTCGACTTCGGGCGGAGCGCCGGGATTGGGATTCTGGCTGAACAGCGGATTGAAGTGGGTGATCGATTCGAGCAGCAATCTGAAACCGTGGGCGGATGAGACCTACAACATTGGGTCGTTCAATGGGTCGACCGGGGTGGGATTGCGTCCGGCGACGGTGTATGTGGCGGGGAGCACGACGACCAACAGCGGATTTGAGCTGGGGAAATACGCTAACGACAGTTATGAACTATGCAATGACGCGACGAATGGAACGGTGATCAACGGGCTGGCGGTGCTGACTTCGGCGGGATGCGCGATGAAGCCGACGAGCGCAATGACGACCGGCGTGGTCGGGGTGGTGATTGCGGGTGCTGGGACGAGCGGGACAGTGACGCTGGTGCGAACGGGATCGGCGTTTTGCAACTTCGATGCGACGGCGACGGTGGTAGGGGATTACGTGGTGGCGTCGCCGACGCAGAATCCGGCGGCGAGCGGATTTTATCCCTTGTGCCACGACGCGGGGTCGACGCTGCCGAGCGGGTCGCAGGTTTTGGGGAGGGTGCTGGAGGCGACCAGCGGCGGGACGACGGCGCAGATGTTTTTCGATATGCCGGGGTCGAGCGCGGGACCGAGCGCGGTGAGTTCGGTATTTGGGCGGACGGGAGTGGTAACCGCGCAGACGGGCGATTACTCGATCTCGCAGATTACGGGAGGAGCGGCCGCGGCTTCGCCGACCTTTACAGGGACGGTGACGGAGCCGGACGGGACGACGAATACTTCCAGCGGTTATGCGTTTGCGCACGCGCTGACGCTGCCGAGCGGGAGCGTGGCGACGACGCAGACGGCCGGGGATAACAGCACGAAGGTGGCGACTACGGCATATGTGCGCGGGGAGCAGTATTTGACGTATAGCTGTCCCGTGGCGACCGTCGGCACCGCTGAGCAGTTTTGTACATGGACGCTGCCGGCAGCGATTACGGTGACAGGGTTCGATTTGTCGGCAGGGACTGATCCGGTGGGTTGTACAACATCGGCGGTCGTGCAGGTATGGGATGGGACGGCGAACGCGGAGGTGGGGAGTTTTTCGATTGCTCTGAGCAACGGGAACAATTTTTATACCCAGGTTACAGGGAGCGCGAATGTGGCTTCAGGGCATGCGTTGCGCATCAAGACAACGACCGCCGAGGCGGGGTGCACGACGACCGCGGCGAATGTGGTGGGGATTGTGACTTATCAGATGCAGAACTGAGATCCGGAGGATGGGAGCGGGTGGGGAGATCAAAATCCCCACTCTAACGTCGCAAAAGACGCGACGTTAGAATGGGGCACCCATACATGTGTGAGAGCATTTCAGAGAAGGAGACAGGCGATGAGCGAGAAAATTAATCCGGAGGCGATGGAGCCTTCGACGGTGCAGTCGTTTGCGTTTAGCGATCGGAATCCGGCGGTTACAGAATGGGGTGGGACGGATGCGGAGGGCGGGTTGGTGCCGTCGCCTGCGGGGTCGGAGTCAAGGGTGACGCCGGAGGGAGCTGCGGTTTCTCCGAATACGGGGTTGAAATATTGACGATTGAGTCCTCGCTTCCCGCGGACGACGCGGGAGGTGAGGATCTCTAGCCAAGATCAAAGTCCCCACTCTAGCCGCAAAGAACGCGGCTAGAATCGGGCACCAGGCATCGGGGGGCGGCGGGGAGTGCAGAGATTCTTCGCTGCGCTCAAGATGACAAGCAGGAAACTTACGAGTTAGGGCCATCGGCTGGAGCCGGTGGCCTTTTTTATTGGAACTAACTGACGCGGGAGAAGAGTCGCGGTGAGAATTCCTTTTCAAAACGGTGATCGTGAACGCGGGGCAGGGATCCTTTCAGCAAGCTCAGGGCAGGCTCTTCGACTCCACAATCCGTCTCGCTCTGCGAGGCGGATGGTTTCGCTCAGGACGAGAATCTTGAGTGGTCTGGGGCTCCTGTGGTTGTTTTGGGCAACGGCGGCATCGGGGGCTACTTATTACGTGAGTTCGAGTTTGGGGAATGACGCGAACAGCGGGACTTCTTCGAGTGCGCCCTGGCAGACTCTGGCGCATGTGAACGGGCAGACATTCAATCCTGGAGATTCGGTTTTGTTCCGGCGGGGCGATGTTTGGAATGAAAGCCTGGTGCCGCCGTCTTCGGGGACGTCGGGGAATCCGATTGCGTTTGATGCTTACGGGACTGGACCGGCGCCGAATTTCACCGGGTACCACGTGGTGCCTGGGTCGGCGTGGGTGAACGTTTCGGGAAATGCGTGGAAGGCGCCGGTGCCGTCGACGTTCACGACAGTGAATTTTTGTTTGTTTGGGTCGGTGTGGGGGCAGAAGGTTTCGGCCGTGTCGTCGAACCTGACGGCGCAGTGGGATTTCTACCTGGCGAACGGGTACCTGTACGTTTATTCGGTTGGAAATCCCTCAATTTATTATGACGAACCGATCGTGCCGATGGCGTTGTCGAACGTTCCGGTGATCAACGTCAATGGGCAGTCATGGCTGACGTTTCAACACTTTTTGTTGAACTGGTTCGACGATTATGGGGTGTACGTGCAGGGGACGAGCGATCATCTGGTGTTCGCCAACATGGAAGCGGACTCGCTGATTCCCGAGGGCACGCAGCCGCTGGGATTTTATGTGGATGAAAGCGCGCCGGGGCCGGGGGATATAAAAATCTACAACTCCGAGGCCCATCTGAATTATGACGGCTTCCGGTTTGATGGATCGGCGACTGCGATCACGATGGTGAATGACAAGGCATATGCGAGCCGAGACGGGGCGCTGGTCGATAACACTTCTGCCGTTACATATTCGTATTGTCATTTTTATGCATCGAGTTTGGCGGTTGCGGGATCGACGGACGTGGAGTTCACGAGCGGGACGGGCCCGATTGCGGGAGCGGGGAATATTGCAGCGGATACGCCGGCGGCGGTGCAGGTGTGGCAGAGGTATCCGGCCCGAGTGACGCTGACGGTGGACGATGAGGGGATGACGCCGGGAGCGGATACGTATTACGCGGGCACGGTGCTGCCGATTGCCGATGCGTTGGGAATTCCGGTGGGAGCGGCGATCACGGTGGGGTACACGGGCGAGATCACGCCGATGATTCCGGAGATTCAGGGATGGATCAATGCGGGGCGGGATGTGACGGCGCATTCGATCAGCCACACTTACGACACCAATACGGACGCTTTGGAAATTCAGTACACGGGGTCGGGGACGGCGGCTTCGTTGACGATCAGCGATAACGTGCTGACGATTACGGTGACGGGCGCGAGCGACAGTGTGAGCTACAACCTGGCGCAAGGCAATGCGGAAGGAACGATTTACGGATTGAACGCGGCGCTTACCGGCACCGGGAAGTTTACGACCTCATATTTGACGCCTTGCCAAGGGCCGTATGGGACGGGCTGTTCGGCGTTTACGAATCAGGCGCTTTTGTCGCAGGATCTGGCGAATGTGAGCGGCGTGGATGTGAAGACGTCGGTGTATCACCTGCTGCTGGATGTGACGCGGCTGACGACGGATGAGATCACGCTGTCGCGGCAGTGGATGACGACGAACCTGACGGGTTTGCCGGCGACGCCAGTGTATGTGTATCCGGGAGGGTATGAAGATCCGAACATGGAGGCGATTGCAGCCGGTGTTCCGTATGACGGAGCGCGCGGGGCACTGCATGAAGGCGGGACGGCGAACAACGGCCAGCCGATTTCGGGAGCGAACGATACCTACGCGAGCGGATTCAATGTGCAGGATATTACGAGCTTTGGAGTGAATCCGTCATGGATGGGGTCGGCGGGAGTCACGCCAGCACTGTTGAACGAGAAGATTCAGGCGCTGGTGTGGAAAGAAGAGGTGTGGGGAGTGCCCTGGGGAGTTTTCTGGCACTTGAACGAACTGACGCAGGACGATCCAGTGGGCGGGACGGAAATTACGAACCTGATTCAGGATTTCAAGAACGCAGGGGCGACGGTTCTGACGAATACGGGGCTGGTGAACTGGCTGACGACGGGAACTCTGGAGACGGGGAATGACGGAAATTATTACTACAAGTCTCCGGCGCTGAATTCGTTTGCGGCGAATGGCGGGCTGGATTTTCGTCCGACGGCGAATTCGCCGGTGGTGGATGCGGGCGAGAATTTGGGGACGGCGTATGAGATCGATATCAATGGAGTGAATCAGAACAGCTACGGGAGCGGCTGGGAGATTGGGGCGCACGTATATATTCCGCAAGCGACGTATGGGGAGGGGAATGCTCCGACGACCTCATATTTTTCGATTGGGCAGGGATACGATTCCTTTGCTTCCGGGCCTGCGCCGGGGTATCAGGCTTATGCCGGGACGGGGATTGTGCCGTGGCCTTCCGCTGTGCCGAACGTGGGTGGGGTGCTGAAGAATGGGTCGGTGGTGTACGACACGTCGTATCCGTGGGGGGAGATGAACCGGGTGGTGCGGTGCACGGATCAGGCGATTGATCCCAATCCTTCTTATGGGAACCAGTCCAAATCGGCCGGATTGGGCGGATCGGGCGATGCGGTGCAGCTGTTTAACGCGAACTCGACCATGCTCAGTTTCAACCTGAGCGGCGGGAAGCGGTACATCACCCTGTTTAATCCCACGAGCATGGTGTGCGGGGATCCGGTGACCGGCTATGCCATTACCTCGGACAAGAATCTGACGAATCCGGGATCGGCGTCCGTGGCTTACAACTTTGGAGGCGGCAGTTTTGACTGGACCAATCCCCTGATCTATTACGCGATGGGGAGTGGCGAGGATGCGCCGGCGAATGGGGTGGCGGAGTACACGTTCAATACCGCGGGACAGTTTACGGTAGTGACTCCGTATCTGGATTTCAGTTATGGGCTGCCGCTGGGCGCGCTGGCACCGGCGTGGCAGGCTTCGCACGCATACTCCAACGGGGATTACGTTTCTTACACGTTCACCGAGCCGGACTGGACTGCCTCGAACGCCTACTCGACGCTGGGAACGATCATTGTTCCTCTAACCAACAACCCGCTGGGCTGCGCTTTCAAGTTGACCGCGACGGGAACTTCGGGAAGCTCGGAGCCGACGTGGAGCACTAATGGAACCTGCGCGCCGGCTTCGAACGGACAAATTACCGATGGCACAGCGAAGTGGAGGAATCTGGGGGCGGGGCCGGTGTTTACTTTTCAGCTGACCAGCGCGGGCGGAACTTCGGGCGCGTCGGCACCGGCGTTCAGCCCGAACTTTATGAGCACGGCTTCGGATAATGGCCTGACGTGGACCAATGTTGCCGTGACGGCTCCGCCGGCGTGGCAGAGTTTTGCCGGAATCTCGCAGGATTCGACGCGGTTCTGCTCGGCCTTCTCGAACAACGAATACGGCAACTCCGGAAATTACAACAACTACAACGGAGATCAGGGCACGGGCGTTTATGCGGCCTGCTACAGTTCGACACTGAACCAGTTCTTTCTGCTGAACACGGCGACCGGAATTGTCTCGACGGTGATCTGTTCGGGAGGCAGTGGCTATAACTGCTCGGGCGGAACGCAGAGTAAATTGACGGCGCTGGGCACAACCTTTGTCGGAACGGGGAACTGCGCTTATCTGATCCACAACGAAAAAGGCAGCGTGGGGCAGGATTACAACGTGGTGGCGCGGCAGACCTTGCTGGGAAGCGGGGGAAGTTGCGGGGGAGCGGAGCCGGTGTGGAGTCCTTTTCAGGTCCAGTCCGGGCCGCCGCTCTATGAGGGAGTCAGTACATCCACGGCGAATCCGGGCACGGTCAGCCCGCTATTCAGTTCGTCCTCTGCGGTCAATGCGACCGCCTACGACACCTCCATCAATCCGGCAGGAGTTAACTGCATCACCCTGGTGGCGAACGGAAGCACGTTTTCCAGCGGCGTGAGCATGAACGGCACCATCTCGGGCGGCGACAATGATATTGACTCGTCGGTGAACGAGACCTACATCGCCGCCGTGAATACGGGGGGCGGGACGGCGATCCTGCACGTGAACACGTCCGGCAACTGCATGCAAGTCGTGAACACGGGAGTCGCGGGAATTACCGACTTGAATTTTGGCGGATTTTCGCACGTTACCGACAACGTTTGGTACTCCGTGGTGAGTCAGACCCAGCTGTGGCAAAGAACGATCACCAGCGACAACACCTATACGAGCACGGAGCTGGTAGACCTCACGACTGCCGGAGTCTGCCCTGGCGTGGACTGGAGCACGTTTGGAACGCCGAACTGGAAAAGCATTGTCGGCATCTCGCAAAACGATGACACCTTCGCCTGGTCGATTGGCGCGAACGGCCAGCAGTCGGCGGATTGGGTGTTTGTCTGGAGCCGCACCAAGGGCTGTTCGACCATCAATTTCAATACCGGGCAAGTGTGGGCGTTTTGTTCCTCCGGATGCTCTTCCTCGACCGCGGCCCTCGGCACGCTCGGAACGGGCAGCGGACAATGCTGGGGATCGCAGGGATCAACGTTGCACGGGGTACATGACGGACAAATGAATTGGGCGGGAACTTACTTCCGCGCCAGTTTCACCGGCGGAGGATGGACCCAGGGAGCCTGTAACGGCAACACGACGGAATCGCAGGACAGCATTTGGGAGATTGGAACTCTGACCGATACCTGGGCTTACAACGAAGTGGATCAGGGTGTTGGGGCTTACGATTTCGACAGCCACCCCTCCGATGGCGTGAACAATGCGATGGCGCAGTTCTTTGGGACTGATTACAACATCCGATCCTATACAACGCTGCGCACGATCACGAATTTCTACCCGCACATCAACAACCTGCAGGACTTTCACTGCTCCTGGGCGCATCCCCTGGGCGACGACTCTTATCCCTGGGTGTGCGCGGGCGACGATCAACTGGCGGCCACGAATTCGGGGTGCCCGGACACCGCGCAATGCCCCACGATATTCCAGAACATGGTGTACTCGGTGGATGCGGCCTTGCCGATAACCCAGGCAGCGCATGTGTTCTTTCACACCTTCAGTTGCAATCCGGTGGGCACGATCTACGGTCTGTGTGCGAGTGGAACTGGAGACTACTACTTCGGACCCGCCAACTCGATTGGATTTGTGACCGCTAAGGGCAACTTCTTCTGCTGGGCAACAACCATGTTTCAGAACATGGGCACCGATCCCAGCGGAAATCCCAGATCGGTGCTGGTCTGCGGCCGGCTGGGCGGGGCCCCGTCCTTTAACGCCGCCACTTCGCTGCAGGCGGGAACGTTCAATCTGGACCATTGGGCGATGATGAACAACAATGTTATCAACCTGGGCCAGAACACGGGCATCAACGGAGGGTTCACCGGCGGGGCGTACACGCAACTGATTCCGCTCTCGAATCCGGCCGCTAATCCTGCAGTGACCTGGCAGGTAGGCGCGCCTTATACCAATGCCTGCGACCCGAGTGGAACGTGGTATCCGAACGATGCGAATCCCCCGTGCGACTACGCCGCAGAGTACGACTCGCACATGGGGAGCGCGTTTAATCCGGGCGGGACGGACACCGCGCCGGTGTGTGGAAGCATTTATAACGTGGCCACGCTGGCTCCGCCACCGGTAGCGCCGGATCAGGGAGAAGAAGTTTGCGTTTCGACTTCGCCGAACTGGACTTACGGCAGCACGATCGCACCGTATCAGATTTGGCGGTTTACGCACTCGTTCAATACCGGTGGGAATTCGTTTTTTGATGTGCAGTTTGCCATCAGCCAGATGTCGGGCGACGGGCGGTTTCTGGCGTTTTCCTCGGACTGGGACTGCACCCTGGGGAACACTTCCGGGACAACGTCGCCGCTTTACTGCGGGCCTCCTTGGGTGCCGGGAGCGGTGTACACCGTGGGGCAGATGATCAACCCGTTTTCCTCGACTGGAGGAAACGGCACCAACTACGGGGTGTACCAGGTCACTACCGGAGGGACGGCGGCTGTGACGGCGCCGGCATGGTTTGCGTGCGACTCCGGGACGGCCGGAAACACTGTGACCGATGCGAATGGGGTGGTTTATACCTGCCTGGGAACGAGCAACGGCAAGGGTGAAGTGTTTGTGGTGGAGTTGGCGCGAGCACAGAACAATGCTTCGGCGGTGAGCCCGGCTAATTTTGGGATGCAGTGCGGGATTGAGACGCCCACGGAGGGCCAGCAGAACTGCAAAGGTTCTGGCTCGGCCCCAATTCTATGGCCCACGACGCAGGCCCAGCCCGGATTCCTGCGGCTGCACGATGCGGACACGTATTGGGCGCAGCTCAATCCTTCGAGCGGCACATATTCGTGGACGAATCTCGACAACTGGTTAGATTTGATCGCCGCGCATGAGCCGATCGCGGTCGGCCAGGTGTTCACGTGGACGCCATGCTGGGATTCGGCGAGCGGGACGTGTGGCATCGATTCCAATGCGCCGACGGGAACAAATGGAATCCCGAGCGACCTGACTGCAAGCGGCAGCCCGACCTTCAACGCTTTTGTGACTGCCTTTGTGCAGCACTGTTCGGCGGCGGGCAACTGTGTGGCCAATGAGATCAAGTACTACGAGATGTGGAACGAGTGGGACATCACTTACCACTGGACCGGGACCATGGCGCAGCTTTACGAGATGCTGGCGCCGGCGGCGGCGATCATACGACAGAATGTGCCGGGAGCGGTGATTCTGACGCCATCGGCTACGCCAGAATCGACGACCTATCAGGCTGACTTCCAGAACTGGCTGAATTACGAGAACGCGAACGGGAGAATCTCAGATTGGGCAGCGTGGCATGTTTATCTGACCAACACCGATACGACCATAAACACGCCGGAGGTTCAGTGGGCGGATTACGGCGCCAATTTCCTGAGCATCCAGCAAGCGACCCCAGGCTGGAGGGCAACGCCCTGGGCGGATACGGAGACAAACTTCAATGGCTCGACGGAGCTGGAGTATTCCTGTCCGACCGCGGATCCCTCCAGTCCGCCCGCTGCCTACAGTACGGCCGACTGTACAGGGATGATCGCGCGCTGGCAGATTTTGCATGACTCCAACGGAGCCAGCGGACTGTTCTGGTACTACTGGCTGGACACCATCGGCTCGAATGCCAGTTACGAGCCAGCCTATTACTGGCTGATGCAATACCTGACCGGGGGCAAGTTCACAGCGGCGGCATCTTACACGACTACGAGCGGCATCCAGACCTGGAGCGCTCCGTTCGTCGAGGCGAACGGCACGCGGGCCTTGTGGGTTTGGACTCCGAGCGAAGCGGGGACGAATTATACCGTGCCTTCGGGATATGCGGATTACCGGGACTTGAACGGGGGAACGACTGCGGTGAGCGCGGGAGAGAGTATTGCGATCGGAGTGCAGCCCATTTTGATGGAGCAGTGAAGGGTGGGCGGCGGAGTTCGGAACGTAGTCTCGAAATGAAGTCTGGAAATGAAGTCTGGAAACGAAGTCAAAACTCCCCACTTCCCGTGGCTTCCTTAACAAGATCTCGCGCGGGAAATGGGCACCCAGGTTGGAGTGGGGACGAATCAGGGGGTTGGGGACGAATGCAGTTTCATGTGAGGCAGGTGCAGCGGGTGGCTCGGTTAGCGATTGCTTACAGGAATTTTGCCTTGAACCGGAATGTGTCGCACATCGGGCTGGGAGTTTCGGCGATGCAGAACCAGAGAGCGCTGAGTGCCGAGGGATATATGGCTGAAGTGCACGCGGTGGGAAGCGGGCAGGAATTGCTGGCGCTGCTCGACGGAGACCGGGAGACGGCGACGCTGGCGCATCATGTGCCGATTTCGCATGTGGTGGTTTCGGCGCCGTGGATACCGACGCAGCAGCTTTCGCTGATGGCGCACAAGTATCCGGATGTGCAGTTCACAGTGCTGTCGCACTCGAATGTGGGGTTTCTGCAGGCGGATCCGCGGGCGATTGCGTTACTGCGCGAGGGCGCAGACCTGGAGCGGGCGCGGCCGAATTTTCATATTGCGGCGAACTCGCGGGCGTTGCGGAACTGGTGGCAGGCGGCTTACCAGACGCCGATGCTGTTGTTGCCGAATATGTATCCATTTGAGGCGGCGCGGGGCCGGCGGACGTGGAGTGGAGGGACGCTGCGGATTGGATGCTTCTGCGCGATTCGTCCCTATAAAAATGTATTGACGGCAGCGGCCGCGGCCCTGGAAGTGGGAGTGCGGTTGCGGGCATCGGACCTGGAGTTCTGGATGTCGGGCGGGCGAACCGAGGGCGGCGGGACGATGGCGGAGGCGATTCACCAGATGTATGTCAACGTGCCTCGCGCGAAGGTGGTGCGGAACGACTGGGAGAGCTGGCCGCAGTTTCTGGGAACGGTGGGGTCGATGGATCTGCTGATCCAGCCTTCGTATACGGAGACGTTCAACATGGTCACGGCGGATGGAATCGCGCGAGGCGTGCCGTCGGTGGTGGGCGAGGCGATTGCGTGGGCTCCGAAGAACTGGATGGCGGCGACGGATTCGGCTTGCGACTTGGCGGACCGCGCGGTGGCGCTGCTGCATGACCCAAGCGCGATTGAGCAGGGAGTGGAAGCGCTGAATTCCAGTAACGAGGCGGCGATGCGGGAGTGGAAGAAGTTTTTGGCGCTGCGGGGGTGAGAGTCAAAGTCCCCACTTCTCGCAAAGGGTGCGAGAAATGGGGCACCCGGGTGTTTCTTAGGTTACGCACTTAGGCTCGGCTTGTGCCGAGCCTCTTTTATTAGGGTTCAGAATCTGGAGGAGATGGATTATGAAGACTAAAAATGATTTCGCTCGAGCGGGGTTGGCGGTGGTGCTCTGTTTGACGATTGGGTTGGCGGGATGCTCGACGGCGTGGATCGGGCAGGCGGAGGAGATTGTGGCGGCGCTGATTCCGGCGGCGGCGAATATTGTGGCGCTGGTGGCGGCGCTGGAGGGCAACGGAGTGTCGGCGACGGATCTGCAGACGATTCAAAATGCGGGGACGCAGGCGGGGGCGGATTTGCAGCTGATCCAGTCTTTGATTGCGGCGTATGAGAAGGCGGATGCGGCGGCGCAGCCGGGGATTTTGAATCAGATTCAGGCGGCGATTTCGACGGTGCAGGGAAATCTGGAGAATCTGCTGCCAGCACTACATATAAAGGATGCGGCGACGGAGACGAAGATTACGGCGGTGGTGGGGATTTTGCTGTCGGAGGTGGAGTCGCTGGCGGCAATTGTGCCACTGATGAACACCCCCGCTCTAAGCGCAAAGAGCGCGCTTAGAACGGAGCGCCCTAACGTTCCCCACCCTAAGGCTCCGTTGAGCGCGCGGGAGTTTGTGGAGTCTTATAACGCGACCATGACAGCGAAGACGGGGAACGCAGCGCTGGATCGGGCGACGGCTGGGTTGAGGATTCATGAGCATGGGAAAGTGGCGCGGTGGGGGACAGGCGGATTGCTGAAGTAGGGGACATCACGATTCAACCACAGAGGGCACGGGGGATCACAGAGAGAGTCAAAGTCCCCACTTCTCGCGCAAAGGGCGCGCGAGAAATGGGGCACCCGGCGCGGCTCGAATGGAGCACCCGCTTCCCCGTTGTTATCGAGATTGAACATTTATGTGGACTGATTTGCAGTTGGTGGAACAACTCGGGCCGTTTCTGGATCAGCGGATGGGGGAGGAGACGGTGCGGGACATCCTGATCCGGAGCCTGCTGAAGATACGACCGAAGAAGGACGGGTTGAAGTATCTGAAGCTGAACCGGGCGCAGAGGGAATATTCGCAGCGCTGCACGCAGCGGAATATCGTGCTGAAGGCGCGGCAGGTTGGAATTACGACATATATAGCAGCGCGATTTTTCATTCAGACGATCACGCGGCCAGGAACTTTGACGCTGCAGGTGGCGCACACGGAGGAGTCGGCGCAGGCGTTATTCAATATCGTGCACCGGTTCTGGCAGCGGCTGCCGAATTCGCGAGTGCAGCGAGGAGCGCTGATCAAGTCGCGGTCGAACATTTCGCAGATCGTATTTCCGAAGCTGGACAGCGAATATCGGGTGGTGACGGCGGACGAAGATGCGGGGCGCGGGATGACGATTCATAACCTGCACTGCTCGGAGATTTCGCACTGGCCGCGGGGCGGGCTGGATACGCTGGCGTCGCTGCGGGCGGGGGTGGTGCCGGAGGGCGAGATTGTGCTGGAGTCGACGGCGAACGGAGCGGCAGGAATTTTTTATGAAGAATGGAAGAAGGCGGCGGAGACTGGGTACACGCAGCACTTTTTCCCGTGGTGGTATGAGGCGTCCTATAAAGAGGATGTGAAGAAGGGGACGGTGCGGCCGTATACAGACGAGGAAAGCGAGTTGGCGGAGCGGCATGGACTGACGGAGAAGCAGATTGCGTGGCGGCGGACGCGGTGGCAGGTGATGCGAGGGCGGGCGCCGCAGGAGCACGCGGAGGATGCGGTGTCGTGCTTTTTAGCGTCGGGGGAGTGCGTGTTCGATACGGCGGCGATCGAGCAGGCGGCGGCGCGGGCAGGGAAGGCTTCGGAGTCGCAGGACAATGGACGGCTGCAGATCTGGTTTCCGCCGAATCGCGGGGGACAGTGGCAGTACATCATCGGAGTAGATACGGCGGGTGGCGGGACGGAGGGGGATTATTCGTGCGCGCAGGTGATTGAGCGGAGAATGGGATTGCAGTGCGCGGAGTTACATGGGCACTTTCCTCCGTATGAGCTCGCGCAACGCGTGGTGTCGCTGGGGCGATTGTATGAAAACGCTCTGGTGGCGGTGGAGAGAAACAATCATGGGTATGGCGTGCTGGCGCACTTGAAGGATCTGCACTACGAAAATCTTTATGAGTCAGGCGGGCAGGAGGGATGGCTGACATCGGTAGTGACGCGTCCGGCGATGATTGAGAACCTGGCGGCGGTGCTGATAGCGCAGCCGGAGTTGTTTCATAGTCCGCGGCTGCTGGGGGAGTTGAAGACGTTTGTGCGGCATGCCGATGGGCATGGAGGGGCGGCCGAGGGCGCGCATGATGACTGTGTGATGGCGATGGCGATTGCGCTGTCGGTGCGGCGGGAGGATGCGGGCAGGGTGCGGCGGAGGGACTTGGGGATGGCGAGTTTGAGTGTGGGGTAGTAAGGCTTGCGAGTTTCAAGGTGGGAACAGGTTGGTGTTGGAAAGACTAATGTCCGGTGTGCGGGGTGCAGAGTGAGGTAAGATGGCGGGCTTTGCGGATTGAGCCGGGCAAATTGCGCCGGGAAGAGCGACGTTCTTGGTGACGTGGTTCGAGTTCGCGACCTACTCTAGCCGCAAAGAACGCGGCTAGAATGGGGCACCCTCATCCTTACTGGCTTACTGATCGGATTCACTGTGGTGGAGGCGGTCCAACACGTTCGGCGGATGCGGGGTGGGGCGCAGGGGCATCTCATGCGCTGCTCCGATGGGAATTTTTATGTGGTGAAGTTTCGCAATAATCCGCAGCATTTGCGGGTGCTGGCGAATGAAATGTTGGCGACGCGGCTGGCGGAGCGAACGGGATTGCCGGTTCCGGTGACTGAGGTGGTTGAAGTGGATGAGTGGCTGGTGGAGCACACGCCGGAGTTGAGCATTCAGCTGGCCCATAACACGATCCGGTGCCAGGCGGGACTACAATTTGGATCGCGGTATGTGGTGAGTCCGCTGGAAGGGCAGGTGTTCGATTATCTTCCAGTGGAGATGCTGGGGCTGGTGCGGAATCTGGAGGCGTTTGCCGGGATGCTGGTGCTGGACAAGTGGACGGGCAACGCGAATGGGAGGCAGGCGGCATTCTGGCGGAAGATGCGGGAGAAAAAATACACCGCGTCGTTTATCGATCAGGGATATTGTTTCAACGCGGGGGAATGGACGTTTCCGGATTTTCCGTTACGCGGAGTATACGCGCGCAATGAAGTGTATGAGGGCGTGCGCGGGTGGGAGTCGTTTGAGCCCTGGCTCTCGCGCGTGGAAAAGATGGAGGCAGACGCGGTATGGGCCGTGGTGAATGAGATTCCTCCGGAGTGGTATGAGAGCGAGTCGGAGGAGTTGGAAAAGCTGACTCGGACTTTGATTGAAAGACGGGGCGTGGTGCGGGAGTTGATTGAGGCGTTTCGAGTTTCGGTGCGGAGGCCGTTTCCGGAGTGGAGGGAGCAGGCTTGAGCGTAGTGGGTAGTCAGAGTCCCCACTTCTCGCGCAAAGGACACGCGAGAAATGGGGCACCCATTTAGTGATGGCGGAGAAACGACAACTTGAGTTTTTGCTGCTGCGGTATGTGCCAGACGCGGTAAAGGGAGAGTTTGTCAACTTCGGGCTGGTGGCGATCGGGGATAGAGCGAACGGCGCGGAGTTGATCGATGTCCGCTTTACGAAGGATCGTGCGAGGCTGTTGTGTCTTGATCCGCAAGCGGATGTCGATTTGCTGGAGGCGCTGGAACGGGAAGTGCGGGGAGAGATCGGCCAGACGCGAGATCGGGCAGCTTTGTTGCGCAGGATGGAAGATTCGTTTTCGGGAGTGATTCAGATCTCGCGGGTGATGCCGGCATTGACGGAAAAGACGGCGGCGATGGAGATCGACGACGTTGCCCGGATGTTTTTGGAAAGCCCGAAAGTGAAGCGGGAGCGAGAGACGGCGGGGCGGCGAAAAATTTTGGAAACGATGCAAGGCGAGTTCAAGAGAGCGGGAGTACTGGGACTTTTGAATGCGGTTCCGGCGGAGCCTTACACGAAGCCGGGCGATCCGTTTGAGTTTGATTTTGGGTATCGAGTGGGACAGGAGATCAAGTTGTTTCATGCTGTGTCGATGAGGGCGAGCGTGGATGCGGCAGTACTGCTGGCAGCGCGGTATCCGAAGATTGTGCCGGTGATGGCGCAACTCACGGCGACCACGCCGATGCTGACGGCGGTGGTTGAGGCGGAGCTGGACAAGAGCAGGAGCGATGTCGGATTTGCCCTGGAGATGATGGAGGAGAGCAGAATTCGGGTGGCATCGACTAGGGAGATGGCTGATATTGCGAAGGTGGCAAGGGTGGAGTTGAGGGCGTGAATCTCGTCGCAACGATTGTGGTTCTTCTTGCGCCGGTGGGGCTGATTTATGGTTGGGTCCGCTACTTCACGCCGGCGAGCGGTGAGCCAGCTGGTTGGCGCGGCAGAACTGCACTTCTGTCATTGACCCTGGTGTCGCTTGCGGGGGCGTTGTGGCTAGTGACGATGTTGCATATGCCGGGTGCGGACTGGCGCAGCGGAGCGGGAGTGGGGGACCAAATTGTGTGGGTTTATGCGAGGGCGAGAGTTGCCCTGTATGCGTTGTTGACGGCTCTTGTACTGTGCTTGTTCGGGCGACCACGATTGATCTTGCCGATTGCGGTTGCGTGCGTCGGCACCGGTCTGTTCTGGGTGTTCAGCACAATGCCTTAGCGTGCGGCGTTGCATAGGTCCTTCGCTTTGCTCAGGATGACAAGCCGGGATGAGGGATGAAGGCCGAGGGTTCATCAATGCTTACTGTGCTCTTTGAGTAGTTCGACCAGGGCGGCGGGCGTGACGATGCGGGTTGATTTATGGCGCTTGAGGCTGAGCAAGATTTTGTCTCCGGTGACGAGGAGATGAGCTTTGCAGGCCTCGGCGAGCGCAAGCAGGTAATTGTCGCCAGGGTCGGGAGAGCGATCGACTTTCGGGAGATTCTCGATGAGGATGGCGAGGTCGCGAAGCCGGTTGATTAGGCGTCCGGCGAGTGCCGGCGTCACTCGAATCCGAATTTTAGGGTAGCGGGTGACGCGGGCGATTTCGTCGAGCTGCTCGGCGGTCGTGACGAGATCGAAGTGACGGCTCCGCCATAATGCCAGGATTTGGGCAGGCGGAGAAGCGGGCGACATTAGGGCGCTGAGGAGCACGTTGGTGTCGATCACCAGGCGCATGTTACCTTCTCGTGGGACGCTTGCGGTCGCGATGTTTTTCTTTGCGGACGCTGGCGACAGCTTCATCGATCAGGGTGTTTAGTTCGTCGAGAGGCACGTCGGCAAAGGCCTCGCGGACCTCGCTGACAGTCTGATCGAATAAGCGCCATTTGACGGCGTCCTCGACAAATTTCGAGAGAGCGCCTTTCTTGAGGCCGCGCAGGCCGAGATGAGAGCGCAAGGCAAGATCGGTGTCTTTGGACCAAACGATGGTTAGGCGAGTGACTTCGGTTTCGGGCATGGTGATCCTCGTAGGATAAACATATATCACACTATCAGTATACGCTATTACGCGTAACGGCTGATCAGGGCAAAACATCATGAAAATCAGAGAGACGTTGCGCGGCGCCTGGCGCCGGATGGCGGGAGTGTCTTTGGCTTCGAGGGCGGGCGTTCCCACGGATGTGCAACTGGCGAAGCGGCGGCGGACCTCGGCGTTGCCGTCCATCTTCAATTCGTATGGGCCGTTCAACGATGCGATGCCGAAACCGACGCCGTATAACCTGCGGCGGTTCTCGGAGACTCCGATTGCGCGGCGGGCGATCAACTGCATCAAGGACCGGATTGCGGGGATGCGTTGGAGGGTGCAGCCGCGGCAGGGGATCGTGCTCGAGACGATTCCGGACGGCGCCGAGCGCATAAAGATTCTGACGGAAAACTTTCACGCGCCGAATCCGGACGATTCGTTCCGGTCGTTTTCCGAGCAGGTGCTGGAGGACATTATTGTGGGCGGGTTTGGGGCGATTGAGGTGCAGGCGACGGGCGACCCGACGCGGCCGCTGGTGTTGTGGCCGGTGGATGGTGCATCGATACGCATCAATCTGCAGTGGGATGGGTCGCCGACGTCGCAGCGGTATATGCAGATCAACGATTCGGCGTCGACGGCGCAACAGATCAAGCTGGATGACGATGAGTTGATTTACATCCGGCTGAACCCGCGGACGTTTACGCCGTTTGGGTTGGGACGATTGGAAGTTGCGTTTGAAACGATCAATGCGTTCCTGGGGGCGCATCGGTATGCGTCGCGGCTGGCTTCGAATTCGGTGGTGCAGTATGCGCTGTGGTTGCAGGATTTGACGCCGGAGCATCATGAGCGGCTGATTCGCTGGTGGCAGGACGAGATTGAGGGCACGGGCAAGGTGCCCATCCTATCGGTCGAGAGCAAACCGGAGGTGCTGAGGTTCGGTGGAGGCACCGATGCAGACTTGCGCTTGCAGTGGCAGGAATTTCTGCTGCGAATCGTCGCCGATGCTTTCGACCTTCCTCCGTTTTATCTGGGGGTGGAGCGGGACGTGAACCGCTCCACCGCGGAGGAATACAACGATCTGGCATTCCGGCAAGCGATTGTGCCGACGGCGCGGTTGCTGGCGGAGTCGCTGACGCGGGATGCGATTGCGAAGAAGCTGGGATGGACGGATCTGGAGTTTGCGTTTGCGGAGCTGGATACGACCGATCCACTGGAGGAAGTGCAGATTCAGCAGATCCTGCTGCAGAACGGCGTGCTGACGGTGAATGAGGTGAGGCGGATGCGGGGACTGGGGGAGATGGAGACGGCGCAGCCGTCAGTTGTCAGTTGTCGACAAAACCCACAAACCAAGGCTTAGCCACAGAGGGCGCGGGGAATCAGACGTAGTGCACAGGAAACACAAGGACCATCGATTGCCTTGCTCTGGATGACAATTTGGCGCAGGCAGCTGAGTGCATAGGTCCTTCGCTTCGCTCAGGACGACAACGCTTTTTAAGGGGTACGTTTTCTTGAGGGTTACACAGCGTTCGTGGATGGGAATGAAAAACATGACGATTGCACTGGAGAGTATGGCCGTCGAGATGCCGGAGGTGGAGGGGCATCCGAATCGGGCGGGGTTTCGGGGTGTATTGACGGTGGTCGATGTAGCCTCGCAGAGGCCGCCATCGGGGTCGAAGGGACGGCGCGTGGTGCTGACACGCGCGGCAGCGGAGGCGGCGCTGCCGTCGCTGCTGGGGATGGCGCTGGATTATGCGCCGACCTATGACCGTCACGATCAGCGGCGGAAAGTGGGCGTGATTACGTCTGCAGAGATTGTGGGTAGGGATTTGGAAGTTGGCGGGTATTTGTACGCTAAAGATTTTCCGGATGTGGTGGAAGAAGTTGCGAAGAGCGGGCGCAGATCTGTTGGTGACAAAGTCAAAGGCCCCACTCTAGCCGCAAAAAGCGCGGCTAGAATGGGGCACCCCCAGAGCGGATCACGCCTGAGAGCGGAGTTGGCGGCGGCGGTGCGGTGCCTGCGGGAGATGACGGCGGGGATCACGGGGCGGAGGGTTCCGACGTTGCGGGCCGGGACTGATGTGGATGCTGGCGGAGCGAGTGGGCTGGGGATGTCGTTTGAGGTGGCGGACGTGATCCTGGCCGATCGGCGGTCGCAGGTGTGGATTCTGGCGAAGGTGACGTTTACCGGGGCGGCGATTCTGCGGAGGAATCGGGCGGCGTATGAGGATACGTGGATTGAGCTCAGTTAGTCCCGAGTCGTGAGTCAGGAGAAAACTTTTACCACAGAGGACGCAGAGGAACACGGCGAGAGTCAAAATCAAAATCCCCAGTCAAGCCAAAAGCGGGCTTGAATGGGGCACCCGGCCAGAGTGGGGCACCCTGCCTGAGTTTCGACGCTACACGCAAGGTGCATAGATCCTTCGCTCAGGATCACAACGAATATGGAAACGAGAACGAATTTTGGAGTAGGACGGATTACGAAGGAGGAATGAACAATGAATGAAGAGATGATGCAGCAGTTGATGGCGACGGCGGAACGGCTGGCGAATGCGGCTGAATCGCTGGATCGCGTGTTGGGACGGCTGGACGCACAGCAGGAATCGCTGAACGTGAAAGTTGACCGGATTGTGGCGGCAGTGGATGACGCGGGTTCGCGTCCCGCGTATAGCGAGGCTACACGGCAGTTGCACGATCGGGTGGCGGAGCTGGAAAAATCGAATGCCGATCTGAAGGCGCAGGCGGCCCGGGTGATGCGCAAGACGCTGCCTCCGATGGTGTCGGCGCTGCTGGCGAAGAGTGAAGAGTCGGGGAACGAGAAGATTGACAAGGCTGTGCTGGACAAGACGCTCGGGGCGCTGAGCGTGGAACAGCGGATTGCGGTGAAGGCGGAGCTGGCGCGGGCGGGGATTATCGAGTAGGGCAGATATTGGCTCATCGTTTAGGCGGGCGCGACTTTTGTCGCGCCTTTTGCTTTTTGCGGCCGGCGGGCGGGTGTTTCGCCGCCGCGGGGCTTCGCCCACGCGGGACAGTCGAGGCGGCTGTCGCTACATGAGTTTCGAGTGAGGAAATCTAAACAAGGAGAAAACATGAAGGGACAATTTGTGGATTTGATGGCGGCGGCGGATTATCTGGGGCCCGGTGCGATTGAGATTGACCGGTACCAGACGGAGATCTTCGACATCGTCCGGCGGCGTGGAGTGTTTGGGCAGAGGATCAAGCAGGTGCCGGCGACGGGGCATCCTTCACGATTCTTTGAGGAGACGGCGATTGCCTCGCCTTCGGCGACGCAGGCCTTCGTCGATCCGCGAAATATTGCGCCGACGGTGCAGGCGCCGACGCGCGTAGAAATGTCGGTGCCGCTGAAATGCCTGGTGTCGCAGATCAACTACAACCTGTTCGACCTGGAAGTGACGGCGCAACAGTCGCAGTTTGCTTACTTGCAGGCGAAAGACCTGGCGGACACGATCGACGGACTGCTGCGCACGCACGATGTGGCGCTGTGGAACGGCAACGACACGTCGCTGGCCAGTCCGACCACGATGCAGTACTTCGGAGTCATCGGGCAGATCGTGGCCGGCGGGAATACGACCACGATCGGAACGACAGCAAGCATCGTGAATGGACTGAAGACGACGATCGCGAACATGGTCTCGAGTTCGTCGTACCAGGTGCGACCGACGGCGATTTATGCCAATCCCGTGCTGCTGGACCTGATCGACCAGGAGATGAAAGCGGAGTTCAACGTGGTGATGGAGACGACGACGATCACGGGCGGACTGCGGGTGAAGGCGCTGAGCACGCAAGCCGGGGACTTGCCGCTGATTCCGGAGTGGGCGGTGCCGTACACGGGGGTGGTGGGGTCGGGAAGCGCGATTCTGCCGGCCTACATCGTGACCGAGGATTTGATCGAGTATCACTGGCTGACCGATCCGAATCCGCGGGTGTTCAAGCTGGGATTGCCGACGGCGTTGACGCAGCAATTGGTGGTAGTGAAGTTCGGAGCTCCGGTGGTGAAGGGGCCGAACTTTGCGCATTACCAGGTGAACGTGCAGCGGTAGGAAAGCAGTGGCACAGAAGTCAGGGGACAGAAGTCAGTGGGCAGAACGATGTCGTTGGTCGTTGGCCGCTGGTCGTTAGCGTTGGGAGTTCGGACTCCAGAGATGGATTCTGAAAATCCCCACTTCTCGCGCAAAAGACGCGCGAGAAATGGGGCACCCTCCGGAGTTTTGCTAACGACTAACGGCTGACGACCAACGGCGTTTTTTTCAAGAAGAGAAATCAATATGGATTATTTGGCTACGACGGATTACTTGACGTATGGGTTGGATCCGGCGACGGATCCATCGTGGGTGACGGCGGCGTCGGCGATCATCGACGCGCACTGCCGGCGCTACACGATCGGCATCAACCAGTACGAAGAGCGACTGAAGCTGCCGCCGGAGTTGAACACGGTGCGGCTGGCGTATCTGCCGCTGGTGACGGTGGCGCCGAATCCCACGCCGATTGTTTCGCTGCAGGGGAGATATGGAATTCCGCGGCGCGGGGAGTGGCCGTTTCCGGAGTTGAGCCTGGAATTTGCGCTGGTGTTTGCCCTGCCGGGAATGTGGACGGCGATCGATCCGACGACGATTGACATTTGGACCGAGGCGGGAGAGCTGACGTTTCCGGTAAATGCTCTGGGATTGTTCTTCAACGAAGTGGATGTGGTTTACAACGCGGGGTGGAATCCGATTCCGACGCCGGTACAAGTGGCTTGCGCGCAGATCATCAAGAACGCACAGGCAACGCCCGCGCTGAACGTGCAGTCGGGGCAAGTCGACCAGATGCGGCTGCAGTATTTCGGGCCTTCGCTGGTGGATGACATGGTGCGGAGTCTGCTGGCGCCGTATGTGGCGTTGAAGGGGGCTTGAGAAATCCCCATTTCTCGCGCAAAGCGCGCGCGAGAAATGGGGCACCCGGAGTGGGAAGTGGTCGGTTATCGGTCGTCAGGGGAATGGGGGACATTTTATGGGGGGCGGAATTTGTGCGGCGGCGGTGGTCAGGGCAGCGACGGCAATGTTGACCGCGTTGGGAGGAGATCAGGTGAGCCTGTTATTGCCGGCGACAGCGACGGCAAGCGATGCGGCGGGGCAGTTGGGACTGGTTGATCCGGGAGTGCAAGAGGTGACGATTTCGCCGGTCGTGATTCGCAACTTGCCGGTGGGGAATCTGGGACCCCGGCGCAGGATTGAAGTGACGATGCCGGCGTCGGCGATTACGGATCAGCTGCCGGCGCTGGGGATGGCCACGCCGGAGGATTTGTTCAATACCGTGCTGGGGCTGATGTACGGCGCAGATCTATTTCACATCGAGACGGTGGTGCCCGAGAACTTTGCGGGGACAGCGTATTTCTATGTGGTGACGGCGGTGGAGTGAGGGGGCGGGTGTCGCTTTGGGCCCCAGAAAACCTTTTCAACCGCAGAGAGCACAGAGGAAATCAGAACCCCCACTTCCCGCGCAAAGAACGCGCGAGAAATGGGGCACCCACCGTCGTTTTGTTTCGAGCTGAGGGCTGAGGGCTGAATTTATGCAATTCGCGAAGGACAGTTTTTTTCTGGCGCTGCAGCAGAGGCTGGCGGGGTTGAATCCGGCGAGGACGGTGACGATCAATGGCGCGACCGTCCCAGCGGTTCTAGTGGTGGAGAATCTGCCGCCGATGTCGGGAGAGCCGCAAGCGAATACGTTTTACATCGAATGGGGCGCGGCGGATGTGATTGACGGACACGCGGGGAACAACGCGCTGATGAGCCTGGACGTGGTGATTTCGTATTACACGCTGGGTTCGGTGCAGAGCGCGGTCGATCGAGGCCGGTTGCTGGCGCAACTGGATGACGAACTCCTGGGAATCTGCCAGCCGCCGTATACCGAGAAGATGGATTACACGCAATCGCCAGCCGCGGATTTGGGCACGAGCGTGGTTTGGGGACAGCCGTCATTTGCCGAAGGGAAAGGTACGGGGCAGTTCTGGGGGAAGGTTTCGTTTCCCGCACGGGCGGAAAGCGGGGTGACGGATGCGGCGGAAAACATTCAGGACGCGCGAGTCGAGCGCAAAGTGAGGCTGACGATCTACTTCTTTTCGGAGGTGACGTTGTCATGAGCACGACTCCGTTGCGGGCGGCGATGATTCCGGTGACGCGGCAGATGCGGGCGTATTTTGCGCCGGTGAACCGGACGAATGAGACGCCGACGATTTTCGATCCCGGATTGAGTGGGCTGTTTGCGCTGGATGCGCCGCCGGCGCCGTGGCTGGATTTGGGATGGATCGACAACTTCGACCGTTCGTACGACACGCCGACGGATGTAGTCCGATCGGGAGCACTGGCCTTGCCGACGGGGCAGTTTCGTGGGCCGCTGGAAGCGCGGGTGGAATTTGATTTCCGGCAGTGGGGCAAGTTGCAGATGGCGTTGGCGGGCGGATCGGAGCACATGAATGTGCTGGCACCGGCGTCGTCGAGTGTGACGCCGGTGCCTTCGGGGGGAACGCCGGCTCCGGCGGTCGCGGTGCTGGCGGGATCGACGGCGAGCCAGTTGCTGTTTGGCGAGGGAGTGGGGAGCGCGTTTGCGGCGGGATGCCTGCTTGCCGTTGATCTCGATTACCAGCAGCAGACGGGATATGTGGGATCAGGAATTGCGGCGGCCTATGTGAGCAGCGCGGCTGCGGTGAACGACGACGCGAATTATGTGCGGCGCGTGACATTCAACGTAGGGCGAGTGGCGGAGGTGACCGCGACGTCGGTGCTGCTGACGCAACCGTTGCTGGGGGGAACGCCGGCTACGGGAGCTTCGGCGCAGGTGGTGGTGGCGTTTGTAGATCGCGAGGGCGGATCATTTTTTCAGGAGTGGTCGGCGTTGTTTGTGGCGGAGCAGGAATCGGGCGGGCGGGTATGTTTTTACTATCCGCGGCTGAGCCCGAATCCGGGAGCGGGTTCGAGCGGAGTGAAGTGGGATACGGGCGGAGGGTCGGGAGTGGTCAGCGCGAAAGCGAGCGCGGCCGCGGGATCTCCGAAGGTAGTAAAAGGTTCGGGACGTTTTGAGCCGGAAGATTTTCCGGCGATTGCGAAGGCAGTGTCGGCAATTTCGCTGCGGGCTTCGTTCTTGGCGTTGCCATATGTCGATCCGAATGATGGGCAGACGGTGTTGTGTTATCGGAGTTATTTTCCGGCGGGGATGGCGGCGGTGTATTAGGGCGGGTGTGGTCGGCGATACGAGGAGAAAGTAAAGTCAACATCCCCGCTCTAACGTCGCAAAGTGCGCGCCATTAAAATGGCGCACCCGGCGCGAGAAATGGGGGACCCGGCAGGTAGCTTCACTATGAAATTGACCATAGATAATTTGCGGGAGGCGGGCGCGGTCGACTATACGGCGGCGCTGGATGGGACGATTGCGCCGCGGGTCGTGCGGAAGATTAATCAACCGGCGGAGTTGCGGTGCAGCTTGGTGGCGGGCCTAGCTAGTTTCGTTGTCCCGGTAATTGGGGCGCGGGTGATTCTGGTGAAGGCGAATGGGAGCTTCTTGTTTACTGGGTATCTGACGGAGGCGCCGCAGTTCGAGTACGTGGGATGGGGGCAGCAGTCTCCGGTTTATCGATACGACCTGGTGGCGGAGAGCGATGAAGTGTTGCTGGATCAGAAGGCGCTGCCAAATCGCGCGCCGTATATAGAGCGGACGGCGGGGTCGGCATTGACGCAACTGGCGCAGGATTTGCTGCCGGGAGAGTTCGATACGAGCGCGGTGCAGGGCGTGGATACGCTGGCGGCGTATGCGGTGAATCCGCAAAAATCTTTTTCATATCACGCGGCAGAGATTGCGCTGGCGGCGCGGGCGAGTTATCGCGCGATGAATGGGGCGCTGACGCTGGCTCCGGTGGGCACGGCGACATATGCGCTGAACGAGAGCGACGCAAATTTTTCACCGATGGGGCTAAAGCTGGTTTGCCCGAATTTGCTGGCGAATGACGTGACGGTAATTGGGCTGGATGAGCCACAGGCGTATGTGCGGGATTATTTTGTCGGCGATGGCTTAACGCTCGATTTTTATTTGTCGCAGACGCCGTTTGCGCAGAGCAAGCCGGCTCTGATCGACGAGGAATATCTGGGACCGGGGCTGGATCCGACGACTTGGGTAGTGAGTGATCCGTCGTCGGCGGTTTCGGTAGTGGCGCAGACGCTGCAGGTGAACGGTGGAACGGGAACAGATGGGCAGACCACGGTTGCGTTCATCGAACAAATTGAACTGGGCGGGGCGCTGGAGTTGCAGCATGGGGACGTGAGTTTCGTTGGCGCTTCGCAAGGTGTGCTTGGCGGGTTGTATGCGGGAGCAATTTCCGCGGCGGGATGTCTCGCGGGATTTGAGGTGACGCCGTCGGGTTCGGGATTGAACACCATACAGGCTTTGATTCAGGGTGCGTTGACTGGGCCGGTGGTGGCGACGACGGCGGGGCATCGGTATGTGCTGACTACTTATTTGTACTCGATGGAAGTGTACCGGTCGCAAGAGACGTTTCATTCGTCGGTGCATCCGGCTGGCAGCGGTTGGGGCGGGGCGGCGGTGCCGGCGGATGTGAGGTTCGTGCTCGAATTGCAGGATATCGATCCTTCAAATCCGGCGACACTGGTGGCACCAGCGACCGTGCTTTATGACGGAGTGATTTCGAATGCTCCGGGGTTTTGTACGTACGCCCTGGTGGATGGGGCGAACATGCAGTGCAGCGTCGCGTACACGTATGTGGCGCACATCTCGCTGGCCGAAGTGCGGACGGCGTTGCCGGATGCGAGTTATGTGACGCAACTGGTGGCGTCGGAGTCGGATGGAGGCGAGTGCGAGATTGAGGATTCGACGACGCTGGATTTTTATCCGGAGTATGTGCCGGCGTTGAACACGCTCATTGTGGCGAGCTATCGAGGATCAGGCAGGGCGGTGGCAGAGGTGGTGAATGCGGCGAGCGTGGCGAGCCTGGCGAGTGGGGCTGACAACGGAAACCGCGGAATTGTGCGGACGATGAAGGCTCCGAGCGCGCGGACCCAGGCGGATTGCGAAAACGCGGCGCTGGCGATTCTGGACGATGCTGGAGGGCCTGCGTGGCTGGGCTCGTACCAAACCTGGAGCGACTTCCTGCCGGGCGCGGCCGGCGATATTTTCCCAGGGGATGGGATCGCGGTGAACGTGCCGTCGCGCGGTGCGGCGTTCGCCGCAATCGTGCGGGGAGTGACGGTTGACGTGGTGGATCCGGCGGACGATCGCGGAATGTATACGATCGAGTTTGCGAACGATCTGGCCGCGCCGCTGGCGTATCAGGATTCGACGAGCGCGACGACGATTCCGTTGGAGGACATGCCGCTGGCGCTTTCGACGACGCAGATTGGAGTTTACTACCTGGAAAATTTGACCGAGGCGCAGATCACGTCGGTGAGCGCGACCACGGTGACCGTGGACGCGGGAATGGCGCCGCCGAGCGGGTGGGGGATCGAAGTTCGGATGCACGATTATGGGTGGGGCGTAGCGAACGACAGAAATCTGATCGGGCGATTCAATACGGAGACATTCAGCCTGGAGAGACTGGCGCGGAGCCAGAATTATTTTCTGCGGCTGTATGACAACTCCTCGCCGCCGCGGTATTCGAGGTATGCAGCCGCGCTGCATGTCTATTATCCGTATGACTGAGGAATCGGGGACGCAATTGATTTCGAGCGGAGCGAAGCAAGGGCGTGCGGCAACGTATTCTACGAAGGATTTTCAGCTCGATGTGCTGGGACAGTTGTCTGAGATGCAGGCGTTGACCCAAAAATTGCAGGAGTCGCTGACGAACGAGTTGAGGAAAAATGAAGAGCATGGCAAGTTGCTGCGATTCGATGGGCGCACTCTGGTTGCGATTGGAGCGATTGCTTTGTCACTGACAGGCTACGTTTTGCAAGATGCGCGAAATACCTCGAGGCGCGATACGGAAATCGAAACGACGAAGGCGAGGGTGACGACCCTGGAGGGGATTGCTGCAACGAACACGGAGGGGCGCATCAGGACGGAAGTGGAGTTAGGAGAGTTGCGGCAGGGACAAAACGAGATCAAGGCACTGATTCAGGCAGATGAAGGGCCGAGTAAGAAGGCTGCGCCGAAGAAATGAACTTTGGGTCGCGGGCGCGTGAAGGTTAGGTTGCAGGGGATTGGGGCAGATAGCGTAGCGTCGGGCTTTGGGCATCAGACGCCAGCCTCAAGCAAAAGTGCGGGCGCGACACTCTCGCGCCCTTTTGTTTTGTGGAAACGTGGCGGGCGGGCTAGCTCGTCAAGTGCGAATTCCAAGTTTCAAAAAGTTGCATTTTCAAAAGTGAGAGGGGAAAACATGAGCACCACACCGAGCACGACTATTGTCACCAATCTGAAGGATGTAACGGCGCCTACGGCAAACACGATCGCGGACTCGAATGCGGCGGGTCTGGATGTCAACGGGATGCTGGCGGACGCGCTGACGAAAGCTTACGAACTCAAGAGCTGTCTGAGTCTGCTGGTTGAGCATACCGATTCGGCTGATCCGAACCTGGCGACACTCAACGATATTTTGGCGAGCCTGGTCTAGGGAGTTCAGGGGAACAAGAGAGTTTCGTGCGACGGGACGGGCGAAGCGGCCATCTCGTCAATCGGCGTTTTGCGAATTGGAGGATTGTATGAATTTTCTAAGTCAGCTGCTGCGGGGAATTTCGTTTGTTCCGGCGCTGGTGAATGGGATAGAGGGCTTGTTCGGAAACAAGTCAGGCGCGCAGAAGAAGGACGCTGCGATGTCGTTCCTGGAAAACGCGCTGGCTACCGTGGATGCGGTGGCGGCGCGGGAGATCGTGGATCCGGCGAAGTTCAAGGATGGAATCTCGATGATTATCGACGGGACGGTGGAATGTTTGAATGCTTCGACCTGGGCGAAGGACGGACCGCAGACGGCTGCGGGGAATACTCCCTGACGAGAAAAGTCAAAGTCAAAGTCCCCACTCTAGCCGCAAAGAACGCGGCTAGAATGGGGGCCCAGTTCCGAGTTCCCACGATCACGTCTTCTTAGCCGACTTCTTCGTTCCAGGTTTCGAGATTCTTTTTTACTTGTGCCATGAATTGATCGGCTACCGCACCATCGATCAGGCGGTGGTCGTAGCCGAGCGTCAGGTGAACGACACTGCGGATGGCGATAGAGTCGTTACCTTCTTTATCGGTGATAACGAGCGGCATTTTGGTGATGCCGCCGACGCCCATGATGGCGGAGTTGGGCTGGTTGATGATGGGGAGTCCGAAGACGGCGCCGAACTGGCCGGGGTTGGTGACAGTGAAGGTGGATCCCTCGACGTCTTCGGGCTTGAGTTTTTTGGTGCGAGCGCGCTCGCCGAGGTCGGTAATGCCGCGCTGAAGGCCCAGGAAATTGAGGTCTCCGGCGTTTTTGAGGACGGGAACGATGAGACCCCAGTCGAGGGCGACGGCGATGCCGACATTGATGTTGCGGTGATAACGGATGTTTTCTCCTTCGATCGACGCATTGATGATGGGCCACTGCTGCAGGGCCATGATGGCGGCACGGACAAAGAATGGCATGAACGTGAGGCGGACGCCGTGGCGCTGTTCGAATCCGTTCTTCTGTTTTCCGCGTACGTTGACGATGCGTGTAAAGTCAACTTCATACATACAGTGAACGTGAGCGCTGATGCGGCGCGACTCGACCATGTGTTTGGCGATCAGATGGCGCATTTTCGTCATGGGGACGAGATCGCCGGGGAACGGAGCAGGGATTGCTGGCTGCGACGGAGCTATGGCTGCGGGGTGTGCGGGAGCCGATGGAACCGCGGGAGTTGGTTGCGCAGATCCCTGACTCTCGATGAACTGCAGGATGTCTTGCTTGGTGATGCGGCCGCCGAGCCCGGTGCCGGAGATTTGCGAGAGGCTAATGCCGTGTTCGCGGGCGATCTTGCGGACGAGCGGAGAGGAGCGGGCTTCTTCTTCGTCGCTCGGAGTGGCTGGCGGCGGAGCTTGCGCGGCAGGGCTTTCGGCACGCGGGCGAGACGCCGCCGCGACAGCCGGCGGGAGGCCGACGCTACTCGCTTTTGCTTCCTTCTTCTCGGCCGGTTTTTCCGGCACGGGCTTGGCTGCGGCGGCTTCGCCGTCGACGGAGATGGTGCCGACTACCGTGTTGACTCCGACCGTCGTGCCTTCGGTGACTTTGATTTCCTGCAGAACGCCAGACGCGGGGGCGGGGATTTCGGCGTCGACTTTGTCGGTGGAGATTTCGAAGAGAGGTTCGTCACGCTGGATTTTATCGCCGGGCTTCTTCAACCATTTCGTGATGGTGCCCTCGACGATGGATTCGCCCATCTGGGGCATGATGATGTCAGTTGGCATGATTTCCTTCCTATGACCGCACAGACCCAAAAGAGGGTTGGGCGCAAACCGATATTATAGCGTCCCACGAGGCACTGGATTGCGGGCCATGCCACCGGCGCGATCCTTGGAGGGTGCACGGATGCTGCCCGCAAGTTGCATGGATTCTTCGCTTCGCTCAGGGCGACAACTCTACAGAAGCTCTTAGTGGTGGTCGGGCTTTTCCGCTTTTTCTTTTTTCTCCTCGTTCTTCTCGTCCTTTGTTTCGTCGCCTGCCGCGGGAGTCACGTTGAAGTTCGCTTTCCAGAATTCCTGGACGTTGGGGGGAAGCTTATCGAGGTGCGAGAGGAATGTGGTGATCTTCCACATGTCTGGCTCGGTAAGGGTTTTGTCCCAGGCGGGCATGCCGCTGTAACGGACGCCGGTGCGAATGGTGTAGAAGATGTGCCACTCGGGGTCGTCGGGAGGATCGGAAATGAGATTCGGAGCGGGCGGATAGAATGACGCCGCGAGTGGAGAGGGCTTGCGGTCCAGGCCTCCGTGGCAGGTAGCGCAGTTCATGGTGTAGAGCTTCATGCCGTCTTCGAGATTCTGATCGGTGGGCGTCAGAGGATTGGTGATGCGGGGAGCGTGACGTTCCATCGAGGCGTCGACGGCACCCATGGCGAAGTGGCGTTCGAAGTGCGACGGTTCGACGTTGGCGGCGGTGGGAAATAGTCCGAGCATAGTGTAGCCGAGTCCGCCGAGGATGAGGACGAGAAGAGTGATGATGACTCCGAGAAGGAATTTGCCCATGTGGCCTCCGGAAAGGGATGAAGAAGTATTGTGGCAGATTGACGGAGTTGTAGTCGAGCCTTGCTCGACCGGACAGTCGGGGCGTCTGTCCCCACATGACCTTCGAATGCGCCCGCCGCTGCGTGGGATCAGTAGGCTTTCAGGCGGCGGGATTCTCGGACTACGTCTTCTACTTTCGGCAGGTAGTGGTGTTCTTGTGGCGGAGAGAATGGGATGGCGGAGTCGAGGCCGGCGATGCGGACGATCGGTCCGTCTAAGTCGTCGAAGGCTTCTTCGTTGATGATGGCGGCGATTTCTCCGGCCAGGCCTCCAGTGCGAGAGTGCTCGTGGAGGATGATGACTTTGTTGGTCTTCTTCACTGTTGCGGCGATGGCTTTGCGGTCAATGGGAACGAGCGAGCGCAGGTCGAGGATTTCAATTTCTATATTTTCTTTCGCGAGGATCTCGGCGGCTTCGAGCGCGGAGTGGACCATGGCAGCGTAGGTGATCACGCTTAGGTCGCGGCCATTGCGGACGATGTTGGCCTTGCCAATAGGGACCACATAATCTTTCGTGGGAACTTCACCTTTGATGCGGCGGTAGAGATACTTGTGCTCGAAGAAGAGGCAGGGATTGTTGTCGCGGATGGCCGCCTTGATGAGTCCCTTGGCGTCGTAGGGCGTGGCGGGGCAGATGACTTTGAGGCCGGGATTGTGCACGAACCACATCTCGGGATTTTGCGAGTGGAATGGGCCGCCGTGAACGTATCCGCCGCTGGGGCCGCGGAGAACGAGCGGTGCGGGCGCGCCCCAGAGATAGTGCGTTTTCGCGACCATGTTGGAAATCTGGTTCATGGCGCAGGGGATGAAATCCATGAACTGAAATTCGGCGACGGGCCGCATGCCGGTGAGCGACGCTCCGAAGGCCGCGCCGACGATGGCGGACTCGGCAATGGGCGTGTCGATGACGCGCTCGGGGCCGAAGCGGTCGATGAAACCGTCGGTGACTTTGAAGGCGCCGCCGTAAATGCCGATGTCTTCGCCGAGGCAGAAGACGGTCGGGTCGTGGTCCATTTCTTCCCAGATTCCCTGGCGGATGGCTTCGAGGTAGGTAAGGAGCATAGGGTTATTCCAACTTCTTTGCCACGGATTTACGCGGATTAGCACGGATAAAGCTATTTCTTTTCTTGCCGAATATCAGTCCATGAGATCAACCATGTCAATCGCCGACGCGCGCCGCAACTTCGGTAAACTGCTCGATCGTGTTGAGCGCGGCGAGCGGATCGCCATCACTCGGTACGGCAAGCCTTTTGTGGCCGTGATTCCCATTTCGGACTTCCAATTGTTGGCACGAACTAAAGCGAAACGCCAAGAGAGGGCTTCGAGATAGGTGAATTGCATGACTTAGTTGATCTTTTCCTGAATCTTTTTCGGTAAGTCGATTCCCCGAAAATAAACCAGATGAACCGGACCGTCCAGAGCCTCAGCGCCCAAATCTTCCCATTCATGTCTGAGATAAACATAAAGTTCGACATTCCGCGCCAAGTGCGCCTTGGGTACCTCGAAGACTATGCTCTCGTTCTTTGGAATCCACCATTCCGTCATGAAGTCATATCGTTGGAATTTTGGAACTGGTGGATGCTTAGGCTCGTCAGGCGGGGACTTGCGCCCGGACGCGTCGGTCGTCTGCATCCACGGACCCGGGTCATACTCTTCCAGGTAATAACGCACTGGCGCTTCAGCGCCGTCGGGGTGAGTCTTCGCGGACTTTACAATCTCGAGGCCGTTTGCTTTGCCGGGAAAGTTCATTTCGACTGGGATTCGTATGTCCCAAGCGGTCCAGTTATGCATTCTCAACTTGACCAACCCCTGCTCCTCATCGAAGCTTTCGAACTCAATCGTGACCCGTTGATTTTTTGGGATCCCTGGGGTTTCTTGGTTGCCTTTCGTTTGGGCCTTCGACGCGACCGAAAAATAGAGCACCAAGAACAGGACAGGAGCAACCTTCCCCCACCGAAACCGAAATCGCGCCTGTGCGGGCCTATTCATCTTTCACTTCAAATGCACGGCGGCATCGGTTTGTTTGAAGCTGCCGCTTCCCTTCTTTACTTTTGGGATGCCGTATTTTGGTTTGATTTCGTGGCAGCCATCCTCGCAGAAGACGCCGCCCTCGGCGGATTCCGGTGTGGGCATCGGTGAGTTCACGGCGATTTCGCGCTCTTCTTCTATAACCCGCTCTACATCTGCGATCAGGTCGTCATTCTCTTTGCCCGTCAGCCACTTCTTTTCTTTCACCAGATAATTTTCAAATCTCGCAATTGGGTCGCGCTTTTTCCAGAACGCGAACATTTCTTTAGGCACGTAGGCGGCGGCGTCGTGGATGGCGTGGCCTTTCATGCGCATCATTTTGGCTTCGATCAAGGTGGGGCCTTCGCCGCGGTGGGCGCGGTCGACGGCATCGCGGGCGGCGTCGTAGACCTGGCAGGCGTCGGTGCCGTCGACGATTACGCCGGGGATGCCGTATCCGATGGCGCGTTCGGCGAGGTCTTTGCAGCGGTACTGCATTTCTGACGGCGTGGAGTAGGCCCACTCGTTGCTCTCGACGAAGAGCACAAGCCCAAGATTCTGGACGGCGGCGAAGTTAATGCCTTCGTAGGTGACGCCGGTGGACTGGCCTCCGTCGCCGATGTAGGTCATGACGGCGACGTTGCGGCCTTGCAGGCGCGCGCCGAGCGCCACGCCGGAGAGCACGGGGATTAAATCGCCGAGCATGGAGATGGGCGAAACCATGTTGCGTTTTTCGATGTCGCCAAAGTGGCTGGTGCCGTCGCGGCCGCGGGTGGGCGAATCGGCTTTGGCCATGTACTGCATCATGGTGTCGCTGGCGCGGAAGCCGCGCACGAGCAGCGATCCCTGATTGCGGATCATGGGAGCGAACCAGTCGTCTTTGTCGAGAGCGTAGGCGGAGGCGCAGGAACAGGCTTCCTGGCCAAGTCCGAAATAAACTCCGCCGACAACTTTGCCCTGCTTGTATAGATTTTCGAGCGCGACCTCCATTTTGCGGTTCAGCAGCATGAAGCGGTAGATCTCGATGGCTTGCTGCTTGGTCAGATATTTGGAGTCGCGGATGGGCGGGACGGGGGTGTTCAGGTTGCCTTCGACTTCGTAACGGACGTGCTCGGTGCCGTCTTTGTCTTTTTCGGCCGCCTGGCGGACGGTGAAGTTTGGGTGCTCGAGGCGGGTGTCGGGGATGGAGTAGGTGCGGAGATCGGAGTTGGCCGTCGCGCTTCGCGCGACCGAACGGCCGAGGGCGGCCGTTCCTACATCGGCAGTGGTGGATTTTGCACCGTTGCGCGGGCGGTTGCCGTTGGAACTGGGCTTTAAATGTTTCTTCTTTTTGATTGCCATGTAAGACCGCGCGGAAGCGCGATGGATTGATGGTATCGCGGAAGCAGGGGTAAGAGCTAGGCGGTGGCGGCGGAACCGCCTCTCAATAGACTGCGGCAGTTTTCAAGATCGCAATCTTATCTTCGCGTCTGCATTCCTTTGCAATGCTGAGCGCAGTTTTGCCCGTGTGGTCCTTTAGCCTCGGGTCCGCGCCGTTATCAAGAAGAAGGTGCAGAACTGAGGCGTCGCCGGTCATGCCGGACGCCATCATCAGCGCAGTTCGGCCGTCATGGTTCCTTGCGTTCACCGCTGCGCCGTGCTCCAGCAATATCTTCATCACGGCGTAAGCGCTGTTCATCGTGGCTACGGCGCATTCACAGGCCGCTGCGATCAGAGGCGTGTTGCCTTGCCTGTCTCTGACGTCGATTTTCGCTCCGCGGTCGAGCAGCAGCTTGAAAATGTCCGTCTGTGCAAACGAAGCTGCCCACAACAGTGGAGTATCACCGTCGTCGTCTCTCGCTTCGATGTCAGCGCCATTGTCGAGCAGAGTCTCAACTGTGGCAGTCCAAGACTCTTCGACTTCAAGGGATTCATCTTGTGGCGGGTTGGTTAAATTCGGGGACATGTTCGACGGACTTATCTCAATCGTTACTGGGCCGCCTTCGATTGCCACCATAAGCGCGTGGTTTTTAGCAGCCGTGTCGGAAAACCGAGCCAGCAGATTTACTAATTTGACCCATCCGCCGCGAGCGCCCCAGCTCAGAGCAGTTTCGCCCTGATCGTCCTTCGCCGCAGCGTTGGCTCCATTCTCAAGCAATAGGCTGACGAGTGGGACGCTTCCGCTTTCTGCCGCGCTCATCAGAGGGGTAAGGCCGTTCGTTGCTCGGGCTTCGAGGTTTGCGCCGCGTCGTATGATTTTTTCGGCAGCAATCAGGTCGCGGTTTCCACTTGCTGCGAAAAGTTGCTGATCGAGATTGCCAGTCTGCTGCGCTCGTAGTAGCGGTTGTACCGCCAACAACAGCGCCGCGCAGGCCGCGAGTTTCACGACCGCGAATATGATGTGTTCAAGGTGCTTGCTCACATTAACATTATGTTGCATGGGCGGGAAGCGCCGATGTTACGGCAGTCATCCCATACGCTGTCATCTTCGGGTTGAAGCTAGCGGAATTCGCGGGCGAGGGTGCCCGCGCCACATGGGCTGAGCAGCGCGTCGAGGGATTCGACCCAGAGGATTTGAGATTGAAAGACGACACCGAAGTTGCGGGAGATGGATTCGGCGACGGTGCTGAGGTCAAGGGGACGGCTGAGTTCTTTTTGCATCGAGGTGACTGGCTTTGTTGTGATGCCGCAGGGGATGATCAGGTTGAAGTAGCTGAGGTCTGGGTTGACGTTGAGAGCGAAGCCGTGGGAGGTGACGAAGCGGGAGATGTGGATGCCGATGGCGGCGAGTTTGGCTTCGGGGGTATGCGCTGGTGCGCTCGCTTCGCTTCGCTGGACGGCCGAGGCGGCCGTCGCCACATGAGGATGGGGACTGCCAGCATCTGTCCACACGCCGGTTAGGCCGGGGATGCGTTTGGTAGGAATGGCGAAGTCGGCGCAGGTGCGGATGAGGACTTCTTCGAGGCGGCGGACGAAATCGACCGCGCCGAGGTATTTGCGCGCGGCGGACGGGACCTCCGCTGCTCCACGGACAAGGCTGCGGAGGTCGAAGATGGGGTAGCCGACGAGCTGGCCGGGACCGTGGAAGGTTACGTCGCCGCCACGGTCACATTCGAAGAGCTCAACGCCGCGGTGGGCGAGGAGTTCGGGGGATGCGATTATGTTTGCGGCTTTGGCGTTGCGGCCTAGCGTGATGACTGGCTTGTGTTCGAGTAGAAGGAGAACGTCGCCAATTTTTTCCTCTTTGCGGAAAGCGACCAACTGCTGCTGCAGGCGCAGGCCAGTAGCGTAGTCGAGGGTGCCGAGTTGGACGACGGAGATCAAATTCTGTTTGCCGCGGATTTACGCGGATTCACTCCATAACAGCAAAATCCAATAGCAGGGAGGGCGCGGAGGATTGCATAGATCCTTCGCTTCGCTCAGGATGACAAGACTTGGCGCTTGACTGTTTCGTCCGCGTTGATCCGTGGCCAAGAAGTTTATGCATTGATGGCCAGTCCGTACACGCTGTTCGTCGCGTCGAGCATGGCTTCGGCTAGTGTGGGGTGGGCGTGGATCGTCCACATTAAATCTTCGACGGTGGCTTCGAGTTCCATGGCAGCGACGGCTTCGGCTATCAGTTCGGTGGCTTGCGGGCCGATGATGTGGACGCCGAGGATTTCGCCGTAATCCGCGTCGCTGACGATTTTGATGAAACCTTCGTGCTGGCCGACGATGCTCGCGCGCGAGTTTGCTGTGAAGGGGAACTTGCCGATTTTTACGTTGTATCCGGCTTCGCGGGCCTTGGTTTCGGTGAGGCCGACGCTGCCGATTTCGGGATGGCAATACGTGGCGCCGGGGATGTGTTCGGGATTGATCGGCTTGCCGGGCTTGCCGGCGATTTTCGCGACGGCGACCAGCGCTTCCATGGCGCCGACGTGGGCGAGTTGGGGAGTGCCGAGGACGATGTCGCCGACCGCGTAGACGCCGGGCTCGGCAGTCTGCATCCAGGAATCGGTTTTAATGAACTCGCGGTCCGGCTTTATTTTTGTTCTTTCGAGGCCGATGTTCTGCGTGCGCGGCTTGCGTCCGACGGCGATAAGAATCTTCTCGGCTTCGATTCTTTGCTGCCTGCCGTCAACCGTGATGGTGACGGCGACGCCTGACTTTGTTTTTTCGACTTTGTCCACTTTGGCGCTGGTGTGAAAGTTGATGCCGCGCTTGCGGAAGACACGGGCGAGTTCTTTGGAGACTTCTTCATCTTCGACAGGGACGAGGCGTGGCAGCATTTCGATAATTGTGACTTCCGTATCGAACGAGCGGTAGATCGAAGCGAACTCGACCCCGACCGCTCCGGCGCCGACGATCACCAGCGATTTCGGAATCTCTTTCAGGCTGAGAACTTCGATATTGGTGAGAATGCGATCGTTCGCCTCGAGGCTGGGCAACATGCGAGCTTCCGAGCCGGTGGCGAGAATTACATGCTTGGTTTTGAGATGCGTGGACTTGCTGTCATTCGTGAGTTCGATCGTGAACAGTCCGTTTTGCGCTGGGCCGGTTAATTTGCCGTAACCTTTTACGGTTTCGACCTTGTTTTTCTTCATCAGAAATTCAAGGCCTTTTGTGTGCTTGGCCACGATTTTTTCTTTGCGTTCCTGAATGGCAGTCCAGTTCAGCTTGCGGGCGTCGATGCCTTCGATGCCGAATTCCTTCGCGTCTTTCAGGTGGTCCCAGAGTTCGGCGTTGAACAGCAGAGCTTTGGTGGGAATGCAGCCGACGTGGAGGCAGGTGCCGCCCAGGAATCCGTCTTTTTCGATGAGCGCGGTCTTCAGGCCGTATTGGCCGGCGCGGATGGCTCCGGTGTATCCGGCGGGGCCGCTGCCGATGATGGCGATGTCATAGATAGTCTCTGGCAAAGGAATGTCCCTCAATAAGAGATGATGAAAGGCAAACGAATGATTCTAGAACAGGGTGGGTGAGACCGTCCAAAGAGCGCGGGTCTTGCCAGACGGCCCTTGCACAGAGCTAGGCGGAGATGTATCGTTTCCGCGTGGATCTGATCCTCATAGTTCCGTGCGTCGCGGTCCTCGTGTTTGTTTGGTACCCATTGCTAGCGTTACTGGTGCGGCCTTGGATTTACGTGCCCTTATTTCCCTTTGGGAAGCGACGAGGAAGGCTGACAGCTTTGCGTGAACTCGGGCCAAGTATTTACGTCTTGATCGTCGGCGTTCTCCAGTGGGGTTGGCCCTGCTTCGCCGGAATAACGTTGTCGGAGTATCTCAGCCAACGTTACTGGGGACAATCTATAGAGAAGCTCTCGGCCCTAGGGCTGGCTTTGTCGTTCTTGATCTGGTCTGCTGCTGGCGTTGGTTTCGGCTATGCCATGTGGAACCTCACGGCTCCACGCAACGATGACGTGATGACAGCGCGCAGGTAGGGATCCTTCGACTACAAAACAGCCTCGCTTTTCGCGAGGCTGTTTCTCCGCTCAGGATGACAAAAAACTAGTTGCCTTCGTTGCTGGCGCGCTTCCACGAAATCAATTCGCCGATGGTCGAGCTGGTGCTGGAAACCGGCTGCTTGTAGGCTTCGACTTCCGAGCGCGAGGCCTCTTCGCCGACGGCTCGGATGCTGAGTCCGACTTTCTTTTCTTCCGGACTCATCTTGATGATCTTGAAATCGTGTTCCAGTCCCGGCTCGAGATGAATCGGCTGCCCGTTCTCATCGGTCGCTTCGGACTTGTGACACAGCCCTTCCACGCCTTCGGCAATTTCGACGAATGCGCCGAACGCAGCCACCCGCAGCACTTTGCCGTGAACCACATCGCCGATGTGATGGGCGGCGAAGAAAGATTCCCACACATCGGGCTGAAGCTGCTTGACGCCGAGCGATAGCCGGCGTTTGTCTGGCTCGATGGCGAGCACGATGGCTTTGACGCGGTCGCCTTTTTTCAGAACTTCGGAAGGATGCTTGACGCGCTTGGTCCAGCTCAAATTGCTGACGTGGACCAGGCCATCGATGCCGTCTTCGATTTCGATGAAGGCTCCGAAGTCGGTGAGATTGCGCACGCGGCCTTCGACGGTCATGCCGACGGGGAATTTCTCGTGCAGAGAATCCCAGGGATTGGCGGCCAGTTGCCTCATGCCGAGTGAGATGCGGCGCTCGGTTGGGTTAACGTTCAGCACGACACACTCGACCTGATCGCCAACATTCACCAGCTTCGAGGGATGCTTCATGCGCTTCGACCAGGTCATCTCGCTGACATGGACGAGACCTTCGATGCCTTGTTCCAATTCGACGAACGCTCCGTAGTCGGTCACGCTGATGACGCGACCGGAAACGTGCGCGCCGACGGGATAACGATGCTCGGCGTCGAGCCAGGGATCGGGCGTTAGCTGCTTAAATCCGAGCGAGACGCGCTGCTTGTCTTTATCGTACTTAAGAACCTTGACCTGAATCTGGTCGCCGACATTGACGAGGTCTTTGGGATGAGTGAGGCGTCCCCAGGACATGTCGGTAATGTGGAGCAGGCCGTCGAGGCCGCCAAGATCGACGAATGCGCCATATTCGGTGAGGTTCTTAACGACTCCGGTAAGGATGGTGCCTTCTTCAAGGTGCTCCAGCGTCTTGGAGCGCTTTTCCTGCTGCTCGCCTTCGAGCAATTCCTTGCGTGAAACCACGATGTTGCCGCGCTTCTTGTTCAGCTTGATGATGGCGACTTCGAGGGTTTGGCCTTTCATGCCATCGAGATTGCGAATGGGGCGCAGGTCGACTTGCGAGCCCGGCAGAAAAGCGTGGGCGCCCATGATATCGACCGTGAGACCACCCTTGATTCGGTCAATTACAACCGCTTTGATTGGCTTCTTCTCATGATGGGCCTTCTCAATCTCCTCCCAGGCGTGGATGCGCTGCGCTTTCTGGTGCGAAAGATGGATGTAGCCTTCTTCCACCTCGCCCTTATCGCGCATTACGTCGATCTCGTCGCCAGGCTTGAACTTCGGCTTGCCCTCGTGATCGAGCACTTCCGCCAACGCCAGCATCCCCTCGGACTTGGCGCCGATGTCGACCACCACGTGCGTTCCGGTCAGCTTCAACACCGTGCCCTTGATGACGCGGTCCTCACTCACCGCCTCTTCGGCTTCAGTGGTGAAGGTTTCGAGCGCGGCGGCAAAGTCGTCTCCAGTTGCGGGCTTTTCTTCGGTTGCCGCGCTTCTGGGCTCCGGAGCCGCGGCTTCCGCTACGACATTGGAATCCGCATGATCCGGCTCTGTGTGTTCGGTTGTGGTCACGGGCTCGACCTCGGTGGCGACTGTTGAAGTGGAAGTGGAATCGTTGGCTGCGTCTTGGAACGTGGTCTCGTCGAGCAAGGTCATGCCTCTCTGGTGGAGGAAGCGGATCCTGCGTAGCGGACTGCTGGAGGAGTCGTTTGGTTGTGGTGGGCCCACCCTGGCGAGTGAGCTTGGACAATCCCAGCTGTCGGACGTTTGCAGAAAACCCGCGTCCAAAGGGAATTCTTTTCGACTATAGCAACGGGCCGCGAACAGTGTCAAACCCAAATCTCGCGCAGGTTACAGCCATGTTGCAATTGTTACGGTTTCCCAACACGTTTCCATCTGCTAACCTGCCCAGTTATGGATTATCTTTGGACTCCGTGGCGCTATGCCTACGTCTCCGCCTCGGAAAAGACCGCCGGATGCGTGTTTTGCGAGGCTCCCAAGGAAAAAGACGACGCGAAAACGCACATCGTGTTTCGCGGGGAACACTGCTTCATTATCTTGAACACATATCCCTACACGCCCGGCCACGTGATGGTCGTACCCTACGCGCACCTGGATGAATTGCGAAAGCTTCCCCTCGAAGCGGCGAACGAAATGATGGCACTCTCGCAGCGCATGGAGACGGTGCTGCGCGAGCTTTACCATCCCGATGGCATTAATCTAGGGATGAATATCGGCAAAGCTGCGGGAGCAGGGATCGCGGGCCACATTCACATGCACGTGCTGCCGCGGTGGGTGGCCGACGCGAATTTCATGTCGGTGGTGGGCGAGACGCGCGTGCTGCCGGAGACGCTGGATGTGACCTGGGAGAGAATGAGAAAGGCGATCGGGAAAGCCTAGTCTCGGTGCCCGCTGGATGGTACGAGATGAAGCATATGAGATGGTGAGAAATCTCTCCCGATGCGTCCGCAAGTGTCATCCTGAAGCGGCGTTTTTCGCCCCGAAGGATCTATGTGCTCCCGGCAAGTTGCACAGATCCTTCACTTCGCTCAGGATGACAAGCGGAGTGGGCGTGCGAAAGATATCGGGGCTCAGCGCAACAATTCTTTCAGCTCTTTCTCGTCAATCACTACGATGCCCAATTCCTTCGCTTTGTCGAGCTTCGAGCCGGCGTCTGCGCCGGCGACAACGTAATCTGTCTTTTTGCTGACCGATCCGGTGACCTTCCCCCCGGCGTCTTCGATCAGGCTTTTAGCTTCATCGCGCGTGAAATGGGCCAGCGTCCCGGTTAGAACGAACGTCTTTCCAGCGAGCTTGGTGCCGCGTTCTTTTTTCTTCCCCTTGAACGCGAGCCCGGACTTGCCCAGTCGCTCGATCAGCTTGCGGTTCGCGGCATTGCTGAAGAACTCGACGATGCTTTCGGCGATGCGCGGTCCGACCTCGTTCACGTCCTGCAATTCTTCTACGCTGGCGGAGGCCAGGGCCTCCATCGACCCGAAATGTTCGGCCAGGAACTGCGCGGTTCGCTCACCAACCATGCGGATGCCGAGGCCGTAGATCACGCGCTCCAGTGGCAGTTTTTTCGAATTCTCGATCTCGTCGAGAATGTTTTGCGCCGACTTGTCGGCGAATCGTTCCAGGCCGAGTAGCTTTTCTTTTGTCAGGTCGTAGATATCGGCGACGTTCTTGACCAGCCCGCGCTCGATCAATTGCGTCACTAGCGATTCGCCCATGCCATCGATGTTCATCACTCCGCGCGAAGCGAAATGCAGAATCGTCCCCATCAGTTTCGCCGGGCAATTCGCATTGACGCAGCGGTAATCGACCTCGCCTTCGGTGCGGACGACTTTCGTTCCGCACACCGGGCATTTCTCCGGCGCCTCGATCGCTCCCTTGCCGCGCGGATGATCTTTGTCCTCGAGGACCTTTGCGACCTTTGGAATGACGTCTCCACCGCGCTCGACCTGCACCCAGTCGCCGATCTTTACGCCGAGGCGCTCGATCTCGTCCATGTTGTGCAGCGTGGCGTTGCGAACCGTCGTGCCGCCGATCAAAACCGGAGCGAGTTCGGCCACGGGCGTGAGCTTCCCCGTGCGCCCAACTTGCCAGCGCACGTTCTCCAGCTTCGTGATTCCGGCGCGCGCCGCGTATTTGTAGGCAATCGCCCAGCGTGGGGCCTTTCCGGTGAAGCCCAGTTCGTCCTGCAAAGCAATGCGATCGACTTTCACCACGATGCCGTCGATCTCATAGGGCAGGGAATCGCGTTTGCCTTCCCACTCCCGGATGAACGACCAAACTTCTTCCATGGAGTGCACCAGTTTGCGATTGGGATTGACCTTAAATCCTGCCTTCTCCAGAGCAGCCAGCGTTTCCCAGTGACGGTCGAAGTGAGTTCGCCCGTCGACTAAGAGAAAGTAAGGAAAGAAATCGAGGCGGCGCTGGGCTGTGATGCTGGCGTCGAGTTGCCGCACCGTGCCTGCAGTAAAGTTACGCGGATTGGCAAACGTGGCCAGACCGTTGCGCTCGCGCTCTTCATTCAACTTTTTGAAAGCAGCGGTCGGCATGAGCAATTCGCCGCGTGCCTCGAAATCCGCGGGAATCCCGGCTTTGTTGAGCTTTTCGTGACTGATAGAAAGCGGAATCGAATGCACGGTGCGAACGTTGAGCGTGACATCTTCGCCTACGCTGCCATCGCCCCGAGTCACGCCGCGGACCAGTTTTCCGTCCTGGTAAACCAAGGCGAGCGACATGCCGTCGAGCTTCAACTCGCAGACGTAGTCGACGTCGTTCCGGCCGCTGAGTTCGTGAACGCGGCGCTCCCAGTTGCGCAGCTCCTCTTCGTTATAGGTGTTGTCGAGCGAGAGCATCGGGGAGGAATGCGCGACCTTGACGAATCCCTCGCGCGGCTTGCCCCCGACGCGCTGCGTGGGCGAGTCCGGTGTGATCAGCGAGGGATTCTCAGCCTCGAGACCTTTTAGCTGTTGCATCAGCTTGTCGAACTCCTGGTCGGAAATCGCCGGCTGATCCAGGACGTGGTAGAGGTATTCGTGGTGGCGAATCTTTTCCCGCAGGGCTTCGATCTTTTTCTCGGCGTCTTTGGAGGAACTCATCGCAGAAGATTATATGAGGGCGTACAAGAGCGGCGATTATGCGCGCAAGAACTGAAGAGGAAGCGCCGGAGTGACACCACTATGGTGAGGTATTGGTCACTCCGGGAATCGGCACACGAATGAACCGCGGCATGTAGTCATTGGCGCACACCAGATCCTGGGAATCGTTGGCATTCACGTTGTAGGAAATCAGGATTCCGTCCGAATCTGTGAATTCGGAATGCGCCTTGGCATTGTAGGTGAACAGCGTGCCCACCTTGCACCCGTTGGCTCCAGCTTCAGGGGTGGTATAGACGGTCGTCTTGTGCGACCACGGCCCCACCGGAGAACACGAATACCAGGTCGTGACCGCGTCCCACAGCGGGTATGGCGGGTGGATTGGATCCATTCCAGTCATCAGGTAGAACGTTGCACCGTTGTAGCTCATCTGGTCCACGGAATATTCCGGCGTGATCGCGGCGATTCCGCGCATCTGCGTGGCATTGGATTCTCCCGCCAGCCAGACGTTCTGGCTCGCGTTCCAAAACTCCCATTTCGTGGCATCGGTCAAGTCCAGGATCGAAGACATTCGCGCGACGTATGGCGTCTTGGTGTCGCCGCCGGGGTCTTTCAGTCCATAGATGTAGTAATCAGCGCCCAGGTGAAGGATTTTCGTGCCCCACTCGATCGAGGTATCGAGTCCTGCAATGGGCGTGATTTTCTTGATGGCGAGATCCGGCCAGGAGAGGGTCCCGATCGAATGCCCGACCAGCTGAAACTCGCCAGTCCACTCAAGCAGAATGATATTGACCTCGTAGGTTCCCGCCGAGGGTTGGGTTACAAATCCGCTTCCTTGCCAGAACCAGTCGTTTTTGTTCTTGGGAACAAAATACGAGGTAGTTTGTGGTGGGTAGCCGACGGTGGTCCACGATCCCGCGGACTGGTTCAAAACTGTGAGCGAATTGTGCGCGGTCAGCAAATAGTCTTGTCGCAGGCGCGTAGTAGGATCCACGGTGCCGATGTAGGAGTCCGACCACATCCATAGATTGTTTCCGTCTGGAAGTGGCAGAGAGAAGGTTCCGTCACCTCCGGTCCAACCCGGGCCATTCTGCATCACGTATCCATCGAACGTGGAGTCGACTGTGCCGGCCTCGGGAACTGCGGGCAACTTGCATTGAGCGATTACTCGAATGCACGTCAGTGGCAGAACCGCAATCAGGACAAGCGCCGCAAGCCTCACGATTAAGACCTCCACGGGGAAATGAACGCATCGCCAGCGTACCCGAATCTGCCCTAATTTCAATAGAGCACAATTACTCCGGGAGGGAATTTCTTAGCAATGTTTACCCATAACGCATTGCCCTTTGCGTTTGAGCACAGCAAAATGCCTGTGGAATATTCCGTCAGGTACAATCCACCTTCGATCGTCCACCGACGAGTCCATCTTCGATCCATCTTTCGGTCAAGCCATGCGCAAGGCGGCGTTGCTCTACAATCCGGACTCCGGCGGCCGTCCCGGGAAGCGTCTCCACGAGTTGGAAGCGGCGCTGAGGGTGTTGCAACGCGGCGGAGTCGATGCGGAACTGATCGCGGCCGAGTCGCCGGACCATGCCGGAGAAGCCGCACGCCAGGCAATCGCTTCCGGTTGCGACACCGTCTTTGCCTGCGGTGGCGACGGTACCATCCACAACATCGTGCAGGTCCTGGCAAATTCGCCGGCTGCGCTGGCCATTTTGCCCATGGGGACCGCCAATGCTCTGGCGCATGACCTGGGCATACCGCGGAACATAACGGCTGCGGCACGGGCGGCGCTGTATGGACAGCCTCGTCGCATCGCGCTTGGCCGCGTCGAGTATCTCGACCTGCAGGGGAAATCGGGTGCGCGCTATTTTATTATGGCCGCCGGCATCGGCGTGGACGCTCATCTTTTCTACAAGCTGCATAGCGGAACCAAGCAGCGCATGGGCATGACTGCCTACTACGCCAAAGCGTGGAATCTATGGTTCACCTATTCGATGACGCGTTTCGCCGTGGAATACCAGCAAATTGGAACGCTGGATCGCAAGACAGCCGATGTGACCGAGCTGATGAGCGTGCGCATCCGCAATTTCGGAGGCGTGGTGCAGGAACTCGCTCCGGGTGCCTCGCTTGATCGCGACGATATGCGCCTGGTGGTCTGCCGCAGCGCCAGCCGTGTCGCGTATCTTGCCTACGTGACGCGCGGGCTGCTGCGGTTGCCCTGGAACATTCCCGGCATCGACTTGGTGCACTGCACGCGTGCGTCCTGCCGGTATCAGCAGCATTCGCCGGCATCGAACGCTCCGCGAAAAATCTACGTTGAGGCCGATGGCGAATTGCTCGGAACCCTGCCGGCGGAGATGACGGTTGTGCCCAACGCTCTCACGCTGCTGGCGCCGTCGCGGTAATGGAATTCTGCAGACAGTCGAATTACCGAAAGTCTTCGCAAGAAAGAGGTTTTCGTTTGCGGCATTCGGCGAGATCAGTTGGCGCATTGAACTCCGACACAATAGAATTTCCTTCAACCACTTGGAACCCGTCACTCACTTCCTGTTCGGCGCCTGTATGGGGCGCGCCGGGCTCAACCGCAAGACAGCGCTGGCCACGCTGACGCTCACGCTTGCCGCCGAGGCGCCGGATCTCGACGTGCTATCCGGCCTGCGCGGCCGCGCCTTCAGCTGGGCGCATCATCGCGGCTTCACCCATTCGTTCCTGGGCGTCCCGATCGACGCGGTGGTGGTTCTTGGTTTCGTCTATCTGCTCTGGCGCCTGCGCAACCGCAAGACGAACGATCCCAACCTGCAGCCGCGCTGGGGGTTGCTTTTTTTCTACGGCTGCCTTGCCGGACTCAGCCACATCCTGCTCGATTTCACTAACAACTACGGCGTGCGCCCCTTCTGGCCGTTTTCCGAGAAGTGGTACTCGTGGGACATTGTGTTTATCGTCGAACCGGTCATGCTGGTTCTCATGATTCTGGGTCTTGCGCTGCCCTGGCTGTTTGGACTAATCGACTCGGAAATCGGAGCGCGCCGCGGTGCGCCGGGCGGCCGTGCCGGCGCCACTCTCGCGCTGCTCGGCATCGTCCTGCTCTGGGGCGTGCGCGATTTCGAGCATCGCCGCGCCATTGGAGCTTTGGAAGCCCGCACCTACCGCGACGCCGAACCGCTTCGTGTGTCTGCTTATCCCACATGGGTGGATCCCTTCCACTGGTCCGGCGTGGTCGAAACGCCCGCGTTTTTCGCGCTCGCTCCCGTCGACTCTCTCACTCCTGAAGTCGATCCCGAAGGCCAGCTCGAAATTCGCTACAAGCCGGAAGAGACTGCCGTCACGCTCGCCGCCAAGCGCTCCTATCTCGGCCGCATCTATCTCGACTGGGCGCAATATCCCATCACCGAGACCGAGCCGCTGCCGCCGCCGCAGGAAGGCTACATCGTTCAATTCATCGATCTTCGCTACGAAGGAATTCCGAGTGCGGTGAGTGGGGGCCGCGGCCACCACGCACTGACTGCGGGCGTCGAACTCGACAAGAATCTGCGCGTCATCGGCGACGTCTTCGGCACGGGACGGAATCAGAAGATCGAACCGGACCCGGGCCAGCGCTGATCACACGAACCTCGGGCGCCTCTGAAATCTTCGTTCCGTATAGGTGCATCTTCATTCCAAATTCCAACTTCGCTTGACGCCAACTCCTTCAGCGCCGACAATAATATTTCGTCGCCGAGGTGATCATGCTGCCTTATCTGTTCGTTCTGCTGGCTATTGCGGTCCGCTTTCTTCCATTTGCCGGACCGCTGAACTTTATTCCTCATGCCTGGCACTTTACGCCGCTCGCCGCCTCGCTGCTGTTTTTCGGAGCCCGCGGTCCGCGCCGCCAGATGTGGATTCCGCTCGTGCTCTTTGCGGCCGCCGACGTGATTCTGACCAAGTGGATCTACGCCTCCGCGTTTTCCTGGGACCAGTTGGTCACTTGGGCCTGGTACGCGGCGATCTTGTGGCTGGGGACGAACCTGCGCGAGAAAGCCGGCTTCTGGCGCGTCGTGGGTGCGGCCGTGACCAGTTCGGTATCGTTTTTTCTGATCAGCAATTTAGCCGTCTGGGCTGCATGGCCGGGAATGTATCCCAGAACTTTCAGCGGCCTGATGATGTCTTACACGGCTGGCATTCCGTTCTTCCGGGGAACGGCGGAGAGCGATCTCTTCTTCTCGCTTGCCTTCTTCGGAACGCCTGTGCTGGTGGAGGCGCTTTCTACATGGCGGGATAAGTCCGGCGACCATGCTGCGGCGGCTTAGAACGAATCGCTAGATTTTCTTCTCTCTTCCTTCTCTCTTCGGGCGGCGTTGCGGCTGCGGAGTAAGAGCCAGACGAGCACGCCACTGGCAGCCACCCCCAGCACCCAGGGTAAATGCTGCTTGAACAGCGCTCCGGCAATCTCGACGAATTCCGGCCCGAACCAAAGCACGAGCAGCGAGAACAGTCCAAAGCGCACAAACCTACCCAGGAATATGGCGACGAGAAAGTCGCGGAAGCGCATTTCAAACACTGCCGCTCCCAGCACGAAAATCTTGAATGGCGTGGGCGGCGGCAACATCCCGGGAAACATGAGCGCCCAGAACTCGTGCTTCTCGAACGAACGGTGGATCTTGAGAAAACGTTCTTCGGAGATGCGCTTGCGCAGAACTTTTTCGCCGCCGAGATATCCCACGATGTAGAGCGGTATGCTGCCCAGCGCGGAGCCAAGCGAGGCCAGGATCACATATAGCAACAGCCGCCTGCGATCCTGATAGACGTAAGTCACGACAACGGCGTCGACCGGCATCCCTAGCAGCGCGCTGTCGGCGAAGGCAATCGCGAACACTCCCCAGACGCCGAGGACTTTCAGCAGTCCCCAGATCCACGCGGTGTAGCGCGCCAGAATGTGTCCGATTGTCTTCAAGGCAAGCAGTTAGTGTACGTGATCTGAAAGCGAATGCGTCAGAGGTCATCCTGCTATCATCCATACTTTCTACTTTCGGAATGACCATGCGCAAACTGATTCTTTGCTTGCTGTTATTTCCAACTGTCCTCGCCGCCGCCCAGCAATATGATCTCGTGCTTGAAGGCGGTCGCGTCATCGATCCTGAAACCGGGCTGGACGCGATCCGCAATGTCGGTATTCGGGACGGCAGAATCGAGCGCGTTTCTTCTGAGCCCATGACCGGCCAGCGCGTCATCCACGCCGCCGGACTCATCGTCGCTCCCGGCTTCATCGACTTGCACCAGCACGGCCAGGAACTGGCCAGCCAGCGCGTGAAGGCTTTCGATGGCGTGACCACAGCGCTCGAAATGGAAATCGGCGTTCCTGACATTGCGCAGTTTATGAAGTTCAAGGAAGGGCATTCGCTCATTCATTACGGCACAACCGCGAGCCACTGCGCGGCACGAGCGCTGGTTTTTGGCGCGCCGATCCCCCCGGAGACTTTTGCCTCCGATGCTGCGGTGACAGAAATCCTTCCGAAGAGCGGGCCGGCGACCAATGATCCGGCGACTCCCGAGCAGATCCAGAAAATTGAGGACCGCCTGCGCGAAGAACTCGATGCCGGCGCACTTGGCATCGGCATGGGGATTCAGTACACGCCGGGCGCAAGCAGACTGGAAGTGATCGATATGTTCCGCCTTGCCGCCGAGCGGAAGCTGCCGGTTTATACGCACATGCGCAGTTCGGGACGGATCGAACCGGGGTCGGCGATCGAAGCCACGGAAGAAGTGATCGGGGCGGCGGCCATTTCTGGAGCGTCGCTGCACATCGTGCATATCAACAGCACGTGCCTGCGCGATGCGATCGAATGCATATCGCTCGTGGCTGGCGCCAGGGCGCGCGGCCTCGACGTGACGACGGAGGCGTATCCATATATTGCGGGAATGACGGCGATCAATTCGGCGGTGTTCAGCCCTGGTTGGCGAGAGAGGCAGGGCATCGACTATGACAGTCTTGTCCTGCCGGATACGGGCGAGCATCTCACGAAAGAACGATTCGACGAGTTGCATAATTCGAGCAAATCGCAACCGGTGCTCATATTCTCGAACACCCAGGATGTTGTCGATGCGGTGATCGTGAATCCGCTGGTGATGATTGCGAGTGACGGCGCGCCCGGGCATCCGAGGAACGCCGGCACGTACGCTCGAGTGCTGGCGGAATATGTGCGCGAGAAAAAAACGCTCACGTGGATGGAAGCACTCCGCAAAATGACGCTAATGCCCGCGCAGATGCTGGAGCGCTCGACGCCCGCCGCGAGACGCAAGGGACGGCTCCAGGAAGGCGCTGACGCCGACATCGTTGTCTTCGATCCGCAGACCATCGCCGATCGCGCCACATTCAAGAAGCCGATGGAGCCAAGCGTGGGCGTGCGCTATTTGCTGGTGGGAGGTACCGTGCTCATCGATGGAGGCAAGCTCGTGCCCGATGTGTACCCCGGCCGCGCGATCCTTGGGCCGGGAAGCGCGGCGGGGAAAATCGGCGCGGCAAGAATCCTGCGGGGACAACCACCGAAGGCTGCCCAGACACGATAGCTTTGGTCTCGGCAGGACGCTTTCGTGTTCTATCCATGCTCTGTCTTCCCGCTGAGCAGTTCAATCGCATGCGGAATCAGGGCGGCCACAGCTTCGAGCGACTCGAGGGCCCCCGCGGGACTTCCCGGCAGGTTAAGAATCAGAGCCTGCCCTCGCACGCCGCAGACGCCCCGACTCAGGGCGGCAAAAGGAGTTTTCTTCGTACCTTCGTTCCGCATGCGCTCGGCCACGCCGTCGAGCAATTTGTCGCATACGGCGATCGTTGCTTCCGGCGTAACGTCACGCGGGGCAATGCCCGTGCCTCCGGTGGTGACGATCAATCGGACTTCCCGCGCCAGACGAATGAGCAGATTCTGAATGTGGATGGAATCGTCCGCCACAACTTCGTGCGCGCTGACCGAGAAGTTGAATTTCTGCAGAAGCCGCACAACCGCCGGCCCGGACAGGTCTTCGCGTTCGCCGCGAGCGCAGGAATCACTGACTGTGATCACAGCTGTTGTGATCTGACCGCCGAGACGCGGTTCAGTTATCGAGGAGGACATCTTCCTCTTCTTCCCGGTGCCGGACGCTTGCGGGGGAAGGCGCGCTGGGCGCGGGCGCGGCTGCGGTCGAAGTCGGCGCTGCGGGCGCCGCAGGAGCAGACTCCGGCTCGCCCCCGCCATCACGCTGCGACTCATCGAGCAGGCGGAGGCCCTCCATCAAAAGGCCCTGCGTGTTCAGCTGGGTGGTTTCTTTGTCGGTTTTGCCTTCGAAGTCGAGCTGGAAATTTCCCCCGGTCCAACGCAGCACTTTGAACACAGCTTCGTCGCCCACCAGCGAGCCGTACGTCGCGTGCTTCACCTGGCCCTCGGCGAAAAATACTTCGCACTTTTCGCCTTCGTTCGAGAGAGAAAGCTGGCAGCTCTTGCGCCCCATTTCGAGCGATTGCATCAGGTCGATCACATTCATCTGCGCGAGGCTGCCGCGCACCACGCCGTCGGAAGGCGCGGTCTTGGCCATTTTTTCGAGCGCAATGCGGTCGATCATGCGCTTGACGCGTCGCGTGGCGTCTTTGAGATAGAACGGTTTTTCCAGATAGTCGTCGGCCGCATCCTGGGGCGAGAGCCGCTCGGCGATATCCGCCTTGCTCGCCATCAGAACGCTGGAAAAATTCGCAGTCGCCGGCCGGCTCTTGAGCTTTTCCAGCAACTGCTTGCCGTCCATCCCAGGCATCCGGTAATCGCAGACCAGCAAATCGGGAGCGTCGTCCACCGCCTTCAGCAGTGCATCGGCGGCGTCTGTTGCCGTAGTCACCTCTGCCAACGGCGCGAGCGCCTGATGCAGCATTCCCAGCACCATGGGATTGTCGTCGACCACCAGCAGTTTGACGTTATTGGCCACGTGTTTGGACCGAACTATCTCGTCTTCGTTCTGCTGTACTCGCCGCTCTTGCCGCCGCTCTTGCGCTCGAGTACGATCTCGCGAATTTCAATGCCCTTGTCCATCCCTTTGCACATATCGTAAACCGTGAGGGCGGAAATGCTTGCCGCGACCAAGGCTTCCATCTCAACGCCAGTTGCGGCGGTGGTACTGACTTTGGAGGCAATCGCGACGCCATTCTCGCACAGGCGCAAACTGACATCAACGAGCGCGAGCGGGAGCGGGTGGCACAGGGGTATCAGATCGGCGGTGCGCTTGGCCGCCATGATGCCTGCGAGGCGCGCAACTTCCAGAGGGTCTCCCTTGGGATTTTTCGGCAACGCTGCCAGCACTTCCGGCTTCATCGCTACGAAGGCACTGGCTCGGGCCTCGCGCCGGGTGGGCGATTTGGCGGAGACATCGACCATCTTCGCTCGTCCGGCGCGGTTGTAGTGAGAGAGCGTTTTCGCCATGCAGCAATAGAGATCCTGCGAAGTTCTATCTTACATGGACGAGGGGTCACACCGGCTTTTGGCTTGTGCCAGTCTATGGTGCGGTGGCTATCGAAGCATTACGGCGACGTTCTCGCCGGCGGCGATGAACTCGCGGTCGGGAGGAATGACGATATAGCAGTTGGAACGCGCACTGGCGGCGATGTCACCCGATCCTTGCCAGGGGACGAGTTCGACCGTGGTGTTTTCGAATTCGCCAGACAGGATTGCGGGCAGGAAGCGCGTCAGTCCCGGCTTGGTGCGGATTTCGGATTTCAAGTGCGCATGCAGGTAAATGAGTTTGCGCGGGGATTGTCCCGATAAAGCCTCGAGCATAGGCCGTGCGAAGAGTTCGAAGGTGACCATGGTTGAGACTGGGTTGCCGGGGAGGCCGAAGAAATAACTGGCTCGGTGCGAAGCGGAACTTCCACGTCGGGCAGGCGTGGCCACGGTACTCCAGTCTTCCTCATATCTGCCCGCAACGCATTTTCCGAAGACTACGGGGCGGCCGGGTTGGATCTTGGCGCCGGTGAAGAAGAATTCGGCGCCGATTTCCGAAAGCACCTGTTCGACCAGATCGTAGCGCCCCATCGAGACTCCTCCGCTCATCAGCAGCAGGTCTGACTGCAATCCATCCTCAATCAGACGGCGCAGTGCTCTTGGTTCGTCGGGGGCGACCGGAAGCAGAATCGGCTCGGCACCAGCTTGTTGGATCTGCGCGGCGAGCGAATAGCCGTTTGAGTTACGAATCTGGGTGGGGCCAGGAACGGAATTCACGTCGACGATTTCGTCGCCTGTGGTAAGCACGGCGACGCGTGGGCGTTTGTGGACCTTGAGGTGTGACTTACCCACAGATGCTGCCAACGCAATCGCCGCCGGCGTCAGGCGGACTCCATGATCGAGCAGAAGAGAGTTCTGCCGCGCTTCGGCGCCGCGAGGAACGATGTTGTCGCCGGGAGAAGCACTTCTGGTGATCTCGACGCGGTCGCCGCTGCGCGTGGTGTATTCGACCATCACCACTGCGTCGGCGCCGTTGGGGACGGGAGCTCCCGTCATGATGGAGACGCTCTGGCCAGGTCCGATGCCAATCGGGATCCGGTCTGCGCTTTCTCCTGCTTTAATTTCACCAATCACGTCGAGCGGCGCGGGGAGCTTCGCCAAGTCAGCGGAGCGCACGGCGTAGCCGTCGCGCGTGGAGCGCGGGAAGGGCGGAAGGTCGCGATCGGCCAGCACCGGTTCTGCGAGCACGCGTCCTGCGGACGAAAGCAAGTCCACCGATTCGGTCGGGGAAGGCGGAACTCGAGCTGCGTGCTCCTCGACGACGCGGCGTGCTTCTTCAAAGCCGAGAACGGTGGAGTCAGCCGGTGTGACTGGCATAGGGAGATCATAATATGCACATCACAACCGGAAGGAATTTCGCTGAACGAAAGGGCCAAATTTGTCCCGATAACGAGCGGAGTTGGATCACCGCTATTGATTAGCGAGCCAGTTCTTGTCCCAGGATCGCGGGGTTGCTGGCGAACGAGAGGCCGGTTTCAAGATCGACAACGCGGTCGCGGACCAGCTCCGCGATTTCGCCATCGAAGTGCTGCATGCCTTCTGCAGTGCCGGCTTTGATGGCATCGAGCAGGCTCTTGTTGTCGCGCTCGCCTTTTTCGATGCATTCGCGGGTGCGGGCATTTGCTCGGAGGATTTCGAAGGCAGGGACGCGCCCGCCGCGATCGGCCTTGGAGATGAGGCGCTGGCAGATTACGTAGCGGAATGACTTCGCGAAACGTTCGCGCACCGACTGCTGCTCGGCGGGAGAAAACGAACTGACAATGCGCTCGACGGTCTTGGATGCATCCATGGTGTTGAGGCTGGAAAAAACCAGGTGGCCAGTCTCGGCGGCTTCGAGCACGATTTCGATGGTCTCGCGGTCGCGCATTTCGCCGACCAGAATGACCTTGGGCGCCTGGCGCATGGCCGAACGCAGCGCATGGGCAAAGCTGGGCGTATCGCTGTGCAGCTCGCGCTGGTGAATAGTGGAGCACTTGTGATTGTGCAGGAACTCGATGGGGTCTTCGATGGTGATGATGTGGTAATACTTCTCGCGGTTGATGGCATCGAGCAGGACGGCGAGGGTTGACGATTTACCCGACCCCGCAGGTCCGGTCACGAGGACGATGCCGTCTCTCAATTTTGTGACGTCCGACAACTGTTTCGGCAGGCGCAGCGATGCGAACTCAGGGATGGCGGTGGGAATCACGCGCATGACGACGGCGCAACTGCCGCGCTGGATAAAAATGTTGACGCGAAAGCGGGCGAGTCCCGGCAGGCCGAAAGAAACGTCGCAGGCTCCATGCTCCCGCAGCGTAGTGATGGCTTGCTTATTATCGCCGATCAAGTCGGCGGCAATGTGGCGAGTGTCGTCGGGAGTGAGGATGGTAAAGCCGGGCACCTGAACAGGGATCATCTGCCCGTAAACCTGCACTTGCGGCGGCCGGCCCGGGGAAAAAATCAGGTCGCTGATTTTCTCGGCGGCACGCAGCATGGCGGTCAAAAGCGCCGGAGTCGCGACCCGGCCGCTGGAGGTAAAGTCTTCTAATGCAACCGAAATTGGTGCGATCGTGGGTGCTGCCATTCAGGCCTCATTCTCTCGGGAATCTGACGCACCACAGACGGGAAGAATTCTAGGTCCACTCTACCGTGAGGCGGAGACTACGGGAAGGACAGCAAAGTACGTAGCCTTTAGTAACCACGGGAAGGCCAAAAATGCAGAGGGCGGCCGGTGGCCGCCCTTTTGCTCACAGGTGTTTCCGTGCGCAACTCTTTTATTTTGTGGCCTTTTTCTTGTTGCCGAATTTGGTTTCGACCGAGGCTCCGATACTGGCCAGCATCTGTTTGGCTGGATCGGCATAGGTACCTGTGGGCTGCAACTCGAGGTACTTCTGGAAAGCTTCGGCGGTGCCAGGAGGAGCGATCATCTTGTCCCCCTGCAAAGTGGCTTTTCCGATCATGTTGACGCCCTTCCAATAGTAAGCGTCGGCCTTGGTCGGATCGGCGGCAATGACCTTGTCGAAAGCGGCTATGGCGGCGTCTACCTTGCCGGCGTTGGTGAGCACGGCGCCAGTATTGAAGTAGTACTGGGAGGCGGATGTGGGGTCGGCCTGGGCGGCGAGGGCGTAGGTCTGTACGGACTCGTCGGTCTTGTTCTCTTTGGCGTAGGCTTCTGCCAGATTGTTGTAGTAGGCGGCCAGGTTTTTGGCGGCTGCGTTCGGATCCTTTGGGTCGGGAGGAGCGGCCTTCTTAAGATCGATGGCTTTCTGATAGGACTCAATGGCTGAGTCCAAGCGTTTATCTTTCTCAGCCTTGTCGGTCTGCTTGGTTGCCGACAGGCGATAGTAGTCGCCAAGCTTGAACCAAATGAGGTCGCGGCTTGGGTCGATCTGGTTGGCGGCGGTGAGGGCGGCGATGGCGGTGTCGTAGTCCGGAGGGTTCGCGTCGGCAGCGGCCTTGGCCGCAGCCAACTTTTCGTTCAACGCCTTAATGGTGTTGTTTTCCTTCATCACCTTGGTGCGCTCGTCCTCTTTTTGCTTTAACTGCTCGGTCGTCATGCCCGCGCCTTTGGCTGCCTGTTCCATCTCTTTCTTCATATCGAGATCAAGGCTGTTTTCGTCGAGCTGAACCTGGTAATTTTTGACGGAGTCAGCTTCCTTGCCGGCGGTCTGATCCTCCGCAGTTTTGTAAAGCGTCACGTTATACTTTCCCGGCGTGATTCCCAGGGAAAAATATTCGCCTTTTTTATTCGTCTTGAGTGTGTATTTCTGGCCGTTGTCGAGGTTGGCGTAAACCACGATGGCGTCGGCCATGGGTTTGCCATCGGCGTCTTTGCAGACACCTTTGATGGTTCCTGAAGACTGAGCGAAGACCGGAGGAACACAGAGTCCCAGTGCAAGTACTGCAAAGAGAAGAATTGCGAAATGTTTTTTCATGTTTGCCTCCCGGCAACCGAAGCTAACGGAACCTGTACGCGATGGGGTCTTTGACTCCAGCGGCTTCAAACGCGCGCAGGCGCAATACACAGCTGTCACAGACGCCGCAAGCCTGATCCTCCCGGCTGTAGCATGACCAAGTTAAATCGAAGGGCGCACCGAGTTCAAGGCCAAGGCGCACAATCTCACCTTTCCGCATGGCGATCAGGGGGGTGACGATTTCAATGCGGCCTTCTTTGGTACCCGCCTTTATGACTTCATTGAAAGCTTTGTAGTAAGCAGGGCGGCAATCGGGATAGCCCGAACTGTCAGGCTCAACCGCGCCAATGAAGACCCTTTCGGCGCCAAGGGCTTCCGCCCAACTCACCGCCACGGCGAGAAAATGGGCGTTGCGAAAGGGAACATAGGTGACGGGAATCTCGTGGCCGATTTCGTCGGATCGCGGCACGGCGATATTTTCGTCGGTGAGGGCGGAATTGCCGATTGCCCGCAGCGCCTCATTGCGGACGATAAGTTGATCGAGAATGTTCAGGCGCCGGCAAATGGCGAGAAAAGACTGGCGTTCGCGCTCCTCGGTGCGCTGGCCATATAGGACATGAACCGCGGCGGCCTCATAGTCGCGCTGGGCCAGCGCCGCGCAAACGCAGGAATCCATGCCGCCGCTGAGCAGAACGACTGCGCGGGATTTTGCAGGGTGCGTCATCGTAGCTATGCACTGCCTTCAAATTGTTGATTGTTGATTCTAGAATCCGGACTCAGCCGTGTCCTGGTTTTCCGTCAACGATCAAAAATCGTCGATCACCGATTTCCTACACTCCCTTCGCCGCCGGGTCCCAGATAAACTTATGCAGCTGCAATCCGAGCCGCGCAGGCACTCTGTCGGCGATCATCCATTCGGCGAGCTGTTGCGGGTCGAGCAGACAGTGAGAGCTGTCGCGCGCGCCGGTCGCGTCTTTGCGGAAAGCGGGCGAAAATAGGACTGCATTTACTCGCTCCGCGAGGTTGTGCTCCTGAGTAAATTCCCGCGCAAATTCGTAGTCTTTGCGGCTGCTCAACACGAACTTGATCTCGTCCTGCGAAGTCAACGCTTGCAGATTCTGGAGACAAAAGGTATTGCCTTCGCCGGAGTCGGGACACTTTACGTCGACGATCTTCACAACTCCGGCGGGAACTGCCTGCAGAGGGCGTTCTCCGCTGGTCTCGAGCAGCACGCGGTGCCCGTCATCGAGCAGATGCTGCATCAGCGGGACCAGTTCACGCTCCTGCAGCATGGGTTCGCCGCCGGTAATCTCGATCAGACCGCCGTCTGGATTCAGTCGCGATACTTCGGCGCGCACCTGTTCGGCCGACATTTTGCGGCCGCCGTGGAAAGTGTACTCGCTGTCGCACCAGGTGCAGCGCAGATTGCATCCCGTGAGGCGCACAAACACGCACGGCAATCCGGCATAGGTTGATTCACCCTGGAGGGATTTGTAGATCTCAGTAATCTGCATCGTAGCCTGGCAACTTGAGGCTGGCGGCTTTATTCGCTGTATTTCGCCGTGGTCGTGTCCGTCTCGAAAACGGTCACATCTTTGACCCGCACGCGGCCGCTGGTGACGGTTTGCAGCCGGGCGTTCGATTCGTCGTAAAAATATTTCGCGAGATTCTCCGCCGACGGATTGATCGCGGTGAACGGTTCGATGTCGTTGATCATCTGATGATCAAGACGCTCGATGACGTGCTTCATGACTTCGCGCAGATCTTTGAAGTCGACCAGCAAACCGGCCTTGTCGAGTTCGGCGCCGGCCAGCGTTACCCGGATCTTGTAATTGTGTCCGTGCGGATTTTCGCACTTCCCCTTGTAATTGCGCAGGTAGTGGCCCGCGGCGAACGAATCTTCAACCGTAACCTCGAACATGATCCCCCTGCGGCCCGCGTTGTGATTGCCGATCGCACTGGCTGGGACCGCGCCCGCGACAGGCTCTATTGTACCGCGCTGCCGGGAATCCTACTTGACTCGGTCTTGCCGCGGAATGTAGCGTTGCCGATTGGTTCTACGCTGAGAGTTTCTTCTGCAAAAGGAGGGTTATGCGGCGCCATGTGCGTGTCCTGTTTTTCGTTTTCTTTTCCCTGAGCATTGGTGTTCTGGCGCAGAACCGGCCGGATATACCCGAATTCAACATTAAGGAGCACTACACCAAGTACGAATACCGCATCCCAATGCGCGATGGCGTTCATCTTTTTACTTCCGTCTACGTGCCTAAAGACAGCTCCCGCAGCTATCCGTTTCTGATCGACCGCACTCCGTACAGTGTTGCGCCTTATGGAGTCGATCAATACCGGACCCGGCTGGGGCCGTCACCCGAATTCGACAGCGCCGGATATATTTTTGTTTTTCAGGATGTCCGCGGACGTTACATGTCGGAAGGGACATTTGTCGAAATGCGTCCGCACATCGACAACAAGAAGTCAAACAAAGATGTCGACGACGCCAGCGATCTGTATGACACGATTGACTGGCTGCTTAAGAATGTGCCAAACAATAATGGCAATGCCGGAATCTGGGGGATTTCCTACCCGGGATTCTATACGTCGGCCAGCATCATCGACTCGCATCCGGCGCTGAAAGCAGCGTCCCCGCAGGCGCCTATGACCGACTTGTTTATGGGCGACGATGCGTATCACGGCGGTGCCTTCATGCTTGCGGCCAACTTCGGGTTCTACGCTTTCTTCAAGCCGCAGGAGAATCCGCAGCTGCCGTCGAAGTCGTCCGCATCCTTCGATTTCGGAACCAAGGACGGCTACGACTTCTACCTGAATATGGGGCCGACCGCTAATCTGTCAAAGCTTCTCGATGGCACCAGTGGACTGTTCGACGACCAGTTGCACCACGACACGTACGACAATTACTGGAAGGTCCGCAATCTGGCGCCGCACATGAAGAACATTCATTGTGCCGTTCTGACGGTTGGGGGCTGGTTTGATGCGGAGGACCTGCAAGGGCCGTTCTCGACTTTCCATTCGATCGACAAAAATAACCCCGATATTTTCAACGCGCTGGTGGTCGGGCCGTGGGTGCATGGCGGGTGGGCGCGGTACGACGGCGATCACCTCGGCAGGGTCGAATTTGCGGCGAGCACTGGTGACTTCTACCGCCGGAACATTCTGTTTCCGTTCTTTGAGCAGTATCTCAAGGGCAAAGCCGATGCGAAGCTGCCCAAGGCTTACGTGTTCGAGACGGGAACCAATGTGTGGAGGCGATACTCGGCCTGGCCGCCGAAGGATGTGCAACCGAAGACCCTCTACTTTCACGCGAACGGCGAACTTTCGTTCGAGCCTCCGTCCGAATCGTCTTCGTTTGACGAATACATCAGCGATCCTGCGCATCCCGTTCCGTACGTGAACTACGTTTCTCTGGACGTGCCGCAGGAATACATGGTTTCCGATCAGCGCTTCGCAGCCACCAGGACTGACGTCCTGACCTATGAAACCCCGGTTCTGCAGGAGGATCTGACAATTGCCGGACCGGTCTCGCCGCGTCTTTTCGTTTCAACCAGCGGCACCGATTCCGACTGGGATGTGAAGCTGATTGACGTTTATCCGGAGGATTATCCCGAAAGCAAGCTTGATGCGAAGCCGGAAGACCGAAGCAGAAGAACTGACGTCGGCCCGCCGGCATTCACTATGGGCGGATACGAGCAACTAGTTCGTGGAGAGCCGTTCCGGGGAAAATTCCGCCACAGTTTCGAGAAGCCGGAGCCGTTTACGCCGGGCAAAGTCGAAGAGATCAACGCCAGATTCCCGGACGTGAATCATACCTTCCGCCGCGGGCACCGCATCATGGTGCAGGTTCAGAGTTCCTGGTTCCCGCTGACCGACCGCAATCCACAGACGTTTGTCGACATTCCGGATGCAAAGCCCTCGGACTTCGTAAAAGCCACGGAACGCGTATATCACAGCAAGTCGGAAGCGTCTGGAATTGTGGTGGGGGTGCTGCCGCGGCCGGCGGAGGCGGAAGAGCAAAAATAGGAACGCCGATTACTCGGCTATTCCGAAGAATTCTTCCACCACGCGCATCTCAGTCGTCTTCTTATAATTCGGCAGGCTCTCGATGAAGACGCGGCCGTACTGCTTCTTCAGGATGCGGTTGTCGAGCAGGACAAGCAGGCCGCGGTCGTGCAGCGAGCGGATTAACCTCCCAAACCCTTGCTTCAGCGTGATGACCGCCGACGGCACTTGATACTGGAAGAAGGCGTTGCCGCCGTCGGCGTCGATCGCCTTAACACGAGCCGCGACGACCGGATCGCTGGGAACCGCAAACGGCAAGCGATCGATAATGACGCAGCTCAGTTGCTCGCCCTGTACATCCACACCCTGCCAGAAAGACGAGGTCGCAAACAGCACGGCATTCGGTGTGAGGCGAAACTCTTCGAGCAGCGCGCTCTTGGGCGCATCACCCTGGCGCAGCATTGGAAAGTTGATCTCGCCCAGCAGCCGGTGGTGGATTTCATTCATCTGCGCGTAGCTGGTGAAGAGTACGAACGCGCGGCCGCGCGTAATCTCGAGCAGCCTGCGGACGCGGTCCGCCGACTCGCTCACGAACTGCGGCGCGCGCGGGTCGGGCAAATCCGGAGGGACGTACAGCAGAGCCTGACTCTGGTAATCGAAGTGCGACGGCAGAACGGATTCCCGGGCGTGCTCCAAACCCAGTCGCTGGCGGATGTAGTCGAACTTGCCGCCAACGGCAAGCGTTGCCGAAGTGAGCACCGCGCTCTCCAGCTTTGACCAAAGGCATTCGCGCAGGATGGGGCCCACGTCGATCGGAGTCGCTTGCAGAAAAACATTCTGGCGTCCGTGGGCGAATCCTGAAGGACCTGGCTTGGGGTTCGTTTCGCGGCGATCAGAACGGCTGGGGCCGCGTTCCTGCCGAGCCGCGTTGCGGGCACCGCGACGCTCGATCCAGAACACGGTATTGCGATCCTCCGCTTCCAGAGCGAAGCCGAGGTGCGCCTGGATCTCCTGCGTACGACGGACAAAGTTGAAAATGTCCTCCGGCTTTTGCGGCACAGCCTCGAGTTCGCCGGTGAGGCGCGTCAGAGACTGGTTCAGGGCCAGGAACTCGTCTCCGTTTTCCTCGAGAAACTCTCGCCGATTCTCGAAAGCGAAACGTCCGTCGCCGGAGGGCAGCAGCGAGAAGAAGAATTGCGAGCGCTCGCGCAAACTTCCTAAGGCCCCGGACAGCGAGGGCGACAATATGCGGTTGTGCTGCAGCGATTGTTCAACGTCACGCGCCAGTTCCTCGACGCGCAGGTTGCTGACCGAAATGCCAAAATAATTTCCGGCGACGTCTTCGAGTTCATGAGCCTCATCGAAGATGACGGCGGCGGCTTCCGGCAGGATTCCGGCATCGGGTGCTCCGTCAGCCTGCAGCTTGATGGCGAGATCGGCGAAAAACAAATGATGGTTGACGATGATGATGTCGCTTTCCATCGCGCGCCGCCGCATCTCGGTGATGAAGCAGCGCTCAAACTGGCTGCATTTCTGTCCGATGCAGGCATCGGCGCGAGCGTCAAGCTTGGGCCAGAGCAGGCTGGCCTCGGGCAGTTCGGCGAGTTCGGAGCGGTCGCCGGTGCTGGTTGTCTTCTCCCAGGCTGCGATAGCCCGATATTGCTCAATCTCTTCAAACCCGCTGAGCACCGGCTGGTCGGTCAGGTCATAAAGTTTCTTGCGGCACAAATAATTGTTGCGGCCCTTCATGTAGCAGACCGACAGTTTCGCCTCCGCATGGTTGTCATTCCGAGCGGAGCGAGGAATCTGCTGTTCGCTGCCCGCTGAACCGGCCTGGCCATATAGCGCCTGTTCCAGAAAGGGGACATCTTTGTAGAAGATCTGCTCCTGCAGATTCTTCGTTCCGGTTGAGATAATCACGCGCTTGCCGGAGCGGATCACTGGCATGAGATATGCCAGCGTCTTGCCTGTGCCTGTGCCGGCTTCGACGATCAGGTGCCGCTTTTCCGCGAGCGCCTGCTCGACCGCCTCTGCCATCTGCAACTGACCGCGGCGGAACTCATACGCGGGGTGCGTGCGCGACAGCATCCCACCGGGGGCGAAGAATTGGTAAAGTGATGCGTCCTTCTTGCTGGGCGCGGGCCGGTTGGGCGAGGCGGACGATGCGGGCTGGGAACTCAAAGACACGGGAGTCTCTATAATACGAGTTCTGGCGGCAGGCGGCTGTCTCACCTAAGAAGCACTCAAACTTTGACCCATCCCACCTACAACTCGACGAACACTCTCGCCACGGCCGCCGCCGGCGTTCCTACGCTGGCGATTGTCGGGCGCCCCAATGTGGGGAAGTCCACGCTGTTTAATCGCATTGTGGGTTCTCGCCGCGCTATCGTCGGAGATGAGCCCGGCATTACGCGCGACCGCCTTTACGGAGAGGCCGAATGGCGCGGTCAGCGGCTGCGGATCGTGGACACGGGCGGCATTTTGCCGGAGGACAAGGATTTCATTCCGGCTGAAATTTTCCGCCAGGCCCGCGTTGCACTCGACGAAGCGGCAGCCATCGTTATGGTCGTCGATGGACGCACCGAGCTTGCTGCACCCGACCTCGAACTCGCGCGCCTGCTGCACAAAGCCAGCCGGCCACTGTTTTTGGCTGTGAACAAGGTGGACTCCGAGAAGCAATCCTCGCTGATTGACGAATTTCATCACCTCGGCATCCAGCAGATGTTTCCGATTTCCGCGGAACACGGCCGGGGTGTTGACGATTTGCTGGATGCAGTCGTTGCGATAATCCCCAAAGCTCTCACTACAGAGGGCACTGGGGACACGGAGGAAACACCGATCGTCGAGGGCGAACCGCCGGCGACCGATGACCAACGACCACCGGCCGAAGTGAAAGTCGCCATCATCGGCCATCCCAACGTGGGCAAGTCCACGCTGCTGAACTGCCTGACTTCCTCCGACCGCGCTATCGTCTCCCCCATCCCCGGCACTACGCGCGATGCCGTGGATGAAGTTGTCGAACACAACGGACGCCGCTTCCGCTTCATCGACACTGCCGGCATCCGCCGCAAAGGCAAGACGCACCTCATGGCCGAAAAGCTTTCGGTGGTTATGGCGCGCAAGCATCTTGAAGCCGCCGACATCGCCCTGCTGGTCATCGACGCCACCGAAGGCGTCAGCCAACTTGACGCCTCTATCGCTGGATACGCGCATGAGAGCGGACGGTCGATCATCATTGTCGTGAATAAGTGGGATCTCGTAATCAGCGGAAAGCAAAAAACGGCGCGGCCGACCAAAGCGGAACGCATGCGCGAATCGAAGCGTCCCGGCGACCGCGATGCTTATGAGGAACGCCTGCGCTACGAACTGAAGTTTCTGAATTACGCGCCCATCGTTTTTGTTTCAGCGCGGAGCGGCAAAGGCACGGAGGAGATTTTTCCGCTGCTCGAGGAGGTTGCCAGCGAGCGGCGTAAACGCGTGACCACCTCACAAATGAATAGATTCCTCGAGCATGTGGATTTCGAACGCGCCTCCGTTCCCATGCGCCAGCGCGTCAAGATTCTCTACATGACGCAGGCCTCAGTCGCGCCGCCCACATTCGTGCTCTTCACCAATCGTGCAGTGAAGCTGCACTTCTCTTACCAGCGGTTTTTGGAGAATCAGATTCGGCAGGCCTTCGGATTTGTGGGCACGCCGATCTGGATAAAAAACAGGGCGCGCGAGTCGTAACCCTTGCGGGACTCAGCGTGTCCGGCTTTGCTCCTACTCCCCCTCCACCATCCGATCTTGCGTGAGCAGGCCCACTTTTTGAACGCCGGCGTGATGGGCCACATCGATCACGTCGGCGACATATTGAAAGTCTACGTCGGCGTCGCCGCGCACAAACGCCACTTTTTCGACGCGGGAGACATAAATCTGTGCCAGGCGCGTGTCGAGATCTTGCCAGCGAACTTGCTGGCGATTGATCTTGACGATCGGCGGTTGGTCCCTTGCCGTCCAGACGACCTCGATCACAACGGTGCGCTCGGGGGAACTCTGAGCCGCGCTATTCTTCGGTGGCTGCGGAATCTGTGCCGTTTCTCCGTTCTCTTTATCCATCGATACCACCAGCATGAACATCACGATCAGGGTCAGCAGCACGTCGATCAGCGGCGTCACGTTAATCTGGGCTCGGGACGCACCTCCGCCTGCCCCATTTCCTGACATGGAGAATGCCATGTTGTTTGCTCCTCTCAGGACGCGCGCGTCTGCAAGATCAGACACCCGGCGTGCAACAGGAGTTCCTTCGTTTTCTGCAGTTTTGCGAGCAGGATCCGCGGTCATCGTTGGACGCGGGCGCCAGCCGGCGCGAGCTTGACCTCCCAGGGGTTATTTTCGTAGTCCCCTCAGGCTCATGGTTGCGCCAGAAGTTGGCCTTGTGGTACTTTATTTAATTGTCCCGGACATCTGGAAGGGATCAGAGGGATTAGTTTGCGCGAAGGCGCGTCTTTCCCCAGTGTTTGCTGGCGTAGCTCAGTCGGTAGAGCATCTGATTTGTAATCAGAGGGTCGGGGGTTCGAGTCCCTTCGCCAGCTCCAGAAAACAGAGAATTACGAGACGAATTTCCGGCAGGCGGCGGATTCAGTTAGCGGCGCAACAGGTTTTTCCAAACGCACTTCATTCGGAACTTTCCCGCGTGCAGTGGTCTTCGCGAAAGTCTTGCGCGAGCCTTGGTTTCCCTGTTTGGCGATGATTGAGTAAAGGTCGAGTTTCGACTTGGGCTGCGCTTGGGCTTGAGTTTGTTTGCGGGTTTTGGCGTGCGCATGATCGGCTTGGCATGGTTTGGTCCGGCCGGAAAGCGTGACGGCCGCATCGCCCGAAAGTTTCTGCACAGGTGGGTGAGTGGTTAAAGCCAACAGACTGTAAATCTGTCCCTCCTAGCGAGGTACGAAGGTTCGAATCCTTCCCTGTGCACCAGGTTGAGCCGTTGGCAGGCGTGAGTGAAGTGGGAGCCTGCTTGGCGAAATCCCGAGCGATTTTGCGAGGGAACCGATGAACCGTTTAGCTGGAGCTCTCATCGCCTACGCAGTTCTCGGAGTACTGACGTGGCTGACGATCAGCGACTCCAGGATTCGCGGCGTCACGCTGGTAATTCTTGCGATGTTCGCGGTCAAGAGCTGGATCCGCCGCAAAGATGTAATGCATGGCAGCGGAAGCGACGCGGAGTAGGTCAGCCGGGAGCTGACGGCTGGCGTAGGGCCGATGTAGCTCAGTTGGTAGAGCACTCCCTTGGTAAGGGAGAGGTCACCAGTTCAATCCTGGTCATCGGCTCCAGAGATTGGTTTCGCGAGGCTTGAGAAAGGCGCGCCTTTACGCCGCGCCGGTAAGAGCGGGATTCAAGGCGGCATTAGCCGCTGAGGTTTGGCTGAGAGCTGACAGTCCGATTCAGGGCGGGAGTAACTCAGTGGTAGAGTCACAGCCTTCCAAGCTGTTGGTCGCGGGTTCGATTCCCGTCTCCCGCTCCAGTGATTTGCTTCGGGTGCAATGACGGTGGGATTCGAGCAGGCCACGATCAAGGTCGAGAAGCAGCAGGAATACGGCACGCTGCAGGCTGCCGTCGAGCAGGTATTCCAGCCGCAGGTGGTCGAGACGTTCCTGAAGCAGATGGACCGCAAGGGCGTGCGCGTGCGGGATTTCGACGGCGTGCTGGCGAAGAAGGTTTTGGAAAGTGTGGTCGGCGGGAAGCTGGATGCGGCGCACTTGTATCAGTCGCTCAGCCTGTCGGACCAAGCGCAGATGCGCGAGTTCTACCTGTCGAAGCTGGAAACGGTCGAACAAGCGCTCCGGCACAGGTTTAAGAAGTTGTATCAGTATTACTAGTAGTGCCGGCCACTCGCCGGCCCGATAGCGGGCGTAAGCCCGCGGCAATGCAAGTTTGGAATCTCATCGAGAGATGGGATCCTCGAGGATGCGCGGGCGAGACGCCCGCGCGACAGCCGGCGACTCGCCGGCGCTACAAAGGACGAGAGACATGGCGAAAGAGAAATTTGAGCGGAATAAGCCGCACTGCAATGTGGGCACGATCGGGCATATCGATCATGGCAAGACCACGCTGACGGCGGCGATCACGAAGGTATTGTCGAAGCACAATCCGAAGATTGTGTTCCGGTCGTTTGACTCGATCGACAACGCGCCGGAAGAAAAGGCGCGCGGCATCACCATCGCGACGGCGCACGTGGAATACGAGACGGCGAACCGGCACTACGCGCACGTGGACTGCCCCGGCCACGCCGACTACATCAAGAACATGATCACGGGCGCGGCGCAGATGGATGGCGCGATTCTGGTGGTCGCGGCGACGGACGGTCCGATGCCGCAGACGCGCGAGCATGTGCTGCTGGCGCGGCAGGTGGGTGTGCCCTACATCGTTGTGGCTTTGAACAAGTGCGACGCGGTCGACGATCCCGAGTTGCTCGATCTGGTCGAGCTCGAAGTGCGGGAGTTGCTGAAGTCGTACAAGTTCCCCGGCGACGACGTGCCGGTGATCCGGCTGTCGGCGCTGGGCGCTTTGAACGGAGAAGAGAAGTGGGAGAAACAGATTGACGCGCTGATGGAGGCGGTGGACAAGAACGTGCCGCAGCCGGCGCGCGAGCTGGACAAACCGTTCCTGATGCCGATCGAAGACATTTTCTCGATCTCGGGACGCGGCACGGTGGTGACCGGGCGAATCGAGCGGGGCAAGGTGAAGGTTGGCGAGGAAGTGGAAATTGTCGGCTTCCGGGAGACGCGCAAGACGGTGGTGACGGGCGTCGAAATGTTCAAAAAGCAATTGGACGAAGGCATGGCGGGCGACAACGCCGGCCTGTTGCTGCGCGGCATTGGCAAAGACGATGTCGAGCGGGGCATGGTGCTGGCGAAAGGTGGATCGATTACGCCGCACACCAAGTTCAAGGCGGAAGTTTACATTCTGACCAAGGAAGAGGGCGGAAGGCATACGCCGTTCTTCAAGGGATACCGTCCGCAGTTTTACCTGCGCACGACGGACGTGACGGGTGTGGCCGAGCTTCCGGCAGGCACGGAAATGGTGATGCCGGGGGACAACGTGAGCCTGGTGATCGAGCTGATCACGCCGGTGGCGATGGAGAAGGGCCTGCGGTTTGCGATCCGCGAAGGCGGGCATACGGTAGGCGCCGGAACGATCGCGGAAATTATTCAGTAGTGTTGTGTGGCGCGGACGCCCTCGTCCGCGCTGCATGAAGCATGTATAAGGCAAACGCGGGCGAGGGCGCCCGCGCCACATCGCAAGGATTTGGAGTCAAGCAATGCCCCGAGAGATCGTTACGTTACAGTGCGGTGATTGCAAAGAGCGGAATTATTCGACGACCAAGAACCGCAAAACGACAACTGAGCGGCTGGAGTTCAAGAAATTCTGCCGCCGTTGCCGCAAGCACACGCCGCACAAAGAAGTTAAATAGCAGGCGGTTCCCGTGTTCAGGGCCTTTACTGGCAACTGAACTACTGGCGACTGCCCACTGTTTCTTACAGGGGCGTAAGCTCAACGGTTAAACTGCCGGTCTCCAAAACCGGACTTGGGGGTTCGAATCCCTCCGCCCCTGCCAGAGTTTTGAAGGGAACGGAACGATTCGGGAGCAACAATGGCAGTCGAGACGAGGAAAATGGCGAATTTAGCGGCAGCGGGTGGAAATTTCGGCGACCAAATCAAGTCCTGGCCGGAGCGCATCAGATCTTTCTACAACGACGTGCGCACCGAAATGCGCAAGGTAACGGCGCCAACCTGGAAGGAAGTACAGGCCACGACTACGGTAGTCATCATTACAGTGTTTCTTTTTGCGCTGTACTTCGCCATCATCGACTACTTCATTCAGCAGGCCGTGACGTATCTGTTCAGTTATTTCAAGGTTCACTAAAGGATTTACGCACAAACGCGGAAAGCGGCTGGCCTAGAGCCAGCCTAGAAGAAGCCAACAAATATGCAGGACGAAGAAAAAAACGAGACCCCAGCTGGCTCGGAAGCCGAAGCGCAGTCCTCCGCCGAAGGATCGGCCGTTACCACCGAGGCGCCGAAGAACCCGAACATGAAGTGGTACATCATCCACTCGTATTCGGGATTTGAGCGCAAGGTGAAGGAGTCGCTGGAGTCGCGGGTCGCGGCGTTTGGGTTGCAGGACAAAATCGGCAAAGTGCTGATTCCGACCGAGTCGGTCACCGAAGTGCGGGGCGGCAAGAAGTATACGTCCGAGCGCATGTTCTATCCCGGTTACGTGCTGGTCGAAATGGACATGGATGACCACGTATGGCATGTGGTGAAGTCCACGCCGCGCGTTACCGGATTCGTCGGCACCGGGCAGCAGCCCACGCCGCTGTCGGAAGAAGAAGTGCAGCATATCGTCTACAAAGTTGCCGACAGCCGCGAGAAGCCGAAGCTCAAAGTCAAGTTCGAGAAGCAGGAGACGGTTCGCATCACCGAGGGGCCGTTCGCCAGCTTCACGGGTGTGGTCGACGAGGTCAACGAAGATCGCGAGACATTGAAGGTCATGGTTACGATTTTCGGACGGTCGACGCCGGTGGAACTGGAATTCAATCAGGTGGAGAAAGTCGCGTAAAGCAATTTCAGACTTTCTACGTTTTCCAGGGAGTTTCACATTGCCGGGCCGAAAACCCTAGACCCGGAATTGAGGCGAGAAAGAGATCATGGCAAAAAAAGTTACAGGTTATGTGAAGCTGCAGATTGCGGCGGGCAAGGCCACTCCGGCGCCTCCGGTCGGTCCGGCACTGGGCCAGGCGCAGATCAACATCATGGAGTTCTGCAAGCAGTTCAACGCGCGGACGAGCCAGAAGGAGATGGAAGGGCTGATCATTCCGGTCGTCGTCTCGGTATACAACGACCGCTCGTTTACTTTCATCACCAAGACGCCGCCGGCGTCCATACTGCTGAAGCGTGCGGCGGGCATCGCCAAGGGATCGGGCACGCCGAACAAAGACAAAGTCGGCAAAGTCACGGCGAAGCAGGTTGAGGAGATTGCCAAGCAGAAGATGCCCGACCTGAATGCGGCCTCGGTCGAAACCGCGATCAAGAGCGTTCGCGGCACGGCGAGGTCGATGGGGATCGAAGTCGTTGGGTAGTTTTGGTAGAAGGGCACGGCTTCAGCCGCGCCGCTGAGACAACCGGTTTTAAGGGGCTTCAACCCCTGAGGATGTAAGTCAACATCACCACGGCTCTTCGAAACAACGTCGAGCGGTGGGAGACGAGGAAAAAGGAAATGCACAAGAAAGAAGGAAAGAACATTGCCAAGGCGCACGCCGCAGTCGAGCCGCGCCCCTATGTGCTGCAGGATGCGGTCCCGCTTCTGCAGAAAGTGAAATACGCGAAATTTGACGAAACCGTCGAGGTCACGTTGCGGCTGGGAGTCGATCCCAAGCACGCCGACCAGATGGTGCGCGGCACGGTGGTTTTGCCGCATGGTCTGGGCAAGTCGAAGAAAGTTCTAGTCATCGCTACCGGCGAAAAAGTGAAAGAGGCCGAAGCTGCGGGCGCCGATTTTGCGGGCGGCGAAGAGATGGTCGAGAAGATCACCAAAGAGAATTGGACCGATTTTGACGCTCTCATTGCTACGCCAGATGTAATGAAATCCGTCGGACGTCTGGGCAAGATTCTCGGTCCCAAGGGCCTGATGCCAAATCCGAAGACTGGCACCGTAACCTTCGACGTGGGTAAGGCAGTGCAGGAAGTGAAGGCCGGAAAGGTCGAGTTCCGCACCGACAAAACGGCGCTGGTTCACTGCCCAGTCGGCAAGATTTCGTTTACGCCGGACAAGTTGATCGAGAATGCGACGGTGCTGATCACCAGCGTGATCAAGGCCAAGCCCTCGGTCGCGAAGGGCAAGTACATCAAGGGCTGCACGCTGAGTTCGACGATGGGGCCGGGAATCCAGCTGGACGTGGCTCCGATTGAGGCGGCAGCGAAAGCTTAGTTTTGTGTGGGGACGGCCGCCCTCGGTCGTCCGCGTTGCGAGGCAACGCTTCAACAGTGATCAAGACTCACAAGATTCGAGGATTTAACCAATGGCGGTTACTAAAGCAAAGAAGACACAGCAGGTTGAGAAGCTGACCAAGGATCTGAAGAATGTTTCCAATGTAGTGGTTGCGACCTATACAAAGCTGACCGTGGCCCAGGACTACGAACTGCGCAAAGCCTTGCGGGGCGCGGGCGCAAAGTACCAGGTTGTCAAGAACACCTTGGCGGAGCGAGCCGCGAAGGGCAGCAAAGTCGAAGGGGCTTTGAAAGACCTTGCTGGAGTGACCTCGATTGCCTATACGACCGGCGACCCCGTGGCGATGGCCAAGGCGCTGACCAAGTATGCCAAGGATACGCCCGAGTTTACTTTCAAGGTCGGCGTGGTCGAAGGCCGTGTCATCAATATCAAGGAAATCGAAGCGCTGGCCTCGATGCCGTCGAAGGAAGAATTGATGTCGAAGCTGCTGTTCCTGATCAATGCCCCGGCGCAGCGCCTGGTCACTGCGATGGGCGCGGTCGGACGCAACTTGGCCGTGGTGGTGGATCAGGGCGTGCAGGGGAAGAAGTTCAAAGAAGCATAAATGTTCGCCTCGGGAGGGGCGACTCACCCCTCTAGGATTGCTGGATGAGCTCGAACAAGTTTGGTTGTCCGCAAGTCAGGGGTTGCGCGGTTCGTTCCCAGCGTTGTCTGGCGCCAGGAATTTGGACCTGCCGCACTGGAAACCGTGATTTGCGGATGGCGAAAGAACGATAAAGACTACATACTGGAGAACTAACATGGCGGATCTGCAACAAATCGAAGATTCAATTGTGGGCTTGTCGCTTCTCGAAGCGGCGGAGCTGGTCAAGAAGCTGGAATCGCGTCTGGGTGTATCGGCAGCGGCAGCGGCTCCCGTGATGGTGGCGGGCGGCGGTGCGGGCGCGGCGGCAGCGGCTCCGGCGGAGGAGAAGACCGAATTCACCGTGGTGCTGAAAGAAGTCGGCGCCAACAAGATCAATGTAATCAAGGCCGTCCGCGAAGTTACCAGCCTGGGCCTGAAAGAAGCCAAGGAACTGGTGGATGGAGCGCCCAAGAACGTGAAAGAGGGCGTCTCCAAGGAAGAAGCGGAGACCATTAAGAAGAAGTTTACCGATGCCGGCGCGGTTGTCGAAGTGAAATAACTGGCTGGCATGAAGCGGGCGGGTTGCCCGCTTGGTCGGCAGTGGCGAGGGCTGGCGTCCATCAGCCCCTTGCTCCAGCCGGGTTAGTTTCCCGAAGATGCACTGGAAAGAGTGCAAAATCGTTAAGGTAAGCACGTTCCTACTTGTGAAGCCAAGGCGGCGATGTTAGCATCTATATAACGTCGCTTCCTTCGGCCTCACTCAAGCGCGAGTGAGACTCGCGAGGGAAGTTTAGGCACGCTGCTCCGCGGGCAGGCGGGGCGGAAACAGGCCGAAGAACTGGCGCGAACGAGTTCAAATCAGAAATGGCGAAACGCCTTGGTTGGCGTCTGCGGGAACGACTGTCCCTGCGGACGCCCTGTCGTGTTTTGCGGTTTGGTTGGTCGAAGTTCCCAGGTTTATCCGGCTCTGCATCAGGCTGGCTTTTACATACGGTAAGTCCCGCGGCGCGGCAAATTGGCGCGCCCCACATTCCGCGGTTTGAGCGCGGCCCTCGGCTGCGCGTGAGATTGGGAGTTTCTTGACGATGAAGAATAACGCCTTCCGTACACGCTTTGATTTTTCCAAAATTCCGGCAACCATCCAGATTCCAAACCTGATCGAGGTGCAGAAGCGCTCTTACGACCGCTTCCTGCAGATGGACAAACTTCCCAGCGAGCGCGAAGACGGCGGCTTGCAGGCGGTGTTTCAGTCCGTTTTCCCGATCACCGATTTCCGCAACGTATCACAACTGGAATTTGTGGATTACGCCATTGGTAACTGGGAGTGCAAGTGCGGCCACTTGAAGGGCCTGCATCACCTCCGTACCACTTGCAAGAACTGCGGCAACACCGTCATCACCGATCCGTTCCACCCTGGGGAAGTGCTGTGCGGCAAGTGCGGCACCTACAACGCCAATACGCCCGATTTCTGCAACAAGTGCGGCGACCCGGTCGGCTTGCAATTGAAATACGACGTGGCCGAGTGCGAAGAGCGCGGCATGACTTATTCCGCACCGCTCAAGGTGACGATGCGCCTGACCATTTTCGACAAGGATGCCGAGACCGGCAACCGGTCGATCCGAGACATTAAAGAGCAGGAAGTTTTCTTCGGCGATGTTCCGCTGATGACGCAGAACGGTACGTTCATTATTAACGGCACAGAACGGGTCATCGTCAGCCAGTTGCACCGTTCGCCGGGCGTGTTCTTTGAGACCGCCAACAACCGTACTTACTTCCTGGGAAAGATCATCCCCTACCGCGGCTCGTGGGTGGAATTCGAGTACGACCAGAAGAACGTTTTGTACGTCCGCATCGACCGCAAGCGCAAATTCCTCGGCACGATTTTTCTCCGCGCCCTCGGACTGCGTTCCGGCGAAGACATTCTCAAGACGTTTTACACCACGGATCGGATCGCGATCCGCGACAAGAAGCTCTACTGGACGCTCGACCCGGCCAGTGAGAAAGCCACCAACCTGCTTGGCATGAAGCTGGCGCACAGCATCAAGTCGAAGTCGGGGGACGAGATTGCCCACTCGGGCCGCAAGATCAACGCGCAGACGCTGAAAGACATCCAGAAAGCCAAGATCACGGAAATCGAAGTCGACATCACGGATCTCGAAGGCGCATGGACGGCCGGCGACATCGTTGACACGACCACCGGGGAAGTCATGCTCGAAGCCAACTCGGAGTTGACCGCCGACAAGCTCTCGAAAATCCTCGACTCCGGGGTTGTAGAAATGTCGCTGTTCTTCCCTGAGCGCGACGACGTGGGCACTGTCATCAGCCAGACGCTGAAGCGCGATTCGATCAAGACTCCACAGGAAGCGCTGATCGAAATCTACCGCAAGCTGCGGCCCGGCGATCCGCCGACGCTTGACACGGCGACGGCGCTGTTTCATGGGATGTTCTTCGACCCCCGCAAGTACGATTTTTCAAAAGTCGGACGGCTGAAGTTCAACATCAAGTTGCACGAAAACCAGGACGCGACCAGCCTCGAAAAGCGCACACTCGATCCCGACGACTTCTACGCCACCATTGCGTACCTGCTCAAGCTGCGCAAGAACATCGGCGCGGTCGACGACATCGATCACCTGGGCAACCGCCGCGTGCGCGCCGTGGGCGAGTTGATGGAGAACCAGTTCCGCATCGGCCTGGTGCGCATGGAACGCGCGATCAAAGAAAAGATGTCGGTCTACCAGGAAATGTCGACGGCCATGCCGCACGACTTGGTTAACGCCAAGCCGGTGATGGCCGCGATCCGCGAGTTTTTCGGATCGTCGCAGCTTTCGCAGTTCATGGATCAGACCAACCCGCTCTCCGAGATCACGCATAAGCGGCGTCTCTCGGCGCTTGGGCCGGGCGGACTTTCTCGTGAAAGAGCTGGATTCGAAGTGCGCGACGTCCATCCCACGCACTACGGCCGCATCTGCCCGATTGAAACGCCGGAAGGCCCGAACATCGGCCTCATCTCATCGCTGAGCTGCTACGCGCGCATCAACGACTACGGCTTCATCGAGTCGCCCTACCGCAAGATCAAGGGCGGACGCGTCATCGACTACGTCACCATCGTCAACGTGGGCGACAGCGACTTCAAAGTCGGCGATCACGTCGAGAAGCACGAGATCGAGAAGATCAACAACGAGCTGAGAGAGAAGCGCAAGAAGCCGGCGCAGATTGAGCCGCACTCGTTCTATCTCTCCGCCTGGGAAGAGGACAAACACACCATCGCGCAGGCCAACGTCGAACTCGACGACAAGCTGCGCATCGTGGCCGACCTGGTCAACGCCCGCAAGGCCGGCAACTTCGTTCTCGTTAGCCGAGACGAAGTGGATTACGTCGACGTCAGCCCGAAGCAACTCGTCTCCGTGGCGGCATCGCTCGTGCCGTTCCTCGAGCACGACGACGCCAACCGCGCGCTGATGGGAGCGAACATGCAACGGCAGTCCGTGCCCTTGCTGCGCGCGCAGGCGCCGATCGTCGGTACCGGCATGGAAGGCGTTACTGCCCGCGACTCGGGCGCGGTCGTTCTTGCCCGCCGCAATGGTCTCGTCGATTCCGTCGACTCCGAGCGCATCATCGTGCGCGTCGAAGGCGAGCATCATCCCACGCAGCTGTCGCGTGAGGTGGGTAGCGACATCTACCAGCTCACCAAGTTCAAGCGCTCCAACCAGAACACCTGCATCAACCAGAAGCCAGTCGTGAAAAAGGGCGAGCGTGTACTGAAGGGGCAGGTGATTGCTGACGGTCCCTGCACCGATCACGGCGAACTCGCACTGGGGCGAAATGTCCTCGTCGCCTTCATGCCGTGGCGCGGTTACAACTTCGAAGACGCGATCCTGGTCTCCGAAAAAATGGTGAAAGAGGATTACTACACCTCTCTCCACATTGAGGAATTCGAAATCGAATCGCGCGACACCAAGCTCGGTCCCGAGGAAGTTACGCGCGACATTCCCAACGTCAGCGAGACCATGCTGCGCAATCTGGATGAAGCCGGCGTGATTCGCATCGGGGCCAGTGTGAAGCAGGGAGACATCCTCGTGGGCAAGGTCACGCCCAAGGGCGAAACCCAGCTCACGCCAGAAGAAAAGCTGCTGCGCGCGATTTTTGGCGAAAAGGCCGGCGACGTGCGCGACGCTTCGCTCTACTGCCCGCCGGGCATTGAGGGCGTCATCGTCGACGTGAAGATCTTCTCGCGCAAAGGACAGGAAAAAGATGAGCGCGCCAAGGCCATCGAAGCCACGCAGATCGCGAAGTTGGAAAAGAATCTTTCAGATGAAATCCGAATTCTTACCGACGAGCGTCTGAAGCGTCTGGAAAACATCCTCGGCGGCAAAGAAGTGCAGGCCGACCTGCACGACGAGCGCACCAACAAGCGTCTGCTGACCAAGGGCAACATCCTGAACCGCGACGAAATTGAACGCATCTCGACCCGCAACCTCAAGCGCATCAAGTACGCCGATAAAGATCCGCGGGTCAACGAGCAGATCGACGAGATCGAGGAGATGACGTCGCGTCAGATCGATGTGCTCAAAAAGATTGTCAACGAGAAGAAGGAAAAGCTCACCAAGGGCGACGAGTTGCCCCCGGGCGTGATCAAGCTGGTCAAAGTCTACATCGCCATGAAGCGCAAGCTGAGTGTGGGCGACAAGATGGCCGGCCGTCACGGCAACAAGGGCGTGATCGCCCGCATTCTGCCGGAAGAGGATATGCCGTACCTCGAAGACGGAACGCCGGTCGAAATCGTGCTCAACCCGCTCGGCGTGCCGTCCCGTATGAACGTGGGCCAGATTCTCGAAACCCATCTGGGATGGGCCGGCTTCGTGCTCGGCGAGAAGATCACGAACCTGCTCAAGGAGAACACGCGGACAGAGGCCATCCGCCGCGAGTTGAAGGTGTTGTTCAAAGACTCGCAGCTGTCCGACATCATCGCCGACTTGAGCGACGAAGAACTCGAATCCGTGGCGCCTACGCTGGTTAAGGGAGTGTTCATGGGGTCGCCGGTGTTCGACGGCTCGAAAGAAGGCGAAATCAAGGCGCTGCTGGAACACGCCGGCCTGCCGACTTCGGGCAAGACAACGCTATTCGACGGGATGACCGGCGACAAGTTCGAACAGCCAATCACCGTGGGTTACATCTACATGCTGAAGCTGTCGCACCTGGTGGACGACAAGATTCACGCACGTTCCATCGGTCCGTACTCGCTGATCACCCAGCAGCCGCTCGGTGGAAAAGCGCAGTTCGGCGGCCAGCGTTTCGGAGAAATGGAAGTCTGGGCGCTGGAGGCCTATGGCGCAGCCTTCATCCTGCAGGAGCTTTTGACGGCGAAGTCCGACGACGTATACGGCCGCACCAAGATCTACGAGGCCATCGTCAAGGGTGAAGCTGCCATGGAACCCGGCGTGCCGGAATCGTTTAACGTGCTGATCCGCGAGCTGCAGTCGCTCTGCCTCGATGTGGAATTGATCAAGGCAGCGGAAAAGAAACCGACCGCAAGCGCGGCAGCAGATTAGTCCTGAGTTCCGAGTCGCGAGTCCTGAGCAAGACCGGAATCGCCGCTCGGCGCGAGGGCATGAGTGAGTTCGATGAAATTGAGGGCCGACTTCAACGGTTTGTTCAGTCAGGTGCTGTGCTTATCGCACAAAGATACTGCGGTTGATGAGCATGGGAACGCCGTGGCACTCGTTGAGGGAATGCAAGTCACGGTTTTCGACGAAGATATGGAAGATGGCCAGCCCGATGACTTAATCGCGTCGGGCACGGTTGAGCGGTCGCCGGATTGGCTTCAGTGTCGCGGTTCGCGATGGGTTTTGCGAATCGATGAAAACGGAGTTCGACACGAGTCGGATCTGCGAAGCGCGAAGAGTTAAAGCTTAACGAGTTTTAGAAAACGGTTCCGCGAGACAATCGCTCTCGGTCATCGCGGAAGGAAATCGGTACTGGGTACTGGCAACTGAGTACTGGGTACTCTCGAGAGCAGGAAGCGGAGGAACACCTTGTTTCGTTCGAGCCCCTTTGAAATGGCAAATGTGATCGCCGACTTCGACGCCATTCGCATCAGCCTGGCCTCGCCGGAAAAAATCCGGAGCTGGTCGCATGGCGAAGTCACCAAGCCGGAGACTATCAACTACCGCACCTTCAAACCGGAGCGCGACGGCTTATTCTGCGCCCGCATCTTTGGCCCGGTCACCGACTGGGAGTGCCTCTGCGGCAAGTACAAGCGCATGAAGCACCGCGGCGTCATCTGCGACAAGTGCGGCGTAGAAGTTACGCTCTCGAAAGTCCGTCGCGAGCGCCTCGGCCACATCGAACTGGCTTCGCCCTGTTCGCATGTGTGGTTCTTCAAGGGACTGCCCAGCCGCATCGGGCACCTGCTCGACATTTCCCTGCGTGACCTCGAGTCCGTGCTCTACTTCGAAGCCTACGTCGTGGTCGAGCCCGGCGACGCTCCGGTGAAAGAGCGCGAGGTCATCAAAGACGAAGCCAAGTTCCGTGAACTTGACCAGCAATACCGTCCCGCCGGTTTCAAGGCGATGATGGGCGCGGAAGCGATCAAGGAACTGCTCAAGCGCGTCGACACCGACGGGCTTTCGACCGAACTGCGCGAGAAGATGAAGAACGAGAGCTCGCTGCAGAAGCGGCTCAAGTACGCCAAGCGGCTGAAAGTCGTCGAGGCCTTCCGCAAGAGCGGCAACAAGCCGCACTGGATGATCCTAGACGTCATCCCGGTCATTCCGCCGGAGTTGCGTCCCCTCGTTCCACTCGATGGCGGCCGCTTCGCGACCTCCGACTTGAACGACCTCTATCGCCGCGTCATCAACCGCAACAACCGGTTGAAGAAGCTGATGGACCTGCACGCCCCGGAAGTCATCGTGCGCAACGAAAAGCGCATGCTGCAGGAAGCGGTCGACGCCCTGTTCGATAACGGACGCCGTGGCCGCGTGCTGCGCGGCGCCAACAACCGTCCGCTGAAGTCGCTCTCCGACACGCTAAAGGGCAAGCAGGGACGCTTTCGCCAGAACCTGCTCGGCAAGCGCGTCGACTACTCCGGACGTTCCGTCATCGTGGTCGGCCCCGAGCTCAAGCTGCATCAGTGCGGCTTGCCAAAAAAGATGGCGCTCGAACTGTTCAAGCCGTTCATCTATCACCGGCTCGAGCAGACCGGCAATGTCACCACCATCAAGCAAGCCAAGGAAATGGTCGAGCAGCAGGAACCAATCGTGTGGGACATCCTGGAAGAGGTCATCAAAGACCATCCGGTTCTCTTGAACCGCGCTCCCACGCTTCACCGCCTCGGCATTCAGGCGTTCGAGCCGGTGCTGGTCGAAGGCAAGGCCATCAAGATTCACCCGCTGGTCTGCACCGCGTTCAACGCCGACTTTGACGGCGACCAGATGGCGGTTCACATTCCGCTGTCTCCGGAAGCTCAGGTTGAGGCGAGCGTGCTGATGCTGGCTTCGCACAACATTCTTTCGCCTGCGTCCGGCCAGCCGATCACCGTGCCCACGCAAGACATGGTCCTGGGCTTGTATTACCTGACCAAGGGCAAGCCCGGCGCAAAGGGTGAAGGCCGCGCCTTCGCCAACATCGAGGAAGTATTGCTCGCGCTCGATACCGGCGAAGTCGAAACCCTCTCCCCGATCCGCCTGCGTTATTCGGGTTCGCTGATTGACCTGACCACGGCATACGACGATCAGGACATCATCCACACCGAACCGGTGCAGGTCGAGCGCTCGTTCATCAACACGACCGTCGGCAGGGCGATTCTCAACGATCACCTCCCCGAGGGCATGCCCTATGTCAACGGTCTGCTGAAGAAAAAGGGTATCGGCGCGCTGGTTAATTATTGCTACCTAACGTTCGGCCTCGAGGTCACCGTCAAGATGCTTGACGAGGTCAAGTCGCTGGGCTTCCGCTTCGCGACCCGCGCCGGCTTGTCCATCGGCATCGACGACATGGTCATCCCGGACAGCAAGAAAGTTCTTGTCCGCGATGCCGAGAAGCAAGTCGTCAACGTGCAGCAGCAATATCTGGACGGCGCCATCACCAACGGCGAGCGCTACAACAAGGTCATCGAAATCTGGTCGGCGATCACCGAAAAGGTTGCCGACGAAATGTTCGGTGAGATGCAGAAGCGCGACAAGGAAGGCGAACTCAATCCGATTTACGTCATGGCCGACTCCGGTGCTCGCGGATCGAAACAGCAGATTCGCCAGCTCTCCGGCATGCGCGGCCTGATGGCCAAGCCTTCCGGCGAAATCATCGAGTCGCCCATCACGGCGAACTTCCGTGAAGGTCTCACGGTGCTCGAATACTTCGTCTCGACCCACGGCGCCCGCAAGGGACTGGCCGATACTGCGCTCAAGACGGCCGACTCGGGTTATCTGACTCGGCGTCTGGTCGACGTCGCGCAAGACGTCATCATCAGCGAATACGACTGCGGCACCGTCGACGGCATCTACGTGCAGGGCATCGTGGAAGCCGGCGAAATTATCGAACCGCTGCGCGACCGCATCGTGGGCCGCGTGTCGCTCGAAAAGATTAAAGACTATGACGGCAACGTCATCGTCGACATCAACCAGGAAATTACCGAAGACCTCGCGGGAGCGATTCAGGCTGCCGGAATCGAGCGCGTGAAGATTCGCTCGGTGCTGACCTGCGAATCGAAGCGCGGGGTCTGCGTGATGTGCTACGGCCGCAACCTGGCTTCCGGACGTCTCGTTGAACTAGGCGAAGCGACCGGCGTCATCGCGGCGCAGTCGATCGGCGAACCCGGAACACAGCTCACCATGCGTACCTTCCACATTGGCGGTACGGCATCGCGAGTCTCCGAACAGTCGCGCCTTGATGCCAAGAACAACGGCACCGTGCGCTTCATCGGATTGCAGACCGTGCGCGCAAAGTCGGGCGATCTGGTCGTAATGAACCGGCAGGGCTCGATCGCCGTGGTCGACGACAAAAATCGCGAACGCGAACGCTACTCGGTCGTGTACGGCGCGAAGGTCAAGGTTAACGAGGGCGACCCGGTCACGCTCGGGCAAGTCATGGTCGAGTGGGATCCTTACACCTTCGCCATCCTGACCGAAATCGGCGGGACGGTGCAGTTCAAGGACCTGCAGGAAGGCGTCACGCTGCACGAAGAAGTGGACGAAGTCACCGGCCTTTCGCGGCACGTAGTTGGCGATTCTCCCGACGAGAAGCGGCAGCCCGCGATCGTGATCAAGGGCAGCAAAACCAGCAAGCGCTACCTAATGCCGTCGCGTTCGCACCTGATGGTGCAGGATGGCGACGCGGTCAACCCAGGCGACGTACTGGCCAAGATCCCGCGCGAGACTACCAAAACGAAGGACATCACCGGTGGTCTGCCGCGCGTGGTCGAGTTGTTCGAGGCCCGCAAGCCGCATGAAACCGCGGTCATCAGCGAAATCGATGGCACGGTCAAGTTCGGCGAGGTTTCGAAAGGTCAGCGCAAAATCTATGTGGTCGCCGACAATGGCAGCGAAAAAGAATACTCGGTGCCCAAAGGCGTTCACATCAACGTGCAGGAAGGCGAGCGCGTGAAAGCCGGCGAACCTTTGATGGATGGCCCGCTTAACCCGCACGACATCCTGGCTGTGCTCGGCGAAAAAGAGCTGCAGGCTTACCTGGTCAACGAAATCCAGGAAGTCTACCGCTTGCAGGGCGTCAACATCTCCGACAAGCACATCGAAGTGATCGTCCGCCAGATGATGCGCTGGGTGAACGTCGAAGACGTAGGCGACACTACCTTCCTGCTCGACGAGAAGCTCGACAAGTTCCGCTTCCGTGCGGAGAACGATCGGGTTATCAAGGAAGGCGGCAAGCCGGCGACGGCCCGTCCGCTGCTGCTCGGCATCACCAAGGCGTCGCTCGCGACCGACTCGTTCATTTCGGCGGCGTCATTCCAGGAGACTACGCGCGTGCTCACCGAAGCCTCCATTCAGGGCGCGGTCGACCACCTGCGCGGTCTGAAAGAGAACGTCATCGTTGGACGCCTCATCCCTGCCGGAACGGGCATGGAGTACTACCGCAACGTTCGCCTCTCGCCGGAAATGGAAGAGGCGGCTGCGAAGGTACAGGCGGAAGTCTCAGCGGCTTACGAGGAAGCCGAGCGCGCCCTGGAAATGATGCGCCAAGAGGGCGAGACCGACGATTTGCCCGCGGAACTGCCTGCGGCGGAATAAGCAGAACTCAGATCAGCCTCGGGGGCGAGTCACTTCGCCCCCGAAGTTGCATCTGGAAGTCAAAATTAAAGTGGAGGCATCAGCCTTCGGCGCTTGCCTGCCGGCGAAGCGCCGCCGGCGAATACTGAGCACGGAGTCGTTGTAACAAACCATGCACGCATCCCCCCAGCGATTGCGTATTGAGGAACCCGGGCAACTTCCTTCTTTGCAGCCGGTGCCTCCCGGCCCTAAGCTTAGTCATCGCATGTTTCGCTTTCTCCGCTTGTTGCGACTGGCTACCTGGCGCGCTTTCGAGCACGACGCTTTCGCTACCGCGAAAGCCTCCGCGTATTCGTCGATTCTTACGTTCTTCCCCGTTCTGCTCATCGTTGGATCCAGCCTCGCGACCTGGCGTAAAGGCGGGCCGTATCTGCGCGAAATCTCTTACGCTCTGGGCAGCATCCTGCCGGCGGGCAGCGCTACCGCCGTGAACTATCTCAAGGGCGCCGCCAAGCATCCTGTGGGATTTTTATTCACCACGTCTCTGATTACGCTCTGGACCGCCTCTGGCGTCATGATCTCCTGGATGGATGGTTTCCGGCGATGTTATGGACTGCCGAAAACCTGGGGATTGATCAAAGAGCGTCTCATCGCCTTCTTGCTTGTCATTTTTGCGCTCGTCCCGATGACCTTCGCCACACTTATGGTTGCTTTGGGCAGCAAAATCGAGACTCGCATTCTTTCCTACATTGATCCCGATTTCAGCGTTTATATTTTGTTGTTGTGGGGCGGCATGCGCTGGTTAATCGCCACGCTCACCAGCATTTCTGTCATTGCCCTCATCTATCATCACGCCGTTCCCCGTACCCAGCCGTGGCATAGCGTGATTCCCGGGGCGACCCTGGCCACGTTCGTCTGGTTCGCGGTCACCGTTGGATTTCGGTCCTACCTGCAGCACTTCGGCGACTTCACCACCATTTACGGATCGCTCGGAGTCGCCATGGCACTGCTGGTGTGGATGTATCTGATCTCCCTGGTTGTCCTGGTGGGCGCGGAATTCAACGCGCTGCTGTTCCCGCGCGCCATGCTGGGCAAGGAACTGACGGCGATCACGACCAAGGTGGCGCGGTGAAGCAGAACTGCCGTCGCGCGAAGATCATCTGTACGATTGGGCCCGCCTGCAACTCCGAAGCAGCGATGCGCGACCTGCTCCGCCTCGGGATGGACGTTGCGCGCCTGAATTTTTCGCACGGGACGCACGAAGACCACGCCCATAACATCAGCCGCTTGCGCCGCGCCGCCGAACGGGAAGGCCGTACCGTCTGCATCCTGCAGGATCTGCAAGGCCCCAAAATACGCACCGGCCTGCTTGAACGGCACGAACCTGTGCTGCTGAAGACCGGGTCTGTCGTCAGCATTACTCCCGATAGCATTCCCGGTACCGCCGCGCGCATCTCGACGACTTTTCCCGATCTCGCCCGCGAACTTTCGCCGGGCGCGCGCATACTGCTCAGCGACGGCCTGATCGAGTTGCGGGTACGCGGATCGCGCGGCAAAGATGTGCTGTGCGATGTGATTAACGGCGGCATGCTCGGCGAGCACAAAGGGATCAATCTTCCAGGCGTTGCGCTTTCCATTCCGGCGTTGACCGAGAAAGACCGCAAGGATCTCGAATTCGGCCTGGCGCACGGCGTCGACGCGGTTGCGTTTTCCTTCGTGCGAACTGCGGCGGACATCAATCTAGGGAAACAGATCATCGCCGCGCATCGCAGCGATATACCCGTGATCGCCAAGCTCGAGAAGCCGCAAGCCATTGATCATCTGGAAGAAATTCTTGAGGCATCCGACGGAGTCATGGTAGCCCGCGGCGATCTTGGCGTCGAAATGGCGCCGGAAAAAATTCCTGTCATTCAAAAGCACATCATTCGCAGGGCCGCAGTGTGGCGCAAGCCCGTGATCACGGCTACACAGATGCTGGAGTCGATGGTCGAAAACCCCCGCCCGACGCGCGCCGAGGCCAGCGACGTAGCCAACGCCATCTTCGACGGTTCGGATTCCGTCATGCTGTCCGCCGAAACGGCCAGCGGACAATACCCACGGGAATCGGTTTCCATCATGTCGCGCATCGTGGTGGAAGCGGAATGCAACATGTCCGATTTCGTGCAGTTCCGCCGCCGCCGCGAACCCCACTCGCTTTCCGTCGCCGAAACCATCTGCGAGTCGATCGCCCACTGCGCCGATGACCTACCCATGGGCGCGATTGCCGTTTTCACCGAAACCGGCAACACCGCGCGCATGATTTCGAAATATCGTCCCAAGGTCCCCATCTACGCTTTTACCCACATTACTCCCGTGGTGCATCGGTTGAACCTTTACTGGGGAGTGCATCCCGTGAGTTGCCGGCAGGCCCGTTCCGCGGAGCAAATGGTTTCGATGGCAGAGCAGCATCTTCTCCGGCGCAGCCAGCTTAAGCCGGGAGACGTACTGGGAGTTGTGGCCGGCACGCGCCAGGCTTCAGGTTCCACCAATCTGATGCGCCTTCACGTGGTCACCAGCGAAGAGGCCAGCGATATTGCGCATTCGAAAACTTCGTCCAGGAAAGCAGCTGCGCGGCCGCGCCCATCGCGCCGCCGCAAGTTATAATCGGCGCTTATGGCGCAAGCGATCCTGTCGGTCGCGGTATGGAAGCCTGTTTCTGAAATGGAGGCTGCTTCGCTCGCTACCCTCCGCGAGATTACGTCCATCGTCGCCAGAAAAGCCTATGGACGCGACCTGCTCTACCGCGATCGGGAATCGCATTACGTTTTGCTGCGCTATTGGAAATCCGAAGATGCGCGCCGCGAAGCGATGGAAGATCCTGAGTTGTTGCGCTGCTGGGCCCGCCTGGGAAACGAAATTCAGATCGTGAAAGTATACGAAACACTCGCCGAAGTGCCACTCGAGAACGGAAAGTAGGCGAAAGCTGCCTCATCGAATGACCGGTAATCCAATTATGATGCTTCACAATTATGTCTTCTCCAGGCGGGAAGCCACCGGGGGGAAGTAAGCTTGCGGATCGTCCTGTTAAGGAACGTGCCGGAAGAGCCCTCCTTGTGCCTGAGTTGGAATGATTTAATCCCACAGATGGAGCAGCCGCAGGTTTTCTACACCTGCGAGTGGGCTCTGGCCGTGCAGTCCGCGTATCAGGCCTCTCTGAAGCCCCTGTTATTTCTCGGCTACAACGGCGATGATTTGGCGGGAGTGGCGTGTCTGGGTGCGGACATGGACGAACAAACTGTAAGTTTTCTCACCGGCACTACTGGCGATTACTGTGAGTTCCTGAGTCATCCGCGGCAACGAGCGGAATTCGTCGACGCGGTCTTCGCTGAACTTCATCGGCTTCAGGTGCGTAATCTGGTGCTGGCCAATTTACCGGCAGACTCGGCCACCCCCGCCGCCATTCGGAGTGCGGCAAAGAAATATGGTTTTCATGTGTACATTCGACCGGCGTACCTGTGCCCCCAGGTTGAGCTCGGATCTGCCGCGCAACGGGAACAGTTGAAGAGTACCGTAATGCGCAAAAGACAACTGCGCCGGTGCATGCGAGCGTTGGAACGCGAGGGGCCAGTGACTTCCGCCTACGTTCGGTCGTGGACGCAGATCCGCGCTGCCTTGCCCGATTTCGTCGACGCCCATGTGGCGCGTTTTCGCGATAAACAGGGCATCAGCTTTCTCTACACGCCCGAGCGCCAGTTCTTTATGCAAGAGCTCGCCAGGAGATTCTCGGACACCGGGATCATAACCTTTAGCACGTTGATGGTCGCGGACCGGCCCGTTGCGTGGAGCTATGGCTTTCAATTTCACGGAGTCTGGTTCCTGTATCAGACGACTTTCGACATTCGGAGCGAAGAAAATTCCCCGGGGTATTGCCTGCTTGCGAGCATTGTGATGGAAGCGTGCGAGATGAGCTCGCTAAAGGTGGTGGACTTGGGATTAGGAGCGGAGGCGTACAAAGACTGGTTTTCAAACGCCACCCGGCAGACTCTGCACGCCACACTCACAACGTCTGCGCTGGCCCACTGGCGCGAGATTGCCAGGCATCGCATCGCTACCGAGGTGAAACGCTTCCCGAAATTAGAGGCGGCGATCCGAAACGCCCGATCCAGATTAAGACCGCAAAGTTCTTCTGTTCACGCCAAGTGATCGGGCATGATCGCTGTCTGCGGCGAACCATTTTAGTCATCACAAGCCCACCTATTTCCTTTGACGTGCCTCGGCCGGGCGGTCAAGCTTTGTTTAGAGACAGAAGACAAGCGCACAAAGAAGCGCGCAATGAAATGAAGCTGAGGGATTGAGGTCTCCGCGATCAGCCGCGCAAGAACGTCGGCAAAGGGAGTGGTAATGGTTGACTATTCAAGAATGAGTTATAAAGAACTCCGCGCCATCGCGGACGATGACTCCATTGCCGAAAAAATGCCAGAGGAAGAATACGAGTTACTATCGGTGCAGCTGTGGCGAAAATTCAGTCTGGAGAATGGAATCACAGAGCAGCGCGCTTCCTTTGCGCCCCTATCTGCCAAGCGGGAGCGGGCCTGGTGGCAACTCGGCCGCCGCGTTACAAGTTAGAATGATGGCTTGCCGGCCTCCCTCATTCGCGAATTCGTTGACAATACTATCGATCCACACATTCGCGGATTCCTGCATGTGCCCGGAACTCCCAACGGCCTCGGCCTTGTTCTTTCCCATGGAGCGGGCTCAAACGCGCAAGCGCCCCTGCTGATTGCTCTGGCTGAAGTTTTTTCTGGCGGTGGCTTCACGGTTCTGCGCTGCGATTTTCCTTATCGCCAGACGCGGCCATATGGCCCGCCCGGTCCTGGAGATGCCGCCCGCGACCGCTCCGGCCTTAGGAATGCCCTCACAGCGATGAGGAAGACCGTTTCCGGCGCCATTTTTCTTGGGGGACACTCGTACGGCGGACGCCAATCCAGCATGCTTTGCGCCGAACTGGGAGAAGAAGCCTATGATCTGGTCGCTGGCTTGGTGCTGCTGTCGTATCCTCTGCACCCTCCGCGCAAGCCAGAGCAGCAACGTACCCAGCATCTTCCCAACTTGCATGCTCCCACACTCTTCGTCCACGGGACGCGCGATCCCTTTGGCGCGATCGCGGAACTGGAGCAGGCTCTGAAGATGATTCCGGGCAGGACCATGTTGCTCCCGGTCGAAGGCGCCGGTCACGACCTGGGATTCAAAGGAAAGATGAAGAAAAACGAGCTGCCGGAGCGGGTACTTTCTGAATTCAATAGATTCTTCGAATTATCATCCTGACCCCGAACCTGTCGATGCGGGAGGCCCTATGCAACTTGCCGGCAGCGAGGCACCGCCTGAGGACTAGATATATCCTTCGCGCAAAGAGCGAGCTCGGGATGGCGAGAAATTCTAGTTCACCCAGCCCGACTTTCCGCCGCCATTGCCTTTGCGCGGGTCGTCGTCCGGAGGAATGTAATTCCCATGCTCGTCGAAGTGCACCTGCCGGTCGTGCTGCTTCATGTAGACCTCAAACTTACGCGCCGCCCGACGCCGCTTCCATCGGTAGTAGCCATTGCGCATGCCATAGTAGCGCTCCGCCAGGCCGACGTTGGCAAGCGCGGGTTTCGGTCCGCGCCGCACATACAGCCAGCCAAAGAGCAATCCACCCAGGTGCGCAACATAAGCCACATTGCCGCCGCCCGACATTGACAGCGCGAGCTCGAAGACGATCAACATTCCGATGAAGTACTTGGCTTTGATCAGGAATGGGAGCGGGATCATCATGATCTCCTGATCGCCAAACAAGACGCCAAATGCAATCAGGACTGCGAATACACCGCCGGACGCGCCCACCGTGGCCACGTCCGGTCTGCCCAGAATGTGCAGGTAGGCAAGCGTCACCGTGGTAATGGCAGCACCCACCACGCCGATCCAGTACAACTCCAGGAAACGCCTGGTGCCCCACGCCTGTTCGAACGCCGAGCCGAACATCCACAGCCCGAACATGTTGCCGAATAAATGCCAAATGCCCTCATGCAGAACGCTGTAGGTGACCAACTGCCACACCATCCCGTGCCGTACCACATCGGTGGGCACCAACTGGCAATAAGCATTGACGTAAAGCACTGCGATGGGCACGATCCGTGCCAACAGCAACATCAGCAGAAAGATTCCGGTGTTAATCCCGATCAGCCACACCACTGCCCGCGTAAACGGGGGCAGGCTCAACGTCATCGGTTCGCCAGTTCGCCGCACTGATTACCTCGTGTCCCATCCTAGCAGCACTTCGCTGAAGTATCTGTCAGCGTTCGGGTACCGGCACCACCGCCAGACTGCGATGTCCCGCCCGATCCACAGATCTCACTGCAAAGATGACATTATCTTTCGAAAGTTTCATCGTGGCGCGAGTTACGCTGCCAACATTCTGGACATGTTCCCATTCCGGGCTGCTGGTCGCCCGCCACAATACTTCATACTCGGCAGCCAGACCTCCCGGCGAAGCCTGCCAGGTCAAGGTGGAATCGTTCTCCAACTCCTTGGCCAGCAGATGCACCTCTGCCGGAGGCGCCGGCGCCGATGCCAGCGATGCCAGAGTCGCTGCATTCAGCCGCGCCACGCGAGCCACGTAGTCGAAATCCACAAATTTCGCCAGATCACCATACTGGATCCCATTTTCCATCCGCACGTTCTGATGCTGATGATGAAAGTCCTCGCGAAACTCGGTGAACCGCACCGCTGAAAATCCCTGCTGGTTGAAAGAATAATGATCGCCGCCGCGCAAGTAGCGATCCAGCCGAAAAATGAGCACTGGCTTTACGCCCGCGTCATAGGCTCGGCTCACCTCGGCAATATAGCGAGCCAGTTGCCGCGACCCGGAATCATTTTCGCCGCCCAGGGCGCGAATCCGGCGCAGATCCTGTTCCGAAGCCGCGGCTGGCACGCCCTCGGAAAACACTCGTACCACGGAGTGATCCTGCTCCGCGCTCTTGTCGCCACCGACGATGTCGTTGTTGAGCGCGGCCTCCAGATCCCATCCCTCATCTTTGGCCATCTTTGCGAAATGATGACTGCCGTTCAACCCCTGCTCTTCGCCCGCCACGGTCAGAAAAATAATCGTTGCCGGAAACTTCATCCGGCTCAGCACCCGCGCGCATTCCAGGCTGACGGCGGTTCCGCTGCCATCGTCGTTTGCTCCCGGCGCGTCGTCCGTGATGTTGAGAGTGTCGCTGTTGCGCGAATCATAGTGCCCGGTCACCAGCACGATTCGTTTCGCGTTCGCAGGATCTGTGCCTTTCAAGACCGCATAAACATTGGAGATTTCCGTTGGCTGTGGAATTCGATCGGCGGGCTGCTCGAGGAAACTGTCGGTCTTCACTTCCAAACATCCGCCGCAATCTTTGGAATACCTCTCGAACTCCGATTTGATCCACTCCCGCGCTGCACCGATTCCGCGTCCTGCTGCAATCGAGGCGCCGTCCTGCGCCGACAACGTCGATCGCGTGCCGAAGCTGACCAGTTTCTCGATATTTGCCTGCATGCGTTGCCGGGAAATCTGCTGCAAAGCCGCGGCAATCTGCGGATCGGCCGCCATCGATGGCTGTGCCTTCGCTGACTGCCCCGCGCATTCCAATCCTGCCAGCAAAACCGCCAGGCACGCCGCCATCCGAATTGATGATTTGAAGAAATGCAGCATATTGACAACTGAGGGGAATCGGGGAGAGGAAATCTGGCTCTACCCTAAAAATCGCCGGTTCCCTGTCTCCACCCCCTTGACCAACAGCCGGGGAGAATCTAAATATTAACAGGAGGCTCTAATAGGCAACGGAGGCTTTATGGTTTTGTGTCCCGAGTGCGATACCAATCTGGATTTCGAGGAAGAGGAAGTGGACGAGGGAGAAGTGATCTCCTGCCCGGAGTGCGGCACCGATTTCGAAGTCATCACCACCAGTCCGCTTGAGTTGAAAGCTGTTGAAGAAGGCTACGAAGAGGAAGAAGAACTGGAAGAGGAAACCGAAGACGGTGACTACTCCTAGCCCAGGCTGCAACCGGCGTAGCGGACGGTCGACTGGCCTGCTGCTCGCGGTGCTTCTCTGCTTTAGCCCCTCGTTGCTGCGTTCTGCTCCGCAAAAACCGGAGAAGCCTTACGCTCTCATTTTCGGTACGGTGTGGGGCCCCGATGACCGGCCTGTCTATGGAGTCCGAGTGAAAATTCGCCGCGCCACCGACAAGCCTAAAAAAGTTCGCTGGGAGCAGTACTCCGACCATCACGGTGAATTCGCCCAGCGCGTTCCCGCAGGCGAGGCCGACTACATCCTCTCGGCGGATCTTAAAGGAGTGAAATTTGCCGACGGCACGCAGGCGCGGCTCCCTCAGGAAGTAACCGTCCACATCTACAACGACGAACGCGAAGACACCGGACTGCACCTAACGCGTTAACCCGGACTCTTTTCGCAGCCCATGAGACAATGGAAGCAGGATGAATCCCAAACGCTCCGCGATTGTGGCAGCCTTTGCCGTCTGCGCCATGCTCATCACGCTAGCTGCCGTCGCCAATGCCTTGCCCCAGAAAGATAAGTCCACCGGCCGGCTTCTTTTCGGCAAGGTCCTCGATCCGCAGGATAATCCGCTTCCCGATGCCGTGGTTTACCTCACCAACAGCCGCACCCGTGCGGTCAAGAGCTACATTGTAGGAGCCGATGGCACCTACCGGTTTCCTGCTCTTTCCAGCGCCATCGACTATGAGGTGTACGCCCAGTACAAAGGACACAAGAGCGATACGAAGTCGGTGAGCCAGTTCGACGACCGCTCCCAGGTATATATCGACCTCAAAATCGATGCCCGATAGTCCAAAGGCCTTGTCCCGCAGGGCGCATCTTTCTATGCAACTTTTCTGGTCACTTCCGGGTTCAATATAGTAGGGATTATGTCTGGAGGACACTGTGAACGGATTGCGCTTTTCTAAACCCAACCGCCCAGCCCGCGCTGCATGGGCGATTCTGGCCTGCTTTACAATTCTTTGCGTAGCGGCCGTGCCGTTATTCGCCCAAAACGACTCGATGAGCCCTTATCAGGGTGAAAAAGACGGGGTCAGCGCCGGTGGCAAGTGGATGGTCTTTGAATCGGAAGACAAGATGACGGGCGCTCACAAAGTCCGCTTCGAACTTCTGGCCGACAACTATCTGAAAGAAGACCCCGATTACAAGCCCCGCGTGAATCTCTTTTGCTCCGGCGGCAAACTGACCTTCTCAGACTTCAATCCGGGCGCGCGCCTGGCTCCGCCGAACCGGCCCGGTTTCTGGGGACAGCCCCAGATGGAAGTCATGGTCCGCGTCAACGACACTCACAGCTATCACGGCTGGAACTGGATTCGCGGCCGGGCGCTTTCGATGGACAAGGGCACCACGCGGGAAATGATCGGTGCGGATATTTTCAAGGTCGAAGTAACGACCCGGGGCGGCGGCCGGGAGATCGCGGAGTTCTCTCCCGCCGGCCTCGATCTGTCCCGCATCAAACAGGCCTGCGACCTGACGCCCAAAAAGCCGAGCAAAGACTAAAAGACTAGAAGGTGCTCAAGTAGGGACGGCCGGCTCGGCCGTCCCGCGTGTACGGAGCCCGGCGGCGCCACACCCAAGCAGCATGGACCCCGCCTTACGCCCCCGAGAGCCCTCGCCCCGCCAGACGCAACCCTTCCGGCACTTGCCATCCCGCCGCGCCCACTGGCACCTTTAGAAGGGATATCCACGTCGAGGCGCTCATGGATAGCAACACCATCACCGCTCTGGCATTCTTCCTCTTCGTCGCCGGAGCCCTCACCTACATCGTCATCCTCTACAACGGCCTGGTGCGCCTGCGCAACGAAAATGACCGTGCCCTGGCCAATATCGACGTCCTGCTGAAGCAGCGCCACGACGAGATCCCCAACCTGATCGAGACCGTCAAGGGATACATGCAACACGAGCAACAGACGCTGTTAGCCGTCACGCAGGCGCGCGCCGCTTCCATGAACGCCGCCAGCATCAGCCAGAAAGCGGTGGCCGACCTCAAATTGCAGAACGCCCTTGGTGGCCTGTTCGCGGTAGCTGAGAGTTATCCTCAACTCAAGGCCAACGAAAACTTCCTCATGCTGCAGAAGCGCATTTCTGAGCTGGAAGACTGCATCGCTGACCGCCGCGAGTTTTTCAACGACGATGTCAACACTTACAACACCCGCATCGGCCAGATCCCCGACGTTTTCGTCGCCAGCTTCATGAACCTGAAACCCCGCCCCATGTTCCAAGTCTCCGACGACGACCGCAAGCTGGTGGAAGTCAGCTTCAGCCGCGCCTCCGGCGTGTGAGACCTTCCAAACATCCATTGTGCGCTCCGTGTAAGATAATGAACGAAGCGACATTTCTTTAGTTCATGATCGAGGAATTATGGAACACACGGTTTTTTGCGTAAAGTTCAAACGGCAGATGCCGGGGCTGGATGAGCCTCCGTTTGATAATGAGTTGGGACGAAAGGTGTACGACAATGTGTCGCAGGAAGCCTGGCGGGCTTGGACGGAACACTGCAAGATGCTGCTGAATGAGTACCGGCTGAACCCGGCGCGGCGTGAGGATCAGGAAGTGATCGTGAAGCAGTTGGAGGCGTTTTTCTTCGGCGAGGGCTCGGCCACGCCAAAGGAGTACGTTCCGCCGGCACAGTAAAGCCTTCCGGCTTCCGTGCCTTGAAGTTTTCCAGCCGATCCTGCTAGGCGTGGCGCTTTGATGGCTCCTGAAGAAATGGCGCGGCGCCAAGCAGCAACGTAACGGCCGGGACTACAGCCCAAAGGAAAGCGCCCCACCACAGACGGCCCGGATTGTGGAAGATGAAGTCATTGTGTTCCATGAGAGCACTCACCGGGATCACGATGGCACAAGAAGCCAGCATGACAAGCGCAGGGAACGTGGCCGCAACAACCCGCGCCACGCGGCTCCCGCCGACGCGACGGGAGAGAAATGCTCCCAGGGCTCCGAAGGCGATTTGGCCAATGATCCACAGGGCGTAGAGCCACTCGGCGGCGCCGGAATTCAGACGAACCAACAGCCTGGGTTGCCGGCTGATTTCGGTCAAGACGAACAGAAACAGACTCGAGGCAAATAAACTGGCCAGAGCGGGCAGCCAGAGACTTCTTGTGCGTAGGTTCATATTCTCCTCTTTAAGTCTTGCGCGGTGGATGTCCTCGGCTAGAACGTTCCAATTTTTTACTTCTTGCAGAGCTACTTCGATCGCCGCTGTTTCGGTGCAACCGGACGAGCGGGCCTGTTCGTAAATCTCTTCCAGATGGGCTGCGAGTTCGGCGATAACGTCTTCGCTCACGTTGCGCGGTGAGTTCGGCGGCGTCATGCGGTCGCGAACCATCGTTTTCCAATCAGGCATGACTCATTCCTGTCAGGCTGTCGAGCGCATCGAGGCGTTTACATCACCCGTGCGCAAAGGGAACGAGTTTGCGGATCCATGCCACAGGAAGGGCAGAGCACCTAAGAGCAAAGCCAGTCCGGGGACTACCGCCCCGTTTTCGACGTCGATAGCGAAGAAAGTCAGTGCCCAACGGTACCCCTGGGCAAAGCGCCAAGGCAGAAGCAGCAGCATCACGATGCCGAGAAGCAGGGCTGGGGAAGTCGCCACCAGCAGACGTGTTTTGCGGGGGGTGCCCGCGCGCTGCGCTAAGTAGGCTCCCGCGGCACCCACAAGAATGAGCGTAGCCAGCCAGGGCGAGGGGAACCAAACAGGGATGGGCCGCCTCAAGACCAGACTGGGATGGTCAGCCCGGTCCAGAACCATGAGCGAAAGGGTTGCTCCCAGCCAAGTGACCGTCACCGACAGCCACAAGCGCTTGACGCGATCATTCATTGGGTTCGCCCGTCGCGACAAGTAGGCTATTGCAGCACAGACAAGGGGAAGCGTAGCCAGCCATGGCAAATAGAACGAAATCAGAGACGGATAAAGGCGGCCAGGCTGCAGAACCATTACCGACAAGCTTGCGCCCAGCCATGTCACAGCCGCGAGAAAACACAAACGCTTGGTGCGGTCATTCATCGGATTTCTCCTTTCTCTTATCCGCGAGATTCGCCTACAAAGAACGTCCCAGTCGTCGACTTCTTGCAGCGAGCGTTCGAATGCCGCCTGAGGCGCGTATCCGCGATCAATCAGATCGTTGTAAGTCTCCTCCAAGTGTGTTGATAGCTCTTCGATGACCTCATCCGCCAGCGTCACCGGCGGCGGTTGCATCCGCTGTCGGACCAGTTTCTGCCAGTTATGCATGGCTGACTCCGGCGAGGCTGTCGAGCGCGTGGAAAAATGCGCGCCACTCCTCGCGCAGGGGTGCAAGTTGCTTGCGACCCGTGGGCGTGAGCCGGTAGTAGCGGCGGTCGCGTCCGGCGTGATTCGCCTGCCAGCGACCTTCGACCCAGCCGCGTTTTTCCATTTCATAGAGCAGCGGGTAAAGAGACGCGAGCGTGAACTGCAGAGCACCTCCGGTACGCTCGCCGATTTGTTTGGCGATTTCGAAGCCATACAGGGGCTGGTCTGCGAGCAGCGAGAGGATGGCCAGTTCGCCGCTGCCGCGCGCAATTTGGGAACGGATGCGTTTGCTCATAATCGTCGTCCGGATTCGCAATATAGGAATCCGATGTTTAAGTATAGGATTCCTATATAGCTGAAGCAATATTACGATAGTCTTAGCCCCTGGTCAGCGATGAGGTTCCCCGCGACGGTCGACCTCGGACTCCTTGCTCGCCCTGTCCAGGTCTAGAACCCGGCCCCACACATCCAGGCCTTCGTTACTTCGGTAGTTACCCAATATTGCACCAATATTGATGCAGTATTAATCACTCTGTAACATTCCGCTGCTAGAAGAAGAATATGGATCTGCACGTGTACAACACGCTGATCCTCTCCGACCTGCACCTGGGTGCAGAGACGAGCCACGCCCGCGAAGCCACGCGCGTGCTGAAGAAAAATCGCTTTCAGCGGCTGATTCTGCTGGGCGACATCTTCGCCGATCTCAATTTTGCCCGCTTGACCAAGGACCACTGGAAGTTCCTCGGCTACATCCGGAAACTCTCAAATCCCAAGAGAAATATTGAAGTGGTGTGGGTGGAGGGCAATCACGACCACGGGTTGGCGAACATTATGTCGCACCTGGTGGGCGTGCGGGTTTACGAGCACTACGAGTGGCAATACGACGGCCTGCGCCACCTCGCGATTCACGGCCATCAGTTCGACGGATTTCAGGTGAACCGGATGACGTTAAGCCGGCTAGGGACGTCACTTTATCTGCAGCTGCAGAAATTGGATTTCAAAAGCAAGCCAATTGCTCGCCTGATTGACCGGCTGAACACGCGTTGGCTGCGCATGTCGCCGAAAGTCGCGGCCGGCGCGTTGTCCTACGCACGGCATCATGGAGCGGACCGGATCTTCTGCGGCCACACACACGAAGCGGTGCATCTACAACAGGACGGCGTTGATTACTACAACGCTGGAGGGTGGGTCGACTCGCGGCTCACGTACCTGACGATCGACGAAACGGGGGTTCAAATCCATGAGTACAACGAGCATGAACACAACGAGCGCGAATATGACGAACGAACTGACGATCGTGATTCCAGCGAAGAACGAGGTGAAGCTGATTCCGCGTTTGCTGACCTCGCTGACGACTCAGGACTACTCGAAGATGTCGAGTACGAGGGTGTTGGTCGCTGACGCGAACTCGACCGACGGTACTCCCGAAATCGTGCGTAGCTTCCGCGATCGCCTGAACGTGAGCGTGATTCGCGGCGGCATGCCTTCTGTCGGCAGGAATCAGGGAGCAGGTCAGGCGGATACGCCCTATATTCTTTTTCTGGATGCCGACATCGAACTGGCAGATCGCTCGCTGGTGCGGCGCTGCGTGGAGAAGGCTCAGAGTAAAGGGCTTCACTGCGTGACCACGGATATTCTGTGCCGCAACGGCAGCTGGATCGACCGATTGTTCTATGCGGGCTTGGACATTTGTCAGTACTTGTCGTACCTGCATCGTCCCTTTGCGACGGGCATGTTCATGCTGTTCGATCGCAAGAAGTTCTGGGAGCTGGGAGGATTCCACGAGCAGATTTTGTTCGCCGAAGATTACCGGCTGAGCCAACAGGTGGAGCGCAAGCGATTCGCGGTGGTGCGTGGCGGCGTGTATACGACCAACCGACGCTTCAAACGGATGGGGCATCTGCGCGTGGGTTGGCTGTTTCTGAAGACCGCGATGAATTACTGGAACGAGAAATATTTTCTGCGCGATCACAAGTACTGGGCAACGGAAGACGGTGCTCCGCGAGCCTGAGGTTTCTTGTTTTTCCTTCCGAGTTTGTAGTGGCCACAGAAAACAGGATTCAGCCAACCAGCTGGATCCTTTTTTCTTGCGGCGGCATAAGTTCGGAGCCCATAGGATCAGAAGCGTAAGACAATGCCGGTGGACAGGCGAACGTTGTTTTGCGTGGCACCGAAGAAGCGGGTTGAAACATAGTCGCCCTGAAAGCGCCAGGCGATGGGCCGAATGATGCGATAGTCGAGCCCTCCGCCCAGGGCCGTCGCGAATGATGTGTTGGAGCCTGCGGCGTTTGCGTTCACGTGTCCGACACCGATCATCCCCTCGGCAAACGGACGGAATTTACCGGCTGAAAACGAGACCCTGCGGCCGAACAGAACATTGTCTTCGCTCACGTTCGCGCTTAGGGGACCATTGGACGCCACGAAATTCTGCGACCCGTAGTGGCCGTCGAAATCGGCGACGATGCCCAGAAAAGGCGCTATGCGACCCTCCAGCGACGCTTCCCAACCATTGGTATTGGTTCGGCCAAGTGTCGACAGGTCGGTGTTGTAGTAGGAATATCCGAAGAAGACGTTGCCGGAGGTGGGCGCCTGAGCTGAAGCCAATGAGGCGAACAAAGAAAGTGCGAAGGCTATGAAAAGAATCGTCCGCATGAATCTCCTTATCTGTCTCCATCTGCTGGGACCTGTTAACCCATAGCAATGCAGAAAGTTCTTAGATGACAGGAAAAGGAATTCTGCTGTCGCCAATCGCGATCGAAACTCCGGCGGTCTTGCAATCTGAAGTGCTCAGTGCGGAAAATCGTACTAGAAGAACCGTGCCGATCTAGAGAAATCAAAAACGCCAGACCAGGCCGGTGGAGATGCGCACGTCGTTTTGCCTTCGGGCGGAGTAATGACCATACAAGTAATCGCCTTGCAGTCGCCAGGAAAAATTCTTGAAGAAGAGCTTATAGTCGGTGCCGCCCCCGAAGTCGATGACCAGTGGGTTGTAAACAAAGCCGTCAGAATCGACATGGCGAATTCCGGCCATCGCATCGACGAACGGCTGCCATTTTCCGTAGGTGCCCGAAAGGCGCGGACCCAAAACCGCAACGTATTGTGTAATCCCAGAGCGGTAGTAGCCGCTGCCATCCAGCACGAGTCCAACGTGGCGAAGGCGCGAAAAGGGGAGTGCCTCAAGGGAGCCCTCAAATCCCTTGGCATAGCTTTGTTTATTGATGACATCAGTGAGCCGGCCGTAGGAATAGCCGAAGTAGACATTTCCGTTGGGAAGTAGCCCGCCAAAAGGGCCAGAACTGCGATCTTGTGCCGACATCGAAATCGAAAATAAGATGAGACCAAACAACCCCAGGACCGCGGCAGCAGTCTTCGACACGAATTATCCTCCCCGGCGATCGCGCCGGCAAAAAAGAGTTTAAGGTAACGAAATCCGTTAGATGCAGTGTACCGGATGCCCAAGATGTCCCGGCTGACAAAATTTGTCTCGTTCCGGGACGTTCGCGGACGGCACAGGCGCAGCGAAAATTAACGTAAGTTTTATGATGCCAATCGCCCTCGACCCACGTCTATCTATTAGCATGCAACCGACGGACACAAATTGGCAAACTGGTTATCAACCCTATTCTGAAGCCCAGGGGCCAGCGCAAGATTTGGCCGCTTTCGAACCAACGCAAAAGGAGTCGCAGTTGAAACTCAGTCTGGAAACACGCAATCTTGGCGATATCATCGTCGTGCACTGCCAGGGTCGCATTGTGTATCGCGATGAAGCCGCTTCGCTGTCACGAGTGGTGGAAGAGATCCTGCCTAACACCGGCAAGCTGGTTCTCGATCTTAGCGGCGTGAATGCCATGGATAGCGCTGGCATCGGCGAGTTGGCCCTGCTCTACACTCGGGCACGGGAACGGAATGTGGATTTCAAGTTAGCCGGCGCGAACCTGCTGGTCAGGACGCTGCTTGGCATAACGAATCTCGATACCGTACTCGATGTGCATCCGTCGATCGACGCGGCGCTCGAATCCTTTCGCGCGGAGCAGGCCCAGGTCTGCGCGGACTGTTGATCGGCTGGTGAACCGCCTCTCCGCAGAGAGCGCGGGTTCTCGAAGTCAAAAACAAAATCAAGCCGAATCGAAAGGAGCAGACATTCATTGCTCCTTTCTTGCTTCTTCCGGCTTGCTGTCCCAAGTCAATTCTCGCGCTGGAAACGGTAGCGTCCCTTACGCTCCAGGGCCACGGCCTCGGCCACTTTCAGGAACGCTCTGGCCGCATGAGATAAGTTCGCGTCTTTGCGATAGATGAGACGCAGCTTGCGTTTGATCTGCAGTTCGCGCACCGGAATGCGCACCAGTTCTCCTCTGGCCAGCTCGGTTTCGACACTGATTTCCGGTATCAAGGCCACGCCGCTTCCCATAGCCACGAATTGTTTGATGGCCTGCAGGGTGGGCAGTTCGAGATCCATGTGCAGCGGCGTTTTGTGCGTCTTGAATAGCTGGATGACTTTTTCGCGATAGGGCGAGGAAACGATGTGCGCGACGAAAGATTCCGCTCCCAGTTGCCGGATGCTGACTTGCGCCGCCGAGGCCAGCGGGTGGTCGGGAGGAGCGACAAACACAAGTTCATCGAGATAAACCACGATGGAGTGCAGGGTGGGCTCCTGCGGCTCGTAAGAGAGCACGCCAAATTCCGCGCGGTAGAGTAAAACGTCGTCCGGGATGTGGCTGCCCAGAGCCCGTTCGACGCCGATTTTGATCATGGGATGCAGGCGCCGGAATACGGCCAGCAGGGGGAGCAGGTAGAGCACCGTGAACTCGTTGGCGGCGATGACCAGCTTGCCTTTTTGCAGCTCACGCAGTTCGGTGAGGGATTCGGTGGCCTCGCTGCGCAGATTGATCAGCTTTTCGGCATATTCGAAGAGAACCTTGCCGGCATCGGTGAGGACGCCATCCCGCGAGGAGCGGTCAAAGAGCGCCTCGCCGAGTTCGTCTTCCAGCTTCCGAATGGTCTGGCTGACGGCCGACTGGGTGCGGTAGAGCTTCTCCGCCGCTCGCGAAAACCGCCGCTCCCGGGCCACTGCCAGAAAGACTTCCAGTTGAGACAGTTCCATGCCTCTCCTTTACTAAAAAGCTCCGGCAGTATTAGAGGAACTTATTATACCAGGATGGCTAATGATCTATAAAGAATTATAAGTTTTGCTTCTATCATCGGCGCTCGTAAGATAAACAGTTAGCTTTCTTTCGGGGAAAGTCGTTTTCGAGGAAGAACTATGACCGCAGAGCGGGCTCGCATCACGGTATTTGACACCACTCTTCGCGACGGGGAACAGTCGCCGGGCTGCAGCATGAACCAGCAGGAAAAGCTCCGGCTGGCGCAGCAGCTCGACCGTCTCGGAGTGGATGTGATCGAAGCCGGATTTCCCATTGCCTCGGAGGGAGATTTCGAGTCGGTCAGGGCGATTGCGTCGAGCGTGCGGCGTCCCATCATAGCGGGCCTCTGCCGCGCCTGCCGTCCCGACATCGAGCGCGCCTGGGAGGCTTTACAGCACGCGGCGCGGCCACGCATCCATGTCTTCCTGGCGACTTCCGATATTCACTTGCAGTACAAGCTGCGCATCACGCGGGATCAATGCCTGGCCCAGGCGCGGGATGCGGTTCGCTTCGCCAAGTCGCTTTGCGACGACGTCGAATTCTCACCGGAAGACGCCACTCGTACCGACACCGATTTTCTGTGCCGGGTGCTGGATGCCGTGGTTGATGCGGGAGCCACCACTCTGAATATTCCGGATACGGTCGGCTACACGGTTCCGGCGGAGTTCGCTGCGCTGATCACGACCATCCGGCAGCGCGTAAGAGGGATCGAGAGTGTGATCATATCGGCGCACTGCCACAACGATCTGGGCATGGCGGTTGCCAATGCGCTGGCCGCGGTCGGCGCCGGAGCGAGACAGATCGAGTGCACGATTAACGGGATCGGAGAGCGCGCCGGGAATGCCTCGCTGGAAGAGATTGTGATGGCGCTGCGAGTTCGGCCCGACCAGTATCCCTATGAAACAGGTGTGATGAGCGAGCAGATTTTTGCTGCGAGCCAGATGTTGAGTGAAATCACGGGCGTGCCGGTGCAGCCGAACAAGGCCATCACCGGGCGCAATGCGTTTGCCCATGAGGCCGGCATCCACCAGGATGGCGTGCTGAAGAATCCTCTCACCTACGAAATTATGACGCCGAAGTCGGTAGGCGTGCCGGACTCGAAACTTGTGTTAGGCAAGCACTCCGGCCGACATGCTCTGGGATTGCGCTGCGAGCAATTGGGCTATCAGTTCGACCGGCGTGCGCTCGATGATATTTACCGGCGTTTCGTGCGGCTGGCGGACAAGATCAAGCACGTCGAAGATCATCACCTGCTCGAACTGATTCGTGATACGCACAAGCCGTCGGCCTCGGCCACGCCTTTGATTGAGCCAGCGACTCCGCCGATGGCGGCTGCGGTCAATCTGCCTGACGCGGCGCCCGCAGCCGAATCGGCAAAACCGTTTCCGACGCCGGCAGCGAACGCTTTCGGTGTGCCGCTTCCCGTCGCCGCCGATGCCCACCAGGAGCAGACGCAGCAGGAAGACTATCTGTGGGGCGTATAGAGGATCAGCTATTTTGTAATTGAGGAATTTGAAGAAGTCTTCCGGCAGCGATCGTCTCCGCGCAAAAGTTCCTTTGAAATCGTTCCTCTGCAATCGTTCCGTTCCCAAGATAGAATTAGCAGATTTTCAATTACCCGATTGCTAGATTTCCCAATCACAATCAAGTCTATGCTTCTAAATCTCACAATCCTCCCTGGCGACGGCATCGGACCGGAAGTGACCGGGCAGTCAGTTTTAGTTCTGCAGGCGGTGGCCGACAAGTTTGGGCATCAGCTTCAACTCCAGCACAAGCTGATCGGCGGGGCGGCGCTGACTGCAGCGAACGACCCGCTACCTGCGGATACGATTGCGGCCAGTCTGTCTTCCGGTGCAGTGCTACTGGGCGCCGTAGGGAATCCGGCGTTCGATCAAAATCCCGGACATCTTCGCCCCGAGGCTGGGCTGTTGCGCCTGCGGCGGGAGTTGGGAGCGTATGCCAATCTGCGTCCCGCCGTGTTCTTTCCGGCTCTCGAGGATTGTTCGCCGCTGCGCGCGGAAGTGGTGCGCGGCACTGACATCATGATTGTGCGCGAGTTGCTGGGGGGAGCATATTTCGGGCAGCCGCGATCGATTGAGGGTGAGCCTGGCGCGCGGGTCGCGGTGAATACCATGCGCTACGGCGAGTATGAGATCGAGCGTATCGCGCGCGTGGCCTTCGAATTGGCGATGAAGCGCAAGCGGAAAGTTCTGTCCGTTGACAAGGCCAACGTACTCGAGTGCTCGCGGCTATGGCGGGAAGTGGTGACTCGCGTGGGCAAGAATTATCCCGCAGTGAAGCTGGGGCATCAGTATGTGGATTCGGCGGCGATGTTGCTGGTGCAGCGGCCCGCGGAGTTTGATGTCGTGCTCACAGAAAACATGTTTGGCGACATTTTGTCGGATCAGGCCGGCGGCGTGGTGGGCTCGCTGGGCCTGCTGGCATCGGCGAGTATTGGCGGGCCGGTGGGGTTGTATGAGCCGGTGCACGGCTCGGCTCCGGATATTGCGGGGAAGGGGATTGCCAATCCGCTGGGAGCGATTTTGTCGGCAGCGATGTTGCTGCGGCATTCGTTCGGGTTGGAAGGGGAGGCGGGAGTGATTGAGAATGCGGTTGCGAGCGTGTTGGCGCGCGGGGCGCGGACTTCCGATCTTCTAAGCCGGGATTTGGCGGGGAAGGGGCGAGAGCCGATCTCGACATCGGAGATGGGGCGGAGGGTGGTGGAGGCGGTTGGGGCTGAGAAGTCAGCATGAGTGACGTATACTTCTCGCGCGCGCGATAGGAGGCTCATTGTGAAAAGCCTTGTGTTCCTGCTGCTTTTGTATGGGCTGTCATGTTCGGCACAAGCGAATTTGCAAACCTTCTCAGCAAAGGCAAAGCAGTTTTCAAATTACGGCGAAGATTTTCTTGGTTTCGGAAAGGGCGAGAATAACTCTTTGGAACATACGATATCCACAGAACTCTTCACGGTCGCGGTTCAAAACAACGAGCGCATGAGCGCGTTGAAGGCCTTGTTAACGATCCATCTCGGTACGTTATGTCCCCAAGATCGATCTCTGGTTGAGACGGTAATTCAGCAGGAGTTTTCGTACTATAGCAAACAGATCGCAGTTGACATCAGGCAAGTCAACCTTGATGTGGGCGACACAAAGAAGCCGGGAGTCGCAGCCGAAGCGCTCCGAATGCGGGGCGACCTGCGGGAGCTACAAGCCCTCCTCGATTCAATCAAATTCTCCGAGAAGTGAGGATGGTGCTAGCTCGAAGTTTCGTGTGCCGGATGGTTCTGCGCTATGGCTTGAATCTGAAGGCCGAATATCGGCGCTTCGCAGATCGTTTGCAGACTGGCTCCAGTTGCTGCTCTCTATTCTTGGAGGATTGCATGGTCATATACGATCCGGTTTCTGGCTCCTCGACTGGTTCCCTGTCTGTACCTTCGGTGACTGGCGCTATCGTATCCGGCTCCTCAGTATTCCTTGCATGGCAGCCCACCACGTGGCCCGAGGCTCCGGCTAAATGGGACGCTAGTTTGATCGCAACGGTCGGGACGATCATCAAAGAGTCAATGTTGGACGAGATTGACAACGTGATCTCTGACGCTGGCGGCAACCTCGAACATCGCGGACACGTCGTTGCTATCGCCCTTTTGTGTGCCCTGGATGCGATCTCTTCATACGGATACGGAAGGAAAAACGGAAAACAGATTCCGCCGTTCATCCGGGCGCATTTCCCAAAGGAATATCATCCTCACTCGAAAGCACTTTTGAAGCTGTATCGACATTCGATGGTTCATAGCTGGAATTTGTTTGAGGCTTCGATTCTTCCAGGGAACGATCCCGTGAGAAGCGTAGGTGGCTCCCTCATCTTCGGACTGATTCATCTTCGCGAGGCGATGTCGAAAGCAGTTGCGGATTATCTGAAGAAGCTGGCGACGAACAAGGCCCTGCAAACTAAGACTCTTGATCGCTACAGCAAACTGCGGGCTTCTGCGAAAGCCTGATTCATCGGCGTGACTTTTCCGCTTAGCGTAGACTGCTGGGGTCCGCGAATTCCAACGGATTCTCGTCCCCGCTTGTCGTAATCCTTTTCAATCTTCCTCAACTCCTGCATTCTCGGTAGCTTCTGTCGTCCCTCCGGGACTCGGTTACATTGGCTTCGGACTTACCCAGGACTTGCGTCCTGGGCTGCAATATGCCGCCGCTCCGCGGCTGGGGACTTGACCGGGACCGATTCTGTCTTCGCCCATAGTGATCGCACCGCCAAGTTGCATGGGTCCTTCGCGGCAAAGAACGCAGCTCAGGATGACAGTTCGTCTCTGGTATCGGGGGCGGGATTGGTGTCGTATTTGCCGGTTAGGTAGTACCAGCGGACTCGCAGCATTTCTGTGAACATGCGAGTGCCGTCAACTAAGGGGTGGATGCGGGTGCCTCCGCTGTGTCCCCAGGCTACGGGGACCTCTTTTACTTGGAAGCCGAATTTGCGGGCCAGGAAAAGAATTTCGGGATCGAATCCCCAGCGTTCGATTTTCTGGCGAGGAAAAATCACTTCGACGGCGGGACGCTTGAAGGCCTTGAAACCGCATTGCGTGTCGGCGAAGTGAAGGCCGAGAATGAGGCGGAGCAGCAGATTGAAGATGCGTCCGAAGAGTTGGCGGTGGAGTGGCTGGCGCTGGGTCTGGGTTTCGGAGCGCAGCCAGCGCGAACCGATGGCGATATCGGCGCCGGCATCGAGCGCCTGAATCAGTTTCGGCGCCTCTTCGATGGGCGACGACAAGTCGGCGTCGCTGAAGATTACGATCCTGCCGCGCGCGTTGAGCATGCCATTGCGCACGCTGTATCCCTTGCCGCGGTTGCCGGGATTTGCGACCAGATGAAGTATGGGATCATTGGCAGCGAAGGTTCGCACGATTTCCGAGGTGTTGTCGCGAGAGCCGTCATTTACGACGATCACCTCTGCATCCCAATGCTGAATGTGAACGTAGGCGAGCACTCTCTCAAGGGTTGCGCCCAGACGCTCGCTCTCGTTGTAGGCCGGGATGACGATGCTGTAGGTCGGGTTCAATCGTTCTCAGTTCTGAGCGGAAACGTCTAGATGCTGAGTTTCCGGTTTTGGATGCCGGGACGCGGTTCTGTGATTGTACTTTTGTCCGGGTGGTTTCGGAAGGGCGCGGCGGGCCCATAGCTGCCGGCTTTTCTGAACCGGACAGCCGGGCACAGCTGTCTCCGCCCATGTCTGCAAGCACCGCCCTATGCCACCTGGCGCTTCTGCTCCAGCATGGAGAAGTATTCGCCCACAAGTTCGGCGTCCCAGAGGCCGCGGCCAGCTTCTTCGCGCATGGTCTCCGCCGCCTGCTCGTGGGTGAGAGCGGGTTTGTAGGAGCGAGCGGTGCGTAGTGCGTCATAAACGTCGACCACCTGCAATACCCGCGGTAGGACAGGGATCTCTGCGCTCCCCAGTCCATCCGGATATCCTGAGCCGTCAGTATGCTCGTGATGGTGGCGAATAATCGGCAGCACGAGCGCCAGGGAATGCAGCGGCCGGCAGATGTTTTCTCCCGTAATGGGATGCAGCTTCATGATCTCCCATTCCGCCGGCGTGAGATCAGTGCCTTTCTTGAGGATCTCGTCAGGCACGGCGATCTTCCCCAGGTCGTGAAGGTATCCGCCGCGCTTCAGGGCGAGCAGCGAATCCTGGTCCATGCCGAGGTGGCGACCGAGATCGGCGGCGCGCACGGAGAGCCTTTCGCAGTGACCCTCGGTATAAGGGTCGCGGCCCTCGACGATCAGCCCCAGCGTGCAAAGCACCGAGTCGGCGGTCTCCAGCTCGTCGGTGAACTCCTTCAGGCGCAGCAGGGACTTGACGCGAGCGATGAGTTCCTCCGCGAGCACCGGCTTGTTAAGGAAGTCGTCGGCTCCGGCTTCGATGCCCCGCACTTTGTCGGTACTGTCGCTGAGGCCGGTGATTAAGACGAAGGGAATCAGGCGCGTGGCGGGGTTTTCCTTCAAGCCACGACAGAATTCATAGCCAGACTTGCCTGGCATCATAACGTCGGAAAGAATCAGGTCCGGTAGCTGGCGCCGCACTTCAACTTCGGCTTGCTCGGCGCTGGATGCGGTGATCACGTCGTATCCGCGAAGGGTGAGCAACTGGCTCATCAGGCCGGCGATGCTGGGCTGGTCATCGACGACCAGAATACGCGCGGCTCGCCGCTTTGGGAGCAGATCGCCCATATCAGGATAAGAGGCGGCATCTCCTCTGGAAGATGTCCGCGACTGGCTTGGTGGCGGAGGATGCTTGGGGAGGGAAAAACTCATCGTGGAGGTCAGCGCTCTCTAAAAGTAATTCTACCGCCATTCTTGTCCTTTCGTCTCTGCAGCCGAGTTTCTGGAACGGTATCATTCTTTGCCTTTCTCATCTATTCCCACTTCGGTACTCCCCGATGTCGCGAGCGAGAAGAATCCTTGCTCCCAGTGTGGTCTCTTGCCTACTCTCGGCTTATGCGGTTGGTCAAGCGGCTTCCCGTACTCCCAGCGTTGCTCGCAGCAGGTCTGTGCGCGGCTGCCCCTGGCGCAGTCCCCAAAGTTCACGAGATCTCGTTCGGGAGATGGACGCCGGTTCAGTGGTTGCCAGGCATTGGCGACGCGAAGCCAATGACCATCAAGGTCCGCGCACTTGTAGTAGATGGGCGGGTGAAGGAGTACGTCCTCGGAGCACCGCATGAAGTGACGGACCGTTTATTCGCGGTGCGGCGCGCTTTTCGCGTCAACGATAGTTTGCCGGAAGAGTCTGTGCCGCGGTGGCAATGGCAGCGCGGAGGCTGGCTTTTGGTCGACCGCATGACGGGTCGTGTTTCTGCGATTACGCTTCCCGAATTCGATACCTTTTATTCCGCAGTGAGTTGGTACCGGGACTATGCCGCCTACTGTGGAGTCTCCGACGATGGCAAGAAGACGTACGCCATCGTGGCTCAGCTCAGCCGCCGCAAGCCGGTGCTGAAGAAGCCCTTATCCGATGCAGTCGTGCCCGAGGATGCCGGGCCGGATTCAGCCTGCGCCGCTCCGCTCTGGCAGCGCAGCCCGGTGCGGGTCAGCTTTGAGGCAGCGGGAAGCGCAAAACAGACGTTTGCCATCCGCGGGCACGTGGTGGATCTGGTGAATGACGCGGAGGAAGATGAAGAAGGATCGAAGTGAGCCTTGGATTTCCGATTGCCAATTTCCGATTGTTTAGCACCTGTGGGGTCAAAATCGACAATCGGCAATTGAACATCGACAAGGCCATCAGTCTCCCGCTGCTTCGACCGCCGGTAGTTCCTCGGCCATTGTCTTTTCCTTCACTTTCGCGCTGGTTACTAAAATCACCGAAAGCACCACGATCACGCTTCCCGCCAGGATGAAGCGATCGACGCGCTCGTGCAAAATCAGCCACCCGAGAAAGACAGCGATCACCGGGTTGACGTAGGCGTAGGTCGAGACCTTCGAAGTGGGAACGTGCCTGAGCAGCCAGATATAGGCCGTGTAGCCGATCCAGGAACCGCACACGACCAGGTAGGCCACAGCGCCCAGGCCTCGCGGGGACCAGATAACCCGATCGAGGTCACCATTGACCAGCGCAAATATAAAGTTTCCTCCGCCCGCGGCTGTGATTTGCCAGCCCGTGGCGCTGAAGCTATCCATGCCGGTCAGCCACCGTTTGGAGAGCACTGAGCCCAGCGCCCAACTGAACGATCCGCCGATCAGGCTAAGCGATGACCAGAATTCGTGGCGCCCGAGGGAGCCCCCCTGCAGTTCGGGCCAGAACAGAATAACCAGACCGATCATGCCGAACCCCAGTCCGGCCTTACCGCGTCCGGAGATGTGATGGTCTCCGAGCAGAAGGGAATCGAGCACCAGAAACCACAAGGGGGTAATAGCAATGATCAGCGCCGCTAGGCCCGTCGAAACGGAAAGCTCCGCGTAGGAGAGCGTGAGATTGCCGCCCATCAGCAGCAGGAGGCCCACCACGGCGGCGAGCACCATCTGGCGCAGCGGGTAGAGAATTCTTCGTCCGGTGGCGGCGCAGACCGCCAGCATCGCCACGCCGGCCACGGAAAACCGCAACCCGCACATCAGGGCCGGCGGGATGGTCTGTACCGCTATGTCGATGCCCAGGTAGGTCGATCCCCAGAACAGATACACAAGGCCGAAGGCAAAGAAGACCATCCATCGTTTTGGGTGTTGAGCGGGATTCATCGGAGTCGGGGAATAACAGGCGAAAGTTACAAGATATCAGACGAGCGTGGGAGGGGGCGGATTCTAAAAGTTGAGCCGCCGCCGCGCAACCGGCTCATACCCTGACGCGAATCCGGTCCACCTATGCATGGGCGGGCGGGGTGGTGTGTACATAGGCCGCAGATAGGGCTGGCCTCTTCGTTACCGAAGGGGGTTACGCCGCGTGACTGTTCCCGCTATAATCAATCAGCAATGTGTTCCGTACGCGATGCTGCAGAAAAACTCCAATTCGCAGGCTGCTCGCACACATCTCCCCGAGTGCTGGCTGCACTGTTTAGTATGTCCGCGGCGCTATCGGGCAAATCTGCCATCGCGCCTGCGTCCCAGCCTCTTCGGTAGCGATTAAGTCCTTCATCCTCTCTTGATTCGCTTCAGCATGCGTGTGCTCTTACCGGAGCCGCATGGGCTGACGCCGCACTGACCCCACAACCGGCAGTCGATTACTGACGATTGCCCACGGAGGATGCCATGACCACCGGAACCATGACGAAAGAAGTGAAGGCCGCAACCGCTGCCAGCGGAACCGATCTCAAGATGATCGGCCCCAAGATTAAAACCGCTCTACCCGGGCCCAACGCCAAGCGCGTGCTCGAGGGCGATCAGAAGTATATTTCGCCTTCCTACACGCGTTCTTATCCAATGGTGGCCAAGAGCGGACGCGGTATCGTGGTCACGGATGTGGACGGCAACGAGTTTTTTGATTTCTCCGCAGGCATTGCCGTTACCTCGACCGGCCACTGCCATCCCGAGGTGGTCGCTGCCATTCAGAAGCAGGCTGCCGAGCTGATTCACATGTCGGGCACGGATTTTTATTACCAGAATATGGTGGAACTGGCGGCGCGGCTTTCGAAGATCGCGCCCATGCCCGGCCCGCATCGGATTTATTACGGCAACTCGGGCGCCGAAGCGATTGAGTGTGCGCTGAAGCTGGCGCGTTATCACACCAAACGGCAGAACGTGATTGCATTCTTCGGCGCGTTCCACGGGCGGACCATGGGCGCGCTATCACTGACGGCTTCCAAGCCGCAGCAGCGGCGGCGTTTCGCGCCGCTGGTGCCGGGAGTGACGCATGTGCGCTATCCGGATGTGTACCGGGGCTGCGTCGGCGGATCGCAGGAAGCCGATAAGTTCGCTCTCGGATGCGCGCGATTTATCGAAGAGAAACTCTTCAAAACAACTCTGCCGCCCGAGGAAGTAGCAGCCATCTTCGTCGAGCCAGTGCAAGGCGAGGGCGGCTACGTGGTGGCTCCGAAGATCTTCATGCAGGAGCTTCGCCGAATCTGCGACCGGCACGGCATCATGCTGATCGTGGATGAAGTGCAAAGCGGGATTGGACGCACCGGCAAGTGGTGGGCCGTCGAGCACACCGGCGTCGAGCCGGATATGGTTTGTATGGCCAAGGGCGTCGCGTCGGGCATGCCGCTCGGCATCACGATGACACGCGCCGAACTTATGGACTGGGTTCCCGGTTCTCATGCCTCGACATTTGGCGGGAACCCGGTTTGCATCGCTGCGGCGCTAGCCACGCTCGATGTGATCGAGAAAGAACATCTCCTCGAGAACTCGGCCAGCGTCGGCAATCACATGATGAAGCGCATGGCGGACTGGCCGACGAAGCTGAAGCTGGTGGGCGATGTGCGTGGGCGTGGGCTGATGATTGGCGTTGAGATCGTGAAAGACAAAGTCACAAAGGAATACGGTAACGCAGAGCGCGACCGCATCGTCGAAATGGCCTTCGAACACGGAATTCTCTTCCTTGGCTGCGGGCCGAGCACGATCCGGATCTGTCCGCCTCTGGTGGTCACGAAAGAACAGGCCGACGTTGCGGTGGATGTACTCGAAGCGTGCATCTCGGCAGTAGGCAAAGGCGCGTAAGGCGGAATTCGCATCCCGATTTGGCAAGGCTCTAGTCTCGCCCAAAAACGTGGGACTAGAGCGGGGTGCCTTCTTTGCTGTGATCTTCAGCGGTTTCGGGCGGGCAGGGGATTGCGGCGTCTTTACAACGGCTGTTTCGGAAATCTAAATTTGGCCGCCAGTTCTTTGTAGGCAGGCTCATCGTGCAGGTTCTCGAACCCCGCCTCGCCTTCCATTTCGACCAGATCGTCGTCATGCTGGTCGTAGGCGATTTTAAGATAGCGGAGCGCTTCCTGCTTGTTTCCTAACTGGGAGTTTGTCAGCGCTAGAGAATAGGGCGAAAGCGATCCGCGATCGTAGAGCCGTTTCTGCTGATCTTCGACGCTTTGCAACATGCCGTGAATCCCGCCTGCGGAATAGGCTCTCTCCGCGGTCTCCACAATTTTCATCGCTGGCTTGTCTTGCATCAGGGCTGCCTCTTTTTTCCATTCCTCAAGGTAGTTGGCATAGTCGCCCGCTGCAAAATATGCGGTTTTCAGATAACGGTGCGGAGAAATGAAGCCCGGTTCGGTGGTTTCCAACTGTTTCAACAGCGCGATGCCCTCGTCTCGACGGCCAGCCGCCCACAACAGGTCGCCTTTGTCTGCCAGGATGGCCTTCGATGCGGGATCGAGAGTTTGCGCGCGCTCGATCTCAACTAACGATTCGGGATGGCGTCCAATGGTCGCCAAGAACGTGGCATACCAATGATGTGCCACGGCGTTGTCGGGCCTGAGGGCGATGGCGCGGCGGAATTCGCGCTCCGCCCCCGCTGCGTCCCAGGTTCCGTAGAAAAGAGCGAACGCCAGAGAGGCATGTGCTTCCGAGGATTGGTCGTCGAGTTCGACTGCTCTCTGTGCCGCGGCCAGGGCTCGCGGATAGGCCTCGTTGGCGGGCATCACGGTATATTCGCGGAGCAGGTTGTAGCAGTCCGCCAGGCCAACATATGCGGGCGCGTAGTTAGGATCGTGCACGATCGCCTGGGTGAACGCATCGACTGCCCGGTTGAGCCCCTCCGGAGTGCGCTCCTGCCAGTAAAAACGCCCGCGCAAGTAGAACTGCTCGGCTTCCGTGTTGGCGGGGCGGCGCGGAGTCTGCGACTCGAAATTTGCCGGGTGCGCATTGCCGGCTCTTGCCGCACGGTGGGTCGGCCACAGGACCCAGAAGACCATAAGCAGCGCTGCCGCCGGAAAAATCAGCGACCATCTCCATCCATTGGGTCCTGAGGCAGGAGCCTTGGCGGACCTGTCCGCATTCAACTCGGCCGGATCTGGGATAACCAAGACTGGTCCTGGGACGGTCGTTGGAGGGCTGGGCAGATGCGTCGGAGCGATCCAACGGTACCCACGGCGCTCCACGGTCTCGACGAACACGGGATTGTCAGCCGAATCCCCTAGGGCGTCACGAAGCCGGTTGATGGCACTGCTGATGCCGTGATCGAAGTCTACATACACTCCCTCTGGCCAGAGGGCCTCGCGAAACCGGTCCCGGCTGACGACCTCGTGGGGGTGGGCCAGCAAGAGCTTGAGAGCCCGGAACGGCAAATCTTGAATCTTTACCTTGATTCCGTTCTTGCGAAGTTCGACCGAGCCCAAGTCTATCTCAAAGACGCCGAAGCGAATCACCGCATCCGATTTTGGGGCTGGCCGCATCTGTTTTCCGGGTCCGTCGGAGTTTAGCAAAGCTGGGCCCGATGCAAAATCGCCGCTTGGTGCCATCCGACCACCACTTTTGGCGGCTCGCCTACCACTTTCTTCCGAGTGATAACTCCCTCCACCATTCTGCAAAACAAAGACTTAGCGCGTGAACTACGTTTGCAAAAGGCGTGAATTGACGAAGTCACATCGGCCGGAGAAAGTAGGCACGCAGCCGGACAGTTTTGGCCAGCCTTGATTCCCCCATTCTTAATTCGCCGGTTCAGGCGAAAGGCCTGCACGAGGCGGACAGGCGAAAACGCCGCGACTTTCACGGTCACTGAGTACCGTGGGGCACTTGCGGGGCGCGCGAGAGGGTGCGCTCCGCAAGTCTAAGAAATTAAGCTTCTTGTTGCTGCCTTCTTTGGGGGGAGGATAGCAACCCAAGCCTTCGGCCCTGTCCGCGGGCTTGTTTTTTTTGCCCGCTCCAAGACCTGCTGGCAGCAGACGCAGACCCGGACCCGGACCCGGACCCTTTCAGACCATTCAGAATGTCAGAATGGTTGTCCGACCTATTGTTCCCCGGACGCATTCCAAATCGGGACGGTGCGGACAGTTCAATTTGACAGTCGCAAAGTTCGTCGCTTCGATGCCTCTGCAATTGTTCTAGTCTGAAGATGTATCCAAGCGAGGCCGAGGCTCCTCGATCCCAAAATGGTTTTCTGGCGCATAACTCGCACCGTGATTCGGTCGCTGGACGGGCTGGCCGCGTGGCTCTTACCTGCTGACGAGCGGCCGCCGCGCCAGCAGATCGGCGTGCAAGGCGAGGAATACGCTTACTTTCATCTCCGCCAGCTGGGATACAAGATCGTCGCCCGCAACTTTCGTACACCGCGCTGTCGAGGCGAGATCGACCTCATCGGTTGGGACGAGGATATCCTTTGTTTTATAGAAGTTAAGACGAGAACCTCGGTGAATATAAAGACTCCGGAGGCAGCTGTCGACCGGCACAAGCGGCGCGAGGTAGCCGAAGTCGCACGCGAGTACTTGCGTCACCTGCCACCATCGTGCCAGTGGAGATTCGATATTGTAAGCGTATACTATGACGGTCGCACGTCCTGCCCGCAGATCGAAGTGTTTCGGAACGCCTCCTTAGCGGCGTAGAATATGAAGTTTGCGCAATCCCACTGAAAGGATTCAGTAAGTGCCGGAACTGAGAAAAGATCCGATCGTTGGCCGTTGGGTGATTATTTCCACGGACCGGGCCAAGCGCCCAACCGATTTTATTCGCGAAAATATGAAGATTAAGGGAGGATTCTGTCCCTTTTGCTATGGAAACGAAAGCAAGACGCCACCCGAGATTCAAGCTTACCGCCCGAATTCCAATGGCGGACCGCCGCCCCAGCGCGATGCTCCCGGGTGGACCGTACGCGTGGTGCCAAATAAGTTTCCCGCCCTTGGCATCGAGGGAAATCTGAACCGCCAGGCCGAGGGCATGTTCGACCGCATGAACGGCATCGGAGCCCATGAAGTCATTATTGAGACGCCCGACCACTCCGCCAGCCTTGCAACCCTGCCACCAAAGCGGATTGAAGACGTGCTCTGGACTTTCCGCGACCGTATTCTTGATCTCAAGAAGGACCGCCGCTTCAAATACATTCTAATTTTCAAGAATCATGGCGAGGCGGCCGGCGCATCGCTCGAACACGCGCATTCGCAACTGATCGCCTTGCCCATTCTTCCCATCAACGTCACCCAGGAACTGGAGGGGGCGAAGCAGTATTTCCTCTACAAGGAGCGCTGTGTGTTCTGCGACATCATCCGGCAGGAGATGGACGGCGGCACGCGCGTGGTGGCGGAGAACGAAAATTTCCTTACGCTGGCGCCCTACGCTCCACGATTTCCGTTTGAAACCTGGATTCTGCCCAAGCAGCACGAGTCGGCCTTCGAAAATTCGTCATCGCACATGTTCGAAAATCTCGCGCGGGCGCTCAAAGAGCTGCTCGGCCGCGCCGACCGCGTGCTCGACAATCCGCCCTACAACCTGGTAATTCACTCATCTCCAGTGCAGGATCCCACCAATGACCATTATCACTGGCATATCGAATTCATGCCGAAGTTGACCAAGACCGCCGGATTCGAATGGGGAACCGGCTTTTACATCAATCCGACTCCGCCCGAGGAGGCTGCGAAGTTCCTGCGCGAGGCGAACGTTCAGGAGTCGGCTTCCGTGACCGTCGGTTGAAATATTGTCAGGGGAAAAATTAGGGCACGGTGTCGACACCGTGCCCTTTTTGATTGGGCCTCAGAGAGAGAAGGGCCAACAAATTGTTCAACCCCTGCGCCAATAGGATAGATTGAAGCTTCCCGGCATTTGTCACGAAAATGTAAAAAGCTCAGGGATATCTGCGATGGGGATCAGGCCTGGGTGCGATCCTGAAACTCCTCGTGCCACGCCATCTGAATCGCTTCCAGCTTGCCCTCGTTCGAAGCCTTGGGATCGCCGGCAAACCCCGGCAATTCGGTGACGTAACGATGGAGATCGGTAAACCGCACGGCTAGCGGGTCGAGTTCGGGATGGGTTTCGGAAAGCAGGATGCCGATATCTTCAGCGTCGTCCCAGGTCAGCGATTTTGGCAAGTGCCCTCCTTCATTAAATCAGTGCTCTCAACAATAGCCGTACTTCAGTGATGTTCCTCGGAGATGTAATTCCGGTTCCAGGCCGGAATCTCAACCACTACTTTCCCCGGCTTGACAATCTGCGCCTGGCAGCCGAGACGAGAGTTTAGCTGGAGATCCGCCGCCATGTCCAACCGGTCGGCCTCGTCGTCATCCATTGCGGATAGATTTTCGGCGCCTTCCTTGACCCAAATGTGACAGGTGGTGCAGGCGCAGTTGCCGCCGCAGGCGTGGTCGAGGGGAACACCGAAATTCAGCGCCACATCGAGCACGGATTGTTCCTTGCCGTGGTCTTCGTAGGGCAGTTTGCCGTTCTCGAACTGCACCGTCTTGCCCTCAGGCAGGAAAGTAACCTGAATCGTGTTTTCGCCGGGCGCGTCTTCGGTCAATGTGCCCGCTCCTTGTGTTTTTTCTTCAGCCATTTGAGCCTCAATCTGTTCTCATCCTGAGCAAAGCGAAGGATCTAAGTTACTCCCAGCCCGTTGCATGAGTCCTTCGCGGCAACGGCGCCGCTCAGGATGACAATATGAAAAATTTATTCGAACTCTGCCTTCGCCACCGGATGCGGCGCGGTTGGGCCTTCGCCCAGATCCGTCTCATCCATATTTTTGCCTTTCAGCGCGGACGACACCGCCGTATCCATCATCAATTCCGCCAGCCTCATAGTGCCCTGATTCAGCGCGTCGATAGCCTTGCGAATCGCCTGATAATCGTCTTCGTCCCTGACCGCGACCAGGCTCTTTTCCATCTTCGCGATTTGTTTTTTCTCATCGGTGGTCAGGTGTCCCCAGGCCGCGCCCTTCTTTCCTTTTTCGAGCGCCTTGAGGATGGTCTCCGTTTCGTTGCGCGCTTCGATGATCTGCCGCCGGCGAAAATCTTCTTCGGCGTTGTCGAACGAGTCGAGGATCATGCCCTCGACCTGCTCGTCGGTCAGGCCGTAGCTGGGCTGAACCTGAATCTCGGCTGCCTTGCCGCTGCGCTGCTCGCGCGCGGAAACATTCAGAATGCCGTTGGCGTCGATCAGGAATTTGACCTCGACGCGCGGAATGCCGGCCGCCATCGGCGGAATGCCTTTGAGATCGAACCGTGCCAGCGAGCGGCAGTCTTTGGCTAATTCGCGCTCACCCTGCAATACATGAATCGCCACGTTGGCCTGGCCGTCTACCTGCGTGGTGTAAAACTGCGTGGCCGAAGCAGGGATGGTCGAGTTGCGCAATATGATTTTGTCGGTAACTCCGCCGGCGACTTCGATTCCAAGAGATAACGGAGTCACATCGAGCAACAGCATGTTTTCGGTAGCTTGCGATCCGCCACCAAGAATGTTGGCCTGTACGGCCGCGCCCAGCGCCACGACTTCGTCGGGATTCAAATCAGTGTGCGGCTCGCGCCGGAACATTTCCTTGACCAGCGCGCGAACTTTCGGGATGCGCGTCGAACCGCCGACCAGAACGACTTCGTCAATCTGCTCGGGCTTCAACCCGGCATCTTTCATTGCCTGCTTGCAGGGGCCGACGGTGCGATCGATGATCGGCTGAATCAACTGCTCGAACTGCTCGCGCGAAATCTCGCGCTGGTATCGCTTGCCAGCCAGTAGCTCGATATCGAACTTCACCGAAGCCTGCGACGAAAGCGCGATTTTGGCTTCGATCACCGCCTTCCGAATCGACTGCACGGCTTCGGCATTGCGGCGAAGGTCGGTTCCCAGATCGCCGCGAATGTCGTCGAGCGCAATGGTGATCAGCAGGTTGTCAATGTCATCGCCGCCGAGGTGCGTGTCGCCGTTGGTCGCGACCACTTCGAAGATGCCGTCGTGAAGTTTGAGAATTGAAATATCAAACGTCCCGCCGCCGAGATCGTACACCGCCACGATGCCGTTCTGCTTCTTGTCGAGGCCGTAGGCAAGCGATGCGGCGGTAGGCTCGTTGACCAGGCGCAATACTTCCAGTCCAGCGATGCGGCCGGCGTCTTTCGTGGCCTGGCGCTGGGCGTCGTTGAAATACGCGGGAACGGTGATGACTGCCTTCGTCACCGGCCCGCCAAAATAGCGTTCGGCATTGCGCTTGAGCTGGCGAAGAATCAACGCGGAAATTTCCGGCGGAGTAAAGGTCCTGTCACCTAGCTTCTTTTCGCCAAGTCGGATGCGCAGCACTTCTCCCGGCTGCATATCGTCGGCCAGGCGAAACGGAAACAGTCTCAGCTCTTCCTGAATGTCCTCAACACCACGTCCCATCAGCCGTTTAATCGAATAGACGGCGCGCTCGGGCGTCTCAATCAACGAATTGCGCGCGGCATTGCCGACGACTGGATGGTTGTCCGCGTCGAGCGCAACGACCGAGGGGAGCAAGTTCGATCCATCCTCGCCGGGGATCACCACAGGGGTATCCCCTTGCATGAATGCCACCAGCGAATTGGTGGTGCCAAGGTCGATACCGACAATATGCTCTGTAGCCATTAAATTGCCTAATTCACCGAGTCATTGACTCAATGATTCAATCTCTCAATTCTCCAATGCTTCGTTCACATCCCGCACCAGGTTCCGGATGTAGTTGCGCCGGTTAAGTACATCCACCATCCGGGCGACGATTCGTGCGCGTTCCTCGGCGCTGGATGGATTTCCGTCTCGATGCCCGACGACCGCATCGCGATCGATCAGGGCATCCCATGCTTTCCAGTGCGTCTTTAGTTCGTCCAGCAAGGCTTCGTGCTTGTCCTCGAAAACGAGTTTCTGCTTTCCGATTTCTTCAATCAGCGCAGGATCGTCTTCGCCCAGCTTCTTCTGCGCACGCAATTCTTCAAGCTGCATGTTCAGTTCAAAAACTTCCTCGAGCAGGTCGGGAGGAACGATTTGCTTTTTCGTTTCCCCGGTCGCGCGGGCGCGCTCCGTCGCGCTCTTGGACTGCTCCTCCAACTCCACGCCCTCCATGTGCAGCAAGTACTGGGTGCGCTTGATCGGATCGCGCAGCGTGCGGTAGGCGTCATTGAGCAGCGAGCTTTGTTCCAGGCTCCATTCCTGCTCCTGGCTGCCCGCCCGCGCGTTCGAATCCGGATGAAGCCGGCGGCTTAAGTCGTAGAAATCCTTTTCCAGCGCAGCCACGTCAAGGTTCAACTTGAGAGGCAGCCCGAAAAATGTGAAGTAGTCGACCGGAGCTGGAGGCTGCACCTTGCCGCATGCCGCGCAGAATTGCGCCGCCCGCATCGAGCCGCACGACCAGCAGGAGTGAGTCTCCTCCGGCAGAGGCTTTGCGTTGATCGCGGTAAGTGCAGTCTTGGTCATCACAAGTTCAAGCCAACAGTTTCAACCCAAAGTTTCGACCCGCAGATTCACAACCGCGCACCGCTCGGATGCAGGCCGGAACGCCCTTCTTTCGCTCGCTCGCGAGTTGTCTGGTGGCGCATGCCAGGCGGGCGAGAACACCCGTGCCACACAGGGATGCCAGACAGGCATCAGGCGGAGAACGAAGTTCCGCAGCCGCACGATTTCGTGGCCTGCGGATTCACAAAGACGAAGCCCTGCTGCATCAGCGTTTCCTGGTAATCCAGCGTCATGCCGTTCAGGTAGATGAACGACTTCGGGTCCACGAACACGCGCACGTCGCCGAACTGGAAGATGCGATCCCGCTCGCGCGGCTGCGTATCGAAGCGCACGTTATAGCTCAATCCCGAACAGCCGCCGCCCTGCACGCCCAGGCGCAATCCGCCCTGCTCGGGCGAAATGCCTTCCTTGGCCATGGCGCTGCGAACCTTCGCGATGGCCTTGTCGGTCACCACAATTCCTTTCGCAGTGGCCGGCGCGGCTTGTTCGGCAACAATGTTCATCATCTTCAAACTCGTCCCATGTCATCCGGAACCACGTTCTTTGCGGCGAAGGAGAAGGATCGGCGCAACTGGCCGCGAATACATAGATCCCTCGCTTCGCTCAGGATGACAGGCGAGTTAACTACTTCGCCTCGACGGCGACGGGCTTCGCGGTTTCCTGCTTCTTCTTCCAGTCCCCGATGGCGGCGCGGATCGCGTCCTCAGCCAGCACTGAACAATGGATCTTCACCGGAGGCAGCGAAAGCTCCTTCACGATGTCCATGTTCTTGATGGCAAGGGCTTCGTCGACCGTCTTGCCTTTGACCCACTCGGTCGCGAGCGAAGACGAGGCAATCGCCGAGCCGCAGCCAAAGGTCTTGAACTTGGCGTCTTCAATCACGTTCGTCGCCGGGTTGACCTTGATCTGCAGCTTCATGACGTCGCCGCACTCAGGTGCGCCGACCAGGCCGGTGCCCACGTCGGTGCTCGCTTTGTCCATCGAGCCGACGTTGCGGGGGTGGTTGTAGTGGTCGATGACCTTATCGCTATATGACATTTTTATCTTCTCCTGAAACTCCGGATATCCTCAGGGGCCAAAACCCCAATACAAATAATTCGCTATCGGCACGCTAAAAGCCGTGCCCTTCCCAGTGTCTTACTCTCCGGCCCACTTCACATCTTTCAAATTGATGCCTTCCTTCGCCATCTCGTAAAGCGGAGAAAGCTCGCGCAAACGCTCCACGGTTTCGATGACGCGGTCGGCCACATAATCAACTTCCGCTTCGCTATTGAAGCGGCCGATGCCAAAGCGAATCGAGCTGTGCGCCAGGTCGTCGCCGGTGCCGAGAGCCTTCAATACATAAGATGGTTCCAGCGTCGCCGAGGTGCATGCCGATCCGCTCGAAACCGCAATATCGTTGATGCCCATCAGCAGCGACTCGCCTTCGACATAGGCGAAGCTGATATTCAGGTTGCCGGGCAGGCGATGATCCATCGACCCGTTGATGTAAGTTTCGTCGAGCCGGGTCATGATGCGGTCGCGCAGACGGTTGCGCAGGCCGGCCAAACGGCACGACTCTTTCGCCATCTCTTCCTGCGCCAGCGAGCACGCCTTGCCCAGACCCACGATGCTCGGAACGTTCAGCGTGCCGGACCGCATGCCGCGCTCGTGGCCGCCGCCGTCGATGATGGCGGAAATCTGCACCCTCGGATTTTTGCGCCGCACGTACAGCGCGCCTACACCCTTCGGCCCGTACATCTTGTGTCCCGAGATCGAGGCCAGATCGATATTCTGCTTGACCACGTCCACCGGAACTTTGCCGATGGCCTGAGTCGCATCAGTGTGGAAGATCACGCCGCGCTCATGACAGAGCTTGCCGATTTCGGTCACGGGCTGCAGCACGCCAATTTCGTTGTTCGCGTACATGATGGTGACGAGAATCGTCTTGTCGTCCATGGCGCGCTTCAGATCGTCGAGATCGATCAGCCCGTCTTTCTGTACAGGCAGATAAGTCACGCGATATCCGTACTTCTCGAGGCGCTTGCAGGTATCGAGCACAGCTTTGTGCTCGGTGACCGCGGTGATGATGTGGTTGCCCTTCTCGCGATACATTTCAGCGACGCCCTTGATCGCGAGGTTGTCGCTTTCGGTCGCACCGGAAGTGAAGATGATCTCTTTCGTGGTCGCGCCGACCAGCTTGGCAATGCGCTCGCGCGCAGTCTCGACGCCCTCTTCCGCCGCCCACCCGAAGGAGTGGTTCCGGCTGGCCGCGTTGCCGAACTTCTCCATGAAATACGGCAGCATCTCTTCCAGCACCCGCGGATCCATCGGGGTGGTGGCGTGGTTATCCATGTAAATGGGCAGCTTCACGCCGTTCGGAGCGGCGTGCTGCGCCTGAGTCAAATCGTTCTGTCTCAAGTCGTTTTGTCTCAAGTCCTGGGGGATCTTTACGTCCGTGCTCATTGATTGCCTCTCCTACCTGCCTAAATCAGCGTGTGACTAAATTTGATGAATTTCGCGCCCGCGACGTTTCAAGTGATCGTCACCAATTCCGCCGCTTTGGGAGCCATGCTCCCCTCGTCTTCCGGTTCCTCGCGCATATGTGAAATCTTGATGCGCTTCAACACCGCTTCAATGCTCTCGTTCACCTTGCGCAGCGGTTCGCGAATGTTGCAGCGATCCGTCTGATCGCACTCTCCGCGCACCGTGACGCACGAGGTGATGAACAGCGGGCCGTCGATCGCCTGAATTACTTCAAACGCCGAAATCGTGTGCGCTGCCCGCGCCAGCGTATACCCTCCGTTGATGCCGTGCTGCGAATGCAGAAATCCCGCTTTCGCCAGCCGCTGCAGAATCTTCGCCAAAGCCTCCGGCGGAATCGCAAAAGCGTCCGCGACATCTTTGGCGCTTTGCGGGCCCTCGGTGCTGTGCTCGGCCAGGTGCTTCATCGCCATCAGCGCGTAGTCGGCTTTCTTGGTCAGCTTCAGCACCCGATCAGACTCCTTCTGCCATCGCGAAACCCGACCAATAGGATCGGATTAAACTCCGACCTTTATCGTCGTAATTCATTCTACGTTACTTGGCCGGCCTTACGCAACTTTGCTCAGGCAGTTGCCACAAATCGCTATCCAACGGTAAGTTGCAAGAATTGAATGGCTTATATCAGTGCGACAGTTTTAGTCGGGATTTGGGATTGCCTGGCCGTGGCTGGTCGTTGTTACAAATTCACAACAACTTGGCAGGCGGGGGCTTGACAAGCCGCAATCCCGTTCTAAAATACCGGAAATTTCCGGCGAAATCCCCGCCGTTCTTACTCCCAAGGGGACGCTTCCGGATTTATGACCTCAAAGTCGCCTTCCACCCGTCAAAACGCAGATCTTAAGCAGCCTTGCAAGCATCCCCGTGTTCAAATCGTAAGTCGTGATGAGGATTCCGAGTTCGTGGAGTGCAAGGAGTGCGGCGAAATCTTCGAGTCCAGCGAATTCAAAGACATGAATATCGAAGAACGCACCCAGGAAAACGAGGCCTGAGGCGGATTCTTCCGCGTGACGGACGTAATCTCTGCCGTCGATTTCCCATTGTTTCCAGTGAAACGTCCCTGCTAACGTGCGAGACGGGCGTGTGCAGATTTCCGCCCAGGCTATGCCCATGCTGGCTCTGGTCGTCGACGACTCCATGTTGATTCGCTACACGATCTGCCGCTTCCTCGAGGGGCGCGGCTTTGCCGTGGAGTCTGCCACCAATGGGGCGGAAGCCTTGGAATTCCTCTCCCACGGGAAGCCCGACTTGATCGTTACCGACATGCAGATGCCAAAGATGTCGGGAAGCGAATTGATCACGGCCTTGAAAGCCAATCCGGAAACGGCGAACGTTCCCATCATTATCGTGGCGGGTCGAGGCAGCGGGTTCGACGAGTCCGAAAAAAGGGCCAATGTTGCCATTTACAAAGATATCGACATCGAATGCCAACTGGAGAAGGCGCTCAATGCGATAGCCTGCTCGAAGACTGCCAGGGCGCAGTCGGCCGAGGCGTAGACGGCTTGTGACGCCAGGCAGCAACGTGCTACCGCAGCGCCATTCCCGCCTCCGCCGAAAAATCCATCGGCGCGAAATTCTTAGCCAGAAATTTAGGATAGGCTGCAGCCGCAATCATGGCCGCGTTATCGGTCGAGAGCGGACGTGATGGGAAATAAACCGGTAATCCTTCCTTCGCCGCTTCGCGTTCGAACGCCGCGCGCAATTCCTGATTCGCCGCCACTCCACCGGTGACGAACAACGTTGCCACGTCGTAGGCTCGCGCCGCGGTCAGGGTTTTTTCGATCAGATCCTCGACCATCGCCCGCTGGAACGAAGCCACCAGATCGAGAGTCAGTTTGTCGGAGCTCGCCAGATAGTCGTCCAGCTTCGGCTTCGCCAGCTTCGACAGCGCCTGCCGCCGCGCTTCGACCGCTTCGCGCATGTGGTGCTGCTCGACGTAACGCAACACAGCCGTCTTGATTCCGCTGTAAGAAAAATCAAAACGTGGCCGATCCGCATCCGCCCCAACGCCTCGGCCGTCCTCTCGCCCGCGGCGGTCACGGTGCTTGATCTGAGCCGGAGCGAACTTTACAGCTTTCGCGTCCCCATGCGGAGCCAGCCGGTCAATGACCGGGCCTCCCGGATATCCCAGGCCGAGCAGCTTGGCGACTTTGTCGAAGGCCTCGCCGGCCGCGTCATCACGCGTGTGACCGATATTTTCATAAGTCCAGGAATCGCCGTTCTGCGTGGCGAGATAGAGGTGAGTGTGCCCGCCAGACACCACCAGCGCCAGGACTGGGAACTGCAGCTGGCGATTTCCCTTCTGCCGCTCTTCCAGAAGCACGGCATGAATATGGCCTTCCAGATGGTTCACTGCGATCAGCGGCTTGTCGAGCGCGAAGGCCAAAGCCTTGGCATAGCTGATGCCCACCAACAACGCACCTGCAAGCCCGGGACCTTGCGTCACCGCGATCGCGTCCACAGAATCGTAAGTATGTTTCGCCTCCGCCAAAGCCTGCCGGATCACGGGCACAATCGCACGCAAATGCTCGCGCGACGCGAGTTCCGGCACCACTCCGCCATACCGTTGGTGGGTGGCAATTTGCGACGCCACGACGTTCGAGATCAGCTGCTCGCCCGACCGCACCACCGCCGCCGCAGTCTCATCGCACGAACTCTCAATCCCGAGGATGTACGCGTCAGCCATTCTGCTTAATAATATTAGACCTAATATTATTGGAAACATGGCAGACTTGCTCGAACACGTGCGGGGCTCTGACCCCAAGGACCTTGCCACATCGATCGTTCAAACCCTGCGCCAGCACGGCTTTCAGGCGTATCTGGTGGGCGGATGCGTGCGCGATCTTCTGCTCGAACGCGAGCCCAAGGATTATGACGTGGCCACGAGCGCAACGCCTGAGCAAGTCATGGAAATGTTTCCTGAAACCTATGCCGTGGGAGTCCAGTTCGGCGTTGTTCTCGTACCTGCGCCAGAGCGAGTTCTCAACAAAAGCGTCCCCGAGCAGCCCTCGACCAAATCTCAGGCGGTCGAGGTGGCGACGTTTCGCAGCGACATCGGATATTCCGACGGCCGTCATCCCGACGAAGTGCGCTTCAGCCAGGATCCGCGCGAGGATGTCGCGCGCCGCGATTTCACCATCAACGGCATGCTGCTCGATCCCGTTGCTGGAGAGGTGCTCGATTTTGTGGGCGGACGCGAAGATCTGGAAGCGGGAATCATCCGCACCATCGGTAATCCTGAACATCGCTTCCAGGAAGACAAGCTGCGCATGCTGCGCGCGGTGCGCTTTGCCGCGCGCTTCGATTACGCAATCGATCCCGAAACTTTTAGAGCGATACAGAAGCTGGCCCATGAAATCGCCGTGGTCTCACGCGAGCGCGTGCGTGACGAACTGACTCGCATGTTGACCGAGGGCCACGCCCGGCGCGCGTTTGCGCTGCTCGACGAAAGCGGTTTGCTGCAGCACGTTCTCCCGGAAATTTCTGCCATGAAGGGCGTGGAGCAGCCCCGGGAATTTCATCCCGAAGGCGACGTCTTCGTGCATACGCTGCTGCTCCTGGAAAATCTGCCAAATCCCTGCCCGCTCACACTCGCATGGGGCGCACTTTTGCACGATGTGGGCAAGCCGCCCACATTTCGCCGCGCTCCGGACCGCATTCGTTTCGACGACCACGTGAATGTAGGCGTGAAAATGGCGGAGGAGATCTGCCGGCGGCTGCGTTTCTCGAAGGACGACACGGCGCAGATTCTCGCCTTGGTCGATAACCACATGCGCTTCGGTCATGCCACGCGCATGAGCGAATCTACTCTAAAGCGATTTTTCCGTCTGCCCGCGTTCGATGAGCATTTGTCTTTACACCGCGCCGACTGCCTGGCCAGCCATCGCAATTTGAGTACGTATGAATTTGTCCGTCAGAAGCGCAGTGAGATTCCTCCAGAGAAGATTCGTCCATCGCCGCTGGTGACCGGAGATGATCTGATCGCCGCCGGCCACATGCCCGGGCCGAAGTTCCGCGAGATTCTCAATGCGGTCGAAGATGCGCAGCTCGAGGGCCGCTTGCCTTCGCGAGACGCCGCGCTCGAGTTTGTGCGCCGCGAATTTCCGGCGTGAGACGACGCCGAGTCTGCCGCGGGTGCTTCGGCGGGAATGCTAGAATCGGATTCGCAATCTTACCGTCGCGGGCGCATCGAGGAGCGCATGGAGCAGGCCGGAGCCGGACTGGAAAAAATCATCGCGCAGTCGCTGCGTCAGGCGCCCCCCGCCGACGCGCCGATCATGGCGTGGCCCGTGGTCTGCGGTTCGGCCGTCGCCGAGCGGACCAGGGCGCTGAGTTTCGAGGGCGGCGTGCTGCGCGTAGCGGTCGCGGATGCCGGATGGCGGGCTGAACTGCAGGCGCTTGCGCCGCGATATCTGGCCATGCTGAACCGCTACACCCGGACTGTGCAGCGAGTGGAGTTTGTGGTTGCCGGTTCCGAGAGCGCAACTCCAAAGCTACGTTGAGCCAGGCGGGTCCTATTCATGAAAGTTACTGAATCATGAAAGTCACTGAATCATGAAGGTCACAGAAAAAGATGTTGCCTACGTCGCCGAGTTGTCGAATCTCGAGCTTACGGCCGAAGAGCGCAGCGGAATGCTGCGCGATCTGAATTCCATTCTCGAGTACATCGACTGCCTCAACGAGCTCGACACATCGGACGTTCCGCCGATGGCGCAGGTTTCCGACCGTTACGGAGTGGACAAGTCGAAGCAGGGAAGCGAGCGCTTCGCCTACGCCAGCCGCGAAGATGTGATCGAAGGCTTGCGCAAATCCTTGCCGCACACAGAAGCGCTCGCGAACGCTCCCGACGCCGACGAGGATTTCTTCCGAGTGCCCAAAGTCATTGAACGATAACGATTCGTCGCCGAGAAGCCTCTCACAATGGATCTTGCCTCCCTCACCATCGACGCCGCCCGCTCCGCTGTGCAGGAGCGCAAGACGACCGCGCTTGCGCTAGCCGAAGCGCACTACGCCCGCATCCAAAAAGAAGACGGCCAGATCGGCGCGTTTCTTACGTTGTCGAAAGAGCGTGCACTCGAGCAGGCCGACCGCATGGATCGGATGGCGGCAGAGGGCAAGCCTCTGCCTCCGCTGGGCGGCGTGCCGGTGGGCATCAAAGATGTGATGAGTACGCGCGGCCTGCGCACCACCGCCGGCTCGAAGATTCTCGAAAACTACGTTCCACCCTACGATTGCACGGCCGTCGCTCGCATGGAAGCCGCGGGCGCGGTTGTACTCGGCAAGATGAACTGCGACGAGTTCGCCATGGGCTCCTCGAATGAAAACTCCGCGTACCGCCCGGTGCGCAATCCGCGCGATCTGACGCGAGTGCCCGGAGGATCTTCCGGCGGTTCCGCCGCCGCGGTGGCGGCTGATATGGCGGTGGTCACCCTTGGCTCGGACACCGGCGGGTCGATCCGCCAACCGGCGTCGTTCTGCGGCATCGTCGGCCTGATGCCGACTTACGGCCGGGTTTCACGCTACGGCCTGATTGCGTTTGCCTCGTCGCTCGACCACATCGGGCCTCTGGCCAAGACCGTGAAAGATGCGGCCATTGTGCTGCGCACCATTTCCGGACGCGATCCCATGGACGCGACTTCTGCCGACGTTCCCGTCCCCGACTACGTTGCCGAACTCGAAAAGCCGATTCGCGGAATGAAGCTGGGTGTCGCCAAAGAATATTTCGGCGAAGGCTTGGACGATGAAGTCCGCCATGCCGTGGAAGCCGCCATCGACAAGCTGAAAGCATTCGGTTGCGAAATCGTGCCGGTATCCCTGCCGCACACGCCTTACGCCATCCCGACGTATTACTTGATCGCAACCGCGGAGGCGTCGGCCAATCTGGCGCGGTATGACGGAGTCCGCTACACCGTGCGGGCGCGCGACGTGAAGACTCTTTCGGAGATGTACCGCCGCAGCCGCAACGAGGGATTTGGCGCCGAAGTGAAGCGCCGCATCATGCTAGGAACTTACGCGCTCAGCGCCGGCTACTACGATGCTTATTATCTGAAAGCGCAGAAAGTGCGCACCCTGCTGACGCGCGACTTCGACGAAGCTTTCCGCAAAGTCGATGCTATCGTGACGCCAACCAGCCCCACGGCGGCATTCCGGCTGGGCGAAAAATCGAATGATCCGCTGTCGATGTATCTGGCCGACATTTACACAGTGACCGCGGACCTGGCAGGTATCCCGGGAATTTCGATACCGTGCGGCGAGACAAAAGAAAAGCTGCCCATTGGGCTGCAGATTCTAGGCAGGCACTTCGATGAGGGCACGATTTTGCGCGTGGCCCACGCATTCGAGCAGGCCACCTGAAGCGACCGCGCTAAGAATTCTCCAGCGATTCGTAATAACGTTCCCCGGCGCAGGCGCGGCACAGGGTCTTTCCATCGCGCCGCACTTCCCTGCGGAAATTAATTCCTTCGCCGCAATGTTCGCATACGACCCGCTCGCCCTTGTATCCCGGAAATTCCTCCGGCGGCAAATCGACCTTCACCCATTGCGCGATGAACAGGTCGTCGTCGGAAATTTCGCGATAGGCCAGCATCTGTTGCTGATTCTTATTCTCAATTTCAGGATGAAGTTCGCGCGCCAACTGTTTGGATGATTCCTTGGCGGCGATCCGGATGGCTTTTCCGTTATTCACATCCACGAACGTGGCCGCCACTTTTCCCCAGTCACGGAATTTCAGCGCGCGCTTGCCCAGGCGGCATCCTGTAACCACGGCAACCGCGTCGGTGGCGCAGCGGTCGATTTCGACAAAAGTGACCAGGCGCTTACGATCTCTCCCATGCGGATCGTCGATGCCAAGCTTCTGCAGGCCCAGCATCGCCAGACGCACCCCAAGCACCTGCCCGGCACACAAGTGCCCGTGAGCCACTTCAGCATCGCGCAGATATTCGTCGAGCGATTTCATACAGGCTCTCGGCTTGAGTCAGCTATCAGCCTAACAGCGCGAGTCGGAGTCGAGCTGCTCGGGGGAGCGCTATTTCCTCCGCCAGCGGATTCCATCCTTTCCAATTTCCACCAATACCCCGGCGTCAGTCAGTTCAGCCCGGATCGCATCCGATTTCTTGAAGTCGCGCGCAGCGCGCGCAGCTTTCATCTCGGCAATCTTCTCTTCAATGGCCGAGTCCGAAAGTTGTCCCGACTGCACCGCTTCGCGCAACTCGCTGCTGATCTCTTTCTCTCGGCCTTGCGCCAGAGCCCAGTCGAGAACCTGCCTCATCTTGGGGATGTCATCGTCATCGAGTACGGCAAAAATCTCGTCAAACTTTGCCAAGGCCGCCAGCAACGGCGGCACATCGTCTTTCTTGATTGCGCCGGCGTCGAACGCAATATTGGCCTGCCTTACCATCTCGAAAACCGCAGCCTGTGCCTGAGCCGCATTCAAGTCATCTTCGAGCGCGGCGCGCATCCGATCGACCGTTTCGGAGGCAAGCGACTGCATGGCGAAACTGGCGCCCTCGCTGAAATTTCCGGTATGCAAGCGCAGCCGGAAATTCCGCAACCGCTCCACCGAGACCGCGGCCGACTTCAGGCCATCAAACGTAAAGTTCAATTGATTTCGATAGGGAACCGAAGCCAGCAGGTAGCGAATCGAAGACGGCTTGTGGCCTTTCAGCACCAGATCGCGCAGGGTGAAGAAATTGCCCTCGCTCTTCGACATCTTCTCGCCTTCGACCAGCAGGAATCGCGCATGAAACCAGAAGTGCGCGAAAGGCTTGCCGGTCAGCGATTCCGACTGCGCGATTTCATTTTCGTGATGCGGAAAAATCAAATCCTCCCCGCCCGCGTGCAGGTCAAAGCTCTCGCCCAGTTCCTCCATCGACATGACGGAGCACTCCAAATGCCAGCCCGGACGCCCCGGCCCGATCGCCGTATCCCACGAAGCCTCGCCCGGCTTGGGAGCTTTCCAGAGCGCGAAGTCGCGGGCGCTGTCTTTGTCATACTCGTCGAGGTCGACGCGTGCGCCGTCGAGCATTCCACTGAAGTCTTTCTTTGAAAGCCTGCCGTACCGCGGAAATTTTGCGATGCGAAAATAATAAGATCCGTCGTCGGCGCGATAGGCGATCCCTTTCTCGACCAGCTTCGCCACAAACTCCGCCATCTCCGGGATATGTTCGGTCGCATGCACCAGCTTCGGCTGTTCGATGCCGATCATCGCCGCATCTTCGAGAAACGCCTTCTCGTATTTCGCTGTGTATTGCTGCACGCTCACCCCATCGCGCGCCGCGTTGCGAATGATCTTGTCGTCCACGTCGGTAATATTCATGACGTGATGAATGGTATATCCGCTCTGGCGAAGAAATCGCCGCAACAGATCCACCGCCACGAACGTGCGGAAATTGCCGATGTGTCCGTAGTCGTAAACGGTGGGTCCGCAGGCGTACATGCGGACTTCGTTATCGCGAAGCGGGTGGAACTCCTCGATTCGCGAAGACATGGTGTTATAAAGACGCAGCGCCATAATGATTTCGAGCGATGGAAGACGAATTGAAGACGAATCTTAGATTCTAGGGGCCACCGAGAAAGTGGGTCAAATGGCGATCATCCGGCCGGAGTCTGGGCCGGGGGCAAGGCGTGCACGGGCTCACGCAAACGCTGTTGCACCAGAATCAGGTAATGCAGCGCCGACACAATCGTAAAAATGAACGTTGCCCGCAGAAATATGGTTCGCGCAATCCAGATCCAGCGCACCCGCTGCACCTGGAATAACAGCACGAAAAACACCGCGCTGATTTGCGAAAAAGTATTGGCCTTGCCGAAAATGCTGGGCCGGAAGTTCCGCAATCCGGCAATCGCGAACAGCACCGCGCTGGCGGCCAGAATCGAAATATCGCGGCTGAAGACCACCACAGTATATTTCCACGGGATTTTGTGCAGAATGGATAGCACCAGAAACATCGTGCTCAGCAGCAGCTTGTCGGCGATGGGATCGAGATACTGCCCGAGCAAAGTCTGCTGATGCAAGGTGCGCGCCAGCAGGCCGTCAAGTCCATCGCTGAAACCGGCGACCACGAAGACCGCCAAAGCCCACAGATAGCGGCCATCGACCAGATGGATCACGATAAAGGGAACGAAGATCATCCGCAGCAGCGTGAGCTGGTTGGGTGCGGTGAAAATATGTGAAACCTTCACGCTGTCTCCTCATTTACCCGTGCTCCGGAAGAATTGTCACTTGCCTGCCCGGTCTGGCCGGGTGCGAGTGATGCTGCCGGCTCCAGACCGGTCTTCGAGAAAAAACGCTGCGAAAGCGAGGGCAGGCTTCCGTCGGGCAGATCGAGTTCGACGCGCTCAACGCGATGCATGGGAAAGAAAACGACCGCCGGCGTGAACGGCTCGCCCTCCTTCACCATCACCGTGAGATCTTCAAACGAGGCCAGTTCTACTCCGCTCAGGCTCAGACCCTCCGCCGCGAGCGTGAGAATCATCCCCCAGAATTTCTCCCGCGGATTGCACAAGGTCACAATCACCAGCGCGCCGGGCAGAAACGGAACTCGCGCCTTCGTGGCCGCGGTGCTGGGCGTTGACAGATTGTTCTCCACGCAAGAGATTGTCGCCGGGCAAGGCGCGCATTGCAACTCGCGCCGACACAAACTTAAGAGCGGCTCGTTCCCTTCGCACGTTGCCGGATTAGCGTCCGCCCGCTAAAATCGAAATACCAGCGCAGTTCCCATGTAGGCCCGTAGCTCAGTCTGGTTAGAGCGCTTCCTTGACACGGAAGAGGTCGATGGTTCGAGTCCATTCGGGCCTACCATATTTGCTTCATTCCCGAGGTTTCCCCCTGCTCCGGGCTGACTGGTCCGAGCTGACTGTGCCCGTCCTCTACCCCGCGGATACGTCGTCAGGTCGTTTCGGATATACTGCTCGCGCCCTTGCCGTGCAGATCGGCCCTGCCGGACGGATGACGGTTCGTGCGTGCGGAGCGATCGGTCGAACACAACGATCTCATGATGAAGCGAATCGCTGTCTTTCTTCGGGGCAAGAATCTGCTTCAGTGCTGCGCGCTGTTGCCGGTGCTCTTCCTGCCGCTGATGGTCGCAGCCGCCCAGAAACTACCGGCGACGGCAGTTGACGCTCCCACCCAGGACTATCTCGTCTATGTGGTCTGCGAATCCGCCGACAAGGTCGTGCTGATTCGCTTCGGCCCCGGAGGTGCGCGCATCGAGAGCCAGACCCGCACCGGCCTCATGCCCACCGATATCAACGGCCCGCACGGCATCGCGGTCTCTCCAGACAAGAAATATTTCTACGTTTCCCAGGGACACGGGCGCCCCGATGGCTCCGTCTGGAAATACAACGCAGGCAGCAACACGGTGATCAAGTACACCGGCCTCGGCCTGTTCCCCGCCACCACCGACATCACTCCTGACGGCAATTTCATCTATGTCGCCAACGCCAACTTCCACGGCGACATGGTGCCGTCATCGATCTCGGTCGTTGCTACAGACCAAATGGTCGAAGTGAAGCGCATTACCACCTGCACCATGCCGCATGGATCGCGGCTCAATCACGGCGGAACCAAACATTACTCGGCCTGCATGATGGACGACATGATGGTCGAGATCGACACCAGCAAGTTCGCCGTGGATCGTTATTTCATGGTGGCGCCGGGCAAGGAAATGGGCAGGACCGGCGCTCCCTATCCTCAGGCCAGTTCCAGCGACGAGATGTCCGGCCAGAAACCAATGCCCCACAAGCCCGTGTGCACTCCGACGTGGGCGCAACCCTCGAATGATGGATCAGTCGTCTACGTAGCCTGCAATCAATCGAACGACATCGTCGCCGTCGACACCGCCACCTGGACTATGGCTCGCCGTTTCCCAGCCGGAAACGGCGTCTACAACCTGGCGATGACAAAGGATGGGCGTCTCATCGCGACCAATAAGCGCGGCCAGTCGGTGTCTGTCTTCGATCCCGTGAGCGGAAAAGAACTGGCCAGGATCCCGACCAAACGCAAAGTTGTCCATGGCGCCGTTGTCACACCCGACGATCGTTACGCTTTTGTTTCGGTAGAAGGAATCGGCTCGGAGCCGGGGACGGTGGAAGTGATCGATCTGGGCAGCTATAAGACGGTGGCGACTGTCGATGTCGGGTCGCAGGCGGCCGGAATCGATTTCTGGAGGACGGAACCGAGCAAGCCGTAGGAGCACAGCAGAGGTTTTCTTACGCCGGAGGGCGAATGTACAAGCACAGCGTGTTGACGTCGGCAGTCGCAGCGTTGGCTTTGTCGGTATCGACGGCCTGGACACAGAACGCGGCCAAGCCGCAGGAGCAGGCTCCCACCACGTCTGTGGCGCCCGCGAGCGTGGAGATCACGCCCAAAACTCTCGACGTCCACGTCGGCGAGAAAGTTAAATTCAGCGCCGCCGCCAAAGACGCCGCCGGCAATCCGATCGACGCCAAGCCGTCAGTCTGGTTTGCCGCGCCATTCGACCTTGCCGGCGCCGACCAATCCGGCGAAGTCACATTCCACGCTCCGGGTGTCGTGACCGTGGGCGCTGTCATTGCGGGCAAGGCCGGTTACGCTACGGTCAATGTGGCCAATACCAAGGTCGCAAGCCTCGAGATCGAAAAGCCGGCACACGCCATCGTCGCCGGCAGCGCGGAAAAACTCAACGCCATCGCCCGCACGCCCAACGGCGATCCTCGCACCGATGCCGCTATCCACTGGGCGTCGGACAAGCCCGCCATCGCAACCGTCGATGCTGCCGGACTGGTGACTGGCGTTGCCCCGGGAAGCGTCACCATCAGGGCCGCGTCGGAAGGAGCCAGCAGTACCATCACCGTGCAGGTGCTGCACGATGCCGTCCGGAAATTGACCGTGAAGCCTGCCTCCGCCGAAGCCCGCACCGGCGATGTCATTCATTTCAGTGCCAGCGCCGGCAACGCCGGCGGCGGCCAATTGAAAGATCCGCCCGTGCGCTGGTCGATCAGCGATAGCGGAGCGGCAGTCTACTCCGACGGCGCTTTCGTCGCCGAAAAAGCCGGCACCTACGTCATCACCGCCAGTAGCGGCCAGCACACTGCCTCGGCCTCGGTGGTGGTGCGCCCGCGCAACGTGGAACGCGAAGTCGAAGTCGTTGCACACGTCCCCATGCCCGACCTGCAAATGTCGGAAGAATGGATCATCGGCCACCACGCCTATCTCGCAACCGTCGCCGACAAACTTTTCGTCTATGATATCGCCGACCCCGCGAACCCTAAACTGCTCGACACGCTCAAAGTAGACGCCCGCCTCATCAACGACATCAGCACCACGCCCGACGAGAAGATCGGCGTCTTCACCCGCGAAGGCGCGTCGAATCGCAAGAACGGCATCGTTTTTCTCGACACCACCGACGCCTCGCACCTGAAAGTTCTTTCGGAATACACGGCCACCGTCAGCGGCGGCGTGCATAGCGCCTACATTGATGGCCATTACGTTTACATCACCGACGACGCCACCGGATCGCTCCGCATCATCGATTTTCAGGATCCGAGACATCCCAAAGAGGTCGCGCGCTGGCAAACCGAAAATCCCACCGTCGTCAGCATCAACACGGAAATGGGATCGATGACCAGCGGCCGCTACCTGCATGACTTGCAGGTAAAAGACGGTCTCGCCTATCTCGCTTACTGGCGTGATGGACTCGTCGTTCTCGACGTTGGCAACGGCATGGCCGGTGGCAGCCCCGAAAATCCGAAACTGGTCAGCCAGTATCACTTCAACCATTACGAACTTTACGGGGATGGCTGGCTGGCCGGAACGCACAGCGTGTTCCGCTACAAGAATTATCTCTTTGTCGGCGACGAAGTCTTCCCCGCCATCTTCAACCTCGAAGACAAAGACCGCATCCCAGTGCGTGCGATATGCCACGTCATGGATGTCTCCGACGTCAAGCATCCCAAAGAAGTCGCCCAGTATGAGGTTCCCGAAGGCGGTTCGCACAATTTCTGGGCCGCCAACGACATGCTCTACGAGGGCTACTACAGCGGGGGCGCGCGTGTGCTCGATATTTCCGGAGAACTGCGCGGCGATCTCTATCGCCAGGGCCGCGAAATCGCCCGCTTCTGGACCGGTGACTCCAAGGGCTACCGCCCCAATCTGCCCTTCACCTGGGGAGGCCAGCCCTGCTCGGTGAAGTGCGACAGCGACCTGCTCAACAGCCTCATGTACTTTAACGACATCCACTCTGGTTTATGGATCACGAAACTGGCTGAACCCAAGTTCCAGGGCTCAACCACTGCTCCGGCAGTGCGAAAGAGCGAACGAACCATCCATTAAGGCGGGTTTAGGAATCAGCTCCGCGCCGGTGCGGCGTCCGAGATCGTCTCGGACGCCGCGTCCCAGTAAATTTTCCTGCCCGCCCAATACGATTCTGCGGCCATCATGCAGGCTACGGAATGCGCGAATCCATCATGCACTGATGCGTGTGGCTGTTGGCGCGAGCGCATGCAATCGATCCAGTTTCCCATGTGTTCGAGCGACAGATCGTCAATCCCCATGGGCGGCAGTTCGGTCTGCCCCGGCAGAAGAACGAACTTCGAGGCTCGCTTGCGGTCGATGTCGGCGTCATCCTCGTGCGTACCCTTCTCTTCGATGAACTGGTAGCGCGGGCTCCCTTCGCCGCCGATATTAATCAGCGTGGCTTTTTTTCCCATGTAACGCGTGAAGCTGGGCGCGTCATTGCCGAAGCTGGTCGAATAGCTGACCAGAAAACCTTTGGGATATTCCAGCAGCGTCTGAAACGTGTCGGGGTTCTCGCGCCCGTCGTGCCAGGCCAGCACTCCGCCATGCGCCACGGCTGACATGGGAAAGCTGTCGTTCATGAACCAGTGCACCAGATCGATGGCATGGCTCATCCACTGATCCGGAATTCCACTCGAAAACTCTTTGTACAAACGAAATTCAAAATACAGTTGAGGATCGAATGGCCGCGCTGGCTTGGTGAGCAGCCACTTGTTCCAGTCTGTGTCCTGCTCACGGATTTGCTTCACCTGCTCGCGTCCCCGCCATCGTGGACCGTGATAATTCCACACAATCTCAATTTTGCTGATGTCTCCGAGGGCGCCGCCTTGTACGACCTCGTGGGCCGCTCGGGGATAAGGCTCGCTGCGATGCTGCGTGCCGACCTGCACCACGGCCTTGGATTGCACCACCGCATCGCGCGCTGCTTTTGCCTCGGCCAGCACGTTCCCCATCGGTTTCTCCACATAGACATCCTTGCCGGCCTCGACTGCCATTTTCAGAAGCGTCGAGTGGGAGTGATCGGGCGTGGAAATCAGCACGCCGTCAATGTCTTTCATGGCCAGCAGATCTTCAATATGCCCGGCGGCGCGCGGAGCCCGGCCGTAATAGCCCGCGTTGGTGGCCACTCCCTTCTCACGATTCCCCGTCCACAGGTCGCAGACGGCGATCATCTCTACCTTATGACTTTCCTTGATTTTGGATGCGATCAGATCGAGGTCATCACCGCGGCTTCCGATGCCCGCGTGCCCGAGCGAAATACGATCATTTGCCCCGACGATATGCTCATAAGACAAGGCGGTGCGCGGCAGAACTGCGCCGGCAGCAACCATTGCCGCCGACTTACCTAGAAACGCGCGACGATTCATTTGCGAGTCAGTCATGGTGCGCTCCGATTGATCATTATTCCAGTCGACTGAAATATCTATTCCCCTGCCAGCCTCATCAGTGCGTTGTCTCCCTACGGCGGCGGGAGAGCGGCTTTGTCCTTGATCCCCTGTCCCTCGACAATCGTATAAATGAAATCCGCCGGGACCTGGCGCAGCGTTTCGCTCTCGCCATTGGGCCAGCGCACTGTGACTTCGTCCATGGTCGCGTTCTTGCCCAGCCCAAAATGCTGCCGCAAATCGTTCTGTGAAATGTAGCTCGATCCGCCTTTCACCTCGCTGAACTGGGTGATTCCTCCCGCCTTCACCGTGACGCGCGCCCCAATCGCCAGCCGGTTGCTTTTCGTCCCCAGCAGTCGAAACAGCACGCGATGATTTCCATTCTGACAGTGGTTCAGCAGCAGCGACGGCGGTTCGCCCACATTCAGCGTCACAATATCCACGCAGCCGTCATTGTTGATGTCGCCAAACGCCGCGCCCCGCCTTGACTGCAGCGGAATCTCCCCGAATCCCACGTCTTTCCCGATCTCTTCAAACGTCCCGTCATGCTTACTCCGAAACAGCAGCATCGGCTGCCGGTAATGCGCCGCGCCCGCAATCGTATCCACCTGCGGATACACATGCCCGTTCGCCACAAAAATATCCAGCCAGCCGGAATTGTCCATATCGAAAAAGCCTGTGCCCCACCCCACATACGGATGGCTCGGCTGCCCAATCCCCGCATGCCAGCTCACGTCGGCGAATCCGTCGTCGCCGTTGTTGTGATAAAGCGTGTCGGACTGGTCCACAAATTCCGTCACGATCAGGTCGAGGCGCCCCTTGTGATCGTAGTCGCCCCAATCCACGCCCATCGACCCCAACTCCTGCCCATCGCCGCTCAAATCGGCGCCCAGCATCAGCCCGTCTTCCTCAAAGGTGCCGTCATGCTTGTTGCGGTAAAGATAGTTCGGTCCGGCATCGTTCGCCACATAGAGATCCGGCCAGCCGTCGTTGTCATAATCTCCCCAAACCGCTCCCATCCCGTAATAATGTTTAGGATCGTCCACTCCCGCCTTCTTCGACACGTCTTCAAAAGTTCCATCGCCGCGATTGTGAAACAGAAAATCCGACTCGCCGGGCAATCCCCATGGCCCACACTGCACCAGCACGCCGCGAAACCGGCAGAACTTTTCGTTGCTGCCCAGTTCCGGCAGTTTGTCCATATCCACATGTACATACCGTGAAACGAAAAGATCCACATGCCCGTCGCGGTCGTAATCTCCCCAGGCCGCTCCCAAACTCAGCCCGCCCACCGCAACTCCGGCTTTTTCGGTAACATCCTCGAATTTGCAGTTGCCGAGGTTGTGGTAGAGAACGTTCCCGCCGTAACCGGTGACATAAATGTCCGGCAGCCCATCGTTGTCGTAGTCAGCCACAGCCACACCCATGCCCCAGCCAATCCGGTTCAGCCCCGCCTGCTTGGTGATGTCGGTGAACTTCAGGTCCGCGTCCTGGTGGTAAAGCGTGATCAGCGGATCGCCGCCGTGCTGCCGGTAGCGATCTACCGTCGACCCGTTCACCACGATGATATCGAGTCTGCCGTCGTTGTCGCAGTCAATCAGCCCAATGCCGCCGCTGACCGATTCGATGATGTAGCGTTTATCGGGAGAAGAAATATGCGGAACCGTCAGCCCCGCCTGCGCCGCAATGTCAGTAAAGTGGGGAAGGGAAGCTGTTCCAGATGGCGCAGCCACTTGCGCAGAAACCGCGGCCGCCGAGAGGAAACATAAAAGAAGAAGCCTGCGCATGAGCCAGAAACAGTCGCTTTAGTGTAGTCCACACCAGAGGGTGCCCCATTCTAGCCGCGTTCTTTGCGGCTAGAGTGGGGATTTTGAATTCAGTCCACCCGGTGCCCCATTTCTCGCGCGCTCTTTGCGCGAGAAGTGGGGATTTTCCTGAACCTACGATTTTATCGTCCTCGAAGCCTCGTCCCACAATACCGGCTTCTTCCGGAAGTAAGACTCATTCGCCATATGGCAGGCAATGGCTGCGTGATTGCCGAAGACCGCATCCTCCGTCACCGGCTTGCGCGACTTCACCGCCTGGAAAAACACATTGAGGTGCGGACGCATGTCATCCCAGTCGTGCCCGCGATAAACCGTATCTTCGCTCAACGGTTCTTTTCCCAGCACCGGATCATGTGCCGCATGCCACTGCTTGAAATATTCTTCCCGCATCTTCGCCGGGAAGCTGGCGCTGTAATAGCTGGGATCGGTATCGACTCCGGCCTGCGGCGAATGCCGCAACTCGAACTCGCCCGCTTCCAGCAATCCCCGCGGTCCCATGAAGCGCGCCAGTTCCGGCGTCTCGCAGCCCAGGTCGAGCCGCACATACACGGGAATGCCGTGATAGTCGAACAGAACGGTATGAAAGTCCGGCATATCGCGGCCGTCGTTGAAACGAAAGATTCCGCCCATGGCTGTCGCCGAGCGGGGCACTTCATTCCATCCCAGCGTAACCAGCATCCCGCTGATCAGGTGCACCATCAGGTCGCCCGCCACGCCGGTGCCGTAAGCTCGCCAGCAGCGCCAGCGCGCGAAATGATACTTGTTGAATGGAATCTTGGGCGCATCGTTCAGCCAGGTATCCCAGTCGAGCGTCTCCGGAGAAAGATCGAACGGCGGCGGATACTCCCACGCGCCCGTCGGATCGTTTCGCCCCAGCGTCAGCTCCACCATCTCCACATCGCCGATCGCGCCAGTCGAATACAGTTCGCGGGCCTGCGCGCACAGCACCGAACTCACGCGCTGCGACCCGATCTGCACGACGCGATCGTTCTTCTGCGCGGCTTCAACCATGGCGAACCCATCGGCCACGGTATGCGACATCGGCTTCTCGCAATAAATATCTTTTCCCGCGTTGCAGGCGTCGACCACCACCCGCCGGTGCCAGTGGTCGGGCACCGCCGCCACAATGCAGTCGATATCTTTGCGGTCGAGCAATTCCTGGTAGTGCCGCGTAGTCGGCAGGCTCGAGTTGCCGGTGATCTCCTGCGCCAGCGTATGGCGTCCGTCATACAAGTCAGCGGCCGCTACGCACTCCACGCCTGGAATCGTGATCGCCCCCGTCAGCAGTCCCGATCCCTGCATCCCAATCCCGATCATGCCAAAGCGCACGCGATCGCTTGGCGCCACGGCTCGCATCAAAGGCTGCGCCTCAAGAAAAATAGTCTTCGAGGCCAGCACTCCACCGGCAACCGTTGCACTTCCCTGCAAAAATGCCCGCCGCGAAAGAATCCGCTTCATGCAACTTCCTCCCATCACTCCGATTTGTCATCCTGAGCAGCGCGGATTTTGCGCTGCGAAGGACCTGAGCGAGCCGCGCGGTGCGGCGCGTTCTTTGCGACGCAATAATTGCGCGTTTGGCTCGCTTCCCTACTATTTCAGCGGCTTGATCGCCACTTCCTTGAAAAACACAATGTCGTTGTCGCTGTGATTCTGCAGCCCAATCCAGCCAAAATTCGGCCGCGGCCCGCGCTGCGGCTCGTAGCTGAACTTGCGCTCCGGCACCGGATCGCCGTCCTTATAATCGGTAACCTTGATGCCGTTCAGCACCACGATCGTGCGCGGCCCCTCCAGCGTGATGTTCATCGTGTTCCACTCCGGACCCGGCTTCCACGCATGTTTCACCAGCGGCTTGGTCAGCGAATACAGCATCGCCGTCTCGTGATACTCATCCTCGCCCGAGGTTTCCGGATGATTGTCGATCTGCACCTCGAATCCATAATGCACCGGCATCCACTCCTCCCGCGGTTCGATCGGAATGCGGATGAACACGCCGGAGTTGTCATTCTCGTCGCGCATTTTGTAAACCACGTGAATTTCGCAGTTGCCAATCTTGCCGCCCGTCCAGTACAGCAATCCCATGCCGCCGTGGGTGCGGATCAAGCCGTCTTCCACCGTATCGCCGCCCGGGCCCACATGCTTCCATCCAGTCAGGTCTTTGCCGTTGAAAAGCTCCTGCCACTTGCCGGGATCGCCCTTGCAAACATTTTCGTCCGATGCAAACGCCAGCATCGCGCAGCCTCCAAGCAGCAAAATGCAGGCAGTAAATCGTTTCAGCATGGAAAATTCTCCAGGGATTTGTGCGTGCGCCTTTGGCCCCACCAATCTACTCGCACTCGCCGCCAAAAAACAAACGCGCCCGGCATTTTCTTGATGCCGGGCGCCGCTCTGGGTAAAAGACTCGCCTTCTAGTGCGTAAAAGTGACGTTCAGCCCGGTGGTCAGCAGAACATCGTTTTTCTTCGTCCCGCTGGGCGGGTTCGAAACGTAGATGTCGCCGAACTGGTTCTGCCAGCCCAGCCACTTGCTGATTTTCGTGACCGTGCCCAGATTGAACGTTCCGCGGTACTCGCCCGTCTGCTGCAGGTTGGGATAGAAATCGAAATTCTGTGTCACCACCGTGCTCTTGCCCAGTTTCTGATTCAGTTGCTCGCCCAGCGTCATCGCCACATACCGGTTGGTCATGCCGTAGGAAGCGTACTGGCCCGTGGGCGTTGTGGAGGGAGGAGTGGGTGGAATCTCCGCCCCGTTGGAATAAGTTTCATGCGTGTAGTTCACGCCGCCCAGAAAATCCAGAGTCGTGCGATCGTCCTTGATGGCGTGGAAACCGAACCCTCCCGTGTAGACCGCGCGCAGGTCGAGGTATTGCAGCGCGTTGCTCATAAAATCCGCCGCGCCAAAAACGAACAGCTTCGGATTTACATTGCGGTCGTAACGAAACCCACCCGTCTCCAGGTTTGCGACCGTGCTCGGCGTGGCCAGATTATTGGTCGTGTCGATCGACGTGGCATAGAGAATGATTTTGTCGTTCAGTGAGGCGTGCACGGCATTGAACGCCAGCGCCAGGTTTTCCGTTTCGCTGTTTCCTCGCGCCACCGAGAATCCCACGTTCGCTCCACCCGTCCATCCATGCGTCAGTCCGGGGTGCAGCGATTTGTCATAGGCGGCCTGTTCGGCATCGTTGCGAATCACCGTCACATCCGCCGGGGCGGTTTCAACCGTGCCCGCGGTCTTGGTGGCAACCTCAATCTTGCCGTCGGTGGTCGTGACCGGCCCGACCACGGTCTTGCCGCCCTTCAGGCCCACGTGCAACTGCTCTTCGGTTTTGATTTCCTGAATCGCGTCAAACTTGATGGTCACGTCGCCAGCCGCATCCGTATGCAGCACCAGCGTCTTGCCGTCGCCCTTCACCACTTTTCCAGTAAGGCGATCGCCATTTTTCAACGTAACCTGATCCGCGAATGCCAACGAAGACACTGCAAAAAGCACGACGAAAGTGAATCGTTCAAACTTACGCAACACACCTGCCTCCAGAAATGTAGAGTTTTGGAAAACACAAATGCGATTAGGGAACCCGGAACTTCTTTGGAACGGAATTTAGAAACAGAGACGAAATGGCGAAGATTTCCACCAGAAGGTGTCGCCCGCGATCGCCCCGGCCAGGGATTTCGAAGAACTCGGACGGGAAACTCGCTCAGCCTTTGGTTTCAGTATTCTTGTTCTGCTCGTTCGACGCCGGCGGCTGCGCGGGATCCTTTAGGCCTTCCTTAAAGCCGCGAATCCCTTCAGCCAGACCTTTTCCCAGTTCAGGCAACTTCTTCGGGCCGAACAAGAGAAGAGCGATTGCCACTACGAGCAGCCAGTGCCACGGTGAGAATTCTCCCACAAAAACCTCCACGAAACGGCGCACACGCCGCTTCCAATCTCTAGGCTACGGGAGCCTCAGTGCGAAGTCAATCCCAGCGCTCCTCTCCTGCGCTGCCCGCAGCGTGCCTCGTTTTCATTCCTGCCATTTTCATTTCTAGCATGGTGCAAATAGGTCCTCGATGAACCTCGCCACGAAGGACCGTGACTCCGATCACGGACAACGGAACTTCGGCGAGGTCATCGTTCGTTGTTACCTCGGTGACCTTACCGCCGGGTTCTCCGGAGGGCTATGTTTCTAAAAGGGCTTTTGCTGCAAAAGCCGCCAGCAGCAAGCGAATCCATAGGGTCTGGGGAGTCTGGTGAGACTTAAGGCATTACGATTACTTCTTCCGTTCGTTCTGTTCTTCAACCATGTGGCGGCCTTCGCCCAGTCCTCCGAGGCTGCATTCAGCCCAACCCCTGCCGTCAATACGACGCAGCTCGCAGCCTGGCTGACCGGAGGTATTTCCAGCGCCAGCCTGATGCGTATCGTCAAAGAGCGCGGCCTCGCCAACCTTCCCACGCAGAAGGAGTTGCGCCGGCTCGAAGCCGCCGGAGCGGACAAAGATCTGATTCGTGTTCTCACCTCCGGCCACGTCCAGTTCGCCAGCATCGGCCCTGCAATTCCGCCGGCTCTGCTGCAAGCCGCAACCGCGGCCCGCCAGCAGCATTACCACGAAGCCGAGCTCGCCCTGCGCCAGGCCTTGAGCGCTCCCGAGGGCGGCTCGAACTCGGCCTTGCACTTCGCCCTCGGAATCATGCTCCGCCAGCAGGAGCAGTGGGATGATGCCTACGATGAACTCGCCGAAGCCCTGCGGCTCATGCCCGACCTTCCCGAGAATCACAGCGCCATCGCCTATCTCTTCTATCGCATTGACGATGGCCCGAATTCCATCGCTGAATCCCGCACCGCGTTGAGCATCGACCCCAAAAATGCCGAAGCGTACCAGTATCTCGGCCTGGGCTTGTATTCGATTGGCGAATATCAGGCCGCGGTTCACGCCTACGAAGAGTCGCTGGCTCACGATCCCGCCAACCCCGACACTTATTACGACATGGGCATCGCCCTGCACGCCGCCGGCAGCCTGCCGCCAGCCATCGCTGCCTACGATCACGCAATCCAGCTGCGCCCCGACTTCTGGGAAGCTCACTCCAACCTGGCGCTGATCCTGCACGAAGAAGGCAATCTTGATCAGGCCGCAGTCGAATATCGCGAGGCCAAGCGCATCGCTCCCGGCGAACCCTCCATCCGCAACAATCTGGCCAACACCTACTGCGACCAGGGCAAGTTCGACGCCGCCATCGACGAGCTGCACGAACTCTATCGCCAGCACCCGGAGTGGCAGCAGGGACACGCCTGCCTGGCCAGCGCCTACATGGCCAGGCAAAACTACGATGCCGCCGTGAATGAACTGCAGCTCGCCCTGCAGCAGAATCCCACTGGATCCACCGAACACCGCATTCTGGGCCAAGCCTTGCTGCTCGACAATAAGCCGGAAGAAGCCCTGCGCGAGTTGCGGCTCGCGGTTTCGCTGAACCCCGATTCCGACGTTGCTCATCGCGTCCTGGGCACGGCCCTGTTTCAGCAGCAGCAATTGCAGGCCGCCGAAAAAGAATTTCGTGAAGCTCTGCGCGTGAACCCGTCGGCGGAAAATCACTTCTCCCTCGCCGCCTGCCTGATGAGCATGGATCGCTACGACGAAGCCCTGACTGAACTGGAAACGGCCGCCCGCCTTGACCCCGAGCGCAAGCTCTACCGCGCCCGCCGCGAGGAACTCCTGAAGCTGATGAAGAGATGAACCATGGGGCGACGGCCGCCTCGGCCGCCCCGCGAACACGAGTCGAGCGGCCCAGGACAAGTAACACGAGTAATTTGTGCCGGAGACTGAAAACTGAGATCGAGTCTCCAAATCAAGCCGCAACCGGACAATCCCCCGTGCTGTACTCCGGTGCATACTCGAAGCCCTGCGCAGTAACTAAACTGGAAACAAGCCCGATCGCCACGGGCCGTCCGGCAAGCCAAGGCAAGCAAGCGACACCGACACGGGAGTTTGATCATGGTGACCAATGCACCGAAATCGAAGCCCACGGCCGCCAGCGCGGCCGCACCGGCCGCCGCATTGGCGCAGGAAGCCGGCATCCGCGGCACCGATATTTCTCCCGCCTCCGACTCGGCGCGCAAGATTGTCGGCTACGGCCTGCCCTGCGCCAAATGCCGGCTCTACTATTCTGCCGATCTCGATATCTGCCCCACCTGTCATCATCACGAGCGCGTTTCTCCCGTGGTATCCCGCATTCCACCCAAAGTTGTGCAGCCCGCGCCCGAGAGCGCGCCAGACACTGCGGCGGTCGAGCAGGAGCGCGAAGAATTTCTGCGCCAGTTCAAGTCTCAACTCATGGAAGCGCACGCCGAGGTCGCGAACGCGGCGGACTCGTTCTGCGTTTGCGACCATCACTCCGGCGACCCGGCCAGCGCCGAAATCTGCAAAGCTTGTTACGAGCGCCTGCAGGAGCGTCTTGACCTCTGCGAGGCCGCTCTGCATCTCGACATAAAAGAGGCGGCCCAGATTATCTATGACGCGGTATGGGCCGATCCCTCCGACCCCAACAAAACCTATCAGAACGCCGCCAGTGCCCTGCTCGCCGAACTGCGCAAGCGCTGCGGCATGAACTCGCTGCACGGACCGTTTCATCCGCTCTCGCATTAACTTCCGCCGCGACCACCTCGTCATCCCGCAGTCGTCGGACCCCGTGCACGGCGATACCAAACCATGCCGTGTCAGGGAGTTTTTCCTGTGGCGCGGGAAGCGCTCAGAGAATTCCTTTCAACATTTGTGACGCTGCCTGCAGCGCCGAGGCCCTTCAGCTCCCTGGAATGTTGTTTTTCGCTTTGCCCGCAAGATTCGGATAGTCCGCTGGTGCGTGATGGCCGTAGGCTTTCCTTACTATGACAACCAATGCCATACTCGAACCCGAAACGCTGACGGCCATGTCCCCGCAAGCCATGTCTGCGCAATCGATCTCCGCTAAACTGATGTCGGCGCAATCCAACTCGACGACAGTCGCCACCGCCAACGAAGCCGGAACGGTTGAGTCGGACGACCGGCGCTGGCAATCCGTACTCCGCCGCGATTCGAATCACGACGGCCAATTTGTTTTCGCAGTCTCCTCGACCGGCGTGTACTGCCGGCCATCGTGCGCGGCGCGCCGTCCTCGTCGCGAGAATGTGCGGTTCTTTCTCACACCCGATCAGGCCGAGCATGCCGGATATCGCGCCTGCCTGCGTTGCCGCCCGCGATCGGTCGGGGGTAACACTTCGTCCGATAGCGTGAAGGCGATCTGCCGTTACATCGAGCAGCATCTCGACGAGCCCATCACGCTCGATCGCCTGGGCAAGGAATTTCACCAGAGCCCATTTCATTTGCAGCGCCGTTTCAAAACCGTGCTCGGCATCACCCCGCGCGAGTATGCCGACTCCTGCCGCCTGCGCCTGCTCAAGCGCAATCTGCAGGCCGGAGACTCGGTGACGCGCGCCATGTACGACGCGGGCTACGGATCTAGCAGCCGCCTCTACGAACGCACCGCCTCGCAACTCGGGATGACGCCCGACAAATATCGCCGCGGCGCCATCGCCGCGACGATCCGCTACACCTGCGCCGATTCGCCGCTCGGGCGAATGCTGATCGCGGCGACTGAACGCGGCATCTGCGCGATTCAATTCGCGCGCACCGACGGCGAGTTGCTGGAAGGCCTGAAGCGCGAATTTCCCTTTGCCGCGCGCAAGCCGGACAACGGCGGACTGAGGTCCTGGGTGAGCGCTCTGCTTCAGCACATGCGCGGCAGAAAAAGGAAGATCGATCTCGACTCTTCTCTGCCGCTCGATATCCGTGCGACCGCATTTCAGCGCCGGGTGTGGACGTATCTGCAATCGATCCCCTTCGGCGCGACGCAATCCTACAGCCAGGTGGCCAAAGCCATCGGCCAGCCCACCGCCGTGCGCGCCGTGGCGCGGGCGTGCGCGACGAATCCCGTGGCCGTCGCGATTCCGTGCCATCGCGTGGTGCGGGAAGATGGCAGCATGGGCGGATACCGCTGGGGCATCGAGCGCAAGAAGACTCTGCTGGAAATGGAACAGCAGGCATGAGCGCGAACAAATAGCGAATGCTTTATGTACAATGCCGTACGTACTAAATTGTACATCAAGTGTCTCATTGTGAGACGGGAGCGGCGGTCGTCGCCGGCAATTCAAAAAGTAACGGTGCGCTCGTTTTCTGTAATGGCTTTTCCTGAGCACGGCGCGCCTCAGGAGCGACGATCGCACTCGCGCTGGCACTCCGCATCCTCCGGCGAAAAATTATTCATCCTGCGGCGTCCTAGAGGCCCTCTACGACATTTCAACGACTTGCACGAAGACTCAACAACTTAGCGGCGGATGAGCTCGCCGCTCCGCCATCGTTCGGCACGAGCCGGCAGGAAACCTCGCAAGTAACAGCGCCGCCCACAATTATTTTGACGCCGACTTTTGCCCGCAGTTAAATGGAGGGCAGCGAGAAGAATCGCACTTTATTTCTCGCGAGGCGGGAGTCTATGCGATTACAAACAGCGATGCTGGCAGCGGTCCTTGTGTCGGGCGCTTTGCTATGCGCGTGCGGCGGAGGCAGCGGAAGCAAAGCAAACTTCGGCGGCGGCGGAACGCCTCCTGCGGCGCCAACCATCTCCACTACGCCGGCTCAGAATGGCGCCTTGATCGTCACCCTGTCCTCGACCGCTCCCAGCAGCGTCATCGACTACACCGTCGATGGGAGCGCGCCGGTTACATCGCCTACGTCGCAGCAGTACCAGGCGCCGTTTCTGGTGGCGTCGAATCTCACCATCAATGCAGTTGTGGTGAGCGGCGCCTCCGACGTGCTCCAGGTCAGCCCGGTTGCAAGCCAAACCTTCACCCTCAATATTCCTTCCGGCACGCTGGTATGGAGCGACGAATTCTCGAACTCCACCGGCGCTATCGCAGAGCCCAACCCCGCGGTCTGGACCTATGACACCGGCGACAGCGGATTCGGCAACGACGAACTTGAGAACTACTGTGCCTGGGGTTCTTCGACATCGCCGTGCAGCACGGCGAACCCCAGCGAGTACGTGGGAACCGACGGCTATCTGCATATCGTGGCGCAGCAGCCGTCGCCGGGCGTGTACACCTCGGCGCGCTTGAAGACGCAAGGCCTGTTCAGCTTTCAGTATGGCCGGATCGAGTTCAGTGCCATGGTCCCGGAGGCGCAGGGTTTCTGGCCCGCCAATTGGCTCATGGGCAACAACATCACCAATGTGAACTGGCCGGCCTGTGGCGAGCAGGATGTTTTGGAACGCGTGAATGCGGCCCTTACGCCCGATTGGAATCAGGGCTCGATTCACGGAACCGGTTTTACCGGCGGCACCGGGCTGGGCACGGTCTACAACTTTCCCACAGGCGAGACCGCGGCGCAGTGGCATACCTACGGCATGATCTGGTCGCCGGGCAGCGTGGCTTATTACGTCGACGATCCCAGCAGTCCCTACGTTACCTATACGCCGTCGAGCCTGACTCCGCTCAATGACGGCGCGGTCTGGCCCTTCGACTCGGGGCAGAGCAATTTCATTCTTCTGAATCTGGCTATCGGCGGGGATTATCCCGGGCCGCCTGACTCCTCCACTCCGTTTCCATCGGAAATGCTGGTGGATTACGTGCGCATCTACACAAACTGAGCATCACGCTGTCATGCTGAGGCGGGTTTTCTCGCCGGAGGATCTATGTAACTCGCTGGCGGCGTTGCGGGCACTCGCCGGATGCGGAAACAAAGTGCAGAAGTCCTTCGTCGGGAGTCGCTCGCTGGCGAGTGGCTCCGCTTCCTCAGGATGACAAGTCTGGCGGCTGGCGTGTCGGCGTGGGACCTGTGTGCCGCACGGCCAGCCAGTTCACCAAGGCGACCGCTACGGCGGCGACCAGGATCAGAGATTTCTTGTACTCGATCTGCGTGAGCAGCAATCCACAGATCAGAACTCCCAGCGCGGCCATGACCGTTCCCGCCGGCAAGCGGAAGACTGCCGTCGTATTCTTTTTCCTTCGCAGTACGGGAAGCGCCGCGCACAGCACGCCGTAGTAGAACAGCCGCGATCCCGCCGAGAGCGTGGCATTGCCCGCGAAATTGCCGGCCACGGCCAGCACCCATACCAGCAGCGCAAAAATAAAAATAGAGAAATACGGCGTGCGGAATCGCGAATGCAAAAGGCCAAACCAGGCAGGGAAGTCGCCGCGCTCGGCGAACGCAAAGGTGATGCGCGAGGTTGCCAGCACGTTTCCGCTCAGATAGCCGTACGTAGAAACCAAGGCGCCCAGCGCAATCACCGCCGCCCCGCTACGCCCAAGAACGATGCGGGCCACGTCGGCCAGCGGACGCACGCTATGCCCGGGATCAGGCAGCACGCCGACCACAACCCACTGAATCAGACCATAGATCAGGGCGCAGGTGATGAGCGCGGCGAACAGTCCGAAGGGCATGTCGCGCCGCGGGTCTTTGGCCTCGCCCGCGGAAACCAGGGCCGCCTCAAATCCTCCATACGCGAAAATGAGCAGCACCATCGCTTGCGCCCACGCACTGCGCGCCGGCGAAACGCTTGCCCCCGGAATGATGTGATGAGCTGAGATTAAGTAATATGCGCCGGCCACGCACACCAGGCCAAGCGCCCCCAGCTTCGCGACGGTGAACATGTTGCTGACGCCCGTGCCCGCGCGCACTCCGCGAAAATTGATGGCCGCAAGAATTCCGATCAGCACGCTGAGGATTGCCAGCCGCGGAACGGGCTGCGTGGCCCGCGCCCAGAATTCTCCCAGGTAGATGACAAAAAGGTTGGCATTGGCGGCGCACGCGGTCAGGCGCACAAACCACACCAACCATCCGACCTGAATGCCCATGAATCGCCCGAAGGCTTCGCGGGCATAAAGGTAGGGGCCGCCGGTCTGCGTGAAGTGGGAGGAAACTTCGGCGACGCAAGCCATGATGACGCCCATGGCCGCGGCTGCAAGGATTACCGCCAGCAGGCTGGCGCGCCCGAGCAGCCCGGCCAGTAAGGAAGGCAGTCCAAAAATGCCGCTGCCGATGATGCAGTTGACGACGAGCGCAGCCAGGCTCCAGCGTCCGATGGCGCGGACCAGCCCTTCGCTGGATTTGCTGACCTGGGAAATACTCGCTTGCGATGCGCCCACTGGCTGGGTTTCAGTCACCGCGAGTTTGTATCACAATTGAGGGAACCCGGTGTGCGCTGCGAGCTGATGACCAAAGCCCTATGGTCCCAAGTGAGGTCACCCTATCAGGAATACCGACTGCCGCGGGTGCGAACAATGGTTCATCGATGCCTCGAAAACCCGCGCCAGTCAAGGCATTTCGTAAGCGGTGACTATTTCTCAGACCAAAGTAATCCGAGAATTACGAAAGGCGCATGCCCGTGGGACATCTGTTCGCTGCCTCGTGCCGATGAGATGTTGGGACGGCGAAACAGAATGCCCAGAGAAGACATGGACGATCTTCATCTCAGGATTGCGCGGGTCACGGAAGACTTGCGCACTATTCAACAGGAATTGAACTGCGCCGCCATGCAAGCGCCCAGCGATCCGGAACTGATGGAAGCGCTCAACTCGCTGGCGGAGACGGAGCCGATCGATACCCTGCGCTGCGCCCTCGATCAGATGCGGCACTTCCTGTGGTTCTATTCGCAGGTGATGAACAACGAGCCGGAACTGGGAGACAAGCTGCGGCAGTCGGCTACGGCGAAAACGGCGACCGATGAAACCCCGAAATTAGAGAATTCTTTCCTCGACCAGCTCTCGCGCGCCGACGAACTGGTGCTGCTGCACCACATGGCCCAGGCGAAACAGCGGAAGCCGAATTAATCGCGTCTTCATCGCTCCTTCAAGCTCGTCTGTTCCTCAGGGGCTGAAGCCCGTCTCTGCTGGCTTCTGAACGGCACGACTGAAGTCGTGCCCCTTCCCTAGAACATTGACTCCCAAGACCATCGAGTCATAGAACGGCTGAAGAAGAACGGCTGAAAGAAGAACCACAGAAAGAAGAAACCGCCGAAAGAAGAACCGCTTCTAGAAACCGCGCCCGCCCACAATGGTTTTGAGCACCTCGCCGGTCTGGGTCAGCACGGTGAAATCAGCGGGAGCGCCAGGAGTGAGGCTGCCGAACTTATCTGCCAGTCCCACCGCACGTGTGGCGTTGAATGTGGCCGCGCGCACCGCATCCTGGAGGCTCCAGCGGGAAAATTTGGTTACGTTGCGCACCGCGCGATCCATGGTGAGCACGCTTCCCGCCAGGCTGCCGTTCGAGGTGCATTTGCCGTCTTTCACTTCAACCTCGATTGGTCCCAGCTGGTAACGGCCGTCGGGCATGCCGGTGGCTGACATCGCGTCGGTAATCAGCACGGCGCGCTCGATCCCTTTCGCCCGCAGGAAAAGTTCCACCACCGAAGGCGCCACATGAATTCCGTCGACGATTATGTCGGCGCTCAGACTGTCGTCGGTCAGCACTTCCGCAATGATTCCGGGGTCGCGATGGTCGAGCGGGCGCATGGCATTGAAGGTATGCGTGGCGTGACGCGCTCCGGCGCGCACCGCCGCCTGTGCGGTCGGCAGGTCGGCGTCGGAATGGCCGATGCTGACGCAGACGTTGCGCCGCGCCGCTTCCGCGATCACTTCCAGGGCGCCCGGAATTTCCGGCGCGATGGTCAGCACGCGAACCTGTCCGCGGGCGGCTTGCCACAGGCGATCGAAAATGGCAATCGTGGGCGCGACGAGATTCTCTGGAGGATGCACGCCGCGCCGCTTGTGGCTGAGAAACGGCCCTTCGAGATGAATGCCGAGCGGCCGCGCCTGGGCGGCGCCGCCGGCGGCTTCGTCGGTAACCGCCGCCTCAATCGCGTCGGCGAGCCGTTCCAGCGCCGAGCAGGTCGAATCCAGTGGCGCCGCCACCGTGGTCGGAAAATATCCCGTCACGCCGTGGGTCGCCAGGAACGCTCCCAGGTGCGGCAGTTCGGACGACGACGCCCGCATGAGGTCCAGCCCGGCTCCGCCGTGAATATGAATGTCAAAAAAGCCGGGCGCCAGCACGGCGTCGCCAAAATCGACAACCGGCGCGTTGAGGCTTGCGGCTTTCCCGGTACGCGAGGCGATCTCCGCGATGCGCCCGTCTTCCACGGTGAGCAGAGGGTCTTGGATCTCATCGATCGGAGTGAACAGACGGCTGGCAGTGAAAACAGTCTTCATGGAGGAATCTGCGGCGAAGTCCTATCGTAGCCGCGGACGGTATTTCAGACAACCTTACTTTACGAGCTTTTTATGGACAGCTTTATGGGCGTGGCTTTTTTGTGCGGCCTGGCTTTCAGCGCCCAGCAGCGATCGGGAGCCGGAGCCCGCGATGTTATAATGGTCTGACGCCCAGCGTTTCCCGTGAGAGCGCCGGCACTTTCCTCACGCATCTCACCAAAGTCGGGGAGTGGCTCAGCCTGGTAGAGCACCTGGTTCGGGACCAGGGGGTCGGAGGTTCAAATCCTCTCTCCCCGACCATTTTTTTCTTGAAGCGGTTGCCTTTCGCTTCTGGTTTTTCCATCGCACTGGCGGTTGGCTCACCCTTGGCCTGCGTGGATTCCTTGCATCGCTGCATCGTTCCGGGGTTCGCACTCGGACCCGTGCACACCCTTGCAAAGAACGCGAGAATCGGGCACCCTCTGTCGTGGCGCGGTCATCCACCAGTCTGTGGCCGTGTGAAAGGAGGGTTATGCCAAGGGTTCTACGGACGCTAAAGCTCTTGACGGTGTTTGCCGGTTTCTCTTTGGTCTGGCTGTGCGTCCGTTTTCCGTATGAAACCGGCCATGCGGCGAAAAAGTTACTGGGACTCTCCCCCGAAGTAGACCCTTTGACCCTGCACCTGAAGGGCGAATTCGTGGAGAGCAATCTGGGCACGGCAATCGATCCGGACGGATCCGTAACCGTGCGTCTGATCGCGCAGCGGTATGATTTTGTTCCTCGCTGCCTGCTGGTGCCCGCGCGAACTACGGTTCATTTTCGAATTACCAGCGCGGACGCCGTGCACCGATTCTCCATCGACGGCACCGACGACGCGGTCGAGGTCGTGCCCGGCCACATCAGCGAATTGCGAGCGCAATTCGCTACGCCGGGAGAATATAAAACTCCCTGCCACGAATTTTGCGGAGCCGGCCACTACAACATGCTGTCCCGGATTATCGTGGTCCGGCGCAATCTGTTCCCAGGACTGAAACCCGACGAGAGGACAAATTGTGCCCTACCTTAAGCTATTGCTGGCCATACGCGGAGTGCGCAATCTCGCCGCGTTGTGCGTTCTAGGATCTCCTCTTGCGGTCTACGGGATCTATGCCCTGAATACTGCGAACCCGCAGCCCCCGCTGCGAATTCCTTCCAATGTTGCGTGGACCGATGAAACCATTGCCGAAGCTTCTCACGGAAACGCTGTCCGCGGTTTTTTGATCGCGGACCGATGCGCCCGTTGTCACGGGCGGGAAGGCTTCAGTGCGAGTGCCGCCATCCCCAACCTTGCCGGGCTCGACCGGCTGGCGATCTGGAAACAGCTCAATGACTTTCGCGATGACAAGAGAAGATCGAAGATCATGAACGTTGTCGCCAACGAGTTGGAAACCAAGGATTATGCGGATTTGGCTGCATATTACTCGATGTTGCCTACCTATCCCGATGCCGGAGATACACGTGCCTTCCCGGAACCGCCGCCATCAACCCAAACCGGGGCGGGGGCCAGGCTGGTTGCTTTTGGAGATGGGACAAGAGGCATCCCTCCCTGTCAGGTGTGCCATGGTCCCCTCGGACACAAGCTGGGAGCGCCTTCGCTTGTAGCTCAGAACTCAACATACATTCAGGAGCAGTTGGAGGATTTTGCAAAAGGCGATCGATCGAACGACATCAACATGCCGATGCGCAGCATCGCCAGTTCGCTGACGGAGGAAGAAAGGCAAGCCCTTGCAGCCTACTATGGATCGGGCCTGGGCAACCTCTCGGGTAGCGCGCCGGAGGCGAGTCGATGATCCGCGGTGCGTGAACCTAGACTTCGTGAACCTAGGCTTCGTTAAACCGGACATCGCTAACCCAGACTTCGTTTCTCGCTAAGCCATGCGGGAGCCATTCCGCACGCGTCTGATTTTTCTTCTGCCTGCGTCAATCAGTCGTTCGACGGCTCCGGCACGACGGGCAAAGCGACTTTGTTCACGACGGAGGGATCGTCGCGCAGTTTTACGTACAGCAGAGTGCCGTTGGGCCGGGGAACGCTGAGTTCCGATTCCACGAAGCTGGGAGAAACCGGCTGATTGTGAACGAACTGCGGATCGGAAGCCACCGAGTCCAGCAGAAATAGGTTGTCCCCGATGAGCGTGCAAGGCTTGTCCGGGCTATCGGGGCAGCGAATTTCCTTCAACGTCGGAATGCGGACAAGCTTTACCAGCGGCTGCCAGTCGCCATCCTCTCCGTGTGCATCCACTGCGCGAAAATGCAGCGGTCCAAACACCGACGGCCCGAAGGTCTTCAACGGTTGCAGCGTCACCAGCACGGTTTGGGGGTCCTCCAAATACAGCGTGCCATTGGCGAAGCTGAAAAGAACGCTGGATGAGCCGTCTTCGGTGGCGACTTCGATTTTTTCATCCCGCGCGAAGGTCGCAGGGATGTCGGTTTTCAGGAAGAACGAAATCTGGCCGTCCTGGGGAAGGTCGTCTTGATTGCCGAAGTGAATGACGGAGGGGGTTGCGCCGCTGTGCGGGCTCTTGCTTAGCAAGGTCACGCGGGGACGCGGCGGGTCGATGGTAGTGTCGAGATCGAGCACTCTGCCGTCTTTCAGATCCACATGGGCCACCAGTTTTTGGCCTGCCTCAAACGCAGCGGTGGCGGAGGAACTGGCAGTGGACAGGCGCAGGTCATCTTTTCCGTCGGTGCGGGAGAGACCTGCCGGGGCGAAGTGAACTTTATCCAGATCCAGGCCGGAGACTTCATCCAATCGCGTGCCGGTCAGGACGCCCTCGCGATCGCCAGCATCGAGGGAAAAATGATCCAGGTGCGCTGCTTCGGAGTAGGTTTGCAGCGGAACTTCATCGGGTTTGTTCAGCCCTGATTGCGCCACCAAAACAACCACCGGCCCCGAAGGCTGGCCTTGCAGCGGAACGTTCACTTCGAGTTCGTCGGGTTTCAGCTGCTTCCAGCTGGCTTTGAGCAGTTTGCCACGCTCATCTTTGATCGTGACGCGCTCCACGCAGGGAGCTTCGTCCGACTGAAGGTGGAACGAATCCTCGCGTCCGACAATGAGTGCGTTCGAATCGGCAGATGCCAGACTCCACTTGACGGGACGAGCGAACTGCAGTTGAAAGGATGGGCCGGTGAAGGCATCGAATCCCCAATAGCCGCGAAGAGTGCCGACCAGATCACCCTCCACGTCGCTGGCGTGAAGCGCCTTCGTGTCGACCACAAATCCGCCGCGCGAAGGGTCTGCAGCGACCGGCAGATCGATGGCCAGACCCGTCTTGTTCTCGACGTGCAGAACCATGTCGTGGGCATATTCCGTGGAGAAAACCAAAGGCGCGCCATCGACGGGAAGAACCAAGCTGGCTTGTTGCAGACAAGAAACGCGCTTGGGATCGAGAGCGCGAAGTGGCGGCAGTTGCGCCGCCTCCACCGCCGGCAGGGCCGCCACCAGCACCGACATGGGCTTATGAAAGGACGGAGGGTTGTTCAGCTTCAGGCTCAGTTCATCATGCCTGGCCAAGGCCAGAGCGGGGATGTACTGATACTGCGCGGTGTGAAAACCTTCCATCATGTGAGCCAGGTCGAAGATTGCGCCGACGTACGGGCTGTAGAGGCCGCCTCCCGCAACCGGCGCCGTACTCATGGTGCCGACCAGGTCTTCCGCGGGGCCCGAAGTCAGGGCCGCAACCATGGATTGGCTGTGGCCGTCGTCGAGGATCAGCGCGTCCATGTTCTGCATCAGACACGGAGCTTGCTCTTCCGTGGGCTTATCGAAGCACTGGCTGTCGACCTTGATCTTCAGACTGCGTGCCAGCATGAGCGAACGTTCCTGCAGCACTTTCGGATCGGCGTCCGCCAGTTGGCGGACTTCGGCGAGATACTTGTCGAGCCGCGATCGATCCAGAGCCGCCTGATCCAAATCCTGCGAAGCGCGGACAAACGCGCCCGGCCGGCCGCGAACCGCCGAACGCAAGGTGCCGAAATCGCCGCCAGTCTCTGGAGCTAGGAAAAGCAGCGCCTGCTCCGCGTTTTTGGGCACGGTGACGACAATCCCCTCTTGCTCAATTTGTTTGTTCCACGTGTAGGTCTTCGTGAACCACTGCTCGGGCGGAGGATTGGTAGAGCCCCGCAGAAAAGCGGCAATCAGCAGATAATGTGCCGACTGGGCCGCGGAGATTTCCGGATGCAACCAGAGCTTGTCTCCCGCCTGAAGGTTGGGGACTTCCGAAATGGGCAAGGTCTTTCCGGCGCGGGTGACCTTCACTTCAATTCGGGGTCCCGGCAGGTCGAAGGCGGCATTGTCGGCGTGGGCACAACACAGGAGCAGAAAGATTGCGCATGCTCCAAGCAAGCTCGATCGAAGAAGGCGAGACTGCTTTCCGAATTCAGTTGCATCTATGAGCGAAGATTTTCTGGAAGGCATAATCCTTAAATTGTGTTTCCTTTCACCCGTGCGCGGTCAAGCGGCAAAGCCCTCGTTTCATTGCCCCAGTTTTATTGCCCCTTTACGAAGTTACCCTTTGAAGTACCACAAAGCCAGAAGACGCAGGTAAACGGCAAGATTCCATGCGCAAACCGCAAGACCGGCCATCGTAAGCAGCCTGGGGGAGATGTCCGGATACACCACCTTATCCAAATAGTGCAACAAGAACCCGCCTTGATAGGGCACCACTTCCGCCTTCCGCTCCAGCCAATTCTCCAGCAGAGTTAGAGGGCAAGGCCAGGGAGTGATCTCAACCAGGATGCCCCAGGCCAGACTGGAGATATGCAGCCAACGCAGCAACGGGCGACGCCGTGTTGCCAGAACTCCGAATACCACCCACAGAATAAACGCCAGGTGCAGCGCTAGAACACACTCCGCCAGGGCTAGATAGAGACCGGCCATGGCGGGCATCGGACCATAGACCATAGACCATTTTCACAGATTATGGTTTGCAGACTACGGTTGTTCGAAGCATACGGGCGCCGTTCTGGTTGTATTGCCCCCGGTTGTACAAAGTTCTGGTTTTGGCTACGACAAAAGTTCTCCGGAATTCAACCAAGGGAACAAACGGCGCCGCCAAGATAAAAATCACGATAACAATCAGGACGCCGTGATCTGAATGCTTTTAGCAACATTCCCGCGCGACGTTGGAACAAAGTGAACGGTAGCTTGCTTGTTCGTCTCGCCGGACAGTTGGCTCAGCGCGGCTTTCTGATTCGAGAGCTCCAGCCGTGTTTGCCGGGTCAAATCGAAGTCGTAAGGAATGCCGTTCGAGCCAATCAGAGTTACCTCTTTGCCGGACCGGCCGATAGCGGTGATGGTTCCGCTAAGGTCCTCGGCTGAGGCCAGAGCGTGGGTGTGGGCAGTGGATTTTGCCGTGTGCTTGGCCGGCGTATTCTCAGCCGTACTGCTTTTGGCGGGCGTCTTCGTGTCGGTCTTGGTCGCGGCCGTTTTGCTCATCGAGTTTTTCGCATTGGAACTGGCATTGGCCACCGCGTAAAGCGGCAGCATCAGGGCAAACGAAAACAGCAGCGCGAGAAGTCCTTTCATCCTGTAACTGTGCATTTGGCGTACCTCCTCACTGGATGCGCGTGCGGGACACCCTGCCTAAAGCATAGAGTCCTTTCGCGCGGTCTGGTTATATCGTGATACGATACAACGCAGATGTCAAGCGCGCGCTTTCCGCCGCCTTGCCGCAGGTTCTTCGAGGCATGGCATGTCTGCGGAAGGAATGCTCCTAAGTGCAAGATCAGGAAGCCCTTAGTCGGCGCGCCAAAAAGTCGAGAAGGGCTTCCAGGCGGGGGCCTTGTCCACCGATAAATATATCGTTCTACGATACAACAAAATCAGTCTTCGATCAATCTAAGTTAGCTGAGGCAGCCATTGAGTCTCGTTGTGAGCACCCGCGAACCACCTCGTCGGATCTGGCGCAAGTTGCCCTCTCTTCAACCGGAGCCACCAGCAACAGCGATGAGAATGTGGATTGATGATTTGGCACGCGGGCCGGCCGTTGTGCGCCGAGCGTAGTCCGGCCGGGCCCTGGGCGGCGACAACTCACTGGGTGTTTAGGCATTCGTGAATCTGCTGAACCAATCCGCTGAACCAAGGAGATATCCCCTATGAAGTTTCCAAGAGTTCAAACGCTTTTGGCGTTTCTGCTTGCCGCCGTTTTCTCGCTCGTCACACTTCCGGCATTCGCACAAAGCACTGAAAGCAACGGCAAGCTGAAGATCCATGTGAGTCCCAAGCAGGCGTATGTGTTCGTGGATGGCAAGGCGATCCGCGACGGCAGCCAGACCATCGACCTGCAGCCCGGTTCTCATGAAGTCAGCGTGCGCAACTACGGCTACCTTCCCAACACGCAAAAAGTGCAGATCGATTCCAAAAAAACGACCGACCTGACCGTCGCCCTGCAGGCGTCCGGCGACAAAGTATCGGGCCCGTTCGGAGACATTGAGCTCAAAGGCCATCCGCGCGCCGCCGTTCTGCTGAACGGCACGACTCCGGACTACTTTGTCGGCCATGTCGACGAATTCGACAACAACTGGATTTGGCACCAGCGCCTGCTGGTAAAGCCCGGCAATTATCAAGTCACGGTCACGCGTGAAGGAAACCAGATCTGGTCCGGTCCAGTGGAGGTCAAGGCGGGGCAGCGCGTGATAGTTCACCTCGACCAGAACGGCAAGATGGAAACGAAAAACTGGCCGCAGGGCAACACCTTGGGACCGCAGTCTCGATTCCACGCCGGAGTTGCCAGTGCGATCGTGCCGATCGCTCCGGTCAGCGCACAGCTCACCGCTCAGTCGACTTCGCTCGAATGCGGGCAGCCGACGCGGTTGAATTGGAAATCGGCGGACGCGGTAGCGGTTTCCATCACGAACCTGGGAAAAGTCTCCGATAATGGCGAGCGGAGCGTCACCCCGACCAAGACAACTGCCTATGAGTTGGTGGCGAAAGGTCCGGGTGGCGAAGCCACGCAAACGGCAACCATCGATGTCGATGTGCAACCCACGGCAACGGTGACCTTCAACCAGCCCGAAATCCACTTTCACAAGATCGGCGACAAAGTGGTGCAGGACGATCCGGCCACGTTGAATTGGTCAGTCTCCGGCGCCAACCACGTAACGATCACCCCGCTCGGCAGCGAGAGCACCAGCGGAAGCCGAACTGTGGAAGCACAGCCGAAGCAGACCAGCCCCGGACCGGTCAATGAAGTGGTCGACTACACGCTCTCGGCTTCGAATGCCTGCGGCGGGACAACCACAAAGACGGCCGCTTTGCACATCGTCGGCTCGATCGACCCGGCGCCGCCGGTAACGCTGGCCAGCCTGTTTTATCCCTCGAACTATCCTCAATCACGGCATCCAAAGGTTGGACTGGTCGCCACCGAAAAGGAAGCCCTCGCCGATGCCGCGCAGCGCTTCAAAGAACACGAACAATACACAAACGACCATGCCACACTCGTGGTGGTTGGGCACGCCGATGTTCGCGGCCCGAAAAGCTACAACCTGATGCTCAGTAAGCGGAGAGCCGAACTGGTAAAGAACGATCTTATTGCACAGGGCATTGCGGCGGATAAGATCGAGATTCGCGCCGACGGCAAGCAGCAGGAATTGAGCAAGAAGGAAGTGTCAAAGCTGCAGGCCGAAGACCCGCAAAAGCCGGAGAAGTGGATGGTGCGCCGCGCCCAAGCGACCTGGCTCGCCTACAACCGTCGAGTCGATATCATCCTCGAGCCGGCGGGAAAGCAATCCACCGACGCGTATCCGAACGATGCAGCCGATGCGCGGATTCTGTGGGAACGGGCGCAGCCGAGCTTGAAGAAAGTGGAAGTGGCGGCAAATTCCACGACCGCCAGCCAGTCCTTGCACGCGGATGCGAAACAGAACTGAGGATATGGCATGAAGCCGGATCCTGGTCCTTCGCGGAGCGGTAACTGTCCAAGGCAGAATGGGCGGTTGCCGGCTCCGCGAAGGCACGAAGGTTTGGCTTTCTGTTAGTTGTGCTGCCCTGCGGGACGTGACAAGCGCTCTTTCGCCCAGCGCGCGCTCTCTGCCACGGCTTCGTCTTCATCGCGGGCCAGCTTGTCCAGCGCAGGAAGAAAGTCGCGATTCCCGCTGTTGCCCATGGCGATGGCCACATTGCGGCGAAGGCCGGAGCGCTTGGTGCGGCGAATGGGCGATCCACGAAAAGTTTGACGAAACTCCTCGGCTGAGATTTCCCCAAGCCACGCCAGCGCCGGATTCACCAGGCCGGCGCGCGCTTGAAATTCCGGCGCGGTCGTAGCCGGAGCTTTGCGGTTCCACGGGCAAACATCCTGACAGATATCGCAGCCGAAAATGTGCCGGCCCATGCCCGTGCGGAGTTCTTCCGAGATCGCGCCGCGCTTCTCGATGGTGAGATAGGCAATGCACTTGTTGGAGTCGAGCTGGTAGGGCGCAAGAATTGCGTCGGTCGGGCACGCCTCGATGCAGCGTGTGCAGGTGCCGCAGCGGTCGGGCGCGGGCAGGTCAGGCACGAGTTCGAGCGAGGTGAGGATCACTCCGAGAAAAAGCCACGAGCCTTTCTTCTGGTTGATGATGCAGGTGTTCTTGCCGATCCATCCCACGCCCGCGTACTTGGCGAAGACGCGTTCGACGATGGGTCCGGTATCGACGTAGCTCCGCGTGGTAAGGGCCGGCGCGCATTCCTGCCCGGCCCGAACCAACTCAAGCAGCGCGGCTTCGACCTGCTTCAGTCGGCGCAGGACCGCATCGTGATAGTCTTCGCGGCTCCAGGCGTAGCGCGAGATCCATCCTCGGCCGGAATCGTGCGCTTGGGTTGAATAAGGATGATCCGTGTTGTAGTTCATTGCGCAGACAATCACGCTCCGCGCCCACGGCGCCACGCGCGCCAGCGACGCGCGCTTGAGATCGCCGCGTTCGTCTCGGGCTTCCATGTATTTCATTTCGCCGGCGCGGCCATCGGCGATCCATGCGGGAAAATATTCAAGTTCTTGCGCATCGCCGGCGGGAGCGATGCCTGCGAGGTCAAAGCCCGCGTCTGCGGCAGCGCGCTTGACCAGCGTCTCGAGTTCGGAGCTTTGGGCAGCGTTCATCTCAGAGCCAGTCAAAACTCAGGTGGTCGCGGTGATTCGAGCAGATTTTCTTCGCGCTCTTCGGATGCGAACCTTCGCCGTTTAGTGCTTGTTGTTTTCTTCTGTCGTTCCGAATGTCGTTCCAAACTGGAAACCCAAATCAGGAATCTTCAAGATCCTCGCGAATAATCCTTGCTCCTCAGAATTCAGGGTATTACCTTGCGGTTACAGAGTCACGCATCTTCCCTGCGCGTTCTCCCAATCCCGGTTATTTCCAAGGGAAGAAGTCTAAGGAGAAGAAGGAGAAGCTGATGCCACCAATCTCTCACGCGCAACTGGCGACAACTCAGATATCCGTCATCAACGAGAGCACCGTGCTGACCGATGCTGAAGTGATACCGGTCGTGGCCGCCTTGCAGCAGCAGGTGACCAACGACTTTCGCCCCGTCTGGGGCACAGACGCGGAACTCAAGATGATTCCGCAGGGAGCGCAGCCGCTGAACGGAAGCTGGTGGCTGGTGATCCTGGACGATTCCGATCAGGCCGGAGCGCTCGGCTATCACGATCTCACGCCCGACGGCCTGCCCATGGGCAAGGTCTTTGCCGCCAGCGACCTGAAATCCGGCACTTCGTGGAGCGTCACCGCCAGCCATGAATTGCTGGAAATGCTGGCCGATCCCAACATCAACCTGACTGTCTTCGTGCAGAACGCAAACGCCGCCGGGATGCTCTACGCCTACGAAGTTTGCGATGCCTGCGAAGACGACAGCTTCGGCTATCCGATGAATAACATCCTGGTCTCGGACTTTGTCTATCCGGCGTGGTTTGAAAGTTTTCGGCTGCAGGGTTCAACCCAGTTCGACCGCTGCAACGTGATCCAGAGTCCGCTCGAACTGGTCGCCGGTGGCTACATCGGAGTCTTCAATGTGACCGACGGAAGCGGGTGGCAACAACACACGGCGGAGAAACATCCCACGAACCTGCGGCACCGCGGGCACGTGGGCTCGCGCCGCGAACGCCGCTCCGTTCCTCACAACCTGTGGCTGACCAGCCTGCCGCAACGCAAGATCACGAACAACTCACAACAATACCGGCAGCACCTACAGACGATCCTGCGCAAGAAACCCGCAGCCTGAGACGCAGACCGCCAAAGATTGAAGAGCGGCCCTCCCCCATCAGCCCCGCGCCAGCGGGGCTTTTTTGCCGCGTGTTCCCGAGTCGAGCGTTCGGCTGACACGCTTGCGTTTCCGCGCTATGCTTTCCTGCATGCGCGGGAAACATCTTCGCTTCACGCTCGTCTTCTGCTCGGTCCTGGCGCTGGGTAATCTTCCGGCCCAGCAGGCCGCGGCCCCGCCTGCTGCACCGGAAAACGACAGTCTGCTCCTGATCACGAAAACTCTCCAGGCTCCTTTGCGATTTACGGCTACGGAGCTGAAGGCCATGCCGCACACCACCGTCACGATTCACAATTCCCACACCAACGCGGATGAAACTTATTCCGGGGTTCAGTTGGCGGATCTCCTGGCCAAGGTGGGCGCGCCCTTGGGAGGCGATCTCCGCGGCAAGGCGCTTGCTAACTACGTCGTCGCCACTGGTTCCGACGGCTATAAAGCCGTGCTCGCGCTCGCCGAGGTCGATCCCAGTTTTCATCCCGGAGAAGTTCTGGTCGCCGACACCATGAACGGCAAGCCGCTCGATGCGCACTCCGGTCCGTTCAAGCTCGTCGTGACCGAAGACAAGCGGCCGGCGCGGTCGGTGCGGAATCTGGTGTCGATTGAATTGGAAGCAGTGCCCTAGCTACACGCCGAGCTTCTTTACTTCTTCGCTGTAGTATTTGCGGTAGAGGATGTCCCACTCCTGCGAGCCTTCGAGAATCGTCCGTTTCTGGCTCTCGATCTTCTGCCGGGCGGCGAGATCGATTTTTTCTTCCTGGTTGAGCAGGTCTTCGAGAATCTTGCGGGTTTCCTGGCGGATGGTATTGGGATCTTCGATGAACTCGACCTGGTCCATTTGCTTGAGCACGTCGGAGACGGCGCGGGCCAGCACATTCACCTTGTCGCGGCTCAGCCTCACAGCACCGCCTTATACTTGCGCACCAGCTCGGTCTTCACTTTGCGGAACATTTCCTGGTAGTTGGCGCCAGTCTTGTTCATTTCATCGGAATAGGCTTCGAGAATCACCCGCACTTCGTCGTTGATACGGTCTTCGAGCGAGAGTTCGTCAACCAGCGCGGCGTTCACCCGCTCGGTCACGGCCGGAACCGCCGAGGTGTCGATGAATTCGCCAGCAATCAGTTTCTTGGTGACTTCGCGGGCCAGATAGCCCACATATTCTTTGGAAAAAAGCATGTGCGGATTGAACGCGCTCGGTACAACTTGTTCTTCAGTATGAATCAGAAAGTGTAACACAGCGAGACGGAAACCTGCGCCAACGACGGCAGTGGCTCGCCTGTGGCTCTAGCGATTTTTAGCGATTTTCCGCCGCAGGCTGGTCGCGCAAGGTATACACGAATTGACGGACCTCGTGGCGTTCTCGCTCCATGGTTTCGCCCGATTCCCTGGCCATCTTTTCGTAAAGCTGAAGTTCCGTGTTCGCCTTGTCCTCGTTGCCCATGCGGCGATAGGCCTGGGCCAGCCGGTAGTGCGCGTCCTCGATTACAGAAACCTCGATTGCAGCCTCGATTGCAGAAGCCACGATTGCAGAAGCAGCCATCTGGGAAGCGGCGCCGCCTCCTGCGGTCGCAGTTGCGAGCGCGTGCTGATAATCGAGAATGGCCCTGGATTCGTTCCCTTGTGCAGAGTGAAGAATTCCCAGTTGGAGATAGGCAGGAGCAAACCTAGGATCGAGCTCGATGGCTTTGCGCAGCAGCGCTGCGACCGCCGCCGCGTCTTGCGCGCTTTTGCGCAGCTTCCACAGACCAACCGCATAGTAAAAATTCGCCTCGGCATTGCCCGACTGCAGCGTAACAAAACGGTGAAGGGCCTCAATCACCGGCGCGGGTGGCACGGTCTCGGCAATTTCGATTTTTCCTAGGAACAGGTACGGGAGCGAATCGTTGCGATTCAAATCGGAAGCCCGGCAGATGGTTGCGACCGCCCGATCGATATCGCCGCGGGCAAACCACGCCGCACCCAGGCCGAGCAGCATGCGCGTGGAATTCGGGAAGAGCCGATTACCTTTGCTGAAAACGTCCCCCGCAGGCTCCGGGGCGTGATGCAACAGAAGTTCGGCCCCCCAATCGAATAGATTGCCTTCGCTCGGGTCGAGTTCAGCCGCGCGCTGATATTCCCCTACCGCGGACAGCGGGTCGGCAAGTTTTTCATCCGCATCGGCGAGAGCGTGATGAAGTTTCCCATCCTTGGGATGCTGAACAAGCAGGCTCTCCAGCCGGTCGCGTTCGCGTTTGGCCTGTTCGCGCAGGGGGCCGTGCGCTATATCCCAGCCCGGCTTCGATACATCGTCGGCCTCAAGGGATGCGGTCTCTTTCGCCAGCGAATCGCGAGTACGCACGATCGCGTCTGACCCGTGGCCGCCGAGGCTGGTCGTATCCGTCACGCCTGAGACGGTGAACTGGGGCGCATCAAAAAATTGCGGAGCCTGCGACGAACCGGCCGGCAAGCTGGAACTGGCTCGGGCCAGTGTCACATCGACCATCTTTTCTTCGTTCGAGCCGAGGAAGAGAGACGAAATGGTTGCGGTCGCGTATCCGGGCATTTCTGCCCGCAACGCGTAGACGCCGTCGCGCAGCGCCGAAAATGTGTAGCTGCCTTGGGGATCCGTGCGAGTCTTTATGATTTGCGCCGAGCCTGGGGCTTGCAGGATCACGATTGCGTCCGCGACCGGCTTCGCTTGCTGGTCGCGCACGGTGCCGTGCAGCGAGGCCGACGGCGCAGACTGAGAGACGGCCATCGGCGCAAGAGTCGCCATCGCCAACGCGGCCGCCCTGCAGGCCGCGAATCCCGCTGCTCCAATCTGATGTGCGAAACCGACCATAAATCCGCGAGATGACGGCACCCGCTCTGAAAATTTCGCCAGGACGAGAGAAACTGCTGGCGCGCCACGCGCTCAGGAAATAGAATGCACAGCTTCGTAACAAATCTTACTTCATGAAAAATCTTGCTTCATGAAAAATCTTGCTTCATGACAAATCATACTCGAATGCGGTTGCGGTCCGTGTTCCGAACTGTGCGGTTGTGGCTCGTCCCGGCGGCGTTGTTGCTTACCTGCTTGCCCGGGTTGAGCCAGCATGTGGGTAAGCGCAAGATCATCATCGATCAGGATGCGGCTGGCCCGGCCGGAACGGATCAGCAATCCATTCTGCTTCTGGTGCAATCTCCTGAGGCCGAAATTCTCGGCATCACGGTCGTCACTGGCGATGCGTGGCTCAAGGAAGAAGTCGCGCACACGCTGCGTATGTTGGAAATCGTCGGACGAACCGACATTCCAGTCGTGCCGGGAGCGGAGTATCCACTGGTCCGGCGCAAGGAGGAAATCGAACTATGGGAGCAGCAATTCGGCGCCGTGCCGTGGATCGGGGCGTGGACTCCGCGGCGATATCATCCGCCAGACGATCTGGGCGAAATGCCTGAAGGCAAGCCCACCGCCAAGGCGCTCGACGAAGACGCGGCGCATTTTCTGGTGCGCATGGTTCACAAGTATCCGCACGAGATCACAATTTACGAGGGTGGCCCCATGACCAACCTCGCGTTGGCCATTACGATTGATCCCGAATTTCCTGGCCTTGTGAAGGAACTTGTCTTCATGGGCGCGAGCCTGAACCCTAAAACGGACGATCCGGAATTCGTAAATACTCCTCGCCATGAATTTAATCTGTGGTTCGATCCGGAAGCGGCCCACATGGTGCTGACTGCGCCGTGGAAGAAAATCGTCGCCACGACCGTGGACATTTCGGTAAAGACGCGATTTACCCAGGAACTGCTCGACCGCGTCAAGGCCGGCAACTCGCCCGCGGCGCGGTACGTCGGAACATACGCGAGGCTCCACGGCCAGTACAACTATTTATGGGATGAACTGGCGGCCGTGGCCTGGCTCGATCCCACGGTGATTACGGCGAGGGAAACGCTCTACCTCGATATAGATCTCGATCGCGGTGCAGGCTACGGAGACACGCTCAGTTGGACGGAAAAAGATAAACCCAGAATGGCAGGGCCGCCCATCGAAGTCCAAACCGATTTGAACACGGAGAAGTTCTACAAGCTGTTCGTTGATCTGCTGACTGCAGCGGCTCCCAAGCCATAGCAGCCGCAAGCAGCTTCACGGGTGCAGTTGATGCGGGTGCAGTCGATCCAGCATCTCTTTCGCCTGCGCGTGATCAGGGTGCTGTTGGAGCAACTCCAGGAGAATCGCGCGAGCCTTTTCCGGCGAGCCTTCCAGCGCGTAGACGCGAGCCAGATTCAGATATGCCTGATCGAAGCCGGGAGCCGTACGAATGCACTGTTCAAAGCTCTCCACTGCCTGATCCCGCCGCTGCGTGACCAGATACAGCACTCCCAGATTGTTGAGCGCCTCCGGATAATCGGGACGCGCCTGCAACGCCCGCTGCAAATGTTCGTAGGCTTTTTCGTTGTCGCCGGTCTGGGCAAAGACCATGCCCAGGCTGTAGTTCGCCTCCGCATCCCGCGGGGCAATCTCCAGGGCATGATCGAGCGCAATGCGGGCCTCGTCCCAGTGTTTTTCCAGGCGATAGGCGTTGCCCAGGTTGTCGAGCGAAAGCAAGTGGTGCGAATTGAGTTTCAGGGCTTGCTGAAAACAATCGATCGCATGATCCACTTGTCCCTCGCGCGTGGCAATGACGCCCAGATTATTCCACGCATCGGGAAGCGTCCCCGGATAGCTGGCTTGCAGCTTCACCGCCCGTTCGAAGGCGTCTCTCGCGGCGGCATTCCTGTTCTGATTGAGATAGACGCTTCCGATTCCATAGAGCGCCTCCGCGCTCGAAGGATCGTCGCGTAAGGCTTGCTGGAAGGCGGCTTCCGCTTGGGTGAGATATCCACGCTGAAAAAAAAGCGCTCCATACGAAAGATAATTTCGTCCAAATTCCAGCGTGTGCGTCGCGCTTGGAAACGGCAGAGCCCGCGCCAGCCGATCGGCGTCATTTTGAGGAATGTGCTGGAAGTCGTGCTCGATGTGCGACGAATCGATTGAGCCTTGATACACCTTTACGATGTCCCCTTTGGCGTCAATCAGAAAAGAAGTGGGCAGAGTGAGGTCGCGATGCCGGTCGAACAACTGGCGGTAAACAATGTTGTATATGGCAGCGAAATCGTCGGAACCGCGAAGAACAAGATACGGGCGCTTAAGGTCGTGCTTGTTGCCCTCCGCTCCGCCATCCACATCCACGACGATCAGGTGCAGTCCCTGACTTGTCCAGCGAGCAGAGTTTCGCTCGAACATCGCCGACTCTTCTTTGCAATCTCGCGATTCGGCACTCCACAAATTCAACAAAACCGGTTTGCCGCGAAAGGTAGAAAGAGTTCGCGTCTGGCCTAAAAAATCCGGAAGAAAAAATTCTGGCGCGGGAAAAGGTTCCAGAAGCCAGCTTTCGACTTTTTCAGGGAGCGCTTCCACGCCGCGAACGCTTTCTGCGGGCAAAGGCAACTTCGAACCTGCCTTGAAGGGCTCCACGCGCGGTGGCACAGAACCTTCTTCGACCCAAACCCTGTGGTTTGGCGGAACCTCGCCCAGTTCCTGTGTCGTCCCGCTCGGCCAGCGTATCGACGCACGCACCGATCCTGTTGCTCCTCCTAATCCGAAGAAAATGTCTTTGCTATGCTGGGAAAGAAAGCCTGATCCCGCCTGCAGTGTCTTAGTCTGCCGCCCTGCATCGGAATCGATCGTAACCGAGGCGCCGATTGCGTCACGATTGCTTTTCGTTCCTTTAAGCCGAAAGGCAATGGATGGCGGCAGGTCGCCCACGAAGTTCTTCAAGAGCCGCAGCTGCGGGCCATTGCGGTTCTTCAAGAATATTTCCAGCCGCCCATCATGATTGAAATCCGCGAGGGCAAACGACCTGCCGTCTTCAACAAAATCCATTCCAACCGTGGCCGAAACGTCGGAGAAAGTTCCATCTCCGTTGTTGGCATAAAAAATGTTGCGTTCATAGCCGCTCCAGGTTCCGTCGGCGCGAATCAGCTCGTTGATCGCATTCCATCCCAATTCGTAATCAGGCGCTGCCCGCGCGTCATCGGGTGAATTCGCCACCACCTGCCGCCAGAAGAAACTGTTGAGATCCTTTCCCGGCGGATCCCGCAACGGCCCGGAAACCATACCGTTCGTGACGTAGAGGTCGGGAAATCCGTCGTGATCAAAATCGAATGCGTCGCTCGACCATGACCAGCGCCCGACTCCCGTGCCGGAAGAACCCGTCGCGTCCTCAAATGCAGTTCCGCCATTGCGAACCAGATTGCGAAATAAAGAATTTCCCATCGCATGTTTCCGGTACAGTGCGCGGATTTCTTCGGGCGAATCTTTCTTGAAGATATCCTGGGTCGAGACGCGTTCGCCGGCCGCGGTCCACATATTGGCCACGTAGAGATCCTCGGCGCCATCAGGGTGGCGATCGACCTTGTCATAATTGAACCAGCACACACTCATCCCCGCGCCAACGTCCTCAACCCCCGCCTGCGCGGCGACGTCGGTAAAGGTTCCGTTCCCGCTGTTGCGGTAAAGATTCTTTCGCCCGAAATCGTTGACCACGTAAAGATCGGGCCAGCCGTCGCCGTTATAGTCGCTCCAACCGCAGCAGAAGCTGTAGCGTGTGTTGTTCTGGCTCAGTCCGGATTCGGTTGTCACATCGCGAAATGTGCCGTCGCGCTGGTTGCACAGCAGAAAATTCGGCGGACCATTCTCCGCGTCGTAATACGGAGACGGATATTTATATTGCCCCGTCCCTTGGTAGTACGAGTACAGGCAAAAATAAATGTCGAGCCATCCATCGCGGTCATAGTCGGCGACGGCGGCGCCAGTGAACGTGCCCTGCGGCGGATTGGCAAACCGAAATGCGTCCGGCCTCTCGCTAAATTTCCCGCTGCCGTCATTCAGGAAGAGCTGCGGTCCGCTCGCCCGCACCACAACCACGTCCTGCCGGCCGTCGTTGTTGAAATCGGCAAACAGCGCGCACGCGGTATTTTCCAGAATGCCGAGGCCCGAGAAGTCCGTGATGTCCTCAAATGTCCCGTCGCCGCGATTGCGATAGAGCCGGTTCGGAAGTCCGGCGGGCTGGCAAACGTAGACGTCGTCGAAGCCATCGTTGTCAATGTCGGCCACTGAAATTCCGTTGTGACCGTAAATATCAATGCCGCAGGCGCCGTCCAGAATCGTGCGCCAGTAGTCGGTGCCGTGCAGCATCTGCGCGGAATAGGAAGAGTTGCTTCCGAACGCTGCCGCCGTGACGTCGAGATAGACTGGTGAACCGGTTCGTGCCTGAGTTTCGTCAACCACATGCCAACTCTGTATCTCGAAATCGCCCGACGGCGAGGTTTTCCAGGTCAGATCCCAATTGCCCACCAGTTGTTCGCGATGGAAATCTGTCCCCGTGCCTACGATTTCAAAGCGCACGCGAGTTTGGATGCGGCTTGGAACTGGCAAGCTTGAGACCTGAGAACTCGAAACCTGCGAATTTGAAACCTGCGAAGAAGCTGGAGCCGGTTGCCGGACATCCGCAGTCTTCGCTTCGATGCCGGTGACCTGGAACTCTGCGGTCACGATCTTCGAGAACGCATCGAAGCGGGATCGAAGTTCTCGCAGAAAGTCTTCGCGGTTCAGCGTGGCTTGGATTGCGAATTTGTTCCGGCGCACGTTCAGTATGGAGTCTTGCCGCACGACTCGCGACTCCAGTGGACGAGGCGATGCCCCAAGAAAATCGTCGGCCACGAACTGCGCCAGCGCTTCCGTTCCGTGTCTCTGCGGAGAACGCAGCAATTTCGCACTCCACTCCTCAAGAATCCTCCCAATCTGCTCCGCATATTTTTCTGTGATGAAATCGTCAAGCCCGGCCTGCACTTTCACGAGCGCGGCGTCGAGCGGCCGCTGAGCCCGGTAGTGAGGATGAAGATGGTAGGCGACATCGCCCGCGGAATTATTCCCGAGCGCAAAAGTCCCCACATCGGGAAAAGCAAATCCCCACAGGCGAGAGGGAATAAGAGTGACTCCCGCACCCTGGCAGAAACGGACCAGAAAATCGCGCCGGTCAAGCCCCACGCTCGGACGCAACCTGCCAGCCCAGTTCAGAGTGTTCCTCCCTCGCATATTCCCATGCCGAACGCGGCAACATTGTATCGCGCTGCAAGAAGAAACCTGCGCTCGGCCTTAAGCGCCCGCGACACGCCGACACAGAACATGCGCGGCGCAAAATATACTTTCATTTTCATTCGCCGAAGCTCAGGCCTTTACCCCGCTCAATCTGCTGCACTTCCGTAACTGGTTTTTCCGATTCTCAGCAACTAATCTTCGGCTAAAGGGTTCTTATTAGCGAAGTTAGAATTAGGACTCTGGGGTAACCATGCTTTCACGCCACATCCAATCCATGCGGCGCGTTTTGGGGACACTAGCCTTGATGATCCTGGCCTGCGCATCTGCTGCCACCGCCTCGGCTACGCTTCTTCTCGAAGAGCCCTACGGCAAGCTGGGATTTTTTACTGCGACCGGGCATGCCGCAGTTTATTTATCCGGCGTCTGCGCGGAGACACCCGTTATTCTTCGCCGCTGTGCCCCCGGAGAAACCGGCGTGGTCATCAGCCGTTACGATGGCGTCGACGGCTACGACTGGATTGCCATTCCTCTCGTTCCCTATCTCTATGCCGTCGAGCGCCCGGAGGACGTGCCTCTATTTGCCGACGCCAGAATGACTGCGTTTCTGCGCGACCGCTACCGTCGCAAATATCTCGAGGACATTGTTCCGGATGCAAAAAACGGCCAGACCCCAGGCGGCAACTGGTACGAACTTGTGGGTTCGTCCTACGACCGCACCATCTACGGATTCGAAATTGAAACCACTCCGGAGCAGGATGCGGCGCTGATTCGCAAGCTGAACGCGTCGCCGAATCAATCGCATTTCCGCACGGTCTCGAAAAACTGCGCCGACTTCGCGAAGGACATCATCAATTTTTACTATCCGAAAGCGCTGCACCGCAGCGTCGTCGCCGATGTCGGCATTACCACGCCGAAGCAAATGGCGAAGGGGCTCACGAAATATTGCGCGCACCATCCCCAGATTCATTTTTCCCGGCTCATCATCCCGCAGGTTCCCGGCAGCATGCCGCGCAGTTCGGCGGTGCACGGAGTGGTGGAGTCGTTTTTGAAATCGAAGAAATATTTTGTGCCCAGCGCGGTGGTAAGCCCGATTTTTGCGGGGTGCGTCTTCGCAGTTTATGAAGGCACGGGGGCGGGACGATTCGAACCGGGGCGGGACGCGAAGGTCTACGTGGTGGGCGGCGATCCCGAGCCTCCGCTCGACCATGAAGATCTCCGTGCCTATCAGCTGGAGTTGAAGCATCTGCTGGCCGGGGCTTATCCGGAGACATCAGCACGCCGCGCCGATCGAGCGTGGGGTAAGTTGCAATCGCGCGCCGAAGTTGATGTGGACGACCAGGGCCGGCCGGTTCTGGAGATGGAAGTGGGAGACAATCTGATAGAAGTCGGCGACACGGCCGACAATATTATGGATGGCACCGCCCCGCCGCAGCTGCTGCGGCAGCTGCTTGAAGCTCGCCTCGAGTCGGAGTTGCTGCGCCGATCGCCACGCGGCATTTCGGAAACCGCAATCGATCGCGACTGGAATTTGTTGCAACAGACGATGGAAGAGAACGATTCGTCTCTCGCTTCCCGCTCCACGCCTCGCTCCGATGTTCGGCCCGACATGCGGGCAGATGTTCGCGGCAACCGGCCGTAGAAATCTTCCAAAATCTTCCGGGTCAGATCGAATCCTTCAATCTGTGATCTTCTCTTAGCCGCAGTTGACCCCGTCGGGATCCATCCGATCCGCGGACCAGAATCGTTCGTTATTGGTCTGGCGGGGTCTGCGGTAGGCGCGGCATGCCCGGACCCGGCGATTGTGGTTGCCCGCCCTGCTGTTGTTGCTGCTGCTGGAACTGCATTTGCCGCTGCTGCATTTCCTGCAGCATCTGCTGCGGAGTTTTCACACCGGGCTGTTCGGGTTGCGGCTGGTCAACTTCAGCCGCGGGCTGGTCCGCATTCTCATCGATCATATTGTTACTGTCGTCGCTTGTGTCCGCGTCGCTCGCATCCTGCGGCGTTTCTTGCGGCGGATTGGCGGCCTTGGCAGCCTGCGCTCCCCCGGCAGGAGGATTATCCGGCCCCGATTTCGCCACCAGAACCACGCGAGTCAGCAGGTTGGGATCCTGGGGCGAACCCAGCAGAACGTAGTTGAAGCGCGACCCGTTCAGCAGTTCGGCAACCACCGCTCGGGCCGGTCCTGGCCCCAGATGGGTCACCACTCGGTCCTGCGCATCGGGGATTTCAATTTCGGCGCCGGTTTCCTTATGCACAGCCCGAAGAATGTCGCCGAGCGTTGAGTTGGTGGCGTTAATGGTCAGCTCGCCATGTTCGAAACTCACTTCTGGCGCCACCGGCTTGATCGAGTCCAGAGGAAGCTGCGGCACAGGCCGCCCAGTCGGGCCAGATGGTAGCGGAGGCAGCTCAGGCTTTTTTATCTTCTTCCGATGCACCGTATGGGTCGAAGCAGCGTCGGTGGCATAAACATTCCCGAGGCACAAGACCACCGCGCACAGGACGAGCACGCCGGAAAATCTCTTGAGTTTGAATCGCGTGCTCATCAGCGCTGCTCCTGCATCTCTATACGTCTAAATCTCTAGTAGGAAGAGACTGGTTCGGGGGAGACGAACAAAGCTGCTTTCCCTGCATTCTACACCCGGTCCGGGCTCGGGCAGAACCGCTGCTCCCCTGCTTACCGAAAAGAACGTGCCAATCCTGGCGCCTTGCGTCTGCATGGACCATGACGGCAGCCGAGAATACCAGTAAACCCTGTATAGTCAGGGACTTCAGTTTCCAACTAAAATTTTCATGGGCTGCCTTGCTGGCGTAAACTTGGCAGGGCCGCTCCCACGAACCGCAAACGAGAGCGGGGTTCATCACCATGCGTCAGCGCCGCAGTCTTAAGCCCAGCACGGTCTGGGTTGGCTTGGCAGTTGTGGTCATGCTGTCGTTTTCCGCGGCTCAGGCCCGTGCACAAAGTTGCGACACGGCCGGCGATCTCGACGACGCCACCCGGGCGGCCATCAGCGCCACCGGACAGCGCTATTTCGACATGGTGGCCAGGGGCGATAGCGCCTCGTTGCGGCAGAATGCGGCCGCTAGTTTGGCTGCGGATTTTTCCAGCATTGAAGCCGCCGTCAAAGATCATCAGAAAGATCTGGCTGACGCCAAGTCGACACTGAAATCAATTTTCCTGCTCCATGTCGAGGGCGCCGCGCCGCTCGCGCATGGCGAGTTTTACTGCGGGGTCTTCGGAAAGAATGGCCAGACGGCCAACAGCGCGGTCTTTTATCTCGACAACCTGCAGCCTGGAAAATATGCCGTCGATGTTCTGGACGCAGCCTCGGCGAAAAGCGACAGCAGCGTGTCCCTCATTCTGGAGCAGGCAGGGAATGACTGGAAACTGGGCGGACTTTACATCCGGCCCGAAGCCGTCGGCGGACACGACAGCGACTGGTTTGCGACCCGTGCCCGCGAGTACAAGAGCAAAGGCGAGTTGCACGATGCTTGGCTCTATTACATCGAGGCTCGCTACCTGGCGTCGCCGCTGGATTTTATGAGCACGGCAGTCACCGACAAGCTGTACGACGAGGCGCAAGGCGCGAAACCGGCCGATTTTCCGCAGAACGGCAAAACCGCCAATCTGATTGCCGGAAGCTCCACCTACAAGCTGACTGAGATTTTTCCTCAAGCCGTGGGCGACGATTTGGATCTGATTGTGAAATACCAGGCCGCCGATGTCTCCAATGCGACGCAGTCGTATCAAAGCAACGTGGCCGTGATGAGCGCCCTGGTCGCGAGATTTCCTGAGATCAAAGACGCGTTTGCCGCCGTCGTGGCGCGCGCGGTCGACCCTTCAGGCCGCGATTATGGCACGCTCCTGGCCATGAAAGAAATCAAGTAAGTACCCAGTACTCAGTACCAGAAAGACCAGAGGCTGCGAAATTCTGTCCTTAACTGAGTACTGAGTACTGAGTACTCGTTACTGATCTAGCTTGCATTCTCTTGGATCTTTGTCGTCGCGCAAGCCGAGGAAGACCGGGGAGCGCAGTTTCGGGCCGCTGCCCTCGCTGGTGCCGCCGGTCCACTCCGCGTATTCAATTTCCGCAACCAGTTCGGGCTTGACCCAAAACACTTTGCGCAATGCCTCGACCTCTCCGAAAAACGGATTTGTTTTCGTCTCGATCTTGTTCAACGTTTTCCACATCTCATCGAGCGATGTCTGATCGAACCCGCTGCCCACCTGGCCCACATGAATCAGCCGATCTCTGTTGTCGTAGAGACCCAACACCAGCGATCCGAAATGCGCGCGGCTGCCCTCGGGTTCGGTATAGCCGCCGATCACGCACTCGATGGCGTGCCGAATCTTGAGCTTCAGCCACTCCCGGCTGCGCCGTTCTTCGTAGTAACTGGCGCGCTTCTTGGCGAGAATTCCTTCCAGCCCTTTTTTCTTCGCGATGTCGAACAGAGCCTTACCGTGTTCTTCGTAGTGATCGGAATAACGCAGCGCATCTCCGGCACGCAGCACGGACGCCAGTTTCTTCTTGCGCTCTTCGAGGGGCACGCGCCGCCAATCGTAGCCGTCGAGATAAAGCAGGTCAAAGGCGTAGTAGAGCACCGGGATGTCGGCCTTCGCCGCCGCCCGCTTACCGCCGGCACGAAATCCGGTGCGTTGCTGCATCAGGCTGAACGACGCCCTCCCGTCTTCATCGAGGGCCACCACTTCACCGTCGAGGATCGCATTCTTGGCCTCGACGAGTTGCGCCATGTCCTTCAATTCGGGATAGCGCGGCGTCAGGTCGTTCTGGTTGCGCGAGACCAGACGCACTTTTCCGTTCTCGATAAACGCGATCGCGCGGTATCCATCCCACTTGATCTCGAAAAGCCACTCGGCGCCATCAAACGGTTCATCGATCGATTCCGCCAGCATGGGATGAATCGCCGAAGGCATCGGCCGTTTGACCGGTCCGGCCGCGGGAGAGCTTGCAGCCAGCGGCTTAACCACAGGGGCGGCTGAGGACGCAGAGGATTTTCCGCTGGCAGCTACCTTGCTCGCTTTCGTTCGTTCGCTCGACTCTTTCGCGTCGCTCGGCGCGGTCCGGTCACTCGACTCATCGCCGTTTCGGCCGCTTCGTGACTTTTTTTTTACCGAACCGCTGTGTTCTCCCGTGTCCTGTGAGGTCGATTTTTCCTTTCGCTTCTTATCGAGCTTAGCGACTGCATCCGCCAACCACGCCGCTTTCAACTTGCCGCGTCCAGCCGGCCGGCTCCTCCACTCTCTCGATCCAGCATCGCCGGCGATTTCTTCCATGCTGCGCTGGCTGAGCACCGACTCGTCGAAATCGACCGCGTCATAACCGTCCACCACATGCTCGTCATGCTTCTTGATCATCAGCCATTCGTTGCCCTTGCTGCCCGCCCGCCGGCCTTTCATTTTGATCAGTGCGAAATCGCCTTTGAGCCGCTTGCCATGCAGGCGAAACTTCAGATCGCCTTTGGCCAGCATCGTCGCCGCTTCGGCATCAGTACCCGGAACATACTTTCCATCCTTCTGTACGGGAGACAACGGTTCCCACGTCCCTACGTCCCACACCATCACGCTGCCCGCGCCGTAGTTTCCCTCGGGAATGTTGCCCTCAAAATCGAAATACGAAACCGGATGATCCTCGACATGCATGGCCAGCCGCTTGTCCGCGGGATCGAGCGACGGCCCCTTCGGCACCGCCCATGACTTGAGCACGCCCTCCATCTCCAGGCGAAAATCGAAGTGCAGCCGCGTGGCATCATGCATCTGCACCACGAAGCGGTGGCCGGACTTTGTCTCGATTTTCGGTGGCGGCTCGGGCGTGTCTTCAAACCGCCGCTTGCGTTTGTATTCTTCGAGGGCCATGCAGTCGTTATTGTAACGATTCGGATGGCGTTCGTGAGTTCCTGCGGCGCGCTCCGCGAATCAGAATGGAGGGGCAAACGCCTCGTCCGCCCGCGGAGCGAAGCGACGGGTATGCGATAAATTAGAATCCTTGAGTCATGAAACGTGAATTCCCCGAGCAGCCGATCATCGGAGTGGGTGCGATCATCATCGAAGGCGATCGCGTGGTTCTGGTCAAACGCGCTCACCCGCCGCTGCAAGCCCAGTGGTCCATCCCAGGAGGCGTGCTCGAAGTCGGCGAACTGGTGCGCGAGGCCGCCGTGCGCGAGGCGCGCGAAGAGACTGGACTGATTGTCGAACCTGGAGATCTGCTTGGCGTCTACGACCGCGTCCTGCGCGACGTTCCGAGTAAAAGCGTCCTGAGTAAAGACGGCCTGAGCAAAGACGAGCAGCGCGTGCAATATCACTATGTTCTGATCGATTTTCTTTGCCGCCCGGTCGGGGGAGAACTCCACGCCGGCAGCGACGCCGCCGAAGTCCGTTGGTTCACGCGCGAAGAATTGCCCGCCAAGAAGCTGGCCGAAGACACCCAGGATGTGATCCGCAAGGGATTCGAAAAACTAGCCGGCTGACTCGGAGGGACCATCTACTCCATCGTCTTCCCACTCCACGTTGCAGGAGTGGCAACGCCAGGCCCTGCGGCGCAGAGGCAGCGGCAGACCGAGATACGCGCTCACGTACGCTACCGGCTTGTTCAGTTCCTGAAAAGAAACATCCAAAGACTGGCAGTTGGGGCACCGCGGTTGCAGGTACTCGCCCGTGCCGGCGGCATCGAAACCCTCGGGAATTGGCTGACTGAGGATTTCGTCGGCGGACTCTGCATCTTCCGCGTCCACTTCAAGCTTGACGCCGCCCATCAGATTTGACCAGAACCAGTCGAGCCGCACTAGGTTCTCGTCTACGAGCACACTTCTGATTCCCGCAGAATCGAGGCTGCCCTTTGCCAGCAGCGCCTCTGGCAGGTCCCGGAACCGCCGAATCATGACCATCTGACGCAATTCAAAGTGGCCGTCTGCGATCTCCTCGGGAGGTTCGTCATGCGAGGGTTCGTCAGTGGGAGGCTCATCAAGAGGCGGATTGCCCGGCTGCGGCTGCGGTATTTCCTTGACGATAACCGGAGGGACCTCGATGAACGGGGGTGTTAGACCTCTTTTGGCGAGCTCTGCTCTCAAGGCTCCGCGGGCCAGTTCGGTGAGTTCGTAGGCTTGCCCCGCGACTTTCTCCAGCTCTCCGTCCATCTGGCCGGAGTAAAATTGGGCCAGCCGCCGTCTCTCCTGCTCCGGGTCGATCATCGCCATGGCCGAAGATCATACTCCAGGCGTTAGGCCGGCAGAGATTTTATGATTCGAGAAACTAGGTCTCTGATTCGGCCGCACCCGGAACTTCATCCTCTTCCCACTCGGCATCACAGACGCCGCATCGCCAGGCGGAGCTGTGCAGGGCGGCATCCGGCTCGCGAACACTGACGTCCAGAGAGCCGCATTTCGGACAGCGGGGCTGCTCATACAATCCCACGCCTTGCACATAGAAGCCTTCAAGCATGGGCTCGTCGAGGATCGCACGGGCTTTCTCTGCGTCCTCCGGCGGGACGCAGAGCTTGATCCCGCCAATGAAGTTCGAGATGAACCAGTCGAGGCGAACCAGATTGTCGTCGCGGAAAGAGCACTCGATCCCCGCCGACTCAAGGCATCCTTTCGCCAGAAGCGCCTCCGGCAAATCGCGAAATTGCCGGATTGCAACTAATTTCCGCAAGTCCAGTTCCTGGCGAGGTTGGACCTGGTCGGCAGGCAACTCCAGTTGACGATGGTCCAGTTCGTCCTCCAGCGCGTCCCAGGCCGGCTCGGTCAGCGCCTCGGGATTGCTGGCCAGCTTCAGCAACTGCCCATCGGTCATACCGGCGTAGGTCGCGGCCAAGCGTTTGCGTTCTTTGGCCTCATCAAGACCGGCTTCGTCAAAGTTGGGATGATCAGGCTTCCTCACAAAGCTAAGAATAACGTGGGCTTCGCCTTGCCCGCCAGTGTTTGTCATCCCTCGACGACTCGATAGATCATCCGCAGAAACGTGCGCAGAACGCAAAAACCTCCGCAAAAACAGAACGGCCCGCAAGCTCAATTGAGCCTGCGGGCCGCCCGGTGGACTGTTTGGGATTGACCAAGAGGTGGTCACTCTAACGTGGCCTCTACGGCAACTCCGGGTTGCTGCAAGACGTTTCGTCTTGCCAGCGCTCCTGACCGACCTGCGTCAGGCGGAATCAATCCTTAAATCACCGGTAGTGTGCGGGCTGTAGCCTTAAGCGCAGTTCTTGCGAATGCCGCGCCTAAGGCCCCGCTTAGAGCAACCGCTCTAAGTCTCAGCCACCTCACCTGGTCTTTGGGTACGTCTACTACTGCCTTCTGAACTTGTCATCCGACCACCTCCTTTCCGGTGTAAGCCCACATTAGTACGAAAGTGAAGGCGGCGTCAATCGGGGGAAGCACCGGAAGCAATAATAGAGATTCCTAATGCATTCGAGCCTAGCGCAGAACCTCCCAGTCGCCCTCATCGCAGGCGTGAGAGACAATGTCGCCCAGGATTTTCATTTTGCCCTTCATTGATCCAATCCAGTCCCTGTTCCTGAGAGGATCAACCGGAATAATTTCGGCGATAGGCTTTCCGAAGCGCGTTATTCGGACCGGCCTTTTCGTCTTCTGCACCCGGGCGAGAACGGACGAGCACTTCGCCCTGAATTCGGTAATTGTGATTTCCTTCATCCGACCTTGTTGATGTCGGCAGAGATTCGCGAAGGCTTTACGGCAACCCGAAGGCGTACACTGCGCTGCCCGCCGCGATGGCCACATATTCTTTCCCATCCACCGCGAACGCCATGGGCGCGGCATAGACCGCTCCGCCCATCTGGAAATGCCAGAGCGGCTTGAGCGAGGCCGCATCGAAGGCGATGAAATTCCCTTCCGCGTCGCCGCTGAAGACCAGCCCTCCCGCGGTCGAGAGCACTCCCGACCACGTCGGCGACGTATGCTGAAACTTTTGCTTCACTTCGCCCGTCGCCGGATCAATCGCCTTGAGAAATCCCAGATAAGGCTCCGCGTCTTCCGACGGAAAATACGCGCTGCCATAAAATGCATGCCCTGCCTCGTAGGGCTGCGGGGCGGTCGAGAAGATGTCGCACTGATCGCGCGCGGTTACGTAAAACAGTCCGGTCAGTGGATCGTAGGTTGGCGGAAACCAATTCGTCGTCCCCAGCGCACCAGGACAAACCGTGTGTCCCTCCAGCGTCGGCGATGCATTTTTGTTCGCGACGGGCCGGCCTTCTGCATCTTTCGAATCGCTCCATGTCTGCTTGCCATAGGCGTTCGCCGAAATCAGCTTGCCTGTGGTGCGGTCAAGCACGTAAAAAAATCCATTGCGATTTGCCTGCGCGATCAGATGCTTGCCTGGCGAGCCGGACGTTTTCACGTCGATCATGATCGGAACCTGGGTCGCATCCCAGTCGTGCTCGTCGTGCTTGGTGAACTGGAAATACCAGTTCAGTTTGCCGGTGTCGGCGTTCAGCGCGAGCAGGGAATTGCTGTAGAGATTGTCGCCGGCTCGTCCCTCGCCGCGATTCGACGGCGCGGGATTTCCCGTCGGCCAAAAAATCTGATTCGTCGCAGGATCGTAAGTTCCCGTATTCCATGCCGGAGCGCCGCCGACTTTCCAGGAATCGCCCTCCCACGTGTCGTGCCCCGGTTCGCCCGGCCCCGGCACAGTGTAGAACCGCCATTTGCGCGCGCCCGTGTCGGCGTCGTAGGCGTCAATGAATCCGCGCACGCCATACTCGCCGCCGGAAATTCCAATCACAATCAGATTCTTCACCGCCAGCGGCGCCACGGTGAAGCTGTGGCCAGTCCGATAGTCGGCCGCAGTCGCGTCCCAGATCACCGCTCCGGTTTTCGCGTCGAGCGCGATCACGTGCGCGTCAAGCGTACCCAGGAAAACCTTGTCGCCCAAAATCGCTAAACCACGATTCACATGCCCGCAGCAGGGCCGAATGTCCGATGGAATCTGCCGCTGGTACATCCAGATTGGCCGCCCGGTGCGCGCATCGAGCGCAAAGGCCCGATCGTCCTGCGCGGTCGCGTAGAGAATGCCGTCGACGACCAGTGGTGTAGTCTCCAGCTTTCCCGTCGCGGCCGTCTGATAAACCCACTTCGCCACCATCGTGTGTGCATTCGCCGTGTCGATCTGGTCGAGTCCGCTGAAGCGCTTTCCCGAATAATCGCCGGAGTAAGTCATCCAATTCTGCGGCTCCTTCGCGGAATTCACCAGCCGTTCGAACGTGACCTGCGCGTGAGACAAGACGCCAAGGCTACATACGAACGTTCCGAGCGTGACGGTCGCGCAAGCCCTTACAATTCTGTAAAAGCGTGAAGCCGCACGACTCGTGTGGCGACGGACGCCTTGTCCGTCCCGCGAAGGCCAAGCCAAGCGGCCCGGTTCACAAACCCCGCCGATGTATGCAGCCGCGAACTCGCCGCAACTTCGTGACCGACTCCGACCCAAACCTCTCCCCTTCATTTCGCCCCCACGCTGACGAGGAAGGCCACAATATCCTCCAGATCCTTGTCGCTCAAAACCTCGGTATCATACTTCGGCATCATCGACTGCCGCGATTTCTGAAAGGATCGCAGCTTGTCTTTCTCCAGCAAGTGAATGTGTTCGCCCGCATCCATAATCTGCACGCTGAAGTTGTCTTCGTTCAAGGTCACGCCTTTGATTTGCTTTCCGTCGGCCGTCACCACCGTGACGCTCTCATACTCCTGCGGAAATTCTTTCGTCGCTTCCGTCAATCCCCACGCCAGCCGCCGGCTGGGATTGCGCACCGAATCGATAATGGCCTCGCGCGTCCGCGATCCGCCCACGCCGGTCAACTCCGGCCCCAGCCGTCCGCCTTTGCCCTCAACCATGTGGCAAAGCGAGCAATTCGCATCGCCATAAAACAGATCTTTGCCGCGCGCCGCATTGCCCAGCGGTTTCAACGGCGCCTTCACCTCCTGGCTGCGAATGTAAGTGATGATCTGCCAGATTTCTTCATCGGTCATGCCCACGCCCTGGCCGTTGGTGCCGTTCGCCGGCATGGCCGTTCCGGCGATTCCATTGCTGATGACTTGAAACATCTCGGCGTCCGAGTGTGCGAACTTCTTCACTGCACGCGTGAGATCCGGCCCGCGTCCTCCACCGCGAGCGCCGAGGCCATGACAGAGCGCGCAGTTGATGCGGAACTCATACTCACCAGCTTTCGCCGCCTTGGGATCGTCCGCCAGCGGATTGCGGTCTTGCGCGATGCAGATCGAACCCGCCGCTACAAGGCATGACATGGCCAGCGCCAACAGGCTCGCGCTGCGACGAGACCAGCAGGAAGAGGTCACACGCGCCTCCGTCCCTTCCGAGAGGAAAAACAATGAGAAGCTGGAAGGATAACGGATAGTATCACCACGCAAAGCGAAGGATTTCCACCGAACGCCGGCAACGGGGAGCCGCCGAGTTTCGCTCAAGCCGAGTTTCGCTCAACCGGACAGCCGAGGGCGGCCCTCCCGCGGAATATTCTTCAGCCGAAAACCAGCACACACTTGTACACGTCCGCCGGGCATCTGCCGCCGACACCTTTGGCTCTCTACACTGAAATCCTCCCCTGCATGTGTCGATAGATGTAGAGCAGAGTGTTTTTTGCTTTACGCGTCAAGTTGCTGAACCATCAGCCTTTCCAGCGGAAAGCGCCGGGCTGGGGCAGCCCCAGATGAGCCAGCACGCGATAGGCAAATTCGCGGGCCATTTCATCTAATGAAGCAGGCCGGTAGTAGTAGGCCGGGATGAGCGGAAAGATGGTCGCACCGGCGTCGGCGGCGCGATACAGGTTGCGGATGTGGATTTTATTGAGCGGCGTCTCGCGGACACACAGCACCAGCGGACGATTCTCTTTGAGCGTGACGTCAGCTGCGCGCTCAATCAGATGGGAAGCGATGCCGTTGGCGATGCGCGCCAAAGTGCCCACGCTGCAGGGAATGACGATCATGGCGTCGGCGGGATAAGAGCCGCTGGCCACGTTCGCGCCGATGTCGTCGTTCGATTGCAGTTGGATTTTGCGCGATGAGCGCCCGCCGGGGAAGCCGACAATCTGGCCGACAAGGTTGGATCGGCCTTTGAGCGGCAATTCTTCGGCCATGACGCGCAGCGCGCTGTCGGAAGCGATGAAGTTCACCTTCTGCACGCGCGCATCGCGGCCCAAGGCCAGCAGGAGATGCCGCAAGAAAAGGGCCCCGCTGGCCCCGGTAGTCGCGACCGTCAGATTCTGCGGCGGATGGTCCAGCGGAGGATTCGGCAACATCGCCTCCTGGGCGGTTAGCAATACGAACACTGGAGCATAGGGAGTCGACGAATTAGAAGTCAAGACCGTGTAGCGCCGCCGTCTCGGCGGCTGTCCGGCGGGCGTCGCGCCCGCCGTGCCGGCAGCGCCAAACGGTGAATCTGTTCAAAGCAATGTTTTTCCCGGCGACGGCGAGCGCGAAGCGGGCTCGCGACAGCCGGCGGGACACCGGCGCTACAAGAATGCTCGACAACTGAATCATGTCCTCCACCACGAATCTTCGATCCCGGCGCAGCGCGGCGCAACTGCACGCGCTGGCTGGGGTCGAGCGCGAAATCCGCGCCCAGGATTCGCACAACCGCCGAAAATATCTCCGCGAGTTCAACCAGGCTTTCCGCAACTACGACTCCCTGCTCAATTCCGAAGAGCTTCAGGCGGCCGTGCACTCTGCCGACGTAGTGCTCATCGGCGACTACCACGCCCTGCCCACAGCCCAGCGCAGCGCGGCATTGCTGCTCGAACAGCGTGCGCTCGCCGGCGATCGGCCGGTGGTGCTCGGCGTTGAAACCATCTTCGCTCGTGATCAGCACATTCTCGACGAGTGGTGGCGCCGCGAGATCGACGAAAACGAACTTCGCCAGCGCATCCGCTTCGATCTCGACTGGGGATATGACTGGGCGCCGTTTCACGATCTGCTGGTCGCCGCTCGCGACCACGGCGAAGGACTCTACGGCCTCGACTGCATGCCGCGCGAAGACCTGAGAAAAATCGGCGCCCGCGACCGCCATGCCGCGGCCAAGGTTGCCGAGATTCGCGAGCGCCATCCCGACGCCGTTGTCTTTGTATTGTTCGGCGAATCGCATCTTGCTCCCGGACACTTGCCCCGCGCACTGAGCGAACAAGTGCCCGGCGCGAAAGTCCTCACCGTCCTGCAGAATATTGACGCCCTTTACTGGCGCGCCGCCGGCGAACGCGCGGACAAGATCGAAGGCGTCCGCGTCAACGACGAAGTTGTCTGTGTTTTCAACGCCACGCCTCTGGAAAAATACGAAAGCTACCGCCTGTTTCTCGATCAATGGAGCCGGTGCGAAGAGATTCCCGACTTCGCTCCCACCATCTACAACCTGATCGACAGCCTGGCCAGCTTCCTCGAAATCAATCGTTACTCGCCGCACAACGGAACCCAACCGAAGTTTCTGATCGACATGTTGCCCGAGGTTTACGGCAGCTCCTCAGACGCCATGCTGCGCCGGCTGCTCTCGCGCAAAGGCATTGACGAGCCTCATCGGGAAGCGATGCTGGCCAGCGTCGAAGAACGCGGCAGCGCTTACCTGCCGTCAGTGAATGCGTTTTATATCCGCCAATTTCAGATGATGTACGCCGCCGAGGATGCCACGCGGTTCCTGCATCACGCCTGCCAGGGATTGCCGCGACGGCTCAATGGCCAGGTCGCGGACGGAGACGCCGCTGAGACGAACGGAGCTTCCCGGCGCAAAAGCGAACTCGACGAATTCTACTGCCGCGTGATCGAGCACGCTGTGGCGTACTTCGGTTCCCGCATCCTGTATCCGGCGCGTCCCGCAGCAAAAACGGATGATGCGCCGCTTTCGCGCGCCGCCTGCGAAAAGGCGGCGCAATCCGCGCTCCGTGCCGGCGGGGAGAAATTCGAAGCTTCTGCCAGGGACTGGGGTTATCTCATAGGCAGCGAGATCTACGACGCCTACCTGGCGGGCAAGGTCGCGCCCAGCGGCCTGCGCCGGTTGTTTCTGGCTCGTCTCGACGAGCCCGGCATGGCCCGAAAAGTCTGCACCGCCGTCCTTGCGAAGTTGCGCGCATTCTCTCGTCCCCTGGCGCGCGCCGCTCACGCCTAACTTCGACATCGTGTGGCAAGTGCTAATCTAAACTGCGCCCGGCCGAAGGCCGATGCAGATTACTGAGATCCGCTTGAACGCTGCCTCCATCCGCCAACTTTTTGAAAAGGTCCGCAAGCGAGAACTCTCGCCCGACGACGCGGTTGCCCGCCTGCGCCATCTTCCCTTCGAAGACCTCGGTTTCGCCAAGGTCGATCATCACCGCGCCCTGCGCGTCGGCATGCCGGAAGTCATTCTAGGAGAAGGCAAGACTCCCGCGCAGGTCGCCGGGATATTTGCTCGCCTGGCCAAACACGGTGGCAACATCCTGGCTACGCGTGCGAACGAAAAGCAATTCGCTGCCGTGCGAAAAAGAGTTCGAATCGTCGAATATCGCGAGCTCGGCCGTGCCATTATTCTGCATCGCGACGCGACGAAATATGGCAAGGGCGTGATCGCCGTAGTCTCCGCCGGAACCAGCGACATCCCCGTCGCCGAAGAAGCCGTGGTCACCGCCGAACTGATGGGCAACGACGTCGAACACTTCTACGACGTCGGCGTCGCCGGAATTCATCGCCTGCTGGCCAATCGCCAAGCGCTCATGCAGGCGCGCGTCGTCGTCGTCTGCGCTGGCATGGAAGGCGCATTGCCCAGTGTAGTCGGAGGCCTGGTCGGGGTCCCGGTCATCGCCGTGCCCACCAGCATCGGCTACGGCGCTTCATTCAAAGGAGTGGCCGCGCTGCTCGGCATGTTGAATTCCTGCGCCTCGAATGTCAGCGTGGTCAACATCGACAACGGCTTCGGCGCCGGCTACGTTGCCTCGCTCATCAACCGGCTATGATAGCCGCCGAATAAAAAGGGCGCGGCTTGCGCCGCGCCCAGTCACCGCGATCGACTTACGACTTGCCTGCGACGATCAAGTTGTTCTCCACGCTGAAGGCGCCGGGGAGTTGGTTTGCCCGAATTCCGGCGACCTGCTTGTCCATGGTGCTGTCGACTGTGCCGTAGAGCGCCACGTGGCCGTTCTCCACGATGATTCGAATCGGCTGCGCCGGATCGATGGCATACTTGCTCAGCACCGGATCGCGATACAGCAGCCGGGCTGCGCGCAAACGCAGCCCGTCGTCGAACATCGAGACCGGTTCGAGCGAGATGTTGTCGATCACATCCTTCACACCAGGCATGTTCGCGATGTCGGCCAGCGCCTCGTCGCGGCCCACGCCAGTGCGATCCGCGCCTTCGACCGTGACCACTCCGTCCTGCACCCCGAGAGCAAAAAAGTCGAACGTGCTGTCATAGCCCACGCGAACGTAGCGCAGCTTGGTGGCGAGCTTTTCCTCTAATTGCGAGTCAGGCACGTTCGGCCCGGCCACCGTGATAAGGTTGCGCACGCCCTGGACATTGGCAACTTTGCGCGCGTCCTTCGCCGCGTCCAGTTTGCGTTGGTAGAGATCCACTGTTCCGGTGAGGGTCACGATGCCGTCTTCCACGCTCATCTGCACGCCGCTGAATGCGTTTCTCTTCGCCAGCTTCTGCGTCAGTGCGGTTTGAATTTGATTGTCGCAGCGGGACGCTGTCGTCTCACCCAGAAGCGTTGCACTCAACAGCCCCACCGCCAGCACGGTTCCCGCCAATCTTGCCAGATTCATTCTCTTTGCCATAGGTCACCTCCGACCCGTTGACGAAACTTTACGAATTAACCGTCCGGTTAATTCATTGGATGCCAGAGTAAACACGGCAGGTGCGCGTTTGTAGCGCTCCGCGCGAGGAAAAAATTCCCACCACCACCATGGACGAAACTTCCGGCATGCAAGCGGGTTCACATGAACCAACGGATAACGAAATTCGCGAATCAATCGGCTCGCTGTGACAGCGAGAGCCACAGAATTTCGCACCCTGAAGTTTCGTTTCGAAACTTTCCCGCATCCGACGAAAGTGCCATTACCCCGGTAACTTTCGAGCGAGTACCCAGCGTTCTACCATGCTCAAGGACTGCGAATTTCTGAGGGGGCAATTCGCGCATGGGTGAACGTGTCACCCAATCCGGTCAGGGAGGTCTGGGCCACGCCGCAAGGATGAAGCGGTCGACCGAGACGGCAAATCTGCCTGCACTCCACACCGACCACGCCGCTACGCCGGGAAACGGTTTCTGCGCCCCAACTTCCTGTCCGATCCCGCCGCTTCCTGAAACGCCCCGAAACAATGGAGACAACGCGCACGCTCGCGTGCAGTTTCTGGAGCAGATGTTTCAGGCTTCGCCCGATGGACTGAGCATCGCTGACGGCGGCAATCGCGTGCTGTGGGCCAACGAAGCCTTCGTCAGCATGTTCGGCTACACGCCGGCCGAGGTGATCGGGCAGCCGCTGGAAAGTCTGGTGGTTCCCCAAGAACGGCAAGCGGAGTCGCAGTGGGTGACCGAGGCGCTGCAAAAAGGCGAGCGCATCACACTGGAAACCCAGCGCCGCAAGAAGGACGGCAGCCTGGTCGACGTTTGCCTGTCGTGCGCTCCCATGCGGCTGGAAGGCAAGATCTCCGGCTACTACGCCGGCTATCACGATATCTCCGACCGCAGGCGAGTCGAGGCGCTGAGCTCGGCCTTGTATCGCGTGGCCGAAAAGAGCAGCAGCGCGCACGACCTGCAGCAGTTCTTCGCCGCCGTGCACAGCATTGTGGATGAGCTGATGTATGCGCGGAACTTCTACATTGCGCTGTTCGATCCCGCCAGCGAATTGGTGACCTTCCCTTACTTCGTTGACGAGCAGGACACGGCTCCCACCCCCAAGAAGATAGGACGCGGTCTTACCGACCACATCATCCGCAGCGGACAGCCACTGCTGGCTACGCCTGAGGTGCTGCAGGCGATGGAGGACCGCGGCGAGGTGGCGCGCAACGGATCGCGGTCGCTGGACTGGATGGGGGTTCCGCTGAAGGTGAACAACCACACCTTCGGGGTTCTGGCGGTGCAGACGTACTCCAAACACATCCGCTACGGCGAACGCGACATGGAGATCCTGACGTTCGTGGCGCGGCAGGTGGCGAGCGCGGTCGAGATCAAAAGGAACGAGCAAGCACTGCGGCGTTCGGAAGCGCGCTACCGGTCGCTGGTGCAGAGTTCGGTGTACGGCATCTACCGCTCGAGCCTGGAAGGCCGATTCCTCGATGTGAATCCGGCGCTGATTACCATGCTCGGCTACGGATCGGCGGAGGAAGTGCTGCTGCTCGATCCGGAGAAGCAGGTGTTTGCCCAGGCGGAAGAGCATAACCGGCTGATCGAGGACTTCCGGCGCACCGGCCGTCTCGATGGAATCGAAGTGAAGTGGAAGCGCAGGGACGGGAGCATCATCACGGTGCGCATCAGCGGACGCGCCGTGAGCAGCGCCGACGAGCCGGCCGACGTGCTGGAAGCCATTGCCGAAGACGTGACCGACCGGCGCGTGCTCGAAGACCAGTTCCGGCAGGCGCAGAAGATGGAAGCGGTGGGGCGGCTGGCGGGCGGCGTGGCCCACGACTTCAACAATTTACTCATGGTGGTCAGCGGGTACGCCGAGGTCATGCTGGCGGAGCTCGATGCGAGCCATCCGATGCATGAAAAGGCGCGCGCCATTCAGCAGGCGTCGGACCGCGCGACGACGCTGACCCGGCAGCTGCTGGCGTTCAGCCGCAAACAGCTGCTCGAACTGAAAGTGGTCGATGTGAATTCGATTGTGGCCGACATGGAGCGGCTGCTGCGCCCGCTGATCGGGGAGAACGTGGAACTGGTGGCGAAGCTGGCTCCGCAGGCGGGATTCACCCGCGCCGACGTGGGCCAGCTCGAGCAGGTGCTGATGAATCTGGTGGTCAACGCCAAAGACGCGATGCCGTCGGGCGGGAAGCTCACAATTGAAACCCAGAATATTGTGGTCGATGAAGCTCATCGCCGCGGGCAGACGTTCATTCGTCCCGGGCACTACGTCATGCTTTCGGTGAGCGACACCGGCATGGGGATGGACAAGGAGACGCAGTCGCGAATTTTTGAGCCGTTTTTTACGACCAAGGAAAAAGGCAAAGGCACGGGCCTGGGCCTCTCCACGGTGTACGGCATCGTCAAGCAAAGCGGAGGGTACGTGATGGTGCAGAGCGAGGAAGGGCAGGGCACCACGTTCCACATCTATTTGCCTCGCGTCGAAGGGGCGGCGGAAAAGCATGCCGCTCCAGTCGCGAGCGCGGCGGCGGGAGGGTCGGAGACCATCCTGCTGGTCGAGGATGAAGAATCCGTGCGGCAGCTGGTGCGCGAGACTCTGGTGGCGAAGGGATACCGCGTGGTCGAAGCCGAAAATGGCGAAACCGGACTGGCCGCGGCCAACGGCGAAGGCAAGATCGATCTGGTCATCACCGACGTGATCATGCCCGGCATGGGCGGCCGCGAGCTGGTGCAGGAACTGGCCAAGACCCGGCCGCAAACCAAGGTGCTCTATCTCTCCGGCTACACCGAAGACTCGATCGTCAGCGAAGGCACGATGGACAGCGGGACGGCGTTTCTGCAAAAACCGTTCACGCTGCAGAATTTGTCGCGGAAAGTCAGGGAAGTGCTGGGGTAGAAGTTCGGCGGGTCGCCGTCCTGGCTGGCCTCGTCTTTGTTGCGACCGGCTGTGTTGCGACCGTCCTTGTTGCGACGGTCTGTGTTGCGACCGGATCTGTCGCGGCCGGATCGGTCGCGGCCGGGTCGGTTGCGATCGGATTGTCCCGCTTCTCATCATCGTCATGTTTGGGTCATGTTTGGGTCAGGCTGGGTCGGGCTGCTGGCCCTCGAATTTTTTTTGAGGCCTCACTCTAAATCTCTCATTGCAAAAGACTTGCGGGTGGAGATCTGCCCTTTCGGCGGCAAAATCTTGAGCCGCAAAGGGTTACACGTAAAATATTGCGGAATAAGGACTTGGCTGCGCTGGTTCGGGTGGTGGGGCTGATTGCTGCGTGGTTCCCTGGGATTCATGATTGCGATTCTGGACCTGTGGGAATTTTGAGTAAAGGTTGTTCGTCACATTGGGGAGGGTAGTGCCTGTGGAAAACGGGCAGGGGATCAGCTGGCTGCTTTTGGGATGCTCTTTGGGGATGGGGATGCAGCGGCGGTGCGCGGGCTCAAAAGCAAAATGCGCGGCTCTGTTTCCAGAGCCGCGCATTCGTTTTGCCTTTGGCGGCTACTTCTTCTTCTGCTGCTTCTGCCTGGCGGCGTGGGCTTTGGGCAGTGGCCGCATGACGTAAGCATGGTGCAGCTTGGCTGCCGCGGACGCGGAGTCGGAGGCGTTCTGCTCAAACATCACGCCTGCCGCAACCTGGCCGTCGTCGGTTTCGATGAACGGGAAGGTTGTTCCATCCACCGAGTAGAAGTTTAATAGAAAGCCGCCGTTCAGTGTGTTGTTTTCGGTGACCGTTCCGATCTGGCCGCGTCCGTTGGAATCCGGGGCAGCGAAATTACCGCAGATCACGCTGGCTGGGATCGGGGCACCGTCGGGCGCATAGTTCTCGTCGTCCAAGCCGCTGACGACGTCGGTGTTGCTGCCACCCTGGACGCTACCCGGGCTGCAGGTACTTGTTGACGATGCTGAAGCCGTGAACTCTGCAATGTCATCCACTTCTACTGCTTCCCCCAGTTCCTCTTCGGCGGAGATGTTAATGCCGGTGAAGTTCAGGCCATAGCCCTCCGCGGAGGCGAAGGTGGTTGAACTTTGGGCGGGGTATCCCGAGCCGGACATGAGGCCGGCGTCGTCGACTTCAAGCAGGAAGATTCCGGCGCTCGAGGGATATGCCACAAACCCGTCAAGGAACCCCCCAGCCCCGTTGCTGAAGCCGGAAAGGGCCAACGTGTAGCGACCAGTTCCGCCGGCGGTGTAGGTCCCGGAGAAGGGCAGGGGTGACGGACTGGCGCTGCCGCCATTGTTGATATCCTCGGACGAGGAGTCGGTCGGGTTCCCGTTGTTATCGGTGACCATGAAGCCGCCAGCTCCGGCGGGCGAATCCGCGATAACACCCTCCAGGACGAAAGGTATCGTGCTACTCGTGGGCAGTGCCGTGCTGGGTTGAGAGTAAGCGTCGCCGGAGAAGGTGTTGATCCCGTCCATCTCGATGAACTTGAGCTGGGTAGCGCTGATCGGGTAGACGTCGAACGTAAGCCCTCCAAATTGCCCGGTGGCCAAGATGGTGGAGGGCGTCGAGGAAGGGCCAGCAACCACGCTGCCGCTAAGCAGCTGGTTGGTGTAGGCGAAACTGTCGTCGTTGAAGTCTTCCAGGCCGGCCGTTATCGTTCCTCCCGAAACGGTGAAGTCTCCGACGGTGGCGAATGGGTTGCCGGAGATGTCCGCACCCGAGAAGCTGAAGGCGTAGGCACCGTTCGGCGTGATCCCGGAGGACTGCAGATCGAGCGTGCCGCTTCCGCTGGCGTTATTGTCGAATTCCGTGACCAAGCCGTGGGAGCTGTCCTGCAGGACGAAATCGAGCTTGATCGTTCCGAACGGGGTCGAGGTGGTGAGAAAGGCCTCGCCTCGCCCGTCGACGCTGACGGTGTAGGTGCTGTTGCTGCCAATTGCCGTGTTAGCGATGGGGCCGTTTACGAAGACGTCGGTGTCTTCGTCAGTGATGTCGAGGGTTCCGCCGCTGATGCCGGCCGTGCCGTTGCCGCTGCCGCCGCTTGCGGTGAAGGTTCCGACGATCGAGTATGGTGCCCCGTTGACGTCGTAACCGGAAACAGAGAAGACATAAGTTCCATTGAGATTGCTGTTACTGAAGCTGCCGCTCGGAGGCGGGACCGGCGCCGGAGAGGAGCTGCTGCTTCCGCAGGCGACCATGAAGGCAAGGAAGAGTGTGGAGACGAAGAGCAGAGCGAAGCGATTGCGTAGCGACATGACATCCCCCCGACGAAAGATTCGGCGCAGAATTTTGGTGTTCTGCATTGCAGGTTAGCACGAGTAAGTTGCTGGAGGCTCCAACCCGAACCTAAAGAATAAGTAGCGGAGGTAACGAAAAAAATCTCGATTTTACAAGTCTTTACGTTGGCTTCGAGGCTACGCTAGGAAAGTCCCCGTTCGGCTTCGCTCAGGGCAGGTTCCAGACGCGAAGAGCGCGTGGGGCTAGAATGGGGCACGGGGGCTGTCGATGCTTTATGTGCACCGGGCATTCTCGTCAACAGCGTCGAAGGGTTTTGCCGACGTAGGGTCCTTCGCGGCGGCTTCGCCGCCGTTCAGGATGACAATCTGGCGGGATCTACCGCTTTTGATCTACCGCTTTTGATCTGCCGCTTTTGATCTGCCGCTTTTGAAAGTCCGTCAGGATGCACCTTTTCAGCATGCACCTCTAGGGGCGCACTTCTAGGGGTGCACTTCGGCTTCCTGGGCGGCGAGTTGGCGCAGGGAATCGAGGTAGGGGGCGCGGGCGATGCCTTTTTCGGTGATGATGGCGGCCACGTAGCGGGCTGGGGTTACGTCGAAGGCGGGGTTCTCGACGCTGACACCGTCGGGGACCATTTGTTTTCCGGCTATGTGCGTGACTTCTTTGATGTTGCGCTGCTCGATGGGAATCTGGCTGCCGTCGGGGCAAGCCAGATCGACGGTGGAAATGGGAGCGGCTACGTAAAACGGGATGCCGTGTTCCTTGGCCAGAACGGCGACGGTGTAAGTGCCGATTTTGTTGGCTACGTCGCCGTTGGCGGCGATGCGGTCGGCTCCGACTACGATGGCGCCGATTTTGCCCTGACGCATCATGGCTCCAGACATGTTGTCGGAGATGACGGTGGTGGGGATGCCGTCTTTCATGAGTTCCCAGGCGGTGAGGCGCGAGCCTTGCAGGAAGGGGCGAGTCTCGTCGGCGTAGACGTGGATCTTTTTGCCCTGCTCGACGGCGGCGCGGATGACGCCGAGAGCGGTGCCATATCCGGCAGTGGCGAGGGCTCCGGCATTGCAGTGGGTGAGGACGCCGCCCTGGGCGGGCATGAGCGTGGCGCCGTGGCGTCCCATAGCCTGGTTGGCGGCGATGTCTTCGGCGTGCATGCGCTGGGCTTCTTCGATGAGAGCTTGCTTGATTTGCGGGATGGGGCGGATGCGGATGCGCTCGAATTTCTCCTGCATGCGGCGGATGGCCCAGAAAAGATTGACGGCTGTGGGGCGCGTCTTGCCGATGATGTCGCAGATCTGGTCGAGGTCGCGCTTGAGATCGCCGGCGGATTCGGCTTTGGAATTCTGGATGCCGAGAGCGATGCCCATGGCGGCGGCGACGCCGATGGCGGGAGCGCCGCGGACGACCATGTTGCGGATAGCGTCGGCGACCTGCTCGTGGGTTTTGCAGGTGAGGTAGGTTTCTTCGGTGGGCAGCTTCGTCTGGTCGAGGAAGCGGACGCCGTGGTCGGTCCATTCGAGAGTTTGAATCATAAAAAAGTGGTCAGTGGCTAGTGCTCAGTGGCCAGTTCTTAATTTAGAGTCAACCGCGAAAATGTTGGGGGCGGTGTCGTCGGTTTGAAGGATATGCTCCTGGCGCACGTGGGTCGCGGTGAAGATGGAGATGAAGGGCGCCGGGGCCGCGGCCTTTTCTACTTTGGGGCGGCCTTTGGCTTCTTCGCGCTCCACCAGGCACATGACGCCGACGACTTCGAAACCGAATTCGCGGGCGGCTTCGATGGCCTGCACGGTGGATGCGCCGGTGGTGCAGACGTCGTCGACGATGACTACGCGCGCGCCGGTCTGGCGGAAGCCTTCGATGCGCTGTCCGGTGCCGTGCTGCTTCTCGGCCTTGCGCACCAGAAATCCGTTGAGGTCGCCGCTGACGACTGAAACCGCTACGACAATGGGATCGGCGCCCATGGTGAGTCCGCCGATGGCTTGAGGGTGCCAGGCACGCTGGCGAATCTCCTCGAGAAAAACTTCGCCGGTCAGACGAGAACCTTTGGCGTCGAGCGTGGTGGTGCGGCAGTCGATGTAGTAGTCGCTGGTCGCGCCGGAAGAGAGCTTGAACTCTCCGAGGCGGAACGATTTGTGGGCCAGAGTGCTGAGCAGTTGCTGCCGCGACGAAGGCATAAAAATCTACGATACCACGATGGAGAGCGGGCGGCTTCTGCTTGACATCAAGTAAGGGCGATAACCACTAAGGGCACGGAGGAGCACGAAGGAAGGCTTTTGTCGTTCGTGACCTTGGTGCTTGGGGCGGGACTTTGGCTGGCGCGCGCGTGATAACCTGAATCTTTAGGGCTTAGTCTCTAATTTTAAATCTTGGGCCGACTCCGCGCGGGCTGTTACCACTGACCGTTGTGAATCCAGGTATGACAAATCGAGGTATCACGTTGCGAAAACCGTTTCTTTCAAAGTTTGGCAGGATTCTTCTTCCCGCGTTTGTAGTCTGCACAGCGATGGCATTCGCCGACGGCACACGCACATGGGAGCAGTCGAAGTTCGACGATTTGACCAAGGGCACGGCAACCGGGGTGGCGATTCGGAGCGCCGGGGGTCTGGAACTGGCTCCGTCGTTCAGGCTGCTATACGCGACGCCTTCGACGTACATCTGGGCGGCGGCGGCGGATGAGGCGGGGAACGTGTATGTCGCGACGGGAGCGCCGGCGCGGGTGTATCGAATTACTCCCGAGGGCAAGGCGACGATTATCTTCGAGCCGCAGGAATTACAGGTGCAAGCGCTGGAAGTCGGGCCGGGCGGAGTGATCTATGCAGCGACGGCGCCTGACGGCAAGGTTTACAAGATCGAACATAAACCTGGAGAAAAGATTTCCCGGCCGGAAGCGGCGGACAAAACCAGCGACAAGAGCAACGACAAAGCTGGCGACAAAGAGGCGGCGAAAGATGCGATGAAACCGGCTCTTGACCCGTCGTGGAGTTCGTCAGTTTACTTTGCTCCGGGAACGAAATACATCTGGGCGCTGGCGCTGGATAAAAGCGGGAATTTGTATGTGGCGACGGGGGATCATGGGGAGATCTTCAAAGTCACGGCCAAGGGAGAGCACTCGCTTTTCTTCAAGAGCGACGAGACGCACATTCGCGCGCTGGCGCTGGATGCGCAGGGGAATTTGATCGCGGGCACGGACGGCAGCGGCCTGGTCTACCGGATTTCGCCGGCGGGCGAAGGCTTTGTGCTGTACAGCGCTCCGAAGAAGGAAATCACCGCGCTGGCACTCGATCATGAAGGCAACATTTATGCCGCAGGAGTCGGGGAGAAGAAAGCGGCGGCAGGAGCGGCAGGGGCCGCTTCGGCGCTGATGGCCATGGCGGCCAACGCGGCCGCCAACAACCCTACCTCGGCTCCGGGACTGACGATCACGCCTATGGCCGGCCCGGTGCCCGCGGGGGCATTTCCGTTTCCTGGTGGAGGAGCGAGCGGAGGATCGGACGTGTACCGAATCGCGGCGGACGGTTCGCCGCTGCGGTTGTGGACGTCGCATGAAGACCTTGTGTATGCGCTGGCCTTCGATTCGCACGATCGCCTGCTGGCGGGCACGGGAAACCGCGGGCATGTGTTTGCGATTACCGCGGAAGATGAATTTTCGGACTTGCTGAAGGCGCCGGCGTCGCAGATCACGGCCTTTGCCAAGGCGCCGGGCGGCGGCCTCTACGCGGCCAGCAGCAATTTGGGAAAGGTGTTCGTGTTAGGTCCCGGCCCGGAGAATGAAGGCACCTATGAGAGTGACGTGCTGGACGCCAGGATTTTCTCGCGCTGGGGACGGGCGGAGTTTCGGGGGGACGGGAACGTCGAATTGCTGGCGCGCAGCGGCAACGTGGACAATCCCGACCGCAACTGGAGCGCGTGGAAGAAAATCGATTTGAACAAAGAGGCGGAGATGGGCGTGCCGGCGGCGCGCTATGCGCAATGGAAAGCTGTGCTTCATGCGGGCAGCGTGAAGCCGGTGGTGGACAGCGTTACGCTGAATTATCTGCCGAAGAATGTCGCGCCGGAAATTGACGAGGTTTCAGTGCAGGTGGGCACGCGTTACCAGCCAGTCGCCAAGCCTGCGGGAATCAGCCTGGGAGCCGACTTGAGCGGGTCGTCATCAGGCGGATCTTCCTTTGGAGGGTCAGGTTTTGGAGGGTCGCCCTTTGGCGGATCGGGAGTTCACTTCGATTCGCCGGTTCCGAGTGTGCACGACCGCGACGCCATCGGTGTGAAGTGGAGCGCGCACGACGACAATGACGATCAGCTGGTCTATTCGGTCTACTATCGCGGGGACGGCGACACGCGCTGGCTGTTGTTGAAAGACAACTTAAGCGACAGAGTGTATTCCTTCGATGCCAGCCTGCTGCCGGACGGAGGTTACACCATCAAAATCGTGGCGTCGGACGCGCCGTCGCATTCGCCGGGCGAGGCATTGACTACGGAGAGAGTCAGCCACCGCTTTGAAGTCGACACCACGCCGCCACGGATCGAAAATCTTACGGCAGCGTTGGAAGGCGGGCAGATTCGCATTCGCTTCCGCGCCGTGGATGGCTTCTCGACTATTCGCCGCGCCGAATTTTCGGTGGATGCGGGCGAGTGGGAGTACGTGGAGCCGGTGGGCCAACTGTCGGACGCGAAGACCGAGAACTACGATTTCAAGGCTCCGGTCGCTGCCGGAAAAGATTTGTCACTTGAGCACGTCGTCGTGGTGCGGGTTTATGACAAGTACGAGAACATGGGAGCGGCGAAGACGGTGCTGCGGGGGAAGTGAGGAGCACGGAGCGTAGCAAGAGCTCTCGGGCGGCCTGTGATACTATTCCTCCGCTTTGAAGGTCGTGACAACAAAGTTGGCAATCTGTCTGAGATGGTGGAGTAATGGTGTTTTCGCCATTCCACGAACCGAGTGCTTTAAGGATATTGCCTTGCTGAAGTCGCACTGGGGAGACCATTGGGACGATTTTGCGGCCACGAATGCTGCCAAGTACGAAGTCTTGGCTGACAGATTTCTCTCCGGGCCGAAGCTTAGTGTGTACTTTGAATGCACCCGGAGCAGGGGAGACTTGGTAAGATACAATCCGAACACGAATGAGCTTGGGGTCATATCAAAGGATGGAGTTATCCGGACGTACTTCAAGCCCGTAAGATGCGCAAGCTTGCCAGCTGCATTATCCGGGATCAAGAAATGCCACAACGAGCCGACGAATATGATTTATGTGAGGAGCTTGTGCGCTCAACATTGAGTCACCGTTACGTGTGCCCTATCTGCGGGTTCTTGCTCCAACAGCCTCCGGAGGATTTCAACATTTGCCCCTCCTGCGGTGTCGAATTCGGATATGAGACACAGAGTCGTTCTTTTCTGGAACTTCGGGAGGAGTGGCTCCGCACTGGCGCACGCTGGGCAAGTAAGGTGCACCCAGCTCCCATGAACTGGAACCCGATCCGGCAGCTTGCAAACCTTGGAAGCGTCACCATTTCCTCTAGTACGCCCGATTCGACCACAGTGCGGAGCACCTCCAACGTGGAATTCGGCAGAATGATAGTTCTAGGCTCATGAAGCTAATTCTTCTTGCTGCTTGTGAGAAAGCTATCTCCGATGCGGAAACTCGCGCCGTTTCGCTGATCACCGTCATGACGCGCGCCGAAGTGCGCAGCAGGGTTACCCAGGAGCCTCCGGCGGTCGAGAACATGCCGCCCAACGCCATAATTCCGATGACTTGGTCCGTTGTGGCCCTACTCACGCCGACACCTGGGGACATTGGGCCGCAGTTCATCCAGCAGGTTGAAGTGTTCTGGCCAAATGGCGATGTTTTTGTTAAGGGCTCCCTACCGTTCAAATTCGTGAATACTTTCGCTCATCCCAATATCGTGAATTTCGTTGGTTTCCCCGCCGGTCAGGCTGGAGACGTTGTTATTCACATGTGGATAGAACAAGACGGGAAGCGCGTCTTAGAGAATTCTCAGTACTCCATACTCGTTGCCCATACTACGTAACGGACTAATCCGCCCAGCATTGTCGGCTCACTTCGTGAGAAGTCATCCCGCGGCCAGGTAGACGTAACGCAGGATGAACAGCGCGGTCAGGATCCAGATTACGGCGCTGATTTCGCGGAATTTTCCGGCGGCGATTTTTACCAGGGTGTAGGAAATCAGTCCGAGGCTCAGACCGGTGGCGATGCTGAAGGTCAGAGGCGTGGCCAGCAGCGTGACGAATGCGGGGATGGCTTCGGTGAATTCCGCCCACTGGACGCGGCCAATGGATTCGGTCATCAGCGCGCCGACCAAAATCAGCGCTGGGGCAGTGGCATAGCCTGGGATCGCGCTGGCCAGCGGAGAACAGAAGGCCGCGGCCAAGAATAGACCTGCGACGAATACATTGCTGAGCCCGGTGCGGGCTCCGGCGGCGACTCCGGCGGCGCTCTCGATGTAACTGGTCACAGTTGAAGTGCCGGTGAGCGCGCCAAAAATAGTTCCGACCGCGTCCGAGACCAGCGCGCGGCCCACGCGTGGGATCTTGCCATCCTTGACGAATCCGCCCTGCTCGCAGACTCCGACCAGCGTGCCGACGTTGTCGAACAAATCGACGAAGAGAAAGACGAAGACGATCTCGAATAAGCCGAGATGAAGAGCGCCGCGCAGATCCAGCTGCAACCAGGTGGCGGAAGGATGCGGCATGGAAAAGATCGCGGTGGGGAGGGTCGACATGCCACGCAGGATGCCGAGGCCGGTGGTGGCCAGAATTCCGATGAGGATCGCTCCGGTGATTTTGCGGGTCATCAGAATCAACATGAGCGCGAGCCCAATGCACGCGAGTTGCGCTTCGTGGTTCGAAAAACTGCCCAGACCGACGAACGTGTCTTTATTGGCGACCACGATGTTGGCGTTACGCAGGCCGACGAAGGCGATGAACATTCCGATGCCGCCGGCGGTCGAGTGTTTGAGGCAGTCGGGAATGCCGTTGACGATCTGCTCGCGGACGCGGGTGACGGTCAAAATCAGGAACACCATGCCCGAGAGAAAAATCACGCCCAGTGCGGTGCGCCAGGGGACATGCATTCCCAGGCAAACGACGTAGGTGAAATACGCGTTCAGCGACATGCCTGGGGCGAGCGCGATGGGATAGTTGGCATAGAGGCCCATCACCAGCGTGGCCGCGGCGGCCGAGATGCAGGTGGCGAAGAGCACGCCTTCGACCGGCACGCCGGCTTTGGCCAGCATCTGCGGATTGACCACGACGATGTAGGCCATGGTGAGGAACGTGGTCAGGCCGCCGAGAAATTCGCTGCGAATCGTGGTCTGGTTTTCGCGGAGACGGAAGTAGCGCTCGAGCAAACGGGATCCTTGGGGTGCAGAATTTCGACTGGTTCGACGTGAAACTACTGCGACGCAAAACGAAAGCGCCATTCTACGGCCTTGCGCCCGCAGAGCGGCCATCAAATTCCTCTATGGCGCGCATTCACGAAAAGGGCATACGCGGGAAGACGGATTAGGAAATCAAGAAGGCATCCCGCTGCCGGCCTCGGCCTGGCTCGTGCTTTGGAGGCTTGCACTGGTGATCTCGCCGAGGTCTCCAGCGTGCCGCAACTCGGGAAACAGCCAGGCCCAGACGGCGATCACGACCAACGTTCCAACTCCTCCGAGGATGACAGCGGGCACGGTGCCAAACCATTGCGCGGTCACGCCTGACTCGAACTGGCCGAATTCGTTGGAGGTGCCGATGAAAATCATGTCGACGGCGTTGACCCGGCCACGCATTTCATCGGGAGTGGCTAGCTGGGTGAGCGTGGCGCGGATGATCACGCTGATCATGTCGCTGGCTCCGAGCAGGACGAGCGCGACCAGAGAAAGCGCGAGGCTGCGCGACACACCGAAGATAATGGTGAAGACGCCAAAGCCGGCAACGGCCCACAGCAGGGTGGGTCCGGATTTGCCGCGCAGCGGGCGATGCGCGAGCAGCATGGCCATGAGGGCCGCGCCGACGCCAGGAGCGGTGCGCATCAGGCCGAGACCCCACGGGCCGGTACTCAGAATTTCGCGGGCGTAGACCGGCAAGAGCGCGGTGGCTCCGCCGAGCAGCACCGCGAACAGATCGAGTGAGATTGCGCCCAGGATGAGCTTCCGCGTCCAGATGAAATGCAGGCCGGCGAAGACCGTTTTGAACGTCATGGGCTCGCGGGGCCGGGCTTTGACTTCGGGCTTGATGCGGAAGCTGGTGAGTGTCGCTCCTGCTGCGGTGAGCATGGCGATGGCGTAGACAATCGAGGGCCCGCGGGCGATTGCGTAGAGGATTCCGCCGAACGACGGCCCCAGAATGGTTGCGGCCTGAAAGACACTGGCATTCCAGGCGACCGCGTTGGGGAAATCTTTCTCTGGAACCAACAGCGGCAGGATCGAACGGCTGGCGGTGCTGTTGAAGGACCGCACGACGCCGAGCAGAACCAGCACGACGTAGATTGCCGTTATCGAGCGCAGGCCACTGCGAGCCAGGGCGAGCAGGAGCGCAAAGCAAATTGCAAAGCCGATGTAACAGCTGGAGAGCACGCGGCGGCGGTCGAAACGGTCGGAGGCGTGGCCGGAGATGGGAAACAGTAAAATGCCGGGCAAAAATTGCGCGAGGCCGACGAGGCCGAGGTCGAGCGGCTTTTTCGTGATCTCGTAGACTTGCCAGCCCACGGCGACGGCCTGCATCTCGACCGCGGCTACGATTAGAAAGCGGGCAATTTCGAACAGCACAAATCCGGGATGGGTGAAGGCGGCGCGTCCAGCCCTGGTCTGGTCGGATGCAGACATGGACTTCTAATGTGACATAGAACGCGGGGGATGTGCAGAGTGATGCAGGCGAAGTGGAGCGCAGGACGCGATCACGCTTTGATTCTGCCGATCCACCATTTCCTGGCCGCGATCACGGACCAGACGCCTTCGACTAATCCGAAGGGCCACGCGCCCTGGAGAAATCCGTAAATCGAGCCGAGCACGCAGGAAACAGCGAAGCCGAGGACGAACCAGCGGCTACGGCTTTCGAAGGCGTAGCAGACCACCATGGCGGTGACGGCGAATAAACCGAATGCGGTGAGAGGATTCATCTATAGATGTTCTCCGCGACGTGCGTTGTCAGGCCACCACCGGCGTACTTGTAATTCCTGAAGTGCCGAAGACTCGGCGGTAGCGCTCGATTTCCGATGGCGGACCCAGAGCCTTGGCGTAGTTGTCGGAGAGCTTCACGGCGGGGCGCCCTTCCACCGTCGAAACCTTGCAGATCAGGCTGATCGGGTCAAACCCGGCGCCAGCATTCGGATTGCAGCCGCGAAAATCGTTGGTCAGCAGCGTGCCCCAGCCGGCGCTGAAGCGGATGCGGCGGTCGGGCGTCCATTGGTTGCGGTCGAGGAAGTCGGCGGCGCTGCGAAAGTCGCGCGGGGCCGCGCTTTTGGCCATGGCGCCGCCGAAGTAGGCGTGCAGGCCTAGAATTGCGTCAACATCCAAAGTGTCGGAAGCGATGAGCAACTTGTCTTGCGGATCGCGGCCGCGCGATTTCAGCCAGCCGATATATTCATCTCCAGCGATATATGGATCTTTGCTGTCGACGCGCTGGCCCTTCCAGTCGGCAACCCAGTCGGGCGCGCCGGCGAGAAATTGGGTGGTTCCAAAGGTATCGGGCAGCATGACGCGGAGAGCGCCGTCATAGGTTTGTTGCCAGAGTTCCAGCACGCGATACTGCGAAGCCTTGAGTGCTACGTCATCGGGAGCCAGAGCGGCCATGACCATGGGGATTTCGTGGGCGTTGGTTCCAATCGCTTCCAGATCGTGCTTGTGAGCCAGGAAAGCGTTCGAGGTGCCGATGAAATTTTCGCGAAGGTTGGCGGCCATGGCGACGACCACATATTCCTGCCACAGGAAACTGTGGCGGCGGCGGGTGCCGAAATCGGCGACGCTTAAGCCGGGGACACCGCGCAGGCGCTCGATCTTGTTCCACAATTTCGTCTTGGCGCGGGCGTAGAGAATGTCGAGGCCGAACTCGCTCAGCGTCTTCAGCTGGGCGCGGGTTTTCATTTCATCGAGGATGGCCAGAGCGTAAAGTTCCCACATGGTGGTCTCGGCCCACGCGCCTTCGAACGAGAGTTGAATCTGGCCGTCTTCGTCCTGCACCGAGAGATGGTAGTCGGAGAGACGAAAGTCGTGCTCGAGCCACTCCAGAAATGCGGGCTCGAAAATTCCGCGGCGTCCGTAGAACGTGTTGCCGGCGAGCCAGACAAGTTCCGACTTGCGGAAACGCAGTCCGCGCACGTGCTGCAACTGCACCTTCAATTCTTCAATGTGGATGGTGTCGGCGATTCTTACCTGAGGATGCCGGTTGGCCAGAGCGAACTCGACTCGCGTCCTGGGAAAATGCTTCCAGATAAATTGCAGCATGAGGAGCTTGTAGAAGTCGGTATCGAGCAGCGAGCGGATGACCGGGTCGAGTTCCCAGTTATGGTTATGAGCGCGTTCGGCGAGGTTGATGATCATCGGCTAGGCTTCGAGCTTCCTGGCAGCCTGGTGGACTATGAGCATACCAGCGAGGAACCGCAGAACGCATCGGGCCTTTGCCTCCAGCGATGCTTTGGCGGTTCGATCTGATGCAGAAGCAGAACCGGCTGATGCAGAGGTCAAAACCGAGAACCACTAAGGGCGCGAAGGTGCACTAAGGAAAAACTTTCGAACGGGAATCCTTGCGATTCTCATAGTGGCGGGTCAAACCTTGGCGGCTGCGGCTTTCGGCTGCAACCGTTCGTATACTTCTTCTGCCCGTCGGAGCGCATCTTGGACGTTGTCGCAGATGTTTTCTTCGCCGATTACGTCTTCGAACTCGGCTTGATGGATGAGTTTCGCCGGTTGCTCGCGCGCGCCGCAAAGAATGAGGGTGCGCTGGCTGGCGTGCAGTTGCCTGGCAACCTCTTCGATGGCGAACAGGCCGGTTGCGTCGAGCGCGCTCATGTTGCGCAGGCGCAGGATCACCACCGGTGGGAGGGTGTGCAGATTCTCGGTCACCGCCTGAATCTTGTCTGTGGCCCCAAAGAGGAAGGGCCCGTGAATGCGGAAGATGGTGGCGTAGTAGGGGATATCTTTATCTTGCAAGATGTGGACGCGCCCGTCTTCGACGTAATCATCGGTGACCTGGGAAACCGTGGTGGTTGCGGCGACGCGGCTGATGAACAGCAGCGCCGCGAGAATCATGCCAGCCTCGACGGCGACGGTTAGATCGGCGAAGACGGTCAATGCGAAGGTGACCAGCCAGATGCTGATGTCGGTTTTGGTGAGCTTCAGCAGTTGCGGAATCTCGCGCCATTCGCCCATGTTGTAGGAGACGACCATCAGAATTCCGGCCAGCGCTGCCATGGGAACGTAGCTGACCAGCGGGGCGGCGAACAGCAGGATACAGAGCAGCGTGAGCGCATGGATCATTCCGGCGACCGGCGATTGGGCGCCGGAGCGGATATTGGTGGCGGTGCGCGCGATCGCCCCCGTGGCCGGCAATCCTCCGAACATGGGCGAGAAGATATTGGCGACGCCTTGCCCGATCAATTCGACGTTGGGATTGTGACGGTCGTTACTCATGCGATCGGAGACCACGGCAGACATCAGCGATTCGATTGCGCCCAGCATGGCTACGGTGAAGGCTGGTCCGAGCAAGCCATGAATCAGGTCGGCGCGAAACTTTGGAATCTGCAGATGCGGCAGGCCAGCGGGGATTCCGCCGAACTTGGTGCCGATGGTTTCGACCGGCAGCCTGAAGAAGTAGACGGCGCAGGTTGCCAGCAGAAGAGCGACGATGGGCCCTGGGATGCGCGCGGAAATGCCGCGGCAGATAATCAGCGCCAGTACGGTGAAGGCCGCGAGCGCGGTTGCTTCAAATGAGAGCGTATGAAAGTTCGAGGCCAGCGCCTGCATGCGGAGCGAGAACACGCCCGGGACTTTGTCGAGATGGAGGCCGAAGAAATCTTTTACCTGGGTGCTGGCGATCAGGACTGCGATGCCGTTGGTGAATCCGATGACCACCGGGCGGGGAATGAACTTCACTCCTGTGCCAAGGCCGGTGACGCCCATGATGATCAGCAGCACGCCGGCCATGACTGTACACATGAAGAGGCCATCGACCCCGTGCACGGCGACGATGCCTGCGACCACCACGACGAATGCGCCCGTCGGCCCGCCGATCTGCGTTTTCGAGCCGCCCAGCAATGAAATCAGGAAGCCGGTGACGATGGCGCAGTAAATTCCCGCCTGCGGAGTCAGCCCGGAAGCGATGGAGAATGCCATGGCCAGCGGCAGGGCCACTAGTCCCACGGTGACGCCTGCGATCAGGTCGAGCAGAAATTTTTGGCGGTTGTAGTCGCGCAGGCAGAGGACAGACTTCGGAAGCCAGTTTTCGTTCAGGAAAGCATACGCCATTTTTACATTATCGGGCCTCGCGGTGAAATCGGGTAGAGAAGGGATGGGCGGGTGGCAAACGAAAGGAGTATGACCTGTGAAATCGGGTCAAACCGTGGCTCTCCCAGGGCGGGAAACCTCTTCGGCGCGCCCTGGCTGCTCAAGCGCTCCCCCCCGCGATGTTGCCTGATGCGACTGCGGGCAAGGCTCGCGAACCGTCAAAGAACAGCAGGTCCCTCCACTGCGCCGTCGCTGGCGCTCCGGCTGCGGTCGGGATGACAGGATGTTGCTTAAGCGAAACCTGCTCCCGTCACAAAGGATTGAGCAGGGTGAGTTGCGATGACGCGCGGCGACGCCCCTGTAAAATCTCGACATGCAGTGGCTGCGTGCGCTGGGATGGCTGGTCTGCGTTGTGTATTCGACCATTCCTTTGTTCTGGCTGATGGTGCATCCGCGGGCGGAGGCGTGGAGAGAAAAAGAGCGCTCGCCGTTTCGCGTGCTCATCCCGGGGTGGATGGTGATGTGGATGGGGGTCGGCGCGGTGACCGGACCGTGGCGGGGCGTGACGCTCTATTCGACGTGGTGGAGTTGGCTGCCCGCGGTCTTGTTGTTTGCCGTGGGCTTTTTTCTTTACTGGCGTGCCGGGGCACATTTCAGTTGGGCGCAGCTGGGCGGGCTACCGGAGGTGCGTGCCGGTCGCCGAGACGACCGACTCGTGACTGACGGGATTCGCGCCCGCGTGCGGCATCCGGTGTATCTGGCGCACTTGTGCGAAATGCTGGCGTGGAGCGTGGGAACGGGGCTGGTGGTGTGCTGGGTGCTGATCGGATTTGCGATGGCTACCGGAGCGGTGATGATTCGAATGGAGGATGCGGAACTGGAGAAGAGATTTGGGGAGGAATATCGCCGTTATCGTGCGGACGTGCCTGCGGTGGTGCCTCGCCTCTCTTAGAGTCGATGCCTTGGACAATACCGCGCCCGCTATAATCCCAGTTTGACTAGAAGCTCGTAGCTCAAAGCTCTCTCATGCGTTTTGAACTTTTCATTGCGTCTCGCTACCTGCGCGCCAAGCGGCGGCAGGCGTTTATCGGCATTATTACCGGGATCTCCGTGGTGGGAGTTGCGGCTGGAGTGGCTTCGCTGGTGGTGGCGCTGGCCATCAACAATGGATTTCGGCAGGATCTGCAGCAGCGGCTGCTGGGGTCTACTTCGCACATCAGCTTGCAGCGGATCGCCGATGATGGCATCAAGGACTGGCCGGCGCTCATGGAACGGCTTTCGAAACAACCGCATGTGGTGGCGGCGGCTCCGGCGATTTTTGAGCAAGTTTTGATCTCGCGCGGGCCACGGGCTCGGGGAGCTGTGCTGAAGGGGATGATTCCGAAATATGAGCGACAGGTGGGGGATCTGCTTAGTTCGGTGAAGGAAGGGTCGGCCGCGGCTTTGGATGTGGGCGGCGAAAATCCCCACTTCTCCCAAAAGCAGGGAGAAGTGGGGCACCCAAGGCATGAGTTCTCGCACACGCAGGGAGACTTGGGCGGCGAAAATCCCCACTTCTCCCAAAGGCAGGGAGAAGTGGGGCACCCGAGGCATGAGTTCTCGCACAAGCAGGGAGACTTGGGGCAGCCGGTTGGGGATACGTCCAATATGGGGGATGGGGCGTCTGCTGCTTCGGAGTCTCCGGACTCGCTGGCTGGAGTGGAGGAGCGGGTGGCGGCTATGCCGCCGATCGTTCTGGGGCAGGACATGGCGGACAATCTCGGGGCTACCGTCGGCTCGGTTGTGCTGGTGACTAGTCCGCAGGGCGAGCTGACTCCTATCGGCATGGTGCCCAAGTACACGCGTTTTCGCGTGGTGGGAATTTTCAACTCCGGCTTCTTTGACTACGACTCCAGTTGGGCCTTTGTGCGCCTGTCGGATGCGCAGCGATTGTTCGGCCTGGGGAATCTGATCTCGGTTCTGGAGTTCAAGGTTGATGACATCTACAAAGCCGACGTGATTTCGCGCCAGCTTGAAGACGCAGCCGGCAAGGGATTCATGGCTACCAACTGGATGGAGCAGAACAAGCCGCTGTTTCACGCGCTGAATCAGGAAAAGCTGCTGACCTCGATCATCATCGGCTTGATTGTGGTGGTGGCCGCGCTGAACATCCTGATCAGCTTGATCATGATGGTCATGGAAAAGACGAAAGACATTGCCGTGCTGCTGTCGATGGGCGCGCGCAAGGCGCAGGTGCGGAATATTTTCATTGCCCAGGGTGTGCTGATTGGCGTGATCGGCACGGCGCTTGGGCTTGTGCTTGGCTATGCGATCTCTTTCGCGGGCGGCCGCTACCACGTCATTTCGCTGTCGCCTGAGGTGTATTCCATCAACTACGTTCCCTTCGCGCCGCACTTGACGGATGGCGCGATCATCGGGCTGGTGGCGGTCGGCATTTCGTTTGTGGCGACGCTTTATCCTTCGTGGTCGGCCTCGCGAATCCTGCCGGCGGAGGCGCTGCGCTATGAATGATCGCCTGCACGGTTGCATCCAGCCTGCGTGCAACTACCGTGACCTCAGTCACATGACTGAAGCATGCCTGAGGGTAGAGTGCTTCTTAGAGGACCGTTCATGGGATGGCAAGGATGGGCTATTGCGCGCGGCTCCGATGACGCAAATAATCGTCCGAATACCCGACCCGCTGTACGCTGACGCCAGCGCGGCCCTGACCTGCAGCCGCGGGCGGAACGAAAGAGGCGCACAGTGCATCTAAAGGGGCAAGAATGGATGCTGCGGGTTGAAGGCCTGAAAAAGGTCTTCCGGTCCGGCGAATCGGACCTGGTGCTCTTTGAGAATTTATCGTTTGAGGTGAAGCGGGGAGAGATGCTGGGCATCGTGGGCGAGTCGGGAGCGGGCAAGAGCACGCTGCTGCACATTCTCAGCGCGCTTGATCGGGCTTCCGCAGGTGACGTATACTGCGCGCACTTGCACCTGAATTCGCTGTCGCACGACGAAGCCGCGGACTTTCGCAATCGTGAAACCGGCTTCGTATGGCAATTTCACTACCTGCTGCCGGAATTTACGGCGGCGGAAAACGTTGCCATGCCGCTGCTGCTTCGGGGGCAGAGCTGGCAACAGGCCGAACCGGAGGCTGCACGCTGGCTGCAGGAAGTCGGGTTGGAGCAACGCGCGCACCATCGCTCGGGCGAACTTTCGGGCGGCGAGCAGCAGCGAGTGGCTCTGGCACGGGCGCTCATCACGGGACCGAAATTGTTGCTGGCGGACGAACCTACGGGCGACCTGGACGGGCAGACGGCGGAAGCGGTTTTCGCATTGATTGCGCGATTACATCGCGAGCACCAGCTCACCTCTCTGATCGCAACGCACAACTTGTCATTCGCGCGCCGCTGCCATCGTGTATTAAGGTTACAGCGTGGCCGCGTCGAAGAGGTTGCGCCGGAGTCGCTGCCGGGGTAGGTGGGTGGAAGGGATGCAGCTTCGGGAATGACGAGGCTTTCGGGAAGCGCGCGATTGGCGTGCGGTTCCTTCGGTAACGTGATTAAAGGGTTACGAAATCGTTTCTGTACTTGGGATCGTGGCTGTTTTGATTGCATAATGTTCCGATAAAGAATAGAGATAGTGGAAGCGGCTGTGCAGCGCGGAATGTCCGGTGGTGGTTTCAGGTTCGGTAGGGTCGGGCAGGCAGGTTCTTCCCGGCCGGGAAGGTCAGGGGGAAGGGCATTATGTTCGAACGCTATACGGAGAAAGCCAGGCGCGTCATCTTTTTCGCACGCTACGAAGCCAGCCAGTTCGGCTCGCCTTACATCGAGACCGAGCATCTCCTTTTGGGACTCCTGCGCGAAGACAAGGCCCTGACGAATCGTTTTCTGCGCTCCCATGCCTCGGTGGAGTCCATCCGCAAGCAGATCGAGGGACATACTACGATCCGGGAGAAGGTGTCGACTTCAGTCGACCTGCCGCTGAGCAATGAATGCAAGCGGGTGCTCGCTTACGCGGCGGAGGAAGCGGAACGGCTGTCGCACCGGCATATTGGGACGGAACATTTATTGTTGGGCCTGCTGCGGGAAGAGAAATGCTTTGCGGCCGAAATTCTGCACGAGCGGGGGCTGCGGCTTTCGACCATCCGCGAAGAACTGGCGCGCACCACGCAGGAAAAAGCCCAGCCGCAGCGGCAGCGGGAATCGTCGCTGCTGGCGGAGTTTTCGCGCGACCTGACCCAGGCGGCGATGGATTCGCAACTTGATCCGCTGGTTGGACGCGAAGGCGAAGTCGACCGGGTGATCCAGATTCTTTGCCGCCGCACCAAGAATAATCCCGTGCTGATCGGCGAACCGGGGGTGGGCAAGACTGCCATCGTCGAAGGTCTGGCGCAGCGCATCGCCGACGGCGAAGTTCCGTCGTTCTTGTCCGACAAGCGGATTCTGGCTCTCGACCTGTCGCTGATCGTCGCCGGCACGAAATATCGCGGGCAGTTCGAAGAGCGGCTGAAGACCATCATGAAGGAACTGATGGAGTCGCAGAATTCCATCATCTTCATCGACGAATTGCACACGCTGGTTGGGGCAGGATCGGCTGAAGGGTCGCTCGACGCCGCCAACATTCTGAAGCCCGCGCTTTCACGCGGAGAGATTCAGTGCATTGGGGCGACCACGCCGGGCGAGTATCGCAAGTCGATCGAAAAAGACCGCTCGCTCGAGCGCCGCTTCCAGGCGGTGAAAGTTCCGCCGCCGAACGAAGCCGACGCGGTCAAGATTCTGTTCGGGATCAAAGACCGTTACGAAAAATTCCACGCCGTCACCTACACCGACGACGCCATCAACTTCGCTGTCTCGCATTCGAACCGCTATATTCCCGACCGCTTCCTGCCCGACAAGGCGATCGACCTGGTCGACGAAGCCGGAGCGCGCGTGAAGCTGCGCCAGACTTCGCTGCCGGAAGAGATCACCGAAGTGCAGAAGCGCATCAAGTTCATCGTCCATCGTATGGAGAACGCCATCGCGAACCACGAGTTCGAGAAGGCGCGCTTCTACTCCGACGAAGAACGCAAAGAGCGCGAAAACCTGCGCGCTCTTCGCGAAAAATATCATCTCGATGAATCTTCCACCGGCGTGGTCAACCGCGAAGACATCGAAGACGTCGTCTCGCGCTGGACCGGCGTGCCTATCACTTCGATCAAGGAAGAGGAAACGCAGAAGCTGCTGCGCATCGAAGAAGAGCTGCACAAGCGCATCATTTCTCAAGACAAATCGATCAGCGCGCTGGCCCGCGCCATCCGACGCTCGCGCGCCGGGTTGAAGAATCCGAACCGGCCCATCGGCTCGTTCCTGTTCCTCGGGCCCACGGGCGTCGGGAAGACGGAAGTTGCGCGCACCCTGGCGCAATTCATGTTCGGTACGGAAAAAGCTCTGGTGCGCTTCGACATGTCCGAATTCATGGAGAAGCATTCGGTCTCGAAGCTGATCGGTTCGCCTCCGGGATATGTGGGTTACGAAGAGGGCGGCCAGTTGACCGAGCGGGTGAAGCGCGCGCCTTATTCCGTGGTGCTGCTCGACGAAATCGAAAAAGCGCACCCGGATGTGTTCAACATCCTGCTACAGGTTTTTGAGGACGGCCAGCTCACCGACGGCCTCGGCAACACCGTGGACTTCAAGAACACGATCATCATCATGACGTCGAACATCGGCGCGCGGCACTTGCAACGGCGCGAAGGCCTGGGCTTCGCGTCAACCAAGGAAAACGACATTGCCGATAAAGTTGAAGAGCTGGTCAAGAACGAGGTGAAGCGCACGTTCAACCCCGAGTTCCTGAACCGGCTGGATGAAATCATCATCTTCAACGCGCTCGGCGAAAACGATCTGATTCAGATTCTTGAGCTGATGGTAATGCAGCTCAACACGAACCTGGCGCAGAAGTCGATCACGGTGACGGTGGCTGACGACGCCAAGAAGTGGATCCTGAACCAGACGCTCACCGACCGCAGCTACGGCGCGCGCCCGCTGCGCCGCGCGCTGCAAAAGTACATCGAAGACCCGCTGTCCGAAGCGCTGATTCAGGGCACCATCACCACGCGCCCGGCGTTCATCGAGGTCTTCCTCGAAGACAACAAGCTGTTCTACCGCCCGGTGGACTCGGAAAAGGCGGAGGGCGTGCTGTTGTACGAGAACTGAAGCTGTCAGCTTTCAGCCGTCAGCCGTCAGCCGAAAAGCTGGCGGCTTTTGCTTTTGATTGAAAGGAATTGCTCTGAGAGAATGCAGCTGAGAGAAAAACGCGGGGATGACCGACGAAGACACCAAACGGAGGATTTCGGAGCATCTCGGGCTGGGTCTTGGGCTGTTCCTGTCTATCCAATTCCAGGCCACGTCAACAGAGTACGAGATTAGAAACGGGCTTTCGCGTTTGTACTACGCTTTCTTTCATGCAAGCTTGGCTTTTCTTATGAGCCAGGGTGAAAACGTTGACGAGTACCGGAGGGCGCACGGGGACGTTCATAGTGCGATCGACCGACGTATGGGCAAATACTTCGGCCGGTTTATTCGCGAACTTTATCGATCCCGGCAACAGGCGGATTACGAGCCTGAATTCTTCGGCCGAAGCTATGGGAGAGACATCGAGAGAGCACGCGCGGATTCGCGAAATCTAATGGGCCGCGCGAATCGTAATTTCTACTGGATTTACAATGAATCCAGGAAAGCGTTGTAGTCGCGGGAACAACCTATGAATGAAATTGGACTTCAAAAGCAAATCGAGAATGATTTGGCACAAGCGGGCATAATGCCGCTCGTAGACCGGGATAAATCCCAGTTTCTGACAGACCTACCTGATTGGTTTGCGGAAATAGTCCTAACCGATGCCACCCGGCAGGCCGACGCGGAGCAGATCTTGAACCAGATCTCTGCCGGGCTGCACAAATCAGGAACAAATCTGGAGGTGGTGGTCCGATCGCTGTGGGATGTTGCCAAGGTGTGGTACGCGGGCCCTGCCAGAACAAAGGAGGGCGGTCTCCGGACAGCGTTGGATTTTCGTGCTCAGCTACGGTCCGGCGAGCGCGTGGTGGAAGCGCGAGTCGATGTGACAATTGCTGCGCTCATGGTCCTGCGTCAGCATCTTGGGAAAGAAGATATCGCTGCAGTCGGCTGGTCTCCTCAGAAAGGAGATGTGGACGAACAGGACATAAGCGCCGCCGTAACTAGGTACTTGGAAATTCAGGTGAGCCAAGGCGGCACGTCATATTGGGATCCGCTCTTGGAATCTCATCTGGACCTAAACGAGGCGGCAATGTCGTACGTTTTGGGCTACAGTACAGCTCTTCAGGAGCTTCGAACGGCCATAAATGATGCTTTCTCCGAGCCGGTTCTCCCAAGCTTTGTTGGAGGCTTGTCGGCATCGAAAGTGAGCATGGCGGACTTCGAAAGAGTACTGCCTGATCTTTCGAACCTGCTTGGCGGAGCATACAAGAGAGGGCAGCGGTTCAGCGTTAGCGCCCGCGAGTTGTTCGATAGCCTCACGCGTGGAGAGCAGGAGTTGTTGAGACGATACTTTCTTGTTCGGGCGCGCAGGAGTAGGAAGGAGCAGCCGGATCTCGTCCAAGAATATCCATCTGCATTCGCAAATCTATGACGGCCCCTACTGTCTTCCCTCCTCGGACCGTTACGATCTAGCGATAGCCTAATCGTGCATTGTCCCAGCTATGCCGCGACCTCCTGACGGGCTTCCGTGGCTCAATTGCCCGGTCGGACTTTAGTGTCCCTTAACAACTTCATCCCCCGCTAGCGGCTTTTGTTGTGGTCGGTTTGGTTTTGATTGAAGAAAACAGCGCTTACATTCCTGCGACCTTCGACCCTGCAGTTTCATCTAGCTGAGTGATCGCAGACTCGTCCTCGGAGTTGCCCGTGCAGAAGATCAACATTGCCCAGAAATTTTCCGAAATCAACGACTATTACCAACCGCGAATCGCGGCCGAACTGAACGGCCAGATGGTCAAGTTCGTGAAGTTCAATTCACCGTTCGTATGGCATCATCACGACCATGAAGACGAAATGTTTCTAGTCGTCAAAGGCCGTTTCAAAATGGAGTTTAAAGAGGAGAACTCCGCCGTGCGTCACGAATGGATCGAGGAAGGCGAGTTCATTGTGGTACCGCGCGGCGTCGAGCACCGTCCCGTGGCCGAAGAGGACGTTTGGGTCGTGCTCTTCGAACCCGCTTCCACGCTCAACACCGGCAACGTGGTCAACGAGCGCACGGTGCATGAGCTGCAACACGTGTAACCGCGGCCACGCGAGGAGGACCTGCTAAACCCGCGGGCGCGGCTTCTGGGTTTTTGTTGGTATTCGTCCCGCTCGTATTTCTTCGAAGCCGCTTCTATGCGGCCGAGCGGTTAACGTGCCCATCCGGGCTGTAAGATATACGGATGCAGCTGACCGTTTACTCCGCACCCTGGTGTCCTGACTGCCGCGAGGCCAAGCGATTTCTGGCCAAGCACAACATCCCTTTCCAAGAGATCGACATCGAAACCACTCCTGGAGCGACCGAGGAAATCGTCAAGAGGACTGGCAAGCGCTCTATTCCACAGTTTGTCATCGACGGCGAATGGGTCCAGCCCTACCGTCCCGGCAAAGGCTTCCTGTACGAGGAAATGTCCAAGCGCCTGGGGATCGATAATCCATAGAAGGTCACGAATGGCCGAGCGCGAGACTCAGGCAAGTGCGCATGCGGGCCGGTGGACTTGGAAACTCACAGTTCGTCGCTTGCAGGTTCATCGCTGGTAGCTGGACTTGATATCGGTAGCACCCCCGTACATCCCCTTCAGTACCGTGGAAAAGCCGCGCCAGACGGGCGAAGATAGGGCATCCAAGTTCTCAGCGCTTGCGTGTGTGCGGGCAAGCGGCTGAAACAGAACGACTTGGAGCCAGTTCCGAGGGCGCTGCTTCGACTCATGTCCGAAAACGAGAATCACGACAACCAGAATCACGAACCTCCGCTGGCTCAAGCCAAGACTATCCCGCAGGAGACCAACCCGGTCTGCGACTGCTGGCAGCAAATGATGCAGGGAGTTTTGGGCGTTGTGATGCTGATCGGCGCGCTGGCGATGGTGCATTACTATGCTCCCCGGACCGCCGAGGCAGCTCCGCCCAGCGACCTGCAGAAGCAGGTTCACGAACTCACGGCGCAGGTCGAACAGCTTGAGCAAGAGCAGGCCATGCCGGCTGTGGTGCTCAACCGGTATCGCAATTCCATCGGCTACATTTACGGCGTCTACGACGTTGGCTTTTCGAACCAGAGGCCAGCCGTGCGCGCCCGCGTTTCCGGGACGGGATTCCTGGTGGGCAACAGCCTTCTGGCCACGAACCGCCATGTGGCCCAGCCCTGGTATGGAGACGCCGAGTCGCAGAAGCTGATCGATCAGGGCGCCTCGGCGATGCTTGAAAGTCTGGTGGTGTTCTTCCCGGGATCGCCAACTCCGGTGAATCTTTCGCTCGCGTCGGTTTCAAAAACCTCCGATCTCGCCATTCTGCGGGCGCAAGATTCAGAGCTGGTCCGCGGGCTTCCGGTCTTGCCTTTATCCAAATCTCCGAGTGCTCCCGGGGAACGGGTCACCGTGATCGGATATCCCATGGGCATTGCCGGCATGGTGGCGAAGTCTCCCTCCGACATTTATGAACGGCTTGCCTATCGCCACAACGACATCAATGCAGCCGCCGAACTGGCCGCGCTTTCGCTGATCCGCCCCTCCGCCACCTGGGGACACCTCGGCGACATCGTCGGCGACAAGCTTATCTACGACGCGCCTACCGCGCACGGCGGCAGCGGCGGCCCGGTCTTCAACTCCAAGGGTGAAGTGATCGGCGTGAATTCCGCTTACATGGACGGATTCTCCGGCGGCACTCTCGGGGTCTCGGTCGATGCACTCCGCCCGCTGCTGCAGGAAGCTCAGAAGCAGCGCTAGGCGCGGCCGCCTTCAAACGGATTCCGAGTGAAAAATCCCAGCCTGCGCGATGTTCGCGTTCACTATCCACACTGTCGTGTCGGCTGCTTCAAGTGCAAAAAGGTTCATCTTGACAGGGTAATGCTCCGGGAGCAGAATCTCGGTGCCGCTGCTGTTCGTCCCCCCAAGCGTCGAAAGGAGCGCTATGCGCCCGTTTCGCCTTGTCTGGCTTGGGAGACTCAACCCGAGGATCGCACACGCGGTTTACGTCCGCCGCACGACTGCGGCTCCATCGCAGGGGCACCCCCGCATCACGCAGCATAGCTTCTTGGACACGAGTGTATCTGGGCGAAGTGTCGCGACGCGCTCGCCGTGAGGGTTGCGGCGCATGCCGGTACGGCTTGAGATCAGGATGAAACGGGCAGCCTGGTTCCGTCACTACACAACGACTGTTGGAACGGAGAGTTTCTGATGATTCGCAAATTTCGGATCTTGGCAGCAGTAGCGGTTGCTTTCAGTTTTCAGTTCAGCTACGCGGTTGCGCAAACGAATGCAGATAACGATGGGCGCGGGCCGCAAGAATCGTTGCAGCGAAACGCCCGGTCGAGCCAGATTGCGCCGCCGGGCATCGTGGCGATTCCAGCCGAGTTGGCCCTCAGCTTCCATGCCGCCGCCGTCGGTATTTCGCTGACCTCCTCGCAGAAGCTGAGCGCCAGCTTTGACGTCTCCGGCTACAGCGGCACTTTCAAACCGACGGCAGCCCTGCACTACGGCCACGATTACGAGATTGGCCCAGTGAGCTGCGTGGTGAGCGGAAGCAGCGAGACCTGCAAAGTGACGGTGGCGTTTTTGCCGACGCTGCCGGGGGCGCGCAAAGACGCTCTGTTGTTGCTGGACGGCACGACCACGCTCGCGACGGTGTTCCTGGGCGGGATCGGGCAGGCTCCGTTATCGCTGGTGCAGCCGGGGATTGTGACGAGTCCGGTGGCCAACGCCGACTATTACATTTATCAGTCGGTGGTGGATGAGAACGGAACCGTGTACTTTCTCTCCGATAACAGCAATGCAGTGTATAGCTTGACCAAGGCCGGGGTGGTCACGCAGTTGCCGATCACCGGGCTCAGCTCGCCACATGCGATTGCCATTGATGGCGCCGGCACGCTCTACATCGCCCAGAACACCTACAGCGAAGACATTGTGACCTATACCGCAGCTGGCGTGCAGGGCACGATCACGGTTTCCCCGCCTCCGCCCTACCAGCCGTGCTCCACGGTCGAATATCTATATTCGGTGGCAGTGGATCAGGTGGGAAATCTGTTTACTCTTGACATCGAGTGCAATCAGATTTTCGAGCTGGAGCCGAACGGAACCTATGTGACCAACGCGATCGATCCGGGGATGATTCAGCCTTCAGAAATCGGCCTCGACGCCAGTGACGACGTCTATATCGGCGGATATGACATCAACAAGCTGACCGCCAGCGGTGTCCAGACTCAGATCAATACGGTTGGCGCCGGCGATGGCGTGCCGCCCGACGCCGCCGAGACGATTTATGCCACCCGGTACCCCGGAGGTGGAGTAGCGGAACTGCCGGCGTCGGATTATTCAAGCGCCATTGCCAACCTTGATCCGACGGCTTCGCCGCTGGGCGATTCGGTAGCCTCCGATGGGACGGTTTACGTGGGTAATTACTACAACCTTGATAAGGTAGACCGATCGCAGGGTGCGATTGCGTTCGGCGAGCAGTTCTCGGGGGTCACCAGCTCCGTCGAAGACGTCGGTATCTACAACGGAGGCAACAAATCTCTGACACTGGCGGACGTCACGCTGGTTTCCGGCTCGGCCTTCGCCGTGAAGGCCGGCTCTCCGATAACCTGCAGCCTGGGCAAAGTGATCGCGCCCGGTTCCTACTGTAACGTTGCAGTTACCATGACGGCTCCGCACGCCGGGACATTCTCAGGGACGATCACCTTTACGACCAATTCTCTGAACACTACGGCCACGGCGCAGACGGTGGCGCTCTCGGGATTTGTTTATGGCGTGTATGCGGTGGCTTCGCCCAAGTCGCTGGCCTTCGGAAATCAGACTCTCAACACGACCAGCGCGACGAAATACGTAACGCTGACCAATGACGGAGACCTTTATTCCGCCTTTTTCGGCACGCCGGTTTCTCCCAGCCCGGTGTTCAACGTCGGGCTGGGCACATGCACGGCGTACATTCCTGTGGGTTCGAGCTGCCAGCTCGCGGTCACTTTCACCCCGACCGCGGCGCAGACCTACAGCGGCACGGTCACGGTGCCGGTCAGCAGCAGCGGCGGGGGGACAACGCCCTCGGTCACGTTCACTGTCAGCGGGACAGGAGTCGCCGCGGCTACCATCAGTTCGGCCAACCGAATGCCCTGAACGGAATTGCCTTCTGGTGCAGCGTAATCGCGAGGGAACAAAGGGGCGAGTGCGTCCGGGAGGATGATTGGGAGGGGACTTAAACTTCCGCCCCGTTTCCCCTGGCACCTTCATGCAGACGCTGATCGCCTGAGGCGGAGGCGTCTCCTGAGACGGCGTACGCCACGGCTGCTCCGATAAGAGCGGGAACAATAAAGGCATGGCCGCCGGTTGCTTCGGCAACGAACACTACGGCGGCGAGGGGCGTTTTGTATCCAGCAGCCAGGAACGACGCCATCCCGACCGCAGCATAAAGATCCAGCGAAGAACTGTGGACGATCGATTGTCCAAACGCGGTTCCAATGCTTCCGCCGACGAGAAACAGGGGCACGAACATGGCGCTCACTCCGCCTGCGGCCAGCGTAAAAAGGGTCGCGCCCAGCTTCAGTACGCTGAAAACGATGAGCTGTGCGGTGCCGTGATGCTGGCTCAGAATCGCTCCCACGGCCTCGTAGTTGGGACCGATGGGCACGAGATTTCCCGGGTAGAGAACCAGGAACAGCAGCCCGCAGAGTCCCGTCAGCAAGCCGCCCAGAGTCAACTTCATGAAGTGCGGAATGCGCCATTTTATGAAGAACCCGCGCGCCCGGCGGAACGTGATGACGAAGGCCATGGCCACCAGTCCAATAATCAGGCCGAGCAGTGCGCTCCAGTAGATGTCTTGCCGCTCGAATCCGGTAGAACCGATAAAATTGAAAAGCGGCGTCGCCCCCAGAAACGAGCTGAGCGTCACGAACGAGACCACCGACGCGATCAATGAAGGCATGAGCGCCTCGTGGGCCAAATCGTCGCGGTAGGGCATTTCCAATGCGAACACGATGCCGGTCAGCGGCGCCCGAAAAACGGCAGACATGCCGGCAGCCGCACCGCAGATCAACATGATGCGCCGGTCGCGGTCATCAAGCCGCAGCCGCAGACGCCGGAGCCTGGTCCACAGCCACGAACCGAGGGCCGCGCCGCCGTAAATGCTGGGGCCTTCCAGCGCCGCACTCCCGCCTGATCCCACGGTCGCGATCGCCGCCATCAGCTTGGGAACGAACGATCGCATATCGACTTCGCCTTCGTGCTCGTGGTAGGAGCGGATGATTTCCTCGGTGGAATGTTCGTTCGGATCCGGAGTCAGAAATTGCATGATCAGTCCGGTCACGATGAAACCGAGAACCAGTCCGGGCACAATGGACCAGTGATGGTGCAAATAGTAGCTGAGCACGGGCGGCCAGACTTTGCCCAGAATCACAACGACGACGCCGGTGATTACCAGACCGGTGGTTAAGCCAATCACGGGCGCAACGATCAGCCATTTGCGCAGATCTCGAGCGTAAACAGCCGTGAGGTCTTCACGGACCAGCGACGAATATTTGCGAAAGAAAGAATGATTGAGCAGCCGATTGGGAGCTGATCTTTGTTCTGGATTGTTCGAAGAGCTGGCGTTCATGAATGCGTGGCGCGTTTTCTTTCGTGAATCGCGGCAGGACGCTGGGAGCCCGAGTCATTGCCGTGCCGCATGACTCGCCGCAGGGCGGAGACCAGGCTGGGCGCGGCATTCTGTAACTCCTCGTGGTGGTGCATGGCCAGCTCCGTCAGGGTTCGCTCCCCCTTGGCGGTGAGCGCCAGCAGCACCTCGCGCCGGTCGTCACGGGCCCGCTCGCGGCGGACGTATCCGCCGGATTCCAGGCGGTTGATCAGTTCCACGGCGCTGTGATGCTGGATTTGCATGCGCGTGGCCAGCTCGCGAATGCGCGGCCGGACCCCCTCGGGGATGCCTTTGATGGCCAGCATGAGCTGATACTGTCCGCGCTCGAGGCCGGCGGCCTGCACGGCGCGCTCGCTGAAGTGCAGAAACCTGCGAATCTGGTAACGGAACTCCGCCAATGCCTGATAGTCCGACAGAGTGAGCCTCTTCATGCCCGCGATTGTATCGTGCCGCGATAGTCTACGGTCAATTATATCGTGAAACGATATATGACGAAAGTATCGCCAGGAAGCCTGCGGGAAGAGCGCCGTGCGGGACGGCGAAAGCCGGAGATGGACTTGAAAAGCGGCGGTTGCGGCCCCGGTCAGGGTGTGCCGGACTTCAGACCGCTGGCCGTGTAGTCGTCTGATCCTCTGATCGGTTGACTCTTTGGTGCCATCGAAGGGACTCGAACCCCCACACCGTTGCCGGTACATGGACCTGAACCATGCGCGTCTGCCAATTCCGCCACGATGGCAAGTGGACCTACATTGCAGCGGCGGCCTTGCGGCCGCCGGATCAGGAAACTACATCTCTATTCTACAGGCACGAAGCAGGGTGTCAAACACACTACTCCAGCTTGGCGTTCATCGTAATCTTCGCGTTGAGGACCTTCGAGACGGGGCATCCTTTTTCGGCCGCCTCCGCATACTTCTGAAAGGTGGCCGCGTCCGCGCCCGGCACTTTGCCGACGACGTCAAGGTGGCTGGCGGTGATCGTCCAGCCCGAATCCAGCTTCTCCATCGTCAGCGTCACGCTGGTGCTAATACTCTCCGGGGTCAAAGGAGGGGTCGCCCCGCCCAGTTGCGCCGAGAGCGCCATGGAAAAACATCCGGCATGCGCCGCCGCAATCAGTTCCTCCGGATTCGTCCCGGCAGCATTTTCAAACCGCGTGGCAAAGGAGTACTGGGTATTGTTCAGCGCCCCGCCGGGAGCCGAAAGCGATCCCTTGCCATCCTTCAGTCCGCCCTTCCAAACTGCGCTAGCCTTGCGTTGCATGACGTTCTCCTCGAAAATTTGAAATGAAGTTTCGCTTGCCATTGTAGATGCACTCATGCCTGGGCGGGAAATGGGTGATTGTTGATTTCTTGATGGTTGATTGAGAATGGCGCAAGTTGAGAAACAGAAATTGAGGGCGAATGCCTTTTTACTCAGCAGTCGACAATCAGCAATCAACAATTCCGGATCAGGTTGATCCCGCCAAGGCTGACAGCTGATGGCTGAGAGCTGACAGCTGGCCTCAGTAAAAATCCGAGCAACTCAGATAGAAGCCACACTGCGGACACTTCAGCTTGCAGCGGCTTTCGCGCAGCTTCGTCGAGCAGTTCGGACAATATTGCCCGGGGTCGGATTGAACCGGAGAGGCTGCTTGCGCTACCGCTCCGCGCTCATTCGTAGATTTTATCGGCGCTGGTTGTTGCTCCATTTGCGTCAACCTCGAGGATCTCCTCGACTTTCATGCCCGGGACTTCCATGTTCTGGACTTCCGCTATCCCTCGTCCCTTCTCCCTTATCCCTGCGACATTACGCTGCCCGCGAGTTGGCGGCAAGTGAGTAAGTCGGCCATGGCTTCACCGAACTAGAGGGGAATAGCGCCACCGGTGCCGTGAGCCATGGCTTTGACCAGCTTTTTTTCTCCCTCTTCGAGCGCGGATTTCGCCAGCCTTTCCCAGTTGTCCCCGAGATATTGGATGGCCAGCTGAATCATGGTTCCGTCGGTCAATTTTCTGACGGTCAGGTCTTTCAGCTTAAATCCCGCCTCTTGCTCGCTGACGCCTTTTGGCGACTCGCCAAGCGCTTTCACTGCCCACTCGGTGACGACGTCGGAAATGAGCTTGGGGATGCTCTCACCAAGCTTATCTGCCCCCTCTTCGAAGGCGCTTTTCAATCCCAGGTCGAAGAAGAATTTTCCGATGTGCTCCCAGCAGGCGTTGAGGAAGCGCTGCAGCGCGGCGGCCGCGCGCACGCGCGGAGGGAAGAGAGCGAAGAACGGCATCAGCGCCTTTTCCATTCCTTTCTTGTGGCATTCCGCCCATTTAATTCCGACCTGCCTGGTGGCCTGGGCGAGGTTGCTGGAAGATTGCACCAGGTGAATTTGTTCCACGGTAATGGTGTCGCCGCCGGCAGGAACCGAGGTCATGAGTTTGTCGGAGGCCTGCATGCGGACCGCGATCAGCAGTTGCTTGAAGCATTGCACGACCAGCTCTGCCATGAACCCTTCGACATAGACGCGCACGACCTTGTGAAAATCCTTCTTGATATATTTCAGGCTCACGCTGAGAACCTGGTGCTTCACATAGCTCTCGACCTGCTCACCGACGATTTTTGTTTCCCAGCCGCCGGTCAGCGCCCAGAGAAAGTTCATGACGATTTCGCTGAAGCCTTCGAGCACCTTGCCGACGAAGGCCATGCCCGCAGCCCAGTCCTGCATGTTCAGGAACTCGACCATATTCTCGTCGGCGTCGTATTGTCTGGGGCAGGGCAGGATCGTACTTCCGGCCAGAATCGACCGCTGCAGTCTTACCCCGCCTTTCCACGGATCATCGGAATCTGGATGGATTTGGCTGATACGGAACAGCACCCGGTATTCGTCGTCGGTGCCGATATCGAGCAGGAAGAACAGGAGCGCGGTGAAAGGATCGGTGCCGCTCTCGGTGAAACCGAAAGCGCTCAAGTCGCGTTTTTCGATTTTTACGGCACTGGCCAGGATGTCTCCCACGCGATACCAACTGTCGTTTTTGGAGGGGTCGGCACGCTTGGCCAGCAAAGGCGGCGGGCGCAATTGGCTCTTGTTTTTCCAGGCTTCACAGGCGAAGGCTCCGGTGTAGGTTTTGGTGAAGCGCACGCTGTAGCCGGGCGCGGTGGGAATCTTAAATGCCGCCTGCTGAAAACTCGGCCTGGCCCCGGCGCCGGATTGAGGAAGAGTTGCGCCCTGCAACGCTGCGGCCCCGTGAATCTGCGAACCAGCATGATGATGGTAAACCTGCGGATGGTGGTGGCGGTGATGCTGGTGCGACCCGTAAGGTCCGGGAACTCTACCTGGCATTGCGTTCCTCCCGGCGAACAGCTGCACGCGAGTTGCGGCGCGAGACGCGCCGACGATAGCAAACCAGACGGCAACCGGTCAATTCGATACGTGACTCCGCACTGTTGCAGCTGGCAACTGCGACCGTACCCGTCATCCGCGGCTTCTGGATTATAGGGCTGCGGTTTTGACATGGCGTTTAGAATCGGGAAACGATTCCCTTAGTTTGGAGGCTTCCGTGATCTCTCGGTTCTTTCTCGTCTTGTTGCTGTCCTGTGCGGCTTGCGGGCAGAACGTGGTGCATTACACGACCACCATCGACAATGTGAAATATTTGTTTGCGACGGCGGAGCCGGTGGCGCGGCTGAAGTCGGGCGACATTCTGGATACGAACACGCTCGATTGTTTCGGCAACGCGATCAAGAAGCCGGGCGATACGCTGAGCATGGCGAAGGGAGACAATCCGCTGGCGGGGCCGTTTTATGTGGAGGGCGCGGAGCCGGGGGACACGCTGGCGGTGAAAATTCTCGACCTGCAGGTGGATGGAAATACGGGCGTGGGGGCGTTCGCGCCGGGATTTGGGGCGATCAACGAGACCAACTACACGCCGATGCTGCATACGCCGCTGCCGGAGCGAGTTTGGATTTATCCGATCGATCATGCCGACCATACGGCGACGTTCAAGGCGCTGGATACGGATTTTTCGGTGAAGATTCCGCTGCATCCGTTCTTTGGCTGCATTGGCGTGGCGCCGGCGGAGGGCGAGGCGCGGAGTTCGGTGGTGCCGGCGGAGTTTGGCGGGAACATGGATTCTCCGGAGGCTTCGGTGGGGAACACGGTTTATTTTCCGGTGAATGTGAAGGGAGGGCTGCTGTATATCGGCGACGGGCACGCGCAGATGGGCGATGGAGAGATTGCGGGGACGGCGATTGAAGTTCCGCTGAAGGCGCGGGTGCAACTGAGCGTGATTAAGGGGCGGACGATTGCGTGGCCGGAGTTTGAGAATGATGACGCGATTATGACGGTGGGAGCGTATCGCCCGCTGGACGATGCTTTGCGGATTGCCATGACGGAACTGGTGAAGTGGATTCATCGCGATTACGGGTTGTCGGAACTGGACGCGTATGAGTTGCTGTCGCAGGTGGCGAAGATTCATTTGAATGAAATGGTGGATCCGAATTATGTGATCGTGGCTTCCGTGGAGAAGAAATATTTGCCGAAGAAGAAGTAGGGCCGGTTAGAAGTTTCCAGTTTCTAGACTCGAGCTTTTCGAGGTCGCGGCGGTTTGGTGAAGCTGACGCCACCCGGAGTCAAAATCCCCACCCTGTCGCAAAGAGCGCGACAAGGGTGGGGCAACCGCATCGATTTCACGATACAAATGGAAATCCCCACCCAACGAAAACCGCGTTGGGTGGGGCACCCGCGCAAAGTCAAAATCCCCACCCTGTCGCAAAGAGCGCGACAAGGGCGGGGCAACCGCATCGATTTTTCACCTTGAATCAAAATCCCCACTTCTGGCAAAGGCGGCCAGAAGCGGGGCACCCGTTCAACTTAACTTCTTTCTTATCCCTTCACTATTTTCTTTCCTGCGGCATCCCAGGCTGCGACCGTGTTGTTGAAGTAGGCGAAGTTGGCCAGATGGCAGCCGATGGCGGCGTAATTGCCGAAGATTTCGTTTTCGACTACCGGCTTACGGGTGCGGACCGCATTGTAGAAGTTGGCCTGATGGTCGATGGTTTCGTCGTAGCCGGGCGGCGTGGCGTAGGACTCGACTTGCTCGTCCACGCTCTCGCTGAGGGCCGCGGGTTCGGGGTGATCGGCGTGCCACTTCTGCAGATACTGGTTCCGCAGCGCGGCCGGCCAGCCGTAGATGGAATAACCTTCCGGTTCGGGACGCGTGTCCTGCGGCTTGTAGGTGAGAGTCGCGTCCTTAATGAGCATGGTGCCTTTGGTGCCATAGAAGCCGATGAATTCTCCGCCTTCGTTATTGAGATTGCAGCGAAGAGTAACGCGGAAGTTGGGATAGTCGTACATGGTTTCGATGAGGTCGGGGAATTCGCGGCCATCCTTGAAGTGAAACAGACCGCCGCTGGAGACCGCGCGCTGGGCCGGGGCGTTCGTCCCGGTGATGAAATGAATTCCGGAAATCAAGTGGACGAAGAGATCGCCGCCGAGTCCCTCGCCGTAGTCGGTGAAGCAGCGCCAGCGGAAGAATCGTACAGGATCGAAGGGGCGCTTGGGAGCGCCGACCAGAAAGGCATTCCAGTCGATGGTTTGCTCGCTGGCGTCGGGCGGAATGGGATAAACCCAGGCGCCGCTGGGCGAATTGCGGTCCCAGTAAGCGTTGATGGAGAAGACTTCGCCGAGTTTGCCGGAGTCGTAAATCTCTTTGGCTTTGGCGTAGAGCACGGAACTGACGCGCTGGCTGCCGACGCAGACCATGCGGTTGTGTTTGTGCGCGGCTTCGACCATGGCGAATCCGTCTTCGACGGTGTGGGACATGGGTTTTTCGCAGTAGATGTCTTTGCCGGCGGCACAGGCGTCTTCGAAAATGTGGCGGTGCTGGTGGTCCATGGTGGCGATGAGGACGGAGTCGACATCTTTGCGGTCGAGAATCGAGCGGTAGTCGCGAGTGGCGGCGACGCTGGGATTCTTTACAGATTCGCGGGCGGCGGTGTGGCGGCTGTCATAGAGGTCGCAGACGGCGACGCATTCGATGCCGGAGACGCGCAGCGAGGCCTCAAGGTGTTGGCATCCGCGAATGCCGGTGCCGATGGAAGCGAAACGGACGGTATCACTGGGAGCTACAGGACGTCCCGTGGAAAGACTGGCGGCGGAGAGCAGATGAGGCTGAAGAATGTTCTTGGCTACGGTGGTGGCGGCGAGGGCGCCGGTTCCGATTTGCATGAATTGACGACGGGACAGGGGATTTTTCGACATGGAAATTTTTCCGCCTTGAAATGCTTAGAATTCTCCTTAGCGCCGGTGCAAGACGGCACGGAGTATCACCGGGGAGGAATTATTGCACAACCGGGGACACCTTTGTAAAAACGATTTTCTAAGCAAGATGCGGCTGTTATGCGGGCGAGGAAGCGAGGTTAAGGATGAGGACGCTTCACCTCGGCGGGAAGAAACCCATCGTCCAGACGTTCGAGTTAGAAATGAGGGGACCGAAGGCGAGGTATTTGCCGTCAGGCGAAGGCTCCAGCGTCTCAATGCGCCAGTTTGGCTTGAAGAGTTGCTTGCCGTGTCCGGCGAAATCGAGGTGCACAATGGCGGTTCCGCGCGAGGAGAAACTGGCGGCGAACAGGCTCTTGCCATCCGCGGCCCAAGCCACGCTGAGCAGTTCGGTCCACTGAGTTTGCGAGATTTTCTGCGCGGCGCCTCCGTCCAGCGGGAGCAGGCTGACTTCGCCTTTGACGTAGCTGAATTCGGAGAACGCAACGCGTTTGCCATCGGGCGATAGATCCCATGCGGTGCGCACGTGATTGAAAGGAAGCTTCAAGAGTTCGGCCTTGCGTCCTTTTACCGGATCGAAAGAGCTAAACACGATCTGGTTGTCGCGCCGCTCGGCAACGACGCAATCACCGGATGCGCGCGGGCAACGAAAGCTGGGAAATCCGCCGGTCGTCGAGCCCGCGTAGTCTGTCAGGCTGGGATGCCCCTCAATATCGGCAATGGTCTCAGGCGCGCCGCCTGCAATGGGAGCCCGCATCAACTTACCGGATGATAAGGTCCCATCGGCTGCCTTCGACCACTGCAGGTAGACTACCCAGTTTCCGTCGGGACTGATCTGTGGCTCCCACTTGTCTTCCGGTCCGGTCGCGATCGCTTGTGGGCTGCGCTCGGTCATGCCTTGCTTATAAATGCTGAAATTGCCGTCGCGATTGGAATAGAAGAGCACGATCTTGCCGTCGCGTGTCCATCCACCCGGCCAGTTGAGGTCCTCGTTCAGCGTGAGCCGGTCCGGGGTTTTCAATTCGTCGCCGCCGCTCGCCAACTCCCCAAGGTAGACGGCGCTTTGCAGCCGTTCATTCAGAAAGACGAGGTGCTTTCCATCCTTCGTCATCGAAGCGCTGGAGAAAGAGAAGCCTGTCCATTGGGTCAACTGGCGTGGAGATCCCTGGGGCTTGCCGGTTTCCGGGTCGTAAAAGAGCTCCCAAAGATTGGAATCGTACTGGTTGGGTGGCAGCTCGCTGCGCGCGTAAACGAGCCGGCCAGGCTGATCGAGCGTGCCGTCGGTCAGCTTGGGCTCGTCCAGCAGAAGAACGGGATTGCCGCCTTGCAGGTCGCGGCTCTCAATCTTTAATCCGTGGGTGCCGTTCGTTATTCGTTCGTTTATGTAGAAGAGACGCTTTCCGTTGGGAAGCCAGACCGGGAAGTAAAGGTGGGAGTCGGCGTCCGCTTTGATGATTGAGTGGGCCTGGCTGCCGTCTGCCGCCATTACCCAAATCTCGGTACTGGCGACATTCTCGAATGCGATCTCGGAACCATCCGGGGAGAGCGTCGCCTCGCGAGCGTCGTCGCGCAGTTTTTTCAGCGAGGTGCCCACGATCGAGATCATCCAGATGCCCAGTTTCTCCTGCGCGACCGGGCCGCTGACCAGCAGTTTGGTCCCATCCTGGGACCACTGGATGCTTGCTCACCGAAAACAGAATGCGTCGGGAGTGGGCAGGGTCTGGATCTCGCCGGTGGTCATGAGGCGCAGATGCAGACCTTCCAGATCGGCGATGAGAAGGTATTTTCCGTCCGGCGAAATCGAGGTGAGGGCTACGGGATCCTCGGAGGAATTCGAAGTGAGCGCCTGCGGTTTAAGTTCGGCCTGCGTGTAAGGTCCGTGAGCGCCAAACCAGCCAGAGAAGTATCCGAAAGCAACGACGGCGATGACGGCAACGAGGGCCACAGCGGCGAATAGCAGGCCGCGGCTGCGTGCCGGCGCTCCCGCGAGAGCGCCCGATGGCGGTGAGATCGCGCTGCCACCGGCCGCCATGGTTTGCGAAGCCGAGGCTGCATTCGCCGACGGGGAAGCAGGTGCTGCTTGTGAACCAGAAGCTGTCGCAGCCGGAGCTGCCGCGCTCTTGCCAGATTCCAGTTCTCTCTTCAGCCGCTTCAGGTCGGCGCGCATTTCGGAGGCGACCTGATAGCGAAGATCCCGATCTTTCTCCAGCGCCTTGTTGATGATTCGCTCGAGTTCGGGCGAGACATCGGGATTGAGCCGCACGGGCGAAGTGGGCGTGCGATTGAGAATGGCTTCAAAGATGGTTGCGGTGCTGTCACCGCGAAACGGCAGTTGCCCGGTGGCCATCTCGTAAAGCACCGCGCCGAAGGAGAACAAATCGGTACGGGCGTCCAATTCTTTGGCGCGCGCCTGCTCCGGCGACATGTAAGAGACCGTGCCGACGGTCGAACCTGGGCTCGTCAGGTTCGGATCTTCGGCGGCGACGGTGAGCGTGTTCGCGGAGGCGATCTGACTGGAAGAACCGAGGCGAGAAGAGACCTTTGCCAATCCGAAATCCAGAATCTTGGTTGGACCGCGCTTGGTGACAAAAATGTTCGCCGGCTTGATATCGCGATGAACAATTCCGGCGGAGTGGGCGACGTCGAGCCCCTCGGCAATGTCGATGGCAATCGGGAGCAGATCTTCAATATCGAGCGGGCGGCCAGTAATGCGATGCTTCAGCGTTTGGCCGTCGAGAAACTCCATCGCGATAAACGCTTTTCCGTCTGCCTCGCCGATGTCGTAGATGGTACAGATGTTGGAGTGGTTGAGCGCGGAGGCGGCCTCGGCTTCGCGTTGAAAGCGGGCGAGCGCCTGCGGGTCGCGGCCGAGCTCTTCGGGGAGGAACTTTAAAGCGACGAAGCGGTGCAGGCGAGTGTCTTCGGCCTTGTAGACCACACCCATGCCGCCGCCGCCGAGCTTGGCAATGATCCGGTAGTGGGAGATGGTCTGGTCGAGCACGCGGCCCTGATCTTACGTGGGCAAAATGAGGGAGTCAACCAATGCGGAAACCTCTGGTGACGTTTTTCAAAGCGCGTGCAACGGTTCGAGTTTGTCCAAGGCATTGGCGCCTTTGGGATTGTCAGCGGGAGAAGACAGCACCGTGAGGCGCGCCGGTGCCTTTCCAGCCGTGCGGCCAGTCGCGGTTGGTGAAATTGAAGCCGGGGTTGCCGTCGGCGTCGTGGAACGATTCGTCCAGGGTGAGCGCGCCGGTCTGAGGATCAAACTTCAGCAGATAAAGGCGCGTGTTTCCGGTGGGACCCGGAGTGATGACGATGCGGTTGGTTTTTGCGTCCCATCCGGTCCAGTGCGGACGATAGTCGTCGGGGAATTTGTATCTTGAGACCTCGACTGGCTTGGCCGCATTCGCGATGTCGAGGACGATGGCAGAGTGGATGTTGGGCGCAGGCTGAATCAGATAGCGGCCGATGATGGTGGGAACTCCGCACCAGTTGCCGGGAAACGTATAGACGAGCTGCGAAGCGGGGTGGTCAGAGGCGATGTTGGTGATGCGCTCCAGACCGCAGCCGAGCGTTTGCACGAACACGGATCCGTCTGGACCACGACGGGGCTCTTCCGGGCTGATCTGTGAATATCGGTTCTCACCCACATCGAAATATTCCGTTTTGAGCAGCTTCAGATCGGAGAGGCGCCAGACCTGATAGGTTACACCGCGGAATACTTCCTCGATGTGCATAGACGAGTTGGTGGAGACGACACGGTCGATGTCGGGAAGGACGACCAAGCCGTAAGGCGTAAGCAGCGCGTCGGGAAAGGCGGGGTCGGCGTTGCTGGCCGAACGAATGATCTTACCGGTGTCGTCGATCTCGACCAATCCGCCGCTTTCGCCTTGCGAGCCGGAATGCATGTCCTGATGCGAGTGCTGAAAGGTGGCGAGCACGTGGCCGTTAGGCAGCCGCAGGAAGGAGTGCGGGTGCATGTAGCCGTCCATGTCGGTAAAGGACGTGACGGTTTTGGGACGCAGCGGGTCGCGGACGTCAAAGATGAAAGTGCGTCCGGCATTGTGATCGTTGGCGAAGAGCATCCCGCTGGCGGGCATGGTGTATTCGGTGTGATGGACGTATCCGGTTTTCTGGTCGGTGGCGAGAGTGGTGATGAGATGTCCGTAATTAGGCGAGGCGGGATCGGCGTCGATGACGGCGAGAAAGTCGTCCCCCTTTTGGGCGGCATCGCCGGTCCAGGCGAACAGGTAGTGGCCGGGTATCGGCGGTTTTGGTTTCTCGGCAGTGAGCGAAAGGTTGATGCAAAGGATGAGCGCCAGAATCGTCAGAAAACGCGACATGGGCGCGAAGTATAGCAGGTTCGCCCGGCATCCAGGACCGACTGTATGGGAAGAACAAAAGAGGAAGGCAAAAAATTGAAAGGGCCGTGACATTGGTTATGCTCTAGCCGCCAGCTCCTGCGAGGGAGCTAACAGCGTGGAGGCATGTACCGTCACGACCCCTTGATGCGATCACTGCTTTCGCAGTCCCGAACCCCGACTACCCCTCGCAGAGCCGTCGGTTTTTTCAGGTCCGGCTGCCTGGCAGGTTGCCCCGCCCGGCTGATCACCCAGTCTAGTTCGGATCGGCTCAGTTTCCTGTGTCAACCCTTTCGACCGTCGACGATGCAAAGTTAACAGAGCGTTCATAAAAGTCAACGCAAAGTATTGGTGCAATCGCTGGGCGCGAACCTGTGCATAAGTGAAAACGCAAATGGTTGTAACGCAAATGTTTACTAAGAGCCAATCTTAATTGGTCCGGTTTTTGCACATAAAATTGCACAAGGTTCCAGTCGGCCGCAAAACGCTGAAAGGGAATCAAATAATCGTCTTGACGGGGGAACGGGGATGGCTCATCGTGCAAAGTATGGGGAAATCCCCGCCTCTCCCAAAACCGGGGAGAAGTGGGGCACCCGGTTCCCGGAGAAGTGATGGCAGAACTGGTGGCTTACGTCGATGGCGGGTGCCTGGGGAATCCGGGGCCGTCGGGCATTGGGGTGGTGATCAACGGGTGCGCGACGGGGCCGGTGCGGATCGCCAAGTGGATTGGGCATCAGGACAACAATGTGGCCGAGTATGCGGCGCTGATGGAGGCGCTGCAGTATGCCGTGGCCCTGAAGGCGCAGAAGTTGCACGTGTTTTCGGATTCGCAGGTCGTGGTGCGGCAGATGACGGGCGAATATGTCTGCCGCAGCGCGCGGCTGTATTCTTTGCACTGGACCTGCCGCAAACTGGCGCGCTCGCTGAATTTTTCCATTTCCCATGTCCCGCGCGAGGATAACGCCGAAGCCAACCAACTGGCGCAATCGGCGCTGCGGGGTAATTTTGGCCGCCCGGCCTCGGACGTCGAACCTGAAGCTTCGAACTCCTGAGGCTTCAAACTCCTGAAGCGGCACTAGACTGGCTCCTTCCGCACTTTAGTACCTTGTCGGGCCTAAATTCTTGACACTGCATTGCCTGCGAGCGAGACTCGAATCACGACATCCTTGACGATTGAGATGGACTGCGGAGGGCGATTTACGCCCGAGCAGTTCTGACTTTTTTGAGTTCGAGGATGAGTGTGCACGCCTTGGAACCTTACTCCATGCTCGATCACAGATCTGCGGCCGACGGAAAAGATCTTGTCGGTGGAGGCAGTGTCGCGGCGAGTGCAGGGCCGACTCGGAACGAATCACCTCGAAGTGGGAGGCAGGACAACGCAAGTCGAACCGCACAAGCCAGCGTTTCGGCGGCATTGGCCGCCGCGAACGTGGGCGCTCAGGATCCGGCTGGGCGGGAATCGAAGGGGCCTGCGTTTCCGCTGCGGTTTCCCGGCGAAGATGGCGGCCATTCCCTGGCGGAGGTGGCGCAACGCAATCTTGACGCCGCTTTGCAACTGCTCGCCGACCGGGCGCAATACATCACGGGAGCAGGTGGAGCGGCCATCGCCCTGAGGCGAACTGGAAAAAACGATCTGCTGTGCCGGGCCAGCGCGGGATCGAACGCGCCGGAGCTGGGAGCGCTGCTTTCCACCGAATTCGGACTGTCCGGCGAAAGCGTGCGCACGCGGCGGGCTTTGCGCTGTGACGATGCCGAGCGCGACGCGCGGGTCAACCGGCAAGTCTGCCGTGAACTCGGCATCGCTTCGGTCGTGGTCATGCCGGTGGTCGATGATGACCAGGTGCTTGGCGTCTTTGAACTCTTTTCAGGCAAGGCGCACGCCTTCGGGGAGCGCGACCTCTCGGCGCTGGAGCGGCTGAGCCAGATGGTGGAAACGGCGGTCCGCATGGCGCGCGCGGCGGAAAGCCTGCCGGAGCGGCTCAGCGCCCCGGAAAATATGGCGCACGAGATCGTCGAGCTGCCACAGGAAGCGCACGAGCAGGTGCAGGAGACAGTGGTGGAAGTCGAGGCGGAATCGCCTTTGCCAGCGACCGCTCAGACCGGGGGTAGCGAAACTGCCGCACCGGTTCGCGTGGTTTCAACTTCTTCGGAACCCGTGACCGCACCTCAAACTGCACCCAAAACCGCACCCCAAACCGCACCTCAAACCGAGCTTCGCAAACCAGTGCCTGCATCAAAGCCGCTGTTCTGGTCGGTTGCGTTGAGCGCGAGCGGCGAGGGGCAGGCGGAAACGGAACGCCGGGAAGAAGATCAAAGCCACGTTCCGCCGTCGTTGAGAAATCTGCGCAAATGCGAGGCTTGCGGGTTCCCGGTTTCGGCTGGGCGTGCGCTTTGCGTGGAGTGTGAGGAGAAAAAGTGGCGCGGGCAGTTGAAGAAGCCGCGTTCGACACCGCAGCCGCCGGCTGCCCCCTCCGCCAGCGTGGTCCAGGCTGTGCCTGAGCCAGTACGGGCCGGAACACCGGCGAACCAGTCGAATTCGGTCCCCAAGCCTGCATCGGCAGCGGTGGAGTTGCCTTCCCTGAAGTCCGCAGAAACTTCCGAGCCGGCGCCGGCTGCCGCAGTGCAGTCGGCCGCGCCCGATTTTGTGTTGAGTGCCGGATTGGAACCCGCGCAATCCTGGTTCTCGCGCAATAAGTACATCATTGTTGCCGTCATCGTGGTGGGGGCGGCGGTGGCAGGCGCTATGCTGCTGCGCTGACCCCGGCGAGGATTGTTTCCAGCGTAGGCGCTACGATGTCCCGGCGGCCGTGAGCGGCTTAGGTATGCTCGTCCCGTCAGGGTCAGAGGACCGGACCCATGTCGTGTTCCGGGGGAATGCGGCAGTCCCAACATGGGGCCAGACTCCCCTGCTGGAAGGGTTCCGCCGATCCAGAAATTCTTGACAACACGGGCAACTCTGCTAGAGTTCCATCCAAAGGTTTTCCAGCTACACATCACGTACAGGTGACCCGCTTATGAAGAACGTTTACGAAGTGTTGCGGCAGAAAGAGATGGAGTTGACTCGCCTGGAGAAGGAAGTCGAGGCGCTCCGGCTGGTGGCCCCGCTGCTCTCCGAGGAAAAGGAAGCGATGGCAGATATGGCTAAGCCGGCGCTGGCCACGGCCGTCAACGGGCCGCAACCGACAGCACGCATTCCGATTCCGACATCGTCGGCGATTCCCGCCCCGCAACCGGTGCGCGCCGCCGCAGGATGGGAAGACTCCGCCAAGCGCTGGCCGTAGGCCGGGCCGCAAGCGCCGCCGCGCATCGCCCGCGTTACCTTCGCGCAAGTTGTGTGCGCCAAGTTGTTTTGTACAACTCGCTATGTGCAAATTGTTTTTGGGGAGCCGTTTTCCGCAAGGCTTCTGCAACTTAAGTCCTTCCAGCCCAGGGATGCGTCCCTGGGCTGAAGTGTATGCAGCAGGAATTCGCTCGAGAGGTGAGATATGAAGAATATTTTCCCGGCCCTCGCACTGGTTGCGCTGGGCCTGACTGTGGCCTCGGCTAAAGACAGCGCCACGCAAGGGACGATCGTATCGGAGAACTCGGTGCCCTGCGGCTCGCAGGCCAAGGGCAAGAAGACTTCTGAGATGATGTGCCAGGAATATGTAATCCGCACCGCGACCACCGATTACCATGTCCGGCAGGAAAAAGAGGCGCACAAAGAAATCCTGCCGATCAGCGCTCCCGTCGAACTCAGCCTCAGCAAAGACAGAATGAAATTCAAAGTGAACGGCAAGTCGTTCGAAATGCTGATTGTCTCCGAGGCGGCGGCTCCAGCGCCGGGAACAGCCGCACCGGTTCCTCCTACAACCTCGAAGCCGTAGGGACTGCTAGCGTTGTTGCCAGCGTTGTTGCGGGTGTGAGAACAGCGCCGTCAAGTAGCGCCGGCATCCTGGCTGGCTGTCCCAGGGGGCGTCCTGCCCTCTGCGCCGGGAATTACATCTCGGCTTAGCGATTTTTCTAGGCGCCGACAATCTCGCGCAACGCGGCCAGCAGGCGGTCGACTTCTTCCAGAGTGTTGTAATGGACCAGGCCAATGCGCAGGAAGCCGCCGGTTTTTTCCACGTCCAGATGTTCGGTGAGGTTTAGCGCGTAGTAATTCCCATCCCAGGTAAAGATGCCGCGATCGCCGAGCTTGGTGGCGAGTTCCAGCGGAGTGTAGCCTTCGATTCTTAGGGCGATGGTCCCGCAGCGCTGGTGGAAGCGGGTGGGATCGGTGATGCCGTAGATTTTTGCGCCGGGAATTTTCTGGAGGCCGCTCATGGCGAGTTCCAGCAACGTGCGTTCGTGTTCGTGGATTCGTTCGTAGGCGGCTTCGATGGCTGCGCGGCGTGGCGTCTTGTGGTTCGATTTCCCACCCTCCGCAAAAGGCGCGGAAGGGTGGGGCAACCTATTCATCTTCATCTGAGTTTCGTGATTGGCGGTGGAGGTTCCCAAGCCGGCGATGTAGTCGACGCAGGCGGTGATGCCGGCGATGCATTCGTGGTTGAGCGTGCCGTATTCCCAGCGGAAGGGGACGGCTTCGGTGAGTGGGCGGACTTTGTAGGGGCGCAGACGCGCGAGGTGTTGGCGCTTGCCGAAGAGTACGCCCATGTGCGGGCCGAAAAATTTGTAGGTGGAGCAGACCAGGAAATCGCAGTCGAGCGCGGCCACGTCGATCAGGCCATGGGGCGTGTAGTGGACGGCGTCGATGTAGGCGAGGGCTCCGGCTTGGTGCGCGAGCTGGATAATTTCTTTCACTGGATTGATGGTGCCGACGGCGTTCGAGGCGTAGCCGACCGCGACCAGCTTTGTGCGCTCGTTGATCTTCGAGGCCAGGTCGCGCATGTCGAGGGTGCAGTCTTCGTCATGGATTTCGGCCCAGCGGACGGTGACTTTACGATCTTCCGCCATTTGCAGCCAGGGGGAAACGTTGGCGTCGTGATCGAGGCGGGTGACGAGGATTTCGTCTCCGGGCTGCAGGTCGCGGCCGATGGCGCGTGAGATGGCGTAGGTGAGCTGCGTCATGTTCAGGCCGAAGACGACTTCGTCGGCGGCGCAGTGCAGGAAATCGGCCATAGCGGCGCGGGCTTCGGCGATCATGGCGTCGGTGCGGCGGCTGGTGGCGTAGGCTCCGCCGGTGTTGGAGTTGTGGCGGCGCAGGTAGTCGGAGATGGCGTCGATCACGCACTGCGGGACTTGCGTGCCCCCGGGGCCGTCGAAGAATGCGGCGGGATGTCCGTTGACGGTTTGGGCGAGGGAGGGGAATTGGGCGCGGATCGAGGTTAGGTCGAGGGCGGGAAAGGTTTCGGTGGCTGGCATGGCTAGTTGATTATTATCACGCAGCATGCTCGCGACTACACAATGTCCTCAATACAGCCAGCCTCCGCAGATCTTACTGATCTTCCATTCTTTGCCTGACTTGGTAAGAGCCAACATTTTTCCGTGTCCGCAAAGCCCGCCACAATTGAAGTCGTAGGTCACTATCGCGCGGAGATGTTCGCGGTCGAAGGCAATTTCTGACAAGGTAAGCAAGCCGAGATGGGGGGACTTGGGGTCTGGGGGACCGATCCGCATCTGTGGTACCTCCCAAGGGGCTACCAGAGGCAGGCCCATTCCGGCTACGACAGAGGAATCCAGTCTGTGGACTGGCGGGTGCGTGTTCTGTTCTGACGGCTCCGGAATGCCGGCGACACACTTCTCGAATGCGGTGTGCTGGCGCCCCAGCGGCGCCGTGATGTTTGCGAGCTGTGGGGAACCCCCTGGGGTGGGTTTGAAATCGGCAAGAGCCGCACGATAGATGGCGACCTGTTCGGCAGTTAACCCGTCGTTGCTGACGCTCGGTTTCGGCTCATCGATTTGCGCCGCTGACAGGATGCTCAGGGCGACGCAAGCTATCGCAATTGTTGAGATCCTTTCCATTATTGGCCTCAGCGGCTAAAGCCGCGATCAGGAACGTACAGCAGCGGCACGGCTTTAAGCTGTGCCCTTCCCGATTCTATCTTGCAACGCGGGTACTTGCTTCGTTGTGGAAGGGCGGCCGTTCGGGGCCGCGTAAGAGCGGCGAATGATGCGGGCTTTAGCCCCTGTGGGAGATGTGGAGTTTTCAATGGCGATTGAGCACAAGGGCGCGCGTCCGTCAGTGGGCTGAAGCCCGGGTTCATGTTAATGGAGGCTAACGCGGCCCTGAAGGGCCGCTCTTCCACGGTACTCGCTGCGTCCGTTCTAGTCGGCCGCTGCTCTCACGAAATCCGCGAGCGTTCCGTAGGCCGTTGCGTAGAGGCCGGGATTTTCTTCGGTGATCGCGAGGCCGGGGAAGATGTCGGTTTCGAAATGGATGTAGGACGAGGTGCCGGTGATCTTGCCCATGGGCGAGTTGGCCAAGACTTTTTCTGGCGCGACGCTGGCCTTCACGGTTGCCTTTTCGCCTTGACCCTCGCGCTTCGCGCGGCAGACTAGTTTGAAGGGCCAGCCGTCGCGCTTGGCGTTGCGGACGGCTTGCGGAGTGAGTTCGCGGATGCCTTCGCGGGCGATTTCGTCCAGGCGAATGGGCACGTCATTCTCGTTCGAGCCCATCAGGACGGTGATCAGCGCGGCGGTTTTGACGGCGGCGTCCCAGCCGTCGATGTCGTGGGTGGCGTCGGTTTCGGCGACTCCGAGGGCCTGCGCTTTTTTCAGGGCCTCTTCGAAGCTGAGGCCGTTTTCCATTTCGCCGAGGATTACGTTTGTGGTCGAGTTGAGAATTCCGTGGAAGGTCTGCAGATGAATCGTGGGCATCTGCTCGAACAAGGAAAAAATCGGCACGCCGTCCATGACCGTGGATTCGAACAGGAAGCGCTTGCCTTGCTTCGCCGCGAGACCGCGGAGTTCGCGGTAGGCGTGGACGATGGGGCCTTTGTTGGCGGTGATGGCGTGGGCTCCGTGTTCGAGGGCGGCGCGGATGTGGTCGATGGCGGGCTGCCCAGTTTCGACGTTGAGGGACGTGGCTTCGAAAAGGACGTCGGCGCGGGCGGCGGCTAGCCAGGATTTGGTTTGGTCGTATGCGGGAGTGGCCCTCAGGGGCTGAAGCACTGTCTCTTCTCGCGGCTTACCGGCACCCTTCGACTCGCCGTGCTCGCTCAGGGGAGGCTCAGAACCTAAGCCGTGCCCTTTCCGGTCCGTGCTTGGCGGGGCTGTTGTGATGGTCGCCGGCCGTTCGCGGGCAGGGGTGCCCGCGCCACGCAACTCGGTTGTGCTTAGGCCTTCGGGATCGGCGATCCAGCCCAGGGTGCGCGAGGCGATTCCGGTGATGCGGAAGGCGATTCCATGACGCTCGCGCAGTTCCTGCGCGCGGTCTTCGAGCAGGCGGACTAAAGTCCGGTTGACATTGCCGAAGCCGAGGAAGCAGAGGTTGTAAGTGCGGATCGCGAGTTCCTCGCACGGGCTGAAGCCCGGTCCAGTTTGCGTGGCTAACGCGGCGCTAAAGCGCCGCTCTTTCACGGCGATGGACGCGTTTTCCCAAGCCGACAAATGCGAGGGCCAGACGCCCTCGCGACAGCCGGCGGGACGCCGGCGTTACAAAGTTCGCCTATCCCATGACCTGTGCGTGTTCGGGCTTGATCTTGTAGATGACGCGGACTTCGCCGGGCTGGCCGTAGGGGTATTTGTCGACGCCGAGATATTTCTTGGCCATCTTGTTGATGTGGTCGCTGGCTCCGTCTTCGGTGATCTCGACCACGCTGCCGCGAATCTCGAGATAACGGTACGGGTTTTCGGGATCGATGAGGGCGAGCGAGACGCGGGGATCGCGGCGGACGTTGCGGTCTTTCTGCCGTCCCTTGGCGGAGTTGAAGATGACGTGCTCGCCGTCGAAGTCGATCCAAACGGGAGTGACTTGCGGACGGCCGTCGGGCATGAGAGTGGCAAGGCTGGCGAAGGCGCGTTTCTGAAATAAGTCGCGATACTTTTCGGGGATGACTGAAGACATGAGAGCCCTCCAAATTTGGATTGCAGCAGCATTATAGACGGATGAGGCAGTGGCGGGCTGTCGAGCTGCGCTCGACCTGTCCGGGTCTGGGACCCGGACCCACATGGACTTGTCGGGCTGCGCCCGACTGTTTAGAATTGCGGCCTTCCCCAGTCAGCAGACGAATTCATTTCGAGGAACGGTATTTCGAGGAACAGTGATGACTTCATTTCGATGCAAGGGTTGTTTTCTAGGGCGGCGGTTCACTTTGACTTTGCTGGTTGTGTTGCTTCTGGCCGCGTTGGTTGCAGGGCAGGCGTCGAATGCCGCGCCGCAGAAATATCCGCCGACCATTGTATTTATGACGGACTTTGGGGTGGTCGACGATTCGGTCGCGCTGTGCCGCGGCGTGATGTACTCGATCATGCCCGACGTGCGCATTGTCGATCTGACGCATGAAGTCACGCCGTTTTCCATTCGCGATGGGGCGCGATTTCTCTACGGCGCGACGCCGTACTTTCCGGCGGGCACGGTGTTCGTGGTGGTGATCGATCCGACGGTGGGCAGCACGCGCAAGGCGATTGTGGCGCGGTCGGGGCGGGGGCAGTATTTTGTTTTGCCCGACAATGGCCTGTTGACGCTGGTCGAGCAGCGTGACGGCATTGAGGCGGTGCGCGAGATTACGAATCCGGACTGGATGATCGGCAGCAAGATGTCCTCGACGTTTCATGGCCGGGATATTTTTTCTCCTGCCGGCGCGCACATGGCGCGGGGCGACGACTGGACGAAAGTTGGTCCGGAAGTGCCGGTGAAAGACCTGGTGCGGCTTGAAATGAAGGCGGCGACGGTCGATGAACATGGGCTGCACGCTACGGTGATTGCGACCGACGGTCCGTTTGGAAATCTGGTGACCAACGTGGCCGCGGAGGATTTTTTCAAGCTCGGCTACCAGCGCGGGCAGGAGGTACCGGTCTCGGTGAGCGGGCGGGAGATGAAGATCAAATTTGTGAAGACCTTCAGCGATGTGCCGCTGAACCAGCCGCTGCTCTACATTGATTCGCGCGGGCGGCTGGCGCTGGCGCTGAATCAGAATAATTTTGCGGCGACGTATGGAGTGAAGCCGCCGGCGGCGCTGGAGATTCCAAGGGCGAAGTGATTGATGGAGGCGCCGCGGGGCTTCGCCCTCACGGGACGGCCGAGGCGGCCGTCGCCACATGGCCGACCTAGTCCTGCAAGCCTTCTGCGATGCGCGGAAGCACGGCTCGCAGCAAGGACTCGAATGTGGACTTCACGCGCTCGCCGGTTTCCATCACTTCGGCATGGGAGAGCGGCTGATCCAGAATTCCCGCGGCCATGTTGGTGACGCAGGAAATCGCGAGAACTTTGATTCCCATGTGGCGCGCCACAATAACCTCGGCGGCGGTCGACATGCCGACCAGGTCGGCGCCGATGCGGCGAAGATATTCGATCTCCGCCGGAGTTTCATAGCTCGGCCCGAGCAGCGCAGCATAGACGCCTTCCTGCAGAGTGATGTTGAGCTTGCCCGCTTCTTCGCGGGCGATGGCGCGATAGTCCTTCGCATAGGCCTGCGTCATGTCCGGGAAGCGAACGCCGAAGCGGTCGTCGTTCGGGCCAACCAGCGGATTCGTGCCTTGCAGGTTGATGTGGTCACGAATCAGCACCAGCGCGCCCTGCGAGTAGCTGAGGTCGATGCCGCCAGCGGCGTTGGTGAGGATTACGGCGCGGATGCCCATGCGTCCGAAGACGCGGATGGGGAACGTGATTTCCTGCGCGGAATATCCTTCGTAAAGATGCACCCGGCCCTGCATGGCTGCGACCGGCACGGCGCCCGCATTGCCGACGACGTTTCCGATAACCAGGCGTCCGGCGTGGCCGATGGCCGTGGATTGCGGGAAGGATGGAATCTCGGCGTAGGGGACGCGCATGGCGTCGGTGAGCGAATCGGCGAAGGCGCCGAGGCCGGAGCCGAGGACGAGCGCGATCTTCGGGCGAAGAGGCGTGCGCGAGAGGATGAGTTGCGCGGCGGATTCGGCGGTGGTGAAGGGGTCGGTCATAAATATGCACGGCAGGGGCTAAAGCCCCGGGTATTTTATTTGAGCCTTTACACGGCCCTGAAGGGCCGCTCTTCCACGATTGCTCCGGCACGATTGCTCCGGCCACGATTGTGCAGGGCGCGTGTCACAGGTCGCCGTCAGCCAGATAGCGCCCGTGGCCGTTGCGATCCAGCCAATCATACAGAAATGTCTGGTAAAGATAGGAGGCGACAATCTCTTCGCCGAGTTCGTGCGTCTCGGTGCAGATGAAAGGCAGGCGCAGGCCGGCGAGCACCGCGAGCAGAGATTGCGTAATGCGGTTGGGGTTGGCGGCGCGATAGGGATATTCGGATTTGATCTCGCTCAGCGGCGCGGTGACGACGAGCAGGCTGTGGGGACGCTCGCTCATGCGGCGCAGGCGAGTAATGAAGACGCTTCGGTTGGTGGTGAACGACTGAATCAGATCGGCAAGATCTTTGCGCTCGACCACGCAGGTATCTTCCATGCCTTCGACCGAATAGTCGCCGAGGGGCAGGGCGCGATGCTCGATGCGCGCGAACCATTTGCGAAAGCGACGGAAAGAAAGCGGATTCTGTTCGCGGGTGTCGACGATGGCAACGGGCAGCGGAGTGCGCAACTGTGTGCCGCCGCGCTCCGCCAGGACTGGCAGAGGCGGAGGAGCGACTGGCGCGGGCTGCATCGACCAGGCTAGCGGGGACGCGATGAGGGTGCGTTTGCGCGGCATGAGGTTATCGGGGCTATTTTATCGGGCGGCGAAACCCCCACCCTTCGACAAGCTCAGGGCAGGCTTTCTCGCGCAAAGGGCGCGCGAGAAATGGGGCACCCAGGGGTTGTTCTTCCTAGAAACCTTTCTCGAACTTTACAAACTCGGACTCCAGCTTCCATTGTTCGCGGGCGTGTTCATTTGCGGAGAGAAACTCCGCACAAGCGTGCGATGGCTTTCCCGCGCCATCCGACGCGCAGGTCTTGACTGGAGTAAACGCTGGCCGCGTGGAGGCCCAGAAACTCTTGCCGGGAAGAAAACTGTGTTCCAGGCTCTGCCGGGTCATGCGTTTCAATTCGGTGTACGACAGGTTGAAATCTGCGGCCGCGCGCAGATATTCGTGCGTCATGTCGGAGCGGCTCACGCCTTCGTCGTCGGTCGAAAGCGCGACCGGCACGCCGTACTTCATATAAATCGGCAGCGGGTGGTCGTCGCCGCTGACTTCAAGAATCAAATCGTTCGAGGTCAGATTGATCTCGACCAATATATTGCGCTCGGCCATTTCCTTCATCAGGCCCAGCGGATCCTTCTCCAGCATGACGCTTACGCCGTGACCGATGCGCTCGGCGTGGCCGCGCTCGACCGAGGCGCGAATGTGAAAGGTGAGATCTTCCGGCTTGACCAGCCCGGCGGCGAGTTCGCCCGCGTGCAGGCTGATATGTACTTTGGGATACCGGGGGTGCAGATAGTCGAGCATCGCCATGTGCTCATTGAAATCGTGAATCGGAACGTACCAGTCTTCGGGCATGACCAGATTCAGCCCGACAAACCGCGGGTCGGAAGAAGCCAGTTCAAATCCGAGCAGGATCTCCGCGAAGACCGCTTCAGGTGGAAGGCCGCGCAGGACCTGATAAAGGTAGCGTACGGTGACGCTGCAGCCGGGTTCGGCCTCAGGTGTGCCGCATTTCAGTTCGGTGCGGGCGCGGGCGTCGTCTTCGGCAAGAGTCTTGCTGGTTGCGGCGGTGATTTCTTTCAGGCCACCGGCGAGAAGTTTGTCGCGCATCTTGCCGAAGTCGTCGTCCCAGCCGAGTTTGGTGCCGAGTTCCGCGGCGGCGGTTCCGTCGGCAGTGTCCATGAATTCGATGTATTGCACGTGCTCGCGGGCGGCGCGATTGATCACCGTGGCCACGCCCTCAGCGACGTGATCATGCGAAGCCAGTCCGAATTTGTCGAAGGCGGCAAAGAAGTGGTCGTGGCCGCTCTCATCGCCGGGCTTCCAGTTGCGCATCGACCATGCGTCGATGATCTGGTTGTAGAGAATGTGATCGCCGTAGGCGCAGCGCACGGAGGGTTTCGCGGTGTAGCGATCGCAGGGGTCGCAGGGCGGGCCAAGGAGGCGCGAGGTAGTGCGATCGACGCAAAAATTGTCAGATGCGGCGAAGTCGATCAGATCTTCGGCGTAGATGGCGCCGTCGAGGTGATTGTGCAGATCGCCGCCCTTGGGCATGTCGTGCAGGAACGCGAGCAGCAGGGAAGGCTGCTTCCGGATGGAGTCGAAGTAACGGGCAGTCTTCTGCTCGGCAGTTTGCGCCGCCGCGAGATCGGAGAGAAAGAAGATCGAGAGAGAGAAGATCAGAAGCCGGAACGCCGGTCGCGCAGTCTGCCTCACGAAGCATGCCTCCAAGGATCAGGAATTTTACCCCAAAGGACGCGTACGGTTCGCGAACGGCGGCGGGAACGACACGGAGGGCGTCGCTGCCCGCTCACTCTGCTACATTTGTTTTCCTATGCCCCAGGTTCCAGCCAAGCCCAGCCGCAGCTTCGCCAGCGACAACAATGCCGGAGTGCATCCCGAGGTGCTGGAAGCGATCGCGCGCGCCAATCAAGGCCACGTGATTGCTTACGGAAACGACTCTTACACGCGATCGGCTATCGCGAAATTTGAAGAACACTTCGGTCCGGGGATCGGCGTTTTCTTCACCTTCAACGGCACCGGCGCGAACGTGCTGGGCCTGCAGGCGCTGACCCGTCCTTATAACGCCATCCTGTGCAGCGAATACGCGCACATTTATTGCGACGAGTGCGGCGCGCCGGAAAAACTTACGGGATGCAAGCTGATCCCGCTGCCGCACCAGGACGGCAAAATTTCACTCGACTCCGTTCGCCGCGCCTACCATGGCATCGGCGACCAGCATCACGCGCAGCCGCGCGTCATCTCGATCACGCAGGCTAGCGAAATGGGCACGGTCTATAAGCCGGAAGAAATTCAGGTGCTGGCCCGCTTCGCGCACGAGCACGACATGTTTCTTCACATGGATGGAGCCCGCATCGCCAATGCCGCCATCAGCCTCGGCCAAACCCTGCGCCAGGCCACGCGCGATCTGGGCGTCGATGTGCTTTCGTTTGGCGGGACGAAGAACGGCGTTATGGGCGGAGAAGCGGTCGTCTTCTTCGATGGCGCGTTGGGTGAGGAGTTTCTTTATCTCCGCAAGCAAGGTATGCAGTTGGCGTCGAAAATGCGTTTCATCGCGGCGCAATTCGAGGCGTTGCTGACCAACGATCTTTGGAAGCGCAGCGCCGGGCACGCCAACCGCATGGCGCGGATACTCGAAGCGGAAGTACAGAAGATTCCTCAAGTCCGCGTCGTATGGCCGGTCGAGTCTAACGGCGTATTCGCCCAGATTCCGAGACACGCGATGGAAAGAATCAAAGAGAGGTATTTCTTTTATCCGTGGATCGAAGAAGATTGCATCGTACGCTGGATGTGCTCGTTCGACACGACCGAAGAGGACATCGCAGACTTTGTAAAGATCGTGGCGGAGGCCGTCCGGGAGTAACCACGGTTCCCGCGGCGGCTATTGCTTTTTGCCCCGGCGTTTACTAAATTGAGCATTCCCCACTGCGCGCGTGTTGCGACCCGCCCGCTCAGGAGTTCGGCATGAACCGGAAGTGGCTTGGCGTGACCGCCTTGATCGTCTGCGCAGGAGCGCTGCTGTCGTCTTCGAGTTGCGCGCGCAGCCAGCAGTTGGTGTCGATTTCGGTTACTCCCAGCACGGTGACCTTCCAAGGGGTGGGGGCTCAGGTCCAGTTCACCGCCGTCGGAACCTATATTCATCCGCCGGAAAATAAGGACGTCACCAATCTGGCCGCCTGGTCCATCGACTCCCAAAATCTGGTGACTTTCAACAGCACTCCGGGTAACGTGACCGCCATCAGCGATTGCGGCACTGGCAATGTCATGGCCAGCATCCAGGATGGCGGGAACTACGTTTACGGAACGGCGTTTGTTTCCGCATCGGGAGTGGGTACTCCCGTCTGCAACCAGGCAGTGCTGACGGTCGTGGTTGCCGGGAACGGCAGCGTGACCAGTGCGCCTGCGGGGATTAATTGTCCGAGTTCTGCGTGCTCGGCTGGTTTCCCTCTCGACCAGGGCGTGGTGCTGACGGCGACCCTCGGATCGGGATCGAGCGTTGTGACCTGGACGTGGCCTTCCGGGACTGCGGGCTGCACGAACCCTGCGGGATCAACCACCTGCAACGTCGCGCTGGACACCAACGAGACCATCACCGCAACTTTTCAATAACCGCTGAAACCACGCCGCTTACTGCAACTCGCCCACTCCAGATCGCCTACTCCAGGTCGAGCAGCCTGCCCAGTGTTGGCTTGTGCTTCTCCGGTTTTTTCTTCTTTTCCAGAACCACCTTGGCCGCCGGGGGTGAGCCGACGCGCTCCCGCGCCAGTTCCTTTACCGCGGTTACCGCTCGAAAGCGCTTCAACTTCTTTTTCTTCCTCTTTTCAGCCATGGGCTTTGCCGCTCACCCTCGATTCTGAAAAGAGTGTAGCTCGAGCCGCCGATGGCTGCGCCTACAAATCGTTGGGCGCGTTTAAATGTGCAATAATCTACAGGTAATCGACTGCTGGCGTCGGGCGGCGGTCTTGAACTTATGGAAGAGCGCGATTTTTTTGACGAGCGGCAGGAAAAAAAACTAGCTACGCTGAATTGCCCGCACTGCCAGCAGTCGGCCGAGTATGAGGTCACCTGGGTAGTGCGCACCAAGAAACGCCAACTCCCCGGCCGTGCCGACGAGCGCGACCGCGCCCGCTTTGCCAAAGCCCGTTCCTACATGCTGCGCAAAGACGACCTGATGGCCTGCAAGAACATGCGCTGCCGCAAGCGCTTCGAGATTTCGGGAGTGCAGTCGGTCGTGTTCACGGAATAGGAACGCTTGCCGATGGAGTGGTTGGTGATCCGTAGTGCCCTTCGTGGCTGAGGCTTTCCCTTCCGGCGCCGAATTGAGGCGCTACCGTCCACCGAATGCCAAGTGCGAATTGCTCAGCGCTCGTTTATACTGGCAAGTTTTGCCGTGGTCGCGGAAGTGGAAACCGATGTTGCAATCGAAGCGAGAGCGACCTCGCCAGCCTGAGGAGTGTTTCTCTTGAAAATTCTGGTCTGCATGAAGCAGGTGCCGCAGAAAGATGCGCCGCTCAAGCTCAACGAAGCCGGTACCTGGATCCGCGAAGACGTTTCCTACGAAGTGAACGAACCGGACGCCTTCGCGCTCGAAGAAGCGCTGCGCCAGCGTGAGAAACACAAAGGCGAAGTCGTGGTCATCACCAGCGGCCCGGCGCGCGCCCAGCAAGTTTTGCGTGAAGCTCTCGCAAAGGGTGCGGATCGCGCGATTCATCTGGAAGACGACAAGTTCGTCGGGCTGGATGCGTTCAATACTGCGAAAGCTTTTGCGGCCGCGATCAAAGACGAACAATTCGACCTGATCTTCACCGGGTTGCAGTCCGATGATTACGGCTACGCGCAAACCGGCGTGATCCTCGCGGAGCTGTTGGGCTGGCCGCACGCGACCATCATCATGCAGATTGAAAAGACCGACAGCGGCATTCGCGTGAAGCGCGAACTCGAAGCCGGATACTTCCAGTTTGTCGACATGCCGACGCCGGCCGTGCTGACGATTCAGTCGGGCATCAACAAGCTGCGCTACGCCACTCTGATCGGCATCAAGCAGGCCAAGAACAAGCCGCTGCGGAAAGTGGCGCTGGCGGAAGTGCAGTCGGCGATCGGCGAGAACTTGCAGAAGATCGAAAAGCTCTACATTCCACAAAAGACCAAGAAGACGGAAGTCATCGAAGGCCCGCCGGCAGAGATTGCAAAGAAGCTGGTGGATAAGCTGCGGAACGAACTGCGCGTGCTGTAAATGTGGCGCGGGCACTGTTTCCGGCGAGCCTTGGCGATTTGCTAGCGCAGGCGAGAGCAGGTTCCTCACCGGGCCTCGCCCGGTTCGGAATGACAAGGAATTATAGGAGCGAGCAGCTTTATGGCCGATGCGATTTTAGTCATCGTCGAACAACGCGAAGGCAAGCTGAATCGCGTTTCGTGGGAAACCGTCGCCGCTGGTCAGGCGATTGCCGCCGCCACTGGCTGGCCTCTCGAGGCAGCCGTTGTCGGAGGATCTGCCGCGTCGATCGCCGCCGACGTCGCCGCAAAAAAAGTAGCGAAGGTGTATGCGATCGAATCGCCGAAACTCGAGCCCTACACGCCCGACGCCTTCGCCGCCGCGCTGAAACAATTTCTCACCGCGAAGCAGCCCAGGTTGGTGCTCATGCCGCACACCTACCAGGTGCGCGACTTCGCACCAAAACTCGCGACCGCCATAGGACGCACCGTGATCAGCGACTGCATCGGCTTCAAGCACGAGGGCGGCAAGCTGGTCTTCACCCGCCAGATGTTCCAGGGCAAACTGGCCGCGGATGTGAGTTTCACCAGCGAGGCTCCGTGGTTTGCGACTTTTCAGAATGGGTCGTTCCGCGGCGATAAAGCTGAAGCGGGCGCGAGCGCTGCTCCGGTGGAAACTGTTACGGTCGAAATCGCCGACGGAGTGATTCGCAACAAGCCGCAGGAAGTGTTCAAAGAAGCGAAGCAGGCAGTCGACCTGACGCAGGCCGAGATTATCGTTTCTGTGGGCCGCGGCATTAAAGAGCAGAAAAATATCGAGATCGCCAAGCAGCTTGCCGATGCGCTCGGCGGCGACCTGGCAGCCTCGCGCCCGATTTGCGACTCCGGCTGGCTGCCCATGGACCGCCAGATTGGGTCGTCGGGCCAAACGGTTGCGCCGAAGCTGTATCTGGCGCTCGGCATCAGCGGCGCGATTCAACACATCGTTGGCATGAAGGGATCGCGGACGATCATCGCGGTGAATAAAGATTCGGAAGCGCCGATTTTCGAGATTGCCGACTACGCTGTGGTCGGAAATCTGTTCGACATCGTCCCGCCGCTGATTGAGGAAGTGAAGAAGGCAAAGGCGGGAGGGTAGGACTGATTTTTGAGATTGACCATTTTATTGACTATAGATAAAATAGTGGTCATGGCAGACGTCCCGATTTCCGAATTCAAGGCCAAGTGCCTCGGTCTGATTGAGCAGGTCCACAAGACACGCCAACCGTTGCGGATTACGCGTCACGGCCGCCCCGTGGCGGAGGTGATTCCGGCTGGGCCTGATCGCAAGCGCAAGTTCCTCGGTGACATGATCGGAACGGTCGAATTCCTGGGGGATGTTGTGTCTCCGGTGATTGATTTGGAAGAGTTTGAGGCCTACCGCGATTGAAGCTCCTGCTTGATACTCACATATGGCTGTGGAGCAAGTCCGATCCAAGCCGTCTTGGCAAGGGCGCGGCAGAGGCACTATCGAGCGCAGCCAATGAGCTGTGGCTGTCTCCAGTCAGCATTTGGGAGGTTCTGATGCTTGCGCAAAAGCGGCGCATTCGCATCGCGGATCCTTTGGTGTGGGTCGAGAGCGCTGCCTCTCAGCTGAGAGAGGCTCCGCTTACCCAGGAGATTGTTCGCACGAGCTTCGTCCTATCGCTGCCCCACGCCGATCCCGCGGATCGGTTTTTAGCGGCGACGGCGAAGGTGCTGAATTTAACTCTCGTCACAGCTGACAAGGCGCTGCTTGGCCTGGGAGAGATAGCAAGCCTCGCGAACCGGTAGAATCCGAAATGCTGATCTTCCGCAAGCCCCTCGAAGGCATTGAACGTCCGCAGATGCCGGCTGATGTCGTTATCGTCGGCGGAGGACCTGCCGGCATGGCTTGCGCTCTGCGGCTGGCGCAGTTGATCGACGCGCACAACGCCTCTCATCCCGATGCGCAACTCAGCAAAGAAAATATCTACGTGCTCGAGAAGGCGCGCGAGATTGGACAGCATTGCCTCTCCGGCGCGTTGCTCGATCCGCGGGCGATCCAGGAGCTTCTGCCCGACTTCAAGAAAGACGCGCCGCTCGATGCGGAGGTCACGAAAGAAGCTGTCTACTTTCTGACCGAGAAAGGCAAGTTCAAATTTCCCATCACGCCGCCGTTCCTGCGCGACCACGGGAACTACGTCATTTCGCTGAATAAGTTCGTGAAGTGGCTGGGGAGCAAGGTCGAAGAGGCGGGCATCACCATCTTCACTGGATTCGCGGGGTCGGAGCTTCTCTTCGACGGCGACCGCGTCACCGGCGTGCGCACCGACGACAAGGGCGTCGACAAAGAGGGCAATCGGAAATCGAATTTCGAACCGGGTTACGATCTGAACGCCAAGGTAGTGATCCTCGCCGAAGGCCCGCGCGGATCGCTGACCAAACAACTCATCTCAAAATTCGATCTCGCGAAAAATGCCAACCCGCAGACCTACGGCGTCGGAGTAAAGGAATTGTGGGAAGTTCCCGCGGGCCGTATCGCACCCGGAGAAGTCATTTACACCATGGGTTGGCCGCTCACCACGCACGAATACGGCGGCGCGTGGATTTACGGCTCAAAAGGCGAAGGCGCGACCAACATCGTATCGCTCGGCTTCGTCACCGGGCTCGACTACGCCGATCCGCGGCTTGATCCGCAGCGCGTGCTGCAGGAGTTTAAACGGCATCCGTTCGTAGTGAAGCTGCTCGAAGGCGGCAAGATGATCCGCTACGGGGCGAAGTCCATGCCGTACGGCGGATGGTGGGCGATTCCGCCGGTCGCCGGCAATGGATGGATGATTCTCGGCGACTCCGCCGGCTTTCTGAATTCCGCACGCCTCAAAGGAATTCATCTCGCGATCAAGAGCGGAATGCTGGCCGCCGAGACGGCGTTCGAAGCTCTGAAGAAAGATGATGCGTCGGCCGCCACGCTGGGCGAGTTCCAGAAAAAAGTCGAAGCGAGCTGGATCAAGGAAGAACTCTGGAAAGTGCGCAACCTGCATCAGGGATTCGAGCACGGCATGTTCGCTGGCATGATGAACACCGGGCTGCAGATGATCACTGGCGGACGCGGCCTGCGCAATCGCTATCCCGGACATGCGGGATATGAACGGATGCGCAAACTCGCCGACTTGCCCGCTGATGGGGGCGCCGAAGCGCATCTGCTGGGCGCGGCCAAGGGCGACGGTAAACTCACCTTCGACAAGCTCACTGATCTTTACCACTCGGGCACGAAGCATGAAGAGGATCAGCCCGCGCACCTGGTCATTCACGATACGAACATTTGCAACACGCGCTGCGTGAAGGAGTACGGCAGCCCGTGCCAGAATTTCTGTCCGGCAAACGTCTACGAAATGGTCGAGGACGCGAGCCAGCCCAACGGCAAGCGCATCAGCCTGAATCCGTCGAACTGCGTGCACTGCAAAACCTGCGACATCGCCGACCCATATCAGATCATCACCTGGGTGCCACCCGAGGGCGGCGGCGGCCCGAACTACGATGGGATGTGAACCAAACTTCTTTGCCACGGATTGGCGTGAATGAACTTGTATCGATCATGAAGACGCGCCGTCGAAACTAATCAGTCTTACGCTACTGGAGAATGCGCTTGCCATGAATCACCGCTGCAATCACAACTTCATCATCTTCCAGGCGATAAATAATGCGATAGCTGTAAACCATCAATTCGCGGACATTCTCGTCATCGAATTCGGGAACCTTGCGACCGGCACGCGGAAACCGCGCCAACATTTTGGTTTGGCTCACGACCTTCTTGACGACGATGCCTGCATAGGTTTGAGAATCGGCAGCAATGTATTCCGCAATCGCTTCAAGGTCGTGAAGAGCGCGCTTAGACCAGGCTACTCGGTGAGCCATTTGGCAAGGCGGGTCTCGACTTGTTCCTGAGACAACGTGCCGTTCACTTGAGCATCTTTAAGCCCGCGGCGAACCTTGTCGAGGACGTAAAGGTGATACTGGACGTCCTCCACCGAGCAATCGTCCGGAAGTTTGTTCAGCAGCAGCTCAACATCTTGTTTTGTGCTCATACAATGTACCTGCGCAAAAGATACCACAGGGGAGAAGTCTTGGTCCCGCAGCATCTGGAGACAAAATGGGTGAGATCTTGTTTGGTGCATTTCTGAATCCGCTTGCTATTCTTTTCCTCTCCATCTCGGCCCTCGCCCAGCAGCCCGCACCTTCCATCCCCTCGACCGGCTTCCCTGGCCTCGATGAGTACCGCGCCTCGCGCCTCGCCATCTACACCGATGACTTTGGCGAGCTGAAACGCTATCGTGAAGCCGATGCCGCGCTTGCCGCACCCGCGCCGAACGAAAATCGCGTCATCTTCCTCGGCGACTCGATCACCGACTACTGGAAGCTGGCGGATTATTTCCCCGGCAAGCCTTACGCCGTCATGAACCGGGGCATCGACGGACAGACCACGCCGCAGATGCTGGTGCGCTTTCGTCAGGATGTGATCAATCTGCATCCCAAAGTATTAGTTGTGCTAGCGGGAACCAACGACATCGCGGGCGTCACCGGACCCACACGCAACGAGGACATCGAAGCCAACTACGCCTCCATGGCCGAGTTGGCGCGCCTGCATGGCATTCGCGTGGTCTTTGCGTCTCTGCTCCCGGTGAACGACTACACGCTGGACGCGAAAGAGTCGTTTGCCCTGCGCCCGCGCGAAAGAATCCTGGCATTGAACGCCTGGCTCAGGAATTACTGCGCTAAAAATGGCTTGGTGTATCTCGATTACTTTTCGGCGATGGTCGACGAAAAGGGAATGCTGAAGCGCAAACTGTCGGACGAAGGCCTGCATCCGAATGCGGCCGGCTATAAAATCATGGCGCCGCTCGCCAACAAGGCTATCGCGCAAGCGCTTAACGGCAAACCCTAGCGGCGTCATGGTTGCGGCTGCAGGCTGTATAGTTAGGTATCAACGCCGTCGTCTTGCGCGCGGATTACGACATGAAATCACTTCGCACCCTCTCGAAAGTCTCGCCAGTTTTCAAGTTCACATTCGTCGTCTTGGTCGTGGGTTGCGCATTCGCCCAACAGTCCGCCCCATCCATCCCTAGCACCGGCCACTCTGGCCTCGATCAGTATCGCGCCTCGCGCCTCGCGATCTTCACCGACGACTTTGGCCAGCTCGGGCGCTATCGAGATGCCAACGCCGCTCTCCCTGCGCCGGCGGCCGGCGAAAATCGAGTCGTATTCTTCGGCGACTCCATTACCGACATCTGGAAGCTCGCGGAGTATTTCCCCGGCAAACCCTACATCAATCGCGGCATCGGCGGACAGACCACGCCGCAAATGCTGGTTCGCTTCCGTCAGGATGTGGTCGATCTGCACCCTAAAATCGTCGTCATACTTGCGGGCACCAACGACATCGCCGGCAACACCGGCCCCATGCGCAACGAAGACATCGAGGCCAACTACGCTTCCTTCGCCGAGTTGGCCCGAGTGCACAATATTCGCGTCGTTTTTTCGTCGGTGCTGCCGGTGCACAACTACACCGAGCGGGCCAAGGACTTGTTTGCCCAGCGTTCCCCGGCAAGAATTCTCGCGCTCAATGCGTGGCTCAAGGATTATTGTGCCAAGAACGATCTTGTCTATCTCGACTACTTCAGCGCCATGGTCGACGACAAGGGCCTGTTGCAGCGCGATCTGGCCGACGACGGCCTGCATCCCAATGCCGCCGGATTCAAGATCATGGCGCCGCTCGCAGAAGCGGCAATCGCCAAGGCGCTAAAATAATCGTTAGTCGCTGTTTCCGTTGTCGTTGGCCAAGAAATTGAGGCAAGCCATTCAGTCTTCATTGACGCTGGCTGCGAGGGGCCAACGACCAACGACCAACGAGTAGCCAACGACTGAGCGACGAACAACCGTGTTTCTTACCGACAAATTCGGCCGCCGCATTTCCGACCTGCGGATTTCCATCACCGACCGCTGCAACTACAAGTGTGTTTACTGCCGTACCGGGAATGAAGGCGCTCTCTACGGCGACCTGCCGTTTGGGGATTATCTGCGCATGGCGCGCGTGCTCGTCGGGATGGGCATCACGAAAGTTCGCTTGACCGGCGGCGAGCCGCTGCTGCGCAAGGGCGTGGCCGACTTTGTGCGCGACCTGGCGAGGCTGTGGCCTCAGGGGCTAAAGCCCTCATCTCTTGCCAGCGGTAACGGCACGGCTGAAGCCGCGCCCTTCCCCAGTTCGGAGCCGCTCGACATTGCTCTGACCACCAACGGGCATCTGCTCGCCGAACTCGCGCAGCCGCTCAAAGACGCCGGCCTCACCCGGGTCACCGTCTCCATGGACGCGGTGGATCCCGACCGCTTCACCCGCATCACCCGGGTGCCCGGCGGATACGACCGCGTGCTGGCCGGCATTCGCGCCGCGCGCCGTGCCGGGCTGTGGCCGCTGAAAGTCAACTGCGTGCTCATGCGCGGCTTCAATGAAGATCAGATCATTCCCTTCGGCATGTTCGCGCGCGAAGAAGGCGTGACGGTGCGCTTCATCGAATTCATGCCGCTCGAAGAGGATCGCGTGTGGTCGCCTGCGACCGTAGTCACGCTCGATGAAATTCTGGCGCGCATGGCCGAGTACCGGCCGCTAGTCGAAATCCCACATGCGCGTTCGGAAACGGCGCGCCGCTACCGTTTCGACGACGGCGTAGGCGAGATCGGGATCATCGCGCCGGTCTCGCATCCTTTCTGCGGACATTGCAGCCGGATCCGAATTACATCGGACGGCAAAATTCGCACTTGCCTATTTTCTGTCTGGGATCATGATCTGCACGCCCAGATGCAGCGCGGCGCCAGCGACGAAGAGTTGGCCGACTTCATCCGCGGAGTCGTCGCGAAAAAGGAAGAGCGCCACCACATCGGCGAGCCCGATTTCGTGCCGGCATCGAGGACCATGGTGCATATCGGGGGGTAGCGAAAGCTTCGTAGAGACGTAGCTTGCCACATCTCTGCCGGAAGCGCCGACCCCGATGCAAAGCGAGTACAACCGGGAAGGGCACGAGTTTGACTCGTGCCGCTACGCCACGCTGCAATGCGCGGCTTCAGCCGCTGAGGTCCGCTCGTCCAATTTGAAGCCGGGGAACGCCGAGCAATACCGATACTCGGCTGCTGCTTCCACCAATCCCCGTTTCACTGGATTCTGATCGATGTAGTCGCGATGGCTAATAAAGTCCTCCGCATTGCGAATGCGATGATCCGTAAATCCTCTCTGCCAGATTTCTCTGCTCCTGAACTCAAGCCCAAACGCATGCGAATACCCTCCTCTGATGAGTTGGATCGCTCGTTCCAACGTGACATCATGCGCGGGAGTCAACAACAAATGCACATGCTCCGGCATCAGAACAAAAGCGTGCAGAAGAAACTTCCCCTGCCGCCGATAGCCATAGAGAGCTTTCAAGAAAAGCCGCACATAAGGCTCGACCACGAACAGCCTCCTCCGCTGCAAAGTCAAGAAAGTCACGAAGTAAGTTCCTGGCGGAGAGATCATCCGAGTCGGCTTCACAAGCAAACCCTCAGCGGCTAAAAGCCGCACCTAGCGCCCAGCCTACTGTGGCACGAGTAGAACTCGTGCCCTTCCCGGTTAAAATATTTCTCGCGAGTTCCAGTACGGGAATCCGACATGCAGCGCGGCATCGCGTCGGCAACCTGAGCCGCGACCGATAGGGAAGGGCACGATTTCCAGTCGTGCCGATCGAACGGGAGTAAGGAACCTTAGCTTTAGCCGCTGCGGCTTGCTCAGTTAAGATCGACTCCATGACCTTGCCCCGGGCGATAGCGACGGCTGCATTGGCTTTTTTGGGCGTGACTATGCAAGCGCAGAACACGTCCTACCTCGGCTTCGACCGCAACGACTATCCCGGCGATGCGAACCTCGCGGCACTGCATCAGACTTTCTCCTACGCTGGATACTGGCTCAACAATCCTCCCGGGGAGAAGACGAACACATGGCGCGGCCATCGGGCCGCTGTTGAATCCGCCGGATTCGGATTTCTGGTCCTGTTCAACGGACGCCTCTACGCCGACCTGAAAACCGTCGCCCGCGCCACGCGCCTTGGCCAGTCCGATGCGCGGGCTGCCGCCGCGGCCGCGAAGCGCGAAGGGTTTCCGGCGAAGACCATCATTTTCCTCGACCAGGAGCAGGGCGGACGCATGCTGCCCGAACAGAAGGCTTACATCTATGCCTGGGTCGACGGCGTTACCGCTGCCGGATTTCGCGCCGGAATTTATTGTTCCGGCACGCCCGCGCCGGATGACGACAACATCGTCACCGCCGAAGATGTTCGCCAGAACGCCGGCGGCCGCGACATCACTTATTGGGTCACCAACGACGCGTGTCCGCCCGCGCCGGGATGTTCTTTTTCCGGGAATTCGCAACCTCCATCCCAGAGCGGCGTGTCATTCGCCGAGGTCTGGCAGTTCGCGCAATCGCCGCAGCGCAAAGACATGGCCGGCCACTGCACCAACTACAGCCACGACGGCAATTGCTACCCGCCGGAGATGGCCACCCAAAAGCTTCACGTCGACGTGAACTCGGCGACATCGGCCGATCCCTCGCACGGCCGAACACGCTGACAACGAACTTCTTTCACGCGGATTTGTGCGGATATGACCGGCTTCGTGAAACTCGCGAGTTACCTGCCGAAATCTTCACGAACATTTACCATTCCTTGATGAAAATGCAGAGTAAACACGCGATGAACACGTCTGAATAGCGAACCGGTTTCGATCTTTCATGTACGTTGCGACGCGAGTTGCAAAGGAGAAATCGAGATTATGATCAGCCACTTCAAAGCAGCCACTCTTCATTTCGCTTTGGCAGTCCTCCTGCCCTGCTTCGCAGTCGCCCAGGCGAAGCAGTCGCCTGCGCCGCCCGCGCCCATCCCCACGCAGATTTTCACTGCGAAAAAGGCTTTCATCGCCAACGGCGGCGCCGATGAGATGGATGAAGATAATCCGCACTTCAGCGGAGGGCCGGATCGCGCCTACAACCAGTTTTACGCGGGCATGAAGGGTTGGGGTCGATACGATCTCGTCAGCTCGCCAGCCGAGGCGGACCTGGTGCTCGAGATCAGTCTGGACTCTTCCGCCGTTGTGCTCAATACCAAAGGCTCTCCTTACACTCCTCAGTTTCGCTTGAAAATTCGCGACCCGAAGACCAATGGGTTGCTATGGAGCTTGAATTCGCGTGCCGACTTCGGCTTCGGGCAGAGTGCGAGCGACAAGAATTTCGACTCGGCCCTGGACCGGCTGGTGAACGATTTGCGGATGCTTGGAGCGCAATCGCAGCCTGCAGTGGGCAGCGCGAACAGGCCGTAATCCCAACATTTGGGGCGGTCTGAAAAAGCGCAGTCGATAGTGTACTCGCGGCCAAGCGCGAGTGGTTCACTCCTCGGGGGTGGCGTGCAGTAGAATAGAAGCATGTCGGACCGCACCTTTACCCTCGACGAATCTCAGTCTTTGCTGCCCGTGCTCGAGTCGCTGCTGCGCACCGCCATCTCCGCCAAGAAGCTCATGGACGAATTCGAAGCCGAACAGCAGGAGCTGCATCGCCGCATTTTCTTGAACGGCGGAACCTTTCTCGACGTGGTCCCGCTGGCCCGCCGCAAAGCCGAGCGCGCCAAGGCCGAGCAGCGCGCCAAAGATGCTCTCGCCGAAATCGACTCCATCGGCGTGCAGGTCAAGGATCTCGACATCGGCCTGCTCGATTTCCCCTGTGAAGTCGAGGGCCAGATCATTCTTCTCTGCTGGAAGCTGGGAGAAAAGTCCATCACGCACTGGCACGGCACTGAAGAGGGATTTGCAGGCCGCAAGCCCATCGACGAGCGCATCGCCCGCGCCAGGAAAATCAATTAGTCGGCCCTGCCCCGTGGTTGATCCGGCCTCGCGCCGATTCGCCGCTTATCGATTCAGTCTCTTCATCGATCCTGCCGCGCGGCCCGTTCCCGCGGGACATGTCCCTCGGATCCGTCCCTCCGATCCGTCCCTCTTGATCCCAGGGTCCGCCAACTTCCTCATTCGAGGTAATTTCTTGCCAGCAACATTACCCGAGGGCCAGGGTTTACATGCAAAGAACGGAAAATTGCGCCACACGTGTGCATTGGCTTCGGGTTATGATTCTGGACGCCGTTCAACGGCCCGGGTGACAGGGGACAGAGAAGTAAAGGGGACACAGGTCAATGGAGAGGAATCGGAATGCGATTGATGGCCGCCTGACGTATCGAAGCTTGATCTATCGAAGTGCAGCTCGCTGGCTGCTGTTAGGGATCATCGTGATCTCGTTTTCTGCGGCGTCGTTTGGGCAGATCGGCGTGGGCGTTTCCGTCCGCATTGGCCCACCCGCGCTGCCGGTTTACGCGCAGCCGCTCTGCCCCGGCCCCGGCTACCTGTGGACACCCGGCTATTGGGCCTGGGACGATGATGGTGGCTACTACTGGGTGCCCGGCACCTGGGTGCTCGGGCCGGTCGGTATGTTATGGACTCCCGGCTGGTGGGGCTGGGGCGGCGGACTTTACCTCTGGCATCCCGGCTACTGGGGGCCGCACATCGGTTTCTACGGAGGCATTAACTACGGATTCGGCTACGGCGGCGTCGGCTTCGTCGGCGGCGAATGGCGCGGCGGCACCTTCTACTACAACCGCTATGTCACCAACGTGAGCGTCACCACGGTGTCCCACGTCTACAACCGAAGTGTCGCGATGAACGAAAACCATGTCGCGTTCAATGGCGGCGAGGGGGGCGTAGCCGCGCGTCCTACTCCTGCGGAAGAGGCGGCCGAGCATGAGCAGCATACTCCAGCTTTGGCCGAGCAGACTCAGCACCAACAGATGGCCAGCCAGACTCGCGCCAACTTCGCCTCGGAAAATCACGGCAATCCGGCCGTCGCGGCGACCGAACGGGCGGGCGACTTCAGCAGCCGCTCCGCGGTAGCGGCTCGTTCCGCCGGCGGCGAGTATCACGCCCCGGCCATGTCGCCCAGGGAAGCGCGGGCGTCGTCGCCAGCCACGAATCGAGGCAGCTCGAACGACGGATTCCGGCCGTTCACTCCTCCTTCCAGGAGCCAGTCTTCGGCTGCCAGCGAAAATCGGAGCGAGTCGTCAAGAACCAGCGAATCGCAGTCGAAGCCGAGACCGCAGAACTCTCACAAATCGAACCCCGCGCCGCGCGGCAACCACAGGTCAAGCCCGCCGCCCAGAGAGCGCGGCAAGGGCCGGTAGAATCAGGGAGCGACACCGGGAAGGGCCCGACTTGAAGCCGGGCCTCAAGGATCGTTATCAGCAGAACGCGGCTTCGGCCGCTAGGACTGCCAGCTTTTCCCTGCAAGCCCGGTTTCGACCGGCGTTCTATCCGGGTAGCGGATTGCTCGCAGCAGGGACGATTGGCAGGGATGGTTCCGCTGCACGGTTCAGGTACTAGAGTGCGGCTTGCGCGGAATTCATCTCTGCTACAATTTTTTGAAACCGCAAGGCAGCGAAACGGGATCAAGAACCGGCGGGGCACCCCGACGCCGTTCGCGAGCAGGTGCTGTTTGCGACGTACAGACAGGGAGTTACGTAATAAAGGGGTCACGAGCAAGGAGTATTTCCGATATGTCGTCCTCGAAATCTAATTTCCGCTTGATGGGCGCCATCGCCGCGCTCGCCGCCCTGGCCTTTGCCGTCAGCTGCCAGGGATTTTTTCCGCCGGCTACCTACACGTCGATCGCGATCGAGCCGACGCCGCAAATTCCCCTGTCATCGACTCAGGGGCTTGAGGTCTGGGGAACGGATAGCGCGACCGACACCACAGCCCAGATCACCAGCGGCGTCGACTGGTCCGTCGGTACGGGCTCAACTGGAAACGCGACCATCACCGATACTGGGGTTGCCACGGGGACTGCCATCGGCTCGATCACGGTGAACGCGGAGTACGAAGGCCTGACCACCAGCGCAACCGGCGTGGTCTACCTGGCCAACATCAGTTCCATCTGCCTCAGCACGGACAACACCAGCGGATCGTGTTCGGCATCCCAAGAGACGATATCTAGCTCGGAAGGCGGCCAGGTAAATCTCTACGCGATTGCCGACTATACCAACAGCAACAGTCAAACGTTGCAAGACGACATCACGACCAGCGCAACTTTTACCGTCAGCGGCCCGGATACGACCGATGTGACCTGCACGAACACTTCGTCGCCCGCCTCCTGCGTCGTCACCGGCGGCAGCGTGACTACGACTGGCACCTATACCATCACGGTTACGTACCCGCAGACAGCCATTACGGCTACAAATACGATCATTGTGGACTAGCTGCGACGGCGGGTGGCCCGGCTCTTCGGCGGCTGGTTTTCGAATCCGCAGCGGGTCGAGCGGCCCGCTTCCCGTTGCTTTAATCTCCACCAAACGACGCCCCATTTTTCGCAAGGGACGCGAAAAAACGGGGTGCCCATCCCCTATCCCAGCAACTTTAGTTTCTCCGCACCGGCAGCGCGGCGCAGGTCTTCGTCCAGCGTAGCGAGCGGCAGGGCGCGCCGCAGAGCCAGTTCCAGATACGCCGCATCGTACAGAGTCAGTCGATGGCGCTCGGCTAGCCGGAGAGTCATATGCCAAGCTTGCTGGTGGGTGTCGCCGTCCACTTGAATGGGGAGTTGCGCCAGATCGGCGAGGGTGCCATCGCGAAAAGCCGCGCTGTGACGTTTGCGCCGGATGCCCATCTCCAGAAAATTCGCCACTTCCAGTCGCCAGATGCCCGGCACCCAGGCACCGGTCTGGCTGAGCCGATCGAAGACCTGCCGCACTGGCTCCGTGGTTTCGTCACAATAGACCCAGGCCAGCGTAACCGAGCTGTCGAGAACCAAGCTCATGCCAGGACGCTCACGGCCGGCCCTGATCCCGCAGCTTCTTAAGCACAGGCCAGTCGAAGGCTTCTCTCGGCTTGTTATTCTTGAGCCGCCTCGCCCGCTCCCGGATCCGGTCAAATGCCGCCTGCGCCTGACTCTGGTCCACGCGATTCCCGTTGGGGACGAGCCGGGCGACCGCTTTGCCGTGGCGCGTGATCACGATCTCTTCGCCACGCTCCACGCGGTCGAGCAAACTTCCCAGCGTATTCTTGGCCTCAAAAGCACCAATTTCGCTCACAACAGAACCTCCCTATCAAGCTAGCTTAGTCTAGCTTAAAAGTCGACTCGTAGGCACAAGAATTCGCTGACTCTGGCCTCTCGACAGCCGATCCTTGGGGCTAAATCGGAGCTTACATCTCGGCTCCTTGGCGCGTTCCCTAAGTCATTTGAATACAATATTTTACCCGCAAGTTATTGCAGCTCTTGGGATCCTTGCCCATTTTTCCCGCTAAATGGAGGACGCCAATCGATCGGAAGGGAGGGGTGGATATCGAAATAGTAATCTTTCCCGAAACCAGTCACAAACCCAAGAGTTCCACTTTCCCCAACACCATCCGTAACATGTCCCACCAGCCGGCCGACCGTATGATCGTAACTTCAACGACCGACGACCAACGATTAACGAGCGACAATCGGCGACCGACAACGACCGAAGACCGAAAACCGAAGACCGAAGAGTAACCGTTCATGTCCGACATACGCTGCATCGGTATCGCCACTGGAGGCGGGGACGCTCCCGGCCTTAACGCCGTCATTCGCGCCGCCACCAAGGCTGCGATCCTCGAACACAATTGGAAAGTTATCGGCATTCCCGATGGATTCGACGGCCTCATATGGCCGGAGAAATCGTTCGAGCTTACCCTCGACCGTGTCAGCGGAATTCTCCCCCGCGGCGGAACCATTCTCGGTACCACCAATCGCGGCAATCCCTTCAGTTACATGTCCGAGGAAAATGGCAGGGAAGTCGTGCGCGACATCTCGGACCAGGTCATCGCCAACGCGAAGAAACTGGGCATTGACGCCATCATCACCATCGGCGGCGATGGCTCGCAGAAGATTGGCTACGAATTGTTTCAGAAGGGCCTGAAGATGGTCGGCGTGCCCAAGACGATCGACAACGATCTTTCGGCCACAGAGCTGACGTTCGGCTTCGACACGGCGGTGCACACGGTCTCCGATGCGATCGATAAGATCCATACCACCGCCGCGTCGCATCATCGCGTGATGGTTGTCGAGGTCATGGGCCGGGACTGCGGCTGGATCGCGCTTGCGAGCGGAATCGCAGGCGGCGCGCATGTGATCCTGATTCCCGAAATTCCTTTCACCATCGACAACGTCTGCAAATACATTGTCGATCGCGAGAAGTCGGGCAGAGACTTCACGATCGTGGTGGTCGCGGAAGGAGTCAAGCTGGACAGCGAATTCACCGAGCAGCGCCGCGCCAGCACGGTGGGCAACCTCATCGGCAACGCCATTGCAAATCGCGCCAAGAGGGAGGTGCGAGTCATCGTGCTGGGGCACATTCAACGCGGAGGTACGCCTTCACCCTTCGATCGTGTGCTGGCCACCCGCTTCGGAGTTGCCGCCGTGGAACTCATCGCGAGCGGTGAATTCGGAAAGATGGTCGCTCTGCGCGCCAGTTGCATCGTAGCCGTCGACATGGCCAAGGCGATCGGACAACTGAAGGCCGTCCGGCCCGATGGCGAGTTGGTGCACACCGCGCGCGCGATCGGGATTGGGTTCGGAGACTAGGGAAATTTTCGATTTTCGATTTCCGATTGCCAATTGGAAATCCACGAGCTGAGACTTCTGCATCGGCAATCGACAATCGAAAATAACCTGCCCTACTCCTTCATCACCGCGTCAATCGTCGAGTAAAGCTGGCTGGCCGGTTCCTTGACTTCCACGTAGGGTCTGCTGGGGTTGCGGTTGCTGACGATGTAGACCGTGGGCGTATGGTCGAGCTTGATGGCCTTGCCCAGGTCGCGGTCGGCGTTGACGAGAGCCGCGAGCTTGCCGCCCGGATCGATGATGAAAGGAAAGTCCACTTTGTGAGCGGCGGCAAACTTCTCGGCGTAGCCGCGCAGGTTCTGGAGATTGATCTCCAGCTGGTTCGAGAAAACATAGTCGCGAAACTCGTCGCCCATTGCCTTGGAGTGGGTATCGAAGAAGCGAGCCATCACCGCCGCCTGATACGACCAGGGATGCCCCGGCAGCGGAAAATCGTGGATAACCAGCGGAATCTTGTAGGTCTTTGAGGCCTGCTCCACCAGCGGCGAGACGCGCCGGCACATGGGGCACTCCAGATCCTCGAAGATCACGATGGCGTATTCCGCTCCCTTGGGCGGACGAAAGACGGTCTGAGGCGTATCCTGCGCCGGTGCGGGCAGCACTGCGGCAAGCACGATCAGTGACAGGACAGGCAGAAAAGTGAAAAGACTCCGCAGCGTTTTCATTGGTGTCTGAGTATCTTCCTCACAAAGTGTTCGTAGAATGCTATCCAAGGTCGGCGCAAAAATTCCAATTTTGCCAACTCATGGGATCTGTTCTTTACCTCAGAATCTAACCTATGGTACCCGAGGTTGGTTTCCTCTGTCTTGGGGTTCAAGGGTCGGGAGACGCGCGACGGGCAGAGGAGCAAAGGGTGTAAACCTCCGTGCGAAGAAGTGGGGCAGACAACGCGTTATAGTAGAGGCAGACCGGATTTTATTACTGGTTCGTCGTCTTCTCCTGTAATCGTGAAACTGCTGGGCTCATCGCGAATCGGCTGGTTTTTCCTGACGCTGTTGTGGACTGCGATCCTTATGTTTTCCGCTTGCGATCGCGGCCGTCAACGCGTGCTGGAAGTGGCATACGTTTCTGCGCCGCAGGCCGCGCTGCGCGATCAGGTGGCCGCGATTTATAACCGCGTCGGGAATGTGAAGAATGGCGAGCGGGTCGATGTGCTGGAACACGAGAAGCGCTTCGCACGTGTGCGCACCGGAAGCGGCATCGAAGGCTGGATTGAGGAGCGCTTTCTGGTCGACCAGAAAACTTTCGACGGCCTGCAGAAACTGACACAGGACAATCAGGACGATCCCGTGCAGGCGCCCGGGGTTCTGCGCAACGAGACCAATCTGCACATTACGCCGGGGCGAGAGACCGAGCACCTTTACCAGTTGGCAGCGGGCGCGAAAGTCTCCATCCTGAAGCGGGCAACGGCGGAAAAACAGCCAGGCACAATGTCGTTCAACCGGCGCGAAGTTTCCGAGATCGTAAAGTCTGGAGGGAAGATTCCCTCGGGACCTGTGCTCGAGGACTGGTGGCTGGTGCGTGACCAGAGCGGCCGCGTGGGATGGGTTCTGGCGCGCATGGTGGACGTGGACGTCCCGCTCGACATCGCCGAGTACGCCGAGGGCCAGCGCTTCGTCGCCTTTTTCGTGCTGGACGAGGTGCCGGACGGAGACAAGAAGGTCCCGCAATATCTGTGCGTGCTGACCGATCCCCATGATGGCCTGCCTTTCGATTTCGACCAGATCCGAGTTTTCACCTGGAACGCGCGGAAGCATCGCTATGAAACCGCCTACCGCGAGCACGGCCTCGATGGCGTGCTGCCGGTCACGATCACGAAAGAGAGTTTCGACAAGGAAGGAATGCTGCCCGTTTTCATCATTCGCGTGAAAGACGACGCGGGCAACGTGACCGAGCGTAAGTACAAGCTGAACACGCCAATCGTGCGCCGTGTGCTGGCTCCCGGAGAGGTGCAAGCCAGTTCGGCGAAGCGGCGCCGGCGCTGACGGATCGCTCCCAAGGCGAGCCCAGAAGTTTCTAAATTCCATATTCTCATCGCTAATCTCTACTGATTTCGGTATCGCAGTCCGTTTCCTGCAGACTAAAGCATTGAAAACAAATTGTTTGTTCTGACCGGTGTTTGGATCGTCAGTTGCATTGTGGGCAGGTGCGTGTGTACGTGTTGGCAGCATCAGGCGTTAGTTTCCGCTGACGAGAAAGCCCGCACTTAGACGGGCGAGGCAAGGCGGTCTTAAGGGTTCTCAGTTCCCAGCTCTCACAAAGATTTGACAGATCTTGAAGCAATACCAACGGATCGCGCGATGGCTCCCAGGGCAAAGCCCTGCCAAGGCGCAGCGACCCGAGTCTGAGTGACGATATCTCCAAGGAGGCAAGAAATGCGATTTACAACATTAATCAGGCTGCTCGCGATGGCCGCGGTGCTGGCCCTGTTAGTGCCCAGCGTAATGTTGGCGCAGAGCACCCTGAGCGGCGCCATCAGCGGAACCGTGACCGACCAGAGCGGTGCAGTTCTGCCCGACGTGACGGTTACCCTGAAGAGCGTATCCAAGGGCTTTACGCAGACGGCCAAGACGAATGCCCAAGGCGCGTACCAGTTTCCACTACTGGAGCCAGGAGCGTACTCGATCACCATCTCGGCTCCCAATTTCAAGACCCTGACAGCGACCACGACGGTCAGCGTTGAGCAGAACTCGATTGTGAACGCGAAATTGGAAGTCGGCGCGGCCGGAACCACCGTGGAAGTGTCCGGTGAGGCTCCGCTGCTGCAGTCGGAAACGTCAGAAATCTCGACGACCTTCAATGAGCGCGAAATTGCCGAAGTGCCCAACGGCGGCAACGACATGAGCTTCATCGCGCAAACTTCGCCTGGAGCAGTCATGAACACGGGCGGCGGTTACGGCAACTTCTCCATCTTCGGGATGTCGGCCAGTTCGAACCTGTTCACGTTGAACGGCATGTATGACAATGACCCGTTCCTGAACCTGAACAACTCCGGCGCCACCAACCTGCTGCTCGGCCAGAACGAAGTGGCGGAAGCGACGGTTGTGACCAACGGCTACTCCGGCCAATACGGCGGTTTTATCGGCGCCAACATCAACTACATCACCAAGTCCGGTTCCAACAACTGGCACGGCAACGCCAACTACTTCTGGAATGGCCGGGCGATGAACGCCAACGACTACTTCCACACCAACTTTGCGGATCCTGCGAACGACGAGCCCCGCGGCTTTGTGAATGCCAACCAGTATGCTGCCTCCTTCGGCGGGCCGATCTGGAAGAACAAGGCCTTCTTCTTCTGGAACTACGAAGGATTGCGCGTGATCATTCCGGTGTCAAACAATCAGCTTCACGGGCCCACGCAGGACTTCGAGCAGGCGATCAACGACAATCTGACGGCCATTGGTCTCCCTGAGTCGATCCCGTTTTATAACCAGATGTACGGATTCTGGAATAATGCAAAAGGATACTCCACGGCAACGCCGGGCTATTCGGGTGGCGATGCTTTGGGCGACCCGACAGGGTGCGGCGGCCTGACCTACACCGACAACACCAGTGCTGTCCTTCCTTACGGAACGACCTTCGGAAACGTAACTGGTGGTCTGCCTTGCGTTCAAACCTTCAATAACGTAGTCGGCAACTTCACGCACGAGTACTTGACTTCGGGCCGGTTCGATTTCAACGTCACTAACAACGACAAAGTCTTCGTCCGCTTGCAAGAAGACATCGGAACTCAAGCTACCGCTACGGATGCCCTGAACCCCATTTTCGACTCCACAAGCTATCAGCCGGAGTATCAGGGGCAGATCAGCTGGAACCGCCCAATCGGAACCAAGAGCGTGAACAGTCTGCTGTTTGCGGCGCAATACTATCGCGCCATCTTTGGTCCGTCCAGCCTGAGCAACACCCTCGCTGCTTTTCCGACCACGGTTGAACTCAACGACAATTCACTTACCACTGTCGGTGGGGAGGACTTCGTTTGGCCGCAAGGTCGGAACGTTACCGGATACCAGATCGTTGACGATTATTCTTACAACCTGAGCACCAAGCACACCCTCAAGGCTGGTCTGTACTTCCATCGCAACCTGATCAGCGACCACGACTACGGGCTATTCACCAGTGGGTTGGCAATTCCTCTGTCGCTGGACGACTTCTACTACGGCGGCGTAGGCAGCGGGGCCAGCGATGGCGGTTACACTGTGCTGCTGCAGAACTTTGCCAGTTCGCTGGACCAACCGATCAAACTGTACCAGTTGGGGTGGTATGTGCAGGATGAGTGGAAGGCGAGAAGCGACCTGAAGCTGACCTTCGCCTTGCGCATGGACCACAACTCGGTGCCGAACTGCGGCACCAGTTGTTTTGCGCGCTTCTCGGGTCCGTTTGCTGACGTGGCGGACTCCACAGGAGGCACGGCCTACAACCAATCGATCGTGACCGGCCTCAGCTCGGCTTTCACCGGATTCACCAAAGTCGCAGTCCAGCCCCGCTTTGGCTTCTCATGGTCGCCGTCGGCGCTGAAGAACACTGTGTTCCGCGGTGGAATCGGGATATTCATGGATACCTTCCCGGGGCAGATTGCTGATGCCCTGTCGGGAAACGTTCCCCTGCTCAATCCGTTTACCACCTACGGAGCCAACCTCTCCCCACAGGAGAACGAAACATCGCTCTATCAGAGCCCCGTTTTCTCCACTCCCACGCAGCCTTACTACGCCTCAAGCAACAACTTCACCGCGGCGTCGAACTCTAACACCGCGCTGGTTCAGGGATTCCCGAATGGTGCAACATTGGCCAGCCTTCAGCAGCAGACCAATGGGTTCTTCACGCCGCCCAATTTTTCCAACCCCGGTCACATCGTGGCTCCGACAACGACGGAGTGGAACTTCGAAATCCAAAAGGGAATTGGGAACAGCACGGTATTCACAATCAATTATGTGGGCAACCACGGAATTCACGAGACCGCGCTGTTCAACGGGGTCAACGGATTTTGTCCTACCTCTCTGTGCCCGAACGGCTGGGTCGGCTTGCCCGCTGCAGCGCCTGATCCACGCTTCACGACGGTCACCGAATACAACACGGTGGGCGTTTCGAACTACAATGGTTTGAACCTGACCGTCCAGCACCGGTTCTCTCGCGGATTGCAGGGGCAGTTGAACTACACCTGGGGCCACGCGATCGACGAAGTCTCCAATGGCGGCTTCAATCCTTTTTACGATCCTTCGACCGGAGCCGGAACCAGCATCCTGAACCCGGCCGACGATCAGAACCTCCGCGAGTTCAACTACGGCAATGCCGACTATGACACGCGGCATTCCATCACCGCCAACTACGTATACGAGATTCCAAAAGGGCCGACTGAGTTCCTGAAGGGCTGGCAGCTTTCGGGTACGGTATTCTGGCGGACGGGCTTCCCATATACGGTTACAAACTCCGGCGTCACTGGCGAGCTCAGTCCGTTGGGTTTCGGTGGGCCTGCATTTGCCAATTACTCCGGACCGAGCAGCCATCCAACTTGCAGCGGCCCGGGACCGGGCGGATCGCAGGATGTCGGCCCAGTTGCATGCATCCCTGTGGGCGACTTCCCCGATGTCGGCAATGCTCAGAACCAGTTGGTGACAGGGACGATGAACCAGACCCGCAACCAGTTCGTTGGACCTCGTTACTTCGATACGGACATGACCATCATGAAGTACACGAGGATCCCGCACTGGGAGACGGCGAAGGTGGGAATTGGAGCGCAGTTCTTCAACCTGTTCAACCATCCTAACTTCCAGCCGCCGATTAACGACATCAACAATGGCACTTTCGGCGATGTGCTGGGAACGGTGAACCCGCCCACCAGCATTCTGGGATCGTTCCTGGGCGGCGACGCTTCGACGCGGTTGATCCAGCTGACGGCGAAGTTCAACTTCTAGGATTCAACTTCAACCCGGGCCAGCGGAATCTGGCACAGGCGGCCTCGACTGAGGCCGCCTTTTATTTTTGCAGGGTAGGTCGTGCAGATAGAGATCCTTCGACTGCGTAGCCGCTCCGCTTCGCGGGTCGCCACTACACTCAAGACGACAGGGCGGAAATGGCGGGTTACTGCGCGACTTCTTGCCGGAGGCGTTTGGACAGCTTCTCTACCTTCTTCAGTTTTTGAGCGAGATCCTTGGACAGCATTCCCTTCTGCAGTTGTTGCAGGTCCGATTGCAAGGACGCGCTCAGAGCCGCCAGTTCATCAGCATCCTGATGAATCGCGGCCAACTGCGCCTTCCGGGTATCGAGCTCGGGAGGGCTGTCGGGCCGCATCATCTTGCCGCGATTCCACATCCATTGATCGGCGCGACCTGCGATGGTGCCCTGCTGGCAGAAAAGCGGAACGGTGGCGAAAAGAAGAAACAGGGAAACGAGACGGGTGGGCATGAAGACCTCCCGAGCACAAAGGTTGAGGCGGAGTGTACACCCGATTCGGAGGGAATTCGAGGAAAAATCTTGGGGCGGGGAAGGCGTCCCGCGCCCCGACTGTTACCAGCGACCACTACTCGGCGCGACTATGGCAGCGGATCAATCGAAGGAGGGTTCTTTGTTATCGGCGTGTACCGGGAACTCAAAGACCTGAGCTCCAACCGTGACCTTCAAGATGTAATTCATTTTCTTCTTGTCCTTCTTGAAAGGGATATATCCCTCGACATTTGCGCCCGGAGCGATGGTCTTCTGGGTGAGGCCATTGTCCCGAAGCCATTGCGCCTGCTGGGCGGAGTAGGCCGCAACCTGTTTCGAAACCTGCAACTCTGAAACGGTGGGCTGGCACTGGGTGGCGACCATATTTTCGCAGTGGGCTGAGGATAATTCCTGGGACTTGGCCTCGCCGAATTTCTGGATGGAATTAGCCGCCTTGGCGGCGACCTCGGCACGCACAGTCTTATCCTTCTCATTGATCAGGATTGCCGACTGCGGATCGAAATTGATGGGCGCCTTGCCATCGTTATAGATCTGGATCCAGACCCGGTTGTATTCCGTTTCTTTGATATCGGAGAGACTGACGAAGACGTGGGCATCGGCGGTCTTCAGGCCCTCGATCTGAATGTCGTTCTTTACTTCAGACGTGGCGTTGGGCGCGCCTTCGGCCCAGCGCAGAGAGCCGGAGGAATGGCCCTGAGAGAACGCGGCGTTGGAGGGAAGCAGCGCGAATGTCAGTACAGCACAGAGAAAACTACCCTTCATTTTTCAAGTCTCCTTATGTTGGTTGCTCGCCCCACGGAGGAGGCCATTAGAGATCGACCTTGTGAAACTCCCGGAGTACGGATCGAAAATCTGCCGAATGCTTGCGAGAATTTCTGTCTTCCCCGCGGCATCGCCGACGCTAATCATAGGAAGGCCGCTTGTTCTGCGCGCTCACCGGGAACTCGAAAGTCTCGCTGCCAACTGTGATACGTAGAATGTAGTCGGCTGGTTTCTTATCTTTTCTGAAAACGATGGCGCCCTGAGCCTCCTCGCCCGGGGCTAGCGCCTTACGCGAGAGTGCGTTATTGCGCACCCATTCGGCCTGCTGGGCGGAAAACGCGGCGACCTGTTTGCCCATTTGGACCTGACTGTCGTTAGCCCCGCAACCGGCCCCTCCAGCTCCAATACTCGCGGCATGTGGCACAGGGGATGAGTGGCCCGATGACGCCATCATGTTGCAGTTGGCGGAAGACATCTCCTGAGACTCGGCTTCGCCGAATTTCTGAATGGAATTGGCAGCCTTGTCTGGAACCTCGGGTCTTACGGTCTTGTCACCCTTAAGGAGCAACGCAGACTGGGGATTGAAATCGACCGGCGCTTTGCCGTGATTCGAGATTTGCACCCAGACACGGTTGTATTCGGTTTCTTTGACGTCCGCAAAGCTGACGAAGATGTGGATGTCGTCAGTCTTGAGGCCTTCGATTTTGTGGTCGTTCTCAACGTCAGAAGTGGCGTTGGGCGCGCCTTCCGCCCAGCGCATCGGAGCGCTGTTTTGGGCGACGGCGGCGGATAATCCCAGCAAGAGGGTGGCAGTCAGGGCAGAAGATAAAGATCTCATTTTCATGCTCCTTGTGCTTTGTTTCCTGAACGTCGAACGGGGCCGAAACTTGCGTGGAGACGACATTTTACACCTTTCCACCAGCTTCCGAACCCGCCTGATCGACGATAGTTACGGCTGAGGGCGAAAATTCGTCTGGATTTCACGATCATGCCTCGGCGGGAGCAATGAGGAATAGGCCGCGTTCCGCGGCGGAGGCTTTGGAACGAAGAAGACCGTATTTTTATTTCCCGAAGATCACCGTGCTCGAGAAGTGGGAACTGGCCGCCATATAGAACAGCAGCGGGACCGACAGGAAGAAATTCGTGCGGGAGGCCAGGAATGCCTGACGGGCTAGCGCGGCGGCGTTGGCGGGAGGCGTGCCGGCCAGGGTTCCTCGGATTACTTTCTTGTTGTTGGGCCAGATGATGCCCCAGACGTTGAATAGCATGACGATGCCCATGCCCCCGCCCACGCCGATGGCCAGGACGTGGATGTCGTCTCCACCGACGGGGGTGTGGTTCACGAAGATCCAGCCGGCGGCATAAACCAGGATGGTGGTGATGATGCCAAGGACGTAACCGCTCAGGGCAAGCTTCTTGATGAGCATGAACAGGATGAACCAGACGCCGATCCAGAGCAGCAGGAACAGGCCGATGGTGCTGCCTGCGCCGCCCCCTTGCCGCTGGGCGTCGGGGCCAATGTAAGCCTGTCCCCAAAGTGCCAGCCCGACGAGAACCGTGACCAGGGCGCTCCAGCGAAACCAGTTCAGGGCCGGGAGGGTGAGGTTCTGAAAAATTTTGGGCTTGGCGGCCGCATCCACTTGCTTCATAAATGGGACGTTGATCAGGTTGAAGAAATAAAGCAGGCCGACCCAGGTGATGCCGGCCAGGAAATGGAACCAGCGCAGGAGGAGTTGCGAAGCTTCTTTGCCGGTAATCGTCGGCATGACAGATGCCGCCACTGCGACTAAGTGGTGCATGGTTTTCCTCCGCCAGATTTCGAATGCCAGGTTATGGGGCTCCGAGTGCCTGATGCGGAAGCGACTCGGCTAAGAGACCACCAGCTGCCACGAAACGCCAGACCGCGACGGCAGAAAGACCGTGACTCTCCGACTTTGCCAGGAATCCTTGCGGGCGTAACAGCGGCGCTGAGTCGAGGCAAGTCTGCACTTTGGCTGCCGGATCTGTCAACCGCAATTGTCGGCGAGACTTTGATTGGAAACTTCCTTTGGCCAAACTTACAGTTGAAATGCAAACCGGATCGCCGTATCGTTGTCACATTGGCTGCCCGGCATGTTCTGCATGAGTTGAACCTGCGCGGCGGCGTTTCCCCCCTTGTTCCCGAAGGCTGCGGGAAGGCTTTCAGGAGCATGATGTGGTTCGGGCCTGCCTCTGGCCCAAAAATGGGCAGGCTATTGTTCGCACATAGAGGAGATCGGCTATGGATAGCAATAAGCCGGCGCAGAACATCCAGGATTCCTTCCTTAACACGGCCCGTAAAGAGAGAGCGAGCATTACGATTTATCTGCTCAGTGGGGTGAAGTTGACGGGCCGCATCCGCTCTTTTGACAAGTACTCCGTGGTGCTGGAGGCGAACGGTCAGGAGCAGCTCATCTTCAAGCACGCCATCTCTACGGTGGTGATGGGCCGGATGTCGCCGGCCCATGGACCGCATGTGGCGCATGGCGAGAAGGTCGGCGCCGGCGCTGTGGCGTCGTCGACGGCCGCGGCGGTGAGCGCCTCAGGCACTGAAGGATAAGGCGTTTTCAGCTTGGGAAGTCCTCATTCCAAGAAATCCCGCGAAGCTGCGCGCGCGCGCGGACGTGTGCCTCTGGGCACCGATACGGTGCGCGACGAACCGCGACAGGAGCGCGCGTTTCTGGTAGGCCTGGATGCGCGGACGCGCAAGCGTGGGGCGAAGGCCGCAGTGACGCCGCAGGCCGTCGCGGCGCGCGATGCGGCCGAGCTGCGACCGGCGGGGACCGCAGTTGCTGCCAAGCTCGACGGCAAGCCCAGCATTCCCGAGTTTGATGCCGAAGAATCGATTGCCGAGCTGCGTACATTAGCCGAGAGCGCGGGCGCGAAAGTTGTCGGCGAGGTTCTGCAGCGGCGCGACCGGATCGATCCTGCGACGTTGATTGGGGCGGGGAAGCTGGAAGAGATTGCCGGCGCGGCCGCCTCGGTCGACGCCGACGTGCTGTTGTTCGATCACGACCTCAGTCCCTCGCAGCAGCGCAATATCGAAAAGATTGTTCAGCGGCGGGTGATCGACCGAACGCAGCTTATCCTCGACATTTTTGCCCGGCACGCACGTACCCGCGAGGGCCAGTTGCAGGTGGAGTTGGCGCAATTGCAATACATGCTGCCGCGGCTGGCTGGGCACGGGGTGGAGATGTCGCAACTCGGCGGCGGCATCGGCACGCGTGGTCCTGGCGAGACGAAGCTCGAGACCGACCGGCGGAAAATTGCGCGGCGGGTGCGGCACGTGGAGCAGCAACTGGAGAACGTGCGCCGCATTCGGGCGCAGCAGCGGCAGCGGCGCGAGTCGGCTCCGGTGGCGACCGTGGCGCTGGTGGGATATACGAACGCAGGGAAGTCGACTTTGTTTAACGCGCTGACACGGGCGGGAGTTTTATCGTCGCCGAAAATGTTTGCGACGTTGGATCCGACGATTCGTGGCGTGGATTTGCCGTCGAAGAGAAGAGTGTTGCTGTCCGATACGGTGGGATTCATCCGCAGCTTGCCGCACACGCTGGTGTCGGCGTTTCGCGCGACGCTCGAAGAGGTGCAGCGGGCGTCGCTGATTCTGCATGTCTCGGACGCGAGCAGCCGGCTTTCGGCCGAGCAGGACGCGCAGGTGGAAATCGTGCTGAAAGAGTTGGAGGCGGAGAAAAAGCCGCGACTACGGGTGATGAATAAAGTCGATCTGCTGGATGAGGAAGTGGCGAAGAGTTTGATCGCCGATGCGGCGCGCGACGGGAAAACCGTGTACGTGTCGGCGGTGGAGAACACGGGGCTCGACCGTTTGCTCGAGAAGATCGACGCGATGATTGAAGAAGATCCGGTCAGCCGCGTGCATCTGCGCGTGCCGCAAACAGAAGGCAAGATACTGGCGCTGCTGGAAGCGAAGGCGCGAATTTATTCGCGGAAGTATAAAGATGGAGCAGTGGAGCTGGAAGTCGAGGCGCCAGAGTCGGTGGTGAGAAGGGTGAGGGAGCGGGTCGAAAAATGAGCCTCGCGTCGCCGCAACCAATCCTGCCGTAGGTTGTTTAGCGGGCGCGACCCGCGGCTGTTATGAGAGGCGGAGCGAGGGTGTTGATCAGGTCCGCCTCCTCGCTTTTTCGCGCTCGCTCATCCGAATTAAGGTGAGCCAGTATATGCGTAGCGCCGAAACGAATGGCTGCCTGCTCCGCATCAAGGCTCGCCAGCCGCTGGCTTAGGCTGGAACTCTGACCTATGTATACCGCCTGCCACTTTCCTGCGGCGTTGCGCTTAGCGTAGATGTAGTTCCCGGGCTCATCCTTGAACGTTGTGTTGATCGGGTATGCCAAATAGGTATATTGGCCCAACCCGCCGCGTAATTCGACCGTCTCGATAGTCACGACTCCCTCATCATAAACCGTTCCTAGTAGTCCGGTACAGAAAGGCGCATATTACAGAACTTCGCAGAGCCCTCAACATCGGGAAAAAGCGAGCGGTGATTTATGTTCATCCTGTTCAGCGCCCGCAAGATCTCGAACCGATCGCCCTTTTTCTCCGGCACCACGATCTTTACCAAAGTTCTGTCTGTGCTGTTCCCCTTGAAATGGCTTCGGACCCATTTCTCAAGCTCAACGCCTGTAGTACCCCGAGTGAAAAGACCGCCTTGGCTTACGAGTCTTGCATTCTCGTCTGTCTCGGGAGTGATAAAGTCCACAACGTTAGGTCGAGCCGGGCTACCAACTGGCTGGTTCTTAGCGATGCCGTCGCACTTCAGATCGACAAGAGGTCGTGAGAGGGCAAAAACCGCCCGCGACCCATTCTGAGTTCTTTCAGGCTCTTCGAAAGCAAAGTAAAGCGCGACGAAGGGTGACTCCGTCCAATCCAGCAGGGGCGTCCATAGCCCATAGTGCTGTCCCAGCGCCCAACGGGCTGGCTCGCCAAGCACTTGGGGATTTACGCCACGGCGGGCCCTTGCCGCGAGCTGAAACTGCTCAAGATGTCGAGCAGTGATCCGGGCGCTGGTTGCTGTCGGCCCTAGTCTCTTCAATTCCCTGTCGAGAGAACTTTCCAGACCCCACGAGGACATCCGCTGACCCCGAAAGACATAGTTCTGCGGATTGGGCAGCCTGCGATTGATGTATGGATAAAAGTCCCGCCACGAGGCAAGCTTGACGTGTTGCACTCCACTGGCGATTGGCGAAAGGGACGCTTTGGGTTTCCTTCCCATTATCGGACCGTCCAACTGGCCCACGCACTTGGAAACGATCCCAAAATCTAAAGCCGCCCCATCCCGAGCTTTGCAAACGCGGGAGTCTCCTGAATGCGAGTTTACAATTTAAATGGGCCGGCAACCAAGAAGCGGTGACATTCCTTGGCTATCGGCCCATTCGATCCTGAATTGGATCGGAGGTGATACCTTTATGCTAATCCTGTTTACAGCGAAGTCAAGGACTATATGCAGAAATTTGCGAGACGGTACGCGAACCGGAGCGTGAGGAGCGGCTAAAGGATTTATTTTCTAGGCTTTGCGAAAAGGGCGGAGGCGAAGAGAATAACTGCTGGATAACATTCGAGAGTATAGCGCGGCTCGGGATTTTCGAGAGTTCCCAGGAAGGCGGAGCGCAGCAGAACGAAGAGGAGAAACAATCCCACGCCAAAAACATAGCGGCTGCGCAGCAGGCCCCCCGCCGCCATAGCGACATAGAGCAAGTTGATCAATCCGAAGGCGAGGCTGACTGAGAGCCAGACGGGATCGTCGTTGAACTCCCACCAACGCGGGTCGGAAGGAAACAATTCGGTGCGCGGACGCAGCCACATGTCGGCGATGCGCAGCGCGGGCAGCCAGAAATAATACCGCAGCGGCGCGGCCTGAATGCGTGCTGCAGCCAGCGCCGCAAAGCGCGCGTCGAGTTCGGGAGTCATGTCGAGATCGTGGTTGTAGTCGGCGAAGAGCGCGGTGGTCTCGGCTCGCTGTTGCGGCGAATCGAAGGCGCGGCTGGGAAGGCGCGTGATGTCCAGTGCTGTTCCCGGAACGTTCCAGTAAATCTCCTGCACGGAAACATAGTCGGCCATCCAGGTTTTGGTCCAGCGGTTGAAGCCGGGCATGGGCGATTCGTCGGAATCGTTGGCATAGCGCGGCGCCAGCGGCTCGAAGCGATGCAGGGTATGCAGGTTGCGCAGCGTCCACGGAATGAGCGGCGCTGTGGCGCCGACCAGGACGAGTGTTCCGGCCCACAGGATTGATCTGGGCCTGAGGATGGCATTGTTCGGCTCATCCCGGCTTCGAAAAAGCAACCACAGCAGATAAATGCCGATCGCTCCCAGCAGGATGCCGCCGTCGGGACGCAGGAGGATGCCGGCGCCAACCGAAAGCCCACAGCCGAGCCAGATCAGGCGGGGATTTTGCTGCGTCTGTTCCCCTCCGGCTCCAAGTGCTCGGCAGGCCAAATTCAGCGCCAGCGTGGTGAAGAAAATCTCCAGCGTCTCGGTGAGTGCGGTGGCGGAGTAGTTGGCGAGAAACGGGCAAAGGCCCGCCAGCAGAAATGCCGCCCGCGCGGCGCGTTCGGAGAGCATACGCCTCGCCATGTCAGCGATCAGGAGACATGTTCCCAGATCGAAGAGCACCTGCACCAGCAGGACCGCGCGAAAATTGTCGATGCCGAAGGCAGCGAAGATGGCAGCGAGGAAGGCGGGATATCCTGGCAGGCGCGAGAGCGTCGGCATGATGATGCCGGAGTCAGTGATGCCATAAACGCCATGCCGCAGCCAGTTTTCCGCGATGTTGGCGTAGAGGCGCGAGTCGTCGACCACGCCGGGAAAGCGGAACACCAGAAACAGCCGCAGGCCCAGAGCGGCCGCGCCCGCGGCCCAGAAGAACCGCGCCTGCTTGCGCATCAGTTCTCGCACCCGTTTCGTATTCCGTTCCAGTTTTGCGTGCAGAGCAAGTTTTACGTCGAGCGAATGATAGCGCGTTTGGATGCGTCTGGCGCGGGAAAGTGCATGTTATGATGCACAACAGAGACTCACCCTGGATCATCCAAGAATGCATCATCCAAGAATGCATCACCCAGAAATTGACCGCGTGCCCCCTGCGGCATACGATAAAAGATTCGCTCGACCTGCCGCTCAACGCTAGTTCACTATGTCTGAACCTGTCTTCTATGATCCGCGACGCGCCCGGTGGAAGCGCCTGCGGCGCCTGCTCGACGTGGTCGCCGTTACCGTCTCCGTATTGATCGTCTTTTTTGTCTATAGTGCTCTGCGCGATGAGCCTCTACCGGAATTGCTGTTCTCGCCACAAAAGCGGGCTTTCAAGGCGCTCAAGGAAAGCGAGCGGCAAAAGGCTCGCGACCGGCTCAAGAAGATCGCCGCACGCTCTCACCGCAAATCGAAATTAGCGGCGTCGCAGGTCAAACTGAATCAAGAAGAAGGGATTCGCGCCGCCTTCTACGCTCCGTGGGACGCAGCCAGTTTCTCATCGCTGCGTTCTTTCGCGCGGCAGATCGACATGCTTTATCCGGAGTGGCTGCACGTCATCAGCGCCGATGGGCGCGTGCAGGGCATTGACGAGCAAACCGGCAAGTTTTTTGACGTAGTGCAGGGCAACACGGTCCGCCCGGTTGACGACCAGGTCATGCCGTTCCTCGACGCCGAAGACCCGAGCATGGAAGTCTTCCCCATGGTGAACAACTCTGACGGCGCGAACTGGATGCCCGCGGTGGCTGATTTTCTAAGCGACCCGGATGCGCGCGCCTCGTTTCGGCGGCAGATCTTGCAGTTTCTGTCTTCCGGGCGTTTCCACGGATTGATCGTTGACTTCGAGGCCTTTCCGCCCAGCGGGCAACCCGGATATATCGCCCTGCTGCAGGGATTGTCCAGCGATCTGCACGCTCACGCCATGAAGCTCTACGTGGCGGTGCCGCCGCACAGCAACGAGTATGACTATCGGGCGATTGCCGCGGCCGCCGACGGCGTGGTTCTGATGAACTTTGACGAACATTACCCCGGCGCCGCGTCCGGGCCGGTAGCCTCTCAGGACTGGTTCGATCAGAACCTGAAGTTTGCCGAGACCGTGATCCCGCGGGAAAAAATCATTTGCGCGATTGCCAACTACGGGTACGACTGGGCGCTGAAACCGAAGACCGGTACCCTCCCGCCGGGCGAGCACGACTCAACCGTAAGCGTGCAGGATGCATGGCTGGCGGCGCGCGATTCGGAAGAGGACGTGTCGTTTGACGACGACGCCATGAACCCGCACTTCAGCTATCTCGACGAACGCGGAGTGCAGCACGACACCTGGTTTCTCGATGCAGTGACGGCGCTGAATCACATGCGACTGGCGCAGACCCTGGGCATTCAGACGTTTGCGCTGGTGCGACTGGGCAGCGAAGACCGCTCGCTGTGGCGCGTGTGGGATGTGCCGGGCGATCCCGGCGCGGCGGACAAATTAAAAGATACTCCGCCTGGCGCCGACGTCGATATGGAGGGGCAGGGTGAAATCTTGCGCATCGAAGATCGGCCGGCTCACGGCATGCGCGATCTGACCGTCGACGCCAACAGCAAGATGATCACCGACGAAGTCTTCCAGACTTTGCCGGAACCTTATCGTGTGGGGCGCTATGGCTACAGTCCGAATAAAGTTGCGATCACCTTTGACGACGGACCCGATCCGGAATGGACTCCGAAGATTCTCGACGTGTTGAAGGAGAAGAACGCCACCGCGACTTTCTTTCTGATTGGCATCCAGACCGACAAATTTTCCGGTATCGCGAAGCGGATTTACAACGAGGGCAACACGATCGGCAACCATACCTTCACGCATCCCGACGTCAGTAATATTTCCTCCACATACATGAAGGTGGAGCTGAATCTTACAGAGCGGCTTTTCGGCAGTTTGATGGGAGTTCGCGCCACGCTGATGCGTCCGCCTTACGCGATCGATGAAGAGCCGGATACCGCGGACCAGGTGCGCCCGCTGGAAATTTCTCAGGACATGGGCTACATCACCGTCGGGAACCGGATCGACCCCAACGACTGGAGCAACAATCCCCGGCACTCCGCCGAGCAGATTTCTTCGTACGTGCTGGCGCATCTGCCGCCGTGCCGGCCGGACGATCTGCGGTGCGGCAACATCGTCCTGCTGCATGACGGCGGCGGAAATCGTGCTGAGACGGTTCGGGCGCTGCCCGCCATCATCGACGGAATACGGGCGCGGGGCCTTGAGGTCGCTCCGGTGTACGAATTGCTGGGAAAGACCAGAGCCGATGTGATGGCGCCTTTGCCCCGCGGCGAGCGCTGGGCGGCGCGGCTGGACCGGCTCGGGTTTTGGCTGTTCGATGCCGGCATCGTTGGCATTACCTGGGTTTTTCTGGTGGGCGACCTGCTGATGACGGGGCGTTTGTTGTTCATTGGAGCCGCCGCGGTTTATGACCGCGTGCGCGAAAAAATGTTGGGCAAGCCGGCGGAAGTTGCGTCCTACCGGCCGAAGGTCGCGGTGCTCATTCCGGCCTACAATGAAGAGAAAGTGATCGAGCGAACCGTGCGCGCGGCGCTGAATTCCGATTATCCGAATCTGCGCGTGATTGTGATCGACGACGGTTCAAAAGATCGCACACTGGAAGTTGCCCGTGATGCTTTTGCCGAAGAGGCCGCGGACGGCAGTGTTCTCATCCTGACCAAGCCGAATTCCGGTAAAGCCGACGCCCTCAATTATGGGATCGAACACATCGGCGATGCGGAGCTGTTTGTCGGCATCGATGCGGATACGATCATCGCGCCCGACGCGATTGCGCGGCTGGCGCCCCATTTCGTCAATCCCAAAGTCGGCGCCATCGCCGGCAATGCCAAGGTTGGCAACCGCGTGAATTTGTGGACGCGCTGGCAGGCGCTGGAATATATCACCAGCCAGAACTTCGAGCGCCGTGCTCTCGACGTTCTGGGCGCGGTAAGCGTGGTCCCGGGAGCGATCGGCGCCTGGCGTGTCTCGGCGGTGCGCGAGGCGGGAGGCTACCACACCGATACGGTTGCCGAAGACGCCGACTTGACCATGGCGCTGCTGCGCCTCGGTTACCGCGTCGAATATGAAGACATGGCGCTGGCCTACACTGAAGCGCCGACCAACTCGAATGGCTTGATGCGCCAGCGTTTTCGCTGGTCGTTTGGCATACTGCAGTCGGTCTACAAGCACCGTGGAGTATTCGCGCGCAAAGGCGCTCTGGGATGGGTGGCGCTGCCCAATATTGTCGTTTTTCAGATTTTGCTGCCGCTGGTGTCGCCGCTCATCGACATCATGTTTGCGCTGGGCACGATCTGGTATTTCATCCAAAAACACTTTCATCCCGACTCGACCGACCCGGAAAGCTTCCACAAACTCGTGGCATTTTTCTTCGCGTTCCTGGTGATCGACTTCATCGCGTCGGCGATTGCGTTTGCGCTGGAACGGCGGCGTCCTGACGATAAGGAAGACATCTGGCTGCTCAGCCAGGTCTGGCTGCAGCGGTTCGCCTACCGCCAGCTATTTTCGATTGTGCTCTTCAAGACTCTGAAACGCGCCCTCGAAGGCCGCAAGTTTGCGTGGGATAAACTGGAGCGCACGGCAGCTGTAAAGTACGTTCCGGCGGAAAATCATAACCATGTGAACGTGCCGTAAGCCTGCTCTTACCGGAACAGCAACTGCGTGAACTCCACCAGGTTTCTCCGCCACACCATCCATGTGTGCATACCCGGCGTTTCGATGTCGGTATGCTGCACGCCCTTCGACTTCAGCCACGCGCGCAAATTGCGATTCACCGTGATGAGGTGGTCCTCGGTGCCGCATGCGATCCAGAGCAGGCGAATCTGTGAGTTTGCTTTCGCGTCGAGGCCGGGAAAGTCTTTCTCAAAATCGTCTGGAATCCCGCCCGAGCTGAACGCGCCGATCCAGGCGAATCTGTCGAGATTGTTCAGTCCGGTAAGCAGCGATTCCGATCCTCCCATCGAGAGCCCGGCAATGGCGCGCGAGTTGCGCTCGTTCATGGTTCGATACTCAGTTTCAATCCGAGGCATGACCTCGGTGAGCAGCGCTGCCCGGAACTTGGAGAAATTCTCGTCGCGCACATCGGTGTGGCTCCAGGCGCTCCAGCTCAGCCGGATCATTTCCATCGTGCCGTAGCCGAGCGGCATGACGACGATCATCGGCTTCACCTTGCCCAGCGCGATCAGGTTGTCGAAAATCACGTTGGCATGGCCGACGGCGGTCCATCCGCTAGCGTCGTCGCTGTAGCCGTGCAGCAGATATAACACCGGATATTTCCTCTTCGCTCTAGCATCGTAGCCCGGCGGCGTGTAGACGTAGTAGTCGCGGTCGTCGTTTGCGACAGACGATCTGTAAAAATGATGATGAATTTCGCCATGCGGCACGTCGTTCAGTTCCCAGGGAACCGACGCGCCTCCGGGAACATGCACCGCATTCGCCGGCGTAAGAAAGTTCGGCACGAGCAGGTGGTTGGAAGGATCAAGCGAACGCACGCCGTCTACGATCACCGAGTATCCGTAGTAGTCGGGAGCCAGCGGCTCGGTAGTCACGCTCCATACGCCCTGAGCGTCCTTCTGCATGGCAATCGGCTCGGCGCCTTCCCGCGCCAGCTTCACCTCGACTGCATTCGGAGCCCGAAAGCGAAAAGTAACGCTGTTATCGGAGTGGACTTCGGGCGAGACCAGCGGGGGCGGCGGCTGCAAAGGCAGAGCTGGCGCGGTCTTCGTTTGTTGCGCCGACAGCAGACTACAAAGAACAAAGCAGAAGAAAACGAAAAAGACTGATTGACGTTTCATCGTCGTATCCTCTAGAGTTCGCAACCCGGGTTTCCTCACCAGCCCTCCGAGGCGCAAATGGCAGGAGCGCTCGTTGCGGGTCGCGGCGAACCGCCTTCGGAATAAGCCGCACTTGATTCTGCGTTTCCCGCGCTGATCTCGCAACCCTCGCGCACCCTCGCATCCGCCAAGGTTTCATTGTCCAGACTGTGGTACATAGAGGCGGCCGAGAAACAACTGGGAGCAATGCCGGCCCGGCAAGCTTTTTCGAAGTTCTCGATCGCCAAAGAGGTGTTCGTGGCGGTGCCTTGTCCGGAGCGATAACACTCTGCCAGCCCGCTGCAGCCCCGCGGCCAACCTGAGCCACAGGACTGCTGAAATAGACGGAACGCGAGCCCCGGATCCTTCGCCACACCCTGACCGGCGAACGCCAACGATCCCAGCAGGAAGCAGCTCTCGCTGTCGCCGCGATCGCAGGCAGTCCGAAAAACCCCGCCATTGCCCACAGACACCAGGCGGAAAACCTGGGCGCATCCGCTCGATACGCCGAGTTCGCAGCTGTGAGCAAAGTTCTTGGCCGCCTCAGCCGGGTCCGCGGGCAGCATGTGGCCATCATCCAGAGCAACTCCCAACGCCATGCAGGCCGAGCCTGAGCCGTGATAACAGCCGATCTTCATCTGCCGAACCCACGACTCGCAGGCCGCGCCGTTTCCTCGCACGCAGGCCTTACGCCAGAATTCGGGGTCGGCGCCGGGGTGATGGCCGCCCAAGAAACCAGTCGCGGACATTACTGCAAAAAGGCAAATCCACACTCCCATGTGGCCAAGGTTCGCCCGCCCCGGAGTCCAGTCGGGAAGGCGCAGCTTCCGGAAGCGCTCCGCCAGGGCCAAGCTGAGCCGGTCCAGGGCTCGCACCGTCAAATTGAGTGGCGGAACGCAGAGCAGCTTGTCATAGAAAGTCGGAGCTCCCATCCAGCCCAGAAGCCAATACAAACCGAATACCGTAACGCCATACCCCGCACCAAACACTATTTTGCCGAAGCTTTTTCGCGGCGAAGTCGCCGGGTCCGTGACCAACAGGTGAAGACCAAGAAATACGGCTGCCGGTATATTCGTGTCGACGAAGTAGTAGAGTCCGGTTGCGTGAGTGAAAGCCAGATTCATCGCGTACAGCGAGGCAGCTGCTGAAAGTGTGACCAGCGTTACCGAAAATAAGCCCTGCACCACCAGCCCGAGCAAAAAAATCTCGAGATAGATATGCGGCGGCCGGTCGAATGAAACTGCAATTTCTTCACCCCAACTGATATGTGTGCTGTGGGTAACGATCAAGCCCACCGAGAAAACGAAAAGTGCGATCGCTGATGGATTAAAGATGTGGACGCGGCGCCCCTCGCGAGTCCAGGTAATGAACTCCTTGCATAAAACGCCCGTCGCCAGCATCAGGAATTGCAGGAAATACCAGTCTGGCTTGAACCAGAGAAACAGGTTTGTGCTCAGTACGATGGGAAAGGGGCCGAAGCCCAGGATCCAGCGGTCACGCCGCGACCAGCACACCAGCACATCCAGCGCATACACGAAGACCACTTGAGTGAGGATGAGTGGAACCTGCTGATACACCTCGCGCCAGTACCATCCCCAATACGCGAAAATGCAAGCGTGCATGGTGAGTTGTACATAGTGCACCGGCTTCGGGACGAACTCGTAGCGTAACTCTCGCCCGGCTCGGATGACTTCTCGTCGCAGGAAAAAGAGAAAGCACAGCAAGCTCCCTGCGGCGGCCCCGACGGACCACTCTAGACGCGGATTCCCATTGATGCCAGGGAGAAAAACCAAACAGCCCAGAAATAAAACAAGTGCGAATGCAAGCCGGAGCGGCGGCACGCGATTCGTTGAGGTTGCGGCGTGTTTGGTCCGAGTCGCCATCGCCCGATGTCTGTTTCTTGGACCTTTTAGTTATAACGTTTTTTATTCCAATAAGTGCGGAAACTTCTAAGCCGGGAAGCGGATGAATTCCAGATTCGGAGGTTATCTTTTCCCGGCGACGTCCAGGCGGGCTTCGGCACGCTGCAGCGCATCCAGCGCGCGCTCTACGTCGACGTTGGTGTCGCCGCTGGTGAGGCGCTGCTCGGCGCGTTCTTTGGCTTTGCGCGCGCGGTCCACGTCGATCTCCGCCGGGCGTTCTGCGGTTTCCGCAAGGATGGTGACTTTGTTGGGCAGTACCTCGGCGAATCCCCAGGCGACCGCGAGATGCTTCGCGGTGGAACCGGAATTGTCGCGAAACGTAATCTCACCCACCGCAAGTTCAGTGATCAGCGGCGCATGTCCGGGCATGATGCCGAGATAGCCATTCTTGCCGGGGATCTGAACTTCTTCCGCCGCCGTGTCGACGACTTTCTTTTCCGGCGTCACGATTTCGAGTTGAAAAAAATCTGCCATTTATCGTTGGTCGTTGGTCATAAGCTCACTCGCTTGTCGTCGGCGCTGTTCCGCTAACGACGCACGACGAGCGATCAACGACGGTTGTTACGCTGCCGCCTTCATCTTTTCCGCCGCTTCCAGCACTTCTTCGATCGGGCCCTTCATGTAAAACGCCTGCTCGGGGATATCGTCGTACTTGCCCTCGACGATCGCCTTGAAGCCTTTCACCGTATCCGCGATCTTCACATACCGTCCCGCGGCGCCAGTGAACTGCTCGGCCACATGGAACGGCTGCGAAAGGAAACGCTGAATCTTGCGGGCTCGCGCAACTGTAAGTTTTTGATCCTCACTCAATTCGTCGATGCCCAGAATGGCGATGATGTCCTGCAGGTCTTTGTAGGTCTGCAGCGTCTTCTTCACCGATTGCGCGACGTCGTAATGTTCCTGGCCGACAATGCGGGGATCGAGAATTCGCGACGTAGAGGCCAGCGGATCGACTGCCGGATAAATTCCAATCTCCGTGAGCGCACGCGATAGCACCGTAGTCGCGTCGAGGTGAGCGAACGTGGTTGCCGGCGCGGGGTCGGTCAAATCGTCGGCGGGAACGTAAATTGCCTGTACCGAAGTGACGGAGCCTTTCTTGGTCGACGTGATCCGCTCCTGCAGTTCGCCCATTTCCGTCGCGAGGTTGGGTTGATAGCCTACGGCGCTGGGCATGCGGCCCAATAGCGCCGAGACTTCCGACCCCGCCTGAGTGAAACGGAAAATGTTGTCGATAAAGAGCAGCGTGTCGGCGCCCTCGGCGTCGCGGAAATATTCGGCAACCGTCAATCCGGTCAGCGCAACCCGCAGTCGCGCGCCAGGAGGCTCAGTCATCTGGCCATAAATTAGGGCCGCTTTCGAATGCGCGGGATCACCCGGCTTGATGACGCCCGACTCCGACATTTCCAGCCACAAGTCGTTGCCCTCACGCGTGCGCTCGCCGACGCCGGCGAATACCGAGAATCCCCCATGCTGTTTGGCAACGTTATTGATCAACTCCTGAATAAAAACGGTCTTGCCCACGCCCGCGCCACCGAACAATCCGATCTTGCCGCCTTTCAGAAACGGCTGGATCAAGTCGACAACTTTCACTCCCGTTTCAAACATCTCGGCGGTGGTGGACTGCTCGTCGAACGCCGGGGCCAGGCGATGGATCGGCATCCGCTCTTTGTATTCGATCGGGCCGAGCTGATCCACGGGCTCGCCGATCACGTTCATCACGCGGCCGAGCGTGCCATGGCCTACAGGCACGGAAATCGGGCCGCCCAGGTCAATGACCTTCATGCCGCGCACCATGCCGTCGGTTGCTTCCATGGCGATGCAACGCACGCGGCCTTCGCCCAAGTGCTGCTGCACTTCAAGAATGACCTTGATCTCGGTGGGGACGTTGAAGCCTTCACTCACAACCTTGAGCGCTTCGTAGATTGGAGGCAGCGCGCCCTCGTGAAACTGTACGTCCACGGCAGGGCCTGCGATTTGAATGACGCGTCCTACGTTTTCTGGCATAAAACCTCGGCTCTTAGCTGTTAGCTCCTAGCTTTTAGCCCAATCTCGTTGCTGCATACGGAGCCCCCGCTACTTTACAGTGTCTTTCACGCCTAGGGCTCCAAAAACTCCCGCACTGATTTTCACCAGAAGCTAAAACCTAAAGGCCAATTAGCTGGAAGCTTCTTCTCACATCGCCGCCGCGCCGCTGACGATTTCGATAATCTCTTTCGTGATCTTCGCCTGGCGGGCGCGGTTCATGACCAGCGTCAGAGAATCGATCATGTCAGTGGCGTTGTTGGTGGCCGAATCCATCGCGGTCATGCGGGCCGCATGCTCGGCGGCTACTGACTCCAGCAGCGCTCTAAAAATCTGGATGCTCACATATTTCGGCAGCAGCGCGCGAAACAATTCTTCCGGCGGCTGCTCATAAATGTAGTCGACCGGCGACGTGCCGAACTGCGACGCAGCTTCTGGCGCACCTTCGGTGCCGTGCATGCCCACGCCCGCGCTTACTGCAGCTTCTTTGGCCCTCTTCTTTTCTTCTTCGGACATCTCCTCAGTCAGGCGCACGGCTTGTTGGCCGATTTCTTCGATGGGAAGGACTTGCTCCACCAGAAGCCGCTGCGCGATCACCGACTTGAATTCGTTGAAGACTACATATACGGCGTCGATCTCTTCGCGGCAGTAGCGGCCGATCACGTTTTCGGCCAGCGCGGAAGCCTGCGCAAATTCGACTTTGCCAAGAATGCCGATGTGCTCTCCTGTGATTTGCGTGGCTGCGGCGCGCTCCGCCGGTTCAGGCTCGGTTTCGACGGATTCCGCCAGCTCGGCCAGGCTGCGCGTCTGCACCTTCGCCGCCGGATAGCGTCGCCGCAGAAAGTCGCGGCCCTTGCGGCCCACGGCTTCGATGTCGATATTCTTCCCGGACTTCGATTCGAGGAACCGCATCGCGGCCTTCGTGATGTTGGCGTTGAAGGCGCCCGCCAGTCCCTTGTCGCCGGTCACCACGATCAGCAGGATATTTTTTTCTTCCCGGTGCGCCAGCAGAGGATGCTTGGGCTCGCCCGTCTCCGGATCATAAATTTCGGCGCGCGCCACCAGCGACTTCAGCACATTGGTCAGCATGTGCGCATACGGACGCGCCGCCAATGCACGCTCCTGCGCGCGGCGCAGTTTAGCCGCCGAGACCATTTTCATGGCCTTGGTGATCTGCCGCGTGTTGATCACGCTGCGGATACGGCGCCGGATGTCGAGAATGTTGGGCATTAGCCGTTGGTTGTTAGTCGTCGGTCGCCAGTCGTCGGTCGCTGGCCAAAATCAAACCTTGCCATCCTGAACGCAGCCGTTCTTCAGGCGAAGCGAAGGACCTCCGCCACTACAAGCCTCGCTACTTCGGCACTGCTTCTCGCGACGCCACAAACTGCTGCTTCGCTTCTTTAATCACGTTCTGCAACTGGTTCTTCAGCGTGTCGTCGAGAACCTTCTTTTCCATGATCGTCCGCAGCAAAGCGGGATTGGTCGAATCCACGTACCGATACAGTTCTTTCTCGAAGTCGCGTACCTGAGCCACCGGCAGGTCGTCGAGGAATCCGCCGGTACCCGCCATGATGATCAGAATCTGCTTGGAAAAGGGCAGCGGTGAAAACTGGTTCTGCTTCAGCAGCTCGACCAGCCGCTGGCCGCGATTCAACTGCGCCTGCGTGGCCTTGTCGAGATCGCTGCCGAACTGGGCGAATGCCGCCAGTTCGCGGTACTGCGCCAGTTCGAGTTTCAAGGTTCCGGCAACCTGCCGCATGGCCTTGATCTGCGCGCTGCCGCCGACGCGGCTCACCGACAGGCCGACGTTCACCGCCGGCCGCACGCCCTGGTTGAACAGATCCGTCTCGAGATAAATCTGGCCGTCGGTAATCGAAATGACATTGGTCGGAATGTACGCCGACACGTCGCCGGCCTGCGTTTCAATCACCGGCAGAGCGGTGAGCGACCCCCCGCCCATCTTGTCGCTCAGCTTCGAAGCCCGCTCCAGCAGCCGCGAGTGAAGATAGAAAACATCACCGGGATACGCCTCGCGTCCGGGCGGACGCCGCAGCAACAGGGAAATTTCACGATACGACGCCGCGTGCTTCGACAAGTCGTCGTAAATCACCAGCGCATGGCGCTTGCTGTCGCGGAAGTACTCGCCCATGGCGCACGCCGCATAAGGCGAAATGTACTGCATCGGCGCGGGTTCCGACGCCGACGCCGCCACGACGATGGTGTACTCCATCGCGCCGGCGTCTTCGAGAATCTTGACCACCTGCGCAATCGAAGACCGCTTCTGCCCGATCGCGTTGTAAATGCAGATCAGGTCGTTTCCCTTGCTGTTGATAATGGTGTCGAGCGCGACCGCAGTTTTTCCCGTCTGCCGGTCGCCGATGATCAGCTCGCGCTGGCCGCGGCCGATCGGAATCATGCTATCGATGGCTTTCAGTCCCGTGGCCATCGGCTCGCGCACCGGTTGGCGGTCGATCACGCCCGGCGCGATGCGCTCCAGAGCGATGAACTTGTCGCTCGAGATGGGGCCCTTGTCGTCGATGGGCTGGCCCAGGGAATTTACCACGCGGCCAATCATGGCGTCGCCTACCGGCACGCTCATGATTCGGCCGGTACGCTTCACTTCGTCGCCTTCTTTGATCTCGGTATATTCGCCGAGCAGCACCACGCCCACCTGATCTTCTTCCAGGTTCATGGCGATGCCGGCCACGCCGTGGGGGAACTCGAGCAGTTCGCCGGCCATGACCTTGTCCAGTCCATACACGCGCGCAATGCCGTCGCCCAGCGTGATGACCGTGCCGGTTTCGTCCACCGAGATCTGAGATTCGTAATTCTCGATCTGCTCGCGGATCAGTTTTGTGATTTCGTCTGCCTTGATTTGTGCCATAGGATCAGCTCTCAGCCTTTAGCCGTTAGCTCTTAGCTTCTCGTCCATTTGCAAGTTACGTCAAAAGTGTCTGGTCTTGTTCTCTGGCTTCAAATCCGGCATCGCACCGGTTCAAGCCAAAAGCTAAAGGCTAAGAGCTAATAGCTTCCTTAATCCTCTCCAATTGCCCTTTCACCGAACCGTCATAAATCGTGCTGCCTACGCGGACGACAGCGCCGCCGAGCAAACTTGCATCCATGCCAAAGTGCGCCCGCACTTTCTTCCCGGTCAGTTTTTCGACCTGCGCCTCCAGCCCTCGTTTTTCGGCGTCGCCCAGTTCGCGGGCGCTGGTAATGTTCGCCTCGGCGAATCCCAGGCGGGCGTCGAGCTCTTTCTCGAGTTGCTGAATGATGCGCTCCAGGAACGGAGTACGCCGGTGATCGATCAGCACTGCGACCAGGTTGCGCACATGATGTTCAATGCCCTCGCGATGCACGATCGCATCCAGCAGCTTACGCTTTTGTTCCGAGGGAACGGCAGGATTTTCCCACACTCGCCGCAATTCCGCGCTTTCCGTCAACAGTCCGGCAATCCGGCGCAATCCGCCGATGGCTCGATTCGCGTCCAGATGCGCATCGAGAACCACGTCGGCGAATGCTCGGGCGTACGTGCTGGCGACAGAAGCCAATTTTTAGTTCCCATCCTTTCGCCCGCCGGAGGCGTCAGCCGTGCCCAACTGGCCGGCGAAGTTGCGCACCAAAGCCTGGTCGGTAGCGGCGTCCACACGAATCTGCTTCTGCGCTAGCGCTACTGCCAGATCGGCCGCATGGGCGGTGAGCTGGCGCCGCGCCGCCTTTACTGCCGCAGCGATTTCCTGCTCCGCCGAAGCTACAATCTTTCGCGCGTCGTCCTTGGCGGCGGCTTCGATGCGTGCTTCTTCCGCCGCGCCTTCCTTTGCGGCGGCGTCGCGCATTATACCGATTTCAACATCCAGCTTCATCAGCCGCGCTTCGATGTCGGCCAGTTTGCGGCGTGCTTCTTCGCTTGCTTTCTGCGCTTCCTGCATTGCCTTCTGGATTGCTGCCGTCCGGTCGCGGAAGATTCCCGGCAAGTACTTGCGGCTGGCCCAGAAGGTGACGATCGCGATCACCACGAAATTCGAGACTAAGCTCAGCCAGTAGGAACGTTGCGGATTCAATCCGGTAAGCCGTGAGATGAAAAGCACCGACGGCGACTGCTTGAACTCGGCGAACTCGTCTTTCTCGACTCCTGCGCCTTCGTTGCTGCTGCGCGCCAGTTGACGGCCCGGACCGCCGGAATGGTGCGCGTGTTCGTTCGTCAACTCCGGCTTGGGTGCGGCGCCAGACTGCGTCTGCGCCTGCGCCGACAAAGACACCAGACCTGCGCTGCTCAAAGCGAACAACATCAGCACGCCCGTTCTCACCAGTGCGGATGTTGCGGCCCCGATTTTTCCCGGTAGAGTCATCGCATCAAAGTTCCGGAATCAGCATTCCGGAATCAGCATTCTGAAATCAGCATTCTGAAATCAGCATTCTGAAATCAGCGTCCCGCTCCAGCCGGCTGCAGCACGCGCCGGACAATTTCCTGCGCCAGCGCCGCCGACTCCGTCTGCAAACCTGTCTCGGCCGCGGCGCGATCAGTCTCAATGTCTTTCTTGGCGGCCTGCACTTGCGCCTGCGCTTTGCTGCGGGCTTCATTCACGGCCTTGCCGCGAGCCTGCAGCGCCGCCTGCCGCCGCGCTTCCTGCGCGCGGAATACCGCCGCACGCGCTTCCCGCAGCCGCTCCTCATATTCCGCGGTGCGCGCTTCGGCTGCGGAAATATCGGCCCGCGACTTCTCCACGGCGCCTTCGGTCTTGCTCCGCCGCTCGGCCAGCACCCGCTGCAGCGGCTTGTGCACAATCGCCGCGTAGAGCGCGTACAGCAATGCCACCAGAATCACCGTCGGCACTGCTCCGAGCAGTAATTCCCCTAGTTGACGGAGCGTTTCATCCATGTGGTGCTTATTGTAGACCGGAAAATGAGGGCTATAAAAACTGTTAAGTCTAACCTCCCAAGGAGTTTGGTGTCAACGCAGGCTTGGAGCCGGAAATGCCGGTTAACGAATTTTCAGGATCGTGGGATTGGTTTTGCTTCTGCCCGCGACGCTTCTCCGCTTTCCAGGAACCTATTCGAGCCCCGCTGTGGTCGGCCTAAATCCGCGTGATTTCGAGCATTCCAAGGATATTACGTGGGATGGAAAGATGCATCTTCCAAAATCTGAATCGAATGCTATGTCAGACCGCATTAGTCACGGTTGTTATGAGCCCCAAACCACTCAAAATTCGGCTTGAAAGTGGTGGTGCAACAGTTGCACAATACGGCCCCATCAAGAGCCCGGGGTCTCACGTCTCTGTCTAATTTCCTGGGCACACATTCCAGAGAGTAACGCCCACACGGGTGAAGGAGCGTCTATGCGTTCTGCCTCACGTGTAGTTGCTGTGTTGTCTGGATTTCTTCTGGCGTCTGCGATGATGTGGGCGCAGGTGGCCACAACGTCCGTCAAAGGGGCTGTGTACGACGCCAAAGGCGCAGTGATTCCACAGGCCTCGGTCGCCTTGGAAAATCACGCCACCGGCTTCTCGCGCAAGACGAAAAGCGATGGCCAGGGCGTGTACGAATTCATCCAGATTCCGCCCGGGACCTACACTCTGACCGCGTCAGCCCCCGGATTTGCCACGACAAGGGTTAACAACATAACGCTCCTGGTGAATTCTCCAGCAACGCAAAACTTTACTATGGAGATCGCCACAGCGGCCACCGTCGTAGAAGTGCAAGGACAGACCGAGTTGGTGAACACGCAGGACGCGTCCATTGGCAACGCATTCGACTCGAAGCAGATCCTCAATCTGCCGTTTGAGGGCCGTGACCCCGTGGGTATTCTCAGCTTGCAGCCCGGGGTGGCTTACGTTGGGGGCCAGAATGTCGACCAGTCATATGACAGCCGGGGAGGATCGGTAAACGGCGCACGCAGTGATCAAACCAACGTTACTCTCGACGGGGTGGACGATAACGACCAGAACCAGGGGTTAGCTTTTCAAGGAGTGCTACGCTCGACTCTGGACTCCCTGGAAGAATTCCGCGTGGCCACGAGCAACTCGAATGCTGATTCTGGCCGATCGTCTGGCGCCCAGGTTTCGCTTGTGACCAAGAGCGGAACCAATAACTTTCACGGCACGCTCTATGAATACAATCGAACCAGCCTCGGCGAGGCCAACGACTGGTTCAACGAGCAGTCGCAGGATGAAAGCGGCCTCCCGAACAAGCCCGGACAGTTGATTCGAAATACGTTCGGGGTTTCGCTCGGCGGCCCGATCATCAAGGACAAACTCTTCTTCTTTGCCACCTACGAGGGCCAGCGAACTCATGAGAATCTGCAGGTCACACGCACCGTCCCGAGCTTGCTGCTGCGGGCGGGGACCATCCAGTACCTTGATGGCAGCGGAAATTTGCAAGCCCTTAACCCGACGCAGATTGCATCCATGGATCCCAATTGCAGCGGACTGGGCACTTGCCCCCTCGGCCCGGGAGTGAATCCGGCGGTGCAGACCGTCTTGGCCACCTACCCCACACCCAACGCGACGAACTGCGGCGACGGTTTGAATTTTGTCTGCTACACATTCCCCGGGGCAGTGCCCTCGAAGCTGGACACCTACATCGTCAAGCTCGACGCCAACCTGACCTCACATCAAGCGGTTTTCGTGCGGGGCAATTTGCAGAATGATCACTTCGTGGATGCCACGGTCGGCAGCGCCCCTCAATTTCCCGGGTCTCCAGCCGACCTTACCAACAAGAACAATGTGAAAGGATTGGCGGTCGGGCATGTATGGACGATCGGGAACAATCTGATTAATAACGCTCGCTTCGGGTATACCCGACCCAACGATGGGTCCGCTGGACTGCAGAGCCAGCCGTTCATCACATTCCGCGGTCTCGACAACCCCGTGGGACAGAGCCCCACTGACATTATTCTCGCGCCCGTGTACAACTTTGTGGACGATGTGAGCTGGAGAAGAGGAGCACATACTTTTCAGTTTGGCGCCAATTGGCGGATCATTAACGACATCCGATCGGCCAACGACCTTTCCTTCCTTGGCGCGGATACGAATCCTTCCTGGCTGACGGACTCGGGGTTCGCCAACACCGGGCAGAGTCTTGACCCCGGTGCGTTCGGATTTGATCCCGTTGGGCCGAATTTTGAACAGTCCTATGATTTGGCAATGGCCACGCTGGCAGGGGTTATCTCCGAGGGCTTCTCCAACTACAATCGAACCAAGACCGGATCAGTCCTGGGCCAGGGAGTGCCGGCGCAGCGCCATTTCAAGTCAAACGAGTACGAGACCTACTTTCAGGATGCCTGGCGAGTACGTCCCAACTTCACGCTCACGCTGGGCGCGCGATACACATTGCTGCAGCCCCCATACGAAACGACGGGGCTACAGGTGGGCACCACCACCAGTATCCATGACTGGTTCGAGCAGCGTGCCGCCGCGATGCAGCAAGGCCAGACTTATGGGCCGCTTCTAACCTTCGCCCTCAACGGAAAGGCCAACAACGGGCCTCCCTACTGGGCCTGGGATTACAAGAATATCGCCCCGCGATTTGCCTTTGCCTGGTCGCCAAGCGGTTCTGGGGATGGTTTCGGCAGCAAACTGCTCGGCGGAAGCGGAAAGACCTCGGTGCGCGGTGGCTTCGGCATCTACTACGACCACTTCGGCGAGGGCATCGTCAACTCGTTCGACACGAATGGATCGTTCGGATTAACCACTCAACTCTCCAATCCAGCCGAGGTGCTATCGCCCGACACGGCCCCCCGTTTTGGCGGCTATAACGACATCCCCTCTGGAGTAATCGTTCCCGCCCCGGCTGGATCCTTCCCGATTACGCCACCGTCGTCACTGAATGGCGGAGGGTTCGCCATCACCTGGGGCATGGATAACAAGATCCAGACGCCTTATTCTGAGGTGATTGATTTCTCGCTCACTCGTGAACTCCATTCCGGTTATGTAGTGGAAGCATCCTACATCGGCCGGCTTTCTCATCACCTGCTGCAAGAGGAAGATCTGGCTATGCCGCTCGATATCCGCGATCCACAGTCCGGGATGGACTACTTTACGGCAGGAACCATGCTGTCGAAGGCCTACAACGCGGGTACGAACATACAAAGCCTAGCGCCCATACCTTACTGGGAGAACATGTTCCCGGGTTCGATCGGAGGCCCGGTCGGTGTATTCGGATGCGCTCCGGGTTCTTCAAGCTTCGCAGGCACCGCCACCGCTACGCAAAGCATTTATGACATGTGGAGCTGTTTTGTGGGCAATGAGACGAGTGCACTGTTCTATCTGGACCTGCCCGGCTTGATTAATTCCGGTTGCTTCCCCTCCTGCTCCAAGCTCGGACCTTACTCCTACTTCGATTCTCAGTATTCCTCGCTCTATGGCTGGCGCAGTATAGGGAACGCGGCTTACAACGGCTTGCAGTTGATGCTTCGCCACAAAGGCCATGGATTGGACTTCGATTTAAACTACACGTACTCCAAGTCGATCGACGTCGGCTCCAATGCGGAGCGCATCAACCAATTTCAGGGCGGCGGTTTCGCCAGCCAAGTCATCAATTCATGGGCACCTGCACAACTGCGTGGCCCGTCCGACTTTGACACCACGCACCAGTTCAATGCGAATTGGGTATATGAGTTGCCGTTCGGAAAGGGTAAGTATTTTGGCGGCGGCATGCATGGTTTGGCCCAAGCCGCATTCGGAGGCTGGATGTTTAGCGGTATCTTCCGCTTAACCAGTGGATACCCGTTCACTGTGGAGCCCGGACTGGGCTACTGGGCAACCAATTGGGAACTTACATCCGCCGACTTCCAGACTGGACCCGTCACGACGGGAAGGTATACCGATCCTAGTGGGAATCCCAATGTGTTTAAGGGGAATCCTCTGGATGTAGCCGGTTCCTTCCGTCTGTCCTACCCGGGAGAATCCGGGCAACGTAACGAGTTGCGCGGTCCCGGATATTTCGGCATCGATTCGGGTCTGGCCAAAGTTTTTCCAATTACCGAGAAGCAGAACCTCCGCTTCAGCTGGGAAGTATTCAACGTAACTAATACCCCACGCTTCGATGTGGGCAGCTTGCAGAATATCGGCAATAACGCGGTTGATATCGGGTCAACCTTTGGCGAGTACACCAAGACCATGACCACCCCTCGCGTGATGCAGCTTGCGTTGCGCTATTCGTTCTAGCAGTCGGCAGATGTCGTCTCGAAGGGGCGGAGAAATCCGCCCCATTCTGGCTGCAGTCGACCCTTGTTGGCTGTTTTGTTTCTGGCAACCGCGCCAGTCCGATCCCTACAGAGCTGCCTCACCCCAGCGGCGAGTCGCTCATGCGGAAGCGCGTGCGCACGTGCTCGGAAATCAGCTCAATCGCCGGCCGGTTCTGCACCGGGTCGGCCTGGGCCAGATACTTCATCGCCTCAACCAGCAGGCGTTGCCCGTCGACATAACGAGGATCGGACTGGCGCACTCTGCGTTTATTTCCCAGTTTAGGAGGGACTGTAATCGTAAAAACCTTGGCCATGAAGGAACCTAAAATGAAGTGGGGCCAGTATATCGTTCCCCTGTGCAAATCTCAGCACATTTCTTGCTCTTTGATTTCAATAACTTAACCGTGTGGTGTAACAATCTGCGTCTTGCTCGTGGTCTTCAGTTTGAAAATGCTGTCACTGAGTTTGTCTTTCGCTTGAATTGAGGAGTACTTGGTCAGCCGGTAGTCTCCCTGTGGCTCGATGAATTGCTGCTGCACTGAGATGCCGCGATCAAGATCGATCCAGAGAAAAATCTCCTTGAAATTATTGCGGACTCGTTCCGATTTGGGAACGAGATGCAGTTCGGCGGTCGCGACTCCGTCGATTTCCTCCGGCTTGACGTAAGTCACGTCGAACGCCTTGACCAGATCCTGTCCGCTGCCGCCAAAACCGAGAACCAGGTAGCTTTCGAAGTCGGTGGCATTCTTGCCCAGGTCGTAGACTGTAAGCTGGTCGACTCTGGGCAGATACATCTGGATCTTGCCGCCGCGGAAGAGCACAAATTTCGGTTCCGGCTTCAGCGTAGTCAGGCTGTCTCCATCCATTTTGACGTCGGCCATCATTTCGATATCTTTATCTCGGCCGCTGCGACGGTAGTAGATGGTGCCGGTCTGCACGTCATCGACTTCGCCAATCACTTTTTCGTAGCGGTCCCATTCGAAGTTGGCCTGAAGGGCGCGAAAATCGGCCGCGGCCGTATCCATTCTTTTCAGCACAGAGGCCAGGTCGGCGGGGCTGGCGGGCTTCGGCTGAGGCCGGGGACCGAAGCCCAGAAGGCTCCAGGCCATCACGATGGGAAAGAACATGGAGAAAACTTTCATGGGCAAGGGCGACTCCCCAGTCGCCTGCGGCTACTCTCTGCGCACCACAACTTTGTAGATCTGCACTTTGCCGTTGCGATCGGGCACCGCCTCATAACTCACGATCGACACTGCACCCGAAATCGGCTCGATGATCCGCAGCAACTGCTCGCGCACGGCGTGGTCGTCACCCGGCGTGACGGCGCTCGCCGAGACTTGATAAAGCAACCGGCCCTCGAGATCGGTTGTGACCTCTACTTCAGTCGGATGCGGATTGCGTCCGATCGGTTTGTCGTTGAATTCGATCACGCGCGGCGAGAACAGAACGAAAATCAGGATCAGCGTGACCATGATGTCGTAGTGGAGCGTGCCACGCTCGTATTGCCACAGAATGTATCCGCGAATTGTTCGCCAGACGGCGTTCATCGGCAAGGGCGCGCCGGACGGGATCGTATTGACTTCAGCTCTCTGCAAGTCTAGTGACCGCCTATTCTCTTGGCAACAAGGCAGCTTCGAGTTGTGAGTTTCGAGCTTCGAGTGGGAGTCTTTGAGCTCTTAGCTCGCGGCTCATAGCCTGCCCACGCTAGGGTTTGTCATTCCGAACCGGCCAAACAAACTTTGTCATTCCGAACCGGTATGAAAAGACCGGTGAGGAACCTGCTTTTTCATGCCGCGCCGCGGCCCCAGCCCGTGATACGACCCCGCAGTCCATCAGAATTTCTTCGGCGTAATCCGCTCCGCCCCAATATAAGCCCGCAGCGCCTCCGGAATCATGACGCTGCCGTCGGCCTGCTGATAATTCTCCACAATCGCCACCCACGTCCGGCCCACGGCCAGTCCGCTGCCGTTCAGCGTATGCACGAACTCGGTCTTGTTCTTCCCCTCCGGGCGATAGCGGATGTTGGCCCGCCGCGCCTGGTACGCCTCAAAATTCGAGCACGAAGAGATCTCGCGAAACAACTGCTGTCCCGGCAGCCACACTTCAATATCATACGTCTTCGCCGAAGCCGCGCCCATGTCGCCCGTGCACAACGCGACCACGCGGTAATGCAGGCCGAGTTTCTGCAGAACGGTTTCAGCGTTGCGCGTCAGCTTCTCGTGCTCGTCGTACGATTCCTCCGGCCGCGCAAACTTCACCAGTTCCACTTTCTGAAACTGATGCTGCCGGATAATCCCGCGCACATCTTTCCCGTACGATCCCGCCTCGCTGCGAAAGCACGGCGTGTAAGCAGTGAGTGAAATCGGCAGCCGCGCCTGCTCCAGAACTTCGTCGCGATAAAGATTCGTCACCGGAACTTCGGCCGTGGGAATCAGCCAGAGATCTTTTTCCCCATGCGGCACGCGGAATAGATCAGCGGCAAATTTCGGCAGCTGCCCCGTGCCATACATCGAATCCGAATTCACCAGACATGGCGGCAGAACCTCGGTGTATCCATGCTCGCGCGTGTGCAGGTCGAGCATGAAGTTCGCCAGCGCCCGCTCCAGCTTCGCGCCCAGATCCCAATAGACTGCGAATCTTGCGCCCGTGAGCTTTACCGCGCGTTCCAGATCGAGAATGCCGAGATCGGCTCCGAGGTCCCAATGCGCCTTGGGAGTGAAATCAAACTTCGGCGCCGTGCCCCAGCGGCGGACTTCGACATTGTCGTCGGCGCTATGGCCAACCGGCACGCTGGCGTGCGGAAGGTTCGGAAGACCAGCCAGAATGTCGCGCAGCCGCCCGTCCAGATCGCCAGCAGTCTTTTCCAAAGTCTGAATCTTCTCGCGCAGTTCCTTGGTCTGCGCCATCGCCGCCGTGGCGTCTTGCCCGCTCTTCTTTAATTTCGCGATTTCTTCCGACGCTTTATTGCGCTGGGCCTTGCTGGTCTCGGCTTCGGTAATAGCCTGGCGCCGCTGCGTGTCGACCTCGCGGAAGTCCTTCAGCACCACAGCCGGATCCATGCCGCGCTGGCGCAGCTTCTCTTCCACCAAAGGCAAATTGTCGCGAACAAAATTCAGATCAAGCATGGGAATTTATTACTCTATCGGAAAAGCGCCGCAGAATGCACGCCGTGGTGGGCAAAGGCAAAGCATCAACCACAAGGGTCACGAAGTTACACGAAGGGAACCTGTGAAGCCCTTCGTGAACCTTCGTGGTTTTATGGTTTTGCTGATTTCGCCGGCGCCAGCGACTTCAGATAAGCCACGATTGCCTGCGCGTCCTGCACATTGAAGCGGAACTGCGGCATCGGAGGACGCCCGGGCAGTCCGTTGTACGCGATGCCGGTCATCAGAAATTTGATGGCCGCATCTTTTTCCCAGCCGGGAAGTCCGGCGATATTCGGCGATTTGTCGGCCCAGACCGGCATGGGAACAGTCAGCTTGAAGTCGATGGGCGCGCCCTTCAGCCACTGCCCTTGGATAAATTCTCCCTTGTCGTCGCGTGGCGTATGGCAGTCGCCGCAGAGTCCAACGTCCTCGACCAGATACTTGCCGCGGGCTATCAGCGCCGCTGAACTTGGGTGTGGCTTCGGCTTCTGGCCCGCGAGTGCGGGAACCAGCAACAACAAGCCGGCAGTTATGCCGCAAACCAGTCTTCTCATCAATCGAGGCTCCTCTATCTCAAGCGAACTCGGCGCAAGGCATCTTAGCACTCCATTCGCCCCTCGGCTGGCGGATCAGTTTTGGCCAATACCCTCCGCCTGTGTAAACTACCTTCGCGATGAGATTGTCCCCCCGGTCAGCCGCACGCCTCACATTGCTGGTGATGTGGTTCGCCCTGGTCGGCGCCTCGGTCCGAAGTTTCGCCTCCGCTTACAACGGCCATCCCAAGCTTGTTGTCGTGATCGTGATCGACCAGTTCCGCGGCGACTACATCGAGCGCTATCGCGACCAGTTCGGCGACTCCGGATTTCGCTTCCTGCTCGATCACGGCGCGTACTTCCCCAACTGCAACTATAACTACGCCAACACTCGCACCGCTCCCGGACACTCCACGCTCTTCACCGGCGCGTATACGAACGGCCACGGCATCGTCTCCAACGAATGGTGGGACGAGAAAAAGAAGCGCATGGTGACCTCGGTGGAAGACGACGACACCAGGCTGGTAGGAGTTGCAGACAAAGTCGCCGGAGAAAAGATCGTCGGAGAAAAGTCCGCCGGAGACAATCCCGCGGCGGAAAAGCCCGGAGCCTCTCCGCACAATCTTCTCGCCGACACGATCGGCGATGAGTTGAAACTGGCCACCGAGGGCAAGTCTCGCGTGTTCGCCATTTCCCTGAAAGATCGTGCCGCAGTTCTTCCCGGCGGATTCTCCGCCGACACCGCCTACTGGATCGATCCGAAGTCCGGCGACTGGATCACGTCGACGTACTACCGCGACCAGCTTCCGCCCTGGGTGCAGAACTTCAACTCCACGCGCCCGGCAAAATATTGGAATCGTGACTGGATCGACGCGCAGGGCATCAAACTGCGCTCGACCGCGCATCGCAAGAGTAAAGATGGTTCCGAAGCCGGCTTCTACGAAGTCGTCGGCCCCACCAGCTTCGCCAACCAGTACGAATTTGAATTCGCGCGCGAACTGGTCGTCTACGAAAATGTAGGCCGCGGCCCGGATACCGATCTGCTTGCAATCAGCCTGTCGCCCAACGACATTCTTGGCCATCAGGTCGGCCCCGATTCACCGGAGATGCACCAGATGGCGCTCGATCTCGATCGCGACCTCGCCGACTTCATCAATTTCCTCGGCCATCAGATCGGCCTCGCCGACGTCTGGATCGCGCTCTCCGCCGATCACGGCGTTTCTCCGCTGCCCGAAGTCGCGAAAAAGCTGCGCATCCCTGCCGCCAATCTGGATACGGCAAAACTTGCGTCGCAGATCGATGCCGCCGTCTCCGCCAAACTTTCTTCCCGCCACACCACGTCATTCGTCAGGCTCGACTACCCGCTCGTCTGGCTCGACCAGGACGCGTTTTCCGCCCTCCACGTAAGCGAGCGCGAAGCCGAAGCCGCAGTCGGCGAAGCCATGAAACAGGCGGGAGCGCGCGGCTATTACACCAAGTCGCAGCTCGCTCTGGGCGAAGTTCCCAACACCGCGCTGGGACGAAAATATCTCAACAGTTATTCGCCCGAGGCCGGCTGGTACGTAATGGCCATCCCCGATATTTACACGGTAGGTCCGGGCAAAGGTACCGATCACATCTCGCCCTACAGTTACGACACCCACGTGCCGCTGCTGCTTTTCGGCATCCCGTTTCAGCCGGGAACGTATCGCACCAGCGTTGAACCGGTCGATCTCGCTTCCACGCTCGCATCCCTGCTGGGAATTAATGCGCCGACGCACTCCGTGGGCCGCGTGCTGACCGAGGCCATCGCGCCCGCAAACCGCTTCACGGACGGGTCCGACCGCCCTGGCCCTGGCGAGGGAGGAAAGTCGCAGCCATGACTCCCGATCTCAGTGTCAGCGTAGCCGGCATCCCGCTCAAGAATCCGGTGATCGCCGCCAGCGGCACTTTCGGCTACGGCGTCGAGTTCGAAGACGTTGTCCATCTCAGCAAACTGGGCGGCATGGTGGTGAAAGGCTTGTCGCAAGAACCGATGATTGGCAACCCCCCGCCCCGCCTGTGGGAGACCGCCGCCGGCATGTTGAACGCCATCGGCCTGCAGAACATCGGTGCGCAGGCGTTTCTGGAAGAGAAGCTGCCGCGCCTGCGCGAGATCAAAAACCTGGTCGTCATCGCCAACGTTTTCGGCTACACCCGCGAAGACTACGAGCACACCATCGAAATCCTCAACCAGGGCGAAGGAATCGCCGCCTACGAGCTGAACGTTTCCTGTCCCAACACCCAGCACGGAGGCCTGCAGTTCGGCAGCGATCCACGCTCGCTCGATGAGGTCGTCACCACCGCCAAGCGGGTGGCGCGTCGGCCGCTGATCGTCAAGCTCTCCCCCAACGTCACCAGCATCGCGCAGATGGCCTACGTGGCGCAGGAGGCCGGCGCCGACGCGCTCTCGCTGATCAACACCTTCGTCGCCATGGCCATCGACCCGGAAACGCGCAAGCCGCGCATCGCCAACGTCACCGCGGGACTCTCGGGTCCGGCGATCAAGCCGATCGCCGTGCGCATGGTCTACGACGCTGCCCACGCAGTAAAAATTCCCGTGATCGGCATGGGAGGAATCTCGACTGCCGCCGACGTGATTGAGTTCATGTTAGCCGGAGCCACGGCGGTCCAGATCGGCACCGCCAGCTACTGGGATCCCTGCGCCACCGAAAAGATTGTCGACGAACTGCAGGCCTGGTGCGGCGAGCGTGAAGTCGCACGCATCGCCGATCTCACCGGCGGCATGCAGTTGGAGTAAATGCACCAACTCCAAGGAGCGGAAGTGGAGAAACTTCGCCCTTGCGCTCATTGACTGCTGTCGATGGAATGGGATCTGGCGGCCCCTACCGTCCCCGCGCGTACCAGATCGACCCGGGAGACTTATAATCGCGTCCCTCGCCCCACACCGCGTGAGTCGCGCCATCGCTGTCAATCGCGAGGCCGAAATAGTCGCCGAAAGGAAACCGGAATCCGTTCGTCAGGATGTAGTCGTAGCCGCGAGCCGGGCCGGAAAGCAAAGATTCGGCGCTCCAGGTCGCGCCGCCGTTGGTCGAACTGCGATAGAACGTATTCCACAGCGGACGATTCGGATGTCCCGCTTCCGTCGCTCGCGCATCCATCCACGCGACGCGAACGTCGCCCGACGCGCCGGCGACGATCGCCGGGAAACAATGCTCCACGCCCGGCGGCGCATCCGAGACTTCCACCCGCGCCGACCAGCTGGCTCCGGCGCTGGTTGAAGAGGAAAAATACATGCGCTCCGGCCCGCCATTGCTCGATCCCGCATTCCACAGCGCATAGAGGGCGCCCGCCCCGTCCGATGCCAGTGCAATCTGCGCGCCGAGGTATCCGGTCTCGCAATTCTGCGCCGCGCAATCCGGAGGAGCGCTCGAAATATCCAGCAGAACCGTGCTCCACGTCCGCCCGGCATCGCTCGACCGGCTCACGAACACGCTCACCGGGCGGGTAGACATTTCACGCCGCGCATAAGCCGTCCATCCAAAATAAACGTTGCCCGCGGGGTCGACCGTCGCTCCGCCCGCCAGCGACCACCCCGGTTCGGCATTCGGATTCACGTCCGCCACTACAAACGTCTGTCCCGCATCGTGCGAAGCGGCCACCAGGAATTCTTCTTCCCGGTTGAATCCCACATACACATCCGCGCCGCGCACCGCGAGGACGGGCTTGTCGGCCTCGTCGTTGCCCCGCTCGGCGATCGAGTAAGACCAGGTTTGCCCCGAATCCTGCGAGCGCGCCACCACAACGTCCCGCTTATTGTTTTGCAGCCACGAGGCATAAACCGTCTGCCGGTCCGCCGGATCGACCACGATCTGCGGATCGAACTGCCCCGTCGGGAAAGGCGACATTACGCGTGAGGGCTGCCACGACAATCCGTTATCATTGCTGATCAGCAAGGCCATCGTGGGAATGGTGCAGCGGGCGCAGCCGGGAACGGCGCCGTACTGAGGGTAGAGAACATAGACATGCCCGTGGCCGTCGGCCGCCATGGCCGGTTCCCACTGATCGCCGGTAAAATAGCCCAGCCTGGTTTGCGGAGTAAACGCCGACACGGCCAACGCCGCCGCAGAGAAACTCAGCGCCATAGCAACAATTGCAGCCGCTTTCTTCACGGTGCTTCTCGCGTTTTGCAGATGGCTGGACGAATGAGGCACAAACGAGACTCTCGAGGACGAACTTGCCCGACTTTACCGTGAATCCACCGGAGCGTCAATTGCCCGGCGAGAAATTCACCAGCTTTTTACAAGTGTGTGACTTTTCTGGTACTTAGTCATCTAATGAGATGCCGAAGCATAAACTAACGTAATCGTCTTAGCGTGAGGAAATTTCAATGGAAAAAGCCACATTTGCCGCCGGATGCTTCTGGGGTGTCGAAGCCACTTTCCGCCAGATTCCCGGCGTCATCTCCACCCGCGTCGGCTATACCGGCGGCAAGACCGACAACCCCACTTACAAAGAAGTCTGCACCGACCGCACCGGCCACGCCGAAGCTGTCGAAGTCGAATACGATCCCGCCAAGGTCCGCTACGCCGACCTGCTCAAAGTTTTCTGGGAGAACCACGATCCCACGCAACTGAACCGCCAGGGTCCGGATTGGGGCACGCAATACCGCTCCGGCATTTTCTATCATTCGCCCGAGCAGAAGGCCGAAGCGCAGGCCTCAAAAGAATCTCTCGAAAAGGCGCACCGCTTCTCGAAGCCGATCGTCACCCAGATCGTTCCCGCGGTCACGTTTTATCCGGCCGAAGACTATCACCAGCAATATCTGGAAAAGCGCGGCCTGGCCAGCTGCCATATCAAGGCTTAATGGCGACCTCTGTGGGAAGGGCACGGCTTCAGCCGTGCCACCCGGACGCGCGCCATTGACGCGGCTTTAGCCGCTGAGGGCAAAGGCGGCCATATCCCCGCATGCAAATTTTGAAACGGGTTCCGAGGATCAAGCCGCGGTCAAAAGGATCGGCTGGCCTTTCGTGATCACCAGCGTGTGTTCGTAGTGAGCCGAAGGCCGGCGGTCCGCCGTCAAGACGGTCCAGCCATCCTGAGCCACCACGGATTCTCCCGATCCCGCTGCAATAATCGGTTCGACGGTGATCACCAGGCCCTCGGTCAAAATCTGGTTCGCATGCGGATCGGGATAGTTCGGCACGCGCGGCGCTTCGTGGATCGTGCGTCCGATGCCGTGGCCTCCCAGATCGCGAATCACTGCGAAGCCGTTGCGCCGCACCTCGCGCTCGACCACTCTTCCGATCTCTGAAACGCGGAAACCGGCTCGGGCTACCAGCATCGCTTTCTGGAAGGCGCTTTCCGCGCAGGCAGCCAGACGTTGACGCTCTTCGGTTACCTCGCCCACTGCAACGGTGATGGCCGCGTCCGCCATGAATCCGTCCTTTTCGGTGGTCACATCGAGCTTAACCAGATCCCCATCCTGAAGTCGCCTTTCACTTGGGATGCCATGAACCGCTTCCTCGTTCACACTGATGCAACTGGCGCCGGGAAAGTGGTAGACCAGTGCCGGGGCGGACCGCGCTCCCTGCTGTTGCATGATGCGGGCGCCAACTTCATCCAACTCTGCCGTAGTTACACCCGGTTTGACAGCCTCTTTCATGGCCGCGAGCACCAGACGAACCACGGCTCCAGCGGCGCGCATGCCCCACATCTCCTCCGGCTCCTTGATGGACATTAATTTCTCCTGCGCGGAATTAAGCGCTGGCCGGTTGTTGCGGCCGGAAGAAAAACAGCAGCACGAAGCCGCCGATGTAGTAGGGAACGCATTGCTGGAAGTTGCATCCCAGGAAGCGCAGGATCAGGCCAAACAAAGCCAGGGCTTCGCAGAGCGCGTAAGTGGCAACATAGCCTGTGCGCCAGTGGTTGAGGCTGAGATTGTCGTCGGGATGAGTGGCCAGGCTTTCGGCGGCCCGCAGCACCAGCGTGCGCCGGACTACAAAGATCGCTCCAACAATCGCCACGCCCAACGTAGTGAAGACGTAGCTGACCGAGGGATCCACTCCGCGCACGCCCCGGCCGAAAAATTCCCCCACTATGCCGTATAGCAGAATGCTGCCTAGTAAGGACCACTGCATCGCCCGCAGTGTCTTCATGGCCCGGTTCATTGCAATTCATATTCTCGCGCAGTTCATTGTGGAATGTATAGCAATTTACAAACGGAATCCCGCTGGGCAACAGTGGGATTCTTCCACTCGACGCGCGTAGATTTCATCGCTGGCTACTGCGGAGCATCACCGTCTATGTCCCGGTGATTTTAATGCGCAGTTCTTCGGGCAGCCGCTGCCGGATTTCCTCGGGCAGCCGGTCATGCACCCGCCGCGCGCCTTCCTTGGCCGCATCGAGTACGGTGACCGGCGCCGGGGTTGCGACCGCCACGCCCAGCCAGATCAATGCCGATAGCGCGAATCCGGTGAGCGCGGCAATTTCCAGCCAGAAGGCATGCCGCGGCGCCAGATGCCAGATCACGCCAAACGCCAGCAGGAAAATTCCTGCCGAGACCGAGGCCAGAGCGATCAGCCCCACGTCGATCATGCGATGCATTTGCTGCCGCTGGTGGCAGAGCGCGCAGGCTGCCAGATGGCTCTCATAGTCGCCGCGCATTTCCGGCGCCAGGCCGGATATGTCGTACCGCCAGCCCGCGAGAATCTTGCCAACGATCGGATCAACGCACTGCTGACTCATGGGGAAGGTAAATGCTATAAGTCCAAGCTACTCAGCCAAAAAGCCTCAAACTGCGATCTGTAAGCCAACAGCTAAGAGCTCAAAGCTAAGAGCTAAGAGCCAAAAGCTAAAACCCCTACAATCGAATCGGCTGCAGCGACTCGGTTTGCGAGGCCAGCAGCACCCGGTTCGCAAACAGGCTGCCCCGCGCCGCCAGCGCCTTTTCCGCCTCTCTCCGGGCTATTTCCGGATGATTGTTCTGCTCTGAGAGATGCGCCAGCACCACAAACGTTGCACTATTATCATAGTCGTTGCTGAAGAAATCCGCGAGCGCCAGGTTCGACAGGTGTCCCACCCGGCTCATCACCCGCTGTTTCACCGACCACGGATACGGCCCCACCCGCAGCATCTCCAGGTCATGATTCGATTCCATCACCAGTACATCGCAGCCCTGCAGGTGATCGCGCACGCTGGGCGGGATATATCCCAGATCGGTGGCAAATCCAACTTTGATGCCCTCGGTGCGAAACGTGAAGCCCACCGGATCGGCGGCGTCGTGCGGAATGGTGAACGGCTTGACTTCAATGTCGCCGACCTGAAACCGATGTCCCGATTCGAAGCGTTCCAGTTTTTCCAGTTGCGGCCGCTCGCCGTTTTCGTTGCGCAGAGCCCGCGCCCACGCCTGGTGGGTCGCACCGGTCATAAACACGGGGATGCGCAGCTTCTTCGCCAGCGTGGCCAATCCATAAATGTGATCGGAATGTTCGTGCGTGATCAGAATCCCCGACAGCCCATGCGGATCGTCGCCCAGCGACTTCATGCGCTTGAATGTCTCGCGCCCGGAGATGCCCGCGTCGACCAGAATCCGGGTGCGGGCGCTGGCCACCACCGCGCAGTTTCCACGGCTGCCTGAGGCCAGCATCGAGACGGTCACACCCATGCTCGCAGCATACGCGCCCATCCTGTGGATTCGGGAGTTACTTCTTAGTCAGCCCGATACCTACGAGTGGCCCCGGCCTTCACCCCCCAGCTCTCAACCCAATTCGGAGAAGCCTCGCAGCGCGAACCAAGTACTGAGTACTGAGTACTGAGTACTGAGTACTGGGTGAAGATCTCGCTGACCAAAGGTCTCTACTTGCCTTCCCGCAGATTGTCGATCACCGCCCGCATCATCGATCCTCCATAAGCCCCCGCGATGCCGGGAAAGAATGCCAGAAACGATCCATAAACCTGCGCCCGCGTCGGCTTGACCGTGAGAATCCTATAAGCTGCGAACTCCATCAGCGGAACGAACATCCCTACCACCAGCACCCACCGCCAGGGCCAACGCCGCCGCCACAGCCCCAGCGCCATGCACGAGGCCAGCACCAGCAGCGCCGTAACCAGCAGATCGTCCACCTCAACGTCAGCCCAGCCGGCGCCAAGGCCGCACAAAGCTGCCAGCAGATAAATCCACCATCCATCGCCCCTACCCGTTTGTTCAGAAGAATTCATGCCGGAAAAAGGTTTTCACCACAGAGCCACAGAGCCCCAGAGAAAGCTGCCTTCTTGTTTTTCTCTGTGACTCTGTGTCTCTGTGGTGAAGAGATTTTTCAATCGCCAATCGCCAGTCGTCAATCGTCAATCGTCAATACTGATAAAACCCCCGCCCGCTCTTGCGTCCCAGCCAGCCCGCATCCACCATCTTGATCAGCAGCGGGCACGGCCGGTACTTCGGGTCGCCCAGCCCCGCCTGCAGCACCCGCATGATGTCGAGGCAAACGTCGAGCCCGATAAAATCCGCCAGCGTCAGCGGCCCCATGGGATGCGCCATCCCCAGCTTGAACACTTCATCGACCGCTTCGGCCGTGGCCACGCCCTCCATCACCGCGAACATGGCCTCATTCAGCAGCGGCATCAGCACGCGGTTCGAAACAAACCCCGGCGCGTCATTCACCTCGACCGGCGTCTTTTCCAGTTTCAAAGCCAGGTCGCGAGTTTCTGAAAACGTCTCCGCCGAAGTGGCCAGCCCGCGAATCACTTCCACCAGCTTCATCACCGGCACGGGATTGAAAAAGTGCATGCCGATGACTTTGTCGGGCCTCCTGGTCTTCGCCGCCAGCTTCGTAATCGAAATGGATGAAGTATTCGACGCCAGCACGATCTCGGGCCGCGTGATCCGGTCCAGGTCGCGAAAAATTTCGGCCTTGATATCAAATTTCTCCGTCGCCGCCTCCACGACAAAATCGCATTCCGCAAGCCGCCCGCGATCCGTCACCGTCTGAATGCGGCCCAGCGCCGTGCCCTTGTCGCCCGCAGTCAGCTTGCCCTTCGCGACCTCGCGATCGAGATTCTTGCCAATCGTCTCCAGCGCCCGCTCCAGAAACCGCTGCTCCACATCGCACAAAACAACCTCATACCCGCCCCGCGCCAATACATGCGCGATGCCATTTCCCATCGTCCCCGCGCCGACTACTCCCACACGTCGAATCTCCATAGCTCCGCCTCAATGAAAACGTTCGAGTCTACCACCCGGCAGGCGCCCGGCGACAGAACCTCGGCGGCCGCACCTCGGTATAATTTGCCAACTCGGTTGCAGCTCTGTGTCTAACCACAGAGGCCGATTTCATGCTGCTCAAAATATTTGACGACAAAGTCGCCCTGGGACGCGCCGCGGCCGAGCAGGCCGCAACTGCGATTCGCCGCGCCATTGCCGAGCGCGGCCAGGCACGCATCGTGGCCGCAACCGCCGCCTCGCAACGCGAGTTTCTCGATGCACTGACACAGATGCAGCGCACTGACTGGACAAAGCTCGACAGTACAAAGCTCGACGGGACAAAGATCGACAGAGCAAAGATCGACTGGACGAAGGTCGAAGCCTTCCACCTCGACGAGTACATCGGCCTGCCCCTGACGCATCCCGGAAGCTTCCGCAAAATGTTCATCGAGCAGTTGATTGCCAAGACCGGAATCGCTCGCTATCACCTGATCCCTGGCGACGCCGACGATCTGCCTGCAGCCATCCGCGAAGTTGGCAATCAGCTGACCTCGGCGCCCATCGATGTCGCCTTCCTCGGCATTGGAGAAAACGGCCACATCGCCTTCAACGATCCCCCGGCAGATTTCACAACCGAAGACCCTTACCTCATCGTGGATCTCGATGAAGCCTCGCGCCGGCAGCAGGTCGGCGAAGCCTGGTTCTCCGATATTTCCCAGGTGCCGAAGCGGGCCATCTCCATGTCGCCGCGGCAGATTCTGAAAGCCGGCGAGCTGATCGTGATCGTTCCCGATCAGCGCAAAGCCCAAGCCGTGAAGGCTTGTCTGGAGGCGGAGATCAGTCCCATGGTGCCCGCGTCGATTCTGCGCACCCACCCCAACGCAACCCTCTATCTCGACCGCGCCTCCGCCTCGCTGCTAAGTCCGCACCAATGAAGAGTGCACCAATGAAGAGTGCGCTACTTGAGACGCCGCGCCCAATATTCGGGGCGCCTGCTGCCATGGGCGACGGCCCAGATCGTGATTACGGACTCTCGTTCGGAGTAGATGATGGAGAACGGAAATCGCCAGAGCAGGAATCGTCTGGTGTTGTTCTTGCCTGCTGGCCAGCGATCCGGGGCGTCACGGATTGTTTCAGCGGCTCGATGTAGCTCTTCGATGAAATCCAGGGCAGCTTTGGGGCTACGCTTCTGATACCAGGCAACTGCCTGCTTAACATCCGCGGTTGCACCCTCGTGATACGCCACCGCCCTGACGCTCATTTACCGCGCTCATCTACCATAGCCAGGAGCTCGCGATGCAGTTGTTCCCAGGGGACGGTCACTGCCCTGCCGGCCTTCAGGTCGTCCATGCGCCGCGCCACTTCCTCATCCCAGGCCTCCTGCACAGACTGATCCGTCGCCTCCAGACTGTCGAGCAGTGTGTTCGCCAATGCCGCCCGCTCGTCCACAGGCAGCGCCATCGCCCGCTTCAAAAGCTCGGAAACCTCTGGACTCATCGCTTTATTCTCCTGCCCAAGTCTGCCATAACTGCGTCGCTCGTTTCGACCTCAAATATTCGCTGAGACGCGAGGGTGCCCCATTCGAACGTCGCGCACTTTGCGACGTTCGAGTGGGGACTTTGGATTCCCCTGCGATCGCTCCATGAAGTCTCCTGGAAAGCGCAGCCAGAGTAGAATGGTGGCGCTTCTCGAAGCCAACCAAGCAGGTCGTCGTGGATGTCAAACTCAACGTCGACGTACCGCATGTCTGGTACGACCTGATCGGCAGGGTCATCCCTGGAGCATTTCTGATCGTAGGCCTTGGCGCCGAATGCCTCCGGGATACGTTCGCCGACTACGCATGGGAGCACGCAGCAATTTTTGGACGCTGAAATTGGACGCTGAAAAAGGCCAGAGTTCCCCACCCGCCGCTCCTTTTTCCACAGCCGCAGCCGGTTCCTTTGTGACGAACAACCTTTACTCTGATTCCAGAAGAGCGTCAAATTGGAAAAATGCGCCAGGGATCAGCCAAGCCGTTCGATAGTGGCAAGGTCTTACCCGGCTCGAAAGCCGAAGCTAACTCCTTATTCCGCAATATTTTGCCTCTAAACCATTGCGCCTCAATATTTTACCCGGATTGCCCCAGATCCGACACAGCAAACTATTTAGAATCAGTATCTTGCCGAGAGAGCGAGAAAAAAAACGCACACCCCGATACCCCGCCTGCTCCCCGCCCGATCCGACCGAACCTCGTCCAATCCAACCTCGTCCAACCGAACCTCGACCGCCATCAGGCTCCGTCCTGCTTTCCTCCCACCCGGTCCCGCTTCTTTACGAGGTGTAAACTAATCAAACTCAAGAACAACGAAGATCAAAAGATCAGATCCGTCATCTTCGAAAGGATTTCTCCCATGGCCATCCTCGAACCTCCCGTCCGGCCGCAGCCGCGCACCAGCCTGCATTCCGGCCCATTCGTCACCGAGCCGTTTTTCGATTTTCGCAACGAAGAAAACGCCCGCCGCATGCGCTCGGCCATCGCCAAAGTCCGTGCCCAACTTGGACGCGAATATGACCTCGTCATCGGCGGCAAGCGCGTCAGGACTCCTGAAAAGATCAAGTCGTTGAATCCGTCGAAACCCTCCGAAATTGTCGGCATCCATCAGAAGGCCGGCAAAGAGCACGTGGAGCCCGCGATGCAGGCCGCGCTCGCAGCCTTTGAGTCGTGGTCTCGCACCAGTGTGGAAGAGCGCGCCGGACTGGTCTTCCGCGTCGGCGATCTGCTGCGCCAGCGCAAGATGGAATTCATGGCATGGCTGGTCTTCGAAGTCTCGAAAAACTGGGCTGAAGCCGACGCCGACATTTCCGAGACCATCGATTTTGCCGAATTCTATGCGCGCGAAGCGCTGCGCTTTGCCAAGGCGCAACCCCCCATCCAGCTTCCCGGCGAGCACGACACGCTGCACTACATTCCGCTGGGCGTGGGCGCGGTAATTCCGCCCTGGAATTTTCCCTGCGCCATCATGGCCGGGATGACTCTCGCGTCCATCGTCAGCGGCAACACCGTAATCTTGAAGCCATCGAGCGATTCCCCCACCATCGCCGCCAAGTTCGTCGAACTGCTGGAAGAAGCTGGGATGCCCGAGGGCGTGGTCAATTTCTGTCCCGGCGCTGGCGCCAGTTTCGGTGACGCGGTCGTCGCGCATCCCAGGACGCGTTACATCGCCTTCACCGGCTCGCGCGAAGTTGGACTGCACATCAACCAAGTCGCGGCCACGCAGGCTCCCGGACAGGTCTGGATCAAGCGCACCATCCTCGAAATGGGCGGCAAAGACGCGATCATCGTCGATGCCGACGCTAACATCGATTCCGCCGTCGAAGGCGTCGCGCAAGCGGCTTTTGGGTTTCAGGGACAGAAGTGCTCGGCCTGCTCGCGCGCCATCGTCGACGAGCGCATCTACGACAAGTTCCTCGAACAGCTGAAAGCCCGCGTCGAGAAGATTCAGGTCGGCGATGTCGCGGAAAACGCCGCCATGGGCGCCGTCATCAACGAAGGCTCGATGAAGACCATCCTCGGCTACATCGAGCAGGGCAAGAAAGACGGACGCCTCATCACCGGCGGCCAGCGCGTCACCGAAATGGGCGAAGGTTATTTCATCCAGCCCACGGTCTTTGCCGACATTCCTGCGAAGTCGAAACTCGAGCAGGAAGAAATCTTCGGTCCCGTGCTGGCCGTGATCAAAGCCCGCGGTTTCGACCACGCGCTGGAAATCGCCAACGACACCGAGTTCGGACTCACCGGCGCCGTCTATACCAAGTCGCGCGACAAAATCGACCGCGCCATCCAGGAATTCCACGTCGGCAATCTCTACATCAATCGCAAGTGCACCGGCGCAATGGTGGGCGCGCATCCTTTCGGCGGCTTTAACATGTCAGGCACCGATTCCAAGTCCGGTGGTCCGGATTATTTGTACCTGTTCACCCAGGCCAAGTCGATAGGAGAGAAGATCATTTGAGGCAAAGCGCGATGAACCTGCTGGCTCCTGGTAGTTTCGGTCGATATGAGTCAGGACATGTGGTCTCGAATCTCCCTGTCGTACTCGAGCGCGGACCGATTCAGCGCCTGATTCGTCGCATTACCGGCACAGAGGAAACAACAGGCAACGATCACGGAGACGCGGTTGTCGCGGCCCTGCTGGCTCGCCTGGCGTCTCTCGAAAAGGAGATCGCTCGCCTGACTTGCCTCGCCTCGAAGGAGCAGGATGCCATACGACAAGAGGGATACTGGAGCTTGGCGCGGGATTTACAACGCGAGGCGCGAGAGATCCGGAAGAAGCTTTGCTGACTCCCCTCACCTCGCGCCCGGCGCAGCTGCCGCGGGATTCCGCTCCAAAAACTGCCGCTGATGCCAGTAGGGATAGACCGGCGTCACATCGCTGGCGGCGTCCAGCGTGCTGACCTGCGCGGCCGATAGATTCCATCCCACCGCATTCAGGTTCTGGCGCAACTGCTCTTCGTTGCGCGCGCCGATGATTACGGTTGAAACCGAAGGCCGTTGCAGCAGCCAGTTGAGCGCGACTTGCGGCACGGTCTTTTCGCACTCCTGGGCAACTTCCTCGAGCGCAGCAACCACCTTGTAGAGGTGCTCATCGTCACATTGCGGCCCCAGATCGGCCGTCTTGTGCAGGCGGCTCTCCGCCGGCAGCGGCTGGCCGCGCCGAATCTTCCCGGTGAGGCGTCCCCAGCCCAGCGGACTCCAGATCAACGCTCCCACTCCCTGATCTTCCGCCAACGGCATCAGTTCCCACTCGTACTCGCGCCCGATCAGCGAGTAATAGACCTGATGTCCGGCATAACGCGCCCAACCGTAGCGGTCCGATGCAGACAGCGACTTCATCAGGTGCCAGCCGGAGAAGTTCGAGCACGCAATGTAGCGCACTTTGCCGCTGGTCACCAGATTGTTCAGCGTGCTCAACACTTCCTCGACCGGCGTGAGCGCGTCGAAGCCGTGCAGATGATAGATGTCGATGTAATCGGTGCCGAGGCGCTTGAGACTGTCTTCACAGGCGCGAATCAGGTGGTAGCGCGACGAGCCCAGATCGTTCGGCCCGTCTCCCATTTTGAAGCTCGCTTTGGTCGAGATGAGAACCTGGCCGCGCCGCCCGGCAACCGCTTTGCCGAGGATGGTCTCGGACAATCCGTTGGAATAGATATCCGCGGTGTCGAAAAGATTCACCCCGGCATCGAGGCAGATGTCGACGAGCCGAGTGGCCTCGGCCACGTCGCTCGTGCCCCAGGCGCGAAAGAACTCGGTGCCGCCGCCAAAGGTTCCCGTGCCATAACTCAGCACCGGTACTTTCAAACCAGAGCGTCCCAGCGTTCGGAATTCCATGCGGAGTAGATGCAGCCGGTGGCGGCAAGGATGCGGCTGCGAGGTGCGGCTCGCGCGCAAAAGAAATAAAGGCCGCCCGCAGGCGGCCTGAACTTTTCAGCGTGCGAAAAACTATGTTCGAGAAGCTAAGTTCGAGAAGCTACGGCGAAACTCCCGCCGGCGGCTGTGCCGGCGCTCCCGCCGTGGTCGCGGCGGCGGCTTCATTCAGAATCCGGTGATGAATCGTGAACAACGCCAACTCCAGCCGGTCCGACACGCCGATCTTGTCGTACACATTACGAAGATAATTCTTGATGACCTGCTCGGTGGTGCCCAGCTGCGTGGCGATTTCTTTATTCTTATAGCCCTGCACGATCAACGCCACGATGCGGAGTTCTTTCGCGGTCAGCCGGTCGCGCACCCGCAATCCGACCATGTCGTTTTCGGTGAGTTCGCTCGGCACGGCGACATCCTGCACCCAGGTTTCGCCGCGCGCCACTTTGCGCACACAGTCCACGAGTGCGGCGCTGGTCACGTTGCGATAGACCACGCCATGGGCTCCGCTCGACATGTGCTTCTGCGCGCTCTCGCCGGTGTCGGCAAGCACGATCACGCGCGTCTTCGCCTTGTTGGCGGCCTGCACAATGGCGGCAAAGTCGTTGTGGAATCCCGCCGCCACCACCAGCACCGCGGCGCGGAACTTGTCGAGCGCCATGAACATCTGTTCAGGGGTTTGCGCCTGAGCCACGATGCGCATCTCATCTTCCACGGCCAGCACTTTGGCAATGCCCGCCCGGAAGATCGCCTGGTTATCGGCCAGAATCAGTTTGAGCATGTTGTCAACGCTCCAAAAAAGTCCGCTTCAAATATTCCCGCTGCCAAGAAACCCGCAAAGAAATTACGAGTTCCTCACGAACTCGTAAGAGTCGATCACGCACGCTACGCCGCGGCCTTCGCCGCCCTCGCCGGTTTCGTCAGCCCGCACCACCCGGCCCTTGCACTGAATGGTTACGTTCTCCTGACCACCCGTCATTTCCGGCGGCAAAGTGATTTCAAATTCCACGGGCGAACCAATCTCCATCGAGGCATCGGCGCGGATGTACACGCCGGCCGCGCTCAGATTTCCCGTCACACCTTTGGCGTCTCCGCCCACGTCGCCGTGATGAATCTTGATCGGCAATTCCAGCGGGAATCGTTTCCCGGTCCGTGCTTCTTCACCCACGGTACCTCCTCTAGGCTGGCCCGCTCTATTTTTGTTTTCTGTTTCTGCGGCCAACGCCGTCACACCCAAGTTCGTCAAACCAAGCTCCTGGCGGGCTGGGACCCGCATTTGTGCTCAGGGGCGGTTATATCACGAAAGTTACTCGCGTAAAAGCCTGATAACCCGTTAGTTAACGGTAATAACTAGGTTCCCCCCGCCAGGAAACCAGGAAGCGACCCGAGGACGCCCAGAAGATGGCCGGTCAGGCGACCAGAAGATGACCACCCCAACCTCCCCCAGCACAGGATCGACAATCTTCTCCACGGAAGTGCTCCGGCCGAGCAATGTGGGACTTTGGAGCAAGGCCGCTCGTCTGGGGTCATCCGGCCTGCCCCATACCAGGATCGCATTGGGAGAGGCCTCTTCCATATCCGCCATGAGTCTGCTGTCCTGAGCCGTATCCGGCAAGGCGTCCACGGTAGCTACCAGCCGCGCTCCGCCAAAATATGCGGCCTTATAACCCGCCTCCCACCCCACGCCGTGCTCGGGAAACGGCCCTGATCCCAGGCTCACGATTCTAAGCTGCCCGTGTGCCTTCAGCCGATTGCCGGCGTCGTAGCAACTGACCTGGAAATCCCGGGTCAGAGTGCGAAAGGGAGACGAACGGTACGTCAGCGAAACGGCCATACCAGCAATCACCAGAGCCTGACAAACCCTGCGCCAACGCAGGTGGAATTCGCTGTCCCCGGCCAGGAAGCTCGAAGCGACAAGCAGCAGCAACGGCACCAGAGGAAACAGGTAGCGCGGGTCGAACACCAGCATTGAGTAAGCCCCCACCAGCGCAGCCGACGCAATCGCCGAGACCGCCACGAAACGCCACTCCGCGGGATACTGGAACCTGCGGCGGAAAGCCGCCACCAACGCGAATCCGTAAGCCAGCAAGCCTCCAGGCGTCGCCACAATCAGAATCTCCTTGAGGACGAGCGGGACGTTGTGCTCCTCTGCCCGAAGGATGGCGGGCACCAACGTCTTGATATCGCTGTGGTACGTCCAGGTCCACGAGCCCGGCGGCATTGGATCCATCACTCCGTAGGCATCCAGTCGCGGCGCGAGATTGGTCAGAACCGCATAAGTTGGGTCGCGGTGATCCCGAATCGCATGGACTGTCCACAAAAGCAGGTTCGCCTTAAACTGGCTGCCGGTGGTGAAGACGCCATATTTTGCATGCAGCACGCCGGCCCATCCGGAGGCGATCAGCGCGGGAAGCAGGGCCGCGGCTGCCAGGCGCGTAACTGTTGTCCTCCACGGCTTGCCCGACAATGCCAAAGCCGCCACGGTGCACACCGCCAGCCAGGGCAAGGCAAACGCCTTGGCCAGAAACGCCACGCCGTGAATAGCTCCCAGCAAGAGCCAGTCCTGCCAGCGATCCTGCCGTAGCGCCCGCAACAGCTGCAGAAAGTAGATCAGCGCCAAAGCCGCGAACAGAAAGTCGGGAGTTACGACTTCCACCGCCGCAGCCGCGAAACCCCGAGCCAGCGCGAACAGTAAAGCTGCCAGCGAGCCGGCCAGGCGTGACCTCCACAAACTTCGTCCCAGCGCGTAGGTCAGCGCTAGAGACAGCATGAAACTCCCCATGCTGACCAGCTTGCCGATGTGCACGTAGTCCGCATTCCCCCATCGGAAAGCCGCGATCAGCCACGAGAGCAACGGGCTGCGAAATGCGTTGATGGCGGTGTGGAAGTCGCCCTCGCGCAAGTGCCGCGCGATTCCCGTGTAGGCCATGCCGTCGAAGTCGATTTCGTTGAAGCAGGTTCGGCTGAACCACCACAGCTCGAAGCCGCAGCACAGCACGGCCGCACCCAGCGTGACCGCCCACAAATTACTCTTGAAGGATGCGGGTTCGCCCCGCGATTTCGGAGTCTTGGTCAAAGCCGGCGTCATCTAAAGTTTGGTCGTCTAAATGTTCTTATCCAGGTTTCGTCAACCAGGTTTCGTGACCCAGGTTTCGTCGCCCAGATTTTGTTACCCAGATTTCGTTACCCAAAATTCTGTCACACAAGTTTCAATTTGGGAGGATGGTGCAGTCTACAGCAGCAGGGAGGGATCCGTATGTCCAATTCCATTCATACCGGCACACGTTATACCGGCACACGCGGCTATGCTCGACACAGTTACGCTCGACGCTTCCAAATCTTCGGCGTGAGCATCCTGTCTTTCAGCGTAGCGGTTCTCAGCCTGTTCTCGTTCGCACCGTTACTCCGGGCGCAAACCGCCAACTCGAAGCCCGCTGCCCTCGAGCCGTCCCAGGAACAGGGCGGCGAAGCTGAAGCGCAGAGCAAGCCCTCGCAGCCACCTGCGGTTTTGCTGCAACTGAACAACGCCCTGGAAAGCCTTTCTGCGCGCGTCTCTCCGGCGGTCGTGCAAATCCTGGTCACCGGATACGGCTCGCTCAAAGACGACGAAGACCGCTCCGACACCGCGCTCATCGTCCGCCAGCACGCCGTTGGCTCGGGAGTCATCGTCGATCCCGACGGCTACATTATGACCAACGCTCACGTGGTCGAGGGCGCGGAACGCATCCGCGTCGCTCTGCCGCTGCCCGGCGACTCCAGCGGTCAGGTGCCGATTGGCAAGCGCCGCATCTTCGAAGCCCGCCTTCTGGGTGAGCACAAAGAAACCGATCTTGCCCTGCTCAAGATTGACGCCACCAATCTGCCCACGCTTTCTTTCCTCAGCGGACGCCCGCGGGTGGGGCAACTCGTCTTCGCCATCGGCAGCCCCGAGGGCCTGCAAAACTCCGTCACCATGGGCGTGATCAGCGCGACCGCCCGCCAGGCCGATCCTTCGAAGCCGCTCACCTACATTCAAACCGATGCGCCCATCAATCCCGGTAACAGCGGAGGACCGCTGGTCGACATGAACGGCTTCGTCGTCGGCATCAACACCTTCATCCTCTCGGAAGGTGGGGGCAGCGAGGGTCTTGGTTTCGCCATCCCCGCCCGCATCGTCGATTTCGTCTACCACAGCCTGCGCGCCCACGGACACGTGCATCGCGTCGAAATCGGCGCCGTCGCCCAGGAAATCACTCCCGACCTCGCCGCCGGCCTCGATCTTCCCATGCGCTGGGGAGTCGTCGTCTCCGACGTGAAGCCCGACGGCCCCGCTGCCTCCGCCGGACTGAAGATCAACGACATCATTCTCTTCGCCGACGGCCGCCGCATCGAAACTCTGCCCTCACTGTCGGCTGCGCTGTATCTGCACCGGCTCGATCAGGTGGTGAAGCTGGAAATCCTGCGCGGCAAGGAAAGAATGACGCTTAACGTCCCGGCTGTCGAGCACCGCGATCACATGGATCAACTGCTCGACGCGATTAACCCGGAAAACAGTCTGGTCCCCCGCCTCGGCGTGCTCGGCATCGACCTCACTCCCGGGCTGCGCGCGCAGCTGGGTTCGGAGTTGCGTATTCCCTCCGGCGTGATTGTCGTGGGCCGCGCCGCAGACCTTATCACCCCCGATACCGGCCTGCAGGCCGCCGACATCATCCACCAGCTCAACACCACGCCCATCGACTCCATGGAAACCCTGCGCAAAGCCGTAAGCGCGCTGAAGACCGGCGACCCCGTCGTCCTGCAAGTCGAACGCGACAACGGACTGATGTATCTGAGCTTCGAGTTGGATTAGACAAACGGCGGGAAAATAACGTTGCCGTTCGGGAAAAAGCCGAAAACAAACGTTGGCGTTCGAGAAAAACCCGTTGTCATTCCGGGCGCAGTGAGGAATCTGCTTCTCTGGGTTTGCGGCGCGCCCCTTGACCGGCTCTCCGCCCCTTGTCTACAGTGAGAAGCCGCCTTCCATTGTCACTAAACCCAATGATGGCCGCCGAGGCAAATTCCTGATGACCACCAGAACTCCCTCCCGCAAGACCGGACTTCGTCAAAAAGCGCAACTGATGTCAGCCTCCGAAATCGAACGCACCCTGGTTCGCCTGGCCTACGAAATCGTAGAAAAAAATGGAGGAGTCGAAGGACTCGGTCTCGTCGGAATCCGCCGCCGCGGCGTGCCCCTCGCCGAGCGCCTCGGCAAAATCATTACCCGCATCGAAAACGCCAAAGTTCCGGTGGGCACGCTCGACATCACTTTTTACCGCGACGACCTCTCCACCCTCGGCCCCAAGCCGGTCGTCCAGGAAAAAGAAATTGGTTTCGAGATCGAAGACATGAGCATCGTCCTCTGCGACGACGTCCTTTATACCGGGCGCACCACGCGGGCCGCGCTCGACGCTCTCTTTTCCCACGGCCGCCCGCGCCGAGTGCAGCTCTGCGTCCTGATCGACCGCGGACACCGCGAGATCCCCGTCGAAGCCACCTACGTCGGCCGCAACGTCCAGACCACCGACAACGAAGTCATCGAAGTGAAATTGCAGGAGATCGACGACGCAGAGAAAGTTCTGCTGATGGAAAAGTAGGAGAAGCAGGCCAGCATTACCCCGCCGAGGGGCGTAAATTGAGGCTTTTCACCACCCTCCGGCTATTTTGTAGTGGTTTCGGACAGGCTCGTGTGTTACAGGCATTTCGTAACTTATCCAGATGGAATTGCCGTCCCGCTGTCCAGTATATTTACCCGGACCTACAGGCGTGCATCCCTTCCGACGTTCGTAGCAGTCCAGTAACGCGTGCTCGCCGTTGATGATTACGTACACCATTGAATTATCTGTGTGGGTTCGCCTCCCAGTGAGGCCGTTTACGACCGCTCCCGCCGCTCCTCCGCTGGTGTTCCCACGAGTGTCCTGTGATTGTGTTAGGTTCTGCGAGTCAACCACTTCGACGATCAAAGCTCCAACTATGGCGTGGCATATGTCCCTCACGGACGCGGTCAGGCTTGCCTCCGAGCTTCCGACGATTTTGTGGCTGTGGTCGGAAAGAACAAGGCGGTACTCGACACCACTGTTGGAATCGGGTTTTTTGATCGCGTCGACAATGTAATCGCTCTTTGTTGTGTCCTGCGTAATGGTGACGTCCGGGCAGCCCTTGCGGAGAGACTTCAACATCTCGTCGGTAGGAACATTGGATCTTTCCGTCAGCGCAATGCTTTTGGAAGTGACTTGAGCGCACACCGGGATCGCAGCCAGCAAGGCCCCAGCTACGAAAAACGGACGAAGATGGACTCTCATTTCTAAAGCCCCAAATCTGGCGGCGTTGGCGAGGCGCTCCTTGAGGAATGGTCCCCCACCCTACACGGTTTTCGTAGGGTGGGGTTTTGTTTTTCCGCCAAACATACTAACCGATCCGCGCGCACACCGCTTTCGTCTGGGTGTAGTTATTGAGCACTTCGTGCCCCATTTCCCGTCCCCAGCCGGATTGCTTGTAGCCGCCGAAGGGCAGCGCCGCGTCGAAGATGTTGTAGCAGTTGATCCACACCGTGCCAGCACGCAGATGTTCGGCCATGCGATGCGCCTTGCCAATATCGCGCGTCCACACCGCGGCCGCCAGCCCATACTCGCTGTCGTTGGCGCGAGGAATAATTTCCTCGGGATCGGTAAACGGCATCGCCGTCACCACCGGCCCAAAGATTTCTTCCCGCACCACCTTCATATTTTCTTTCGTGTTCACCAGCACGGTGGGTTCGACGAAGTATCCGCGGTCGCCCGCTTTGTGCCCGCCGGCTACGGCCTTCGCGCCTTCCGAGAATCCGGCCTCGAGATATCCGCAAACCCGATTGAGTTGCTCCACCGAAACCAGCGGCCCCATCTGCGTTTCCGGATCGAGCCCTGATCCAACTTTGATTTTCCTGGCGGCTTCGGCGACGCCGTCGACCACCTGCTCGTAGACCGATTTCTCCACATACAGGCGAGAGCCCGCGCAGCAGCATTGGCCATGATTGAAGAAGATCGCGCTGGCCGCGCCCGGAATCGCGGTTTCAAGATCGGCGTCCTTGAACACGACATTCGGAGACTTACCGCCCAGCTCGAGCGACACTTTCTTGAGATTTCCGGTAGCTGCGTGCACGATCAGCTTGCCGACTTCCGTCGATCCGGTGAATGCAATCTTGTCGACGTCAGGATGCGCCGCCAGCGCCGCGCCCGCCGTCTCGCCGTATCCCGGGACAATGTTGACCACGCCCTCGGGGAAACCGGCTTCCACAATCAGTTCGCCCAGGCGCAGCGCCGAAAGCGGAGTCTGCTCGGCCGGCTTCAGCACGATCGTGCAGCCCGTGGCCAGCGCCGGGCCAAGCTTCCACGCCGCCATCAGCAGCGGAAAGTTCCACGGAATAATCTGCCCGACCACGCCCACCGGCTCGCGCAGCGTATACGCCAGATATTTCGCACCCGGCGTGTAGGGCACCGAGAGCGGAATCGTGTTGCCTTCAATTTTCGTCGCCCATCCCGCCATGTAGCGGAACAGATCGACCGCGAGCGGCACGTCGGCAGCCTTGGCAATGTTCAGCGGCTTGCCATTATCGAGACTCTCGATGTAGCCGAACTCTTCCGTGTGTTGCTCCAGCAGATCGGAGAGCTTCCAGATCAGCCGCGCCCGTTCCGCAGCCGTCATACGGCGCCACGGGCCGTTGTCAAACGCCTTGCGCGCCGCGCGCACCGCCTGTTCGATATCTTCGCGATCGCCTTCCGCCACCTGCGCCAGCACTTCGCCAGTCGCAGGATTGTAAGTCGGGAAAGTCTTGCCGGAAGCGGCGTTGACCCACTTGCCGTTGATCAGCATTTTGCGTGGCTGGTCGATGAACTCAGCAACTTGCGGATGAATTTGCGGGGAAACTGCGATACCCATACGTCCTCCTTAGGTCGACGTGGACTTGCAGAGAGAAAGATTCCCAGACGCAGGAAAGCGACCAGCAAATGCTAGCCCCGCGCGAGTACAAATGCAATCCCAAGGATGAATGCCAGACCCACTGTCGCCGGGGCAGGGGGCGCGGGGGCGGCGGTCACTCCCCGTAAGGCACCCAGATATTCTTCACCTGCGTGGCATGTTCCAGAAACCAGCGTCCCTCGCCCTGTTTGGCATCGAACCAATCGATCACACGCCCCTCATTCGTCCAAACCTGCTTCAGATTCCCCACCGACATCGCCTTCGCCGCCGAGACCGTTGACTCATCCCCATAGCACCAGATCGCGTCCACGTCATCGTGCTCGGCCAAAGTTTTCAGCAGTTGCGACGCGTAGCCGGTGACGATGTTCACCGCGCCGCCCGGCAGATCGCTGATATCGAAAAGCTGGTACAGATCTCCCGTAATCAGCGGATATTTCTCCGACGGCACCGCGATGACCGTATTCCCCATGGCCAGCAACGGCATCGCCAGCGAGAGAAACCCCAGCAGCGGCGCATCCGCCGGACAAATCACTCCGACCGTCCCAATCGCCTCATTCATCGCAATCGAAATATTGCGAAATGGCGGATTGTGCACCGCGCCGTCAAACTTGTCGGCCCAAGCCGCGTAAGAAAAGATGCGCTGAATCCCCAGCTCAACTTCCGCCACAGCCTGCCTCTCATCCACAATCTCCGCCAGCCGGCGGGCAATCTCATCCCGCCGCTGCGCCAGATTCTCCGCGCAGTAGTAAAGCACCTGCGCGCGATTATGCGCCGTAGCCTTGGCCCACGCTGAAGCCTTGTGCGCCGCCTCGACCGCGTTGCGAATATCTTTGCGATTCCCCAGCGGAGCTTCGCCCAGCAGCCGCCCATCCGGCGCCCGCACTTCCATGCTGTAACCCGAATCCGGCCGCGCCTGCTTGCCGCCGATATAAAGCTTGACGGTACGGTCAATGACAGGCGTACTAGCATCAGGATTCTCATCGGAACCGGGCACGGAACCGGGTGCCCCATTCAAGCCCGTTTTTGGCTTGAGTGGGGATTTTTCATCGTGACTAGAAGAACTCATCCTAGGCGCATGTTTGAACCACGCCGGCTCCATGTATTCCAGCATCCCCTCGCGTCCGCCCTCGCGCCCGAACCCGCTCTCGCGGTATCCGCCAAACCCGCAAGCCGCGTCGAAAAGATTCGTGCAATTCACCCAAACCACTCCCGCCTTGATCTGCGCGGCCACATCCAGCGCGACGTTGATGTTCTCGCTCCACACGCACGAGGCCAGACCGTAGACCGTGTTGTTCGCCAACTCCACCGCTTCGCGCGGAGTCCGAAACGTCATCGCCGCCAGCACCGGCCCAAAAATTTCCTGCTGCGCCACAATCGACGTCGGATGCACGTTGCTTAGCAGCGTCGGCGGATAGAAAAATCCGCGCACCGGCAACGAAACCTGCGGCTGCCAGCAATGCGCGCCCTCGGCCACGCCTTGCGCCACCATGCGCTCAATGCGCTCCAGTTGCACCCGCGCCACGATCGCGCCTATGTCGATGGCCTTATCGAGCGGCGGCCCGATGCGCAGCGTGCTCATGCGATCGCGAATCTTTCCGAGCAGCGGCTCGGCAATGCTTTCCTGCATCAGCAGCCGCGACCCCGCGCAGCACACCTGCCCCTGGTTGAACCAGATTCCGTCGACCAGCCCCTCAACCGCGCTGTCGAGATCGGCATCGTCAAAAATAATGAATGGAGATTTTCCGCCCAACTCGAGTGAAAGCTTCTTATGGCTCGCCGCCGTTGCCCCGCGAATCGCGCGCCCCACCTCGGTCGATCCTGTAAATGCAATTTTGTCAATATCCGGATGCTTGACCAGCGCCTCGCCCGTCGAGCCATCCCCGGTCACAATATTGACGACTCCCGCGGGAAGCCCGGCCTCCACGCAGAGTTCGGCGAAGGCGAGCGCGGTGAGCGGAGTGAACTCAGCCGGTTTGAGCACCACCGTATTCCCCGCCGCCAGCGCCGGCGCAATCTTCCACGCCAGCATCAGCAACGGAAAATTCCACGGAATAATCTGCCCGACCACGCCGCATGGCTCATGCTCAGGAAATTCCTGCTCGATCAACTGCGCCCAGCCTGCATGATGATAGAAATGCCGCGCCACCAGCGGAATATCGATGTCGCGGCTCTCCCGGATCGGCTTGCCGTTGTCCATCGTTTCCAAAACCGCCAGCAGCCGCGAATGTTTCTGCACCAGCCGCGCCAGCGCATACAAATATCGCGCCCGCGCATGTGGAGTCAGCGCCCGCCACTTTGGCGAAGCTGCCCGCGCCGCCCGAACTGCAGCATCAATATCGGCCGCGCTGCCCTGCGCCACGCTCGCGAGTTTCTCTCCGTTCGAAGGATCGACCGTGTCGAAGTATTCACCCGCAGCCGGCGTCTGCCACGCGCCGCCTATAAAAAGTCCAAATCGCCGCGAGTGCCGCTCCAGCCAAGCCGCCGCTTCCTTCGCATCCTCCGGCGCCGGCCCGTACTCCATGCTCACGAATTTTTCCGCAATACTCATACGCTCTGAAAACGCATGCTCTGAAAACGAACCGGGTGCCGGGTGCCCCATTCTAGCCGCGTCTTTTGCGGCTAGAGTGGGGATTTTGACTTCGCGATTCACGCCACCGGATGCCGGTACTCCGCAGAATACCTCCCGGTCGCATAGTGATCCAATTGCCGCTCGATATCGCCCAGCAATCCGCTCGCCCCAAAGCGAAACATCTCTGCCCGCAGCCACGCATCGCCCAACTCCTCTTTCATCATCGCCAGCCAATCCAGCGACTGCTTCGCCGTGCGAATCCCGCCCGCCGGCTTGAACCCCACCGCCATCCCGGTCTGCTGCGCATATTCGCGGATTGCGCGCACCATCACCAGGCTCACCGGCAGCGTGGCATTGACCGGCTCCTTGCCCGTCGAAGTCTTGATGAAATCCGCGCCCGCCATCATGGCCACAAAACTCGCCCGCTCGACGTTGCGCAAAGTTAGCAAATCGCCGGTGCCAAGAATAACTTTCATGTGTCGCGCGCCGCACGCCTGCCGGAACTCCGCGATCTCGTCGTAGAGCGCCTGCCAGCGCCCGCCAAACACATGCGCCCGCGTAATCACCACGTCGATCTCATCCGCGCCCGCCTCAACCGATCGCCGGATTTCCGCCACGCGCTCGGCCAGCGGCGACAGCCCAGCGGGAAATCCCGTCGACACTGCAGCGACATGCACTCCGCTGCCTTCGAGCGCATGCCGCGCCGTTTCCACAAACGTGTGATACACGCAAGCCGCCGCCACTTTGATTCCCAGTTCTTCGACCCCCAGCTTCTGCACCAGTTCCTGCTGCAGCGGTTGCCGCGCTTTGGCGCACAATCGCCGCACCCGCTCGTCGGTGTCGTCGCCGGAAAGCGTGGTCAAATCCATGCACGAAATCGCCCGCAGCAGCCACGCCGCTTGCCATTCTTTTTTCACCGTGCGCCGCGCCACCTGCGACTGCGCCCGCCGCTCCACCGCGCTGGTGTTGACGCGCACTTCCTGAATCCAATTCAAATCGAGCGGGATGCCGCGGTTCGATAGCAGCGGCCGCCCGCCCAGCGTGGCAATCGACCGCGTCGCGCCCTCGCTCAAAAGTGACTCGTGAGCCACGTTCTGTTCGTTGTGCGGCAGGCTGTGGCGCCGCCGGTTATCGCGTAGTGAAGACATATGCTCTAGGTTGGACGACGAACCGTCTCTCTCCGCCGCAAAATTTCCCATTACCGACGTGCAATTCTACGGCAAACAGCAGCAATCCACATGCAGAGACGGCGGGTGCCCCACTTCTGGCTGATTTTGCCAGAAGTGGGGACTTTCTCAACCGTCAACAGGAGACCGCAACTCCCCAAAACTCCCCAGGGTTTACAATGGCGCTCACTTTATGTCCGGAAAGAAAATTAGTCCAGCGATGCGGAAGAAACTCGAGCACGCCGCCGCCAAGGCCACAAAAAACGCGTACGCCCCGTACTCCAATTTCCACGTAGGCGCCGCCATCCTGCTCGCCAGCGGCAAGATTTTTTCCGGCTGCAATATCGAGAACGCATCGTACGGCATGACCAACTGCGCCGAGCGCACCGCAATTTTTTCCGCCGTCGCCGCGCTCGGCCCCAAAATCGAAGTTCGCGCCGTCGCCGTCGCCAGCGACCAAGGCGGGCCGTGTTCGCCCTGCGGCGCTTGCCGTCAGGTGATCTACGAATTCGGCCCGGACGCCATCATTTTCTTTCAAGGCAAGTCCTCTCAAGGAAAAACCGGCCCGAAGCAAGCTCACATCACCGAACTTCTTCCGGAAGGATTCCGCCTCCAGTGACTGCGAAAACAGTGACTGCGAAAACAACGACTGCCAGAACAGTGACTGCCAAGACAACGACCGCAGCCGCGCCGCAAACCTTCCGGGCCATCGACGTGATTCGCAAAAAGCGCGATGGCCAGGAACTCTCTCGCGCCGAAATCGAAGGCCTGGTCGACGCCTACACCAACGCCGAAATCCCCGACTATCAAGTTTCCGCATGGCTGATGGCCGTCGTTCTCCGTGGCATGACGCGCCCCGAAACCGCCGCGCTCACCGACGCCATGCTGCACTCCGGCGAAGTTCTCGATCTTTCTTCGTTGCCGGCGAAAAAAGTTGACAAGCACTCCACCGGCGGCGTCGGCGACAAAACTTCGCTGGTGCTCGCTCCGCTCGCCGCAGCGGCGGGCGTGGCTGTACCCATGATCAGCGGCCGCGGTCTCGGCCACACCGGAGGCACGCTCGACAAGCTCGAAGCCATCCCCGGCTTCAACGTGAATCTTCCGGTCGGAAAATTTCGCCGCGTGCTCGAAACCTGCGGCTGCGCCATGATCGGCCAGACTGCGGAAATCGCTCCCGCCGACCGCAAACTTTATGCCTTGCGCGACGTGACCGGCACGGTGGAGAGCCCATACTTGATTTGCGCCTCGATCATGAGCAAGAAACTAGCCGAAGGCATCGATGCGCTCGTGCTCGACGTGAAGACCGGCTCGGGCGCATTCATGAAGAACGAAAAAGACGCCGCCTTCCTCGCCGAACTCATGGTCGAAACCGGAGAGCGCATGGGCAAGCAGGTGGTCGCGCTCATCACCGACATGGATCAACCGCTCGGCAACATGATCGGCAACGCGCTCGAAGTGGTCGAGTGCGTCGAAATCCTCCGCGGCGCGGGCCCGCAAGACCTGCGCGAACTGTGCCTCGAACTCGCCGGGTGGATGCTGTACCTGGGCGGCGCGTCGAAATCTGTCGTGGAAGGAAAACAGCAGAGCGCAAGTCTGATCTCCTCCGGCCATGCCCTCGAAAAATTCCGCCAGATGATCGAACTGCAAGGCGGAGATCCACACGTCATCGACGACGCGAAGCATCTTCCGCAGGCACAGCACAGCACGCAAGTCGCAAGCGCGAAGTCCGGCTTCATCGCTTCCATGCAGTGCGAGCAGATCGGCACCGCCTGCGTCATCCTCGGCGGCGGCCGCGAGCGCAAGGAAGATTCCGTCGATCCCGCCGTCGGCATCGTGCTGCACAAAAAAGTCGGCGACAAAGTTTCCGCCGGCGAGCCGCTGGCCACGATCCACTACAATTCCGAATCCAAAGCGCAGCGCGCCCGGCAGTTGATCGAGTCAAGCGTAGAGGTTGCAGCCGCTGCGCCCGCAAAACGGCCACTGATTCATAAGGTCATCGGGAAGCAGAGGTGATGCAGCCGCGTGGGGGCGATACTAGTTCCTTGAAGTATGCGGATATTCTCATGCCTTTGAAGATGCTCTCTCAACATGCATGTCATCCTGAGCCGCGGCGAAGCCGCGGTGAGGGACCCTACGTCAGTCGAAGCAATGACACAGCGGACGGGAATATCCCGCCGTATGTGGCGTCAGACGCAGGCAGCGCGGCAGACCGAGAACACCAGTAGCAATGGATGAGCAGCGTAAGATCCCTCGGAGGGCTTTCCGCCCTCCTCAGGATGACATCATCTTACTGACGTCATCTCGCGATCAGGGAACGGTCAAGAAGTAAAGAAGAACCCGCGCGCAGGAGAAAACTGAATGGGACGTTACACCGGAATCCTCGGCCTGTTAACCATGCTCGGCCTGGCCTACGCCTTCTCCACCAACCGCCGCGCCATTCGCGTCAAGACCGTCGCCTGGGGACTGGGCCTACAGATCGCTTTCGCCATCTTCGTCCTGCGCATCGACTACGGCCGCCGCGCGTTTCAGGTCATCGGCGACGCCGCCAACAAGGTCCTCGGCTACTCGTTCTTCGGGTCGGAATTTGTTTTCGGGCCGCTCGGCAAGCAGAATTCCAACATCGGTTTTATCTTCGCGTTTCAGGTTCTCCCTGTCGTCATTTTTATCTGCGCGTTGTTCGCGATTCTCTACCACCTCGGGATCATGCAGATCGTCATCCGCGGCATGGCCTGGGCCATGACGCGCCTCATGGGCACGAGCGGCGCCGAATCGCTCAACGTTGCCGCCAGCATCTTCATGGGACAGACCGAAGCTCCCGTGACCATCCGTCCATTTCTGCCCGATCTCACCCGTTCCGAACTGATGACCGTGATGACCAGCGGCATGGCGCACGTTTCCGGTTCGATCATGGCTGCCTACTTCGCCTTCGGCGCCGAACCGCGCCATGTTCTCAGCGCGGTGATCATGACCGCGCCCGGAACGATTCTGGTTTCCAAAATGCTCGTACCCGAAACCGGGCAGCCCAAAACCGCGGGCACGGTCGTCATGCCCGAGAGCGAAGAAGAAAAAGAGAAACAGGAAAATCTGCTCGGAGCCATCGCCCGCGGCACCGGCGACGGCCTGCACATGGCGCTCAACATCGGCGCCATGCTGATTGCCTTTATCGCATTGATCCACTTCCTCGACGGCATGATGGGCGGCATTCACCACCACTTCGTCTGGTTCCCCGCGAGCCTGGAAGGAATTCTGGGCGTGCTCTTTGCGCCGGTCGCGTGGATCATCGGTATCCCCTGGCACGATTGCCACATTGTCGGGAATCTGCTGGGCACGCGCATGGTGCTCAACGAACTGGTCGCGTTCTCCATGCTCGGCCCGCAGAGGGCGATGCTCGATCCGCGGTCTTTCACCATCGCCACCTTTGCGCTGTGCGGCTTCGCGAATTTAAGTTCGATCGGAATTCAAATCGGCGGCATCGGTGCGCTGGCTCCCAACCGTCGCGGCGATCTGGCCAAGCTCGGCATCCGCGCCATGCTCGCCGGCACCATGGCCAACATGATGTCCGCCTCGATCGCGGGGATGTTGCTGTAACGCGTTGAGCGCGTCGCGATGGAATTAGCAAGCATTGTCATCCTGAGCGAAGCGAAGGATCTATGCAATTTGCCGGCAGCGAGGCGCCTCCCGCAAACTGCATAGGTTCTCCGGGCAATGGGCGCGCTCCGGATGACGATGACAACCATAAACTTTCTACGATAGCTGCGGAAGAGGAGCGTCCCGTGAAACGAATCATCTCTTTGTCTATGCTTGCAACTCTCATGTTCGTCTTCTGCGTTCTCACCGGCGCATTCGCCCAATCCCGCCGCGTCATCATCGACACGGACCCCGGCATCGACGACGCCATGGCCATCCTGCTCGCGCTGAACTCGCCCGAACTCAAAGTCGAGGCGCTCAGCGTGGTCGCGGGAAATGTGGAAACCTGGCAGGGCCTCGAGAACGCGCTGAAAATCGTTTCGCTTGCCAACCGCTGCGACGTCACCGTCGCCGCCGGCGCGCAGCATCCCCTGAATCAGAAATTAATCACGGCGCAGTATTGGCACGGACCGAATGGCTTGGCCGGAGTCGAATTGCCCGCCTCGAAGTGCAAAGCCGACCCGCGCTTCAGTCCCGACCTCATCATCGAACTGGTGCACAAATATCCCCACGAGATCACGCTGATCCCCGTCGGCCCGCTCACCAACATCGCGCTCGCCGTCTCGAAAGACCCGTCGATCGTTCCGTTAGTCAAGAACATCGTCATCATGGGCGGATCGATCACCGGCGGCAACGTCGACGGCGCGGCCGAAGCCAACATCTACAACGATCCCGAAGCCGCCTCCATCGTCTTCAACGCCGGATGGACGGTCACCATGGTCGGCTCCGACATCGGCGAGCGCACATTGATCACGCGCAAATATCTCGACGACCTGCAGCAGTTGCACGGCCCGGAGAGCGACTTCGTTTACCAGCTGGCGGATTTTTATCTCACGCGCTCCGAGAAGAGCGGATACTCCGGCGCGGCCATGTACGACCCGCTGGCGGTCGGTACGGCGATCGACCCCACACTGGTTGCGCTCAAAGACATGCACGTCGACGTGGAAACCAGAGGCGAGTTCACGCGCGGCGAAACCGTGGCCAACCGCATGGGCTCGGATGAAAAGAACGTCCTGCACGGCGACCACTACGAAATCGAAGGCGTGATCGAACTGAAACCGAACGCGCGTGTCGCGACAGCCTCCGACGCCGAACGCTTCCTGAATCTCTTCATCAGCCGAATCAAGGGGAAGTAAGCACTGGGGAAGTGAATAGTAGCGTGCCCATTTCCAAGCCTTGTCATCCTGAGCGAAGCGAAGGATCTGTGCAACTCGCATGCAGCGAGGCGCCGCCGGCAAATTGCATAGATCCTTCGCGGCAAAGAACGCCGCTCAGGATGACAAGCAGAACGTAGAGTGGCACGGCATTATCCGTTCGCCCGCGCCACCAGCAGAATCGCCAGCGCGTAAAACAGAAACATCAGCGCCAGATACATCTTCGCTTTCGATCCCGATCCGGCAAATTCCTTCCACGCCAGCACGCCCCACAGCGCGGCGACCATGGGCGCGGATTGGCCGATGGCATAGGAAATCGCGAAGCTGGTCGACTTGCCTGCGACCACGTTGAACATCGTTCCTGTCCCCCAGATGATTCCGCCCAGCAATCCCAGCAGATGTCCCGAGGGCGCCGCGCTGAAAAATCCGCTGAAGTTCACCGGCTCGCCGGCCAGCGGCTTCTTCATGAAATAAATATTCCAGACGAAGCACGAGAGCAGCGCGCCCAGCGTCAGGAACACGACCGAACTGTAGGGGGTGAGCGCATTTCCCCGCGTGGTGCCATACGTCGTGAACGGGCTCCACAATCCCATCAGCACTCCGGAAACGACGCAGGTGACGATGCTTTTGCGCGAAACCGAACGCCCCATGCTGGCCAGGCTGCCATACGCCTTGCCGTCAAGGATCACCGCAATCAGCGCGCAGGCCACGCCCCCGGCGAGAAAAATCAGATTGCCCTTGGGCTGCAGAATGTAGTTGAGCAGAGTTCCCACCACCAGAGCGATTCCAATCGATACGGGAAACGCGACGGCGAGCCCCGCCATGTCGATCGCGGCGACGAGCAGAAGATTGGCCAGATTGAAAATCGCGCCGCCGACCAGAGTGGAAACCATGTTCGAAGCGTCGGCCGACCGAAGGTTGTTCACGAAACTCAACCCGTTGTGTCCGCTGCTGCCCATGGTGAAGGCGAGGACGAGAGAAATCAGAAAGATGCCGATGGCGTAGTCCCAGTAGAAAAGCTCGAAGCGGTAATTCTTGACGCCCTTGTAGGTGTTGGCCCACGATCCCCAGCAGATGGCGCTGGTGATCATCATCAGCAGCGCAATCGTCAGACTCGGCGGCGTGAACATGGCGGTCTCCCGTGGTGGCTTCTAAATGTTGGTTCTTGTGGAAAGTTTGTAACTGTACTCTTCTTCGTTCCGTCCAACAAGGTTCCGTCCAACAAGCCGACAAGCCGACAAGCCGAAAGCTAGGGTAGGCATGTGGGCAGCGCGCCTGGTGAGGGAAAGCCCGGCTCTCTGCCGGGCATTACAGGAAACAGTCCAAATTTGGACTTCCCGTTTTGCCACGAAAATAGTGCAGTGCCCGCTAAGCCGTAGATGTCATGCGCTTTGCAGGCGGGAGTGCCTGTGCAAAAATTCTTAGCTAACGATCTGATAACAAATGGGTTACGGCGACGCGAGTTAAATCGATTGAACTTGCCGCTGGCGCGCGGGCAAATCCCGACCACCCTGAGGGTCGAGTCGGGCTCCGCTCGCGCGGCCACGCTCAGCAGAACTCTCGCACGGGGCATTCTGCGAAGCCGGCAGATGCTCCCTCGCACCCTTTGCGGAACGCTTCTGGCACTACTACGCGTTCACCTGCGCGTAGGTCGCGCGTCGTAGGAACTCTCCCTGCCCGGCGCGTCCCAGGAACTTGTCCCCTTCGACTACGACTCTCCCGCGCGACATCACCACGTCTGCCATGCCCGTAACCTGGATGCCTTCAAACATCGAATAATCCACGCGCATGTGGTGCGTCTGGGCGCTGATGGTGTGCTGGCGTTTGGGATCGAAGATGACGAGATCGGCGTCGCTACCGACGGCGATCGTTCCCTTGCGCGGATAGAGTCCGAACAACTTTGCGGGAGTGGTTGAGACCAGTTCGACAAAACGGTTCACGCTGAAGCGCCCGCCGGCCACGCCGCCGGAGTAAATCAGGCTCATGCGGTGCTCCACGCCGGGGCCTCCGTTCGGGATTTTCGTGAAGTCGTCTTTGCCCAATTCTTTTTGTTCTTTAAAGCAGAACGGGCAGTGATCGGTCGAGACCACCTGCAGATGATCGTGTTTCAAGCCATTCCAAAGTTTTTCCTGATTCCATTTTTCGCGCAGCGGCGGAGTGAACACATATTTCGCGCCTTCGAATCCGGGCGCGTCCATGTTTTCGAGCGACAGATATAAATACTGCGGACAAGTCTCGGCGTAGACGGGCAGGCCGCGGTCGCGCGCCTCGCGAACTTTTTCGAGCGCGTCGTTGCAGCTCAGGTGCACGATGTAAAGCGGCGCTCCGGCCATTTCCGCGAGCGCGACGGCGCGGCCCACGGCTTCGGCTTCGGCAGTGGTGGGCCGCGTGAGCGCGTGATACTTCGGCGCTTTCTTGCCCTCGGCCAGCGCCTGCTGCACGATCACGTCGATGGCGCTGCCGTTTTCCGCGTGCATGCAGACCAGCGCGCCGTTCTTCGCCGTATTCTGCAGCGCCTTGAAGATCGAGCCATCATCGAGCATGAAGACGCCGGGATACGCCATGAACAGTTTGAAGCTGGTCACGCCTTCGTGGATGAGGTCGTTCATCTCGCCCAGCTGTCCGCCGGAAACGTCGGTGACGATGCAGTGAAACGCATAGTCGCAAACCGCTTTGCTCGCGGCCTTGCTCATCCAGGTGTCGAAAGCCTGGCGCAGCGGCTGGCCTTTGTATTGAATGGCGAAATCGATCAGCGTGGTGGTGCCGCCAAAGGCCGCGGCGCGCGTGCCGGTTTCAAAATCGTCGGCGCTGGTGGTGCCGCCGAAGGGCATGTCGAGATGCGTATGCACGTCGATGCCGCCGGGGAGCACGAGTTTGCCGGACGCGTCGATGATCTTCGTGGCGTTGTTGGTCGGCAGATCGATTCCAATCGCGGCGATCTTGCCATTGCCGATGGCGACGTCGGCAGCGTAGGTGTCGACGGCCGTCACCACTGTGCCTTTCCTGATGATCGTATCGAAGCCCATACGTCCCCTCCGGAGATTTATTTCTGGAATGTCATCGTGAGGAGGGCGACAGCCCTCCGAGCGACCCTACGACGGCCTTGGCTGGCCATGTGGTCGATGAGAACGGCAAGGTAACCGGCAGCATCGATACTCCTGAATGTAGCTTTGCACTTTCGACCGACGTACGGTCCTTCGCTCCGGCATAGCCGGAGCTCAGGATGACAACCAGGACGCGGTCGGAGCGCACGTTCTATGCTACACTGCCGCTCTTCCTCTTCACCAAAGGGACCAGCTATGCATTTCGGCATCACGTTTAAGCCCGACATCTCGATCGACCGCATTGTGGGGATGACGCGTCAGGCGGAGGCCGCGGGATTCGAATACACGTGGATTTTCGATTCGCACGTGCTGTGGATGGAGCCGTATCCGCTGATGACGCTGATGGCCATGAACACGCAGAAAATGCACATTGGCACCTGCGTGACCAATCCGGCGACGCGCGATCTGACCGTGACGGCGAGCCTGTTCGCGACGTTGAATCTGATTTCCGGCGGTCGCATGGAACTGGGCATCGGCCGCGGCGACAGCTCGCGGCGCGTGCTGGGCAAGAAGCCGGTGAGCTGGTCGCAGCTGGAAGCGGCGGTGCAGGAATTTCGCGAGCTTACTTCAGGAAAGGAAACGCAGCACGACGGCCAGCCGACGCGGCTGGCGTGGGCGAAAGATTCTCCGCGGGTCTGGATTGCGGGATATGGGCCGAAGGTTTTGCACATGGCCGGGCGCGTGGCCGATGGAATCATTCTGCAGTTTGCCGATCCCGATCTGATTGCGTGGTGCCTGGGATTCGTAAAAGAAGGCGCACGGGCTGCGGGGCGCGATCCGGCGAAGATTGAGGTGATGTCGGCGGCGCCGGTGTGGGTTTCCGACGATTTGAGCGTGGGCCGCGAGCGGGTGCGCTGGTTTCCGGCGCTGGTTTCGAATCATGTGATGGATCTGATCCGGCAGTACAAGCCGGAAGATCTTCCTCCGGCGCTTACCTCTTATGTGCAGGACCGCGGCCATTATGACTATCAGCATCACTGCGAAGTGGGCAGCGACAACGCAGAATTCGTTTCTGACGAAGTGATCGACCGCTTCTGCCTCATCGGGAATGCGGAAGCTCATCGCAGGAAGCTGCGCAAACTTCGCGACGTGGGCGTGACCCAATTCAATATTTACCTGATGTGCGGCGATGAGGAGCAGACGCTGGTGGATTATCAGCGGGACGTGCTGCCGGAATTCTTGTAATGCCCCGATTGTTGTCATTCTGAACGGCGGCGAAGCCGGCGTGAGGAACCGTACGAGCGTCGGAAGATATGAGAACGTGGGCGGGAATGCCCTTGGCGCAGAGGGCGCGTCGGTCCCGCGGGCTGCAATGGGCGTGCTGAGCGACGTAAGGTCCCTCGAAGGCCTTGGGCCCTTCTCAGGATGACATGGCTGGAGTTTTTCGCGATTGCACCAGGGCCGGGTGCATCATCGCGTAGTACGCGACGAACGACACTGCAAATCCCACGAACCAGGAATAGTCATATAAGGCGCGGACGGACGGGACGGCAAGGCCTATCAACGCCGTGCCTGCGCCGAGCGCCAGCGCGATGACCGCGCGCCAGTTGAATCCGCTGGAATATTCGTACGCACCGCCTCGTAAGTACAAATCATCGAGAACCAGCGCGCGGCCGCGGATTACGAAATAATCGCAGATCATGATGCCCGCGATCGGGCCGAGGAAGGCGGCGTAGCCGCCCAGCCATCCCATGATGAAGGTGCTGTAGCTGGAGAGCAGCTTCCACGGCATCATGGCCACGCCCATGAAGCAGGTGATGACGCCGCCAGTGCGGAAGCTGATCTTCTTCGGCCAGAGATTCGAAAAGTCGTTGGCGGGGGAGACGACGTTGGCGCCGATGTTAACGTTGAGCGTGGCCAGCAGTATTGCGATCAGCGAGATCACAACAGCAACGGGGGAATGAAAGCGGCTGAGCAGTTGGACCGGGTCCCAAATGGCGGTGCCGTAGATGACGACGGTGGCCGACGTGACCACGATGCCGACGAAGGCATAGAGCGTCATGGTGGTGGGCAGGGCGATGGCTTGCCCGATGATCTGGTCGCCTTGATTCCGCGCGAAGCGGGTGAAGTCCGGGATGTTGAGCGACACCGTGGCCCAGAATCCGACGGTGCCGTTCAACGCGGGAACGAGAAATTTCAGGAAGTCCGGGAAGTTGGTGAAGCGCGACTGGACCGAGAACATGGGGCCGAAGCCGCCGGCGGCGTGATAGGCCCAGCCCAGCAGAAGCAGTCCGACGCCGAGCAGCACGGGCGCGCTGATACCTTGCAGCACGCGAATGTACTCGATTCCCTTGAGCACGACTGCGAGGTTGATCAGCCAGAAAATAAAAAAGCAGACGCCTGCGCCGTAGGGAAAATTCTTCCATGCAGGAAACAAAGTTGACAGCAGCGTGCTGATGGCTTCGCCGCCGATCCATGTCTGGATGCCGAACCATCCGCAGGCAACCAGGGCGCGGAGAACCGCGGCGACGTTGGCGCCCAGCACTCCGAACGAAGCGCGGGCAAGAACAGGAAAAGGAACGCCGTATTTCGCGCCGGGATGCGAGTTCAGCAGCATGGGCGCGAGCACGATCACGTTGCCGATGAAAATCGTGAAGACCGCCTGCTTCCAGTTCATCCCGCCTTTGATCAGGCTGGCGGCCAGCATGTAGGTGAGGATGTTGACCGACATCGACACCCAGAGCGCGGCGAAGTTGTAGGTGCCCCAGTGGCGCTGCGCAGGCGAAGCGGGCGCGAGGTCGGGGTTGTAGAGCGGGCTGGATTCGATGCGGGAGCGGAGTCCTTCTCTTGGATTTACCATGTCCTCTGGCGGCGTGGCGTCGTCTATTTCTGCTCAGCTACAGCCTGTTCGAGCGCTAGTCGAATAAAGCGCTGATAAGGCAACCCGGCACGGGCTGCACGTTTGCGGACCGCTTCAAAAAGCTCTTCCGACAAACGCAAATTGATGGACTTACCCTTGCGCTTGATCTCGAACCGGACCAACTGCGCTCCGGAAAGGTCATAGTGCGACAGGTCGGCGCGGTCGACGAAGGCGGCTGCCGCGCGGTCACTCTTGAAGGCCGGAATTTTCTTTTTCGTAGGCATCGATTTCCTTCTTATGCATGTAGCGAGCGCTGATGGGCCGGATCAGAACTTCAGAGCCTTTGCTCCGAAGGGTAAATATGACGAACACTGCACGTCCTCTTTCCGTGCGCCCGATCGCGCGAAAACGGTGCTCCTCCTGCGAATGCGCTGAATCCGGCAGAATGGCGAGAGGGCGCGCGAAAAGTTCTTCGATTTCGCCAGCAGAGAGCCCGTGTTTCTCGCATTTAACCCTGTTTCCACGATCCCATTCGAAACCGTCGGCACGCAAATTCATCATAACTAAGATGTATGCAAATGTATAGGCATGTGTATTGGGCCCGGTTCCTAGTCCGCGGCGGCCGATTTTGCGCCGTACGACGCGCTTTGCTGGGTCAGGGGGCCGTAGCTGTCCGGCCTTCGGTCGCGGAAGAACTGCCAGACTTTTCTCACTTCGGCGATCATGTCGAGGTCGAGATCGGCGACCACGACTTCGTCCTTATCGCGGCTGGCCTGAGCGATGATCTTGCCACGCGGATTGCAGAAATAACTCTTGCCGTAGAATTCGCCGATGCTCCACGGCTTCTCGGTGCCCACGCGATTGATGGCGCCAATGAAGTATCCATTGGCCACGGCGTGAGCGGGTTGCTCGAGTTCCCACAAATATTCTGACAGGCCCGCGACGGTGGCCGAGGGATTGAAGACGATCTCTGCGCCGTTCAATCCAAGGATGCGGGCGCCTTCCGGAAAATGGCGGTCGTAGCAGATGTAGACGCCGACTTTCGCGTATTTGGTCTCAAAGACGGGATAGCCGAGATCGCCGGGCGTGAAATAAAACTTCTCCCAGAAGCCGGGATGGCAGTGCGGGATGTGATGCTTGCGGTACTTGCCGAGATATTTTCCGTCAGCGTCGATGACGGCAGCGGTGTTGAAGTAGACGCCGGGCATCTGCTCTTCGTAGACGGGAACGACGATCACCATGCGATGCTTGGCCGCGATTTTCTGCATGAGCTTGGTGGTCGGGCCGTCGGGGACGCGCTCGGTGAGTTCATACCAGCGCGCGTTTTGCTCGGCGCAAAAATACGGGCCGTAGAAAAGTTCCTGCAGGCAGAGGATCTGCGTTTTCTTTTTCGCGGCGTGCTCGATCAGCTTCAGGTGTTTGTCGATCATCGATTTGCGAATCTGCGCGAGCGGACGATCGGTGGGGATCGCGTTGCTGGCTTGAATCAGGGCGCAGCGGACATTGCGGGGCATGGGCATCTCCCGGAAGTACGGTTGAGGAAGGAAACTATAGCAGAATTGCGGGAGCGTTCCAGAATCGAGTTGGCAAGTTTTGGATTGGCGACTCAGCCGCGCAGGTCAGCGGGTGCAACTCGAGATTTTCGCCGACGATCCTCTTGCGATACCGCAAGCTCCACAAAGCCTGCGCGGTCTATTTGCCCTGTGGGGATTTTGAGTTCAACGCCAGTGAAACTCGTTCAGAGTCAGCGCTGTTTAGTCTCATATGCTGAAGAAGAAGAAAACCTTTGTTCGCGTCTCGGGCATCGTAACTCAGCGAGAATCGCGGGTACGGGAGAAAATAAAGATGAAAACGATTGTTTCGGCCGTTTGCTGTGTCGTTCTGGGTTGCGTCCTAGTCTGTGCGCAAGGTTCAGCCCCCGCCATGACCGACCAACAGTTTGTGGATTTCGCCGCACAAACCGACATGCTGGAGGCCCATTTAGGACAGTTGGCCGCTGCCCAGGCGTCTTCACAAGGCGTCAAGGATTACGCTCAGATGCTTGTCACGGATCACACTCACGATTACACACAACTGGGCGTGGTAGCCGGTAAGGACAATCTCGTGGTTCCGAAAGGCCTTGATGCAGCCCACGACAAGATGATTGCTCCGTTCCAAAAACTTAAAGGCCCAGCCTTCGATCACCGCTACATTCGGGAGATGATTGCAGGACACACCGCAGCGATAAAGGTTTACACGAAAGAAGCGGCGGATGCGCAAAGTGCCGATCTGAAGGCTTACGCGAACGAGACGCTGCCAACGCTCCAGAAGCATCTCGATGGCGCTAAGAATCTTGCGAAGGCTAAGCCGTCTTCAAAAAGCATGTAGCAGGAGTGAAGAAGCTGACAGTTAATTAAGAACGTCAAAGACTCCACTACCGACAGACTTTCAAGGACTGGAAGCAAATCTCTGCAGCGATGCCCAGGCCCAGGCACGCGCGCGGACTCCGGCACGAGTCGAAGCCGGCCTCTGGTTTGCATGTCGGCGGGGGCTTGTCCGCGTCTCTCGCGACCTGGACAAGGCGTTGACACGGTCCTACGAGCTGAATAGACTCGGCCTTCTTAAATCAGCACGCAAAGAGTTCGACATCTCATGGCAAAACGGCCTCGCATTGCGGTGGTTGGCAGCGCCAACATCGACCTGACTACTTTCACCGACAAGTTCCCAAAACCCGGCGAGACAATGTTTGCGCCTAAGTTCGATCTGGGTTTCGGCGGCAAAGGGGCGAATCAGGCGGTCGCGGCGCGGTTGTGTGGCGCCGAAGTTTTTATGGTGGCGCGGGTGGGCAGCGATTTGTTCGGTCCGGCGACGATTGAAAATTTCCGCCGGCAGGGGATCGATCCCACGCATGTGAAGCAGGTGGAGGGATTGTCGAGCGGCGTGGCCCCGATCTTTGTCGAGCCGAACGGGCAGAATCGCATTCTGGTGGTGAAAGGCGCGAATGACGCGCTCAAACCGGCCGATGTGGATGCGGCCGCCGAGACGCTGAAGTCCGCGGATTGCATTGTGCTGCAGTTCGAGATTCCTCTGGAGACGGTTTATTACACGGTCGGATTCGCGCGGAAGCATAGGATCCGCTGCATTGTGAATCCCGCGCCGGCGCAGCCGGTGGATATGGCGGCGCTGAAGGATCTCGATTACTTCGTGCCGAATGAAACCGAAGCCGAGGCAATTACCGGGTTGCCGGTGAAGAATGTCGACGACGCCAAGAAGTGCGCGCAGAAATTCTTGGATGGAGGCATGCGGCGGGTGATCGTCACGCTGGGGGCGAACGGGTCTCTGCTGGCTGGACGCGATGGCAGCGAACACATTGCGCCCTTCGCGGTGAAGAGTGTCGACAGCACCGGCGCGGGAGATGCGTTTATCGGCAGCTTCGCGGTGTTTCTCGGCGAGGGCATGGCGGAAAAAGAGGCGGTGCGGCGCGCCAATCTTTATGCAGGGTTGTCGACGACCGGCGTGGGCACCCAGAAATCGTTTTATGACCGCGCGCGCTTCGACTCGGAGTGGGCGGCGCGGGGCTGAGATTCTTCCTATAAAGTTGAGATTCTTCCTATAAAAAAAATTCATCTCCGGCTAACAGTCAACAACACATTGTCTTGGCGTGTCAGGCCGCGCAGAAACCGGAATCGCCGCGTTTTCCACTGCGAAACTTCTTGACTAACAGCTACTTAGCGATTTATAAGCGCTGTCTTGCAGACTTGCGGACCTCCTGCCTTCCAACGAAGGGGAGGGTCTTTTTCTTTGGGGCGGGGTAGCAACCGAAAGGCATAGGAATGTCGACCAAAAAGATGTTGTGCGCGGTGGTTTTGTGTTGGCTGGCGTGTGTGATGAGCCCGCTGCTCTACGGTCAGGCGAACGGCAGTTTTTCGGGCACGGTCACGGATAACACGGGAGCCGTGGTGGCGGGGGCGAAAGTCAGCGTGATTTCCCAAGCGACCAACATCACGCGCGAAGGCATCACCGACGGCACCGGACATTACACCGTGCCGTTGCTGGCGGTGGGAGACTACACCCTTCGAGTCGTAGCTTCGGGCTTCAAAGCGGGGGAAGCGAAGAACGTGCGTCTGCAGGTCGACGAACAGCGCGAACTCGATTTCAAACTCGTTCCCGCGGCGGTGAGCACCAGCGTGGAAGTGAACGCGACGGAAGTGGCGGTGGAAACGACGACTCCGACTCTCGGGCAGGTCATTACGTCCGAACAGGTAGCCGAATTGCCTTTGAATGGTCGAAATTTTGTGCAGTTGGCGACGTTGGCCCCGGGCACCACTCAATCGACCAGTCCGGTGAGTTTCTTCACCAACGCGGCCAGCAGCGAGGCGGCCACACGGGGAGCGTTCTCGCTTTCGGTGGGTGGTTCGCGCGAACAGGAAACTGATTGGCTGCTCGACGGCAACGACAACAATCAGCTGGATGAAGGCGGCATCGCCATTTTTTCCGATATCGACGACATTCAGGAGTTCAAAGTCCTCACCTACAACTACTCCGCCGAGTACGGAGAGCGCGCCGGTCCGACCGTGCTGGTCACAACGAAATCGGGATCGAACCAGTATCACGGAACAGTGTTTGAGTTTTTCCGCAACACGGACCTCGATGCCACCCGCTATTTTTTTAACTCACCGCAGAAGTTCAATCTGAATCAGTTTGGAGCGTCGCTCGGCGGCCCGATCAGAAAAGATAAGACATTCTTCTTCTTGGATTACCAGGCGAAGATTCAACGTGAGGGTGTGCCGTTCACAGGATATGTACCCACAACTCAAGAGCTCACTCCAATCGATGTTGCCGGCGACCTGGACCTGAGCACGAACCCGCTTGGCATTACACCCCTGACCAATCCGTACTCGGGCACAGCATTTCAGTGCCAGGCCAATTCGAACCTCCCGGAGCCGGTGCTCGCCAGCGGAGCCCAGTCTGCCGGTACCCCTTGTGACACCATTCCGGGGAGCATGGTAAATCCGATTGGGCTCGCGGTAGCTCGGCTTTATCCCGCGCCGACTCCGGGTGTTTCGTCCACTGCCGGTTTCAACTACAGCAATCAGCCTACAAGATCGCTCAACGAAGGCACGTGGGACGCCCGCGTCGATCATAGTTTTTCCAACAAGGATCAAGTGTTCGGACGTTTCAGTTATGACCAGGCCACCAACTTTGTGCCCGGCGGTTCGCCTACCTGGTCAGAAGCCAACGCATTCGGCAGCAACCAGCACATCAACAACCATGGCCGCAACGCGGTGGTGACGGAAACCCACGAGTTTTCTCCGAGTACAATCAACCAGTTCACGGCCGGCTACAACCGGATTTTCAACCACATTCTTTCGTATGGCACGGGCACTTGCGAAGCCGCGATCATCGGCATTCCGGGTGCGGACTTAGGCAGTCACTGCGACGGCATCACCGGTTACCCCGCGAGTTTGAACCAGTCGACTAAGGACTGCGAGAGCTGCGGAATGACGTCGTTCCAGATGTCGGCCTATTTCTCGCTCGGCGATCGCGGCTATGCGCCGTACCAGGGTGGGACTAACGTCTATTCGCTCTCGGACAAACTCGATTTGATTCGCGGCAAACACAACATCAGTTTCGGCCTGACCTATCGCGCCGAAGAGATGAATGTGCGGAACAATGCCTTTCAGGACGGCTATGTCGTCGAGGATGGCTTTGGAACTGGCGACGACATTGGCGATCTGCTGTTGGGAAGCCTTGGAGTTTTTGCCGCCCACGATCAGACCTTCCTTGGCGCTACCACCGGAAGGCGCTGGAAACTGATTCGGCCATTTGTGCAGGATGACTGGCGCTTAACTCCCAATTTGACCCTCAACCTGGGCTTCGCCTGGGCCCTGGCGACGCCTGAAACCGAAGTCGAAAACCGGCAGGCGAATTTCAACATTCAGAATCTTGAGTGGTACGTGCCTAACGGAAGTCCGACGTTAAGCAGTTGCACGATCTGCATTCCAACCGATGGTCGCGTGGGTGTCCAATTCGACAAAACTGCTTTGGAGCCACGCATCGGGTTGTCCTGGAAGCCCATGGGCAGTGATAAGACTGCAATCCGGGCTGGGTATTCCATATTCCATGACTCCGCTTGGAACCAAGGGGGACAGGGCTTGTGGCAGAATCCCCCGTACTACGCGGAAGTTGATCCTTACCCAACCGGGGTTTGTACTCCTTTCGGCAGCACCGGTTGCGGTCTGTCGAATGGATTTCTGGTAGCGGCGGGTACTCCATCGAGCACGCCTGTGCCTGGGGGTGCGGTCCTCAGCTCGCCGGTGAATCCAGCTGACTACACGGGAACCATTCAGTCGCAGAACCTGAATTTCAAGCAGGGAATGATCCAGCAATTCAACTTAAACGTTGAACGGCAGCTGCCTGGAAACGTTGTTTTGACCGTGGGCTATGCGGGATCGCGCAGCGAGCGCATCCTTGTGAGTCAGGTGAACGAAAACATAGAGTCGCCCAGTATCTGCTTGCCTACGGCTACGAATTCTTCCGGCGCGACAGCCGTAAATCCGTACTATGGAACCTACAATGTGGGCTGCGGCATCAACAATTGGCCTTATGCGGAGCCCTTTCAGAGCGTGGCCAGCAATAACAGCGTAGGCCAAGCCCGCTACGATTCGCTGCAAGCGAAAGCTGAGACCAAGAGCGCGCGGCACGGTCTCTACGCTCTGGTGAGCTACACCTATTCACGCAATTTCGATTCCGGGATGCCGGACGGTCTGGGCACCAATCCCGGCGCTTTGTATTGGCCGCTGCCTGGGGCGCAGAAACTGGATTGGGGTTTGTCACAACTGAATCTCAACGATAACTTCACAGCCAGCGTCATTTACGATTTGCCCTTCGGGAAAGGCAAAGCCTACGGGAGTAATTGGAACGGGGCTGTCAACGCTATTTTGGGGAATTGGCAACTGGATCTGATCGAGCACGCGACTTCCGGATTCCCCCTGTTCGTGGTCGACAGTGCGGACGAATCGGGTGTCTATTTCTCGTACAACGGATTCACATTCCAACGTCCGAACGAAGTGGGGAATCCGAATCAGGCTGGTCCAGTTGCGGCGAATCCGGCCTGCAATGCACCAGCGAAGATTCACACGCTGCAGAATTGGTTTAATCCCTGCGCGTTCGCTCCAGCGTCGACGTTCACTTTCCCGGCCGTGCCGATCGGCGGGGGGCCCTCCCAGAATTTTACGGTAGGGGAGCTCGGCACCGCGCCGCGCGCTCCGGTTTACGGTCCGCGTTTCGTGAATACCGACTTCTCGGTGATTAAAGACTTCCCGCTACCCTTGCGCGAGGGCATGAATCTGCAATTCCGCGCTGAGTTCTTCAATCTGCTCAACCACGCGCAGTTCTACATGGACGGCGTGGGCGACAGCGGAGAGCAAGATATCAATACGCCCTCGAGTTTCGGTGTGATCAACAACACCGTGAATAACCCGAGGCTGATTCAGTTTGCGTTGAAGCTGAGATTCTAGTGGGATCGAAACAATTCATTTTTGGGCAGGCTGGGGCGATGCCTCGGTCTGCCCTGATTTTTTGCGATCAAAGCTCGAAAAGTGTGGAATTGGGGAATCACTTGAGAAATCGTAGGTGTGGAGTTGTTATGTCGGTCTTGCTCGTTTCGTTGGCTTCCGCGCAGGCGCGGCGGAAAGTCATTGTCAACGAAGACTGCTCGGGGCCGGGCGGGAGCAATATGCAGACGGTGGCGGTGATGGCGCAGTCTCCGTTGGTGGAGGTGCTGGGGGTTACCGTGGTGAGCGGGGATCAGTGGCGCGATGAGGAAGTGGCGCACACGTTGCGGCTGCTGGAGATTATGGGGCGCAGCGACATTCCCGTCGTTCCCGGCGCGGAGTTTCCGCTGGTGCGCACCCGGGGCGAGGCGCAGATGTGGCAGGAGCGCTACGGGAAAGTCGCATACGCGGGCGCTTGGGACGACCGGTGGTGGCATGAAGCGTCGGTTATTCCGCTGTTGCCGGAGGGCGCGCCGACGACCAAGCCTTTGGACGAAGATGCGGCGCACTTCATGATTCGCATGGTGCACAAGTATCCGCATGAAGTGACGATTTATGAAGGCGGACCGATGACGAATCTGGCGCTGGCGATTTCGCTGGATCCGCAATTTCCCGAACTGGTGCAGGAGCTGGTGTTCATGGGCGGCAGCCTGAATCCGGATACCGACAATCCTGAGTTCGCCAGCAATCCGCGGCATGAATTTAATTTCTGGTTCGATCCGGAGGCGGCGGAGATCGTGCTGCGCGCGCCGTGGAAAAAGATCGTATGCACGCCGACCGACATTTCGATCAAGACGCACATGACGGCGGCGATGATGAAACAGATCGAGGCGAGCGGGACTCCGCTGGCGAAATATCTGGCGAAATTTTTGCAGCTATGGCCTGGAGCCGACATTATGTGGGATGAGCTGGCGGCCGAGGCGTGGATCGATCCTTCTATTATCACGAAGAGCGAGATGCGCTATATGAGCGTGGATCTCGATCGCGGCGCGGGGTACGGGAACACTTTGACCTGGAGTGCAAGCGAGAAGGTGGCGGGGGCGAGGCTGGTGGAGATTCAGGTGGATCTGGATGCGCAGAAATTTTATCGGATGTTTGTGGAGTTGATGAGCGCGGCTTCGCCTTCTGCTTCTCTTTCGCATTGAGGTGCGTGGGCAGCCGGACTTGCGCTCGGCATGACCGGTCGGCAGACCCGGTCCCACACGGACATTAGTCCTACGCTCGCCTTGTATCTGCACAGATCTATTTATCTGCACAGATCCATGTATCTGCACAGATCCGGTCCCGCATAGATTCCGCCCGCGCTTTGCGCTGGGCGGGACGGCCGAAGGCGGCCGTCGCCACACGAGTTGTGGCTATCTCCACTTCGCGCGCTGGCACTGAATTTGCGAACAGAATACAATGTTGCACTGAGCCTTCCCAACATGTCTCCCATTCCAGACGATCTTTCCACGATCAAAGACGACATGATTGCCTTCATTGAAGGGCATGGCATGCGCCGCTTTCACGGCTACGTGGACTATGAAGAGGTGCAGTGCGTGATGTGGGAGATGGGCGACAATCCCGACGGCTGGAAAGATTTTGTCGAGCTGGCGAAGGCTTCGAGCGCGCCGTTTCTGACCATGCACTCGTGGACGCTGCAGCGCACCGAGCTTGATGAGATGGTCGAACGGTTGACGAACTCCGAGTTCAGCGACGGCGACGATGTGGAAGACGCGCGCTGGCTGCGGGCTTACGTCGGGAAGATCGGATTTCTGCAGCTGGGCTGGGCCTATCAGGGCTCGATGTTTTTGTGCGAGGTTTCGACCGAGTGGTACGACCGCTATCAGCGGCTGCTCGAGGTTTCCGACGAGTTCGGCGGCCTGACCATGGATGAGCCGGATCAGGACGAAGAGAATTAACCGTGCGCTGGCAGGTCGCCTCCGAAGATGGCGCGCGGGTTCAGGCTTTGTCGCAATCTCTTGCCGATTTGCCTCCGCTTCAAGTTAGACATTCTTCCTCGCAAGCAATCGCGTCTCCCGTGATGACGATGACGATGACGGCGACGCTGGCGCGCTTGCTGCTGCGGCGCGGCATCGTCGATGCGGAGTCGGCTGCGGCTTACCTCTCGCCATCCTTATCTCATCTTCATGCTCCGGAACGGATGACTGGGCTGCCTGCGGCGGTGGAGCGGATTGACGCCGCCATCGAGCGCAAGGAGCTGATCCTGATTTACGGCGACTACGACGTCGACGGCACCATGGCGGTCATCGTTCTCAAGACGGCGATCGAGTTGTGCGGCGGTTCGGCGGAGTTTCATGTGCCGCACCGGATTCGCGAAGGCTACGACATGCGCGACGATGTCATTGAGCGCGCGGCCGAGGCTGGCATTCGGCTGATCATCAGCGTCGATATGGGCATTCGCGCGTTTGCGCCTGCGGAGACGGCGCGGCGGCTGGGAGTCGATCTGATCGTGACCGACCATCATCTGCCCGGGCCTGATGGCGTGCCGAAGGCGCTGGCGGTGGTGAATCCGAATCAGGCGGGATGCGAGTATCCGTATAAGCAGCTTTGCGGCGCGGGCGTGGCGTTCAAGCTGGCGCAGGGATTGATGCAGCGGCGACTGGATGCGAAAGATCAGGACAGACTTCTGTTGTCGTTTATGAAGGTGGTGGCGATCGCGACGATCGCGGACGCGGTGCCGCTGACCGGAGAGAATCGGGTGTTCGCGTCGCTGGGGCTGGAGGCGCTGCGATGCGCGGTGAATCCGGGATTGAAGGCGCTGCTCGAAGTGGCCCAGATTTCGGCGAAGCGTCCGCCGACCTCGGGCGAAGTGGGATTCCGCATTGCGCCGCGCATCAACGCCGCCGGGCGCATGGACGTGGCGCGCGATGTGATTGAACTCTTCAGCGTGAAAGATATGGCGCGCGCGCGGGAACTGGCGGCGAAACTCGATCGGCTCAATAGTGACCGGCAGGAAGAAGAGCGGCGCATTCTGCGCGCGGTTGAGGAGCGCTTCGCCGGCGATGCGGAGCTGAGCGAGGCGTATTGCATCGTCATTGACGGCGAGGGCTGGCACCGCGGCGTGATCGGCATTACGGCGACGCGCATTGTCGAACGGTATAACCGGCCTACGGTTGTGATCTCGCGTGAAGGCGAAGAAGCGTTCGGCTCGGGGCGGTCGATCCGGGCATTTCATCTGCTGGAAGCGATTGAGTCGTGCAGCGGTTTATTCTCGCGCTACGGCGGTCATGCTCACGCCTGCGGATTTGCCATGCCTGCGGCCAACGTTGGCGATCTGCGGGCGCGGCTGGACGAGTTTGCGCGATCGCGGCTCACGCTGGCGGATTTTGATCCGGTGCTTGATCTGGATGCCGAACTGAGTCTGGGCGAGGTTACGCCGGAACTGTTTCAGGCGTTGCGTCTGCTGGAACCTTATGGCGTGGGGAATCCCGAACCCGTATTCGCGGCGCGCGCGGTGCAGCTGACGGCTCCGCCGCGCATTCTGAAAGACAAACATGTGAAATTCAAGTTGCGGGAGGGCGAGCCGGTCGTTGGAGTGGCGGAGTCCTCGGAGCAATCATCGCAGCTTTCTGCGGCGGCCATTCTTGCGACGCCGCGCTGCCATCCCGATGGCGCGGCGATTCGGCGCGCGGATCGGGCTGCGACGGTTGCCGAAGTGGGGGATGGAAAATCCCCACTTCTGGCAAACCCGGCCAGAAGTGGGGCACCCGGCGCGATCGATGAGGCACCCGGCGCGACCAGTAAGACGCCCAGCGCTCCCAATGGCGCGGCCACTCGTCTGAGGATCACGTTCGATGCCCTGGGTTGGCACATGGCCGAGCGGCTCGCTCAAACTCCGCTACTGGCGGGCGATATGGTCGATATCGCTTTCACCGTGGATCACAACGACCATCCCGAATACGGCGGGCTGGAGCTTTCCCTGCGCGATTTCAAGATACCTGCGATATGAACATCAGCGATCGATCGCGGCACTGCCGCAGTACGCTGCCGAATCTCACCACAGGTGGTAGTGGCCGTTACGGCGGGCCATTTCCACGCTGACGCCGAACAGGGATGCCAGACGGTCGACCTCAAGGATTTCTTCTTTCGGGCCGTCGGCGACGACTCGGCCGCGGCTCATCAGCACCACGCGCTGAATTTCGGGAACGATGTCGGCCAGTTCGTGGGTGACGAGAATGATTGCCGTTCCGGAGTTGGCCAGCGCGCTCATGGTTTGCCGCAGGCTGTGCTGAGCGGCCAGATCGAGCGAGTTGCAGGGCTCGTCGAAGAGCAGAGCGCCAGGCTTGTGCACCAAGGCGCGCGCGATCAGCACACGCCGCGCCTCGCCCGACGACATTTCGCTCACCGGACGTTCCGCCAGATGCGAAACTTTCAGCTCGGCCAGCGCGGCATCGGCTTGCTCACGCTGCCTGGGATCGACCGTGTGGTTGGGATAAATCGCGGTGCTGCTGAAGAAGCCTGAAAGCACGACATCGCGTCCGGAGGCATCGCCCGTGCAGGAGAGCATCAGGTCGTTCGAGACGATGCCCAGCCGGGCTCGCAGGGCGAACACATCCCAGGTGTCTTCTCCCAAGATCGACATCGAAGAATTTTCCCGCACGACCGGATAGCATTCGCGAGTAATGGTCTTGATCAGCGTGGATTTGCCGCAGCCGTTGGGTCCGAGGATGGCGACGTGTTCCTGGGCGCCGACACGCAGAGTGAAATCGTCGAGAGCGATTTTTTGTCCGCGCATGACGCGGAGATTGCGGAAGTCGAGAAGCGGCGGAGACTGGGCCATGGCCATGATGACGGTTACGGGCTTCCAGTGTAGATGAAATGGATCGGGTTCCCGTGCCTGACTGCGGGGTGAGACCTCCCTGCCAGGTTCACCTGTCAATCTGCGGGCACGGGGCCCTTCGACTCGCTCCGCCTTCGGTGCATTAGACTACAAGCAGATGGCGCTTCCCATTTACCGGTTGCGACGGCTGCTGGCTGCGACTGCCATAGTGCTTACGGCGGTCGTGGTGGGGATGTATTTCTATGCGCGTATGCGCGTGCGCGACGTGCTTAAGGAAGTGCCGAACAAGCTCGGGTACGACGTCCGGCAGACGGCGAACGGTTTCCAGATTTCGAAGTCCGACGGAAAGCGCACGCTCTTCACGGTTCAGGCCAGCAAGGTAAAACAGTTCAAGCTCAACGGCAACGCCGAACTGCACAACGTCAATATCGTGCTTTACGGCCGCGATTCGTCGCGCTTCGACCAGATTTACGGCGACGATTTTTCCTTCGATCAGAAGAGCGGCGACATCACCGCCAAAGGCGAAGTGCAGATCGATCTGGTGGCGAATCCCGAGGGAGCGGTCAGTCCCGACCAGTCCGCACCCAAGGAAATGAAGAATCCCATTCATCTCAAGACGCAGGATCTGGTCTTCAACAAAGATACGGGCAACGCCGCAACCGATGCCCGGGTCGATTTCAGCGCGCCCCAGGCCAGCGGCTGGGCTGTGGGTGTGAGATACGTGGGCAAGAGCAACACCCTGACTTTGCTGTCGCAAGTTCATATTGCGATGAACGGTCCCAATGGCGGGGTCATCGAAGCGGAACGTGGAGTGGTCACCAACGACCCGCGAGTGATCGTGCTGGAGCATCCGCGTCTCGATCGCGAAAGTGAAACGATGCAGGCCGACCAGGCAAGTTTCTATCTGGATGCGAATGACAACGTGCAGCGGATTGTGGCGAGCAATCATGTGACCGCCGAAACCCGTCCGGCAAAGAAAGCCGAGGTGAAGAAAGCCGAGGCAAAGAATGCCGAGGTGAAGACAGCCGAGGTGAAGACAGACAAGGAAGCGGCGAATCAAGGATCGAATAAGGGGTCGGCGCCCGGCCCAGAGCCGATTCGGAGCCGCGCCGATCAGGCGGAATTCCTGTTTACCGGGCAAAATCTGCTGCGCACGGGAATCCTGACCGGGCATGTTCACGTGGAGCAGGCAGGGCCGCAGCCAATGCAGGGCGACGCCGGCCGTGTGATCCTTGATTTTGCCGGAGACAACGAACTGCAAAAGGTTCATGCGCTCGATGGCGCGCGATTAGTCCAGATGGGATCGCAGGCCGGCGCGCACCCGGCCGGCCGGCAAGCTGCGCAGGAAGCAGCGGCAGCCAGGAATTCTGGCATCGCGTCCGGGCCGCAGGATTTCGAACTGGCGGCTTCGGCGATCGACTTCACAATAGGTGCGGAGAGTGTCTTGCAGCGCGCGGTTACCTCAGGCGCGGCACAGATCACGATTTGGCCGGCGTCGGAGTCAGGTGTTCACGAGTCGCCTGCGGTTGAGCCCGGCGCGGCGGTTGCTGTGGCCGAGAGGACGGTGGTGACTGCCGGGAAATTCGACGCGCAGTTTGCGATGGTCGACGGGAAGAACCAGATCACGAAGATGCACGGGGCGCCCGATGCGCGCATCGTGAACTCCAGTCCGGGCGAGCCGGACCGGGTCAGCACCAGTGAATCGGTCGAGGCGCTTTTTCAGCCGCAGGGCGGCATCGAGTCGCTTACCCAGCAGGGAGACGTTGTCTATACCGACAATCAGTCCCCGGACAAGCGCATGCAGGCCTGGGCGAATACGGCGCGCTACACGCCAGCGGATCAGCTGCTGGTGCTGACCGGGAATCCGCGGGTGACTAACGGCGGCATGGCAACCACGGCGAAAACTGTGCACATCAACCGGGCGACTGGCGACGCGGTGGCCGAGGGCGACGTCAAAACTACGTACAGCGACCTGAAGGAGCAGCCGGACGGCGCGTTGCTGGCGTCATCGTCGCCAATTCATGTTACGTCGCGCACCATGACGGCGCACCACGACTCCGGCATTGCGCTTTACACCGGCAACGCACGCCTCTGGCAGGACGCCAACATTATTGAAGCGCCTTCGATTACGTTTGACCGCGACCGGCGCTTCGTGACCGCGCAAGGGACGGCGGCGCAACCGGCACAGACGGTTCTGGTGCAAAAGGAGAAGGCTCAGCCGGATCAGAGCCAGGTGGAGAAGACTTCGGCCGGGAGCAAAGGGCCTCCAAAGAGTCCTACACAACCGAAAGGAGCCGGCGCGCAGGGGGTGAAGGCGGATCCGCTGGGCGGTTCGAGCCCTATCGCCATCACTGCGCTGAAGCTGACCTACGCCGACTCCGAGCGCAAGGTCCACTACGAAGGCGGAGTCTTTGCCAAGGGTGAGGATTTCACAGCGAAGGCGAGGACGGCTGACGCGTACCTGGTGCCGCGCAGCCAAAGCTCAGGGAATCAAGCGTTTGCAGGGCCCGGCCAGCTCGACCACATGGTCGCCCTCGGGGATGTGGTCATCACCCAGCCCAGCCGTCACGCTGACGGGCAGAAGCTGGTTTATACCGCGGCCGACGACAAGTTTGTGCTGACCGGCGGACGTGGGAGCGAACTTCCTAGCATTTTTGATGCCGAACAAGGCAAGATTACGGGGGTTTCGTTGACTTTCTTCAGGACCGATGATAGGGTGCTCGTAGAAGGCGAAGCGAGTACTCCTGTGGTAACTCAGACGCGAGTGGCCCATTAATTGCCTATTCGCATGGCTCGATAAATGCGTACTCTGGCCACAGAAGAAATCGGCAAGTCGTATCGCCGGCGGCGTGTGGTAAACGGAGTCAGCCTGCGCGTCGATCAGGGCGAAGTGGTTGGATTATTAGGCCCTAACGGCGCCGGCAAGACGACGACTTTTTACGCGATTGTTGGCCTGATCCCTCCCGACACTGGCCGCGTGCTGTATGACGGTCAGGACATTACTGACGTTCCCATGTACCTGCGGGCGCGTCAGTATGGCATCAGTTATCTCCCTCAGGAAGCTTCGGTTTTTCGCAAGTTAACGGTAGAAGAGAACATCCTCGCAGTGCTGGAGGCGCAGCCCATCAGCTGGCACGAGCGCCGCGAGAAGATGGAAAAGTTTATCGATGAGCTGGGGTTGGAGCACATCCGGCAGAATCGCGGGTATGCGTTGTCTGGCGGGGAACGTCGGCGGGTGGAAATAGCCCGCTGCCTGTGCATCAATCCGACGTTCATTTTGCTCGACGAACCGTTCTCCGGGATTGACCCAATTGCCGTGCTCGACTTGCAGAAGATAATCAGCGGTTTGCGGTCGAGCGGCATTGGGGTGCTGATCACCGATCACAATGTGCGCGAAACCCTTACGGTGACGGACCGGGCCTACATCATTGATGACGGAAGAATTTTCCGTCATGGGCCGCCTGAGGAGTTGGCGAGGGATGCGGAAGTGAGAAGGGTGTATTTGGGCGAGAGTTTCTCTTTGGTCTAAGGTTTCAAAGTTTCAAGGTTGCAGGGTTTCAAAGTAAAAACCGGGGACCTCAGGAGTCATTGAAAACTCTGCGTCCTTGAAACTTTGAAACATGGTCCTGCACGGCTGAGGTAAGCGGCTATGACGATTGACGAACGGCTGGAAGCTTTGACTCGCAATTTGGAGCTGTTATCGCTGGAAAGCGAAAAACATGATCGCCAGCTTGACCGGGCGGCAAAGCTGGTCACCGAAGTCGCTGAAGGCACGGCGAGGCTGTTGCGGGTTGTAGAGATGCATGAACACCGGCTTGACAGCCAATGACGAGCGGCTGGACAAGCTGGAGTAACTGAGGCGAACGGCTAACGACTAGCGACTAGCGACTGACGACTAACGACCACGACATGGTCCTTCTTCAACACAAACTCAGCGTAAAGCTCTCGCAGCGCCAGATCCTTACTCCTGGCCTGGTGCAGATGGTGTCCGTTCTGGCGCTCAACAAGCTTGAGCTGAAGGACATGATTACGGCTGAGATGGTCGAGAATCCGGTTCTCGAGGAGCTGGAAGATTCGGTTCCGCTGCTCGACGAAGTCGGCAAGAAAGAAGAAGACCGCGAGCGCGCCGCGACGGCGACCACCGAAGAAAATCCCATCACCGCGGCGGAGAAGAAAGATCCGTTCGAAGAGATCGACTTCGGTTCGTTTTTTCAGGACTATCTCGATCCCGGCTATCGCACCCACAGTGAGATGGAAGACATCGAGCGGCCGTCGTTCGAGAACTTTCTCTCCAAGCCGACTAATCTGACCGACCACCTGGCCTGGCAGCTGGGCGCGTTGAGTTTACGCAAGGAAGTGCGCGAGGCCGCCGACCTGATCATCGGCAATTTGAATGAAGACGGCTACCTGATCGCGAGCGATGATGAGTTGATGGGCGTGGCGCCGCCGGCAACGCCTGAGGCCGACGCGGAGACTGCAAAGAAGATTGTCAATGAGGCGCAAGCGCTGGGCTTGGCCGAGGATGCGCCGGTTGGAGGGGATGACGCCGAGCCCGCGAATGCCGATGAGGCCACTGCGATCGACGAATCCGAAACCAGCCCTAGTCCAATTCAAATCGCAGACTCTGAGGCAAGCGACGAGTTGCCGCGCGAAGCGTCTTTCTCGTCCGGAGCGGGAGATTCCGCCGCGGCAGTCGCGCCCGCGCCAGAGCGTGCGGAGCGAAATGCGGTTCAATCGGTGCCCGCTTACACGCCCAGATTCTCTCCTGCCGACCTGCAGGAAGCGCTGGAAGTGGTTCGGCAGCTCGACCCCCCGGGCGTGGGATGCCGCGATCTGCGCGAGTGCCTGCTCTGCCAGCTTCGCTATCACCAGGCGCAACTCGCGCTGCACAAGAACGGCAACGGCACGGCGCAGGTTCTGAACGACGCCATCGCGGTGGTCGACCACTTGCGCGCCCTGCAGAACAAGCAATACAAAGAAATTGGCAAGGCCATCGGGCGCCCCATAGAAGCCGTGCAGGCCGCGCTCGAATACATTCGCACCCTCGATCCGCGCCCCGGCCTGCAATACAACAAAATTACTGCGCGTTTGATCGAGCCCGACGTCGCTTTCGTCAAGCACGGAGACGAGTGGCTGGTCATCATGAACGATGAGGACCTGCCGCAGCTCCGCCTGAATCCCGCGTACAAAAAACTGGTCACGCGCGAAGGCTCCAACGACAAATCGACGCGCGACTACGTGAAAGAACGCTACAAGAGCGCCATTCAGCTCATCAAAAACATCGAACAGCGCAAGCAGACCATCACGAAAGTTTGTTATTGCATTGTTGCCCGCCAGCAGGATTTTCTGGAGCGGGGCATCGATCAGTTGAAACCCATGATGATCAAGGAGGTGGCCGAAGAAATCGGCGTGCATCCTTCGACGGTAAGCCGTGCCGTGGCCAGCAAATACGCGCATACACCGCAGGGCGTATTCGAGCTGCGATATTTCTTCAGCGAAAGCGTGCAGGGCCCGGAGGGCGGCGGCACATCGCTGCTCATCCTGAAGCGCCGCGTGAAAAAGCTCATCGAGGAAGAAGATCCCAGCCGTCCGCTGACCGACGAGCAGATCACCAGGATTCTGCAGTCGCAGGGCATTCAGGTGACCCGGCGTACGGTGGCCAAATACCGCGAAGACATGCGCATCCCGAGCACGCACCAGCGAAGAGTGAAGAAATAGTCGTTTGTCGTTGGTCGTTAGCAAAAGCATACCGACTGGCACCGGATGGCGAACGACTAACGACTAACGACCAGATGCAGTGCCCAATTTAACTCGATCTACCGAACGATTCAGGAGGGGCGCTCATGAACGTGGAATACACCGGAAGACAGTACGAAGTTACCAACGCCATCCGCAAAGAAGTTGAAACCGGCCTGGTTAAAATCCGAAAAATTCTGGGCGACCGATTTGAAACCAAGGTGATCCTCGCCGTCGAGAAGCACCGCCACAAGGCTGAAATCACCATCAGCCCGCGCAACGGCCCGCTGGTCGGGCTGGCGCAGGCCAAAGATATGTCGATCGCGGTCAACGAAGCGCTTGATCATCTGGAGAAGCAGGCGCTGAAGTACAAGTCGCGCTGGGAGACGAAGAAGCGCACTGCGCGCAAGAGCGAAGAGCAGAAAAAGTGGAATGGCCACTCGGCCCAGGAAGATATCCAGGTCGTGGTGGGGCTGTCGGAAAAGACTGCCGTGCCCGTGGCGGTGCACCGCTATCCCGCGGTGGCGAAAACCACCGAAGTTCACCTGGTACGCTCCGACGACGCCGTCGCCATGCGCCCCATGACGCTCGAAGAGGCCATCAAAGAGGCTCATTTTAAAGACCGCGATGTATTTGTTTTCCGCGATCCCAAAGGCAAGGTGATGGTGCTGCACCGCAAGCGCGACGGGAAGATGGAGTTGATCGAAGCGCCGTAGAAGCAACTGTCGGCTCTCAGCAAAAACATCGGGTGCCCCATTTCTCGCGTTTTGTGCGAGAAGTGGGGCTTTTGATTGATAGGTGCATTGATACGTTTTAATAAAGGGATTTGCGTGCTAGAATTCGCCGCCGAGGGGATTCTGTGATGCTGATCTACGGGTACCGCAGGCGTTGTTTCGTTCTGGTCGCTTCGATCCTGTTTCTGGTTTTGAGCATCCATGAGTTGATTCATGCACAGGCCGCGCCGCCGGCTGCCAAGCTCTCCGTGCATTGGGAAGAACTGACGGCTGCGGACTTTCGCGAGGGCATTCATCGTTCGCAGGGGACGTGCCTGTTGCCCTTCGGAATTCTGGAAAAACACGGGCCGCATCTGCCCCTGGGAACCGATCTGCTGGACGTGCGCTACGCGGCGCTGCACGCGGCCGAGCACGAGTATGTGATCGTCTTCCCCGAGTACTATTTCGGCCAGATCGCCGAGGCGCGGCACGAGCCTGGGACCATGGCTTACAGCCGTGAGATTCAACTGGCGCTACTGCAGGAAACCACCGACGAGATGGCGCGCAACGGCTGCAGGAAAATCCTGATCGTCAACGGCCACGGGGGCAACGAGTATCTGCTGCCGTATTTCGCGCAGACGCAACTCGACAAGCCGCACGATTACGTGGTCTACGTTTTCGACGAGCGCTCGCCGCAGCATGGCGGTCCGGCGAAGAAGACCACCATCGATATGCACGCCGGCGAGAGCGAAACTTCGAAGATGCTGATCGCGCGTCCCGACCTGGTACACATGGATCGCGCGAATCAGGAGTCTGGAGCGGATCAGGCGCGGCAGAAGATTCCAGAAGACGTCTACACCGGAATCTGGTGGTACACGCGATTTCCGAATCATTATGCCGGCGACGGCTCGGCGGCTACGAAAGAGCTTGGGCAATATCAGATGAACTGGTGGATTGAGGCTATCGTAAAGTCGATTCGTGCAATTAAAGCGGACGACGTCAGCCTCAAGCTGCAGAACGAATTCTACGAGAAGAGCACGCACCCGCTGGATACGCAGCCGTAAGCAGAATTTTCGATTGCCGATTTTGAAGGCAAGAGCGAGCGTTCAACAAATCGTCAATCGGAAATCGGCAAATTCATGAGCTCCCGATCAGCACGCCCGTGATAAACACCAGCACTCCGCCCAGCCCAACCTGCAGCGCAGCGGTGACCCACGGCGTATCCATGTAGCGCTTGCGGATCCAGGTAATCACGCCAAGTTCTGCCAGAACAACAATTCCCGCAGCCCATAGCGCCATGCGGAAATCGTGAATCAGAAAGGGCAGAGTGTGGCCGATGCCCCCCAGGGCGGTCATGGCCCCGCAGATTACGCCGCGCACCCAGGGGTGACCCCGGCCGGTGAGGCTGCCGTCATCGGAAAGCGCCTCGGCGAATCCCATGCTGATGCCGGCGCCCGCCGAGGCCGCCAGGCCGACCAAAAATGCGTCCCAACTTTTTTGCGTGGCCAGGGCGGCCGCAAAAACCGGCGCCAGGGTGGAGACCGAGCCGTCCATCAATCCGGCCAGCCCCGGCTGCACGATCTGCAGAACGAACAGGCGGCGCTGCGCGACTTCCTCGTCGGCTTTCACATTATCGGGCAATTTTTGCTTATCGAGCTCCTGGGCGCGGTTTTCATGTTCGCGCTCTTCATTCGCCAGATCGTCGAGCAACTGCCGGATGCTGGCGTCCTGGGTGCGGGCCGCGGCCTTTTCGTAGAAGCGGCGGGTTTCCACTTCCATGGTCGATGCTTCTTTGCGCACGGCTTCGATGCGCAGCGGGCGCACCAGCCAAAGCGCCGGACGTTCCACGAAGCCGCGCACATCCTGGCGCCGGATCAGCGGTATGTGCTCGCCGAATTTCTTGCGAAACAGCTCAATCAGCTTGCGGCGGTGTTCCGACTCTTCTTCGCGCATGGCCAAGAACATGGAAGTGGTTGCGGGATAGTCCTGCCGTAAACCTTCGGCGAAGTCGGCATAGACGCGCTCGTCTTCTTCTTCCAGGCCGATGGCGAGGGCGAGAATTTCCCGTTCGGTGAGGTCTTCGAACTTTTTCATGACGCACTAGATTACAGGGCTGTGCGGGCGGAGACAATCGCCATTTCCGATTTTCGATTGCCAAATCTCGATTGCCGATTCTGATTCAGTCACGCGGTATCTCAAACGGCAATTGACGGTGGAAGCGCGGGTCGTGCTTCGATGCTACTATCCAGTGCATGGGGCAGGGCAAACCATCGGGCCACTTGCGCAGAGGCGCGAAACGCGGCGGCAAAAAGTCCCGCGGCAAACTTCTGTCGCCGGAATTGGTGATCATTACGGGCATGAGCGGGTCGGGGAAGGCCTCGGTGCTGAAGGCCTTCGAGGACCTGGGCTACTACTGCGTCGATAACCTGCCGGTTGATCTGATTCCGCAATTCGCTGAACTGGCGGTGCAGTCGGCTGAGATTCGCCGCACCGCGCTGGTGGTGGATGTGCGCGAAGGCTCGAAGCTGGAGAAGCTGCCGGGCATTTTGAAGTCGGTGCGCCGCATGATTCCGACCAAGGTAGTTTTTCTGGAGGCTTCCGACGCCGTGCTGGTGCGGCGTTTCAGCGAGACCCGGCGGCCGCATCCGCTGGGCACGGACTCGCCGGTAAGAGCTTCGCTGAAAGCCGAACGGCGGCATCTGAGCTCGATTCGCAGGCTGGCTGACTTCGTCATCGACACTTCGAAATTCAACGTCCACGAGCTGCGGGCGCACATTCACGAGCGCTTTCACGAGAAGTCGTCGGAAAAGGGAATTCTGGTTTCGTGCGTGAGTTTCGGCTTCCGGGAGGGCGTGCCCGAGGACGCAGACCTGGTGTTCGACGTGCGCTTTCTGCCGAATCCGCATTTCGTGCCGGAGTTCCGGCCGCTGACCGGGCGCAACGCGCGCGTGGCCAAATACATTCGTTCGTTTCCGCAGACGCGGGAATTTATCTCTCGCATTTCCGATCTGCTGGTTTATTTATTGCCGCACTACATTCACGAAGGCAAAAGCTATCTGACGATCGCCTTCGGGTGCACCGGCGGGCAACACCGGTCGGTGATGATCGCCGAGGACGTGGGCAAACACCTGCGGCGCGCGGGATATCGGGTGAAGGTGGGGCATAGAGACAGTCCGAAGTAACGATGAAAGAAGTCACGGCACGTCGAGGACTCAAGTAAAATAAGGCCTTGCACCCCATGCCTATTCGACCGGCAGCAAGCGATTGCAGCCTCGTCCGCGCGGGAGTCCCATGCGGCAACTGATGCGGCTGGTCCGCTACGTCGTTCCTTTCCTGCTGCAGTTGTTGCCCGGCGTGTTGCTGCTGGCGGCGGTCGGTTTTCTGGAAGCGTTCCGGTTAATCCTGCTGAAGCCGGTGCTCGACCGCGTGCTGAACCCTTCCTCCGGTTCGGAAAATATCGTCCTCTTCACCTGGCCGCAGAGCGGGCAGCCGGTCTACCTGCAGCGCTTTGTTCCCACATACTTCCACAACGCGTGGACGATTGTCGCCTTTGCTCTGGTGGCATCGACGGTGCTGAAAGGGATCTTCGATTACACCGGCACCTATCTGGTGAATCACGCGGGCTTCGGCATGATCACCAACCTGCGCAACGACCTCTACAACTCTGTGTTGCGCCGGTCGGCGGCGTTTTTTACCAAGCATGCGACCGGCAGCCTGATTTCGACCATCATCAACGATATTGAACGGGTGCAGTTCGCCATGTCGAGCGTGCTGGCGGAATTTCTGCAGCAGTTTTTTTCGTTCGCCTTTACTTGTGTGCTGGTGGTGATTCTGGGCCGCGGGCTGGCGTGGGTGCTGGTGCTGTTTATACCGTTCATTATTTATTCGGCGGTGAAGATCGGGCGGCGAGTGCGTTCCACAACGCGGCGCGGGCAGGATCAACTGGCGGATGTGCAGAACATTTTGCACGAAACCATCACGGGCAACCGCATCGTGAAAGCCTTTGGCATGGAGTCCTGGGAGGTCGCGCGCTTCCGGCAGGCGGCGCAGCATCTTTTCCGCGCTAACCTGAAATCGGTGGCAGCCGCGGCCGTAAGTTCTCCGCTGATGGATATTTTTGGGGCTATCGCCATTGCGTTGCTGCTGTTGTTGGGCAGGGAGCGCATTGCCCACGGCGAACTCACTCTGGGCGCGTTCGTTACATTTGTGGCCGCGGTTCTGAGCATGTATAACCCGGTGCGCAAATTCGCGGTTTTCAATAACAGTTTTCAGCAGGCCCTGGGAGCTTCGTCGGAGCTCTTCACATTCATGGACACCGAAGATATCGTTCGGGATAAGCCCGGCGCGAAGCGGCTTCCGCGCTTTGCCGGCAGCGTCCGCTTCAATGGCGTTTCGTTCGCCTACGAGGGCACGGACGAAGGCGCGCGCGAGATCCTTCGCGGCATTGACCTTGAAGTGAAGCGCGGCGAGGTGCTGGCCGTGGTGGGATCGAGCGGCGCGGGCAAGAGCACGCTGGTGCATCTGATCCCGCGTTTTTTTGATGTGACTACCGGGCGGCTGTCGATTGACGGCTATGACGTGCGCGACGTGACCCTGGCTTCGCTGCGCGCGCAAGTCGGCATTGTGACCCAGGAAACGGTTTTGTTCAACGATACCGTGCGCAACAACATTGCTTATGGCCAGCCGCACGTTCCGCAGAAGGAAGTTGAGGCCGCGGCCCGGGCGGCCCTGGCGCACGATTTCATTCTGGCGCTGCCTTCAGGGTACGATACAGTCATTGGAGAGCGGGGCGTGCTGCTTTCGGGCGGCGAGCGCCAGCGGCTGGCCATTGCGCGGGCGCTGCTGAAGAACGCGCCCATCCTGATTCTCGACGAGGCGACTTCCGCGCTGGACAGCGAATCGGAATCGCTGGTGCAATCCGCGCTGCACAATTTGATGACCGGACGCACTGTGTTCGTGATCGCGCACCGGCTTTCCACGGTGCGCAATGCCGACCGGATCGTGGTGATCGAAAACGGCGCGATCGCTGATATCGGCACGCACGATGAGTTGATGAAGAAGCTGGGCGTTTACCGGCGGCTTTACGAATTGCAATTCGCCAATATGGAATCGCACAGCGCAGTGGCGGAGTCTTGAGTTTCCAGAAAAGCGGCCCCATGTCCATTCGATCGATGACGGGATTTTCGCAGGTGAGAGGCGAGATACAGCGGGAGTCCGCCGGGAAGGCTGCGCCGGCATCGCCTGCCGGCTCCGATGGCCGGCTCGCTTTTGGTTTGTCTCTCAAGTCGGTCAACCATCGTTTTCTCGATCTGCATTTCCGCCTGCCGTCGGGCACCGACTCGCTCGAGATGCAGTTGCGGCGTCTGCTGAAAGAAAAAATGGCGCGCGGGCACGTCGAAGTCACGGTGAGCCTGGAGCGCACATCGAACGAATCGTTTTCGCTGAACCGCCAGCTGGTCGGGGGGTACATCGCGGCATTTCGCGCGGCGGCTGCGGAATTCTCGCTTTCTGCCGAGCCCGACTTGAACGCGGTTCTGCGTATTCCAGGTGCATTTGACTCCTCGAACGAAAGTGCCGATGGAGATATTGAGGCCGCGGTCATGGGCAAAGTCGGCGAGGCGTTGGAGCGGCTGAATCAGATGCGCGAGGAGGAAGGCCGCGGCATCGCCCGCGAATTGCGCGACCGCATGGGGCATCTGCTCGAAGCCAGCCGGAGTGTGCACCAGCATCGTCGCGCCGTTTTGCAGAACTACAGCGAACGGCTGAACTCTCGCTTGCAGGAATTGTTGGGTTCCAACGTCGACAAGGAACGCGTGCTGCAGGAAGCTGCGCTGCTGGTCGATCGCAGCGACATTCAGGAAGAGATTGTGCGCCTGGAAAATCACGTACAGCATTTTCTGGGGCTGCTCGAACAGGGCGGCGAGATCGGCAAGAAACTCGACTTTCTGCTGCAGGAAATGAATCGCGAGGCGAACACGCTGCTTTCCAAGACGTCCGGACTTGCCGGCGAAGCGCTGAAGATCACCGAAGCCGGTCTGGCGATGAAGGCGGAAATCGAAAAATCCCGCGAGCAGGTGCAAAACCTGGAATGAGTACTCTGCACAAGACCATCGTCTATATCATTTCGGCGCCGTCGGGCTCGGGGAAATCTACCTTGGTGAACGAGATCCTGAAGGCCGTCCCCGGCCTCGATTTTTCGATTTCCTACACCACCCGTCCGGTGCGCGGCAGCGAGCGCAACGGCAAACAATATCACTTTGTCACGCGCGAGGAGTTCAAGCGCATGGTGGACGCGGATGAATTCCTCGAGCACGCCGAGTTCGATGGAAATTGCTACGGCACCGCCCGCCGCTTTCTGACGGAAGCGGACCAGAAGGGCACGGATCTGCTCCTCGATATCGATGTACAGGGCGCGGCGCAGATCCATGGAAAACTTCCGGATGCAGTCAGCATCTTTGTTCTCCCCCCCGATAAGAGGACTTTGGAATGGCGCCTGCGAAAACGGGGCGAGAACGACGAGCAGACCATTCGCCGCCGCTTAGAGACGGCCAGCCGTGAAATCGAGGAATACGATCGTTACAACTTCGTCCTGGTCAACGACAAACTCGAGAAATCAATCGAAAGGCTCGAAGCCATTGTGCTTTCCGAGCGTCTGCGCCGGGAGGGGCGAATTCTTTCCGATCGGGAAAGTGCGATCGTTGAACGCGCAGAACGCCTGCGCCTGGCGAATCTCAAGGAGAAGGTCCAGCCCATCCTGGCGTCCTTTCGTACCATGGCGCCCTCGGCACGGTCATAGATTTCGCGGTATTATTTCAGGAGCGCCCGGAACGGCTTTGGGCGGCGGTTCCAGCGGGACAGGCGAAAGCGGGCGTGTTCTGCAAACGAGTAATTCGGGTCGGCACTGATTACACTTCAATACGTTTCAAGGGAGAGTCCCCATGAAGTTGATCGAAGGCTTCGACAGCAATTACCGGTACATTCTGGTGGCGGCGCGTCGCGCGCGGCAGTTGCAGTCCGGCGCGCCGCCGGTGGTCGACACCACCTCCCGCAAACCGTGCCGCATTGCGCAGGATGAAATCCGCGCCGGCAAGGTGAAATGGGAAATTCCCGAGACCCGCACTGCCGCCGAGCAGGCCGCGGAAGTGCTGGACAAGGCGCTAGGTCAGGACTAGGCGCTAGGCCAGGACTAGGAAGAGGTTCCGATTTGCGATGGCCCATTGCCGCTTCGCTCCCCGCTCGGGTTGGCAATCGAAAATCGGCAATCGAAGATTTTTATGAAGATTGCTCTTGGTGTTACCGGCGGCATCGCAGCTTATAAGGCCGCGGAGATTGTTCGCCTGCTGCAAGAGTTGCTGCAAGAGAAAGATGGCGGCATCCGCGTGCAGGTCGTGATGACGCGCGCCGCTCAGGAATTCGTTCGGCCCCTCACCTTCGCTGCACTCTCCGGTGAAAAAGTGATTACCAGCATGTTTTCGCCGGGCGATGAGGCCTCTCCGAATATTGATTCAGCCATCGAGCACATCGCGGTTGCCCAATCGATTGATGCGCTGGTCGTGGCTCCCGCCACGGCCGACATTCTGGCGCATTTTGCGCAGGGAATCGCGAGCGACTTCCTGACTACGCTTTATCTTGCGACTACCGCGCCTGTGGTCGTTGCTCCCGCGATGAACGTCAACATGTGGAATCATCCTGCCACCCAGGCGAACCTGGCAATTCTGCGCAAGCGCGGCGTCAGGATCGTTGAGCCGGATGCGGGCTACCTGGCTTGCGGCATGACCGGCCCCGGACGCCTTGCCGAAAACGATGCCATCGTTACCGCCGTGCTGGAGGCGCTGGGCGCGACGCCGGACCTGCAGGCCGAAACCGTATTGATTACTGCTGGTCCGACGCGCGAGAAAATCGATCCGGTGCGCTACTTGACCAATCGTTCCAGCGGCCGCATGGGATATGCCTTGGCCGAGGCCGCGCTGCGGCGACGCGCGCGCGTGCTGCTGGTCAGCGGGCCTACGTCGCTCACGCCGCCGGGGGCGGCGGAGGTCACCCGCGTCGAGTCGGCGGAAGAAATGCGCGAGGCTGTGCTTGGGTTGCTGCCGCAAGCGAGCATTGTGATCAAGACTGCAGCGGTTTCCGACTATCGCCCGAAGGCGGCGGCGAGTCAGAAGATCAAACGCAAGGGGCCGATGACTCTGGAACTCGAAGCCACGCCTGACATCCTGAAAGAGCTTTCGGCCCGGAAGACTTCGCAGATTCTTGTCGGATTCGCCGCCGAAACGGAAAACGTTTTGGAGAATGCGCGGCAGAAGTTGCTCGCCAAGAATCTCGACCTGATTGTGGTCAACGATGTGTCGCGCGATGGCGTGGGCTTCGACTCCGACCGCAATGCCGTCACCATCATCACGCGCGAGGATGTGGTCGAGGTTCCAGAAACCACGAAGTGGGAAGTGGCGCAACGGGTTCTTGATCAGATCGTACGGGTGCGCCTTCGTCAGCGGCACAAATCGGCGGTGAAAATCTAAGAGCTTTTTCTTCTCGCATCTGCATTAGAATCGAAACACTCATGCCCACAGCTTCTTACCCGGATATGCGCCCGGAGTTGCGCCGCGCGCTCGCCGCGCGTGTGCGCTACTACAACGAACTCGGCATCTATGATTTCTACCGGCGTGAGCCAAAGGCACACGAAGCCAGGACAGTTGAATCCGAATCACCTTCCACACTCCAGCCAGAATTGCGAGAGGAAATGGCCCCGAAAAAATCTGCCATAGCGCCGAACACCGCCGCAACCGTAACCGAAGAGAATATCTTCGAAGTGCTGACCCCGAGGCCTGAGCAATCCGCTTCCGACCCCGCTGCCGCTCTCAAGATCATTCGCGAAGATCTCGGCGATTGCACCCGCTGCAAGCTGCACCAGCAGGGGCGCAAGCAGATTGTTTTCGGCGTGGGCAATCCGCACGCGGAGCTGATGTTCGTGGGCGAAGGCCCCGGCGCCGACGAAGACGCGCAAGGCGAACCGTTCGTCGGACGCGCTGGCCAGTTGCTGAATAACATGATCAAGGCAATGGGCATTCGCCGTGAGGATGTCTACATCGCCAACGTGGTGAAGTGCCGTCCGCCGGGCAATCGCACGCCGGAACGCGACGAATGCGAGACCTGCTCGCCGTTCCTGATGCGGCAGATTGCGGTGATCAAGCCGAAAGTTGTTGTTGCTCTCGGCGCGGTCTCGGCGAAGAATTTGCTGGCCATCAACGCGCCCATGTCGGAGCTGCGCGGTCGATTTTATGATTTCATGCCGGCCGGGGCGCGCAGGGACAGCTCATGGGACGGGGCGCGCCTGGCGGTGACGTACCATCCCGCGTTTCTGCTGCGCGATCCACGGCAGAAGGGCGAGGCGTGGAAAGATTTGCAAATGGTGATGAAATATCTGGGGCTGAAACCGCCTGCCAAGCCTGCAGAATAATTTCCTCCCGTTGGTCCTCAAGCGCCGCTGTTATCCTCGACATCGATGCCTGAATTCTGCGACGTTGCCGTGCCCGTGCCGCTCGACATGGTCTTTACCTACCGTGTTCCTGGCGGCGCCGCGCCGCCCAGCGCCGAGGTCGGCGCTCCGGTGATCGGCGGGCGCGTGCTGGTGCCGTTTCGCCAGCAGCGGATGAGCGGGATCGTCGTCGATCTGCATGATCGCAAGCCTTCCGTCACGGCGAAAAATATTCTGAGCGTCCTCGACGCCACTCCGGTGCTCGACCAGCAACTGCTTCGCCTTGCCCGCTGGATTGCCGACTACTACCTCGCTCCGATTGGCGAAGTTTTCCGCACCATGCTTCCGCTGAACGCCGAGTTCAAGCGCACCATCGGATACCGAATCACTGAAGATGGCCAGATGGCGCTACATCTGGCAGGAATGTCGGGATCGTCCGCGCGTTCACGACGCACACCGGAGGAGCAGGCCGCGGAGTTTCGCGTGCTCGACTATCTGGCGGGGCGAGAAGCGGTGCAGGGGGCAGCAGATGCCGTTCGCGAAGAAACTCTGCGTTCCGCCACGCGTGCATCGCGCGCCATTCTCGGCGGAATGGTGCGGAAAAACTGGCTGGCCCGCGAAGATCTATCGGCGGCGCAGGACGCCACGCGAAGGGTCAAGATCGCAGTGTTGGCGAGCGCCGACGGCAAGCTGAACGGCAACCAGCAAATCATCATGGACACGCTGGCTGCGTCCGGTGGCCGGGTTCCGGTCGAGACCCTGCAGTCGCTCGAAGTCCCGCGCACCACGCTAGGGACGTTGGTTCGGCGCGGGCTGGTGCAGATTGTCGAAGAACCCGCGAACTTTACGGTGTCGCGTTCCACGCCACGGCCTTCGCTTTTCGATTTTGATTTAAATGCGGCGCAGCAGGCCGCGCTTCGGCGCTTGCGAGACAGCGTCGCGGCGGGCAAATTCTCAGGCATGTTGTTGCACGGCGTTACCGGCTCAGGCAAGACCGCGGTGTATCTCGCAGGGATGCGGGCCGTGCTCGAAGCTGGCCGATCGGCGATCCTGCTGGTGCCGGAGATCGGCCTCACCCCGGCCGTGGCCGCCGACTTGCACCAGATCTTCGGCGACGAAGTCGCCATTCTGCATTCGGCTCTTTCCGATAGAGAACGGGCGGAGCAGTGGCATCGCATCAAGCGCGGTGAGGCGCGGATGGTCGTCGGCACACGGTCAGCGGTTTTTGCGCCGGTCAGCGATCTCGCGCTGATCATCGTGGATGAAGAACACGATGCGTCTTACAAACAGGAAGAAACGCCGCGGTACCACGCCCGCGACGTTGCCGTCATGCGCGCCAAGATGGCGAACGCGACGGTGGTGCTGGGCTCGGCGACTCCGTCGCTGGAATCGTATTTCAATGCCAGAAAAAACAAATACGCGCTGATCGAGCTTCCCGACCGCGTCGAGCAGCGTCCTTTGCCGGAGGTCGAGATCGTTGACATGCGGCTGGAGTTTCAGGAAACCGGCCGCGAGCAGGTAATTTCGCGCAAGCTGGCGGCCGAGATCAAGGAACGTTTAGAGCGCAAAGAGCAAGTCATGGTGCTGCTCAACCGCCGCGGATATTCTCCGGTGGTCCTCTGCCGGACCTGCGGGAAGAAACTCGAGTGCGCCAATTGCGCCATCGCGCTCACGCATCACAAACGCGAAAACAAAATGGTCTGCCACTATTGCGGTTATACGGCGGCCGTTCCCAAGGCGTGCGTGCACTGCGGCAGCGAATACGTTTATTTTCTGGGCACAGGCTCGGAGAAGCTGGAAGAGTTGCTCCACGGCATGTTTCCCGAGGCGCGCATCGCTCGGCTCGACCGCGACACGGTGCGCGGCCATGAAGACTTCGAACGCACTCTGAACGCCCTCAACGAAGGCGAACTCGACCTGGTCGTCGGCACGCAGATGATTGCGAAGGGCCACGACATTCATGGCGTGACCCTGGTTGGAGTGGTCGGTGCCGATGTCGCGCTGGGACTGCCCGACTTCCGCGCCGCGGAACGCACTTTCCAATTGCTTACCCAGGTTGCCGGGCGCGCCGGACGCGGCCAGTCTCCCGGCAAAGTGATTCTGCAAACCTATTTTCAGGATCACTACGCCGTGCAGTACGCCGCGCGGCACGATTTCATCGGTTTCTATGAAAAGGAGTTGCAGTTTCGCAGCTGGATGCACTATCCACCGTATTCGGCGCTGGCCAATGTGCTGGTGCGCAGCGACAAACTCGATGAAGCGTTGCAGTGGTCGGGCATATTGGGCAAGTGGTTCGACTCAACTCGGCATGAAGGCGTGCGCGTGCTGGGCCCGGCAGCTGCGCCGATTGTGCGTCTGAAGCGCGATTACCGCTATCACTTCGTGCTGAAGTCACCGAGCCGGGAAAAGCTGAACACGACCCTGCGCGCAATGCTGGCTCATGCGGCAGCCCGGAAAATTCCGCGCACACAAGTCATAGTGGACGTGGACGCGTTGTGGCTAATGTAAACCATCCGCGAGTTTCGAGTGATGAGCTGTGAGTTCCGGCTCACTTTACTTCGAGTTGATTGCTCCTCGAATCACCGTCACCGAAGCGGGCGGCAGTTCATACATTGTGTCTTTGCCCGCCGCTTCCTTCGTTCGCGCAATCGGTCCATCGGGATCGGCCCAGCCTTTGGTGTAGGCGACGATTGTCTTCTCTGCCGCGCGCTCGGCGTGCGCTTCGAAGCGCGTGCGCGCCGGATGCCAGTGATATTGCGAGCTTCCAAACGTCGCAATCTCTACCGGGCCGGAAAAACTTTCCGCAGCGCCTGAGTCGGGTTGAAATGCGATCCGTACCTTGTGGCTAATCTCCTGATCGCGATTCACCAGCATCAGCGACCATTGTCCATCCGGACGCTTCACCGCATACGCGGTCACCAGCTCATGCCCGGCGCCGTCTTCGAGATCGCCCTTCGCCGAGAATACTTCGTGCTCGCCGCCGCTCGGCTGCACCCAGTCCAGATTGATCAGCTGCGCCACGAAGAACTGTGCCAGCGGTTGCTGAATCTCATAGTTCCCGTTGATGGTGAACATGCCAAACGTGCCCGGAGAACTGTTGCAGCCCGGTTCCATGTGAAGCGGCAGATAGTGAAAAAAATAAACCGCATTGCCGCCGGCGTTCAGGAACGATCCAATGTAGTCGGCCAGCCACACGCCGGCAAAAATATCCTGAAACGTCTCGCTCGCGCCCGACGACAGATTGCCCTCCGTAATAAACATCGGCATTCCGGCGGGAATGCCGTCATCATGCCAGGTCTGCATGATATGAGTCACCAGCTCCGGCTCGTCGTAGAGCATGCCCCACGGGATGCGGCACGGATCAAACGGATAATGTTCGAACGAAAAAAATGCGAGATCGTTCATGCGTCCGTGCTGCTTCAGATAGTCGATAAAACGCCCCAGCCAGGAGACCTTGCCGTTGGCGTCGGGCCAGACCTCGATATCGCGATTCACCCCCTGAAACGATGGCCCGCCGAGCTTCAGTGCGGGGTCGACCTTATGCAGCGCGGTCGCCCATTGCAGATAAAGAGCGCCGTAATCCTCGGGCAGCATGTACTGACCGTCGGCCTCTTCGCCCATCTCGATGTAAGAAATCGGATAGCCGCGCTTCTCGATATAGGCAATCTCGGCGGCGGAATTTTCCGGCGTCTCGTAAAGCATCGCCACCGGAATCATCGCCGGCAGGCCGCGCGTCACCCCGCTGGTGAAAAACAGATCGAATCCAACTTGCGCCTGCGTGTTCGATTCGAGGTTGCTGGGCTCATGCCAGGAGTCGACCGACGAACAGTACGTTGTCGTCTGTTCCTGATCCGGAGTGTGGCGCACTACGTCGTGAAACGCGCCGTCGTCAGTAGTTGTTCCCAAGTAAAGCTCGCGGATGGCGTAGCCCACGCAATTGCGTGGATCGGCGGGACCATCGGCGTCGCAGGTGTTTGACGATTCGGTCATCCATATGCGCACGAAACGCACAGGAATCGACCCGGCGTTCAGCCGCACGGTTTCCGTCCCGCCCTTTCCGTGCTCTATGGTTCCTTGCAAAAACGTCTGCCAAATGCCGCGCGTCTGCGCGTGAACCGGATCGTCGCCGCCAGTCCAATACTGCACAATATATTTGCGGGCAAACGGCTCGCCCCACGCGATGCGGATGCTGTCGATCTCTTGCGTCTGCGCCAGATCGAGAATCACCCACTGTGGATGCAGCGCATCGCTTTCTCCGGTAAAGCGCTGGGTCAGGTAGGGATTGCTCTTCCAGAAACTATGCAGATCGCCATCGGTGAGGCGCGAGAAACCGGCGTTGTCGGTGCCGTCGTTGCGGGTGAATCCGCGGCGCGGCAGGCTGTAGCCGTAGGAGTAACGAATCGTTTCCGTGGGCGTTGCCGAGCCCACAAAGTATCCCTTGCCGTGGTCGCTCCATGTGCCCTGCGGATTCCAGTGCCAGGCTTCGACTGCGAGCTCGGTATTTTGGCGGTACGTCACCGGCTGCCAGCCGGAGGCTTGCGCCTGGCCGAGCGAAGGTTGCACCAAGTCCTTGTCGATCGCCTCGACCGCGATACGGTCCACGCCTGCGCCCAGCGTTTCTTTTGGCACGAAGTGATTCGTGGCGTGCGAAATATCGACTTCAACGGTTTGCGCAGCAATTGCAGCGGCCGACAGAAGAACAGCAAGAAGAGTGAAAGCGGACGCAGTCGCCTTTATTGTTTTCGGCACGGAGGGTCGCCTCGACTTTCCATTAAAACGATTGAATAGCGAGTATACGGGAGATGACGTTATGAGTGCGAGGCTTTCGCGAAGGGAACAGCGAACCAAGAAAACTCAGTTCGTCCGGAACGGGGAAACGGTAAATGTCAGCGCAAGCATGACAACTCCCGCCGCCGCAAGCAACCAGCGGCTGGCAGGCAGCATGGGATACTCCGGCGCCTGCTCCTGGCGATACGTGAGAACGTTCATGATGACGATCAGCCCGCCCCAGAACCACCATGCGTAATTGAATCGGCCCAGGTAGGCGAGCGCCGCCACTGTAAGCCACGAAATGGCCCGGTGGGCGCGGGGAGCGAGCGCATACACAATGTGGCCGCCATCCAGTTGTCCGCTCGGCAGCAGGTTCAATGCAGTGGCATACATGCCGACCCACGCCGCGATCGCCGTCGGATGCAGATAGATTCGCCACAACGGCAGTGCTGCAATGGGATGCCCGGGAGCCAGGCTGCGCAGCAGGTGATGCATCAGGTAGAAGATCTCAGGCAAACCCAATTGCAAGTCAGGTGCGGCCATGCCGGGCGCGAGCGGTTTGGATAAGTTCATGGCGGCGAACAACGTGACCAGCGCCACGACGAACCCCGCAATCGGCCCGGCGATTCCGATATCGAACAATGCAGCCCGGGTGCGGATCGGCGCCTTGATGCGAATCACCGCGCCCAGCGTCCCAATTACCGTCGGAGCCGGAATAAAGAAGGGAAGCGTGGCCCGCACCCGGTAATAGCGGCAGAACAAGTAATGCCCCATTTCATGCGACAGTAGAATCATCAGCAGCGTCGCCGAAAACGGAACTCCCAGCAGCAGCCGCGAGGGCCGCGCCAGCACCCACTCTATGGGGAAGAATGGTATGACTCCATTTCCCATTGTGATCGCCGGCAGGTTGTGCTGAAAGTTGAATTCCAGCCGTGCCCCGACAATCAGCGTGGTAAAGACCGTTGCCAGCAATAAAAGCGCGTGCAGCCAGTACCGTTCGCGTGGCCCCCGAAACTCAGGCTCGGGAAGCCGTTGATAGTACTCGATAGTGGAAGTGGGAATGGAGAAATTCGGTTCTGACATGCAGTCTGTGGTTGGGTGCCCGCAACCTGAGAACCGGGACACTCTTTGATGCTACTACGAGCAGCGAAAATTGGGAGAGGAGCAAGCTGAATCGTGCGCTCGATTTCGCTGACGTGAGATTGTTCTCACATGAATCCGGGCTCACGGCTCAACAGAACAAATCCGGCGGGGCCAACTCAATCCACTCGACTCAATCGATTGACTCAATCAATCCTGACTCAGTCATTCCTGACTCAATCGATCCTGACTCAGTCAATCGACTGCAATTCTTTCCCCGGTTTGAAGCGCACGGCCCTTCCGGGCGGGATGGATACTTCTGCGCCGGTGCGCGGGTTGCGCCCGATGCCGGTCTTGCGCGGACGCACGTTGAACACGCCAAATCCACGCAGCTCAATGCGATTGCCCGCGGCCAGCGCCTTCTTCATGCTTTCGAAGACAGTCTCCACGGCCAGCTCGGCCTTGGTCTTGGTGATGCCCGTCTTAGCCACCACTTCGTTGATAATGTCGAGCTTGATCACGCGCGGCTCCGGGGTACGGGTTCAAAATCGTGCTTCAAGTTATTGATGCTAGGGGAGATAAGTAAGATTGTCAACGGGAGCACCTAGCCCGTAAACTTTCACCACCGGAATGACTGGCCTGACCAACGACGAGACGCGGGCCCACCTGACTGCTCACACAGAATTGAGCTGCGAGGGGCGCGGGCTTTGGTTCCCAGGGCCTCAGTCGGCTAAGATCAAAATCGATCTGCGGGTTAACGAACCACACCAGCTTATATACCTGGCGCGCCTTATCGCGCACATTGGATACGATGAGATTCACTTCTCTCATGCCTGCCTTTGGCTCACTACTTGGGGCGTTTGGGATCAGCAAACGGAAGCAATTGGCTTTAAGATGTTCGAGCAGATTCGTCGCAGTTATGGCGAAAATCGGTCGATCGAGGCCGCTCCCGGCACCTACTTTAGGCACGACGAATTCACGGTATCGGCCTCCTGTCTGTTGCAACCGATGCTGATTGGGTGGGACGCTTACTACGTTCCAACGTGGGTTTGGGGCACGCTCGACTATTTCGTCTTCGTAAGCCACGATGGCTTCATTGAGGTCAACATAAGAACACAAGAGATGCACCAGAGGGCTACGGAGATCTTGGAAGGTCACGGCTGGATCAAGCCGTTATTGAAGTGAGCCCCTCCACCGATGCCACGGGAGTCCCTACCGCTGGTTCTCGCCCTCTTTGTACATGTATTTGATGGCCGGCTTGTAAATCATCAAATTTGGCCCGCCCGACTCGCGGTTGACCTTGATGCAGTTCTTGTCGTACCACTCGATGATGCCGTGAATTTGCTCGCCGTCGCGCAGCACGATGACCATGGGCGTCCGCGACTGCATCTGCTTCTGATAGTAGAAATTCTCGGCGTTGGTCTGCTCGGGAGGAGCGGGCTTTTTGCCCCCTGCGCCCATAGGACGCTCGCCACGCTCGCCTCGGTCGCCACGATCCACGCGTTCTCCGCGGTCATGCCGCTCCGGGCGCTCGCGACGCTCTTGCGGAGGCGCCGCGGCCGCATTGTGATTCGCGTGATTCTCCACCCGCGGCAGCGTCGGCCGGATCAGCTTGCGGTTGGCGAAGTTTTCCTTCTCCGTCGATTCACCGGCGGGCATGGGTTCCATGGTTTCCTTCATCGTGGCGCTTCCTTAGTTACGCACATTCAGTTACACGCATTCGCGCAACTCGGCACTTAGGGGAACCTATGAATATTCTACGAAGGCGTGAAATTTTACCTACCGTACCACAGGAATGTCCCGCTGACAATGCTTCCCTTCGGTAGTACGGTCGAGTATGCCGATTCTTGCACACCCCTGAAAAATCGACTCTGCCGCGAGTTCTATGCGGTATTCGACAGGTCGGCTCCTCGGCGTTCTCGGCCGCTCCAGGTCACGATGGCCACCAGGCTCGCCACGATCAGCACGGTCCATCCCAGCACGGGCGCAAAGCTCCCTCCATAGCGTCCCTCCGCCAGCTTTGCCTGGATTACCGAATTGCGGGACGAGAGCAGGTTGCCGACCTGGTAGGCAAAGCCGGGGAGGGTCCCGCGCACCGCCGGCGGCGAAAGCTCGTTCAGATGTGCGGGGATCACTCCCCACGCTCCCTGCACCATGAACTGCATCAGAAATCCGCCCAGCGCCAGCAGCGGCACCGTATGCGAAAACGCCCACAGCGGGATGATGGGAATCGACAGCAGCGCGGCAACCACAATCGCTTTCCGCCGTCCGATCTTCTCTGACCAGGTGCCAAACAAAACTCCGCCCAGAAGCGCCCCAAGGTTGTAGACGAGGGCGATCAACCCCACGGTTCTCGGCGTGAATTGCAGATTTCTCTGCAGAAAGGTCGGATAAACGTCCTGCGTCCCGTGGCTGAAAGAATTGAACGCGAACATCAGCACCACCACAAAAAGAAAGAGCCCGAGGTTCGACACGATGTCTTTCCACAGCCGGCTCTCCGCGTCTCGCGATACCTGACCCTGCACCCACGCGGGAGACTCATCGACCTTCGTCCGAATGTAGATGACCAGAAACGCCGGCAGCGCGCCAATCACAAACATGCCGCGCCAGCCGACAAAACTGAAGATCGTTCCATAAATGAGCGACGCAAACAGATAGCCCATGGCGTAGCCTTCTTGCAGCACGCCCGAAAAAAATCCGCGTCCCTCGGCCGGCAGCGTCTCGAACGCCAAAGCCGCGCCTACGCCCCATTCCCCGCCCATGGCAATTCCGAACAGCACCCGCGAAAGAAGAAAGAGTTTGAACGAGGGAGCGAAAGCCGTGCCCAGCTCAAACACGGAATAGGCGATGATGTCGATCATCAGCGTGGGCCTGCGCCCGAACTTGTCGGCGATCACTCCGAATAAAAATGCGCCTGCCGGGCGCATGGCCAGCGTCAGAAAGTTCGCTTCCAGAATTTCCGAAGGCTTCCTGTGAAACTGCGTAGCCAGGGCGCTGACGCAAAAAACCAGAATGAAGAAATCGAACGCGTCGAGCGACCACCCCAGAAAACACGCCAGGAACGTATTCCGCTGTACCGGCGTCAGCCGGCGAAAATGTCCGAGGAATTCCATTTGGGTTCTTCCGCTGAATTGCGCACAACCGGGAGTCCTGCGGATGCTAGCATAGGTTGTTCATCGACAATCGCAAATCGGAAATTGGCAATCGTAAACCGCCCCATGCCCGAACTCGACCTCCCGCAACGCCAGGCCACCGACACGCTGATGCTCACCGGTTTCTGGTACCGCGCTCTGCCTGCGGATCACGTTCAGCGAAATCAGTTGTATAAAGCGACGTTGCTGGAACTGCCGCTGGTCATCGGCCGCGACCGCGCCGGCCAGCCCTTCGCACTGCGCGACGCCTGTCCGCATCGCGGCATGCCGCTCCGTTGCGGCCAGTTCGACGGAGAAAATTTGGAGTGCTCCTACCACGGCTGGCAGTTCGACGTCCACAACGGCCAATGCCAGCGAATCCCCTCCCTCACTTCCGACCAGACTCTGAAAGTCGATCGCATCTACGCCGGCAGTTATCCCTGCGAGGAGGAAGATGGATTTATCTGGGTCTACATCCCCGATCCGCCGCCCCAGGGCGCGGGTTTCGCCGCGCCAGCGGAAGCGCCCGACGCCGCTCCGCAGATCGACAAATTCAGCGAAAAATACAAGCTCGCCTATCTCCAGGCCGAAATGCCGGTCAGCATCGACCACGGCATTATCGGCCTGATGGACCCGGCGCACGGCCCGTTCGTGCATCAGGCGTGGTGGTGGCGCTCGCAGCACAGCATCCATGAAAAAACGAAAAACTTCGAGCCCATCCCCAACGGCTTCCGCATGAGCGCCCACACTCCCAGCTCGAACTCCGCGCCCTACAAGCTTTTGCGCTTCTACGCCGACGCCGACTCCATCACCACAACCATCGATTTCGTCCTGCCCAACATCCGCACCGAAACCATTCGCGCCGGAAAATATTGGTTCTCCAGCCTGACCACGGTCACCCCGATCACACGCAACCAGTGCCGCATCGATGTGGTCGCCGCCTGGAACATTTTTCGCTGGGTGCCCTTCGGCTCCGAGCTTTTGAAATTCGTCTTCGCCAAATTCGTCGAGCAGGACCGCCGCACCATGGAATCGCAGGCCGAAGGCCTGAAGCACAACCCGCACCTCATGCTGATCGACGACGCCGACCGTCCCGCCAAATGGTACTTTCAGCTGAAAGCCGCACATCTCGAAGCCAAACGCAGCGGCACGGAGTTGAAGCACCCGATATCAGGCCCGGTTACGTTGAAGTGGAGAAGCTGAGACGTTGTTGCGGGCATGAGCCCGCAGCCAAAATCCCGTGCGCTTTATGCGAGGGATTTCCAGTGGCGGCGGCGCGGACCTACCAGATCAACTTCAGTCCGCTATAGCTGCTGAATCGCCTGTCTGGAGTTACCACCGGGATATCTTCCGATAATGCTTGAGCAATGATTTGCCGATCGAAGGGGTCGCGGTGATGCGCCGGTAATTCGAACAAGCGGAACCCATGGTCGGAACTGAAAGGCAGGATGTGTACGTCCAAGTCCTGAATCGCCTGACGCGCAATTTGTGCTGAAAAATCTAGCTTGCCTAACGTAGCTTTGACGGCGATCTCAGTAATAGAGATAGAGCTCAACTCGCGAACGTTGTCAGGATTCTTCAATACCGCGAGCGCTTGCTTGCTCAGCCGATCCGGTGCTTCTGCCGCGAAAATGAAAACTGCCGTATCCAGGAGCACCCGCACTCACTCGCCCCCTCCAAAAAGCTCTTCGACTTCCTCATCCGTCATCGGTTTCCACCAGTCCGGATCGAAGATCTGAATCTTTCCCTTCAAAGTTCCAAACATCGGTTTCTTTCGCGCAGATTTCTTGGTGCGAACAATGTCCACCACCGGCACACCCCTCCGGCAAATGGTCACAGGTTCACCATCTTCGACGGCCTTGATCAGTTCCGGCAGCTTATTCTTGGCGTCGGCCACGCTGACTTGCATAAAGGCATTATAGCTACCTTAGATAGCTATGTCAAAATGAGGTTACTCCGCCACCAGCCACTCCATCGCTTCTTCCCGTGATTTGAAAGTAGGAAGCTCCCGCTGCGAGAAGCTCTTGAAGTTTTCAAAAAAAACGTGCGGCAGACTCTCGGCTCCCACCCACGCCGACTTCTTCACATACGGACGGTCGAGCACCAGCACTTCCTTGACCCGCGTAGCGACTTTCTTATCGACCTGCGCTCCGGTGACGTCGGCCAGCGTCAGCACGGATCCGGGTGCATGCCGCGCCACATCGGCCCGCACCTGATCGAGCAGCAGCATCATTTCCTTGGGCGAGCAGTGGCTGAGGTCGATCAGGAAGATCGCCTGCCCCTTGTGCTTGATGAAGCGCAGCCGTTCTTGTGCAGCGTTCTCTGCCGTCATGCGAGCAGCCCCTCCACCACGCCGTAAGCCCCGTCCAGCGCGGCATCCAGCGCGGACGCATCTTTGCCTCCGGCTTCCGCCAGATCCGGACGTCCTCCGCCCTTGCCCCCAACTTTCTGCGCCACCGGTCCAATCACTTTTCCCGCCTGCACGCGCGCCGTCAGATCTTTGGTCACGCCCACAATCAACGCCACATTTCCATTCGAAGCCGACCCCAGCACCACCACTCCCGACCCAATCTTGTCGCGCAGTTGATCCACCAGCGTCCGCAGCTGCGCCCGCTCCAGATTGTCCACGCGATGCGCCAGCACCTTCACGCCTTTGATTTCTTTCACCCGTTCGCCGATATTCGCCGTCGAAGACGAAGCCGACTTCATCCGCGCCTGATCCAGTTCCCGCGCCAGCCGCTTGATCTCGGCATCTTTCTTTTCGAGTTCGAGTTTCAGCAACTCCGCGGGGGACCACGATGACTCTTCGTCGTCTGCGCCATCCCCGGCCGTGGGTGCCCCATCCTTTCGCGTTTTTTGCGAAAGGGTGGGAGATACGAACGCAGACACCACATGTTCCAGTTCATGGTCCTTGCGAAAGTGCCGTACCGATCCCTCGCCCGTAATCGCCTCCACCCTCCGCACGCCCGACGACACGCTGCCTTCCTTCAAAATCTTGATCAGCCCAATCTCGCCGGTCGCCCCCGTATGCGTCCCGCCGCACAGCTCCGTCGAAAAATCGCCGATCCTGATCACGCGCACGCGATCGCCATACTTCTCTCCGAACAGCGCCATCGCGTGATATTCATTCACCGCCACATCGATCGGCACATTCTCGATGACTTCGACTTTCCGGTTGCGCAGCACTTCCTTGTTGATGATGTCCTCAATATCCTGCAACTCTTCGTCTTCCACGGCAGTGAAGTGCGAAAAATCAAACCGCAGATGATCCGGCGCCACCAGCGACCCGGCCTGCTTCACATGCTTCCCCAGCACCTCGCGCAACCCGGCATGAAGCAAATGCGTAGCCGTATGATTCCGCATTGTCGCCAGCCGAAAATCGGAATCGACGACAGCATCAACCTTATCCCCAACCTTGAGGGTGCCCCATTTCTCGCGCGTATTCTGCGCGAGAAGTGGGGATTTTTGAATTCCGAGGTTGCCCCACCCTTCTTTCGCGTCTTTTGCGAAAGAGGGTGGGGTTGTTGAACTCCCACCCCTCATCACCACCTGATGCGCCCGCACTCCCTGAATCGGCGAATAACATCCCTTCACCTCGGCGACCACCGTATTGTGATCGTCCGAATAAAGCCATCCCCGATCCCCGACCTGCCCGCCCGACTCGGCATAAAACGGCGTGTGATCGAGAATGACCTCGCCCTCTTCGCCAGCCTTCAGTTCCCGCACACCCTGCCCGTTATGAATAATCGCCAGCACTTCGCATCCGTCGGACCGAGTCTGCCGATACCCCTCAAACACCGACTTCGGCAACTGCTGATAAGCGGGATTCGCCGTCTGCTTCGCCGCACCCTTCCAGGAAGCGCGAGCGCGAGCTTGCTCCCGGCTAAGAGCCTCCTCAAAACCTCGGCTGTCGAGTTCAACATCGTGGTCTCTTAAGAAATCCTCAATGAAGTCCCGAGGCATGCCAAATGTTGACGTGTAATAGAAGGCTACATGGCCATCGAATCCGCGCCTGCGATTGGGGAATTGGCGTTGCCAGTCGCTGGGGCTTGCGCCCGGCTTCTGCTTGCTAAACTCTTCTACTTCGCTAACGCGTATCGGGTTTTCTGCTCGCAGCGCCTCTGTCAGACCATCTAAGCCGATGCGAAGCGTGTGACCGAATCGCTTCTCCTCAGCAAGTACGATTGTTGCTACCCGCTCCCCCGTCTCATTCAACTCCGGATACGCATCCTGCATCCCATCACGCACCGCAAACACCATCTCATGCAGAAAGGGCCTCGCCTGCCCGAGCAGCCGCCCGTGCGTGATCGCCCGCCGGATAATCTTGCGCAGCACATACCCGCGTCCTTCATTCGATGGCAGCACTCCATCGGAAATCAGAAACGTCGCTGCCCGTGAGTGGTCCGCAATCACACGCAAAGAAGCCGCCGACTTCGTACTCGCTTCCTTGTTCAATTCCTTCCTCAACGAAGTTCCAGTCAGCTCCGCCGCCCTTTCAATCAGCGGCGTAAACAAATCCGTCTCATAATTCGAAATCACGCCCTGCAGCACCGCCGTCACCCGCTCCAGCCCCATGCCCGTATCGATCGACGGCTTGGGCAGCGGAGTCAGCTTGCCCGACGCGTCACGGTCGAACTGCATGAACACCAGATTCCAGATCTCCACATACCGCCCGCAATCGCACGTGAACGCACAATCGGTATGACCCTGGTCCGACGCCGCCGGTCCCATGTCGTAATGAATTTCGCTGCACGGACCGCACGGACCGGTGTCGCCCATCTGCCAGAAATTGTCCTTCAATCCCATCTCAAAGATGCGATCCTTCGGCACGCCTTGCGCCGCCCACAAGTCATACGCCTCGGCATCGCGCTGCAGCCCGCCTTCGCCGTTGAACACAGTTACGTACAATCTTTCCGCAGGAATCCCGTACCACTCCTTCGAAGTAATCAACTCCCAGGCGTAAGCAATCGCATCCTTCTTGAAGTAATCGCCAAAGGAAAAATTTCCCAGCATCTCAAAAAACGTATGATGCCGGTTGGTGAACCCGACATTCTCCAGATCGTTGTGCTTGCCCCCGGCCCGCACGCACTTCTGCGAAGTCGTCGCCCGGTTGTAATCGCGCTTTTCGAGGCCCAGAAAAACGTCTTTGAACTGGTTCATTCCCGCGTTCGTAAACAGCAGCGTAGGGTCATTTTGCGGCACGAGCGGAGACGAATGCACCTCCCTGTGCCCCTTCTGCACAAAGAAGTCCAGAAACCTGCGGCGAATTTGCGAACCGGTGAGCATGCCAATCACTGGGAAAGCTCAATTCTAAATGAAAAGAAGAAAACCACAGAGCACACCGCGAGCGCAGAGGTATGTTCAAGCTAACCTCTGTGGTCTCCGTGTTCTCTGTGGTGGAGGGTTGCCCCGGCTACTTCGCGGGATCCGCGGGTTTGCTGTCGTCTTTCTTCGACGAGCCGCCTATTTTTTTCACACCTTTCTTCACCGCGCTGCCGGTCTTCTTGGCGCCCTTTTCCGTATCCTTCCCGACCGTCTTCGCGCCTTTCCCGGTATCCTTGGCCGCAACTTTCGCGCCCTTCTCCGTATCTTTCGCGGCGACCTTGGTGCCTTTCTCCGTGCCCTTTGCCGTGGCCTTGGTGCCCTTCTCCGTATCCTTCGCGGCAGTCTTTACGCCCTTGCCGGTATCCTTCGCCGCAGTCTTGGTGTCCTTCTTCATGGCGCTGCCCGCGCCCGTGGATTTATTCGCGTCGGTCGTGCTGGTGGCTTGCCCGTAAACCAGCGGCGCGGCCGTCAGCAGAACTCCTATCGCAATTGCTGCCCACTTCGCTTTCATGGTCTTTCCTCCTGACATAGATTTAGCCGGATGGTTTCGGAGTATGCAATAAAATCGCTCTCCTCTGCAACTCGCGCAGGTCGAAATGCAGCGCCAACATTTTGCGGAGACATGGGATCGGCTCCTCAGGCGGGCCATACCGCCACGATCACGCGTTCTCGCCTTCCAGCGCGCTTAAAGTTTCGTCGTCGACATCCCACTTCTTCAAAATCGTGAAAATCGTTTTCGTGCCGAAGCCCGCGCGCGCCAGTTGCCGGAAAATCCGCGCTGTCTGCTTCTGATCCTTCGGCTTCTCCAGCCGCTTCTTGCGCAGATACTCGCGCGCCTGCTTCTCTTCGTTCACGCCCTCAAACGTGGCTTCGACGGCTTTGTCGATCACATCTCCATGTACGCCCTTGATCTTCAAATCGGTGACCACGCGCATTCGTCCAAATTTCTGGTTGTCGCGCCGCAGCGACGAGAACGACGCCGCATACTGCGAATCGTTCAAATACCCTTGATCCTTCAGGCGCCGGATCACCAGTTCCACCAGCGTCCGCCCATATTCCGAGTCGGCGTCTTCAATCCGCGCCCGCATCAGCCGTTTCAGTTCCGCCACGGTGCGCATGCGCCGCGCCAGCGCGCCGACAGCGTATTCGTACAATTCATCTTCCGAATAGGATTTTCTCTTCGGACGCGGAAACGCCATAGGCTAACCATAGCGCAATTAGTCTTGAGCTACGAGCCCCGAGTCGGGAGAAAGAGGGAAGGCGGGAGAGATCAACTTTAAGGCGATGTCATCCTGAACGGCGGCGGAGCCGTCGTGAAGGACCTTACGGACCGCAAGGGGTTTCCGGGAGCGTGGAAAAGATTGTCGCAATGTTTGCAGTGTGGCGGATCCTGACGACTGTATCGGTGCTGCACGGCATCGTCAGGTCCTTCGGACGGCTGGCGCCGTCCTCAGGATGATACTGCGGCTGTCCGCACCCGCAACTCGGGACTCAGGGCTAGCGACTATCTTCCCCCAAACCCCGCCGACTGCATCGACTGCCGCGAAATATCTGCCGTCGACGCGATGCCCTGCATACGCAGCTTGAAGTCGTCGGCGTTCGACGCGTTCTCGAGAGCTGTTTCGTAATTCACCAGCCCGGCCTGGAACAGGTCCCAGAGCGACTGGTCGAATGTCTGCATGCCGTATTGCGATGTGCCCGCCGCAATCGCATCGCGAATCGATCGCGTCTTTTCCGGCACCAGCACGCACTCGCGAATGAACGCGGTGTTGATCATTACTTCCACGGCGGGCACGCGCCCGTCGGAGTCGCAGCGGCGCACCAATCTTTGGCTCACAATCGCCCGCAGCACAGCCGCCAGCTGCATGCGAATCTGCTTCTGCTCCGGCGGCGGGAAGATCGAAATCACGCGGTTGATGGTTTCCACCGCGTCCAGCGTGTGCAGCGTTGAGAACACCATGTGGCCGGTTTCGGCCGCGTGCAGCGCGGTTGAAATCGTTTCCAGATCGCGCATTTCGCCCACCAGAATCACGTCCGGATCCTGACGCAGAGAAGCTCGCAGTGCCGCGCCAAACGACGGCGTGTCCACGCCAATCTCGCGCTGGTTCACATATCCCTTTTTGTCGCGATGCAGAAATTCGATCGGGTCCTCGATCGTTACAATGTGTTCGGCGCGCGATGAGTTCACGCGATCCACCATCGCCGCCAGCGTCGTCGACTTACCCGAGCCGGTCACCCCCGTCACCAGCACCAGCCCGCGCGGCATGTCGCAAATCTGCTCGACCACCTTGGGAAGAAACAGTTCGTCGAGCGCGCGAATCTTGGTCGGAATCACGCGCAGCACCAGCCCCACGTTCCCGCGCTGCTGAAAAATGTTTACACGGAAGCGCCCCAGGCCGGCCACGCCGTACGCCATATCGATTTCCGTGGTCTCTTTGAATTTCTGTTTCTGCCGCGCCGACATCATGCTGAACGCCATGTTCAGCATATCTTCGGCACTGATGCGCGGCTGGTCGGTCAGCGGCACCAACTCGCCGTCGATCCGCAGGTGCGGATAGTTCCCCACCTTCAAATGCAAGTCGCTGGCTCGCCGTTCCGTAGCAATCCGAAGCAGATCATCAATATTCATTTCGAGTTTTCCCGTGGGAGGTGCCTGAAACCGCTCTGGGCATGGGAAGGGCATGGCTTTAGCCGCGCCGTTACACGCCGAATCCTCGCCGGCTTTAGCCGCTGTCGGCGACCACCCCAAAGTCCTCTCAGCATCATCGCCCGAATCGTCACCTTCCCCAAGATGACCTAGGTAACAAGGCCCGTCCGGCGCCAGGACAGTGCCTTAAGTTTTCGATAATTCGGCGGTCGACCCGTTGAGGGCTATAATTGGCGCGACCCGAATGCCTCTCAGTTCCGGCACGAAACTCGGCCCCTACGAGATCCAATCACCGCTCGGCGCAGGCGGCATGGGAGAGGTTTACCGCGCCCGCGACACTCGCCTCGACCGCAGCGTAGCCGTGAAAATCCTCGCTCCCCATCTTTCCTCCTCGCCGGAACTCAAGCAGCGCCTGGAGCGCGAGGCCCGCGCCATCTCCTCTCTCAACCATCCCCATATTTGCCAGCTCTACGACATCGGCTCCCAAGACGGCGCCGACTTCCTGGTCATGGAGTTTCTGGAAGGCGAAACTCTGGCCGAGCGCCTGCGCAAAGGCGCAATCCCCCTCGCAGAAACCTACAAGATTGGTATCGCCCTTGCCGACGCGCTCGCCGTCGCCCACCGGCAAGGCATCGTGCACCGCGACCTGAAGCCCGGCAACATCATGCTCACGCAGGCCGGAGCCAAGCTCATGGATTTCGGCCTGGCCAAGCCCCTGGGCCTGCGGAACACGGCTTCCGGTTCGGGAGCAGCGCCGCCACCCTCCTTCACTGCCGCCGCCACGTTAAGCGGACAAAGCCCGCTCACCCCGCTCAGCCCGCTGACCACCGCCGGCACGATCATCGGCACCATTCAGTACATGTCGCCCGAGCAGATTGAAGGCAAAGAAGCCGATGCCCGCTCCGACATTTTCGCTTTCGGCGCCGTGCTCTATGAGATGACTGCCGGCAAGCGTCCCTTCGAAGGCAAGAGCCAGCTCTCGCTCGCGTCCTCCATTCTGGAAAAAGATCCCGACCCCATCACTACTCTCAAGCCGCAGACGCCGCCCGCCTTCGAGCACGTCGTCACCACCTGCCTGCAGAAGAATCCTGAAGACCGCTATCTCGCCGCGCACGATATCAAACTCGAACTGCAATTCGTCGCCACGGAAAAGATTGCTGCCGAAAAACCCGCCGCCGCTGCTCCTCTGGCCGCACCCACGCGGCCGCGTCCCGGCAAGCTCATCGCACTCCTGGTGACTGCCGTCGCTCTTGGCCTCGTGGCCGGATTTTTCATCCCCCATCCCAATCCTCCGGCCCAGTCGATCCGCACTGTAATCGACCCTCCGGAGAAAACCATTCTGAACCTGACCGGAGATTCCGCCGGGCCCCCGGTGCTCTCGCCCGACGGCGCATCGATCGCTTTTGCCGCCTCCGGTTCCGACGGCAAGACCATGATCTGGGTGCGTCCGGCGAATTCACTCGACGCGCATCAGGTAGCCGGCACCGATAATGCTATCTTTCCCTTCTGGTCGCCCGACAGCCGTTCCCTCGGATTCTTCGCCGACGGCAAACTGAAAGCTGTCGATCTCAACGGCGACTCCACGCAGGTGGTCGCCGACGCTCCTTTCGGCCGCGGCGGCGCCTGGGGCGCCGGCGGAGTCATCATATTTTCTCCCAACACGCAAGAGGGACTGATGCGGGTTAACGTCAACGGTGGCGCCCCCGTTCCGGTGACGCAGCGCGATCTTACCCAGCACACCTCCCATCGCTGGCCGATGTTTCTGCCCGACGGCAAGCACTTCGTTTATCTGGCCATCAATCACGATCCCTCCCGATCGGCCGCCAATGCCATCTTCTACGCTTCCGTCGATGGCCGCGAGAATCGTCTGCTATTCCATTGCCAATCGAATGCCGTGTATGCGGACGGCTATTTGCTCTTCGCGCGCAACGATCAGTTGCTTGCCCAGGCCTTCGATCCCGCCAACGGAACTCTAAGCGGAGAGCCGCAGATCGTGGCCAAAGGCGTGGTCAACGACGCTTCCACCTGGCACATGGACGCTTCCGCCGCCGAGTCGGGACTGCTGATTTTCGGTACCGGCGGCAGCGGCGACTGGCAGCTCTTGTGGATGGATCGCAGCACCAAGCAGCTCACAACCTTGGCCGACAAGCTGCCGAACCTGCAGACGGCCAGCCTTTCGCCGCAAGGGGATCGCATCGCCCTGCAGATCGACACCGGTACCAGCGACATCTGGATTCTCGATCTGCAGCGCGGCGTCCGCACCCGGCTTACCTTCGGCCCCATTCAAAACACCTATCCGGTCTGGTCGCCCGATGGCAAATGGATCTACTACGATAGCGATCGCAACGGCCACTCCAATCTCTGCCGCAAGCCCGCCGACGGCAGCGGCGCCGAGGAAATCCTGTTCACTGACGACATGATCGACGTGCCCACGGATGTTTCTCCCGACGGCAAAACTCTCATCTACGATCGCGGCCCCGCCGGAACCGGTGACATTTATGCCTTGCCCCTTGATGGCGAGCACAAGCCAAAGCTGATCGTTTCCCACTCCGCCAATTCCGGCACCGGCAAGGGCATGGTTTCCCCGGACGGCCGCTGGCTGGCTTACATGTCCAATGAGTCCGGCACGCTCCAGGTGTACGTCGTCGCCTTCGGCGGCGGGGAAGGCAAGTGGCAGGTGTCAGTGAACAGCGGCGGAGCCCCGCAATGGAGCAAGGACGGCAAAGAACTCTACTATCTCGACATGACCTACGACCTCTTCGCTGTTCCCGTCAAAGAAGTGAATGGCGCCCTGCAATTCGGAGCCGCCCAAAACATCGTCAGCAACTGGTCCGCGCCCCAGGTCTTCTATGACGTCAGCCCCGACGGCAAGAAAATCCTGCTCGACCGCATCTCCCAGCAAGTCAACCAATCCGTAACCGTAGTATCGAACTTCACCGCCGGCCTTAAAAAATAAGCTGGGGTGAAGCAACAAGCGGGAAGGGCCCGACGTCAGTCGGGCCGTTAGAGCGTACAAAATGACGTGCGCTTCAGCGCCTGAGGCTCTTCTTTCCATTCCCACAGATGCCAACGAGACGTGGAAGAGCGGCGCTTTAGCGCCGCGTAAAGCCTTCCTACCCCCGAAGGCTTTAGCCCCTGAGGCCCGCCGCCGCTACTCCGGCATCACCACCATCTCAGCCCTCGGAATCGCGTCCAGCGTAGCCTTATCAATCCCCAGATGCGCCATCACCAGCTCCGCCGGCGTGTGCGCCAGCCACTCCGACAGCGCCAGATCCTGATAAAAGCTGCTCTTGAACATCTCCAGAAATTTGAGATCAGTCTGGCCCGTATTTTCTATATAGTGGGGCAGCGTCTTCTGAATGTAGCCCACGTCCCCAGCCTGAAAGTCCATGGTCCGTGCCCGCCCTCCGGTTGCGAACACCGTCATTCTTCCCTGGCCGCTCATATAGTACTGCCACTCATCGGCATTCGGATGCCAGTGCAACTCCCGAATCCCTCCCGGATGCACGGTCACGATCGCCGCCGCGATCGTGGTCGAAACCTTGAATTTGCTGGAATCGACAATCTTGACCTCGCCGCCTTTGGTGCGTTTCGTCACCGGCATCTGCGCCGTACGAAAACTGAAATCCACCGGCGACAAGCCCAGCGATCCGGCGGTCGATTTCCGATCCGCCTCCAGCGGTCCCGGCACCGCCGCCTGAAAAATAAACTTCTCGTGCCGCACCATCTTCTGCATCGCCGCTTCGCTCACCCCGAAATTTTTCGCCAGCACCTCGCGCGGCGTGTGCGCCATCCAGTCGGTGAGCAGCACGGTTTCATACTCGGAGAAATTGCCGTCGTCAAACACCAGCAGAAACTCGCACCCATCCGGACCCAGCCCCTGAATCGAATGCGGAATCCCCGTCGGGAAATACCACAGATCGCCCTCCGTCACATCCTCGACAAAACTCTTGCCCTCCGCGTCCAGCCCGGTAATCCGCGCCTTTCCGTAGAGCATAATCGCCCACTCCGCCGCCGTGTGCCAGTGCAGCTCTCGTATTCCACCCGCCGTCAACCGCATGTCCACACCGGCAATGGTCTTCGAAACCGCCAACTCGCGGATCGTCACTTCGCGCGACCATCCACCTTCCTGCATGCGCTTGTGCGAGAGCCCGAACGGATATTTGAACGTCTGCACTCCGCCCGCATCGGTCTGCGGCGGAAGAAAAGAATCCGGATTTTGCTCGTCGATCTGCGCATTCCCCGGTCCCGGAGCGCTGGCGCTGCGATCCTCCTTGCTGGGATAAGCCTTCTGTTCTTTTTCCTGCGCCGCGGCCTCCGTAGCCGAAAGCATCCCCGCAGCCGCCAGCGCCGCCGATCCCATGCCCAGAAATCCACGCCGCGAAAAAGTATCCTTCATCGTATCGTCGCTCAAAGCGTTCTCCTTTTCGGAAACACAGGAATATCCGCGTCACACTTCGGCTTGCGAGAATTATTTGCAGTGTACAACAGTCTCAGCTGTGTTTTTCGCGCTGGAATCAGCCGAAATCCGCTACCCCAGCCCATCTTAGCAGGCCTCAAACGCTTCGCCCGCGCAAGGTCGGCTATGTTTTCGGGAGGTTCACCCTTGTTGAGACCATCGTCGAGAAATAGCCGATGGAATCGATCAGCGGGGATGCTATGCCGATCTGCCAAACTGCCCAGTGCTGAGGGTGAATCGGGGCCAGTTTTGAGGGAACAAGGCCCGGAAGGAAAAAAGCCCCCCTCCGGACGAATTGGTATATGACATGCCGACCATTTTGGGGGTTGTGACCATAAGTCCACTAAATACTAGGGGGAGGTAGACATGGAAACAATTATTGGGGTTTTCTCCTCGCGTGGGCATGCTGAAAACGCCGTTCGCGAGTTGCTGGAGAAAAAGATTCCGCAGGAGTCCGTTGTTTTCCTGAGCCGCTCCGAGGTCGAAGCCAAAACCATTGGAAAACAGTTTGGAGCGGCTGTCGGCGGCTTTGCCGCTGGTGCAGTCGGCATGTCGACGGGTGTTGTCGCTGCAACTCTGTTGATACCGGGATTGGGCCCTGTGTTTGCTTTGGGATTTGGAGCCGCCGCGTTATTCGGTCTCTCTGGCGCAGGCGCGGGAGCGGCGCTAGGGAAGAAATTGGTTGGCGAAGGACTCCAGACTACCGCCGAAGCCGAATGTCCACAGGACATCGCGTTCTTCCAGGATGTGTTGAGCGCAGGTCGTTCGCTAATTGTGGTTCGCAGCGAGTCACCCGAAATTGCCCGCACTGCTGGCGAGGTGCTGGATAGACTTGGCATAAGTATTCGCGGTTCGGTGCCAGTTCCCATGCAGACCGCTGTCAGGCAGGTTGCCGACGTGGCGATCGTCACCGTTACCGGAAGGCTTACATCGGGGCAATCCAGTCTGGACTTTCGGCAGACAGTACGAAACCTGTTGGATAACAACACCGATAGGATCCTGATTGATCTAAATGGCGTGGGTTACATCGATAGTGCGGGTCTCGGAGAGCTGGTTCGAACTTACAGCTCTGTGAGAAATGGGGGAGGACAGGTCAGGGTCGTAAACCCCAGCAAAAGGGTGAACGATCTCCTGCAGATGACACGACTCGCGTCGGTCTTCGAGGTCCAACCCGACGAAGCTACCGCCATTCAGTCGTTTACCCGCAGGGAACCGCAAGCTGTAGCGTAGGCATAACAAAAGGCCTCATCCCTTTAAATTGGTTGGGGCCTGCCTTACTTGCCACGCTCTCTCCCGGTCCAGTCGAGCTCGACCGCTCCAGCCGCAAATAAAGAAGCCGCCCGTGCAGGGCGGCTTTTATATTTACGTCTATCGCTCTACGCCGCGGTTTCCGCCGGCTCCGGCATCTTGAACGGTTCATCGTGGCTGCCGCCATAGATCGCCGGCACCTTCGATCCCATCGGCCGCAGATACGTCGCCAGCTCCCCGCGGTGATGGATCGTGTGGTTGTTCAGAAAACCGAGATAGAGCACTGCCGGGAAGTTGAAGAGGCCCGCGAAATTGATGGGTGTCAGCAGTTGCTCGCCTGACATTTTCTCCAGCCGTCCGAGACCATCCTGCAAGTGCTGGCCGTACCAGGCAACGATGTCCGCGATCGTAGCCGGTACTTCGTGTGACTCGCCCGACATGTCAAACTTCAGATTGGCGATGCTTTCCGCGAAGTGCACGTCGCTGGTGGCGATGTGCCAGGCCAGGTCTTTCGCCGTCCGCGCATTCGGATCGGGACGATAATCCGATTTTGCATCGGGCACAGCCAGGATCACTTTCTTGGTAATTTCCGCTTCGCGCTTGACGCCACCTACCATCATGTCGCGATAGGTGACGACAAATTCAGGAGTCAGGCCTTGAGACATAGTTATTCTCCTTTAAGGGGTGTTATGTTTCTCCGGGTCAGAACGGTTGAAAAGGGGCGCCTCTTTTAGGATGCGCCCCTGCATAGATGAGTGACGAATCGAACCGTCGCAAATTATAACCCGGAACTTAACCCGCAGCCGTCATCCCCAAGCCTCGGGGCGAGCCTGAGGCTGGTCCCTTCTTATTGACTGCTTGAGCAGTCGCCTTTGGCGCCGAATACCAGCACGCCAGAGTCGACCTCCGTACCATAGAACTGCTCATAGACGCCCTTACCGACGTGGCCGTTGCTGGTGCCGGCGATGAACAGGAGCGCGCCGTTCTCACCCGTGCCACCCGGTTGTGTGAAGGTCACCATCAGGACTCCGTCGATGACCTGGAATGTTCCCTCGCTCGTGCCCTCCTGGGGGACGAGCTTGGCCTCTCCGCTGTGCGGCCAGCCCAGGCTGCCATCGTCGTTCAGGATCACGCAGTACGTGCCATTGCCGTGGTGCGACTGGCTCACGGTCGCCGGCCAGTTACCGCTGTAGCTCTGCGCCATGGCGGGGGACGTCAGTGCGAAAGCCACAATGGGCAACGCCATTGCCATGAGTGTTCGAATGTGCCTGACCATTTTGCTCCCTCCTGATGAGAATTGTAAGTTGGTGTTACTAATTGGTGTTACTAAGTTGGTGTTACTCGGAAACACTGATCGAAAAGACTCAGCCCATTGTCATGGAAACGTAAAGTGCTCGCAACACGGCTGATCCCAGCCAGCCGCTCTGTGATGTCGTGTTGGGGATGGAGCATGCCTGTGAGCACGAACTTTGCCCCAGCGGAGGCTGCCGCGATGCGGATAGTTGTGATTCCGGCTTCCAAACAGAAGCCGAGCGTAAGAACTGAAACTGCTGTTTCCGCTACACGCCCACCGGTTGCTTCGCCCGCACCGGAACCGGGGTGAGCCAGTTGTGGCGGTCTGCTTCTTCGCCCCGCACGATCGCGTAGAACTCTTTCGCCAGCGCCTTGGTGACCGGACCGACCGCACCCTTACCCACCTTGATCTTGTCCACCGAGCGAATCGGCGTGACTTCCGCGGCCGTGCCGGTGAAGAATACTTCGTCGGCAAGATAGAGCATCTCGCGCGGAATCATCTGCTCTGCGATCGCGATGTTCAGGTCGCGCGCGATCTGCAGAATCGAGTCGCGGGTGATGCCGGGCAGCACGGAATTGCCCAGCGGCGCCGTGATCAGCTTGTCGCGATGCACGATAAATAAATTCTCGCCCGAGCCTTCGCTGACGTATCCATTCACGTCGAGCGCAATGCCCTCGACGTAGCCGTTGGTGATGGCTTCCATCTTGATCAGCTGCGAATTCATGTAGTTCGCGCCGGCCTTCGCCATCGCCGGCAGCGTGTTCGGCGCCAGCCGCGTCCACGAAGAGACGCAGACGTCGCAGCCTTCCACTTCGCCGCCCAGATACTTGCCCCACGGATAGTTGATGATGTAGACCTCAGTCGGCGAGTTGAAAGGATTCACGCCGGCTTCGCCGTATCCGCGCAGCACAATGGGGCGCACGTAGCAGGGCCACACGCCGTTGTGCCCAACCGTTTCGAGCATCCCCTTGACGATTTCGTTGCGGGTAAAGGGCACGTCGATGCGATAGACCTTCGCCGAATCGATGAGCCGGTCGATATGTTCGTTGGCGCGGAAAATCGCGGGACCGCTGGGCAAGTCGTAGCAGCGAATGCCTTCGAACACCGATGAGCCATAGTGGATCACGTGCGACATCACGTGGATAGTCGCGTCTTCCCACTTGATGAGCTTGCCGTTGTGCCAGATCTTGTCGGTCTTCTGGATGGCCATCGAAACTCCTTAGAACAGCAGTGTGGCAACGAGGCGGAAGCTTTCCTGCGGGCAGCACAGGGGGCGATCGGAGAGTAGCCGAAGCGCGACCCCCACCAGCGTTACAGAACATTATAGCCGAGGCGGGCATGGTCCACTGGAACTGCCCTGCATGGGGTCGGGGATCTGGCCTGAATGAGTAAAAGATGAGTAAAAGAGAGGAGAAGTGTTACTGCAGGAACACTTCTCCAGTCTGTTAGAAAGTGTTTCTTTCATAGCATGTTACCGCACAGATACGTACATACACAAACATACATCAAACGTGAAAGCCTGCGGATTGTTGCACTTAGGGAAAGCCTATCTTCCCGTTGGCGCGCCGCCGCTGAGAGAAAACCGGCCAAAAACCGGCTCATCAGCGCGCCGCTGCGCAATGAAGCGCCGCCGCCGACATTAGAACGGGCATAGGCCGCAACTCATTCAGGCACGACCATTCAGGGCATGGGCATTCAGCCATGAACCAAGGTTCCGCCAGCGCCTGAGCAGAAAAGCGCTTCTCCTGCCGATATTCCTGGCATGAGCTCTGCGACGCGGGCGGTGTTCGTCCTTGGGCTGGCCGGAGCCTCCGGCAGCGGGAAGTCGACCGTGGCCAGGCGCCTTGCCTCCCGGCTGAACGGGCACGTCATGTCCATGGAAACCTATGCGGTCGCGGTCAACCATTTCTCGTTCGACGACCGCGCCCGGCAGGACTATGACGCGCCAGAGGCAATCGACGTGACCCTGCTGGAAAGCCACATCCGCAAGTTCTGCACCGGGCAGGCGATTCAGGCTCCGATTTACGATTTCGCGCAGCACTTGCGGCTGCGCGACCGGACGCAGCATGTGCTGCCCAAGCCGCTCCTGATCGTGGAGGGCATCCTGGCTTTGCACTTTGCGCAGCTGCGCCCTTATTTCGACCTGTCCATTTACCTGGAAGCTCCCGACGACGTCTGTTTCCATCGCCGCAAGGTCAGGGACATTACCGAGCGGCAACGCTCCCTGGAACTGATCAAATGGCAGTACGAAAACACGGTGCTGCCGGCGGCGCGCATGTATTTGCTGCCAAGCAAGCGCTATGCCGACCTGGTTATGGACAGCACGCCCGATCTACCGACAGTCGAACGGTGCATCGAAGATGCCATCGCGCACAGGCGGCCAAAGGCTGCAACAGCGCCGTGAAAAGCTCATTCCCCGGCGGCAGCTCGACTACGCAACGTCTCTAGTTCATGTCTTTGGTTTATTGTGCGGTTGCAACGAAACCGCAATTCTGGGGGGGCTGGCCCACGCATTCGATTGTAACCGGCAGCGCCGCGAAAAAGGCTGCCCCACTCGCCGCGTTTTTCGGCGAGTGGGCACCACGGATCTCGATGCGCTTGGCTACTGTCAAGCCAGCAAGTGTCCGTCTTATTGCGTACTGATCAGCTTTGTCATTCCGAACGCCAAGCGAAGCGCCGGCGGAGGAACCTGCTGTTCGCCAGGGCGGGTCCGAATTTCAGACTGGAAAGAGGGCGGGTGACCCAGCTTTCCCTTGCACCATTCCCACAGAGGTTGCCCCATCCTTGCGCTCTTTGCAAGGGTGGGCAGCGATGCCGCAGGCGCAACTTTTGTCCGTTCTACGCTGCCCGTTGCTTATACCGTCGTCGTACCCGCCCTTCGCGAAGTACGCGAACGCCGAGGCACCCACAGCTGTGGCGGCTTCTCCGCTTTGAAGGCCGGGCCACCGGCACGTGACAAAAGTTTCTAATCTACTGAACCCTACCACCAAGCTCTGCTTGGGGTACGACTTCCCATCGATGGTCATCCGCGCCCTTCAGAGGGTAGTGCTCGACAAGCCGATACACGACATTCGACACCCTGTCCCTGTACCATCTCTCAGTTCCATCTTTGGACGTAGCAACGTTGGCGGGAGTTGGCAAGGCTTCGACTGATCCACGGCCTACAAGGGCCTCAAGGTTCAGCTTCATGACATGCGCCATCATGACGCTTATCTGGCCGGTCTTAAAACCGCTCAGTGGAGCAGGATCGGGTGTTCCGAGGTGTTCAAGTACATCTACTTTCTGCCATCTTGGGTACACCGGCGGGTTTGGAGGGACATAGCCGTAAACCTCGCCGGTCTGGGGATCGAGAAACCACTCCTCGCTTTTCCCGCCCCAGACTGCCCTTAGTACCGGAACATTCCTCACGCGTCCCGACTGAACGGCGAGATTGAGTCGTTCGACAAAAGCCACCCAATCCGAGTACTCCGTGATTGTAAGACCCTCCGTTAGTGATTTTAGAATGCCAGTCATAGCTCCTCAAGGGCCCGGAACGGAAACCTGAACCCACCACCAGTATAGCCATAAGTGGGCTCAAGGCTTCCCGCTACTTCTCCTCTCCACTACTGCTGAATATCGTCCAACGGCCATTCTCTCGGTGCAGCTCAAAATTGAATCTCACTTTCGCTTTTTCGTATTGGAAGTCAGCCTTGACGGATGCTCTCCAACGACTCGGATTCCGCCATTTTCGAACTGCCATACCCTCCTGCTGCACAGCTTTGAGAACACCAAACTTGGCCTGCACATCGTGTTGATATTGAACGAAGCTGGCAAGAGTAATTCGCTCTTGAAATTCTGGACTGTGATAGCCGTATGCCTCTTCAAACTTCTGGTTGACTAGGGCATCCGCATAACCGGAGAAAGTTTGCCTCACAACCTTTCGCTCTGGCCAGACAGCAGTAAGTTCCGGCAACGTTGCAATCATCGCGAAAAGCCATATACCGACAATCACCAACAGAATCTTGTAGCTTCTCTTCATAGAGTCAGTTCCACTCTGCGGGGGGCTGGCCCACACATTCGATTTTAACCGGCAGCACCGCGAAAAAGGCTGCCCCACTCGCCGCGTTTTTCGGCGAGTGGGCGCCACGGATCTCGATGCGCTTGGTTACCGTCAAGCCAGCAAGTGTCCGTATGATTGCGTACTGATCAGATTTGTCATTCCGAACGCCAAGCGAAGCGCCGGCGGAGGAACCTGCTGTTCGCCAGAGTAGGTCCGAACTTCAGCCCAAAATGGCGGGCGACCCAGCTTTCCCTTGCATCATTCCCCCGGAGGTTGCCCCATCCTTGCGTTCCTTGCAAGGGTGGGCGGCGATACTGCTGACACTATAGCCCTGAAGGTCAAGCCACATTCGCGCTTGGGCCACCGGCCGTTTGCAAAGAACGGTTGGTTTGGCCATCCGCCTGTCATCCCGACCGGAGCCGCCGCGTCAGCGACGGCGGAGCGGAGGGACCTGCTATTTTCCCCAAGTGCCCCGGGCGGGTGGCCCAGCTTTCCATTGCACCATTCCCCCGGAGGTTGCCCCATCCTTGCGCTTTTTGCAAGGGTGGGCAGCGATGCTGTCGGCACAATAGCCCTGAAGGTCAAGCCACATTCGCGCCTGGGCCACCGGCCTTTTGCGAAGAACGCAAGGGATAGGGGCACCAGTTGTTATAGTTTCGTGTGAAAGGCCGAGCCAACCGCGCGCCTCAGATGTACTATGCCTTGAGAGAGCATCGCGGAGGGCAAGAGAAATGTCTAAAGATGGACTCCCGAGTTCAGTTCGTTACGTCAAGAACGGGCGCAGCGGCCGATGGTGGAAGTCTGCTCAGAAAAATGGACAGATACATGCGGGATGGAAGAACATTCCGGATGAACTCTTGTTGAAGAAGGACCTTCCCGCGATTGAGACGCTGCTCAGAGGGGAGTACGGAGACAAGCCGGGAGCGAGACAAGACATCAATCAAGTGCTTAACCTGTTGGATGGTCCGAGCAAACACCTCTGGATAACGTTTGAAGACGACTACCTCTGGTGGTGTACCGTCCGCGACGGCGTCGCCGCGAACCCTGACGGCGAGACCGCAGCGAGCGGCCACTTCTGGCTGACGTGCTCTCGACCTTGGTCAAACACCTCCCTCAATGGGAGACTACTTGCCACATCTGAACTACCGGGTACTGTGACGACGACCAAGGGGTTTCGGGCGACCGTGTGCACGCCCAAAGACTCGGAGGCTATACTGCGGCTCATCAAGGGAGAGACCGACAAAGATGCAATTAACTCAGCGGACCGCCGCAAGGAATACCAACTCGCCGTCCATAAAATCGTGCAGCGTCTTTCACCGCAGGACTTCGAGCACCTCATCGACCTCATCTTGGCCGGAACTGGTTGGGAACGAATCGCAGTGTTAGGTGGTACGCGGGAAGGCATTGACGTTGAGGCCGAGAATCCTGCCGCTGATGAAATTGCCTTTGTCCAAGTCAAGAGTGCTGCGGGCCAAGATGTTCTGGATGATTACGTCGAACGATTCAAGCAGCGACGAGAACGCTATGCGCGGATGATATTTGCGGTTCACACTCCGCGTGGACGTTTGACCGTGCCTCTTGGACTACCCGTGCAGGTCTGGACGGGCGAGAAGGTCGCCGAACTTGTCGTGCGGCTCGGCTTGGGCAAGTGGGTCGAGAGCAGGCTGTCCTAGAGGGTTAACGCCTCACATTTCCGCAGCGTAGCCTCCGGGCCCCCATCCTCGACGTTCCTTGTCAGGCGTTGGGCTCCACGGCAGGCGGGCGGCGCACTCTTGATGCCGGCGTATATCCGGGGTGGCTCATCCTCTGCGTTCTTTGCAAGGGTGGGCTCGCCACAAAACAGTCCGCTTTCCACCCCTGTCAAGCACAAAATAATCCCACCCGCCTAACCCATTGCCACCACAGCCACTTAGGCCGCCCTACCAGAAAAGCCGAACCCCGCCCAACTGCTACAATAGACATATGGGGAGCTGTACCGGGACCGAACCCAGAAAAACCATCCCCACCCCAGCTCGCGGAGCGGATAAACCACGTAACTCCTTATTCTGGAATATTTTACCCGCAAGTCCTTTCCTTCCAAGATCTTGCGAAGAAAACCCCCGATACCCCACCCGCAACTCGAATCGAATCAGGATCTTAGGGAAAAGCGAAAAAAAGATTTTTGTTTACCTATCAGTAAACGGTCGAGGGCTTGACCTACTGGTCTTCCAGATCCTGCCGGAACACAGGTTGAGACGGGTCAAGGCTGCCATCCATAACGGAGACCAGCAAATTCCCGTAGGCGTTCGTTGCCTCGGGCAGAGAGCCGTAGCCGCGTTCCGACTGCAATCCGCCCCCGGCCGCATAGATCAATGTGAAGTAGCGGCCCGAGGAATATTGCAGTTCCAGCAGCGCGTTAGGACGGTCAGGGTCGCCTTCCTGGCCCAGCACGTCCATCAGTGCCACGGTCCACTGCCGGCCTTTGGGGTCGGTGACGACCTCGCGCTCCAGGTACTGCCAGTCATCCATACTCCACATCAAACCAGCTCCCCAGCGGGATATTCGGTTATCCCAGCAACTGATCGAGCGCCCGAGCCACCTGCGATGCCGTGAAAGGTTTCGGAACCAGCAGCACTTTTTGCGCCTTGCGCGTGCGCAGACTCGAGTCCGCTTCGTCCGGCGTATCGGAGATGATGACGACCGGGAACTCGCCGTGGTTCGGATGCGCGCGCACCGCGTCGAACAGCGCTTCGCTCATGTCGTAAGCCGTGCAGTCGAGCACCAGCGCGTCGGCATGTTGCGCCGCGATCAGATCGTTGACCGTGGGCGTGAATCCCTCGGCGAAGACTTCGTAGCCGAGGTCGCGCAGCGCAAACGTGAGTAGCTGTGCGATCTCCGGCGTGTCATCGATCAGCAGGATGCGCCGCAAAGGGCCGCGGCCCGACGAGGATGACCCCGACGAGGATGATCCCGATGATGATAAGGGTGCCGCGCTCATCCTTTAGCTTTAGCAGCACCGGTGCCGGGCAGCCGCGGCTTTTTGCCCTCGCAGCGTTCCAGATCGAGCACCCACACGCGGCCGCCGGCGGTGTAGTACCCGCGCTTGTCGTTTTCGACGACGACGCCCCAGGCTTCGAGGGTACGCATGACGAAGGTGACTCCCTCGAAGTTGGCGCGCGCATGGCTGAGCACTTCGTTGCTGTGCCAGTTGTCCGTCAGGATGGCGTCACCGCCGTGCACGCGCAGCACGGTGTAGTAGCGGTCGAAGGCCGCTTCAGGCCGCACGTCGCGCGTGGAACCGCGCTTCTTGCCTTCGGTGACAATGTAGCTTTCCTGCGCCTCGGCAGGAGTGGATGGAATCGCTTCTGGGCTCATACGGTCTCCGCAATGGCCTCGGCTTCTGCCGCGGCCGCCATGTTCACTTGGTTCTTCGCGTCGGCGGCCTTGATCAATGCTTCCGGCAGCTCGACGCCCATCATCCGCCATTGCTCGTTGGCGAACTTCTGCAGGTTGGCGATATGTTCGGCATGAAGGTGGCCGAAGCGTCCCTGCAACTTCAGGTATTCCGACACCGGCCGCATGCTGGCCGGCCGGAAGCTGTAATCGAAGGCGCGCTTTTCGGGAATCCATTCCCACATGGGATAGAGTCCGCATTCGACGACCAGGCGCCCGAGATCGATCGAGCGCGGCGTCTCATAGACGAATCCCTTCTGACACGGAGTGTAGACCATGAGGTACGCAGCGCCTTTATGGTTGAGGCCCTTGCGGACCTTGTTCATCAGATCGATGGGGTAGCCCACGCTCGCAGTGGCCACATAGCAGTGCGGATGCCCGGCGGCCATCATGCGAGCGAGGTCTTTGGGGAACAGCTTCTTGCCTTCAGGAACTTCCGGGCCCGGAGGCGAGAACGTGGTCATGCCTCCATACGGTGTGCGCGACGACGCCTGGATGCCGGTGTTGGCGTACTGCTCGTTGTCGTAGCAGATGATCAGGCAGTCGTGGTTGCGATAGAGCGCGCCGGAGATCGACGCGAGGCCGATGTCGGAGGCGCTGCCATCCCCGGCTTCGCAGATGATGTTGGGATACTGGCCCTTCCACTTGCCTTTGCGGATCATGGCCTCATAGGCGGCGGCGACGCCCGCGGTGAAGCTGCCCGCGCTGCCGATCTGGGTGTGCGCCCACGGCACGTTGTAGGGCGTGCACAGGTACGAACTGTTGGCGACGTACATACATCCGGTCGGTCCCACCAGGATGGTGTTGTCGCCGGAGGCCTTGCTCGTCATCCGGTACTGGATGGACGGGCCGCATCCGGCGCAGGTGCGATGGCCGGGTACGAACGGCTCCGACGACGGCAGCTCAGGATTGTAGAAGCGTGCGCCCTGGTTGGGACTGCCAAGAATCGGCAGAATTTGCCGCTGAACTTCGATGGTTGCCATAACGGTTTCTCCTCAACTCCTAATCTTAACGTGTCGATGGTTCTCGCTGCTCTTCTTGGCTTACTCTTCGAATCCGACCCAGTGCGTGCGCTTTTCGATCTTTCCGCGCTTCTGCACGTTCATCATCTTCTCGGTCATCCAATAGAACTCTTTCAGCACGATGGCTTCGCCGCCCATGCCTGCCATGAACGACAGGACCAGCGGACGCTGTTTGGCTTCGTAGAGCGCGGCACAGGCGTCGGCGTAGAGCGCGCCGCCGCTCGCAGGACTCCCCAGAGCCATGTTGGTTTCGATCACCCCGACCACTTTGAACTTGCTGAGGACTTCACAGACGCGATCGGTGGGATACGGGCGAATGGTGCGCAGGCGCACCATGCCGACTTTCAATCCCTTCTCGCGCATGTGCTGGATGGCGAAGCGGGCGGTCACCGCATGAGCGCCCTGCAGGAAGAAGACGACCTCGGCGTCGTCGGTCATGAACTCTTCCACCCACGGGTCGTACTTTCTGCCGAAGATCTTCGCGAACTCGTCGTGAACTTCTTCGATCACCGCCATCGAGGCCTCCATGGCTCGGGCACGCTCCAACTGCAAGGGCGGGCCCTGTTCCGGCATGATCTGCGGGCCATGCGAGACGGGATGCCTCGGATCGAGCGGATAGGGATGCTTGTAGGGCGGCAGGAATTCCTTCACCTGACCGGAGTCGGGCAGTTCGACGTCGCCGGTGATGTGGGAAACGAAGAAGCCATCCTGACAAACCATTTGCGGCAACAGCACCCGCGGGTCTTCGCCGATGCGGTAGGCGATCAGGTGATTGTCGAAGGCTTCCTGCGCGTCACAGGACCAGCCCATCAGCCATCCCATGTCACGCGTCGAAAGAGCATCCGTATGTTCAGAGCCGAAATCGCCGGGAGGGTCGAGGGTGCGGTCGGCGACCATCATTTGCACCGGCATGCGGCTGCCGGAGATCGGCGAGTAGAGTTCGTAGGCGAATTGCACGCCAACGCCGGAACTGCCAGTGAAAACGCGCGCGCCGCTGGACGACGCGCCGTGCGAGATGCTCAGTTGCGAATGCTCGCTATCGGCGACGATGTATTCGGCGTCCAGTTCTCCGTTGGCGACCATTTGCGCCAGCGCCATCATGGTTGCGGTGTAGGGACGAATGGGATACGCGGCGATGACGTCGACGTCGGCATACTTGGCGGCTTGCGCCGAGGCGACGCAGCCGTTGATGCGGACTTTCTTCTTGCTCAGTGCGGTAGCTGTTGGCATGACTTGCTCCGATTCTAAATATCGTTCTGAAAATGATCTTCTTATATGTCCTTGGCTGGGCGGCTCGACAGATTTATCAACTCCTGGGCCTGACGTCCGTGCAGGCCGGGGGAGATGGCGAAAGCGGTATCCATGCGCACGACTCCGGTGTCGAAGTCGAGTTCGGGAACGCCTTCGAGGCAGCCCGTGGGACATTCCTCGATGCACACGCGGCAACCTTTGCAGTAGTCGACCAGAATCTTGTACAGGCCGTTGGAACGTTCGGGACGCGCAATGCAGGGTTCGGGACAGACCAGATAACAGTTGTCGCAGGCATTGCAGGTGCCGCAACTGAAACAGCGTCCGGCTTCCTCAACCGCCTGCTCTTCGGAGAATCCCTGAATCACTTCCTCCTGCGTCTTGCGCCGGCTTACCGGCGGCAGCAGTTCTTGCGGCACGCGCGGGAAGTGCGGGAAGTAGGTCATGTTCATGCGGTTGAGATCCATGATGACGTCGACCGCAATGGTGCGCGGCTGCAAGGCTTCGCCGCGAAGCGCTTTGTCGAGGTTGAAGGCGACGCGCTTGCCGTCGCCGACGGCGTTAACGACCATCAGCGGCTGGCCGGAACCGAGTTGTACGATGTCGCCGGCGGCGAAGAAATTGGTATCGCCGAGACGGCCGAAGCGGTCAATCTTGATGGTGCCGCGCTCGTTCTTGAATTCCTGCGGCAGCCACGCGAGCGAGGCATGTTGGCCGACGGCGATGATGACGTTGTCGCAGGCGAAGCGTTCGTGAGCCACGTCGCGGTTGACGGTGATCGGCGAGGCGTTGACGGCGCCGGAGAAGCGCGCCGGATGCAGTTGCAGAGCTTCTACTTTGCCGTTACCGAGAACGGCGGTGACGGCGCGGCCGTGCATCAACTCGACTCCCTCTTCGAGCATGTCGTGGAGATCTTCGGCGACGCAAGGCATTTCTTTGGGATGCCCTTCGACGGTGATCATGGTCACTTCGAGCGCGCCCTGGCGCAGGGCTTCGCGAGCGCAGTCGATGGCGGTATTTCCGCCGCCGATCACGACAACGCGCGAGCCCAGCTTAACCTTTGACGTGCCCATACCGATGTCGCGCAGGAAGGGAAGTCCGTAGAGGACGCCTTCTTTGTTTTCGCCTTCGGCGCGAACGCTGTTGGGTTCGGTGAGTCCGACGGCGAGAACGCAGGCGTCGTAGTTCTTTTTCAGATCGTCCCAACTGACATCTTTGCCGACTTCGCAATTTGTCTTGATTTCGATGCCGAGCTGTTCCAGGCGCTCGATTTCGCGATCGAGCACATCCTGCGGAAGAACCCAGTCGGGAATCCCGCCGCGATTGAGTCCACCGGCTTTCGGCGATTTTTCAAGGATGGTCACTTTGTAGCCGAGGCGCGCGAGTTGGTAAGCGGCACTGTGACCGGCTGGGCCGGAGCCGACGACGGCGACTTTCTTGCCGTTCGGCTTGCCGGGTTTGACCACGTCGTTGGTCAGGGCCTGGCCGAGATCGCCGAGAAAACGCTCGACGGCACGAATCGAAATGGCCTCGTCATACTTTCCACGATTGCAGGCCTGCTCGCAGGGGTGGTAGCAGACGCGTCCGGTGACCGACGGGAAAGGCATGTCCTCTTTAATGAGCGCATAGGCGTCAAGATATTTGCCGCGCTTCACCAGGTCGAGATAGCCCTGAATTTTTTCGTTAGTGCCGCAGGCGTTGTTGCAGGGTGGCAACTTGTCGCGATAGACGGGGCGAATGGCGCGCCAGTTGCCGGTGGGAAAAAGGTTCTGCCCTTTATCCTGCGAAGGGGCGGGCGTGATGCCTGCGAAGGGTACGGTAAGCCAATCGGGAATTTTTGTGCCTTTTGTCGACATGAAGTCCTTCCTACACAGCCACAGGGTTTAATTGCATCACTTTCAATTCTTCGAGCGCTAATTTGAATGCATGCTGGTTGGCGACCATCGGCTGGATGGTCGCCATCTTGACGATGTTCGTCGTCTTGATGACGGCGGCAATGAGCGGAGCGGCGATATCGGGAGCAACTTTTTTACTGCGCTCGGCGGCGCCTTCGGTGGAAAGGCGGTCTAGGCCGAGTTCACCAAGCCGGTAGTAGAGCCACTTGTGGTCGGCGATATGGGCGGCGTCGACACACACGAGTTGCGAAAGGCGCTCCGCGCCGGGGACGAAGCGGATCATGTACTCGGGCGAATAGTGCGTGTTGATGACGAGCGTGCCGCCGGGAGGCATGCCGCGCATGTAGTCCCAACCTTTGACCATGGTGCCTTCGACCAGCACGACGATGTTGGGGTGCTCGTTCTCGTAGGTGAGTTCGTTTTCGAGGACGGTGTCGCTCACTCGGCAATATTTGCGAGTGGGCGCGTTGGTGCGGTCAGGATTATCGACGTAATTTTCCATTGCCTGCGCGAACTTGCCCTCGATGCGGGCGGAGGCAGAGATGGAGTTGACGATGTCGCGGCCTTCTTTATCCATGATGATGCCGCGCGTCCAGACGGTGAGTTCGGTGTAGCTCATAAGATTCAACCTCGTTGATCTTCTTTGGGACGATCTTCTTTGGGACAATCTTGTTTGGGACAATCTTGGTTACGATCGCTATCAAGAACTGCGCGGAAATCGCTTCGCAAGACTACAAAGGGCGCGAGGCGGTTGCCGTTTTGAAATTCCACAATGGCCGACAGCGTTGCCTTCTTGCAGAGGCTTTCGATGTCCGCGCCGGTGAAGCCCGCTGTTTGTCCGGCGAGCTCGTGGAGATCGACGTCCGGAGCCAGCGGCACGCGGCGACAACAAATGCGCAGGATGGTTGCGCGATCGGCGGCGTCGGGGCTGGCGAAGGGAAGCATGTAGTCGAAGCGGCCGCTGCGCAAGAGCGCGGGCTCGATGCGCTCGGGACGGTTTGTCGCGGCCAGCAGTATGACGCCCTTGACGTCGCGCAGGTTGTCGATTTCACGCAGAAGCTGGCTGAGAATTCTTTGGTAGATGTCGGTGCCGAACTGGTCGGAGCCGAACCTGGGCGCGAGGGCATCGATGGTATCGAAGAAGAGAATGCAAGGCGCGGCGCGGCGGGCTTTTTTGAAGACTTCGCGCAGGGCGCGTTCGGATTCGCCCAACCACTTCGAGTAAAGTTGCGGGCCATCGATGGCGATGAGCGGAAGCTGTTTCTCCCCGGAGAGCGCGCGGGCCATGGCAGTTTTGCCGGTGCCGGATGGGCCGACCAGCAGAATTCCACGCGGCGGTTCGAGACCGACTTGTTCGTAGATTTCCGCGCCGACGTGGGAGTGATCGACCACGGCTTCAAGCAGACGTTTTATTTCGCTCAAGCCGCCGAGGGATGCGAACGTCGATGAACTTTTTTCGATGAAGAATTCACGCGTGGCACTGGGCTCGACTTCTTTCAATCCAGCGAGAAAGTCTTCGCGCGTCACCTGCAAGCAGGCTAAGTCTCCCGACGCGGCGGCGTCGGTTTCCAGAGGCCATGCAGCGAGAAAGCCGCGCAGGGCAATCATGCCCACTTCCTGGCACAGGGCTTCCAGATCGGCGCCGACGAAACCGTGAGAGTGCTCCGCGATTTCTTTGAGATCGACGTCTGACGCGAGCGGCATGGCGCGAGTGTGGATTTTGAGAATCTGCAGACGCGCCTGCGTGTTGGGAACTCCGATTTCGATTTCGCGATCGAAGCGGCCGGGACGGCGCAGAGCCGGGTCGAGAACTTCGGGAATGTTGGTAGCGCCGATGACGATGACCTGGCCGCGCGCGACGAAGCCATCCATCAGGCTGAGAAGTTGTGCGACCACGCGCTTTTCGACTTCGCCGCTGACTTCGGCGCGCTTGGGCGCGACGGCATCGATCTCATCGATGAACAGGATGGCCGGGGCACGGCGAGCGGCTTCTTCGAAAACCTCGCGCAGCTTGGCCTCACTCTCGCCATAGAACTTGCGCATGATCTCGGGGCCGTTGAGGTGAATGAAGTGGACACGGCTCTCAGCGGCGACGGCGCGCGCGAGCAGCGTTTTGCCGGTGCCGGGAGGGCCGTAGAGCAGCACGCCCTTGGGGGCGAGAATTCCGAGGCGCTCGAAGACTTGCGGGAACTTTAACGGGAGTTCGACGATCTCGCGCACGCGGGCGACTTCGCGCTCGAGCCCGCCGATGTCTTCGTAGGAAACCGCCGGGGCGCGCGACGCTGTTTGGTCGCCTTCGACGACGCGGATATCGGTGCGCTTGCCGATGACAACCGGGCCGGAGGGGATGGTGCGCACGACCTGGAAGTTCACGGCCTTGGCAAACGTGGGCACGCGAACCACGCAGCCGGCGATGACGGGCACGCCATCCAGATCTTCGAGCATGCGCTCGGGAGCGATCATGGCCGGCGGAGCGCCCACCCACAAGGGCGAGAGGCGAACCGCGACGGCTTGCTGGGATTCGACGGGCGCGACCGACACCTGCTCCTGCAATCCGGCGCTGCAATTGTTGCGGCAGGTGCCGTCGATCTGGATCATGCCTTCGTGGCTTTCGTCGCCAAGTTCGGCGCGCCCGACGGCGATGGCGCCGCCGGTAATTTTCAGAATGTCGCCGGGATGAGCATTCATGCGACGAAGATCGGCTGGGGCGAGACGGGCGATGGCGTGGCCGACGTCTTCAACACGAGCTTCGGCAACCCGCAAGATAAGAGTCGATCCCGAAGCAGAACGATCTGAAGTGTGGGAGGGTGCGGCCTCACGAGGCAAGTTGTTTGCGAAGTCAGTCACTCGGATCGGCTCGGATACGGTCGTCTTTAATTCGGTCGTCTTTGATGCACTCGTGTCTAATGCACTCGTGCCTAATGCGCTCGTGCGTAGTTCACTCGTGCGTAGTTCAGTCATTACCTTGTCGATGATCCCCAGTTCGATCGTCGCTGATGCAATCTTCCCCAGCGCAATCGCCCCAGCGCAATCGCCCCATTCACCGGGAGCGAACGGTGCGACGGCTCAAGCGCTCACTTCGTGCAATACGATTTCTTCGACATCTTCAATGTGGCGGCGCATGGCTGCTTTGGCGGCCTCGGCGTCATGGCGCCGGATCGCTGCCAGAATGCGGCGGTGACCGGCTAAAGATTTCTGCGGCCGGCCTTCGACCTGGAGGCTGCGCTCCCGCGTGTCGCGGAGCAGATCCATAAGAATGTCGAGTACCTTCAGGACCACACTGTTTCCGGACGCCATGGCGACGGCGTAGTGGAATTCCGAGTCTTCGGTGATGGTGCTCTCCGATTTGCGCAGTTTCTGCTCCTGCCGGTTCAGGATGTCCTCCATCTCAGAAATTTCTTCCGAAGACGCATGAGTGGCGGCGCGGCCGGCGAGCGGCGGCTCAAGGATACGGCGAAAATCAAGCAGCTCACTCATGAGCTCTTCTTTGCGCTTAAGGGCGTTGGCCAGAGGATTGGCGACGGAACTTGCGGTAACTTCGCGAACAATTGTGCCAGCGCCCTGGCGCGGCTCGACCATGCCAGCGAGCTCCAGGCTGCGAATGGCGTCGCGGATGGAACTGCGGCTTACGGAGAGCACTTCGGCGAGCTCGCGCTCGGAAGGCAACTTGTCGCCCGGGCGCAGTTTTTTGAGGATGAGGCGCTCGATCTGGCGGGCTACGTCTTCGTAGACTTTGTTGCGGCGAACGGTTTCGAAGCCGGAAGTGAGGGTTGAGGCCACGCTAGACTCCAAGTGGTCCGATAAGTGGACCAGATGGAGTATACCCCCGCTGTCAAGTCTCCGGCAATATTCGCGCTTCAGGGGAAAAAGTGCAATGGCCGGGAGAGAAAGCAGCGGTTCAGGAACGTCCCGCCCGCGGGATCAGGGTGCCACTTCCCAGCAGTTTCGCGCAACTGTAGACCGCGCGCGTATGCGGCATGGCGACGCCCACTTTTTCGCCGAGTTCGACGACGGAGCCGACGAGCGCTTCGAGTTCCATGGGACGGCCGGCTTCGAGATCCTGCAGCATCGAGGTTTTATGCTCGCCAACTTTTTCGGCGCCTGCCATTCGCTGTTCGATGGAGACCGGCAACTCCATTCCTAGTTTTCGAGAAACGGCTTCGACTTCGAGCATGATGCTGCGAATCACGTCTGCAACGCCGGGGTCGCGGATCATCTGAACCACGGTGGAACGGGTGAGCGCGCTGACGGGATTTAAGGAGGCATTGCCGAGAATCTTGACCCAGATTTCCTGGCGGATGTGTGTGGTGATGGGACAGCGCAGGCCTGAACCTACGAGCGCCTCGGCGATGCGGCGGCTGCGTTCGGAGCGAGTTCCGTTGGGCTCGCCGAGAGAAATGCGATTGCCTTCAGTGTGCTGAATCACTCCCGGTTCGATGATCTCGGTGGAAAAATAGACGATGGAACCGACGACGCGGCCGGCGTCGATTGCCGCAGAAATTATTCCGCCGGGATCGATGCGCTCGAGGCGAAGACCGTTCCATTCGCCGCCAAGATTTTGGAAGTACCACCAGGGAATGCCATTCTGCGTGCTGACCACGGTGGTGTCTGGACCGAGGACCGGCTTCAATTGCGGAACGAGTTGCGGCAGGCTGTGGGCTTTGACTCCGAGGAAGACGACGTCGGCTGGTCCGGCTTCTTCGAGCGAGCCGGCAATTTTCGGGTGAGCCTGGAAATCGCCGTCGGCGCTGCGCACCTGCACGCCACGCTGCTGCATGGCTTTCAAGTGTGGACCGCGGGCGAAGAGGGTCACGTCGAAACCGGCGCGCGCCAGGCGAGCGCCGAGGTAGGCTCCGATGGCTCCAGCTCCCGCGATCAGAAATTTCATTTCCGGAGTCTCATGCGGGGCTATCGAGCAGGGCGGCAGCGACGGCGCGCCGGCGAATTTTTCCTGTGGCGGTCGTGGGGATGCTGGTCACGAGATAAAGTTTTTTGGGGCACTTATATTCTGCCAGAAAGTCGCGACAGTGCTTTAAAAGTATAGATTCGGTGGCGCCATTCGGTTCGTGGAGCACGACGGCTGCCGCGACTTCCTCGCCTAAAGTGGGGTGCGCGAAACCGAAGGTGACTGCGGCGGCGACCGCGGGATGCTTGAGCAGGACTTCATCGACTTCGTGAGGCGCGACATTTTCTCCGCCGCGAATGATGATGTCTTTAATGCGGCCAGTCAAGTGAAGGTAGCAGTCGTCGTCGAGAAATCCTTCGTCGCCGGTACGGAACCATCCCTTGACTAAAGCGCGCGCGTTGGCCTCGGGATTATTTTCGTATCCGCGGAAAACGCTGGCACCTTGAATGACGATCTCGCCACGCTGGTTGGTGCCGAGCTCGTTGCCCTCTTTATCCATGACGCTGATGCGAATGCCGGTGCCGACGCCGACCGACCCGGCTTTGCGATAACGCGGCGGGAGGGGATTGGAGGTCATCTGGTGGGCGGCTTCGGTCATGCCATAGGCTTCGACAAACGGAACGCCGAAGAGTCCTTCGATTTTGTTGATGAGTTCAGGCGATAAGGGTGCGCTGCAGGAGCGGATGAAGCGGAGAGTGTCCGCCTCGGGAGGCTTGTTGTGGGCGCGCGCCATCAGAAGCTGATGCATGGTAGGCACTCCCGAAAACCAGGTCACGCGATGGTCGCGCACGGTGCGCCAGAAGGTGAGCGCGTTGAATTTCGTGGGAACTACCAATGTTCCGCCGGAGAGAAGCGTCGACATGGCCGAGCCGATCAAGCCATGAATGTGGAACAGCGGCATGACGCACAGCGAAACGTCTTCCGACGAAAGCGCGTAGGTGCTTGCGATGGTGGCAGCCGACACCGCGAGATTGAAATGGCGCAAGGGAACACGCTTGGGGCGTCCGGTGCTGCCGCTGGTGTGGAGGACGAGCGCGATATCGTCGGCGGTGGGCTCGGGAGCTTTCGCGCCCGTGGGAGCGTCGATCAGGTGAACGATTCCCTTGTCGGTCATGCCCACGGGGAGAATTGGGATCTTGAGATCGGCGGCGGCGCTGAGCGCGAAGGGGACGCCGGCGGGCGGGCAGAGCAAGACGCGCGCGTCGGTATCACGGAGGAAGAACAGGAATTCCTCGTAGGGATATGCAGGATTGAGAGGAGCGGCGGTTCCGGCGATGGAAGCGGCGAGAAAGCTCACGATCGCAGGCAAGCCGTTGGGCATGGCGATGGCCACGCGGTCTCCGCGGCGAACGCCGGCGGAAGCCAGCGCGTCGGCCATCGCCAGCACTTGCTGGCGCAACGATTGGTAGGTCACAACGATTTGTAACTCGGGGACAGCGATAGCGGCGTGGCTATCCGCGAAATGCAAAACATCGAGCAACGTCGCTACCGACTTCAGAGTAAGTCTTGTAGCCATGGGTGAAGTCCTCAGCCCGGCGTGTTGAATGCGATATCGGAGACTAGATGCGCGCTGTGCTGCTTGGGTCCGTCGGTCTTGCGTCTATCAGTTCGGCAAGCCAATTTCTTGGCAATCTTTATTTTGAGGAATCCGGGATGCGCGCTACATGGAATAACCTTCCGACTTCAGCGCTTGCTTGAATTCACTCAGGAAAAACTGGACGTTCGCTTCGGTGGCGAGCGGTCCCATCAGGCCGATGCGAAAGACCTTGCCGGCGAGCGGGCCGAATCCTCCGGCGATTTCAATGCCAGGACCTTGCAAAAGGCGTTGGCGAACTTTGGCGTCGTCGACTCCCTTGGGAACCAGGACCGTGTTGAGCGTCGGAATGCGGTGGATTGGCGGGACGTGCATGCCGAGGCCCATGGCTTCGATTTGGCTGACGAAGAATTTGTGAGCGCGGCGATGGCGTTCCCAGCGATTCTCGAGGCCTTCTTCGGCGATCACCAGCAACGCTTCACGCAACGCGTAGAACATGGAAATGGGGGCGGTGTGGTGATAGCGGTGCGATACCGTCGAATAATCGTGAATGAGTTTGAGATCGAGATACCAGCTGCGAGAAAGTGTGGTGCGGGCGCGCAGCCAATCCATGGCCCGCTGCGAGAGGGCGAGCGGAGACAATCCCGGCGGGCAGCTGAGGCCTTTTTGGGTGCAGCTGTAGGCGATGTCGATGCCCGTGTTGTCGAACTCGACCGGCAATCCGCCGAGGGAGGTGACGCAGTCGGCGATGACCAGAGCTTTGGCGTCGTGTGCGGCCGCGCAGATTGCGTGACCTGACTGCAGCGCTCCCGTGGATGTTTCGGCGTGGACGTATCCGACGACGGCCGGCTTTTCACGATGGATGAATTCGGCGGCTTCTGCGTCGGAGAAAGTTTCGCCCCAGGCCTTCTCGAAGCGCACGACATTGGCGCCGTTGCGCTTGGCCATATCGGTAAGACGATCGGAGAAATATCCGTTGGCAAAGACGGCGAACTTAGAACCGGGCTCTACAAAATTGGCGACTGCGGCCTCCATGCCTGCGCTGCCGGTGCCGGAAATGACCAGCGTTGAGCCGCTCTTGGCGCCGTAGACCGACTTGAGCTGTTCCTGCACGTCTTGCATGACCTGGATGAAATAGGGATCGAGATGTCCGACGATGGGTGTGGCGAGCGCTTGATAGACGCGCGGGTCGACCATGGTGGGACCGGGTCCGAAAAGATAGCGGGCGGGCGGATGCAGTGGAGCAAGCAAATCGCGGGGAACTTGTTGCACGGTGCTCATGAGGCCTCTCTCGAACCAAATTAGATTGCGCAGGAGCGTAAAAGGGCAACGTTGTGCGCCAGCGCCTGCGAGATAAAGAAGTAGTCTGGCAGTGAATAACGTTCTGCAAAAGTAGTCAAGTTAATTCTGTTTGTCGGATCGATTAGTTTTTCTTATGATCACGGGCTCGTTCTACGCGAGTGTCGACGTAAAAACAGGGCGGGGAAGCGCGATCGCTCCCCCGCCGTGGCGCAGCCTTTCATGGTAGAGCTATTTTGTTCTGCCGCCCTCAACCTTCAATTTATCGCTGGCACCGGCTTGCGCCGCAGCCAAACGAGCAGTCAAAACGCGGAACGGGGAACAGGCCACGTAATCCATACCGACCTTGTGGCAGAACTCGACCGAGGAAGGTTCGCCGCCGTGTTCGCCGCAGATACCGACTTCGAGTTTCGGGCGGGTTTGCCGGCCGCGTTCGATGCCGATGCGGACCAGTTCGCCGACGCCATCGCGATCGATGACGGCGAACGGGTCCTGTTTCAGAATTCCTTCCGCGAGATAGGAGGTCAGAATTTTGTTCACGTCATCGCGGGAGAACCCGAAGGTAGTTTGCGTGAGGTCGTTAGTACCGAAGGAGAAGAATTCGGCTTCCTTCGCGATTTCGTCGGCGATGAGGCAGGCGCGGGGCAATTCGATCATGGTGCCGACCAGATAGTGCACATGCTTGCCTTTCGCTTTGAACACCTCTTCGGCGATACGCTTGACGATGGCTCCCTGGTTCGCCATCTCTTTGACGGTGGCGATCAGAGGGATCATCACCTCGGCGTGGGTCTTGATGCCTTTTTTCTCGACAGCCACCGCCGCTTCGAAAATGGCGCGGGCCTGCATCTCGGTGATCTCCGGATAAGAGATCCCCAAACGGCATCCGCGAAGCCCCAGCATGGGATTGAACTCATGCAATTCTTCCACGCGGCGCAGCAACTCCGACAGAAGCTTCTTCAAATCGCCCACGCCTTTTGCGCCGTACTCTTTGTACTCTGCGACCAGCGCCTTTTTCTGTTGTGCTTTCGCGCTGGGAAGCGAAGCGATGTCGACCATCAACTTCTCGCGCTTGGGCAGGAATTCGTGCAGGGGCGGATCGAGGAGGCGAATGGTCACGGGTAGACCGTCCATCGCCTTGAACAGACCCTCGAAATCGGCACGCTGATAGGGCAGCAGCTTGTTGAGCGCCTTGCGGCGATCTTTTTCGTTGTCGGCAAGGATCATCGCGCGCATGTGAGGGATGCGATCGGGCGCGAAGAACATGTGCTCGGTGCGGCAGAGACCGATGCCTTCTGCGCCGAAGGCCTTTGCCTGGATGGCGTCGCGAGGGATGTCGGCGTTGGCGCGCACTCCGATCTTGCGAAAGGGCTCGGCCCAGCCCATGAGTTTTTGCAGGTCAGCATTTTCGGCGGTTGGGGGCAGCGTGTTGAGTTTGCCTTTGATGACGCGTCCGGTGGTGCCGTCGAGCGAAATCCAGTCGCCTTCGTGAAATACCTGGCCCTTCGCGCGCATCTCGCGCGCGCGCTCGTTCACTTCAATCTCGCCGGCGCCGGCCACGCAGCACTTTCCCATGCCGCGCGTGACGACGGCAGCGTGGCTGGTCATGCCGCCGCGCGAAGTCAGAATGCCGGCCGCGACCTCCATGCCGTGGATATCTTCGGGAGTGGTTTCGGCGCGCACCAGAATGACGGGATTTTTCTTGTCGCCATGACCCGCCTTTTCGACGGCATCATCCGCGGTGAATACGATCTGTCCCACGGCCGCGCCGGGAGACGCTGGCAGGCCCTTGTCTGTCAGCAAATTCTGCGGCTTGATTTCCTTCTCATCCAGAGTGGGCACGAGAAAGTCGTAGAGCTGATTGGGTTCGACGCGGAAGATGGCGTCGTTCTCCGTGATCAGTCCTTCTTCCACCATCTCGATCGCCACGCGAACCGCGGCCCGGCCGGTGCGCTTGCCATTGCGCGTCTGCAGCATGTAGAGCTTGCCATCCTGGATGGTGAACTCGAAATCCTGCATGTCTTTGTAGTGGTTTTCAAGGCGCGTCGTGATGTCGCGCAGCTGGTCGTAAACGTTGGGCATGATCTTGTGGAGCTCCAAGATATGTACCGGAGTGCGGACACCCGAGACCACGTCTTCGCCTTGCGCGTTCATCAGGAACTCGCCGTAAAATTCTTTCGCGCCGGTCGCGGGATTGCGGGTGAAACCTACGCCCGTGCCGCTGGTGTCGCCGAGATTGCCGAACACCATGGCTTGCACGTTGACCGCGGTGCCCAGCATGTCGTCGATGTTGTTGATGCGGCGATAAGTTTTGGCGCGGTCGTTTTGCCAGGAACGGAACACGGCGTCGCGGGCCATGACCAGCTGTTCGCGCGGATCCTGCGGGAAGTCGCGCTTGGCATGCTTCTTCACGACCTTCTTGTATTCGACGATCACTTCCTGCAAGGCCTTGGCATCGAGTTCGGTGTCGAGCTTGGCTTTTTTCTGCTTCTTCTTGGCGTCGAAAACTTCATCGAAGGCCGATTTCTCGATATCGAGCACGACGTTGCCGAACATCTGGATCAGCCTGCGGTAGGAGTCGGCGGCGAAGCGCGGATTGTTGCTCAACCTGGCGAGCGCCGCGACGCTCTTGTCGTTCAAGCCGAGATTGAGAATCGTGTCCATCATGCCGGGCATGGAAAATTTGGCGCCCGAGCGCACGCTGACCAGCAGCGGATTGTCGCCTGAGCCGAGTTTCTGTCCTTGCAGCGCTTCGAGTTTGGCGAGAGCTTCATCCATCTGGCGGGTAACGTCGGCCGACAGGCCGCCGCGCATGTATTCGCGGCAGGCTTCGGTTTGGATGGTGAATCCGGGAGGGACAGGCAATCCGGCGTTGGTCATTTCGGCCAGGCCAGCGCCTTTGCCGCCCAGCACGTCTTTCATCTTGCCGTTGCCATCGGCTTTGCCGCCGCCAAAAAAGTAAACGTATTTGGTGGAGGTCACGGTGGCGCGCTCTTCGCGGGTTTCGGGGAGTGTGGTCGTACTCATAAATTTTGCCTCTTTTCGGTTATTAGTTCGAATCCGTCCTTGGTTTGAGTCACGTGGTTAGTCGAATTTCACAAAAGGTTTCGGCTTGTCGCGGATGCTGGAACTTTCCCGGAAGACATTCCTCACGGAACTGCAAGCGCCATGATTGTTCCAGGAAAGTCTATCGTCCATTCACGAAACACTCAGTTTAACTGATTTCGAAACCATCCTCATAGAGCCGCCTCGCAACACTGGGACGGATTCGGATCTGCGCCGGGAATGGATTCGTTTCGGTCCAATGGGTGCTAATGGCCAGTGACGAAGAAATACGCGGTCATGACCAGGCCGACACCGATGACTAGATAACGCATTTTTTGCGGATCCGCTTTCTGCGCGTAGTGCGCTCCGAACCATCCTCCGGCGAGAGAGCCCGCGATCATCACCACACATTGCGGCCACAAGATGGCGCGGGCCACCACGAAAGTGACGACCGCAGCCGCATTGATGGCGACGGCAAGCAAAGTGCGGATCGCACCCATGGCGTGAATATCGTGCATGCCCAGGGAAGCGAGCATGGCAAGCGTCATGAAGCCGATACCGGCGCCGAAGTATCCGCCATAGACGGAGATCAGCAACTCCATGATCGAAACCACTGTAATCGCCGGCCAGGATATGCCGCGGAGGTCGTCGACCGTGGCGTGCTTGCCGGCGATGGCGCGTATTTGATTACCAAAAGCGAAGAGCAAAGTTCCACCCAGCAACAGCCAGGGAACCAGATGCAGGAAAGTGTGTTGGGGAGTCTTGAGGAGCAACACCGCTCCTGCCCAACCTCCAGCCACGCTGGTCAGGAGCAAAGGGAGCAGTAAGCGCAGCGGAGTATTCAACCGGCTGAGATAAGCAACCGCACTTGCGGCTAAGCCCGGCCATAAGGCGACGGTGTTTGTGGCGTTGGCCTGGACAGGTGGCACGCGGGTAAAGAGCAGAGCGGGAAACGAAACAAAGCTACCACCGCCGGCCACAGCGTTGAGCGTGCCGGCGACGGCGCCGGCGAAAAAAAGCAAGATGGCCTGAGCGAAGGGCAAGCTCCTGGTGTACCAGAAAATTTGAGCATCACAAAAACGAAGGTTTGCGGGTTGGCGCCACACGCTTGTTAAGGTGGCAGTCAAAGTTAAAAGGTGACCTGTAAGTGGCACATGAACCGGGCGGAGACTCGAACGAAATGATTTAGTAGAGATTTTTTGATGTTTACAGATGTTTACTAGGGATGAACCCTCCCTATGCCCGGAAGTTAGTGCCGATGTAATCTAGCGTCGTACTCATTGAAAACTTTTCTTGACAGTATCCATTTTTTTATGGTAAACCGCGCATTCGGCACTGGTCCGCTTTTCATACCGGATCGGATTCCTTTTTTCGTAAATTTCGGAAGTGACTGTTATCCCGAACGGAGCGGCGGTGTAAAGTGTCGGCACTGTCGCAAGGGCTGATTTCGCAAATCAACGGGGAGAAGAAAACCATGCGCTCGCTCACCAAACTTCTCGCGCTGCTGGTGCTGTTCGTGGCAGCAGGTTCATTCATGTTGGCTCAAAGCTCGGAACCTGCGGCTACTTCGGGCGCATCCACGCCGGCCACCAAGGCGGAAGTGGACCAGCTGCGAAGCGAGGTTGCCGCGCAGCGCCAGACCATCGAGGAACTGAAGACGCTGGTGGAAAAGCTGGCGCAGGCGCAGGAAAAAGCGGCGCCGGTGGCAAAGGACACGGTTTCGGTCAAGCCGGTGGCGGATAAGCCCGCGGAGGCGCAAGTGCAACCGGCCGCGGCCACAAGCAGCAGCAATGCGCATATAAGTGATGCGGTCCTGCGCGAGCTTGACGCTCCGCCTGCGCCGGCGGCCGAGCAGTCGGCGATGGTTGCCTCCCCCAAGAGCACCGCTCCCCTCACGGCGGGATGGAACGGAGAGCATTTTTACATTCGCAGCCCGGATGGGCAGTTCAGCATCAGCCCCTACGGGTACGTAGATAACGACTACCGAGCTTACCAGGGCGACGGTGCGCCCTCCGACACGTTCGTGCTGCGCCGGGCCCGCTTCGGCTTCCAGGGTAATTATGGCTCGCATTTCGATTTTGCCCTGCTCACGGACGCTGCCAGCACTTCAGGATCGATCGTGCGTGACGTGTACCTCAACGTAAGACTGCGGCCTGAGTTCCAATTCCAGGCGGGCCAGTTTAAGACGCCATTTGCACAGGAATCTGGAACCGGCGCCACCAATCTGGATTTTGTGGAACGCGGGTTTCAGTCATTGCTATATCCGTCAGCAGCGTCGGCGTTCCGCAGCCCGGGCATTGCGTTTCACGGCGACATTGATGGAGGCGTCTTGCAGTACTGGGTGGGGGCGTTTAACGGCAAGGGATATGCCACACTCAATACCACCAACCAGCCAGAAGTCATCGGCCGGCTGCGGCTCTACCCGTGGCGCAAATCCAGCAACTGGCTGAAACAACTTGCCATCGGCGGAGCAGCCGACCGCGCTCGCTCGCGGGGCCTTTCCGGGGATCAGAGCTTTAACGGAACGATCCCTGACCGGGCCTACGATTTCTTTCCGCAGTTCGCCATCAACGGACCGATTCAGCGCTACAACGGGGAGTTCACTTATCTCAAATCGGGATTCGCCGCGCGCGGCGAGTTTGATCAACTCAACATGTCGCGCAACAATGTCGGCTCGGAACAGGCAGGAGGTATCGGCTTCCTGAGCCTTCCATCGATCATCGCCAAAGCCTGGACCATCAGCACGACTTACCTGATCACGGGTGAAAAGCAGCCTGAGAACGGAACTCCGCGAGTCAAGAGGCCGCTCTTTGGACCGGACACTCCGGGGGGCAAGGGACGTGGGTTGGGCGCGTGGGGAATCGGTGTCCGATACATGGGCATTCAAGCCAAGGAACCGGGTGCAAACTTCCTGAACTATTACACGCCAGGTTTTGTGCCGACGTTTAATTTCCACACCGACGAGATCACCACCGGGGTTACCTGGTATCCCAATTATTGGGTCAAGTACCAACTCAATCTGGGTGTCGATCAATTGAAGGATCCCAGCACCATCGGCGCGGTGCCGCAGAATTATTACGTTATTTCGCAGGAGTTACAGTTCCGGTTCTAGTTCGCCGGGTGTCGATGGCGTGCGGAACGTTTCAACAATTGGGGTAAATGCCGGGGCCGGCCGCAAGCCGGTCCTGAAGGGAAAATCGCAGGAGGGAATTCGAATGAGACCGAAGATTTTTCTAGTTATTGTTCTCACCGCGCTGTTTGTGATGTTGAGTGGCTGCGGCACGACGGCGAATTGCCCCACGTGCGGCACGACGGTGAACGGAGCTTACGCCATCATCAACGTCATTCCCGTGCCCGAGCACAATCCTACCGGCGAACCCGGCGGTCCGTTTAATTCCTTCGACATCAGTACGATCGCCCCGAACGTGACAGGAACGGGAGGGCCTTACCTGGATTTCATTTCCGACCGTATCGGCATTGCCATGCAGGTGATCGACACGTCGCAGGATCTCGCCGTGTTCTCGATCCAAGGATCGAATGCTGTCGCCGGCGCGGGCAACGGCGCCAGTCCGTGCCCAACAGAGCCGCAGCCGAACTATACAGGGGCTCCTCCCACGCCAACGGTGGAGATTATTCCGCCGACGGTTGACGTGTTTGGCAATTTCGTCAGGTATGGCTGCAGGACCGATATGTCCTGGCAGGGAGGTCCGACTTTCCACCTAAACACGGGTTTTGGTCCGAATGGCAATTTAGGAGGGTTCGCCGGCGCTCAGTGCTGCGCTTCGCGCGCCAACGGCGTAAACCCGATGTCCGGGCCAGACGGCAACACGACCACCCCCGACGGAAAGATCCTGTTTGCTGGCAACGGCAGCTCCAACTTTTTCGTTTTCGATCTGACCACGATGAACCTGAGCACCACCCCGCCTACTCCGCCGACCATTATTGCGACTATACCGACTGGTGTTTCGGCTGACTATGACGGGCCGCAAGGTATTTCGGGGTGCATCGCCTCCTGGAACGGGGAAGCAGGCTCAGCCGCGGATTGCGGCGATGATCGCTCCGACGAAATGTGGTACGACTCCACTCATCATGTCCTGGCGGTCATCAACGGTGATCCGGGATTGCCGTTCATTACTTTCATCGACATGGAGTACATCGTGGGCGCTACGCCGCCGAGGACCTCGACTGCGGATCCACTCGGCGAGGGCGATCTGCACTGCCTGCCCATCGACCAAGCTCTGGCTTACGGCCCGTATCCCGTCGGGTACAATCCAGCGACCGGAACTTACCCTTATCCGTCGGTGCCGGGAGGGCCTTTTGGATACCCTCTCCAGGGAACAGGAACTGGGATTGTAGGAACGGGCACGGGTGGTAACGGCCAGACCCTGCCCTCGCCGGCTCTGGACCCTAGTGTCGGGGGATCGTTTAATCCGCCTCGGTGCATTATCGGTCAGATCTATTACGACGGCGCGGGAGGGGCGGCGTCGGGCGGACTCGGCCTGACTTCCACCGTCCCCGTGGATACAGTCGGCAACACCTTCCCGTGCCCCGATCCGTCTAATCCACACGTGTACAGCGGTGTGTCCGGATCTGCGGCGGCTGACGGTCCGGCGGGTCTGCCAGGCATTGGCACCACTCCAATGGGTGTTTCGTACGTGATTCCATGCCATCACGCCCCCATCATTAGCTACAACACCGGAGCGTTTTGTAGCCAAACACCGCCCTATGCGGACAGTAGTTGCTCTGGCGCGATAGCTCCGGCCGGACTAGGCGCCATGTCCTATGATCCGAACAGCGGCTACTGGTTGCTGACCAACGAGAATTCCGTCGGGACCACGCAAATCGGCAGCGTTGACGTGATTGACCTTCAACTCGGTACGGGCAATGGTCCTGTGGTGGTGAACAGTTGGCCGATGTACGACTGTATGCCCACCGGCATCATCCCGGGACCAGGAGATAATTTCCTTGTCGGTTGCGCCGATCACGATGGCGAAACATTTCCGCCGAACGAATACGTCATCACGAACACAACCAGCGGCAATGTAGCCTGCGTGCCTCCGAATACTGGGATCGCGAATGCGCCACAAAACGTCAACTGCCTGGAAATCACCAACGTCGGAGGCGTAGACGAGACTTGGTACAACCCGGGCGATAACAAGTATTACCTGGCAGCGCGCGACATGCAGCCTTCCGCGGTGATGGGCGTGATTGATGCCGGCACGAACCAGTGGTTATATAACATGCCAACCGGATCGAATGCGCACAGCATCTCAGTGGACCCCAGCACCAACCACGCCTTTGTGCCGCTGCAGGCGGGCGCGGTGTGTTCGACGCTGGCCGACGCCGGTTGCGTGGGCGTCGCTGCGGAACAGTAAGGCGGAGCAGAAAAAAGAGGATCGTGCCTGGTGGTATAGTTGGCTTAGACGCGAAGAGGACGTGCCGCTTCGCGTCGAGAATCGAAGTGATTTATGCAGACCTCGATGAAGAAGTTGTTGCGAGTTTATGCGCCTTTGCTGTTGGTTCTGCTGCCGAGTGTTGGCAGCGCGATGGCGAGTGAGGAACCGACGGCGAAACCGACCGACGTTCCCGCCACGGTGATTGCTCACCTGCCCTTGCCGCAGGCGACGGGAACTCAGATGTTGCTGCAGAAAGAGAATGGCAAGCAGTACTTGTACGTGCAGCAGGCCGCCAAGCAGGGTTTCATGGTCGTCGATGTTTCCAAGCCGGATATGCCGAACCTGTTGAAGCGGACGGCGCAGTCCGAGCAGGCAACCGCAGGAAACCTGGATATCGTCAGTCCTGACGTGGCCATTGCGCAGGCGCCGGAGAAGACCCCAACCACGCTCACCAATAGCAACCATCCTACGGAGACGGTGCGGGTTCTGGATCTGACCGACCCGCGCAATCCGAAGACGCTGGAGACCTTCAATAAGGTGACGAGCATTCTTCCCGACGGTGGTCACGGCTTGATCTACCTGACCAACAACGACGGCCTGTGGATTCTCCGCTACAATCGTCCGGCGCGCCTCGAGCCGGCGTTGCACAAGCCCCTCTGCAACTCCGAGTCTGAAATCATGGCGATGCCTCCGGATTGCGATTAGGGCCTCGGATCGAGCCGTTGCGAATGGTCAGCGCAACGGGCATTCTCTGTCGATCGGTTTGATCGAACTTACCGTAATCGTAACCGGGCTGGCAGACCCCATTCTCGCTATGCTGTCGGAACTCGTGCTCAATGAAGGAGATTCCGTGCCCGTCACCGCGATCCGTTGTCCCAGATAGGAATGGAACCTTATTTTCCGACTTGCCTGGAGTTCGTAAGTTACGCCCGGATCCTGCCTGACCAAGACGTAATCACCGTTAAGCCGGGTCACACAGCCCTGAATCGTCACCTGATCCTTCGTATGTTGGGAATTATCCTGAGCCGCGGCGGCAGGCTTGGCATCCTGCGCTACGACGAAAGTGGCGGAAAGCAAAATCGCGAATAGCAGCGTCTTCATGGCACGCCTCCTTGGTGAACGGCACCACAGTTAAACGGATGATCGTGGTCCCCCGGAGGTTGCTAAATAAGGAGGGATTGCGAGGGCAGGGAAACTACTTCACATGCGTTTCCTGATAGTGCAGCTCCTTCCACTGGCCGTTCTGCCTTACCCAGAGTGCGCCAACGTAGACCCTGGAGTAGCGCAGCGTCGACCGGGGCGGGAATTGCATGGTCACCTCATAAACCACGAAGGTGGCATCCGGTCCCAGAGGAGTGACCTTAAAGCCCCACAAGGTGAAAGCAGCGACATTCGTGTTGGCCAGTTCATTGAGCATTTGAGTTTTGGTTCGTTCACCCTGTCCGTCGATTTCGACACCCTGATAATCGTCCGCTAGCAGGTCGCCGTAAGCCTTCTTATCTTTATTCTTGATGGCTTCCCACTCGGTTTTGATCCTGGCTTCAAACAGGTCTTTCAACGCCGAGTCGGCCGACCCAGCCGGTTTGCTGGCATCGCGCTTGGCAGGAGCGGATGGTTGCTGCGAAAGCGCCGGGAGAGTCAGCAAAATGACGCAGAGAAAAGCGAAGCAACGTGACATCAATTCCTCCAACGATAAAAATCCGACGTTCATTCTGCCAGACGGCAAGATTGAAAGCTGAAACGGGTTCGCCAGCCGCGGAAGCGAGCCGGCAAAGCGAGTGTAGGGTAGCATGTCAGGATGCGGCCTTGGTGTTGTCGTTCAGGGAAACGGCCGATTCGATTGTCGTGTCGCGGATTTACATTCCTTCTGCGAAGGGCTTCTGACGGACAGAACTATCACGTGAGGGCGATAACGTGGCTGCCGGGAGCCCGCGTAAAGCGCGTACCCCGCGGGCGCAAGCGCGCTCTTCTGCACCCGTGTTCCCGCGTCCCCTCCGGCCTCAAGCCGCATGCCACACGCTTAGAATGCGAAGCGCAGGGCGAACTGCATGAAGCGGGGCGTGGTGAGCGTCGACGTGTAGGCTCCAAACTGGGTTGGGCCATCGCCGATCGAGGGTTGAGCGGTGCGCACGTCGTAGCGCACCGAGTTGAGCGCGTTGAAGGCCTGCCAGCTGAACTCCAGACGCCGGCCTTCCCCGAGAGGGAAACTCTTATTCACGCCAGTGTCGATGTCGAACATTCCCGGGCCGACCAGGTTGTTGCGCACGCCCGATTCGCCGGGCCATTCCGGCCGGAAAGCCGCCTCGGCCGCTACCGGATTCGAGAACATGGCTGGGCCGACGTAGGTGCCGTCTACCGTGAGATTCTTCGGGCTCGTGATCTTAGGAAGCGGCCCGCCAACTGGCTCGGCATCACCCTCAATGTTCCAGTCGGTGGCCCAATCGGGACCGTTGTCGACGGTGATGGGGAACCCACTCGTCCAGCGGAAGACGCCAGAGACGTTCCATCCGCTGATCAGCTCATTGACAAGCGGACCGACGCTCGATGCGAGCATCTGGTTCTTGCCAAAGGGCAGACGATAGACGAGGTTTCCGTTGAGCTGGTGGCGGTTGTTGTAGTCAGAAAGCCCGCGCAGCGCTAATGGATCCCACGCGTTGATGACAATGCCCCCGCCGTTCAAGTCGCTGCCCGTTCCGCCCGTTCCTTCGTAAGGGCCAATTCGCTGCGCTGCCGACTCCTCGTCGAGGGATTTGCCGAAGGTGTAGTTGAACTGTCCCTGCAGGTTCGATCCCCAGCGGACAGTGTAGGTCGCCTGCAGCGCGTTGTAATCGGAGGTTCCGATGGTGCGCCACGCGTAGAGCGACGAGAACTGGTCGTGGTAGAACTGGTATGGGCCGTTCACGCCATTGGGCAGAGCAGGACTCAGCCCCGTAATCGCGTTGGGCAGGTCCATGAGGAACAGGTTCAAGGTTTCGTTGTGCAGGTTGCAGTTCCAGAGCTCGTAGATATTTTGCGTGGCAGTCGGATTGGCTGGTAAGTTTCCGTTGGCGCAAGTTAGGGCGGCGGAGCCGGCGGGAGTCCCCTGGTTTGCGAGCGCACTCTGGACGCTCGCTCCAGCCCAAGCGGGAAAGAAGTTCTCGAAGAATGGGACCGGCTGAACATTATTGACGTCGGTGCCAGAAGCAGCCTGCATCGAGAGCATTTTGCCCGCCTGGAAGTACGTCATTCCGCTCGCAGGGTCCGTGGGATTGGCGGGCTGGGCCAGATCGACTTGCATGGGCAGACGCCGGCCCACGGTGCCCACGTAGGCTAACTGCAAAGATGATTTCGACGAGATCTGACGCGCGAGAGAGAAGTTGAACACGTGCGCGTAAGGCGTCTTTAGGCTTGAATCCAGTCCCCAATTGATGGCGAACTCGCTGTTGCTCGGAGTGACCGGGAAAGTGCCTGAAGGCGTAGGGCCAAACAAACAACTCGGACCACTCAAAGACGCGCAGGGCGCGGGCAGGCAGGGCCCGCTGACCCCAGACGGGTCTCCCGGGATCAGGCAGGTAAAGCGTGGAGCACCCTGCACCGTCACCACGCCGGCTGGATTTCCGAGATCGGTAGAGAGGCCGAAAGCCCCGTGCTGGTCGAAGGTATTCACGATCGGAATACCAAAGTGGTCGTACATGATGCTGTAGCCGCCGCGGACGGTGAATTGGTCCTTTTTCCCCAGAATCTTCGAGGCCCAGCCGTCGCCGGTGTCGGGCGCCCAAGCTACGGCGATTCGCGGAGAAAAGTCCTTGTGGTCCCAGTTCCACAGGCCTGGACCATGATTTACAGGTCCGCCGAGGATGAATGAAACTTCGCCCGCATTGTTGGCGGGCTGGCCCTGGCTCATTAACTGAGCGGTGTGGTTGAACCAATCAGCGAGGTTTTGGTTGGTGCAACCCCCGCCGGTCGCTTCCACGCAGGGCGAAACCTGCAACCCGTTGGTTTCATACGGAGGAGCTTCCAGCACCCAGCGCAGGCCATAGGTGATCGTTAAGCTGGGTTTTAGGCGCCAGGCATCCTGGCCATAGAACTCGTAGTTATTGATGGCGTAACGACGGTTGATCGGCGCGCCCTGCGCCAGCGCCTGGCCGCTGTGGTTGAAATTGTAAATGCCGTCCCCCTCGGCGAAGATGCCCAACAGAACGGCTACCGCCCCGTCGTAGTTCGGGGCGAAATTCTGGTCCACGACCGCGTAGGGCTGACCCGTGGAGGGATTCGTGTTGTTGGAGGGATTCAGCGGACTCGGATTGCCCGGCTCGGAGATTCCGCCCGTGTCGAGGTAGACAGGGTTGGTTTGAATATCGGAGAACGAATCGTCGAGGCTGCTGCGGTCGTTGCGGATGATAAAGAAGTCGGCGCCGAATTCGAAGGTGTGATTTTTCCGAGTCCAGTTCAAGGTGTCGGTGAACTGGTTGACTGGCACGAAGAAAGTTGTGGAGCGAGTGAAAGGATAGAGGTCGGTGAGCCCGTTCAGAAAAACTCCCGGATTTTGAGAGATACCGGCTAGCTGTCCTCCCTGACGAACCAGGCCCCAATGAAAATTATTGATGAGATTTGGGTTGATGAGCGAGGTCAATCCAATGGTGATGCCTCGGCTGTCATCCACCATGGTCGTCGATGCCGGTTGCCCGGGAAACTCCTGCTGGCCCGGCTCGTTGAAATTCTGCATCGAAGCGCGGGCAAAAAGAGTTTCCGAGCCGCTGCTGTTGATGTGGTAATCGATGCGTGTGACGTACGTGTTTTTAGTCCAGTCGGCGTTGGAAGCGAAACGATAGCCGAGAGTGTTCAGATCATCGCCGGCATCGGTGGCGTTTGGCATGGGGTACTGACTGAGTATGCTCGCTATTCCTGCGCTGGGCCCGATCCCGTTCGGGTCGATGCCGGTAACTTGCTGCGGCGAAAGCGCATAGTTGCCGGCTTGCGCCGTGTAGGTATTGTTGTCCGTACCGACAACGCTGTTGCCGGGACAATCACTGGCAGTCTCGCATTGGTATTGCAGAACTCCGGCACGCAGAGCCTGGCTCGGTACTGTGCGCAAAACGCTGGTGCCTGCAGCCTGCCGGAACCCTTCGTAGTTGGCGAAGAAGAAGAGGCGATTTTTCTTGATCGGCCCTCCGAGGGTAACGCCAAATACGTTGTATGAGAGTTTGGGCGCCGTGTTGGATTCCTCACCTTCGATCTGCGATGCTTTCAGGAAGGGGTCGTTGGCGCTGAAGATGGTATTGCGGTTGTACTCGTAAGCGGAGCCGTGAAAGGTGTTGGTACCGCTCTTGGTCACGAGCGCGACTTGAGCGCCGCTGGAATAACCGGAGTCGGCATTCGAGTTCGCGGTAGTGACGCGGAATTCCTCCACCGAGTCGGGCGGCGCGTTCAGCACGCTGGTGAAAGCATATCCATTATTCTCGTCGTTGACTCCAATTCCGTCGAGCGTGACGTTGGACTGATCGCTGCGCAGACCATTGACTGCGCCGCTGCGCGTGTCGGTGTCTTGATTCACCTGAGAGCCCAGATACGCCACACCCGGCTGCAGGCTCAGCAAGTAAGTCACGTTGCGCTCTGCGATCGGCAACTCCGCGATTTGGTCTTGTTCGACCACGTTGCCAAGCGAGGCGTCAGTGCGATTGATGAGCGGCGCTTGGCCTTCCACCGTGACTGAGGTTGTCCCGCCCGCAACCTGCAGCTGGATATGCAGGGTGGCTGGCAATTTGACCAGCAGCGTGACCTTCGAGGCCTGGTACGGCGCAAAACCTTTGGCCACGGCCTCAACCCGATAGTCGCCCGGTGGCACTTCCAGGAACTGGTAGAGACCGGAGGCGTTGCTGGTGGTGGTGCGCTGCAAACCGGTCGCCGGTTCGGTCAAAGTAATTTTCGCGCCAGCCACCACCGCTCCTGAGGCGTCAGTCACGCTTCCGTTCAGTTGGCTGGTTACTTGCGCCGTAGCCAACGAAGCCAGGCACACCAATACTGCCAACACCCCAATCGCGTGGCTTGCTCTCTGCCCGCATCGACTGCCAAACCGGTACCACCGCTCGCGTTCACTGCGACTCGCTTGCTGATGGATTCGCGTCATTGACAATAGCCTCCGAGGAAGAAGGCAGAGCCGGGCGAAGCCACGTGACCAGCAATCACACGTGGGTTCTTTCTGCGCCCGCTTGCGCCTTTCGTTTCCTGTGCTTGTTCTAGGTCGGATCCAGCACGTCCCGTCCAAGTGTCGCGGATTATACCTGAAGAGTGCATCCATGATCATGCAGAAAAATGCGTTGGCGGAACGGTTTTTCTTGTGGATCGGCGCTTGGCGCGAAATCCGGCAATTGCCCCAGGGCGCCAACGCGAGTTTCCACCCGAATCGGCGAACAGTGCTGCGAGTGGCCTCTGGCGATACTGGCGAGCGCATCATGGTGGTTCCGTTCACCGAGTCCTGTGCACGATTGAGAGCTAATGCCTATCCGCTGGAGCGCCTCGAGAAAAGGCAGGGCAGTTCTGCCGTGCTCGGAGCGGGAGTTCCTCCGCCTGTACTGATCTGAATTCGCTCTGCTACAATTCAGTTGCAGAACAGGGACAGATGTTCTGGATCGCGGCTGGCTGAGGTTGGAGTGGAGACAGAATTTACGTGCTGTCGATGCTGTCCATGTCTCCCGGAATTTGTATAGATCCGGTGGAAACAGTTGAAACCGGCGAAACGGTTGACAACAAGATTAGACAGCAAACATGCGGGTTTGGCCCTAACCGTATGAAAAGCAAGAGGGGACGTAGTTCAGTTGGTTAGAACGCTGCCTTCTCCTCGGTTTGCTTTGTTTTCAACGCTTTAACCCGCTTCCTGTCGGTCTTCCTGTCGATAACGTCGCTGTCAATTCCGTCAACTCCTTCCACTCCCTCCATCCCGTTCCGGGATTTGCCCGAATTCGCGATCCGGTCTACCTTCCATTCCCTCCAGAGGGAGATGGAATATGCCGGGAAAGCCAAAGCTTTACGCCCATCGGGTCAAGGTCCTCAAGTACGTGAAAGTTTCAGACGCGTGGCGCTTCGCCAACGTCGTCAAGCGCAGCGGCAGGATTGCGCGCGATCACGTCCTGATTGCGGGCCGCGACGAACACCACCCCGAGGGCAGCTATTACCTCGAGTGGTATGAGCACGGCAAGCGTCACCGCCAGGCCGTTGCTGACTTCGCGACCGTAGCCGAAGCGGCCCGGCTTAAGGCCATCGAAGTAGAGGCTCTCAAAGCCGGGGTGATGTCGCGCTCGGCACAGCCAGCCACGATCAGCTCAACCGGCATCGCGCTGGCCGCAGCCGTCGACCGATACCTCGCGATGGTCCAGGCCCAGCGCAGTCACCGGACCTACATCAGCTATCGCTACACCCTGAAGGAACTGCTCGTTCCGTCGTTCAAGAAAGCGTCGGTTGACGACGTGGCCCGCGACGATATCCTGGCCTTCATGGCGCGGTGTTACCAACTTGGACTTGGACACCGCACCGTCTACGACAAGCTGGTCGTCGTACTGCAGTTCTTCAAGCGGCACGGGAAAAGCGGCCTGATCGCATCGAGCGACTGGCCGAAGTACGTTGAAAAGATCCGCCCAATCTACGAGCCGGAAGAAATCCAGTCGATGTTCAATCACGCCATCGGCGATGAGGCCATCTTTCTGAAATTCATGCTGGGTTCTGGATTTCGTGATCAGGAGGCGCAACATGTTTGCTGGCGCGATCTCGACTTCCGTCAGAGTCACGTTCGGGTCACTGCCAAGGCTCTCTGGGACTTTCGGCCGAAGAACTGGGAAGAACGAGTTGTGCCGTTGCCCACAGCTCTCATCGACCAGTTGCGGCGATTGAAAGAGACACGCAATGCTCTGCCCGCGCAATTGGTGTTTCCTAATAAACGTGGAAATCCCAACAGCGAGAACGACACGATTGTGAAACGGGTCGCCGAACGTGCGAAATTGAATTGTGGACAGTGCGTTACGAAGCACGGCAACAAATGCGCGGAAGGGCCGTACTGCCAGCACTTCTTCCTGCACAAGTTCCGCCACACATTTGCCACCGAGCACCTGCGGCACGGTGTGGACATCCGCACGCTTCAGACGTGGATGGGCCATCGTGACATCAAATCGACCATGGTTTATCTGAAGGGGGTGCAATCGAAAGACGCTTTGGCAAAGGTGAACGCAGGAGCCCTGGCGGGCTATGTTGCCTGATCCGGTGCAATTGAATCTGACTCTTAGGCTATGCTGGTTTCCTATCATGGAGCGAAAACATCCTGAACTGCCGGACCGGTATGAAGCGTTCTTGCAGGAACTGAAGGAGCGAATCCGTAGCGCGCAGGTGCGCACCGCTTTGTCGGTCAATCGGGAAGTCGTATTGCTCTATTGGGGCATCGGCAGAGACATTCTCAAGCGTCAGCAATCGGAAGGGTGGGGAGCAAAGGTCGTCGACAGGCTGGCTCATGACCTCCTCAAAGCCTTTCCGGGGATGACTGGTTTTGGCGCGCGAAACCTCAAATATATGCGGGCTTTCGCTGAAGCCTACCCCGACCAGCAATTTGTGCAACAGGTCGTTGCACAATTGCCCTGGGGACACAATGTACGAATTCTTGAAATGGTCAAGGCCCCGGCGGAACGGGAATGGTATATCCACCAGGCTGTCGAGAGTGGATGGACGCGGAACGTCCTTGTCCATCAAATTGAGGGTGACCTTCACCGCAGGCAGGGCCGGGCGGTCACGAACTTTCAGCGAACGCTCCCGGCTCCCCAGTCAGAACTGGCCCAGGAACTCCTCAAAGACCCCTACAACTTCGATTTCCTAACGCTCGGGACAGAGATGCTGGAGCGTGATTTGGAACGCGGTCTGATCGACCATCTCCGCGACTTAATTTTGGAACTCGGCAAGGGATTTGCATTCGTCGGAAACCAATACCATCTGGAAATCGGCGGGCAAGACTATTTTCTCGATCTGCTTTTTTATCATCTGC